>JACCDP010723809.1_pt1 | contig 552934 bp, 567 predicted proteins | sample 7445841 | NCBI WGS metagenome assembly JACCDP01 (sample SAMN15323441, study PRJNA562643) | freshwater metagenome | isolation source: river surface water | place: USA:Blue River Watershed | collected 2017-08-17
ATATATGTATATGCACTGTTCTTCATCCTCAGAAGATCACAAGGATATCAAGATCACAAGGATATGAGGAGGATAACGAAGAAAGAGCGCTAGACTAGACTTTTATAAGACCTACACAACTACCACCAAGATATTATATAATTAATACTTTCGTTTTTAATTTATGACTATTCTCTCCTGGATAACCTACAGGATTACAAACAAATTTTATACCATCTATCTCTTTTTCACCACCAATATGGGTATGACCATAAATCCATACCTTTATTGATACATTGAATAAATCATCAGAATTTGATGCAAAATATTTATTTGTATTTATTTGATTTTTATACTTGTCTGCAATAAGTTTAAATGAAGGTAAATGATGTGTTATTACTATAATTGGTAATGGACTATTAATTATATCATCCGATTGTAGATAATCACGTGATATTTCGTGTAATTCATTATACATTTTACTGGTCATATCTTTTATTGCTTGAAAATCATTTATATACAACAATTCATCACATTTAGACCATAATGTTGATCCTATAAACCGATACCCCTCATAATCTTCATACTCATTATCCAAATATGTTACATTGGTTAATTTATTTTCACTAATTATATCTCTAATATGATTATCTATTTCCTCCATTGTATGATTACTATTACAACCAGCATTATAGTATTCATGATTTCCCGTAATTAAAAAAACTTTCTTAAATATTTTACTCACTCTTAGAATGAATTCTTCATAAATTACTGAATAAGGATATCCTATATCTCCTGCTAAACATAGCACATCCGCTCCAGCTTTTATTAAATCATCAGGAAGTTTTTTGTAAAACTCTAAATGAATATCTGATAAATACTGAATTTGCATATATATACATTGTATATTATATTTAAACAATCAAAATAAAATAAAATTGAATTGCAATTTTTGAATTAATATACATGCGAATTCCAAATCAAAATGACAAGCGTTACAATTGATCCTAGTATTATTATGCAGTGTTCATTTTCCCTGACTAGGGAAAAATTCATGGCATATTTGAACAAGAGTATTGAGATCTTCAAGGAAAAGTACCTTGAGGTATTTGGAAAAGTAATTAATGATGACCAGATGCGGGTCATCAATGGCGGACTAGGTGGATTCACCATCCAGTCTCTTAAGGGGCTGGCTTTGACAACCACCTTTACCACAGAAGAAACCGGTCTTGAAATTAAATGGAGCGGCTACAGAGATGTCTATGATAGATCCGATGTACCCGAATTCCCATACCGTCAAGCCGATATTATTTATAGAAACGGTAAGCGTACCCATGCCACAGAATACAACATTGATGGCAGAATGATCCTAGAGATCACGTGGGATGAAACAAACAATCCTATCGTTACATACAACACAGAAGCGTCGCGATCAATTCATGCGCCTAGAGCCTTCTATGACATCCAGATGAAACACATCTTTGATACTATAAAACCAAATCTATCAAGCACACCCAACTATCTACCACCATCACTCTCAACAGCCATTTCCATGCCCATTCTAACTATGGAGCTGGATGGTGTGAAGTCTGATATAGATGTTAGCTGTCTTTCAGTACAACTTGCTTTTGGTAGATCACTTATGGATGCATTGAAGGCTGCAGCACGACCCCCAACTACAGGTGGGGGGGCTGGGGCTGGAATCGGCGAATACAAAAAGTAAATATTGTTGTATTTTTAGTATAATAAAATTGAAATTATCATTTACTTTTTCCATCAATTACACAGACAGTTAAACAATGGATCTTACACACAATTCATTTGCTTGCACTGACTTTCAATGTATCCTATGTCTATCTAAACCCACACAGTTTGAGATGGATATGAAAATTGAATATCTAAAAATTCAAACTGGAGTAATCGGTCATGCTGCAATTGATTTAGGATTTGGACTTGTTTATGATTTCTCAAATGAAGGTATTGTTGTTTATCAACGCCATATTAAATCTGATATTATGCATGGTCTTCATGTTACATTTAAACCAGACTGTACTCCATTAAAAATTACCATGTATGATACTGGAAAACACAAATGGAGTATTATTTCATACGCATAATAAATTTGATTTTTTGTGCATAATTTATTTAATTATGCAATAAAATGAATGTAATTTTAAATATTAACAAGGAATACAGCGAGTATGTTGCAAAATATTTAGCAAAAAAACCATATATACCTATTGCTAGCGCACAATTTATTGAAACTCCAGATTCATATACTATTTACAGCCATGATATGTCAGGAAGTAAGTATGGTCCTGAATTTATCTGGAATAAACAAGGTAAGCTCATATCAATAAGACATTATGAAGATAATCTATTACATGGTCCTTATAAACAGTGGGATCATAATAAAATTCCAATCTATAAACTACAGTTCTGGAATGGTGATTTGGATGGAATGCAATACACATACCACTCAAACGGTAATCCAGCGCTAGAATGTATGTATCTTCTTGGAGATATTAGTCGTGCTTATTATAAAGAATATTTGCCAGATGGTTCAGTTAATAATGATCCTAAAATGAAAAAAGGACGACAACTAACAGTTCTCTGTAATAAAATGTAATACATGTATAATAAATTTGATTTTTTATACAGATTTAAATATATACTACTATTATGACAACTTACTATAAACGTGTGACTGCATATGTGCCTGGTAAGCATCCATGGACTCATCGTATTAGAACATTTTATGATAAAGAATGTACTAAACGACGCACAGATGAATTTGCTATCATACTAAATGGTAAATTAGAATCACATGGACTTGTCACTACATGGCATGAAAATGGTCATTTAATTAAAACAGATCAATTCTATAAAGGTATTCAAACAGGAACTACATCTATGTTTCGCGTTGATGGAACACTATTTGGGCAAATAACCTATAAAAATGGTCTCAAACATGGCTGGACTGCCAACTATGATCATACTGGAAAACAACTCCTAAATCAAACACAATGGATTAATAATATCAGACGTAGAGACTATATCTACTATAAAGATGCAATTGGTCCTACTGGTAAAAAAATAATCAAAGAAATTATTGATTATGACAGTAATAAAATTAAACAAAAATCGTATTTTGATATCTCACAAACAAGTGCTACTCATCATATCTTTTATGAAAATGGTAATCCACATTTTATAATCAATGAAGAAAAAATTTCTGCAGATAAATATAACGGTCGCAAAAATAAAGATAATAAGACTAAAAAAGCATGGGTCCTATCTGGACCCCTAGAAATATATTATCCAGATGGAATCTTGAAAATGAGAATGCTCTATAATTGTGGTCGCGAAGACACAATGCTGCGCAAACAATATGATTGCAATGGCAAACAATTATTTTGCCATAAATCACAACTATTTAACATTCCAAACTACACTTCAATTCTTAAACCTCTTGACATAAATTAAGTTTAATAAATTATAGTATATAAAATTGATTTTTTTTTACATTTAAATTAAACTATTAATTAATAATACTAAGATGACCGATCAAGAAGACCCCCTTCAATGCTGTATATGCTATGATGAAGCGGGGGATGCCGGTTTTATGGAACCTAATCCCTGCAAATGTACAGGAACAATTAAAATACATAAATTATGCTTTGAAGAGGTCCGTGATTTATTTGGACGCTGTGGAGCATGTGGAACACTATATACGCAAGAGTATATTGTTTCAGATCCAGATGGCAATATTGTTGAACGATTTTGGTGCATTAAAAGTCACAATATATATATAAAACATGGTGAATATTATTACTATTACAAGAATGGAAATGTTAGAGTATTTGAACATTATCATATGGGTGTTCAACAAGGTATTTCTATAATATATTATGAAACGGGCATTGTTCGTTCTCACACTGAATATTATAATGGTCGTATAAGAGGAGTAGCTCGTGAATTTTACCCTAATGGACACATCAAATCGGATACAGAATATTCCAATAATGGTCTTAAACATGGACATCATATAAAATATTTTGCAAATGGTATTATTAATACATTTGCTAACTATCATAATGGTGTTCGTCATGGCCAGTTTATCTCACATTATCCAAATGGAAATATAGATATTGTAAGTAATTATAGATCAGGTAAATTGGATGGCGAGTTCATTAAACGCTACTCCTCTGGAGACATACAAAAGAAAATTATTTATTCTAATGGAATTATTGCAACAATAATAATAAACCTAATTTGAATTATTTGCTTGCAAAAAAATGAAAAAATATATTTTTTTAAATAAAGATAAGAATGGAATCATTTGTGGATGAATCTACCGGTTTAGTGCATACATTTGTATGTGTAGCAACAAATAAACATTGTGATTTACCAGAAGATATTGAATATCAAGATGGTAAAATTATAACCTATTATCCTAATGGTAATGTTCAATCGGAGATTGAAGGATATGATAAAGTAAAACACGGAAAAGAACATTATTATTATCCTTGTGGTAAAATTGCATATGAGACCGACTGGTTTCATGGACAAAAACATGGCTTAGATATTGGATATTATCCAAATGGTAATATTAGATCATATTTTAGATTTTACATGGGAAAAAAAAGTGGCGATTCATTTAATAATTATGAAAACGGTAAAGTCCATAACTCATCACATTGGTCACAAGATAAACTTCATGGTAATTGCACATTTTATTATGTATCTGGCAAACTGCAAGCTGAAATTAATTATTATGATGACCTAAAACATGGTATTGAACGTACATGGTATGAAAATGGTCAAATTAGAACTATTTTAACCTGGAATATGGGTGTTGAAGTTGGTCAAGAAAAATATTGGGATGAAAAAGGATATTTGTTGCGAAAAAATGTCTGGAATAATGGAATACCTATCAGCTCTATTGTCCCTCCTCGCAAAAAACTATTAACCGTTGATCAAATTAGAGCTAAAGCTATTGCTGCTCGTAATGCCGCTAAATAAAGGTTTTATAGAAAAAATTGATTACGTTTTTTATTACTTATATTCATTACAAATAATAATCATGCAACAGTCATTTCAAGTTGATATTCGCCCTGGTTTCTATCCCCAAAAGTCAATAGTCAAGCTCAATGGTCTTGGACAAAAACATGGTGAAGAATTCGTATATGAGTTTTGGGATCATGATAAGGTTCCTGATCTTGAGACACTAAATACAGATAAACCTTGGAAACTTATTGCATCTAGAACATTCAATAATGGACTAGATGAAGGTGTTTATAGGTATTTCTTTGATGAAGAATTTACTGATAGAAAAGGCTGTTGTTATTTTAACATTAAAAGTGAAAAGCATATTAAATATACTGACGATGATACATGCGTCAAAACACTTTACAGAAATGGTGCAATCATTGAGAATATTCCTCATATCAATGAGGTTCCTCATGGAATTTGCACCTTTTGGAGTCGCCCTTACATTCATGAAGGGGATTCTAAATACAAATGGTATGAAGAATACACATATAATAATGGTGTGAAAGAAGGTCCTGCTAATTGCTATAAACCCGACGGCTCACTATACAAATCATACACCTATGTTAATGGAAAGAAACATGGTGAATACAAGAAATTTTATTCCAGCGGGCAACTCAAGCTAATCCGTTATTTGGACAATGGCGAACGCTGCGGAATAGAAACATGCTTTTATGAAAACGGTACAATACATTGGACGGTCGTGTATGATCGTGATGTACCTGGTACTAAACACACATATAGAGAAGATGGAACCTTGAAAGAAGTTGAAGATATGGACAGCAAATATAATTGGTGCCCACGGAATATTGAAACTACCTATTATAAGGAAGACGGCGTTACAGTTGATCGTGTTTGGAAGACACGTATGACTGGCAAATATGATTATGCCCGAGGACAACACCATTCAACACTTCTTATGAATCTGGAAACATGTCCAGAACAAGAAACCAAGTCTCTAATTATTACAAACGCATAGATTAGTAATTAATTTATTTAAATTAAATATTTTTAGTAGGAATGACACACTATTTGCCAAAGCCAGAGATATTAAATAAACATAGACATTATGAAGAAGACTACAGACCCGGCGAACTATTCTGGGGTATTGGTATTGAACGCGAATTCTATCTTGAAAGCTCCGCTGTAAGAGAAGTTGATTGTAATTGGATCATGAAAAATCAACGACCAGAACGATACTCTGTTCGCTACTTCAATAGCTATAAACCAGGAAAATTCAATAAATGCCTTGAAAATCTATTAGAACCTGGGCAAAAACTATATCTACCTGTTCTTTTTAATGCTCATGCACTCTATCGCTGTGATGCTACTGGACAACATGAAACTACATATGAAAAAGTTCCTAAGCCAAATCCTCGCCATGACGGCAAAGTACTCTTTGAATACCTCCTTGAAGCTGATAATCCTTTCTTCAGACAAAACTTCAATAAGGCATTTACCTTTGATGGAGATTCAATAGAAATTACTACACAAAACTTCTATTGTACCTCTGTACAAAAAGCAGTTATGGAACTTGCAGGGCTTAGTCATAGATTTATTAATGGACTTAATGCACGTTTTACAGAGGCTGGTATTCTTAAAGAACATCTTCCTTTACGATGGGCAACAGCAAATCATGGACTAGCAAATATGTGGACAAATCCAGGCAATGTCAGCATCTTCAATAATGGCACATATCATATTAATTTAACTGCACCTACACAACTAAATGCCCAAGGAAAAATCGCAGATCGTGCAGATTTTGTTCGGCGTCACAGAAAGATTATTCGCTTCTTCCAATGGTTAGAACCGTTCTTCGTAACAGTCTATGGAACTGGCGACATTTTGAGCGCTGGAAGACACAACTATTCTTGTGCTAAAGGATCCCTTCGGGCTGCTATGAGTCGCTATATTGGATGTGGAACTTATGATAGTGAAGCAATGGAAAATGGCAAGAAAAATACTATTGCAGCCGAAGGTCTTCCTATTACAGGCCCCAATGGATGGTACAAAGAATACCATGAGCATAGCGCATATGTCACTCTGGAAGAAATTGGCCTAGACATTAATTTCAACAAACACTTCAATCATGGAATTGAACTTCGCGTCTTTGATTGGTTTCCCGAAGAACGCTTGGAAGAACTAATTACTATCCTTATTTGTGCTATGGACCATGCGTTGTCCATTGATATTGTGCCAGATCCTAGAACTGATAGAAGCTGGAATAAACTGATGGCGCGGGCCATTACTGATGGTCCGCGCTTCTGTATATGGGAGTCCGAACTTCGTAGTCTTCGTGCAGGACTTGGACTTGCAGCAATCAAAGGTTTCAAATCCGCCGATGTCTGGGCCTCCATTTGTAAAAACCTTCGTAGCTGGCTTTCAAAAGGACAGTGCTGCAGACTAATGATTGAACCTTCTGGAGATAAATGTTGTTTTTAGACCGCGATCTTCGCCTTCCTGGGCTTACGAAGAACCTTCTTGCCATTAGCAGGCACTGGTACTTCCTTCGTAACTGTCACCTCCTTTTGCTCCTCGCGCTGAGGCACCTTGATCTCAATTGCCTTATCTTGCATTGGTGCCGCAGGAGGTGCTTCCTGAATCTGCCTCATTTCATTGTAATTCTTAGATGCATGTTCATACTGTTCTTCTGCTACTTCATTAAAGAACTGGAGAAGCATAGCATAAGAGTATGTAGAAAGAAGCTGACGAAAAGTATCGTGAAGACTGGACATTATGTTTCTGACAACATATTATACTGTGCTTTTATATTGCCTTTATTTAGCACTAAAATATCTATCTAAATCAAAATTCCTCTCACCTCCTCTCAACTTAATGTATGGCAAATGTCTTGGCGAACCTGATGATAGAGTATTCATAATACATTTATATTTCCAATTACAATCAATGTGTATCTTAAACATTGAATCCTCTGCTAGCATATACAATATATTTGGTTCATGGGCAGCGGAGGCCAGAACCACTTGGATACATGCATGTTGTGTCAAATAAATATTATCATATATTGCATCAGGATCATAGATACGCTTTGATAGAGTTAGACCTGACTCATTCAATAACCATTTACGATAATTTTTAAATTCCATTTTTATTGCTCTGCAATACTCATCATACCAATCACTGATTACTTTTGAGCCAGCTGGAGCCATAATAAACCAATTCTCAATATAATCTGTTTTGCCTGAAGAATATGTAAAAACTGTCATTTGTGCCGACCTATTTATTGATCTTTGATAGACACGCTCTAGAGCATCTAGATCATTTAATATTATTGAACAGTCCATCCAGAGACCACCATATTTTTTTAATAATGCTAAACGGATCCAATCTGCCTTGTGCTGTGGAATAAGTTTATCATAGTTTTGCGGCACCTGTGACATATCTAAAAATTCTGGAAGTGATCTTTCATTTAAAAACCTCACAGACCAATTAGCTGAACTACATAGCGCCTCTCTCTCTTTCATAATTCGCCGTACATGTGCAGGAACATTGTCATTATCCCAATAAGACCATATTATACGAGGTATGCTTGTATGCGAAGACAGATAGATTGTATTAATGTTTATATAAAAAGATATTAACAAAATCAGCAATAAACAAATTATAATACGCATATCTATTATGATATTATAATTTGTATTTTCTACATACTAATGAAAAAAGGTGGGGCATATGGCTCCTCACAATTAATACACATTATATATTTACTTTTTATGCATTTTTTGTCATAATAATTTTATATACTGTATCAAAATATCCCAACCTCAATTGAAGTGAGAATGTGATGCCACCATATTTTGGGGCCCACCTTTTTAGGAATTCAGATTTTAGAAGATCATCACGCTTGAATTTATCAACTTCACGATGATTAAATGTACCAGAAGTACCAATACCAATGATCATTTCTCCTTTGTGGAGGTGCTTTTCTTCGCACTGCTCATCCACTTTGGCCACGAGGAAAGTATAAATCTCCTCCATGGCTCCCTCGTAGGACTCAATGATCTTTTCGGTTTCTTCAAGTGTTGTATATGTAGGAACACCAAATTTACCTCGTTCCTGCTTTACCTTCCTGACTGAAAGCTTCCAACTGCCCTCCATGCTCTCTGTAGATGTCATTTTGGGTCCAGGACTTCTGTTAAAGTAAAAATACCATTTCAATTTTTATTTTTTTGATAGAATTTAGATAGAAATACTATTATTTGCACCATGAGTATTAAGTGAAGCAATAAATGTGTAATTATAAGGACTTTCAACTGTACGATTACCTGCAGGTACTGGAGCCTCTGATGGATTACCACGCAACTTCTTTGTTAGATTTACAGGATTATCACTAGGAACAAACATATTTTTAATACGTCTCCAAATACCTGTATTTAGCTGGATCTTAATACAGGCAAATGTCATTTGATTAAAATCAGACAGCTCAATAACCATAGTCACATTATCATCATATTCTGGAATCTTAATTGGTAGTTTAATTGTCGTTGTTTTATTATAGACTGGGCAACTAATTACATCACAAAGACGGTCAATTTGTGGATAATAATGGTGATTATTATGAAAGATCTCGTATGTCACAAATCCATTATTGATAATTTGCCCAGGATTCTTCAAATCAAAACTAAGTATAATATTATCTCCTTGACTGAATTTTTCGGGAACTAATTCAATATTTGATATATATGATTCCAAGTCGGCTGCACACCGCTTAACTTTTACAGCCTGCGTTGAGGCGATTAAACCGAAAAGCAAGAATAATTTATTGAGAAACATATTGGTCATCAGGAATGGATGCATAATCAAATTTTTGCTGCTTTGCCTGCGCTGTGCTGCCTAAAGTTTGATCGCAATATATAGGTAAGTTATAGATTTGTGAAATGGATAAACAAGCACTAGTACGAACAGAGGTGGCTGAAGATGAAATGATACAAGTTACATGTCAATTTGAGAAAACATTTACAGTGCCTCGCATTATAATGGAAGGTACAGTAAATGAGGTACAAGATTTTTTGAAGTTCTTTGATAGCTTTTACAGGCGCGAGAAAGAGAACTTTGCAAAACATCAATTGAAGGATGTTGGTGCTAATGTGGAAGAAACTATTAGAAAACAGATGGAAGAAGAACATCGTATAACTATTGGGCGAATGCAAAGAGAGTTAGATGGAGCGGAGCGTCGGCTTCGTGAAGTACAAGGAGAGTCGGCTGCTCTTAGAGGGCAGTTGGATGCTGCTGCATCTGCAACAAGAAGCAATGATGAATATGTAAGAGGACAAGTAGAAACGGTATGGCGAGAGCGACTTGCAGAGATTCGTGAAGAACAGGAACGAACTATGAGTTTTATGAAGGATCAATTAGCATATGCTAATGGTGAGCTGCGTTTAGCGCAAGATAAATTAATGGCACGTGAATCTGTTTTAAAATCATCAGCACGTAGAGGACGAGCAGGTGAAGAGAGTTTTGCAGCTGCTGCTGAAGCTGCATGTGGATGGCGCCTAGATCAGATTTCTGACCAGGCTCGTGCATGCGATTTCAAAATGGACTATAATGGTTGTACTGTTCGTTTTGAAATTAAGAACCATGAAACAGCTGTTCCAGGCGATGATATCAAGAAATTTCGCCGAGATATGGAAGAACATCGCAATGATACTGGAATTGGCGTATTTTGTGCCCTCAATGCACATCTTGGTGGTTTCATGCGTGGCCGCATAATCCATCAGGAATGGAAGGATGATAGTGGGCAGCTTCTAATCTATATAAGTGCCTTCAATGAATTAGATGCCGATTTTGTATTTTTGCTTTTGAAACAAGTATTTGATGTATATTTGCGATACAAGTCAGTACGTGAAGCAGGCTGTGAAGATGATACCGACTCTATCAATGCTGATGTTTTGAGAGGACGCATAGACAATGCAATGATCCATGCACAGGTCATGGCAAAACATTTAAAAGAATTGACTTTAAAGACTGGTCGTGATAAGAAGACTGTGATGAAGATGTATGATGATTCACTGGAACTATTAAAAAGTATGTCGGCTGAATATAGTTTGACTATTGAGGCTCTACTATCTTCTGAAGGAATGACGGCAAATGATTCATCAATTATTCTAGTTGAAGAGGAAGAAATAGTAGAAGTAAAACCTAAACGTAAGAGAGCTGCCGCTTCAAAAAAAACTAATACTATTGTTGTTCCTGAGACAGATATCTAATTATTTTCTTGCTTAAATGGACTAATGCGTCTCTTGATTGATGATACTGAATCAAGAGACATAGCAGGACTTGCAGGAGTATTAAGTGTAATGTGATCTGTTTGAATTGCAGGAATAACAAAATCTAGAGTAGGTTTTTCAGTTGGCTCTTCTTCTTCTTGTTCCTGCTTGTATTTTTTGTTCCAATTCTTATAACGATCACGCCTTGAATAATAAAGAGGGAGCAAATATTTAGCTTCTTCTAAATCATCATACATTATTTTAATAATATTGTGTTTTGTTACTGAACTATATATTAGAATAGCTATAATAATAATCAATAGCATACTGATAAATGTTGTTGTAAAACCAAATAGAACTTCGGCTGTAATTGGCTCAAAATGAGTATTTTGAACAGCATCATTGATTGCATGATCTAAATGTTTTCTAAGCATTTTAGCGTAATTGATTAAAAAAATTCTTACTTCTATCAATTTTACTAATTTATTTCTTAGACCTTTTTACAACAGCTGGTTTAGATTTCTTAGGTGTTGGTGCAGGTTCAAGAGCAGGCTCAGGCTCAGGAGCTGGCTCTGGTTCTGGTGCAACAACAACCTTTTTACGACTAACTGCAAGTGGCTTTGATTTCTTTGGCTTAGGGGGTTCAATAATATTTTGTTTTGGTATTGGTATTGGTATTGGCATAGGTGCAGACGCTTGTACAGATTCTGACTCTTCTTCCACTGGCTTAATTTTACTTTCCTCCAATCGCTTTTGCCATAAATTAGTCCCTTCCTCAATCGGATCAAAATATACAAGTGATTTCAATACAGGATGCAAATAGATATTTTTATACTCATCATGATTCATAATAGTTTTTAGCATATCTGGCACACTATGACCATAACGAGCAGATAAAATTTTTAATATTACCATATGAATATCTGCAATATGTGCAAAGATAAGTTCTAATGATGCCTTATAGCATTCATCTGCACTAGTCTCTAATGTCCGTGCATGGTAATGCATATGATCCAAACAAGAATGATCAGGATCAGGCAAACCCTGCTCCTCTGCAATTAAAGTACAGATTCTACAGGCAGATTCATCTAAATCCATGGTGCGTTGGAAACGCTCATGTGTTTGCTGTTTATTCATTGTTAGAAACTTATTCCTAAATAAAAATTTTCAAATTTTTGGTTTAGGCCAGCGCATTATAAATGTGCGCTGGCTTACAACTTATGCAGATTTTAAATTTGCATCGGTTCAGCAAGGATCTTCGGTGCTTTGACTATTACATGGCTCAGACGACTCTTCTTCACTAATCATATTAATTAGTCCTCCTATACATGAGTCTTCAATAGTAACATTAGTTTCAAATGGAGTAATTCCTAATTCTCTAAAATAATATGATGTATCTAAATTCATCATGATCATTCTTATTTCATGCAATGACATCCATTTTCCTTCAACAATTTCATTTGTATCTATTGGCCTAATAATAAATTCTTCGGGGACTATAAACTCATAGTATTCTCCTACTTTTAGAGGCCTACGTCGCATTGGTGGCGGCAAATCAATAAATCCAGTTTCTTCATATACTTCTCTAATCAAACAACTAAATGCTGATTCACTTTCATGTGCATGACCTTTTGGAAAAGACCATTTCATTGCTTCTCGTCCTAAGACAAGTAAGAAACGACCAGTGCGTGAGCATGTAATGATTGCCCCATAAATATTTTCTCTTTTAGGCGCTTTTGTTTTTTGTAATTGATTATATAAATGCTGATAACTGTATTTTGATGGAGTAGATAAATCAGGCATCATTTAGGATAGTATTTCCGGAGCAGCCATAAAACTTTCATTTTTTTGTGTGATCATTAAATGATAAAATGTAACTATTATAGATGGAACCCGTCTTTGCAAAAATGAAAGAGGTGCGGAATAAGCGAAAAGCCGCCAATAACTATGAAAATACAAAGAAAAGGATAATTAGTGAAAAATGCCAACACATTAATCCCACAGCAAAATACCCCGAGCAATACATTCAAACATGTGAATATAAAAAAGGTGAAGCAAAAGACATATGTCTAGAATATCGTAGATGTGCATTAGATTCAACTAAAAATATACCAGATCAAACATTAAATTTTAATTTAGGTGATACTATTCCTGATTTTACATTTCCAATTCATAATGCACTGAATATACCAGTATCATATTCTGCTTTGAATGATTATAATTCAGCAGATGTTTTACATAATATGATGGACTATCTTAAATCTTGGCCATATGCATTGGAAGAAACTACTTTTATAGTTATGCTTGGTACAGGTAATATTCTAAAACAACATTTACTTTTGGAACCGGATATTAGCAAACTTCTGGAAAAAAGAAAACATACACTCATATTTAATATTGATCCTGAATTTAGGTTTGGAACTAATGTTAATTCCAATACTTTATTAAAAGCATTAAATAATAATTCACATCCTTTTTGGAAACAACTTGGACAACGATTCAAAATATCAGATGCACCCAAAATTAGTGAGCCTTATCCGAAATTTAAAATTTTAAAATATACACGTGATGATGGACATACATTTACATATGTATTTATTAAATCATTTGCTAATATCTTTTTAATCCATAGCTTCTTTTGGCCAAAGAATTATATGAATGTTTATAAAGTATATATTAATTTACTTGCATCAAATCCTAAGGATACACCAATGATAAGAAAATTTTTATTTAATATTTATGATGAAATATATAATCAATCAGGTCAAATACATATAGATAATGTACTTAATAATAATATACGCATATATCGTCGTTCAATAGAAGGTGGTGGCTCAAAGACTAGTAAAAAGCGCGCTACAAAACGAAAAACAAGAAAATCTAGGCTCTAAACTTAGACCCACTAAATACTATTACGACGTTTTAATTCCATTTTAATAGTATAATTCACAGGACTATATCCAATAATACTATTTATCATACCAGCCTCATTTAGTTGCAATGCAGTCTTATAATTAGTACGAACAACAAGCAATAATTCAGGACCTTCTTCTGGCTCTTCTGGATCCCCTTCCTCATAATTCACAAACTCTTCCTCCACAGGATCTTCTACGGTCTTATTAAATTCTTCCAAAGATTTCCTTGCTTTCTCGCCAAAACACTCTTCCTGCTTATCCATCTGCCTAGCCAATGCAACGGCAAAGACCAGGGTCAGCAAACAGGTGCAACCACAATACAAGAATACTTTTGGTCCATTTGATCCACAGAAATCTCTTAATAGTTCCATTCTTTATTGTTTGCCTGCTAGCTCCATTATTTTCAAATTTACTGCGTCAGCTGCCAATATAAAATCTATAATATAATATGTTTTCCCTCAATTTAGAATTAATAATATTGTTTATAGTCAATATTATTAGTCATCTAGTCAATATTCCATTTAAAATGATTGCTTATTTTGATTCTGCACTAAAACAGTTCAAGGATTTTTCTATATCAGCACTTGATGAGATAAAGAAAACTGGAGAATTTACTGTTGAATTCAAAATTAAACGTGAATTACATGGAACACCAATAACAGCTGAATAAAATTTGAAAAATACTATCATAATATATTATAAGTAATTAACAATGTCAAACTATATTTGCAAACTCAAGAGCAATCTTATTCCTGCAAAAGTAATAGCACGCCCATCAAAAGTAAATAAATCACCCTATTTGGCTGATATAATTATTGAGGGAGAAGATGAAGAAGAAATGGCACACACACCAGCATTAGGATGTTGTGGCCTAGTAGCACCTGGAAGAAGGGTTTGGGTTGCTCCCAGAGATGGAGCACAAGGTGTCAGTAAATATGTTATTTATTGTGCCGAAGAAGAAGGCCAAATTATTGGTATTCATCCCACCATTTCAAATACAATAGTATATAAAATGTTGGTGAAGGAAATGATCTTTCCAGAGATCTATGAATTAGAAACAGAGGTTACACACGGCGATTGCAGATTTGATATTGCAGGTATGTGTGGCAATAAAAGAGTATATATAGAAGTGAAGTGTGCACCAATCGGTGATATAGTAGATTGCATGCCACGTTACAGATTGCTACAATTAATTGGAGCAAAAGCAGCAGGCACGAAGAAATTTGCGATCTTTCCACATGGAAACTCTAGAAAAGAGGGAACAATTAGTCCTCGTGCTCTCAAACATATTGAAACCATGAAGACAATTGTTGAAAGCGGCGAAGCACGCTGCATTGTGGTGTATGTTACTCAAAGAACAGACTGTCATGCAATAAAAATATCTGAATTAGACCCGAAGTATAGAGAGGCGGTTTTAAGCGCATCTGAAGCAGGTGTAGAATTAATGGGATTAGCTATTCAATGGGATGGATCAAATATATATTATCATGGAGCAATTCCAGTTATATGAAGATTATAACTAAAAAATGAGCTGAAAGCTCTATTTACTTTTTTTGGCTATGTGCCTATGCACGCGCCTCTTTACGATCTTTCTTGGTAGTTGCATGGAAACCAGTCTCAATCTTTGAAACTGAGCGCTGACTCTTACACAGATTGCACATGATAAAGTGCAAACGTGTTGTACTGTCACGCGTTAGATCAGTCTTCAGAGAATTACAAATACCGCATTTTACATATTGGTCAATATATTTATCCAACAATGCCTTAACACGACTAGGAGGATACTTGCCTTTAATGACAAGATTATTATCCTTATCAACGGAACAAAGAGCACCGAACTCACAACTAACAAATTGCTGTACATGATCGGGATCACGATTGAGTGCTTCACAACACTCCTTGAAATTAGTCCAGGCACTACGTGTAGTGCCAATACGACTGACTGTGGGCAGCTTAAGTTTAATCTTTTCCCGCTCACCAGCCATCTCTGGATTCTTAAATCGGATCTGTGCGTACAAACTATCCAACATCATATCATATGTTAGAACTGTAGTATCTGGCTCCCATTGTGAATCTCTTCCCCAATCACGGCCATCTGTACGATCAGGCGGAGCTATGAATGCCATAACTCCTTCCTCCTTCTCCTTCTTCTCCTTCTTCTCCTTTTTCTCCTTCTTTTCTTTCTTCTCCTTTTTCTCCTTCTTTTCTTTCTTCTCCTTCTTATCGGTTCCCTCATCATCTGAGGATTCACCATCGGAATCCTTTACCTTTTTCTTCTTCTTTTTTTTACTGTAATCAATATCAAAATCTCCAAGATCAATTTCTGCTTCAATCTTCTTTCTACTTTCACGTGGTACTACTTGCACCATATCTTCTGGTTCTACTGCGAAACAATCTGCCATGATAGTAATCTGTAATACTTTGATAAAAAAATAATAAAAATATCAATTTTTTATATTTAATATATATAGATAGATTGAATATAATATTTAGATATCTTAGCTGTTAATTAATTGTATTATAACGCTTTTTCATTTCACTACTGCTTTTTCTTCCTGCTATAGCCTCTTGTATTTTAAGATATGATTTATGCAGAATATTAAAATTATTGAATTCATCAAGCATTGTACTATATGATTCAATATTAAAACACATTTCAATAAATGCATAATTTGTTTTTTCTTTGGTCACATGATTAAATGGTATATATACATCGCGTACAAAGCCATATTGCGCAAAGATTTCGCGCAATTCAATTGGTGTTGTCTTTGGATCAATATTCCGAATAAGAATTGATTTAAATTTCAAAGAACTATCTGTAATTCTCAAATATGATCCATTTGGAGTATATAGTGGTCGTCCCTTATCTAATGGCAAATTAATCCATTCATTGAATTTCTCTTGATTCATTGTTCTGGTTTTCAACCATTGTGATAAATCGCAAACATTGTTAAAACGATTATTGCGATTATTTACTGTTTTTTGTTGTTTCTCTGTTAGCACCGCCTTAAAATTTAAACGATATGGAACTGATTTATATACTTTCTCACGAATCTCATCCTTCTTCAATCTAGTTTCTTCTCTAGTTGTAAGAAACTCCTGACGATCCGCCTCTGTCAAACTCCACTCATCTATTGATCCCTCATAATGTGTTGCATTAAATGGCGGTGTCTCAATAATATTGGCAGTTGTTGTGCTCATTTAATTTATTTATTGGTTGTACAAAATCTTGTTATCTCTTTCATTTTTACATGATTATTTTTCAAATTTTTTACATTCTATGCTAATCTAATTTTGCAATAATAGATCTATATTCTGCAGCGGCCTCATGTGCAGTTAATCTAATAAATGGATCAAGATGCATCATCTTTTTACATAATTCAAATAGCTCAATCACTATTTTATAATCAATTATAGTATTTGTTATTGGTTTTTTTTGACCAATAATCATTTCATTTGTTCCATATAAATTACCATGATACATTTTAACTTGAAATATATCACGAATCTGTGCAACCATCATTAATCCTAATGAATATACATCTGCCTGAAATAATATGAATTTTTTGAGAGACTTTGATAATGAATGCGTGCTCCTACTTTTGCTTTTGCTGCCACTTATACCAGACCTATTCATCTCAATAAATTTAAGAATTATATTATACATAACGGAACCTGTATATTTTATTGTTGTTTGATCATCTTCCCTTACATATTTTGCATTAAGAACTTCTAATGGTACCTCTGCACGCGCACACATATTTTTAAAATAAGAATCTACCTCTTTTTTTAAGAATTGACTACTATTAGTATTTGATATATTATTAATATTAGACCAAATATCATCAAAAATAAATAGCATATCAAATGGGCGATATCTAAGTAAATAACCTCTTTTAGACCAATCATATAATTTTTTATAAATCTCAGAATTAGGTTTTAAAATATTATTTATTGTACTTGAAATTCCAAAATCAATATATTTACATTCATCTTTACAAACTATATTATCAGATTTAATATCAAGATGAACTAAATTTTTTGATTGATATAATACTAATGCATCAAAGACATTAACTAACTCTTTTAAGATCTTTATAATATCCATTTTCATATCAGTTTTTGAATATACAATTATATCTTTTATTTTTTGAAGCTCTTCACCACCATAAGGTGCTTGTAATAATTTCGTTAATCCTTTTTTAGACATTAATTCATACATCTCTTTCTTTTGTTCTATATCTAAATCTTGGTCAATCATTGGGCAGTCAAATAGACCTTCTTCATTTGCAATATCAAAATCATCTGGATGTAAATTGCAAATTTTATTTGGATAGACTGAATACTTTAATTGCGGATCTACTTTGCGAATATGTTGTACCTCCTGATATTCCTGCATTGCATCATTATGTTCCATAAATTTACTGAATTGTTTTGAGCGCTTTTTATCGCTAGCACATCTAAACCCAGGAAAAAATCCACAGCCATAAGCTCCTTGGCCGACTAATTTTCCACCGCTTTGTTTGCGTTTCCGCGTACGACGATTCATATCCTATTTAATTGGGGCGAAAATTATTCTTCAACTGTTGTCAATTTAACATAATATTTTGATTCCTTGATCTTAGTCATTAATTGCCGAAACCGCTCCTGTAGAGTGGTCAGCACTTGGACAATTGCATCCTTATTCTTGCGCAAACGATTAGTTGCCTTCTGTGCATCAGCCAGTTGCTGTCTAATAAACTCTCTCTGAGCCGGGTTACGTGCAAGATGATTAATTGATTGTTCATCTACTGCCGATAAAAGTGTAGCTGCAGGTGTTTGTGCAGATCTTACAATTTCAACAATATTTGTTGGTACTGTAGAGAGCCATGTTTTATATGTCGCTTGTAGACCATCTGTATAATAGGCCTGCTTTGCATTAATATTTGCCTTCATAGTCTCTAGGACTTCTGGCATTTTAGCGAGTTCCTTCTTCCGTTTATTCAAGCGACCTTTGATCGCCCAATCATGGGACTCCGCTAATTGTTTTTCAAGTTGTGCAATCTCTTCTTCCAGTTCCTTTTGACGATTATCAGTTTTAGGACGCCAACTAGCTGGATCAAAATCCGCTGTGTTCTGGTCAGCCTCTGATAATGGTACTGCCACTGGTTCTGTAGGCACAATTACAGTATTTTCTGTTTTTGATTCTGTTTTTGATTCTGTTTTTGATTCTGTTTTTGATTCTGTTTTTGATTCTGTTTTTGAACCTGTCTTTTGTGTCTTTTTAGCATCAATTAATTTCATTAATGCTTTAAAACAATCCACAAATTCATTATGAATCTGTTTTAGTTTAGGCGTTGTAGTTTTGCCACCAACATATCTTCCATCAACAAATGGTATTTGTTCACTAATATCAATAAACATACCAATAGGTGATTCATTCATGTCTAATAAGAGTTTATTATAAATTACAACTGCATCATCATACTTTACTACACAGTCAATCTGATCATATGTATTACGTATCATATTTATCAATTGTGTAAAATCATATCGTGTCTGTCTTTCAGGAAAGACCGAATAGATACATGATGAGTTAGGTTTAAATTTAATATCACCTACTTTATTTGGAGCACATCCATTTATATGAAATGTAAATATTGGTTGTTGGAATGCATAACCATAGTCTTTCTTATAATCTTTTATAGCTAATTCCAAAAGATTGAAATGTGCTTTAACAGCTATTATTTGGCATGTAGCATCTTTCAAAACAGTACCTGAATTAACAGACATATTTGTTAAATGATAAAATAATAAGATAAAAAATTCAATTTTTACTTTGATTTTTTGGCAGTTTTACACAATATTACGCGCATTATTATACCATACACCAAACATTATAGCAATAAATAGTACTACAAGTGATGAAAATGCAATCTTCTCATTAAGTGAGAACAAACTCTGAATACTGTCTGTCTCTTTTTCTTGTACGAGCTCTTCAACGGCAGGCTCTACCTCTTGCGTATTTTCATCAGATTCAGTATCGGATGAGGCTGCAGAGGCTGCAACAGGTTTTTTACGACCAACATCACTAAGAAGTACATCAAATGGACTTCCTACAAATGGTTCTGCCAATGATAGATTAATATCATTCATATTTCGGAGCAAGAACAGAATACTGACTTCCAGATCCTGATGCTCTTTGCCCTTAGGGCTATTGTCGTGGTCCGTTAGACCAAACAAGGGGATATCAACTGAATTACCTGCACCATAACAGCAGATACTTAGCATAATAAGTGAATTCAGTTTTGCAACTGCACTGAGACGTTGATCACTGTCATATAGCTTGAGAATATTGACAAGTCCAAGCATGTGACGATTTCTTAGCTGGAAGAGACGAATATAGTAGATAGCCTCTTGACGGATCATATCAGACAAATCGCCAAGAGTGTCAATCCCAAGGAGCTCTTCCATCTTTTCAGCAACCTCTGCTGTGAGTAGATTTGCTTGAATCTCCTTATCCCGATTAGCTTCAATATAGATCTTCAGAAACTTGATAAGATGCTTTTGACATAGATTAATCATCTCAGAATCATAGCTCATGAAACGACTGTCATCGCTCAACGAGATATTCTGTACAATTGAATCACAGAAATTATTAATCTTCATATTCTGGTTTGAAATTTAAATTAAGATTTATAAAAAATCAATTTTTAGAGCCTATAACGAAAAAACCTGGCTCCATTGCCCTCGGTTTTTTTCTCTCATTATCACTCAGTCTCTCATTATCATTCTTTTTTTGCTGAGTTTTTACTTTTCTCTTCTCTTCTCTTTTCTCTTCTATCTAATATAAATGGAGGCTCTCAATAGCCTCTCATACGTTGAATACGCATCACCGTCCCATTGAAATTGATAGGGGCGGCTTGTAGGGTGGCGAGCGCGGCTTCGGCACTCACTCCGTTGTATTGAGCAGGGACAGTCACTTTGATGTTTGTACCGGCGATCATCTTGCCGGTTCTTGGATCGGGATAAACTGGACGGAATACGTCCAGTACGGGGATACCCGTCGCTGAGATCATCTCACGGATGTCATGTAGAGAGAGTTCGCCTGTGGGGAGATTGTCAATGTAGTATTTGAATTCGCCGAAGGCTGGATTGTAGGGGACCATTGGGCGCTCTGCGCCGCAATACATGTGTCGTGCGGGACGTTTGATAGACCACCAAGTCTTGAAAAGCGTGTTAAGCTCCAAGTAGTTTTTGCCGGTTTGGGCGCGGCACCACGCAAAGGCATCAGAGCCAAATAGCGGGTGACCATGCTTAGGAGCAGCTTTAGGTGTGGGAGCAACATCAATCCATTCACCTTCATCCTCGGCCTCAGCCTCTTCTGTAGCCTTTTCAGGCATTGGCAGTGGCATAGGTTCAGGTGCAGGTGTTGTGATAGGTGCTTGAGCAGCCGATGACCTAAAGATCGCATCAAGAAGAATAGTCGCACGCTCCGAGCGCATTGACGATGGCTCGGAGGGTTCAACCTTTGATTGCAATTCTGGTACATCGGCGACTGCGTCACCCCATGCTCCACCCCAAGCCGACTCGCGCCATGATGCATCTGCATCAGGAACGGCAACGGTTGTAGTGGTGGAGACCTCCGTGATCACCTCGGCAGCAGCCTCCATAGGCTCTCCTTTAGTAGTGATACGGTACTTGGTCTCCAATGTCCGAACGAGTTCATCTGTGGCAGGGCCACCCTTATCCTTAACGAATTGGGTGACGTAAAGCCTGATATCCTCATCATCCAGGGCTTCAACGAAGCGAGCATCAAAATCCTCGTGAAGCATGAAACGGAGTTCCGTCATCTCTTCAGCGCTAATATGCTCGCCCTCATCTTCCTGGGGCTGCCTCTCTTCTGTCGCAGGAACACAGAGCCCTGGGGCAAATGTGTTCTGACGATTGAGTTGTGGCATCTGTGTCATCATCATCATTCCATACTGAATGCCCTGCATAAATGCGGACGTCATCATGTCGTGTGTGCTGCTCATCTTGTTCCAAATTCGTGCTGAGATCTCGTTGTCTAACGAAAGCTTACTAAGTACTGAGTTTGGAGCGGAACTTTTGATAATAGAAAAACCCATTTCAATTTTTTTCTATCAAAATTTCATTTAAAATTTACATAATATATCTTATATTATAAAATTGACAATTTAAATTAAAATATTTATCTATTATTTAATAAATGACTGATAAATATGTTATTCAAATTACAAATTTTACAGATTCTACAACTACTTTGATTGAGAAGAATGATACTAATGAATTAGATATTTATAATTATGTACTCAAACAATTATGGATTATGAATATATCCGCTCCTGCTTACATATTCTTCCGTGATGAATATAGATCTGCATTCAAGCAATTACATAGACATAGTCGTCATGCAATTAATTATGCTCTTAATGCACGCTATGGACAATGCTATAATGATAATTGGACAGGACTTTATTCTATGTGTCTATTCCAATTTCCAACTGATATTACAAAAAAGAATATTGATGTATTACATGAGACATATCACTTTCTGAATAGAATATATCAGGATAATTATATGGAGAAAAACACAGTAGCAATAGATATTATTGTTGATACAGAAGAAATAGATTAATCCAATATAAACTTTTTTGTTATTTATTATATAAATGTCCAAAAGTTTAGAAATATTAAACGCAATTGAATTAGCACTTTTAAGTGATAGTGGGCTTCTAATTGGAAGAAACGGTTCTACAGAATTGGAGGTTATTCTCCATGGATGCGCTTATGATCAACATATTTTAAATACAGGAATTTGGCCAATTACAAAGAATAGCGTTGAAGAATATCGTGACGAGGCTTCAAATGCAACATTAGCAGCAGATTTCTTAGCAACTGGCTGGTATGCTCCTCTTGCTGCAGAAGAAGAGAATTTCCTTCAATCCTTCAATGGAACTAAAATTACTCTTCAAGATTTAGAACCTTATTTTTCTGATCAGCGATATTCATGGATGAAAAGTTTAGAAAATCAATCTGTTGCTATTATTAGCCCTTTTGCGGAATTATGTGCAGAACAATATTTGAGCCGCCACCTAATCTGGCCTAATAATCTATTACCATCAATGACAATAGTTCCAATAGTTACTGGATTTCCACCCTCTATTGCTGGTAACTCTTGTAAATGGCCTCTAGGCATAAATAAATGGCAAGATGCTGCTAATTATATCGTCAATAAAGTGATTGACTCTGGTGCTCGTATTGCACTTATTGGTTGTGGTGCTTTAGGAATGATCATTGGTGCTAGATTAAAACAACAAGGAATTATTGTAATTGTTATAGGAGGCGCATTACAAGTTCTATTTGGACTCAAAGGTACGCGATGGGCTGAACATCCAATCATTGGCCGCTTTTGGAATGATTACTGGATCTATCCTAAATTGAGGCCGCAAAACTATGGGATCATTGAAGGTGGTTGCTATTGGTAAGGTGCGCTTCGCGCACCGACTAAAAAGGCCCGTAGGGCCGATCTCAACCACAATCTTTGATTGTGGTTTCGGACTCAGAGTCAGAACTTTGTTCTGGCGAGGACCAGAGCGTAGCGACCTCAGAGCCAGAACTCAGTTCTGGTGAGGACCAAAGCGTAGCGACCAAAGGTGCGCTTCGCGCACCGACTATATAACATATCAACTAATAAAAAATTGAATTTAGTATATCTAATAGATAGAACTGTAATAGCAGAATGATCAATATTTTCAGTTTAAAAGACATCAAGAACGCACCCAATCAGGTGCTACAACTACTTCTTGTACCAATGATAACTATTATGGTAACTATGATGTATCTGTTTATCAGTATTGTATTTTATAGTACAAATGAGATTTGTTGGACAACAGTAGCAATCCTGCGTCTTTCAACTGTTGGTTTAATCACCTTATTTATCGTTGGACATATTTTGGAAAATATGGGCCTCGGTAATTTTATAAAACAATAAATTTGAAGATATATTGTTTTTAGTAATTTATTTAAGGCAATATGCAAATGAATTATCGTGATTCAAATAATATTGTTGAGTTTGCAATTATATCTATTGTGTTTTCAATGATATTATTTCTATACATCATATCACCTATAATATGGTATAAATATTAAAAGACATTATGTAAAAAATTGAAAATTCTCTATTTATTTTTAATAGATAACTATATTAACAATGAATACATCAGACTACTGTTATATTTGTGCTGAAGAGGAGACCGAACAAATGAAGTTTATGGAATCAACTCCTTGCAGTTGTAAAGGAACAATTAAAATCCATAAACTCTGTTATGAATATATTCGTAGTAGATCATCAAAATGTGGTCTATGCAAACATCCGCTACCCAATGAACCTGTTTGGTTAAATGATCAAGATATTAAACACGATGGACTAGTCTTTTGGCAAACAAATAATCAAGGAGAGAAGCATGGACTAGAAATAACATATTGTATGAAAGAGAACAGATTTTCAATTATTAAAGAGTTCTGGTATAAAAATGGAAAACGAGATGGCCCATATAAGATTTGGAATACAAACGGGCGTCTAATGCTTGATGGAGCATACAAAAATCACACATCATTTGTAGGATGCCAACGTCGCTTCAAACCTGATGGTTCTTTTGATCTTATTGATGAATCAGGAAAAATACATATAAATAATAGAGAAATGCATGCATAAAAAATATATAAAATTACTATCTTTGTATTTTATATATTTTTAATTAATAAATCCATTAATAATACTTTGAACTATTTGCTCTCTTTGCATAACTTTATTAAATTCAGAATCTGATAAATGTTTAATAAATGTATGATACATTGTACCCGTACATTGGTTAATAAATTGTGTTACATACTTTATTGTATCCTGTTTTCTTCCAGATTTTTCGGCAAATATTATCCTATCATATAATTCACTAAAATAATTTTCCATATCTCGCATCGTTGCTACATTTTCATCCAAATCATAATAATATAATCCATTTGGATCTCTTGGTCTTGGTCTCTCTATCTGTTGTCTCTGTACCTGTTTTTGTATAAATAATGATAAAATCCATGTCCATATAATACTATAAATGGAAATGACTTGTTGTTCTGATCTGCTATTATTATTCATACTGTAATAATAAATTTGCATACATATATTTTTTTTTCAAATTTTTTATTTTGAAAAGGGTAGGCCGGCGGCTTTTAATTGTGCCATCTCCATTGATAGAGATTGTAATGGATTAAATTGATATACTGTTTCTAATCCAAGATGTAGAAGCCCATGAACACCAATTAAAATACCAATAAGAATCATAACAATTAAGAATAAATAAACAGGACCTTCACTTATTTGACTACAATAACGTATTGAATATATAAAAACAAAAAGGAGAATAAGTCCTGTAATACCAAGAGCATAGAATGAAGGTGCTGCGATCATCTCTATTTATTGGCTCCTCTAAACACCACCAGTAGCTGCCGGTACCCCTTGGCAATTTGTTACTGGTGTAGAACTTGGACAGTTTGTAGCACAACCTGCATGTATTGCACAACCATCGCGCCAAATTGTACCTGCACCTAGATTGGTATCAATACGCACAGGATCAATAGGAGGAGGACCTTGCATAGGTAGCACTGATTGACTATTATTAGCAGCAGCGGAGTTAGCATTTTTGAATGCATAAAGCGCACGAGCCTTACGGAAACGGGTTACATCAGATGAATCATAATTAGCAACACTCATTTTTAATTTCTGACATACACTAACAAAATTAGTTTAAAGTAAAACCAATAACATTCGGAGCACATGGAAATCTTGGCTGTGGAAAAGGCTGATTATTTGCAATAGGGGCCGGGGGACAAGGCGGTGGTGTAAATCTTTGATATTCCAAGAACCTTGCATTAGGATTTGTTGTGTAATCAACATAGACTACTGAATCACGAAGTCGTTGAATTCTCATTGATTCAGATGTACCACCAGCTGAAATATGAGGATCTGTTGCAGCTATTCCACATGCTATTGCAGCTTGCTGCACAGTTTTAGTATATTGTGATTCTGTCTGAACAGTTCGTGTAGATGATGGAGGTGGTCGGCATGTTGTAATACAAATATCAGTTGCAGGTGTTGGCTCAAAACAACATCCACCTGGCTGCGTAGCTGACACTAACTTTGATATACGCCCTGCCTCAGAATTACCAAATGATGTTGCTGTACCATTTCCATATGGTAATGGAGGCGTACAACGTAATTTTAATATCTTATCATTAATTGTGCAGGCTCTAATCTGTCTCTGTAAAGCCGCTAAACGACCTGATTCAGTATAGCTCATTAACCTATCGTTCTTTTAGCTTTTTATATTACAAATAATCGCATGACATTTAATGTTATGAAAATTATTTGCTAAGAGCCATATCTATTTACTTACGGCTGCGGTTACGACGGTTACGGTTCTTGCGATCACGGTTGCGACGGTGGGCTGTCTTGCGACCAGCACGACGACGGTGCGTGGTCTTACGATGAGTCTTGCGACCAGCACGACGATGAGTCTTGCGACCAGAACGACGGCGACGACCACCCATCATAGGCTTAGTTTCAGATGCAGATGCAGTCTCAGAGGCAGATCCAGAAGATTCCATTTCTATATCTATATGTGAGATTTTATAACGCAATCCATAGCCGGGAAATCTTAGTCTAAAATAGGATATGGCCTATCTAGGCGGAAAAGCAACAGGTTCAGAACATATTTTAAAAGTACTTAATCATCCTGTTTTCAATGACATGCCGTATATAGAACCGTTTTGCGGCTACTGCCATGTGCTTCGGCGTATTATAAATAAATCTAGCTATACTGCTAGTGACTCCAATGATCTTCTCATCACTCTCCTTCAACATATTCAGAAAAGCACGGATCACCCTTCCATTGATGCAGAAGAATACAAAGTACTTGCTGCTGATCCGGCCTCTGACCCTTTGAGAGCTGCCTATGCTGCCTTTACATATAGCTATAATGGAAAGTACTTCGCTGGATATGTTGGAAACAAGACAAGAAACTATCCTGCTGAACGAAAACGCTATTATAATCGTCTTCATGATAATCCTGTCTTCGCTTCCACACGTATTAAACAAGGCCCATATACTATCTATAATCCATCAAAAGTGCATGGATCGGTTATATATTGTGATCCACCCTATGAAGACACAGAAGCATATAGGAATGCTTTTAATTCTGGAAAGTTTTGGGACTGGGCTAGAGAAATGACTGAGGCTGCTAACTATGTCTTCGTAAGTGAATATAAGGCCCCCGAAGACTTTGTCTGTATTGTGCAGAAGACAAAGAGACAATCTGTTGCAGGTCGTGGTGCAACACGGAAGCGTGAAGAAGTTTTATTTGTTCATGAATCTCTTTTGAATGATCCGAAGATTGGAGAAATTATGGAAGCATTGAAGAACAAATATCCTTGCACTTCAGGAAGCTCTAAAAGTGTTAGAAAAACACTTAGAAGAAAAAAGTAATGTAGAGTAGAAAGATAGAACATGGACAAGAAGATAGATGAAATGGATCAGAAACCAGCAATTACTGTAAATGAACGCCCCGAATTTATGGAACCTGCAGTTAGCCCAAAGAAAGTACAACAACCTTCCGTGTCAAAGCCAGTAAAACTAAAAACTGAATGATAATTACTAGTTGTAGGTCTAAAAATTGAATATTTCAAAATAATTTAACATAATCAACATAAAAATGGCAACTGAAGAATGTCCTATTTGCGTATCACCATATACGACAACTGTTAAGAAACCTATCAGTTGTCCTAAATGTAATAATACTTGTTGTATTCAATGCACACGTCAATATTTACTTGGTCTCATCAATGATCCACATTGTATGAACTGTAAATTTGGCTGGACACCCACCTTTCTACGTCAAAATTTGACTATCTCATTTGTTCAAAATGACTGGGCCGAACATCGGCGTCAGGTACTTTGGCGACGTGAGGAGGCTTATCTACCAGAATCCCAGATCGTCGCTGAACGAATTGTTCAAGGACGAAATATGGAAAAGGATCTTGAACCATTGAAGAAGAAGCGTGAAGAAATTGTTAAAATGTTAGATCAAATTGATATTGAATTGAATATTAAGATGCGTACAATTAATCGGCTCCAGCAAGGTCTAGATGTAAGTGGCTCAGCTGCTGCTAACACTAAATCAGCTACGGAACGAAAAGCATTTGTTCGCCGTTGCACTTTCACAGGGTGCAACGGTTTCCTATCAACTGCATGGAAATGCGGTTTATGTGAGAATTTCAGCTGCTCAGAATGCCTCGCCGTCAAAGGTAAGGATCGTGATGCAGAGCATACTTGCACACCAGATGATATCGCCACTGCTAAATTGCTGGCCAAGGACACAAAGCCTTGTCCCAAATGTGGTGAAGGTATCTTCCGTTCTGAAGGATGCAGTCAAATGTTTTGCACGTCATGCAAGACGCCGTTTGACTGGAATACAGGTAAAATTATTTCTGGGGGCCTGATCCATAATCCCCACTACTTTGCCTATATGCGCGAACATGGAACTGCTCCTGGTCGTGCTGTTGGTGATATACAATGTGGAGGTATGCCAAATCTACGTGATTTGCGTGGGCTCCAGAATAAGGAGAATCGTGATCAACTAGAAATGATTTTCCGAAATATTAATCATACCATTGATGTTGAGGCACGACGTTATACTGCCCATATTGATGAAACACATAATCAAGAATATCGTGTTAAATATCTATTGAATGAAATGAATAAGAATGATATTGAACAAATCCTGATTAATCAAGAAAGAAAGCGCGAAAGACATCGTGTTATTCGTGAAGTCTTAGATACATTCGGTAATATCGGGGCGGAAATCTTCCGCCGATATATTGCCGATGCTAATACAAATAAAACAAGCAGTTGGGACCTATTATGGCCCACATATCGTGCTGAACTAGAGGCTCTGCGCGACTACTGCAATAATGAACTTATGACCATCAGTTATTATTATAAATGTGCTGTTCCACAATGGGGCACAGATGATTGGTCTGTAATATCTCAATCAGAGGCTGACATCAGACGCAAAGAGCGTGCTCGTGTCACTGAAGCATATGAGAAAATGAAGGCTGATAAAGCAAAATCTGAAGCGAAAACTCAAACAAAACCACAGGAAAAGGCGCCAATGCCAGTACCTTCAAATCCTAAGATTATAGTACAAAATATGCCCGGACTACCTGATCTCGTTATTAATTTACCTGCTACTACAACAATAGCAGAAAAATTCACTCCAAAATAAATTTTGATAGATAATTAATTCTTAGAATGTAGTTATTTTTTAAACAGATTTTTTTTATCATATAATTTATCAAATTCGTTAAAGGCTGGTACAAACGATTCATATGTATTTATATCAATATGATATATCTGCTCATCCTCTTTTATTAGATTTAATTGTCGTAAGAATTGCTTAATAGTTAAATCATATGGATCTATGAATTGTTCCATATAATTATTCAAACGACCTGATATTTTCCTCACTTTTGTTGCTAGAGCCTTATATTGTGCAAATTCTTCTGACTCCATAAACTGTTTATAATATTTTCTAAAAGACTTATTATATAATGCCGTCAAGTGACTAACATCTTGCTTAAATTCTCTCCCTACTCTCCATGCCTTTACATTACGAGCCTTATATAATTTTAATTCTTCCTTAGATAATTCAATATATTCTCTCCAGAACTGCATATCCTCCTCAGTTAATTCCTTCAACTTCTCATCTAATTTTTGGCGTTTATCAATACTATAATTTGTATTAGCTAATTGATATGCTTGTTCAATTGTTATCACATTTTCAACATTAATTTGACTAGCAGGTGGAATAATAGTATTTTCTTTGAATGCACGTGATAAACAGATTCGGCATTGCGGTGGTTCAAATGCACTATACATCCTTTCACAGGTTGCTAGACCACAACGTATATGAAAAGCGTGCCCACATGGCAGCTGCATTGATCCATGTGTTGCCACATTTAACGGGCTTTCACATAAACTACAATTCATTAGCGCAAACCTGATGCTTTATTGATAGAATTCTTTAATCCATGAACATTAAGCGCCCACGACCATCCTTAATTTCATAGACAGCCCAAGCTTCACCTATAATTTGCATAAATGTGGTTCGCTGATCATCACATGGATCAGGCTCAGAGTCCTTTAGATCAATTGACAATGTTGGCCTAGATGCAGTAGTAAAATTAACTGTCCCTGTTGGTTGTCTATTATAACCGATACCCTCTGGAATTGACCAACGAAGCTCTTGCTGACCCCTGTCAGCCATAAATCGCTCATCCTTCACTAGTCCCGTAATTGTATGAAGAACAGGTGATGGCCATACATATTCACGCTCCTGTCCTGCCACCTGGAAACCAATATTATTATAAAATTCTTCACCACCAATCTTCCAGAGACGACCATCTGATAACCATTGCTTTCGTCTAAAATAAATCATTAGTCGCTCCATTGGATGCCGGCCTTCCATACGCCTCTGAATTACTGATGTACCACCACGATCAAGGCCATTATAATCTGCTTCTCCAATTGTAAATGTCTCATCATAATATCGCACAAAAGGAATCTTGAAATGTTGGGCTCGCATCTGATTTGCTGTCTCTTCTGTAATATAGATCTGAGTGGTCTCTAAAAGAAGATTTGGACGCCCTAGCGCTGAACGTCCTGCACCACCTACTCCTGTTACAATAGGTGTGCCATCAGCAGACTTAACATTGAAGGTTATGTTCCATGGCGCCGGCACTGGCAGGCCTTCAGGTGCAGAACTCTCCCAGAGCCGTTCTACAGGTCGCAAGAAGAAGCGAATACGAAAATTCTGATCACGCAAACAACATAGAGGGAGCCCTCCATCTGCAGGGCGCTGAAGACATGGAAAAGGTATGCGAACACGAAGACGTCCTGGTGTTGCATTTGCAGCTATTTGACGAGCTGTTCCATTATGAATTCCAGCCTGTGCTGCACGTAGATAATATTGTGCATTTGTATTTGAAGTATTTTCTAATGCAAGCAAACTATCGCCACTAATATCCTGAATTAAGAATTGATCCTGAAGAATCTGGATTTTCTCAAAAAGCAAATAGCCAATCCCTCTAATCCATCCATACTTGTAATTAGGCGCTGAAGAAGCCTCAACATTGTTCTGCCAATTTGATTCTTGTGGCGGATAAGTTGTTCCTCCTGGTACAACTGGAAGCGAAGGCAGCCATGAAGGCAGATCTATAAGAATATACATATCAGTCATAATGTCACCCCATGTCTCTAATTGAAATTCTACCATGCGCCCGAAGTCAGCTGCATTTGATGGAACCTGTGTTCTTGTATCTGCTAGATGTGGCTCCTGAGGCGCATAGATAGTATTAAACGGTGATTCGGCTTTTGCTACGTCCTTTGATAGAAAGAATAAATCCTTGTTGCCGCGTGCTACTAATTCAAGTAGAGCACCGGGTGTCAAATTCTCTGTACCAATAGTTGCCATATCCTATAATAAATATAGAATAATTACTTTACGTTTCCAAATCTAAAAATATTTAAATGTAAAATTTTCTGGAACTGCTATAATATTGTTTGAGTCTAAATTCATTAAATTATAATTATTTCTTTTTAAAAGACTTGGAAGTGATTCAAATTCTATAATTGAAGATCCATACTCCCCAATCATTTCTTCATTAATTGTTTTAACACCATCTTCAAAAAATATAATTGGCTTAAATTTTTCTATCGTATTTAATGCCCCCTTTGCAACTAAAGATTCAGCACCCTCTACATCTATTTTAATAAAATCAACTGCTATTTGTTCATCCTCAACAAACTTATCTAATGTCATCATTTTCACAGGTTCTCCACTACTTCCCAAACTTAATCCTCCTAAATTAAATAAACAATCACTACCATATTCAATCTTTGCATTAATAGTAGGTCCATCTATCACATAATCCATCATATGTGTATTCATATTTGTATGCCCTAAAGCTAAATTATATGTTTTAATATTATTACAAGAATTATTTTGATATAAATTATAATTTAATAAATCATACATATTTTTTTGAGGTTCAAATGAATAAATAGATGCATTACTATTTATTTTATTATACATAAAAGAATGTGAGCCTGCATGTGCTCCAATATCTATAATAATTTTTGAATTTTCAATAAATGGTTTTATTTTTTCAATTAAATCCTCCTCAAACATTTTTCCTTTATAGAGTTCTACTATAAAAGCATGATCGTTTATAAAATATGAAAAATTACCATATTTTGTATTTTTTGTTATAATCTTCATTTATTAAATCTATAAATGTATAGTTTAGACCGCTTTGGAAAATTGATATTTTTACTTCATGATAAATTACATTAGAATATGAAGCTAGTAATTGTTGAAAGTCCTGCAAAATGCGGTAAAATCGCTGGATTTCTTGGACCAGATTATCGGGTTCTTGCATCTATGGGACATATTCGTGCTCTAGATGAAGACCTTGATGCAATTGGCATTGATCGTGACTTTGAAGCACGATTTGTCTTCATGAAGGATAAAGCTAAAGCAATTAATGCATTGAAGGCCGCTGCACAAGAGGCATCTGAAGTTATTTTAGCTGCAGATGATGATCGTGAAGGAGAGGCTATTGCTTATTCTGTCGCTCTTCTACTGAAACTTCCCATTGCCACTACTAAACGTGCAGTATTTCATGAAATCACTAAAAAAGCTGTTTGTCAGGCTGTTGCTCAACCACGACTTCTTGATATGAATCGTGTAAATGCACAACAGTCACGTGCAATCCTAGATATGATGATTGGATTTACTATTAGTCCTTTGTTATGGAAGCATGTTGCTCGTGGTTTGTCAGCCGGTCGTTGTCAAACACCAGCTCTTCGTTTCGTATGTGATCGTGAAGCTGAAATTGGACGATTTGCCGCACAGACCTCATGGATTGTTAAAGGCAATTGGAAAGCTGATAAAGGCGCCCAAGCATTCGTAGCTTCGCTCACAGACGAATTAGAAGACGAAGACAGTGCAACTAATTACTTGGAGATGCGCATGGAAGATCCATCTGCGACGGTCACTGAGACTAATACAAAACCATGGACGGAGTCGCCTCCTCCACCTCTAATTACAAGTACTTTGCAACAAGCTGCGTCATCAATTTATCATAGTAATCCTAAAAATACTATGAGAGTTGCCCAGCGGCTATATGAAGCAGGTCATATTACATATATGAGAACTGATAAAGCTGTTCTGTGTGCTGAGGCTATTGCCGAGGCACAAGCACTTGTAACAGCCAAATATGGTGCTGAATTTGTTGGCACTGTTACAGCAACAGCCGACAGCTCAAAGTCTGAAAAGAAGAAGGCTAAGGGTAAAAAGGCCGAGCAAGATGCACCAGAGGCACAAGAGGCCCATGAGGCTATTCGTCCTACACACTTTGATGTTGATTCTTTGGCGGGACCAGAATGGACACCATTGGATCAAAATATCTATCGTCTCATCCGTGCTCGTGCCATCCAATCTGTGATGGCGGCTGCGCGAGGTGATACAGTTACAATTAAAATGAAATGTGATGCGGATGAAGATGATTTTATCTGGTCAGCCACTGGTCGTCGTACAACCTTCCAAGGCTGGCGACTTGTTGGTGCTCGGCCAGTAGATGATGATGAGAGTTCTGCATCAGAATCAGAACAAGGCGCAGATCCTTTCAAGATTCTGTCGGCCTTCAAGGTTGGTCAGAAAGTTCAATGGACTTCGCTGGAATCACAACCACATATTACTAAGGCAGCTCCTCGTTATACAGAAGCCACACTAGTAAAAGCATTGGAGCAGCATGGTATTGGTCGTCCTAGTACCTTTGCATCACTCCTAGATGCAATTATTGAGAAAAAATACGTTGAGAAGAAGAATATTGAAGGTACGAAAGCGACATTCAATAAATATTTGGTATCAGCACCTGGAGGTCGCCTGGAACGTACAGAGTTTCAACGATCTCTTGGTGCAGAGAAAGATCGCCTAGTGCCGACAGAACTTGGACAACAGATGCTTGCCTTTGCTCTAAAACATTTTGCAGATCTATTTGATTATGGATTCACTGCTGGTCTTGAATCTTCCTTGGATAGGATTGCCGAAGGCACCGAACCTTGGAAGAATGTATTGAGACTTACATGGAATTCCTATAAGGAGCGCTATGCGGCGCTAAATACTGCTTCAATGCCTTCCAAAGACTCTGCAAAAGATCTTGGTGATGGCCTGAAAGCACAAATTACAAAGAAAGGCCCACTTTTGATTCAAGAGGGAGCTGGCCCAGAAGGTAAAGCCAAATTCTATGGTTGGCCTGTCGGTGTCGGCTTTGCAGAAATAACACCCGAAGTCGCGAGGCAATTTATTGCTCGTTCAGTCGCATCTATTCCGAAGGTCGGTGAGCATGATGGAGCGCCCATTACAAAGCATAAAGGTCAATATGGCGAATATGCTAAATGGAAGGACATTTCGGTTCCCTGGAAGGAGGCCGATACAATTGAAACAATTATTGAAAAGATTGTTGCGAAGACTACAGGTGGTGGAGGCGCTGGCGCACCAGCTGCGACTACTGTTGGTCCATTTACATTTAAGGTAGGACCATATGGTCCATATATGTACAAGACAGAGCTGAAGACAAAGAAATTTGTCTCAGTTCCTGCTGGCTTAGATTTAAGTAAGCTTACTGTCCGTGAAGCAGATGAGATCTATAAACAAGGCCTTACAGAAAAGGCTGAAAAGGCCAAGAAGGGTGCCCAATGGGCTGCTGTGAAGGCAGCTAAAGGTCGTTAATTTGATATAAAAATATAATTTAAAATACTATTTTTAGTAGTATATAAGATGGCACTAAGTATAACATATGAAGCGCAAGGAAGAACAGGAAATAATTTAATTCAATATGCAACATGTAAATTAATAGAAATAATGTTTGGAAGACATAAGTTTGTTTGTAAAAAATGGATGAGAGATCCATTTATTTTAGATGACAATGCTTATAAGCAATTTATTGAAGGCAGGAATGAAGAAATTGTGAAGAATAAAAATGTTTTGTGTAAAGGATTCTTCCAAGATGATCGTCTTCTTCTTCGCTTCAGAGAAAGATTACTTGAAGAGATTTTGAATTCCAAAGAAATTATTTATGACAATAATTGTCGCAATCGCTCCCTTCGTTCGTTCTTCCAGACAATACCTACAATCTATCCAACAGATAGAGATATTGTGATTAGTCTCCGTCTAGAAGATTTCTTCCATCCTAGTGCTCAAACAACTGATATTGTACCACCAAAATTTTATTTAGATATTCTTTCTCGCCAAACATTTGAAAGATTAATTATTGTATGTAAGCAACCTTCTAGTGATCGTAAATGGGAAGAGAGATATTTGACACAATTTGCTGCTTGGAATCCTATTTTAATTCATGGATCATTAGAGGAGGATTCTGCTTTAATGAGAGCTGCACCGCGCTTAATTCATTCTAACTCAACATTATGTTGGTTTAATAGCTATCTAAGTAATAAAATTCAACGATTTATTCCAGATACGGGATTTTATCCTGAACAAAGACTTGGAATTATTGATCCAACAACTGATTGCATAATAAAAATAAAACCGATGACACACCAAGAGGTATTAGCTCTATAAAATTGATGTATTTGTGAATTATAATTTTTAATTTATTCAAATGACTGAACTACAGCAATTATGTCATTATAATATTGCAAATCATGAGAATGCAACAAAAACATTGCTGCATGAATTCATGGTATCACGTATTCAAGTATGTATAGATGAAATTATTTCAGGTATTTTGCCAAATCATCAAATAGATCAGTTTGGACTATCACAAATGGAATTCCTATTTCAAACAGTTGTTGAAAATCAATGGGTTTTGACCGAATTTGCGAGTGCTCTGGAACCTGTTATGGATCTGCTGACGAAGTATGTGCGTAAAAATTTTGCGGCAAGCACAGAAATTTATATTCTTGCAGAGCGCTATAATTCTTTGCAAGAACTAGAAGATGGAGGCTAAACCAGAGTTGCCAACAGATGCTGTTGCTATTAATGTAGCTGCTGCTGCACCAAAGCCTGAAGAGAAACCAAAGAAGAAGAAGCCTAATAATGGCTGGACAGAGGAACAGGAAGAACTTGTTGCAAATTGGTCAGATGTTGCATCATGTTATAGATTACTACATGATAAGACTGAGAAAAGATTTAGCCGCTTCAATATGGCTATGACAATACCTGTGATCATGTTATCAACAATGACAGGTACGGCAAACTTCGGCATGGGCTCTTTTTTTGGTGATGATATTAAGAGCCAGAAGTTTGCCAATTTGGCTATTGGTGGTGTTAGTTTGATTGCTGGTCTGATGACCACTTTAGGCAATTTCTTGCGTTATGCGCAGAACATGGAGGCTCATCGTGTTGCCTCTATTGCCTGGGGGAAATTCCAGAGACGAATTGCGGTTGAATTAGCTTTGAATCCAAATGAGCGACAGGATAGTATGGATTTTATTAAGTTGTTGCGTAATGAATATGATCGTTTGATTGAACAGGATCCCCCGATCCCTGAAAAGATCATTAACCAGTTTGAGAAACAATTCAAAACTATTCAGATCAAGAAGCCTGATATCTGTAATCACTTGGAACGTACTGCTGTCTATAAGATGAAGGCTGTTGGATCTACCGCTGATCTGATGGAAGAAGATATCCCGCCTCTTATAGCTCCTGGCTCAGCTGCATCGCGAATCCAAAGCTTTATTATTAAAGCTCATTCTGAGGCTAGTACTCCGCGAAATATCATTGATATCACTGGTATAGGATCGGATGAACGCGTTTAAAAATGACAAATAACTTCTTCGGCACCAGTGGTGGAGTGTAGGCGCCACCACGTGCTTCGGTAGCTTATCAGATTGTGAAATCTGACGGCGTACGAAGCACACAGTGCTTCGGTAGCTCAGTAGGTTAGAGCGTCTGGCTGTTATCTAATACAAAAGATATTAGGCACCAGAAGGTCATAGGTTCAAATCCTATCCGAAGCGTTTTTAATAGACTTTATCCAAAAATTTTAATGGAAATTACAATATAATGTCCATTAATATTTTATTTTAACTTGCTTACTAACTATTAAATATTTTAATGTCTTCGCCCGAGCGGAGCTCGGTCGTAGAGCGGACCCGCCTGCGGGCCCTATCTTCTTCTAGTCTTACGACCCTTGCGACCACGGCGACCACCCTTCATACCACGTGTGACTGCGCAGCGAGCACCGAAACGACGCATCTGATCCTTATCTGATGGATCAACCATATCATAGGTGATTGCAAGTCGTGGGGGTGGCTTTATTGGTGATGCTACATAGCTTATTGTAGCTGGAGAGCCAGGTGCATAACGTAGATTTAGAGGCCATAACTCAGTATTCAAGGGACTATTAGGACCAAGAGGATAGGCTGCTGCATTGGTTATTGTTGGGTACATTGAGCGCATAACATTTGCATGACTCACGAGTGCATATTTTTGTCCATTAGCTAATAATTCATAAATTGTTTGTAAGAAAAATGATATATTTGGTTTGGATTTTGTTCCAGGATCTATTCTTTCTAAGATTCTAAAATTAACAGGATTATTTGACGTACCAGGTGCTTGTAATGGTAATTGTAACTTGGATGAATACCATTCTTTGAGTGCTGCAAGTCCTATACTTTCGTTTTCAATATCAAGTGATCCGAATGCACGTTCCTCAGAAATATAGGGAATTACATTAATTGCTGGATAATTTGTGCGAGGAACAATATTTTGTCTGTAAAGATCCGTATTTAATTCTGGGAATGATTTGAGAACAAATTCTGGTTTTGCAAAGACAATAATCGCTGTCTCAATTGTACGTCTCAAGTAAGATACAAAAATTTCCTGATATTCTATATTTTGGAGTATAACACGAAGCTGTAGAGCCTGGACTAGACCAATATTTGCAAGAACTGGATCTTTTCCTTCTGCTGTTGCTTTAGTAACTCGTGAAAATAGTGAGCCGATCTTTGCAAGCCCTGTATTCTTTTGTCTAACACCCTTCTCAAGATTTGCACATGAAAAACCGTGACGAATAATATCTAGATTGAAATTTTTGGGTGATATAACGTCTACTTGCACTAGATTTTCATTAGGTATTAATGGAGGTGGTGCTGGTGCCCCAGGTATGGGTGCAGGTGGCCCAGGAATGGCTGCAGGTGACCCAGGAATGGGTGCAGGTGGCCCAGGAAGGGCTGCAGGTGGCCCAGGAAGGGCTGCAGGTGGCCCAGGAAGGGCTGCAGGTGGCCCAGGAAGGGCTGCAGGTTCAGGAATAGGTGCTGCTCCTCCTGGAGGTGGTGCTCTTGTAGTTGGTGGAACATCAACTCCAAAATGAGGTTTGATTCTTGCTGAAATAGCAAAAGATTGACGAGGGTTTTTAGCCATAAGCTCTTTAAGAGGTGTTGATTTAATTGGAATATGTAATCCTGGTATAACAGCTGGAGGTCCAGCAGCACCAGTACCGATACCTGCACCAGTAGGTATTAGTGCTGGCTCTAATGCTCTCTGGAGACTTAGTATTGCATTATTTAATCTATCAATGGGTTTTTCAGTTTTAGGTCTAGGTCCCATTCTTAAAAGAGATCTAAGATATATAAAAAATCCATCTAATCGTGTATCTGTTTTTTTTCTACTTATTTCCTGTATTTTAGCATATTGATTTGAAGTTGGTTTTGGTTTAATCACAATTTCATAAATAGTTCTCATATCTGGATCTTTAAGATCAAAACCAAATTGCGATAATAATCCTACAAAAGTTCTAATTTCTTTTCCATATTTTCCTTTTGTTGATGCAGGAGCAAGAGGAGGTGGAGGTGGTGCTGCCACTGTAGTTGATACTGGTACAACAAGTGGAGCAGGAGGTGGTGCAAGAGGAGGTGGAGGTGGTGCAACAAGAGTAGCATTAGGGTTTAATCTTGCTGAAATAGCAAAAGATTGATGAGGATTTTTAGCCATAAGCTCTTTAAGAGGAGTTGATTTAATTGGAATATGTAATCCTGATATAACAGCTGGAGGAGGTGGTGCAGGAGGACCACCAGCACCAGTAACAGAACGAGTAACACGACCTGTAGGTGGTGGTACAATTCCAGTATTTGGGGGTACAGGAATAGGGGGCGCAACTAATCCAGTACTAGGTCGGACCAAGACTGGAATTGTTTGTCCGTCTGGTGTGAGAAGTTCAACTACTCGTGGCTTTAGAATATTTATAGCCCCCTGTAGTTTTTCTAATATTGAACCAGTATTAGATCGTCTCATAGTTATTCTTTTAATATTAGTAATTAATTGTGTAATTTTATCATTATTTTTTGAAGCTTGAATTTGATTTAAATGTGCATCTGTACCTAGTGGATAATTTGGCCATAATATAATAGATCCAATAATTGTTTTTAAATATTCTCTATCTTGTTCATCATTTATATTAAATCCTAATTTGAGTAGTTCATTTCCTAATTCCATTTTAGCTTCATTCTCTGGTTCAGTAAGTTTAGGTAGGCCTAAAATTGGACTCATTGAAATAGGATTGGGAACTTGTGGAGGAGGGCCAGGTAGAGGTTGAGGAGGAGCAGGAGGACCAGATGCAGGTAGAGGTGGGGGAATAGGAGGCCTAGATGCAAGTGAAGGTGGAGGAGCAGGAGCCCTAGATGCAAGTGAAGGTGGAGGAACAGATGCAGTTGGAGGAACAGGAGGCCTAGATGCAGTTGGAGGAGGCCTAGATGCAGGAGTGTTAGATGGAAGCGTTGATTTTGTTGTTTTAGTACCTCTTGGTCGTGATACAGATCTATTCGCAATAGGTGGCTTACCTGCACGTGAAGCTACACGTGTATTTATGTTACGAGCCCTTTCTCTAACTGATTTTTTCGGTCTCTCCTCAGTAATTGTAGAAGTTGGAGTGACATTAGTAACACTAGGTGGCGGTAAAACAGTAGGTGGTGGTAGAAGTGGAGGAGGATTGAGAAGAGAAGCAGAAGGAGTTACTACTGTATTGCTACCAGGAGCAGTATTGTTTCTAGGATTTAATATTTTATTTAATATATCTATAGCCATTTCCAAATAGTCTAATTTAGTAGATGTATTGTTTGCAGTATAACTATGACTAATTATATTATTAATAACTTTCATAAAATTTAGTGTATTTTCATTACCTTTTTCACCCTGAATATAATTAATAAAATCAATAGCTTGTTGTTTTTTTGTTTCATCCTTAGGTGGATTAATTATTGAATAGCCAATTCCTCTTATATATTGCATATCTTGGTCATCATCTCTATTTAAATGAAATACAGCTTCTAATTTATCAATTAGTTGATTAAGTAAAGCAATTTCCTGTGTTGTAACTTCTGGATCATTTTCATAAGGACTTTCAATAATATCTACCTCATCTTCTATAGGTTGAGGAGGAGGTGGTGGAGGCATACGTATTGATGTAGGATTTTTACCAATAGGCATCATGCTTACTCCCTTAATTAATTTTGGTAAAGGTACAACTGATGGTTTACGTGCTCTTACATTATTAGCTGCCTTTTTACGCGCATTTTCTTCTGCCATAATTTGCATTAATTCTTGAGGCGAGCGTCTGGGCCCAGATGTTCCAAAGTATCCATTAAACATACCAGCACCTCTCAATCTATGAGATTTCCTACGAGAACGACCTCTCAGCCGTCGCGATCTATTTTTTTGTGCCATTTACTATATTAATTGCACAAAAAAATATTACTTATTGCCATCACAACAACCTTATTCTTGCAGCCAGTGACGGCGACAAACAGGAATATATTTATCACCAGATCCAATTTCCACTGTATCTGATGAACCTGCAATCTTTTTGCTAAAATGCGCAGATGTTCCATCACGACAGACTGCGCAATAAGATGAAAGCCGGATTACTGATTCGGCATGTGGAATCAGCTCCAAAATCTGACCAAACGGCCGACGCTGCGCATCTCCGTCTAATCCACTCACAATTACCTGTAGTTTATCATTAATATCAACCCATTCAGTGACCTTAGCCACTAAATCCGGATAAAACTGCCCTTCATCAATAACAATAACATCATAGCCACTAATATCACCAATTTCTGCTAAACTCTCAATAGCCCGTGCAGGTACAGTATCACGATCATGTGAAGCTATAACGTCGGTCCCATAACGGACATCGTGCTTATAGTTGATAACCAGAACATTGAATCCAATGGAACGGCTCCGTCTAATGTGTCGCAGCAGTTCAGTAGTCTTCTGAGCGAACATACATCCTAAGATGACTGTTAAGTGTCCCATCTCCTATAAGTTGTCCAAGGATGCCGTAACTGTCAATTTTACATTACTGCGGCCCACAGAGCAAACCAAATATGACCTGTTAATAGGATTATGCCTTTGAAGGTTGAAGAATTACCATGTGTATGTATATCATTGGCCCGGCGCCCAGATCGCTGGAACAGATTTATTCAACAGCCCGAAGTACGATCCGGTCTTCCTGGCGTGCGAAATTTTGCTGCTGTTGATGGAAAAACAATAGATTTACGGGCTGATTCTAGGATATCTGCCTTCACGAAGAAGAATATTCTGAACAAGACTCGGCGCTCACACTATGAGCTGGATTCAATTGGTGGTGTTGGTTGTGCTCTAAGTCATATTGGTGTTTGGAAAGAGTTCCTTGACTCAGGCGAACCATATATGCTTGTCTTTGAAGATGATGCAGTAGTCTATCCTGGTTTTGTGCGGCGTGTTAATGAAGCATTGGAGCCCCTGGGCGACAACTTTGATCTAATTGTTTTGACAAGAGCATATAAGGCTGCTACTTCGGCTTTTGGTCACCCTACGGGCTTTGGTCAGCCTTCAGCTTTTGGTCGCCCTACGGACTTTGAAAAGGCTTCTGCTTTCGTACTAGCCCATTGCTACATCATTAGTCGTAAGGCCGCTCAAATCTTCTATGATGAGGCTTTACCGATTACAGGGCATATTGATCTCTATATGTCGGCGCAATGTGAAATTAAAGGTCTGCGCTTAATGTGCTGTCGTGCCATTGCAGCACCACAGGCTGGCGCAACCTCTGATATAGTTACAAAACCGGTCTGTCATATTTGTGATGTGCCGGCAAATTTCAATGAATCTATGGACCTTACTTATCGCTGGGATATGAGAGTTGCACGAACATGTGAAGCAGTTCTGGCAGTAGGTCTTGTAGCATATCTGGTTCATCGGTATTGGTATCAGAGCGTCTAGCGATCAAAGCACTTAGCGCTTAAAATCAAAAAATACTAATCTTCACCAAAATTAATGATATCACAAGGCCAGAATCAGTTATTACCAGATTCAACAAGAGCAAATAGAAAACCACGCACACTCCGGTATGATATAAGTTCATTGGATCGCAATTTTGTCACAGAGACCTCTAATAGATTTCGTTGGCGTCTTCCAAATGCGATTCGTGAAGTCTGTGAGCTAAGCATCGTTGCCGGCTCTGTACCAAAACCTGCACTCAATATCTGGGGACAGACTACGCAGGCAGATGATTTTTACTACAATAAATTTACTGTTCTTTATGGCGGCAACAGATACACTGTAGTTATTGAGCCAGGATATTATAATACCGCTACAGCATTTGCTACAGCTATTGAATCAGCTCTAGATGCTGCAATAGGCGCAGGAATATTTACGGTTTCTGCATCTCCAACAGATATTCTATCATTCTCTGCTCCTAATCCTTTCTCATTCCTGCTCGGTACGGGTGGCTATGTAGATCAGATAGATACTAGGACAAAAGCCGTTTTGCAAGCAAACTCACCATCACTCCTCATGGGGTTCCAGCCTGGTATAGACTACGTCTCATCTGCTGGTGGTCTTCTCGTGGCGCCGCAAGCAGCCGATATTTTTCTTCTGGTCAATCGGATCTATGTATTCATTAATTATGATTCAACACAGGATCTTGTGGGCTATGATCGTGGTACAGGACGCCGTCAGCCAACAGGAATAATCTATCTAGATAATGTCAGTGCTCGCGATCGTGTTTATTTGAATAAAGATACATATACACCAATTATTAAATTCCGTCCTGCACCAATTGCTCGTATCAGCACATTTGATCTACGCTTTGAAGATGTATTTGGTCGCCCAATTAATTTCCTGGGTCGCGAACTCTCATTGGTTATTGAATGTGTTTCTTTAGAGCCATAAGATTTTTGATGGAAAATAATATAAAATTGAAATATATTAATTAATACTAGTATTATCACAAATCGTAATCAGTAACAGCCATGGAATCTATGATCGTTAATGCTTACAAGGTAAATAACAACAGTATTTATGTGAAGATTCGGGGCGCTTCAGCAGCAGTTCCACATGTTCCGATTCATTTCATTGCAGTCATTGATGTCAGTGGCTCAATGGATTCGGACAATCGTCTAAAAAACGTAAAGCTCTCATTACAGCACATCATTCCGCTTATGACAGCGGAAGATAAGTTCTCTCTGGTCACATTCAGTGACATCAGTCGTATCATTTGTCACAATGTAACGCTTGATGAAGTTGGAAAGCGTCAGATTGAGGCTCATTTGGAGCGCTTGCGAGCAGATGGACCGACCAATATTGGTTCGGCTCTGACCTCAGTGCGTGATATTATTGCACACACCCCAGCTACACATACAGTCTGTACGCTTCTTCTCACTGATGGTGAGGCGAATTGCGGTGTTACAGATACTACTGATCTAGTAAATTTGGCCCGTAATGATCGTGCCAATACAAATATCTATTCCGTCGGTTACGGATCCCTACACAATTTTGAACTCATGCGATCTTTTGCTGAGAATGGAAATGGGAGCTACGCCGTCGTGGAAAACTTGGAGCATGTCGCCACAGTATTTGGTGATGTGCTTGGAGGAATTATGTCAATTGTCGCACAGAATTGTGAGATCTTGCTCCCCTCGGGTGCAAGCGCCACAACACGACTCAAGACAACGGAGGGTTTCGGCGGCGGCACTAATGTGCAAGTCGGCAACCTTTATCAGGGCTCTGAACAGGCCCTCATTGTGAATAATCTGCCTTTTGATTCGTCAGGGGCACGAACACTCACGTATCGGTATTTCAATTGCGCTACACGGTCTCTTGCAACGGGAACGATGGCAGTGCAACTTGAGTCTGATGCATCAATTCAATCTGAGGCTGAAGCCTATCTCCTTCGTCTGGACGCAGCGTCCGTGATGAATAAGGTCAGCCTTGGAACTGTTACACTAGATGAACTGGATAATATGATCCGTCGTCTCAATGAACATCAACATGTAGCATGGGTGCCTATTATTAAGGCGGAGTTGCAACGGGTCGCACATATGATCCGCGACAATGCCTCGGTCCCCATTGCTCACGTCTGTCGTGGAGTCTCAGGCTACGCGGCAACAAATTATGCAGCACTTTCAATGGGTCGTGGTATTACACTATCATCACAGCCAGTTGAAATGTCACAGGAGGAGGCGAATCCCTTCTCCACACCGACCCAGAGACATGTCGCTGGGCAGACTACCCGTTCAGTAACGGGTGCAATGCCTCCTCCCATCATTCGTAATGTGGGTGGTAGGGGGCATCTTTCACCGATTCCGTCGCTTGATTATGATGGATCGGTCCCTAGGGACCTGCATGCTCATTTTGCAGCAGCCGCAGCGGTCCCATTGCCAGTTATTATTCCACCAGCCCCAGCAACTTTTGAAGAGATGGGGGATGATGATCGCCCTGTAACACCGACGGCACAGATTCGCCGCGGACCCCCTGCTGCACCACCGGCCCTCAGACGCGCACACGCAGTTCTAAGTGCGCCTGAGCCTACGCAGCTGCCACAGGAAGATGATGATATTATGAATTAGATTGATTTGATTATGGAATAATAAATAAAAGTAAATATTTTTAGTTTATTTATTATATTTTTTGTTGGTAAATAGAAACTTTTTACTTAGTTGCAGAGGCTGTGTTCTCTAAATCAAAAGATGCTGGTAATTCAGTATTAGGGGGGTTATTAATACGTTTTACATAATAATTGTACCATGTTTTAAAATTTTCATCATATTCATGCATATCTTTATCATATTCTACTAAAGCTTTAACTATTTCATTATTGTTGGAAAATAAACGTTCATTATGTAGGCCATAATTGCTACGTTCTGGCATTTTTGGTGGATGATAAATATTTGTTCTTCTGGAAATATCTAGTAAATTTACCGGATATTTGGGAGGATTAGATCGTCCATATTCTGTCATCTTTTCTTCATAATCATGCATTGCTCTATCATATTGTGTAAGAGCTTTCTCAAATTGTTCATGAGTATTAAATTTAGAATTAGAAGTAATACCGTAATTGCTAGCTTTTGGTCTCTTAGGAGGACCGCCCATCATTGCAAGCGCAGCTGTTGCAAGTTTGCCCATTGTTCCACCACCACCACGTGAAGTTCTGCGTCTATGAGTGCGACGTCTATGAGTTTTGCGTCTTCGGTCTGTTCTTCTGCGAGCCATTATATTAAATTGTGATATTTTTTATACCAGATAGGTCTGAGATGAACCGGAATTGAACCGGAAACAAGAAATCTAAACAACATCCTTACAAAAAATGTAAAAATGACTGAAAGCGCACCACATAAGAAGTTTTTTGTATCAGATCGGTGGAACTTACTTGGGTCCGATGCCAGCAGCAGCTACCTCTTCAAAATTATTTACATCATTAAAATTATTATTTTCATTATTTGCAGCCTTTTCTTTTCTTGAAGACATATAATTTGTATACCATGATGCAAGATTTCTATCATATTTTTGCAAATCTTCATCAACTTTTAATATAGCTTTAATCGTTTCATCATTGGCGGGGCTTACAGGTTCATTTTTTGTTCCATAATTTGGTGAGTAACTGGATAGGTTTGGTGCTTTTGGTAAAGGCTTAAGTTTTTCATATCCACTCATTAATTGAGCACCAAAAGGCGCTCCTTTGAAATAATCACTAACTGCCTTAAAATATTTTCCACCAGCATTCATAACTTGTTCATGAGTCATATTAGCATTAGGAGTAAAGCCATAATTACTAGCTTTTGGTAATTGGTGAGTGATGGCACCAGCCATAACTCCAAGTTTTGCAACTGTTTGACCACCACCACGTGAAGTTCTGCGTCTATGAGTGCGACGTCTGTGTGTGCGTCTTCTGCGAGCCATTATATTAAATAGCCATATTTTTATACCTAATAGACCGGAGATGAACCTGAAATAAACAACCTAAAACGACATCCTTAAAAAGTGTAGAAATGACTGAAAGCGCGCCGCATAAGAAGTATTTTCTTTCTGATAATATTGGATCGGTGGAACTATTAGAGACCTTCGGTTCTGATCTGACTGTGGTTAATGCCGCTCGTGTGTCGTTTGCCAAAGAGTCTCATGAGATGTGTCTGGCAGATGAGAAGCTGATCAACTATCTCGCCAAGCATAATCACATTACCCCATTCTTCCATCCACAGATCCGTCTTCGTATCAAGATGCCAATCTTCGTAGCCCGTGAATGGTTTCGCCATCAGATAGGTTTAGCGCGCAATGAGGTCAGTCGTCGTTATGTTGATTTTGAGCCTGAGCATTGGCTTCCAGTAGATGGTATTCGTGCTCGTGATCCCAAGTTAAAACAGGGTTCAAAGACAGAGAATATTGCCGATAATGATCATGTCTTCGGACTGATGGAAGATTTCACGAAGAGCGCTGTTGGTTTCTATAAGGATCTTCTCGCCCTTCAGGTGGCACCCGAGGTTGCACGAACTGTGTTGCCGCAAAGTATGTACACTGAATTCATTGAAACTGGATCATTGTCGGCTTATGCCCGTATTTGCGCTCTTCGGCTAGATCCTACTGCACAGAAGGAGATCCGTGATTATGCAGGTATGGTTAGCCGTCTATTAGAGGCCGCCTTCCCTGTCTGTTGGAAGGCTTTGGCCCCAGCGCCTGCTACAGTGACAACGGCTGCTCCCGCTCAAACAAAGCTCCTTGCAACTAATTCCATTGAATTTGAAGGAAATATTACTCGCTCTGTGGAACAACAAGGAGATCAGATAAAAATTACTATTTCTGCGCCAACCCTACAAAGAGAGCCAGTAACAACTATTAATCCTGTTACGCTGAAGAGCAAAACAGAGGAGGTTCCACTTGATCAGCAGTGGGGTTGTTAGAACAACAATAAAAGATTTATACATAATAAAATGATTTTGCGTATCTGTAAATCCATTTTACTATTTTTTGGTCGTATGTTTGATGCCGCCAACAATACAAGAAATCGCTATCAGTACAAAAAGCCAATAGAAGTGGCAGTCCTACCAGAAATAGATCCTATGGCACCATTTGAAGAGGCAGCAGAGATGCGAATGCAGGAATGGGGCTACGGACAGGACATTGTACCAAAAGACAATATTTATAATGTCAGGATTTAGGAGTCTAAAATTGATTTCATTTGTATAAAATAAGAAGTTACTTTTATGGCAGAACAAGGTGCATGTTATATATGCTTAGATGATTCGCAAGAGGAATCACCTTTTGTAACACCTAATCCTTGTAAATGTAAAGGAACAATTCGTATCCATGAAACATGTTTGGAACAGGTGATGAATCATCGGCGAAACTGTGGAATCTGCAAGACTATATATGCACGTTTTGTTGATGGGTTGGCAACAATTCAGGAGAAGAAGATGATTGGTATTGGTTATGAACTCCTAATTAATTATACAATTGATACTAATTGGGTCAAGCAAGGTATTGAAACACATTTTAGAAAACGCATTGCACATTTTAATATGGGAGGTATCTTTATTGATGAAGATCCTGTTTTAGTAAAGAAGGTGCCCTATAAGGATGGTCTTATTCATGGCCTAGTTAAACAGCTTGATATAATTAATCCGATGGTTCCACGAAGTGAATGTATTATTCGGCAATCTATTCCATATGTTGAGGGAAAAATCCATGGTCTGCGCTCTATGACATATATTGATACAATTGCGGTTGTTCCATATGTAGATGGCAAAGAGCACGGACAAGCTCGTTATACATTCATGAATGGACGTTTAGCGCAAAGCGCCCAATATGTTGAAGGGCTAATAGTTGGAAAAGTAGTTGCATATTATGAAGATGGTTCTAGGCGTAGTGAAAAGTATTTCAATGAGCAAGGCCAGCTTCATGGGCTAGAACAATATTGGCTACCTACAGGTATTTTGAAAGCTGAGACAAATTATCAAAATGGAAGGCGCCATGGTCTTATGAAGGAATATTTTGCAAATGGGACTCTAAGAACAGAGACTAATTTTAAGAGAGGTCTGAAAGATGGTCTATATCGCAAATACAATGAGGCTAGCATATGTGTTGAAGAGATCAATTATGATCTTGGGCTGATGGTTGGAATATATAAATCATGGTATGATAATGGATCACCGCTATGTGAGGCAGAATATATAAATGGAATACGTTTTGGCTATTTGAAAACATGGCATGAAAATGGTGTGCAGGCCTCCGAGGTTGAATATATCAATAATAAGCGATATGGAGCCTATAGTGAATGGGATGAAGCAGGTAATTTGATTTCTGTTCAAACCTATGATGAAGATCCATATGAAGAGGAAGAGGAGGAGCCCGAAGAAGATGAAGAGGACAATGAAGAATTATTTGAAGACACGGATGAAGAAGATGAAGAATAGAAAAATTGAACAAAACCAATTTTTATTCATAGTGTAGCGAAATGTCATCTGAAAATGAGATTGAGACTTTGCCACCGATCAATATGCCACCAGTAGGACCTCCACCTGAGAGCGAACCATTGCCTGCAATGACAAAAGGTGAGTCACCACATTCACATGTAGCTGAATATAGACAGTATTCAGTTCCATATTATGAGTCACCGAGACAATATCCGATAATTTATACGCTTCCCGTATCAAAACCAATCACAACAAAATATGAATATCTTGTTGAGATTAGTCATAAAATAAAATGTCCAATTGATTCATTGCAAATGGCACTTGGTCCGAGCTTGCAAATACATATCTTTTATCATGCATGCCTTGCTGGCGACTGGTTTGAGATGTATCATATGATTAAGGATTTTAGTGTTGATGTAAATGTCGCAGTCTCTGGGTCACTACCAGCAATCTGGTTTGCAGCACAACATGGTTATTTTGAAATTGTTCAAAATCTTCTATTAATGGGTGCTGATCCTAATCCTGTCAGCCCAATGACTGGATTATCAGCAGTTGATATAGCACATAATAATCGTTTCGGTAGAACTGTTTATTTGTTGCGGGCATATGGTGGTAAATCAGCAAAACCACGACCTAGACCAACAGTATAAAACGACCGAGAACAATAATAAAATTGAATCATTTTTTCTATTAGAATTGATAGATAAGAAAACAATTATAAAATGGCATTTGATCCGAAAGATCCTTGGTTTTACAATCGTAAATATTTAGAGACTTTGAGTAGTTGGCCAGGAAGGACTCCAGAGGAGCTTGGTGCCGAGCTACCAAAATATGTTCTAATTCTTGCAGCGATGTGCGGCGATTCTTTTCAGATTCAGCGGATTCTATGTTCAGAACAAGCAAAAATAGATGATCGTGTGCCCGAATATGCAGGTACTGCACTTTGGTATGCTTGCCATAAAGGACATTATGATCTTGTTGATTATTTACTTGATGGTAGCCCAGATATGTATGCAGTAAATACTGAATATGGTACAACTCCCTATCAGGAGGCAGAAGGTAAGACATATCAGAAATTATTTGATAAAAAACTAGCAGCTATTGCTAAAGCGAATGCAAGAGCTACTGCGAGAGCAAAAGCGAAAGCTGAATCTGATGCAAAGTAAAAAAGAAAAACATTTTTAGTTTGATTGCGAGGCGTGCTAAAAGAGTTTCTTTCCAAAAGAATATTCTACATTTAATACAAGATCACCAGCCTCTGACCACATATAAGATCTTCCATGTTTTTGACCATGTATGTAGTTTGATTCACTAAATGGCTGACCCTTATCATACCATCTTTTTTGTATGCCATGTCTTAACCCTTTATGGAATTGTAATAAACATGCCATAATACCATTATTATGATAATGAGCACACCATCCCTCTGCAAGCCCATCTTGTATTTGCATGAAGATATATGGAATATTTGCACCATAATTTTCACTGAACTGCCATTCAATCATATATCCTGTAAAATCAGGAGTAGGTTCCACATCTAATAATATACATCCTAGTTCATGTTCTTGAAATTTATAAAACTTATACATCTACTAAAAATACTTTGAATCATCAGATCAATTCAAATTTGCTAACTACTTTTCAAAGTTTTAGCAATACTAAAGGGAATATCAATTACATTTCCATTGTTATAAATTAAATGATGAACTAGTTTTCCATATTTATTCCATTGTCTGTAATGACCATGACGCTTTCCTGCCAAATATTTTGTCTTGTATTGTACTTTTCCATCTGGATAAAAACTAATACATTCTCCATCCATATAACCATTTACATAATTTGCCCTAAAGGCAAGCTTACTATTTTTATACCGTTTAACATATAAACCATGCTTACGGCCATTTTGATATGTAATATAGGTCTCCACACAACCATCATCCAGTCTTGATCTAACTTTAATAGTTTGCTGTGAATCCATGATATAATTAACTTATTTATATTATCTATTTATTTTTCAAATTTTTTATGGACTTTAATAAAGATCATTAATAAGTATAATATACTCACTAATGATCCAGGCCTAGACCATTCCCTTTCGGGTGCTGACTACCGTTGGTTAATTTTTTTCAAAAATTACAGTGGTTGCTGCAAGTAGTCGTTTTTTCCCTTCGCTGATTTCCTTGTCGTTAAAATCGGTAAGATCTTTACTGCATAGTTGGGTTGCTGCAAGAAATCATTCTACCCCCTTCATTCATATATTGGCTAGATAAATGATGAATAATGGTTATCTAATATTGCCAGTATTAAAAACATTGCCATTTAAGGAGCAGTGCTAGTTCGTTTATCGGCGAATTTATTTGTTTTGCTGTAACGAACCGCGAATATATGCATTTAACCTCACATATTCAATTGTATAGTGTTTTATCATTTTAAGTAGCCGCAATTATTGTTGGCTTTGGCTCATTTCTATTAAATATCAGTAATAAGTAATGACAAGTGCAATATCCATTCCGGATTATCCCTATAAGAGATATTTCCAAGATGTAGAAGAAATCTATCAGAAAGCGCGAGATTTTAATCCATGGATTTTAACTGAAGATCGGCGATGGAAGATACCCCGTGGAGGTGTCAAGGTCCTTCATGAAATTCTTCGTCTAAATCCTGATGCTGAAGCATTTGGTTCAAATGTCATGATACTTTTCACAGATCCGACGGGACGCTATATGGACTATGAAGTGAATTTCTTAACAGATCAGTTCTCTGAAGAATGTCGTGTGAAATGCAGATTGGAAAGGTCACCAATGAGCCCCTATGAATATTGGACTGGCAACCATAAACAAATTGTAGCACAGGCAAAGCAGCGATTCAGGGATTTAGCTCCCATTGCCGCTGCTAATCGTTACATGGAGTTTGTTGCACCCGGTATTGGCCCAAGAGTTCGTATGTGCACCAACTATAAACTAACCTATCTTCTTGGTCTCATGAAACTATTCAAACCACGAAGATGGCTAGATATGTCGGCCGGCTGGGGTGATCGCCTATTAGCAGCCATTCTTCAAGGAGTTGATTATTACTGCGGTATTGACCCGAATGAATGCTTACATCCATGCTACATGAAGGCAATTAATACTTTAGTACCAGAAGACCGTAGAGCCAACTTCCGCATGATTGCAGCAGAAGCACAGAAGCTACCGCCTGACTTCACTGATCGCACATTTGACTTCATCTTCACTAGCCCTCCCTTCTTTACCTTTGAAATCTATGAAGGTGGTGCTGCCGACCTCTACACATCAATTGATACATGGCTTAACAAATTCCTATATAAGACCATTGAAATTGCTTGGACTAAACTAGAAGTTGGAGGACACTATGGACTATACATTGAAGATAAACCTGAATATAGATTTATTGATGATTTGAAAAACTATATGGCGGCGAAGACCGACTGTAAATATGTTGGCGTAGTATATCAAGCATTTTACGATCCTAAATATACCAAGAATCCATATTCTATGAAGAAAGTCTATTTCTGGAAAAAGGTAAGGGTTTAGCCTTTCTCTTCATAATAATTTTTATAAAGGCTAGGGGGTGAGGGGGTTCAGCTCTGATTACAAATCAGAGCCAAACGCATTGCGGAACGCAGGTCCCCCCAAAGAAAGTCTATTTCTGGAAGAAGGTGAGGGTTTAGTGCCTCCTGAATGCAGCGCGAACATCATCATAACGTTTATCATCAATTAATTCCCTCAATGTATCAATGGAAGTAGTTAAATCTCCCTTATTACTGGTCAGCGCCTTCAGTAGTGCAGGCGACCATCCAGAAAGCGTAAGAACACCTTCCTGCTTTGCCGAAGCATGATACTCCTTGTAAGCAGCACGCAGATTCCAAATAATAATCCGAGGAACCTTGTAACCTGCGGCATTCCACTTGCGACGAACTTCGTCCAAATGAAAGGCTGACTCAGATGCCGCTGCGTCAAAACCCATATCCGTCAAAACAAGAAGATCATCTGGCTGATCCTCTGGCTTGACAGCAGCAGAAACCATTTTGTCCAAAATAAGATCCATCGCCGCCTCAAAATTGGTTGAACCACCCCATGGACTTTCCTTCACAGTCTCAACCTTCTCCTTCAGAGATTTACTGTTGGTCAGAGAGATCCAACTGGGAGTTGTATCAAATGTTAAGATATGATCCTTGAATGCAGATTCATTGAGCTCTGAAATCAGAATGCCAAGGGCGATACTAACCTGCATCGGTGTTCCTTCCATTGAACCGCTTACATCTGACATCACCACTGTGCGCTTCAGACCACCCTCTGCAGCCACTTTATCACGAATTGCATTCCATTGTGCAGTCAGCAATCCCTCAAGCTCTTCAGTAACATCCCGTTGTAGCTTTTGTGTAATCTGATGGGGAAATACAGTCTCAGCGCCATTAATCTTCTTCTCACCAGTGGCAACCTTGTAAATGAAGGACTTGAAGTTATCGGCACATTTAATACGATCAGCATCTTCAGTACGAGCACGATTAGGCATCTTCAGTTGCTGATTGAAAAATGCCTTCCGATTAATATTCATACAACGACCAGGAACTGCTGATGGCTCAATCTGAGCCCATGTACCACCACACATATTGATTTCAGTCGTCTTCAAATACTTATTTAGCGCCACAATACGCTTTCTGTATTTCATCAGTTTCCAGGCCTTTGTCGGCTTCTGATCAAATGGCCCGATCCCTGCCAAGTCTGGAATTATGCTATCATAAGCCTTATTCTCACGTGGAAGCCACTTTGCCAACAGACTCACAGATCCTTTTTGCTCCATTGCAGTATCATCAACCATCAATTGGATCTTAATGATATCCTTAATAATTGTCCTGATTTCGGCAGTTGGTGAATTATACATAAGATGAACCATATCATGCCAACAACCATATTTTGGCACAAGGGCCAACATGCGGCGGCATAACTCGGGGGGAGAATGAGTCAAAAGATAGTTCATCATCTTATAAAAGACCTCGCGTTCTCCCTTTCCTCCACGCACATCACGTGTCTGGAAAGCGATTAGCCATGCATCCTCTAACTGCCCCGCAGAGTCAATTGCTGCCAACTGTTCATTAATAAATTCCTGCTCACAATCACGGATCGCTGAAGTGAAAAGTGCAACACGTGGATCACCTACACCTGCCGCTGTAAGAACTGTAGAACCATTTACGCCTATTGTTTGTATAGGCACTTCAGACATTGCTGCTACAAAAGCCATCTTAAGTTAAATATGCACCAAAGGTTTAGATTGCGATCAAGCAACGCGTCCAAGCAAATTGTATAAATTCCTTCATATACAGTATAAATGAAGCTCCCTTTCTCTCTCCCGACAGATAATTATATTCTTATTGGCGGCATTATCCTCATTGTCGCCCTCGCCTTTGCAGTGAGCTTCTTCATGTCTAAGCGTTCTGCTGCTATGGCTGAGGTTGCTGCCTCTCGCGAGTCTGGTCAGAGCACTGAAGGCAAGGCCCCTCCCATGCATATGCAGGAAGAGTACAACCAGGATCAGCTTGATCCCGTTACTGGTCCTCGGGAAGAGTACTAAGGTACTCTACCAGAAGAGTACTAAGGTACTCTACCAGAAGAGTACTAAGGTACTCTACCAGAAGAGTACTAAGGTACTCTACCAGAAGAGTACTAAGGACTTTTCACACAATATTATTTAAGAGCAAATAATGCAACAACCACAACCACCATATGATGTATTTGATGCAGCATTTTTTGATGATGCATCAAAAGCATGGAAAGAAAACAAAATTGCTAATGGAAATGGATGTTATTCCTATAAATGTAAGAAGGGATCCTGTAAGAGGAAGGGTTATTATAAATACAAAGACATGTGCTATAAATGTTATACTGCTACAAAGGGAAGTCGCTGGGGCATATAAGGATATTTGAACTATATTTGCCTAGGAAGACAAATGTCAGCTGCTAAAATACAATGTCCCTATTGCTGTGATGTAACTACTAAATTTTTAACGACTGCAGATTGTCGGCAACATGCACATGAAGAACACGAAGACGAAATAGCCGAGCCACTTGGTCCAGGATTCTTTTTGGAAGACTATTTGGCGGAAGAAGAACTGTTTTTTGAGCTGAAGGCGCGACTGGAAGGCCATGATGAAGATATTGCAGCAGCTGAAGCGGCAGTTAGAGGCAAATTAATTGATAAACGCAGAGAGAAACTAATGGTATTGCGACTAGCAATTTCGCTATGGCCTTGTCGTCATGAAGGTGAAGGTGAGGCTGAAGCCGAAGAAATCAATTTGAGTTCATGTTGTGAAGCACGGCGACGTTTCGGAGAGTTTATGAATATTCTTTGCGATGCTTACGAGATCGGTGATTGCGACGCTGATGAGAGCGAGTAAGACCACGACCAGTCTGTTTCTGTGTAAATAGTCGCACTAATGCATTCTTCTTGTTCTTATTTGATCCTGAGCCTTTAGTAATATTTGAAGCACGTGAAGCATATACGTTGTTCTTCATTAATTGCCGGCTAAGAGAATTTACAACTCTACGATTTAGCTCCTGCTGTGATGGCTGTGTCATCTCCAAGTAGCTACTCATTCTATTGTATTTTTGGATTTCTTTGTGGAGCCGCTTTTAGTAGCCACTTCGTGACTTTTAGTAGCTCCGCTTTTAGTAGCTCCGCTTAACCAGCGCTCAACATACAATCCATCTGCATTGAACTTCTTTGCCTGTGTCTCAGCATCTAAACGACGGAATGGAGCCTGTGAAAAAGGCAGCACCGATGCAACCCAGCACCAGTTGCCAAAGTTCTGTGCAAAATCATAATCAACTAAATGTTGCGCAAAGAAACGTTCTCCCCATCTCCAGAAAATCTTCTTGTCTTTCACCAACCAGTTACTGACAATTAATCGCGCCCTATTATGCATATATCCCGTCTGTAAAAGCTGTTGCATAGCAGCATCTACAATCGGTACTCCTGTCTCGCCACGACACCAGGCATTAAAGATCTTACGATCCTTTGACCAACCAGCGCCATCTGCTTGGAATTCATATGGACTAACACCATATAATTTATCAAATGCATCGCAAATGTGTCCATAGAAATCACGCCAATAGAGCTGACGCCTCAAATCAGGTTGCCCCTCAGCCGCATGATATACTTCACGAATACTAACAGTACCAAAATGATTGTGAGCCGACAAATTAGTAGTCTCTTTTGAAGGCACATCATGAACTGCACCATAATCTATGGACGCCACACGACGCAGCAATGCTAAACCCTCCTTCCTGCCACCCTTCACATGTATATTTGGATTAAGAGTAGGCTTGAAACGATCTGGATTTACTGTACTAGCAACAGAGCCTTGAAACCATGGAATTGCCTTCGGCTTTGGCGCAAGTCTATCAACTTTGATATTCTTTGATGCTTCATAAAATGGTGTAAATTTCTGATATGTCTTCCTGGTTTTGGTCAAAATAGTTCCAGGCGCATTCAAATATGTATCATGGATACCAAAATAGGGGAGGCCAAGAGCCTTCAGGTCTTCAGTGCGCTTTTTAGCAAAAGGTGTGTAATCCAGAGTTTCAAAGATTGCTATAATGTTTAGTTTTCGGCTGAGCTGTCTAACAACTTCATCGGTAGCTCCATAGAAGAAATGAAGACGACCCCCATCTGCCTCAATGTCTTCGGCGAGTTCTTCCAGTGAGGCAATCATAAACTGTACAGAGTTGGATGACTTGAAGGGATTCTTCTTTTCATCCAGTTGCTGTGGCGTGAAGATGAAGACCGGAAGTAGTTGTGCATGATGTTTGCGACAATACCATACGGCCTCTGTAAGGGCTTTATTATCATGGATACGTAAATCTCTATGAAATATATATAGAACTATATTTGCAGGATCATGGCTCATTCTTTCCTTATTCTTATATAGAGAATGAATGGGCATCTTTGGACACTTCTAATAGCATTTTTTCTGGCTGCAAGTGATCTTTTCAATCTGGGGCTTCTCAAAATGTTACGAACTGGTGCTATTAAAAACATGGCATGGATTGCACTTCCAACCTTCCTATATTCCTTGCAGCCACTGATATTCTATTGTGGTCTAGGACATACATCAATGACTGCACTAAATCTGATGTGGGATGTTATGAGTGATATTTTAGTGACTGCTTCAGGACTATTTTACTTCAAAGAGAAACTCTCCTTCAAGAAATATATTGGTGTAGCATTTGCCTTCGTAGCGATATTCCTACTTTCTGCTGATGATGGAACAGATCATTAGAAAAAATAATTCATAATTTTATAGACTGCCGCAAATAGTATTGCACCCCAGGCGGTATCTTGGAGTGCAAAACCGAGCGTATAATCCTTCAGAGTAGCATAATTGGTGAAATCATAGACAGCATATGTAGCTCCACCAATGAGTGCTGCCTGACGCCAATTAGATGCAAGAGTCAAAAGGTAGGCAAGGGCCAAATATACTGGAATGGCTGCGGCGTAGCGGAAAACGAGTGGAGAACCCTGGATCTGCATAATCATAGGTCTGAAAGCCTTGCTTGCGACCAGAGTCAAATAAGGGAGATCTACTAGAGCCATAATAGCAGCTGTCAAAAGTATTTCTTTCAACGAGAACATATTCTATTTATTATAATTATTTGCTGCTGCCTGTAGAAAGCCTAAGAGGCGGCAACAATTCAAATATAAAATGGCGGCTACAGGGCAATTTGTGCAATTAGAGGAATTTGATGAAACGCTGAGAGGACGTCGTATCTGTGCTTATATGCCTGCAGGTGAATCAATACAGCATCATATTCGTCTAGTTATTAGTAATGTCCAGGTCGGAGGAGAACCTTTTACGCGGCTAATTGCAGTTACATCGGATCCAGTAATGAGATTGTTAGCAGATTCTATTGGAGCTACTATGATCACTGGCGCACGGGACAATTCTGATTTGTCACTTATTTTGACGGCAGCTAATCAGGCTTCTGCACATACTTTGATAGTGATTTTCCCAGATATTGGACGGCTGCCTGATGCTTTTTTTGGGCGACTGCCGGCAGCTGCCACGCTGATAGTTTTTAGAGGGTCAGATGATCTGGCGACTATAAGTGGTTGTAATATACATATGATGCCGCATATCAAGGAAGTTACTGTACCCGATTATAATAGTGTATTGAGGCGTGTAGCTGCACTTGGAATAACGCAATATGATTTGCCGGCGATTCTGAAAGAGCTGCGTGTAGCACAGGCAGGTCTGATCATTTATAGCCCAGGTGGGATCCGATATCCGGAACTCTATTGGTGGAATACTAGTGAGGATGTCCCACCTATTAGACGGCGAGGAGAGGTTGTTGGAGGATTATTGAAGTTTATTGCAGAATTACTTTGAGGCCTTGAGTGTATGCGCTTTTTACTTCTTAAACAATTTAAAAGTACCCTTCTTAGCAATAAATCCCATCTTCTTCAAGGTCTTGATAGCCTTCTTACCGAGAGCATGCTTACGCTTGCTGACGATACGGCCGGACTTTGTGCGCATGAGATCCTTCTTGTATAGCCCACCACTGGTGTGACGAGCAGTACCATGCCAGACCTGAGCCTTAGAGCCGACTGCAGGCATCTTAGCACCACCAACCATGTTTTCCCGGTTCTTACGTGTCTTACGCATATTGTTCATTTTCTGATTAATGCTGATAAAATATTAACCAGAAAATGAGGGCCCACAATAGGTATATGTTCTCACTGAACTTAGATAAAGGATTAATTATAGCAGCAATAATAACCATTATAGCCATTATTGGCCTCACTTTCTGGCGCCAAATGTGGTCAGAGTTGCGTCGTTCAGCTCGTGAAGAATATGATCTAGCTCGGCGCACAGCTGATCCGAACAAACGTGGAATTATAGTGTGGCTAATGCGAGCCTATTTGCCAAATGTAAAGGCCGGAGCAGAGATTACAGCACATGCTATCAACAAGTATCTTGTGGCCCAAGGATGGCGTATTATTGTCGTCGTCCATGACTATCAGGTCCCAGTGATTGATGGAGTTGAATGTGTAGCGTTCGGATCTCACGAAGAGATCTTAGATCAGGCCACACTCTTCTTCTGTCAAAACTATGATACTCAGAAGGCAATTCAGCTGCTAGAATCTTATAAGCGTCCTATAGTATTCTTCCTTCACATTGACAAGGAGAAGCAGGATATATTGCAGACACGGTTTGCAGTTCCTATCGGCATTGTGTATAACTCACTCACACAGAAAGAGGTGAATCCTACAGTTCATCCAAATACAATTGTTCGCCCCTTCATTCCCTTTGAGATCTTCAAACCACGGCAGAGGGCAATGCAAGCGGGACCAGTAACACTATTGAATTGCAATGAGAATAAGGGTGGTAAGGTTCTGCAAAAACTGGCTAAGGAGATGCGTGATGTTCCGTTTATGGGTGTGGCAGGGGCCTATTCGGAACAGCTGACTGAGGCGGCGACACCAAACTTGCATTACAAACCTTTGCAAGAGGACCCGAGGCCGATTTATGAGGAGGCTGGAATAGTCATTATGCCGAGCCGTTCTGAGAGTTGGGGTCGTGTTGCTTTAGAGGCAATGGCTTCAGGTGTGCCTGTAATAGTCAGTAGAGCTCCAGGATTACGTGAATGTACTGGTGGAGCAGCCGCGGGATATTGTCGTCCCGATGATCTAGGTTGTTGGTCAGAGGCTATTCGGAGGCTTAGATCTGATGGTTTAGCCTATACTGAGGCAGTGAATGCTGGGCTACGACGGATAGAAGAGTTGAAGAAGGCAGATGATTTTGCGGAATTTGAGAGATGGCTCGTGGAACAGATTGCGGGTTGGTTGAAGCCATTAGGCGACTAAGCCGTAGGCGACTAAGCCGACTAAAAGCCTCTAGCCGATTTAGGCATTTACGCAGGATCAGAACCAGCTTTAATAACTGTAATAATAGCCCTTTTACGGTTTCTATTATATAGACGTGCGCGCTCAACCTCTTGTTCTCTAGCAGTTGGTACAATTGCAGGTGCGCCTATATTTTGCCGGCTATATATGCGTCGTCCTGTTTCAGCATTTACTTGTTCCATTAAAAGCTGTATAGGCCTTAAGGACTCTAGAACACGGATCCAAATATCATATTCAAGTGTAGTAGCTCTACGGGCTTTGAAAAAGCTGACAATTTGTCCGATAGATGCCTGTCCGCACAGGCTCTGAATATGGTCAATGATATCTGCAGCCAGCTCAGGACCATATAGTTGTCTAAGTAGGTCAGGTGCTATGGAGTCGGCAAATTGTTGTAGGGCGACAGTGATCTGAGGTTGTAATCTATGAGCGGTTTGAGCGCGTGTCTCTGCCTCATATTCTTCGGATGCTTTCTTCAAGCGTTCAATAAGCTCAGGGGTCAAAGGCTTTGCAGCCAGACCAAAATGCCTACATACACGATTATAGAGTTCTTCAGTGGCGATCTCTATGTCCGTGTAATTAGAAAGCGTCTCAGAACCGGAAGCTTGTAATGCAAATAGTGATTCTGGTGCTATGACGGGACGACGACTCAAATAGATGCGGAGTGGTGGTTCCATAGCATGTAGCTTCGCTGCAAGTGAATTACTGGCTACAATGAAATGGCGAATATCACGAAGACGCGGACTATGGGATTCCCATTTCTCTTGAATATGGACCTGCTTTGAACCAAAGCGAATAAAATGATCTATACCGAAACAGCAGTCGCCATAGGCTTGACATAAAGTTGTTTCTTCAATAATCTCTATATTATCATGAACAGCAAAACGAGTTGTTATACGATTTTCTAATAGGCGACCGAGTTTAGAGGCTGCGGCTGAGTCAGTCATACTGTTATTAAATAAAATTACAATTATTATTTTTACTAAAAAAAGTCTAAACAAATAAAAATATATATGATAAGATGAGTGCCACAACAGCAGTTGTCACACTAACAGATGAGGCTTATTTTAGTAAGGCATTAAGAACTATTAAAGATTGTAGAGGACGTGGGCAATGGACAGGGCCATTTGTTCTGGTATGTGTTGATTTTAAACCTGCAGATGAAATTATCAATTTCTATAATTTAACCATTTACCAAGTTAAACATATTAATGTTGAGGAGCTTAAAGCAGCATGGGTCAAAAATCCAATTCGGCCGATGGCTGATCAGCGTCATACGAAGAAACTAGCTCAATGGAATAAGTTGTACGTATTTGATGACTATTTTAGACAATGGGAGCGCATAATTTTCTTTGATGCAGGTTTGAGAATTTTAGATTCTTTAGAACCACTTTTGGATTTAGATTGGCATGGTAAGCTATTAGCACCCGATGATAGTAGTCCAGGAGATAATGGAAATAGATTTGCTATACAAATGGATTATAAAGCCAATCCAGAAGTTGCGGAAATGATTTTTGATAGATTTGGAGGAACTGAAATTAATGATAAACATTATTTCCTTAATTGTATATGGGTCTATGATACTACACTTTTGGATAAATGTGGTTTTAAAGATTTACAGGAAGGTATGAATAAATATCCAATTAGTTTATGTAATGAGATGGGAATTATGAATCTCTATTTTACATTTTTGCATAAAGTCTGGACACCTTTACCTGAAAGAACAGCTGCTGGTAAATATCTTTTTGGCTGGTGTGAATATAATTTTCCAGGAACTCCTAAATGGGCATCTTTCCATTTCTTGAAATATCCTGTAACAATTGATTTTAATAGAGATTAAAAGATTGGTCTAAATACTGGTCTCAAGAATTAAATAAATGAAAACCATTGGCATTGCAGTTCCATGTTATGTTCATCATTTAGAAGTCCTCAAAAGAATGTTAGACTCTGTTGAGGCTAATACATGCAAGCCTAATTTACTTGTCGTTAGTTGCAGTTCAATGATAGGAAATGATTTTAAAGTGAATATTAGTAAATACTCATTTCCAATTACAGTAATATATCATGATGAGCGTTTGAATGCAGCTCAAAATAGAAATATTGCTGCAGGACTTTTAGAAACAGATATTGTATCTTTTTTTGATGCAGATGATATTATGCATCCACAGCGAATTGAGGCAATCGCTGGGGCATTTGAAAAATATGACGACTGTAAGATAGTTTTGCATAATTTCTTGAATAATCGTGATGCAATATTTGATACATATGAAACAATTAATTATGAATATGGTGTTTTACGACGTGCCCCTAGTGGATGTGCCGTTGTAAATTATAATTGGAGATTAGGCTTACATCATTCGCAAGTAAGTGTTGCAAAGGATGTATTACTTGATCATAAATTTAATGAGTCAGTTGATCATGAGCGAAAAGAAGATGCTGTTTTTTGTGGAAATGTGCTTGGAGCAGAGCCAGAGCGAAATGTCTATATCTCTAATCCATTATCGGCGTATGAATGTGCCGGTTATTGGGTTCAATAAAGCAAATAAGGGCCTTGCATAGGTCTAACCGATGTTGAGGCAAGTTGTGTAAGGGTCCCTGGACTCATACCGAAGGACTCCTTGGTAACAAGGAAAATGCTAAGAGCTGCAATAAGAGCAAGAAGTAGTAGTCTCATTTCTAATCTTACCTAAATAAATTTGATTAATTTGTCTAGGAAGAATGACTACAACACAAGAAGAAATGAGTTCAAGACGTATAATTATCTTTGACACTGAGACTACAGGTTTGCCGAAGTCGTACCGAAGACCGGCGCTGGAAGAACGCGGCAACTGGCCGGATCTAGTTTCAATCTGTTGGCAGATCTTTACTGATGGCCGGCTTGAAGCGAAGGAATATTTTATTATACGACCGGATGGTTGGACTATAACAGAAGAATCCACTAAATTCCATAAGATCACACATGAGATGGCTGAACGAGTTGGAAGACCTCTGGAAGAAATTTTGCGGAAGTTCAAACATGATTGTCGTCGAGCTGATCGCCTTGTGGCGCACAATATGGCATTTGATTCACAAGTTATGCAGAGCGCTTATAGATGGCGCTTAGGCGATGATGTTGCCATCTGGTGGCCATATAAAAAAGAATTCTGCACTATGATGCAGTCAATGAATGAGCTGAAGATACCAGCGAAATATCCTACAGCCGAACAGCCATATAAGTGGCCTGGGCTAGATGAATTGTATCGTGCAACCTTTAATGAACCCGCACCAGCTGATGCACATTCTGCTGATCGTGATGTAGAGGTTTTGCAAAAAATATATTGGGCTAGATGGGGACAACAAACTAAAAATTGTATTATTATGTAATATGGCTAACCTATACAATATAATCTGCTACATTAGCTGCAATCTCCTCAGGGAGCATATGCAATGTGCGAATGATAGCAGAACGCTGAATGCGTTTTTTGGCAGCCATTAGGTCTTTCACTGTTGGCCTGAATAGAGGCCACACATTTTTTTTCTCAAACATTTTAAAATCAATTAAACTAAAATAGGATACGCGAACCTCAGAAATTATATTATAATCCATATCAAAATAGACCATTGGGATAATTTCATATACATTATCTGGCATATATGGTGTATATGGAACATTTATAAGGACTTGTCCAATTACATATACATCCATATCACGACCATTAATCCTGTCATATCGCTTCGCAATCACCCAATCACAATCCTTGAATTGATGTGCTGACATTGTGTTTTCTTCGTAATTTTAGTTATAAAGAAAACCAGATTCAATTTTAAAATTGAATGTTTTTTATGATATATATACTTGCAAACATTATGCCAAAGAAGAATACAATTGAACCTTCTTCTAAGCCTTTGGCTCAAGAGCCTTCAGCGGAAGAAAAGCCGAAGACAAATCCCAAAGAAGTAAAATTGTTAGAAGAAAATGATAAACGACTTTTAGCAGAAGCATATCCAAAGATCTTGAATGCATATCATTATATTCATGATGAAGTAATCAAAGAGTCTAATTGGGAATCCATTAATGCAGAGATTTTGAGAGCAGCCAACTATGAAGTACATTCTGAGGCAGAAGGCTCACATAAATCTGGCGCAGATATTGATTGTACATTTGGATCATTTTCAAATAAATCAAGTAAATATGAAAAGGCACAAAAATCATTTAAGATTAGCTCATACCGTTTGACGAAGGTCTGTAAGGCTGATGGAACTGACTGTATTGATGCAATTAAGAAAGAAATCAATGATAGAAAGAATTTCCAATTTTATTCCATCATTGTTCGCAATGAAACAGGTTCCAAAGGTAATAAAAAGATCCAGTATGACTGGTATCTAATTCCTGCAGATCATCCTATCTTTGATCCTGCAACCTATACTTGGAGTCCTTTAAAGGGTAAGACACGTGCAACCGCTGATAAAATCCAAGGATGGACAACAGAGCCAGTAAATGGATGTAAAATGTCTATTAGCTACTCTATGTCCTCCCAACTCTGGATTGATGTCGCTGTTACAGATGAACTCAAAAAATGTTTGATTGCATCTACAACTATTGAACATGGAAAGAAACTGTCATTCTTGGATATTTATAACAAGTTTATTTGTTGTAAGACTCCTTTAGAGCAGCCGACGACGGCTGAAAAGCCTACAAACGCCCCTTAATAAGTTTCACATATTCTTCATTAATTTCAATAGCTTTGAAAGGAAGTCCGAGACTTTTTGCTGCAACAGCCTCTGATCCGGATCCAGCGAAAGGTATGAGCACATAGCCTTCAGGTTGATGGCAAGATTTTAAAAGTTTTTCGCAGAGAGCAAGGGGTTTTTGTGTAGGATGTGCAACACGTTCCTTCGCACCTGCACCACCAGCCAACGCAGGAACTTTGATCACATCACGAGGCAACGCTCCTGCAGGATGTGCAGTGTAAGTTGTCTTCTGTTCGCCCTTAGAGAATCTACCCTTCGTCGCTGCACGCTCCTTGCCGGCTGCTCCATTCAGAAATCCTTCGGTATATGGTTCTCGTACCTCATCGCGATTGAAAACCTTATCCTCCTTCCACAAACAGAGAATAGATTCATGTGATCGTTGCCAGAAATTTAGTGATGCGACATTTTTATTAGTATAATGCCAGATTAGCCAGCGTTTATTAACAGTTGCAGGGATTCGGGACATTATGAGTGCTAGATTTTCACTGAAACCATAGATGAACATGGTACCATTTGGTTTCAGGATCCGAAGACATTCTTTGATCCAGGTATCACACCAGGCCAAATATTCTTCAGGACTCTGCTTATCTGAATCGTTGCCAAAATCTTTGCCGATATTGTAGGGAGGATCTGCAATAATGATTTGTGCTTCGTCTGCCTTCAGGGTTGGAAGAATCTTCAATGCATCTCCATGGAAAATTTCTTCTTTTTGCTGTTTGGGTTTTTGTTCTTCTTCGGCCTTAGTGCCTTCGGCTACAGCGACAGCGTCAGCGATTGTGCTTTCAGCCAAAGCAGCAACCAATTCATTCTTCTTCATCTTATAATATTTTTCAACCTTCCTGACCTTTGCCAACTGTTTTAGTTCATTGACCTTCAATGCATCCATCTAATCTATATGATCGTCGCAATCTAAAAAGATCAAATTTACTCAGTGCCTATTATAAGACTTTTTGTTTTATATATTTTCCTAGCATTAGCGAAAGCATTCACTTGTAAAATATTAATAACCAATTGATATTAATTCTAACTAAATAATTTCCATTATTTGATAATCTCTTACATATTCAATTGATTTCCCATGAACATATTTAAATTCTACTAATATTGGGCTGAAAGATATACCCTTTCATTATAATTTAATCATTATTAATAGAGCTATGAAAATACTAATCGCATGCCATTGTAAAAGTCCGGTCTCATATTTAGAAAATGGAAGAAGATTGAGGGCAAGTCCAAAGCTGACATTTACATCTGATACAATTGATGAAGCTGATGTAGAGATCTCATATATAGATTATCATGAACATTGTCCTGATTATGGAAAACCTTTACAATATTCTTTATGGAAAGATATTCCAAATAAATATTTTGATTATATTTGGTTTCATTTTTGTCCTATTTGGGGGCAAATGGGGATTACTGGAAAGGCAAATGAAGTGGCAATTGGTTTATTTAATAGAGCACTAAAAAAAGTAAAAACTGGGGGTAAAATTATTATATTTACGGGGCTTGAAGTTCCTGATACATATTTTGAAAGCTTACTTGATGCTGTAAAACATAAATTAACGTATGAATCAAAAGAAAAGAAAGATCTACCATTTTTCATGGAATCAACAACTAAAAGTCATCATAATTTTAAATATTATTATATATTAACCAAAGCTGGGTCAGACGGCGGAGCTGGTGGATCTACAGGCGGTTACAGACGCCGGCAATCAAGCAAAAGGCGAGTAACTAGAAAGAGAATAACTAGGAAGAGGGCATAGAAGTTCGCGCTAACACGAAAAAGTATGGCTTATTTATCCAGTCAGCTTAGCAGTCTGATCAAACTTACTAATAAAAGCCTCCTTGCCATTCTTAGCCAAATATTCCATTGATCGCATAGCCCATCCAAATGATGCACCACTATGACCGTCAAAGCCAAGTGTAGCCATATTGTTTGAAATCTTATTTACCATTGGATTGCGGCTAAACATGAATGACTCTTCATTGAAATTCTTCATAAAATCCCATCCTCCGTCTTCCATCGTAATTGCATCGTAGGCATTAATCAACATTTTGCGACTGTAAGAGTCATCAACAATGTTGAAATCTTCGGCTTGCATAATGTAAGACATTTGAGTTTTTGATAGATATTATATATTAAACTAATTTCAATTTTTAATATATAATATATGTTCTCGCTTTACAAGGTCAAAGGCTTCAAAGAAAGCTTAGAATAGTTCTTCCATATAACACCTGATGCAACTTCCCATCCAATACACCACATACGATGTATATACTTCGGATTATCAGCTAATAAAGTCTTGAACTCTGTACGTAGCTTTTTCGGTAAGACTTTGAAGTCTTCTTCCCGAAGTTCTTCAGCATCACGGAACAGCAGATTGCTGATCTTATCCTTTTCATCAAAAGAAAGAGTATCATGAATCTCCTTGAAAAGCTCACTGTATTTGCCGGTAATGAAGGGACAGATCTCCAGACCATCATAGTCTTCCTTCACACGGATCCAATCTATGATGTGCGCTAAATCATTTGCCTCCTTATTAAAATATCTCTTATTGAATGCATCCAGATCGGCTAATGTTTTGATGTGACAGATGTTCAATTTACTTGTATCAAGTTGATAGAAATAATAGGATGCATATTGCTCTTTTTTCAGCATATGGCGAATCCATGATTCGCCACAAGAATACCAGAATCCACGTGGATTATAAAAAAGCCGATTAGAGCCGAACTGATTGCCAAAACGAGGCTCAAACTTGCTTAAATCCACAGGACTCTTAGACATATGTGTTTTCATAACTCTTCTAGTATAATAAGACAAATATGAATTCTACTCACCATATACCTCTTCTCCATCAATATCTACAATCCGATTTTTCGCATTTACCAACATAATATGATGTGCTTCGCCACTTTTAATCATATCAATATATTCTGAAAGAGAATCAACCACATCAGCTTCAACAAGATCAAGTGAATATTTTTGATTATTATATGTAATAATCAATTCTTCTTCCTCATTATCTTCATCTGCAGTCCAATTACGGACCTGATCTACAAATGTATCATAGTCAAGATATACACTTGATCCAAACCATGCAGTTTCTGAGAAATAATTCATTGGAAATTCTGTGAATGTTTTAAAACAAAGAGGTGGCCCACCACCATCATAGTCATAATAATCATTACATTGAGGGATAACGTTTTCACCATCCCAATACATAAAATGCTCTTTACGTCCTGGACATCCGAAACTGAAATCTAATTCAAGACTATCTCCACGTTTAATATCTGGAAAATTATTAATAATATAAGGCTTTATTTTGAGTCCCAAGCTTTCATTTGGATATTCATAATCATCAATAAAGTCTTTCAAGTATTCATTTGGAATATTATAGATCTTTGACTTTGTTTCCATATTTTCAATATAGTGTATTATATTGTTATGTATAAAAAATATTTCAAATTTTTCCTTACATTTGTTCAATACCATGTATATATTCTATTTCATGTAAAAGTCTTCCATCATCTGAATACATTCTCATTGGACCATTCAATTTAGATTTAACATAATATTCTTCTAAATGTATAGTACCATTCTCATAATATGAGACACATTTACCTGCAAGTTGGCCTTTATTGTAATTCTTAATACATTGTAATTGTCCATTAATGTAATAAATCTTTCTTGATTTTAATTGTCCTCTTACATATGTGTCTTCATAATCTAATTTACCATTTCTATGATATCCTTTGGAGATTCCATCTAGTCTTCCATTTACATAATTCTCTTCAAATTGTAATTGACCTGAGTCATAATATCCAGTTAATAGACCTTCAAGACAGTCATTTACATAATTCCCTTTCAATTTAATTTGTTTTTGATCCTTATCATAATATGTAATATGTAATCTATTCATATACTAAATAGATTAAATATTATTTTCTTTATATCAATTGAATTAAAATTGAATCTTGTTATCATAGCTATATTATATTAACAGCTAAGAGATGCCAGAATTTGCAGTATTTCTTGAACTTTTCTTTGTTGCCAACAGCCCTGATGATTGTTGGGATGAGTCGCCTTCAGAAATGGAGATCATGGCAAAACGCCAATCATTTGAACATACATCACATAATATCGGTAACATTATGAAATATGTGATGAGTTTCCCACCTGAAGAAATGGCTGATAATTTCTGTGGTTTGTATGATATTGTTGATGAATCTGAGAGATGGATTTATAACAATGATGGCGGCAAGCTGACACTTACATTCCATATTAAGATGGAAGAGGAAGAAACTATTGAACATATAGAATGTATGATTTTGAATGATTCCCTGGAAGACAGGACCCGCTTGCGGGTCCGCTCTGGCGAAGACGGTCCGTATGAAGGAGAAGAAAATGGTTGGGTTATCAGCACACTTGATAAGAAGTATGAATATGGTCTAATTGATTTTAGGCGTAAGGAAAATATTGCTATTATTCCAGTGAATAATTGAGATATTTTATCAATATTAAAAATTTTTAGTTGGCTGCTGTTGCAGCGTCTTCTTCAGGTGGGAAAATCTTTATACGTGGAATTGTACCCATTTGAATTTGTGAAATAGAATTCTGCATAACTTTAGTGTCATAGACGCCGGCGAAATGAACTAAGAAATCTCCATGCTGCCATAAGCGCTCACCACGGCGACCACCAATATATGCATTGAAGATCCAATGCTTCGGCTGAACAAAGATCTTCTGTGCAGCCTCGGCATCTGCTTGGAAGATCTGAATCATTGCCAGATTTTCATACCAAATATGGTATAAATTATCAGTCTTATTCCATACCTGTTCAAGGTATTTAGGGAGCCATGTGGAGCTTGAGCGGAAGATCATGTTGCCGCTATTGAGGTTCTTGCAGGCATCTAGATTCCACATCAGATCTGCGCCAGCCGGCATTAATGGAAGTACGTGATCTTGAAGTGTCAGCTCTGGATTAGTAATAAATACATCAGCATCAGAGATCCAGAAAAAATCAAATTCCTGACCCCGGGTCGCCAATACATGTTGCCAGAATTTGATCTTAGACCATGCTATAGGGCGAGTCCTGTCCCAGAACTCTTCACCACCCTGAATATATGTGTAGCCGTGTTTGGCTGCATAGGTGCGCTTAGAATCAAGGCAAGCTGCCAAGTCACGACGGTAGTCGGCGCCAATCACTAGAGTTAGAATCGCAATACGCTTCGGATCAACCATATCTAAATTATTGATTGCATGCAGTCTATAAGTTTAATATAATCTTCATAATTAAAATTGAAACATTTATTCCAATTTAAATGGAGATTAAACACTAAACAATGAACACACAATACAAGATCACTTTGCAGCTCTTCTTCAAGAAGACAGATCCTGAAGAGGTCTTGATTCTTGAGGAAGATAGAGAAGAAGAGATTCGCAAGCAGATGATTGAAGATTTTGCAGAAATAGATCGCACAGACTTCGTTCATGAAGCTCACTTGAAGAAATATGATATTAATGAATTCATTGAAGGTGTATATTATGATTATGGAAAAATCATTTCAGCCCGATGGCTGGAAGACCTGAAGATAGAGTTCATCTACGAATTCTATGAACCTACTACATTGGAACAAGTCCATAAAGATCTCCTAACCAATTCTTTGGAAGACGGAGCATACGAAGGCAATAGTGGCTGGATAGTTTTCACGGAGCGCAAATACGAATATGGTCTATATGACTATCGCCGTGAAGACTGTATCACTATTGAAGCTCTTTAAATGTCCAATAAAAGTAGATATTTTTAGTTTGTTCCTAAAAATTTGAATAAATCATAAGATATTTATAATAACAACAAATAATGAGTAGAAAATTTAAAGTAACATTAAATCTTTGGCTTGAGAAGGAAGCACTGAAAGGTGATGATGAAGATATGGTTGAAGAGTTTGAATTCATGGTTACTGGATTTGATCCAGCAGCACATCTTAGAAACTATAAGAGTAAAGAATTCGCAGAATTTATTATTGGGCATTTTGGAGGACATATTGTTTCATCACGATGGCTGAAAGGGACGAAGATCCAGTTTATCTGTGAATTTCATAAACGAGTAACGATAGAACGTCTTTTAAAATATCTAATGAAGGCAGATTTGGACAAAATATTCAATTGGACCCATTTAGAGGAAGATGATGAGACTGAGATAGGCTGGATAGTCCAGACCCCCCGTGGATATCGTTATGGCGTATATGACTATCGCCGCCCCGACTGTATCGCTATTGAAGCTGTTTAGAGACAGATCCATAAAAAATATTTTTAGTCTGTTCTGAGAAAATTTGAAGAAATCGTAAGATATTTATAATAATAACAAAAATGAATAAAACATATAAAATAACATTAGATCTCTGGTTTGAGAAAGTAGAGCTAACAGGTGATGAAGAAGACGATGAGATGATTGAAGCCTTAGAAGCCATGGAAAGCGATGGATTTGATTCTGAAGCACATCTTAGACGTTATAATAGTAAAACATTTGCCGATTACATTATGATGGATGGGCAAATAGTTTCAGCACGATGGTTAAAAGGAACGAAGATCCAATTTGTATGGGAGTTTAATGAACCAAAAAAGATAGAGGATGTTTTGGATTATCTATTGAAAGTAGATCTGGAAAATTCTGTACATAGAGAAGATGTAGGCTGGGTAGCTTATGCTGACCATGGATACGAATATGGCGTATATGACTATCGCCACGCCGACTCTATCACTATTGAAGCACTTTAGAGACAGATCCATAAAAAATATTTTTAGTTAATTATCCTAAACTACCAAAAATATTCTCATATGAATATTTTTAAGCATATAACACCTCATGTGCTTGCTTTATCTCTCCTTAACAACCAGAAGTAGGTTCATGCTTACATACCTGTAATATAGAGGTATATTATTGCCATAATCATAAATGGCATCAAAAGCGAGCTTAGGATGCCGAAACAGATAAGCTTTTCTAGTCCTGTCATTTTCTGTAGTTGTTTTCACGACTTTTCTATTAAGAAAAACCCTATTTCAATTTTATTTATATATTTTATAAAAAAAATAAGCAAGAATCCTTGATCTAAGATATAACTAAAAATGTAGAAGTATTTACCTAAGACTCTCCATATATTCATGTGATCTAAGATACTTCTCAAAACAAGTAGATTTGTCCTGATCCATGTCGTCGGACATTGTTAGGAAGTAATCAATCATCATTTGCTCGTTGTGCATGAGTCCTCTAAGTATTTCACGCCTCTTTTCCATCTCGGGCGCATACATTTTTTCTACATTATCATAACACTGTGTATAGAGCTCCAATAGCCCTGCACGTGTTAGATTATCCATGCCCACCTCCTGGGCAACTGTTTGGGCCACCATAGGGGCCACCGTATGTGCCACTGCAGGCACATCAGGTACCACTGCGGGCACCTCATTAACAACTTTGACAGGCCTGTTTGCCAGTACCCCTGCGACATACACAAGGGGTACTGAAAATGAGGCGAAAATGCCCATAGCCATGTAGCAAATAAATAGCTGAAGCTTTGTCATCTTGTCGTTCTGTAGTTGTTTTCACGGTCTTTTTCTATGTGAAAATACTTATTTCAATTTTATTTTAAAATTGATGCATTTTAGACGTATTTTTACTAAAAAGGGGTACCCTAAAAAGCCCTAAAAAGTGCCATATTTCAATTTTATTTAAAAATTGAAATAGGGGTAAAAAGGCACTAAAAATCTTTACTTTTTTATAGGAATTGTGCCCTGAAATGCCCTAAAAGGGCTTATTACCGGTAGATAGCATCAGCATGCTTATTATTTTGGCGTAGGCGAGCGATCATAGACTCAATTTCAATCTCTGATTTGCTCTTTTCGCTAAATATTTGCTGTACAATATATTGCTTTTCTGTACCAGGTATAGCATAGTCTTGTGCTCGCTTTGTCTGTAGAGAACGCAAAATCCCAGTCAATTGTCCTAGAACAAGGTCATTATTGAGCATAATCTCAGTGACCAATTGTTCATTTCTCTTCTTTACCCTAGCAGCCTCCTCGGCCTGCTTCTTCTTCTCAGCAATCCAATCATATACATAGATTGGTATTACTATAACTGCCATTACAATTGTACTGACGATAAGGAGCCTTATCAAAGGCTCGTCCTTCCAGATCTGATTAAAATCCGCGTACATGTTCATTGTAAGTGTTTTTGGGTGTAACTACTTATTATATAAGTATGTTATTTCAATTTTTTTAATTTCTATTTGATTTATTTGCATTTTCCAACAAAGTATTATTGGATTTAATTAAATCAATAATCATATGAAGTTCTAATTCAGTATGACTTCCGCGAGATGCATATATCATTCGTGTAATAGGATCAACTCTTCTACTGTTATTTGTCATTGTTGCAAAATCATCTTTAATTGTTGTTTTTCCATCTTTAATACGTTGCATTGTGTTATTAAGCATTTCATTTATTTTAATATTGTTTTCATATATTTTTATTAAATAATCCAAAGTATTTTTAATACGTGTTTCACTATTACTATTATTCATTTCACTTATATTTACATTACTCTTATTTAATCTAACTACAAATACAAATAATATTGTAATAATCAATGAATAAATAATAAGACAACCTGTAAGCATTCTTGAATAATTTAATTAGACTTTTAACATATAAAATTTATCAAATTTTTTAGAATAATCATTATAGTTATATCTAAAGAAATTAGTCGTATTATAAGTAATTATCCTGCACATGAATTATCAGTATAGGGGTCGTCTTTATGGAAAGATCTTGCCATGTTTGCAACCGAATAGAGTTGGCGAGAACTTAGTTCTTCTGGGAGATTGCTTTCCACTCTATGGATCCCGCTATGAAGATTCAATCAAACTTCGCAACTATGTAAGCCAAAACTGGTCAAAGGTCTATGTGGTCCCTGGGCTTGTAGAGATCTGTGGCAATGGACTCCGTTCATGGATGCGGAACATTGATCAGTTGCATGAGGTGATGGAGCAGGTTCCTAAAAAGAATATTAGTGTTCTGAATAATAGTGAGATCCATGATGGTGATCATATGTTGGTTGGATCCACTCTGTGGTCGGGTGCTGGACCGGCTGCTAATATTATTAAGGCACATCCACAGCTGGTGATGAAGGATATTGATCAATGGGCTGCCGATGATGCAGAGTTCATAGGAGCTATGGTGAAGAATGCTACAATTATGAAAAAGACTATTGCAGTTGCAACCTATTTCCCTCACAGTGGTTTGACAATGGATGCATTTAAGATTTTTGAGAAGCATCTAGGAAATCTTGATATGGGCGGAGTGAAGGGATGCTGGGTAAGCGGATGCGACCAAAGTGGCTTGAGCGCTTCGCGCTAACCACAAGAAAAATTGACAACTTGTAGGCCAGCCAAATGTTCGCAAGAAAGATGTCACACAAACCGTTGTTGATTTCCATTGAGGGCGACATTGGCTCAGGAAAAAGCACACTACTCCGTGAGTTGAGGGAAAAGTATCCCGAATATCATTTTATTGATGAACCACTGAGTACCTGGACTGCCCTGAAGAATGATGAAGGAGAATCGCTGCTCCATGTATTCTATAAGGATATTCGTCGTTATGCCTATACCTTCCAGAATTGTGCGATCTTGAGTCGCGCACAGAACATCCGACGTGCTGTTGCCGAATGGCAGCGCTCATGTGAATCGGATCCTACGAAAGCAGCTAATAATGTATTTATTACTGAACGTTGCTTGGAAACTGATAAAAACGTGTTTGCGCAGATGTTGCGTGATGACCGAAAGATGGATCTCCTAGAATGGGATCTATATAATCGCTGGTATGAGATGCTGGATGGAGTCGCTAATGTTGATGGACTCATCTATGTTGATACTAGCCCAGAGGTATGCTTTGAGCGTATTAAACGCCGAGGTCGTGATGGAGAGGAAGAGATTCCTTTGGACTATTTGAGACAATTGGATCGCTATCATGCGCGATGGATTGAAGGTACCGAGCAGCCAGTATTGCTGTTTAATAACTCTGATGGCGGTAAGCCGATGACTAGTGCTGAAGATGTTGCAGGGTTTATTGCATCGCTCCAAAAGAAAAGTATGTAGGTTATTATATATATAATTACTAAATGAAAACTATGCGATATCGTTATTATAAGAAACGTTCTAAAAGACAAACACAACGAGGAGGTAAGGCTGGATTCATATTTAGAATGATTAATATACCAGATAATGCCGAGATACTCGGAGCTGGTTCTAATGGATTAATTACATTAAGCAACAAAAGAGCAATAAAGCTTTTTTATGATCTTGAGGGATGCAAAAGTATGAACCAAGAAGCTGCTATTCAGAAGAAAGCACGACAACTTCTTGAAGGAATTGTAAAAGTACCAGATGTTCATGAAACAATAAATCAGAAAATATGGTATAAGGATAAGCAATATTTGTGTGGGATCATAATGGATCGTGTGCCGCTTGTAGAGTCTTTTGATTATGCAGTTCATATACTTCTTGGATACAAACAAGATGATATTGATACAATTTGGACCAGAGATTACAGAACTGATCCAAGTGATGATAATCCACCTCGTGGATTTTTTGCGGGCGTTGAAATGATTGAGGCTATTTGGACTGATGGATTGCGAACAGATATATCCATTGAAATGGTTGCACATACAATGGGTGTGGCACTTAGGAAAATGATTGATGGTGGAATAATACCCTATGATCTTGAATGGATATATGGTGGTGATGGCAACATATATTTAATTGATTTTGGATTCTGTGAATGGGGCTCTGTTAATCCTATCCAATACTTGAATCATACTGGTAGCTGGGGTCTAGGAGGCGATTATTATATTCCACATGAAGGCCATCGGGGCTACAAGGAGTTTATGAGAGGGTTTAGTGGTTAAGTCGCCTATGATTATCCCGTAGGGGGCGTAGGGGTTGGGGGTTCAGCTCTGATTGCAAATCAGAGCCAAACGCCGAAGGCGGATAGGCAGCTATCCCCCCCAAAAATTTGAAGATTTTTAATCGGCTCCTCAGCTGTCACGATGGAACAGAAACGGAAGAATAACTATATCAAAAATGATGCTGGACATTTTGTTTGTCCTCATTGTAATATAGTTAAGGAAAAACAAAATACAATGTTCTATCACTTACAGACACATGAAGGCAAACTTCCATATGAATGTAATTTATGTAAAAAATCATTTGTGCAAAAACAGGAACTGGCTTTGCACAAACTGAGAAAACACGCTGAACAAGAGGAACAGGTAGATCGTATTGTCTGTCCATTTGATAACTGCGAATTTACCGATGTCAGAAAAGGAAATGTCCGTGTTCATTGTATTAGAATACATGGACGAGAATATCTCACCGATGAAATCTTTGGACGGAACGACGATGGTACATGGTCATGTAACCTGTGTCAGCATGAGGCTGGTAGCCAAGCTGCTATCTTATATCACCTTAGTACCTGTCTATTTGATCATGGAGTGATCAGCCCGACTAGTGATTTTGCAAGGACGATGGAAGGACTTTGAGGGCTGTAAGCCCTACTAAAAGTCCCTTAAGCGCTACCTGAACCACCACGTAAAGCGATTAATTTTTCAGCTTTGTCAGCATTATATACCTGTAAAGAGCGGATCAAGGAATATAAATGGTAGCCAAGACCAGCGAAGCCGACCATCAGAAGGAGCTCATAGGCCCAGCGAGGCGTATCACGTCCCTTGAAGCCAATGAAGAACATGAGCGGACCAATGATGGCTGCATGGACAATATTCACCCAGGCGTAAGGGCTACCACGTGTTATTCGTATGAAGGCCTTGTAGGCATGGAAGGCGAAGACAACTGCACCGAGTGCTAATAGAATAGTAAATACATAGCCGGGCACAGACATACGTTCAATACCGACATAGAGCAGGAAGGGTACGAAGATCACGATATGGGCTAATGCAATAAAAACATGGGAATCAACGGCCATTTCTAATAGGGGTTGGGAGTTTAGTGTAGCCGCCGACGAGTCTTACGATTAGTACGATGTGCGCCATTAGTTCTTCTTCTGCGACCCTTGAGAGTTCCGAGTATATTGGCCGCAGGCACATTTGGTCCAAATTCGCCAATTTCTCGTAATATCCCTTCTCTCTGTGAAAATATATTTCCCAAGAAGACAGTGTAGGCATTTATTAAAACCCTGAGCGCACTTTCAGATTTTGTATACAAGAGGTTAGCAATATCGGAAAATGATCGGCCTTTATTTAATAACCATAAATGCAATATTAGATGCACCCACACTGTACATAGATTATCATCGGTTTTATTTTGTAGAGAGGCAGGGCATTCAATTGTATCATTGGTAATATAATATTCAGTGCTGCCGGCTAGAGAATTTATATAGTTTTGGACAGTGACATAATATTCACTGGCATATTTACCCATTCCAGAATCGGATATATATATTTCTTTCGTATCTTTATTTACAACAATCATTTGCCGATGCTTTTGTATATCTGGATCACTCATTAAAAATGCATTAAGACTAACAACTAAAGAAAATAAGGGTGCAGTACATTCATTAAAAAGTAATGAAAGTCTCTCTCGTTTTGCGTCATTCTTTAGTAAATCATGCAAGACAGCATCTTTGTAACCTTGTCGTATTGTATTATAACCTAAACTTTCACATCTGGTTGCAAATCTATCGTAATCATCTTCAGATATTAGAGCATAATTTTCCTCATCCATATCATTCATAATCTGAAAAATAAACAATTTATCATCACTGCTTAATGCGCATATATCTTCTGAAACAGATTTGGCAATATAATTTGATATAATAGCATTACCATATTTTGAAAAAACACCCTCATATAATATGCTGCTACTAAGTTTTGCTGTCACATTTGATTGTTGCGCACTGTATTTGTCTATTAAGTTTTCATGTTTATAACTTTTATCAGTAACACTAATATCCAATATTTCAGAAGGAAGTATTATATCAGTAAATTCACTTTGATAATCGGAGAGCTTAACAGTAGGGATATTTGCACCTCTTCTTGCAGCATAGTTTTGTAACAGTCGGCGTGCATCAGGATCTTTTTCCTTCATGTGATAAACCAGATCAAAATACTTTTCCTGATTTATTGTGAATTTGGGATTCCGTAATCTAGTCCGTAGATTCTTCGGGCCAGTAATTTTATTATACAGCGCCTTAAGAAATGCAGGCACTTCTGGACCGCCACCCTTACGGGTATATCTGTTCTTCCGATACATAATTCCTAATTATAGACTATTTTTTACGAATTAGATGCGACACTAGTTCTTCAGCGGATTCTAGAGCTCCTTCAATCCAGCATTGGCGATCAGGGGAAAATGATTCACCACATGCCCAGACATTTTCAAACACATTGAGCGGTCCTTTAGGGATCTCATGTCCAGGGAGCCAATAGGTGCATCCATCAGTCCAAGGATGGGCTTTAAAATAGACTGGATCTGGAATACGTGTGAGAGGAAAGGCACGGCGAATGGCAGCCATCATACGCCGTTCCAACTTCTCAGGATCATTGAGCGCATCCTTCATCCAGACTTGTGTGTCATCGGCATCTGTATAGGAGAGCATACAGATTCCTTTGGCCAGGTCAATAGGAATGAAGTAACGAATAGGATTGTTCTTGAAGACAATTTTCTTCGGCCCGAACCATGCGCGGCCTCCTGCCAAAGGGAAAATAGCATAGACACGAAGTAGAGGGCGCATAGCCAAGCCCTTCAATACAGGCCATGCAGCTACTTCAGGAATATGTTTCATAGCATTTGAATGGAGTGCTAGGATCACTTTATGGGCATTGAAGATTTCATGTCTTCGGCCTTGCAGGACCTTCAAATGAGTAATGCGACCACTCATGAAAACATTTGTCACAGAATGTCCAAGAAGAATTGTTGCTCCTGCCTTCGTGACCTCTGCAGCCAGGCCTTCGGCCAAAGCTCCCAAACCTTCAGCGCAAACTCCAAAATCTCCGCCAGTTACATCATCTGTAGCCATCAAGCGTTTAATTGCTTCATCTGCTTGCAATGTATTTACTTCGGCTCTATAAGGAAATTCTGACAACAGGCTTTTTGTCTTTTGATTTCCGATCACTTTGTTCAAAAGCTTCTCCACAGTATTTGTCTTCAGTATCTCATCAGGTAGATACAAAAGAGAATTAATATAATGGGCTACTCCATCAGGAAAATTGTCTTCGTGCAAAGGCGCTCCATCACGATCCTGTACTAGTGTATCATCTGCAATGGGAACCCAATGGAGATCGTAGCGTTTCATATATGCACGGACCATTTCGTGACTAGCATGGATGCGACCAGCACCATTCTCCCAATGAACTGGACCAATTCGGGGAATTGTCTTCCTAAAAGTGGTAATTCTGCCGCCAACATAATTGTATTTTTCTAAAATAAGGACTTTCAGATCAGGGTCGGCACCGAGAAGTCTTCGGGCACAATGAAGACCAGCTGCGCCTGCTCCTACAATGATATAATCGTATATGGTTGTCATATCTATTATATCATTTAATATTCGGGAAATCTTTTCACTTTTTCTGGAGGTTTGGCGGCTTTAGGCTCCCTTGGCGCCTAATTTAAGCGGTTGTGACATCGTAAAGCCAATCAGCCACTTTCTCATTGAGCGAGCTGGTGATCTGACCGATAATCTTCTTATTACGAATACAGAGGAAGGTGGGCCAACCACGAACGCCACAGAAAGGAGCAGTATATTTGTTCTTTGAGACATCACATTTATACCAGATTAAATGTGAAGCTGCCTGACTCTGAAGTGTATTAAGATCTAGTCGGGTGCAAGGAATGCAATCGGGGCTAGTGAAATAGATGATGAAGGTCTTATTAGCTGCAGAGGGCTCATTAGTCCAGATCTCAGTTTCAAACTGAGCTTGGTCCTTGAGGGGGAACATCATTGAACCTTGAGCCCGAGGTTCCGAAGCGGCTGCGAAGGATTGATTGAAAACTCCTCGGTACGAAGTTTGTGACATCTATTGACTCCAAGTTTCTGATTTTTGCCAAGAATACGCCGAAGGCAGCAACGGAAGCAAAGGCCACAAAGAGAAGAATAGAATTATGGGTTCTATTGGCTGCAGCACTAGCAGCAGAGCTGCCACCACCAGCCTGCTTCAAATATCTATCAGAATTTGCCAGTTCATTTGTCTTCTCTGCAACCTCTGAGATCACCTTCGGTGCTAAAGCAGCAGCTGCCGTACCAGCCTGAACAATAGGAGGAATGATATTATTCACGTAATTGACCGTTGTATCAACTAAGCCAACAAGTTGGCCTATAACAGGAATACCTTTCATGCCACCAAAGAGCTGTCTGATGAAACCCCATAGACCTTGGCTCTCATCTGGTTTAGCACATTCTGCCTTCGGTCCAAGACGTGTTCCAGTACAATAATATTCATCCATAAAGAATGTGAATGGGAAGACACGTTCAACACCTTGAGTGAAGATTGCATCTGTCTTGAAGAATAGACGGAAGACAGCCATGCCAGCCCAGAAGATGCCGAAGATGAAGAGGAAGATATTGAAGTTGGCGAAAATCTTTGCAAATCCTCCCCAAGTGTCGCCTACGAAGAAATGATCAAGTGCGAAGGGAAGTGGAAGAAGAACAAGAATTGCATAGATCAAAAATGTGAGAGGTGTTGCACCCTTCGCCTCTTCATCCTTCTCTAGGAAGATTCCTGCACCGAGACCTGTAGGACCGACAATAGGATAACTCATACCATTCTTCTTGACACGATCCGCCTCTCCTGTGACCTGCGCAATATCATAGAAATACCAGAGACCGAAGGTCAGCAAGTTGCCAACAGCCTTCAGAAGACCTGATAGAGGACTGCGCAAATAGAAATGATCTAGACCTAGAAGACCTGTAAAAGGGATAATTGCCAATGCAGCGAAGACTGTGAAGTTGGCATTTGGACTGCCCCAGAAGCCTCGTTGAGTGTAATAGAAATGTGGTTTTTCATCTTCTTTTTTGCCTTCAGTGTTAGCTGTTGTGACCTTGGGAGTTTCATTTGAGCTATTGTTGGTCTTAGGAGTCTCATTTGAGCTATTATTAGTAACCTTTGGAACCTCATTTGCATTATTATTGTTAGCCTTAGGAGCTTCGTTTGCATTATTATTGGTAGCCTTTGGAACCTCTATTGGCTTTGTTTCATTAGTACTATTAGGTGCAACAGGTGCAACAGGTGCAACAGATGCAGCGGCCTCTACCGGTTTTATATCGGGCTTAACAGCCTCTTCTTTTGAATTTTGCAACGGCTTGTCAGCGTCCATACTGTTTTAACATAGGATGCTTTATTTGCCAAGAAATCCTCCTCATTAGATCTTGAAGAGTAGTCCGCCAAAGCCATCAATAACACGAAGTACGTTATGATTTACAGCATAAACTACAGAATGAAGATTTCCAATTGATTTAATACATTGATTGTCCCAGAATTCTGTATCAATATTAATCAATAAATTGAAGCTATCAATACGACTAGCATTCATAGAGCCTGAAGGTTGTACATCCTCTGGCCGGAGAGCAAATGAATATACATATATATAATTGTTGTAAGGATTTGCCGTATGACGTTGATAAGGTTGTACTAGACGGAAATATTTGGCATCACGATAATCAAAGCGATCTTGGCCATCCAATTGAACCTTTGCATTCAGCATCAAATCTGTCCGTGGAACAACACCAGTACATCCTGATGGTAATGGGACTGGTGCCACTTCGCCAATATATTTTGAAGAGTAATTGAAATATTCATGGAGTGATATCATATCATCACGCTGAACAGTCCAAATTAGCTCACGACAAGGATGATTGAAATCCATTTTAATATTGGATGATGATGAGTCAATTGGAATACCAATTTTAGGAGTATATTGAACTTGATCTATGAGATATTCATGGGTTGCACTAACGAAGCGACGACGTTCCTCCTTGTCTAGTGTAACATAGTCACCCCAGAGATTGATACCTGTAATGCTGACTTGATTGACCTGGTTGGTTGGAAGACAGACCCCAGGTGTTGCTCCAGGGAAGTAGGCCATATCTTGTAATGGTCGCAGACGAACATTAATACGAACAGGATGGTATTGAAGGGCTAGTAGTGGCAAATAGTTGCCTGGATTACGACAGAACCAGAATTGGAGAGGAATATATAGTGTCAAAGGCCCGTATTGGTCCGGTGCAGTATAAGGGTCAGCGGAACGCCCGACCATTTCATTAAAAGCATCTTGTTGGCCAGCCGGGGTTGAGAGCTGTGTCCATAGTTCCATGAATTCACCCGTTTGTTTATCAATCTCTTGTTCGCCGATTTCCAGGGAAATTTCTTCAATAAGTGCATGACCAACAGAATTAACATAGCTGATTGGTGTATTTGTACCAACTTGTGTAAGTGCAGGTAATGTAACTACAAGGAAAAGTGATCCAAGAAGATCACCAAAACGTGGGACAAGACATGTTATGCGCTGACCAAAATTGGGACTACCTTCAAAGTACATACGGCATGATTCAATAGAGAAATTGGTGTAACGACGATACACAACCTTATAAAAAGATATTTGTGGATTACCGGTTAAAAATACATCCTGTTTTCCAGTTGCAACTAACTGTAATAAAGTTCCAGGGCTCGGCATTCTTCTAGTTTATAGTAATTCTTGTATTTGTCTGGGGCGCAGTGAATTAAATTCTTATCGTAAAAATATTTAAATTAAATAGTAATATGGCAACACCAATAGCATACCCTATTAATGTATCATCACCACAAGTATATATTAATTCATCAAAGTATTTTGAAGTTTTTAATACAACACCGTCTGTTAATTATAGCACAGGCTCATTAGTTTTACATGGTGGTCTAGGTATTAATGGAAATGTATTTGTTAATGGATTTGTTAGTACTAGTACTGGATCAGTTGGCTCTACAGGATCAACTGGTGCTACTGGATCAACCGGATCAACAGGTCCTACAGGCTCTACAGGTCCTTCGGGTGCAACAGGCTCAACAGGTGCTACTGGATCAACAGGACCTTCGGGTGCAACTGGTCCTACAGGTGCAGGAATGAATCCATCAGCAGGAGGGACTGGTTCAATCCAATTGTTTAATAGTGCATTGACAAATAACTACTATTATTCATCTGCACTTACTGTAAATCCATCAACACAAATCAATATTGCTGCAAATATGATACCAGCATCAAATGCATTATACACTCTTGGATCATCAAATAATTCATGGGGTCCAGCCTATTTCTCACAAACTGGTGAGCGTTTCTCAACAATTACTGGTGCATCAAATGTAACAAATAATACACATAATTGGCTTGATACTGCTGTCTGGTATCATTCATCAATCTCATCTAGTTTTACATGTGCAATAACAAATATGCCATCTGTTGATGGGCGTGCTTATGTAGTTGTATTGAATTTGCAACAGGGGGCAACTCCTTATTATGCAAATGCACTTTCAGTGAATTCAAGTACAATTACAATTAGTTGGTTTAATGGAACAACTCCTACACCAGCAGCTAATAAGTTTGAGATTGAGTCATTTACAATCTATAATAGAAATAATCTATGGTCTGCAACAGGACAATATACATCATTTGGTTAAACACAAGTTACTCCGACCTGTGCGGGCCTAGCTGACCCATCATTTAATCCGTTTAATATAGATACATAATGTCGCTATCTAATCGGACATCGGTGGATACTAACGTCCTCTTTATGAGGGATGTTTTTATGTTTTCCACGAATAATTATCCCGTCACATCAAATTATGTACTGGCGGCAATATCTTCGGGACAGATGATCGCACAGAATCCATTATATAATCTAAGTTCCACAGACTATTATGTCGGCTTCTTGCCCAGTACGATCTCAACACTGCAGGCACAGATTATTAGTACTAGTCAGATTCTCGGTCCATCTACTGGAATTACTAGTGCCCAGCTGGGATCCACAACTGCTGGACTTCAAAGTACAATTAGTACCGGCGATGGAACTTTCTTCGCCTTTTCAACATACTTCGGTGGACCATATGCTTCAAGTATTAGTACTAATTTTGGAGCATTAAATTCATCATTCCAGAACTATGTTGTTGCCTCATCAATAACAAGCGCACAACTCTTTTCAACTACTGATGGTCTAATTCTGTATTCCAGTACGCTTAATGCCAACACTAGTAATGCTCTATCAACCACTACTGGTGTCCAAATTTCATCTGTATATTCATACATTAATACAAGTACAACATCTGTCAGTTCCTTTACGGCACTATCAACATTTGTTGATACATTTTCTAAATCAACTTCAATTGAATTTGTCGCTGTTAGTACTAACTATAATGCACTCAGTAATTATACTCGCAACCGGATTTCTGATCTATCAACAACAGTTGAAGCATTAGATACTGAGGTTGAATATCTATCATCAGAGGTTGCAAGTCTATCTAACTATATTGTATTTGTATCATCTGCAACAATCGCACAATGGGCACAATATCCTGCAATCTCTACAGTTCAGGTAGCTAATAATCGGATTATTGATTTTGGTCTGCTCCAGATAAGTTCCTCCGCTGCAACTGCTCCTTTAACAACTGCACTTGGTGTTAGTACAAATGCAACAGCAGTTGGTGCGACAACATATGGTTATTTTACGCTTGCATCTGGACTTTATTCCCATGCTGAAGGTTCTCAAACTATTGCATCAGGATATACATCACATACTGAAGGACAATCTACAAGAGCCACCAATGATTTTAGCCACGCTGAAGGTAATTTAACAGTAGCTGCTGGTTATGGATCACATACTGAAGGTTATGCCACCAGCACTATGTGTAATTATAGTCATGCTGAAGGTGATCGCACTGTAGCAATGGGATATGCTACCCATGCAGAAGGTTCGGTTAATCTAGCTATTGGTAATTATTCACATATTGAGGGTGTTAATAATCGTATTAATGATATTGGTAATAATCCTGATGGTGCTATTGGAAATCATGTTGAAGGCTATTGTAATTTAATTTTAAGTTATAAAGCATTAAATATTTCAACAAACTATAACCATATTGAAGGTTCATCAAATGTGGTCTATTATAATGTAGATTATAGTCACGTTGAAGGTATTGGAAATTCATCTATTGCAGATGGCTCACATGCAGAAGGACAATTTACAAAAACTTATGGGCTCGGCTCACATGCTGAAGGATATCAAACAAGTACTTCGGGTTCATATTCACACAGTGAGGGATCTGATACAAGTGCTGAAGGATTTGCTTCACATGCTGAAGGTCAGATAACAAGAACTATGCCTGGTGCTGCAAATAGTCATGCTGAAGGTCGTCTAACTACTGCAGGGGGCGGTTACAGTCACGTAGAAGGTTATGCAACTAGTACAACAGGCAATTATGCACATGCTGAAGGTGACCAATCAGTTGCATCAGGTAGTGCAGCTCATTCAGAGGGATCACAAACAATTGCTTCAGGTGATTTCAGTCATGCTGAGGGTAATACCACTATTGCTGCTGCTAATAACAGTCATGCTGAAGGATATTTAACTATTACTGCTTCCGTCGCAAATTACAGTCATGCTGAAGGCTATAAAACATCTACAATTGGTCAAGGCGCACATGCAGAAGGATCTAATACTGTTGCATATGGCTACTATAGTCACTCTGAAGGTGTTGGAACAAGTTCAATCGGTGTTGGTGCGCATTCTGAAGGGTACTTGAGTTTAGCACAAGGTGATTACAGTCACGCTGAAGGTTACTTAACCCAAACATTTGGATCCAACAGTCATGCTGAAGGTGCAGCAACTATTAGTATTGGACCAGCAGCACATGCTGAAGGTGGTCTTACTGTTGCTTTCAGTACTTTTACACATGCTGAAGGTATTGGAACAAGTTCTATTGGAGGAGGATCACATGCAGAAGGTTATCAAACTGTTAGCTACGGTCTTTTATCACACGCTGAAGGTTATAGAACAAGAGCGTATGGTGATTATAGTCATGCTGAGGGACAAGGAACATCTAGTATTGGAGCCACATCACACGCAGAGGGTGAATTTTCAGTTGCATTTGGATCAGATTCACATGCTGAAGGTGGTAGTACTAGTTCTATTGGTGGAGGATCTCATGCAGAAGGTTATCAAACTGTTAGCTATGGTCTTGTATCTCATGCAGAAGGTTATCAAACTAGCTCTATTGGAATTGCATCACATGCTGAAGGATATAGAACATATGCAAATGGCAACTATTCTCACTCAGAAGGATATAGAACATCATCAACCGGCTTGTATTCTCATACAGAAGGATATATTACTAGAACAACTGGAGATTATTCACATGCTGAAGGATCACAATCAGTTGTGACTGGTGATTCTGCACATGCTGAAGGATTACAAACAACTGCATCTGGTGATTCAGCACATTCAGAAGGATCTATAACAACCGCTTCTGGTACTTTTTCACACGCTGAAGGTTATGGTGGAAATGCAATTGGATATGGATCACATGCAGAAGGATATTATACATCAAGTGTTGGACAATATTCACATGCAGAAGGTGTACGAACTAAAGCGTTGGCAGAAGCCTCTCATTCTGAAGGAGCATTTTCTATTGCCAGCACTACAGGAAGTCATTCAATGGGATGGAATTCATTAGCATATATACCTACATCATTAGTAATTGGTGGTGGATATACAAATGGTCAAACTTCAAATACAGTTGGACATCATCAAACATCCCGTTTTATAATGACAGCATTACAAAGTAATGATAATGAAAGTGGGGTTTTTTCCTATGGAAGAGCTGGTAATTTAGTTGAAGGATTTGATATTCCATTATTCCCAGCTCCTAATGGTGCAACAACTGGCACAATAAGCAAGATTGCTGTTACTTTTGATGTTCTTGCAGTTGGAGTGCAATCAGCAGCACCTGGCGTTGGTAATGCTACAGAAGGTATGGGAATAATTGAAATTGAGCCAACAGTTATATGGGGTGATATTAGGACTGGTGCATATAGACTTATATGTGGATATAGTGGAACAAATGTTTCATTTAATTCTGGCGATTCAGTTGAATTACTAAATAAGGGTGGTAGAGATGAAATACAGGGAACAAATGATATAAAATTAGTCTTGTCAAATAATGGTGGTAGTAATGTTAGGATGTGGATACGATGTTTATCAGGAACACCAACATATCCAGTTTATTGGACTGCAGATGTCAATATGTTATCAGCTGCACCATTTACATATTAATCAATCCCTCCCTCAACCTTCAGTCGACCTTTAATAATAACATCTCCCTCAAAAGTGACTGGTCCTTTAAACGTGACTGGTCCTTGAAAAGTTACGAAGTTGCTAAAGCTCACGGCCTCAGTAAATTCCGTGGTTCCACGAAAGATCGCTGTCCCTGCACAATCTAAATTTGCCTTCGGATCTAAAGTCATAATCCCTACATGCCCCTCCTCAGTCAGCTGCATCACTTGCATAGGATTCTCATGACCTACAGTAAATTTCAGCGGACACAAACTCTGATAATTAGAGGCATGTACAGTTCCATACACAAAGAGCTCATAATTTGTCCCAGTATTAGTATTACTTAATACTGTGACACCTAGCCCATCATTAATATTTAATGGACTGATCACATTGATTGCTCCATTAGGTGTAAAAGCGCTGATAATATCCGCATTAATCTGTTTATTGGCAAAATTAACCATCTGTGATAGCTGATCAACAGCACCTACAACATTAATACCAGTTGCAGAATTTGCAGTGTTCTGATTATCAACAATATTCAGAACATTTGGATTATACATAGGTGTGCCTGTAGTTGCTGACATGGTTCTATTTATGTCTTGAGATTGTTATTTAGAACCTAAAATTTAGAACCTAAATTGATAATTAACGATTAGAGTAGGTAATGAATGCATATCGGCCCTACACGGAAAGTCCGAGTCCAGAATCGGAGGATGATATGCCAATATCAGATTCGGAGGCAGGTCTAGATTCCGATTACACAGACACTGGTACTGGATCTGACTCCGAAGAGTCAGATGATGGTTCCTTCGCACCACAAAAACTCTTCGTACCCCCAGATCGTGCAGAACTATATCGCCTCGGTGGGCCATCAATTAAAGATGAAAAACAAGCCCTACAACTCACCTCTGCCTACCAGACATATGAGTCCGGCCAATCAAAACCTATAGATTATGGGAAAACTGCTCTCAAACTAAATAGTCAAAGCAAGCAAACTATTATCCTAGTTGATAGTTTGGATCGTGATCGTGTAGCATATCCACAGCCTACTTCACTTCAGCTTCATCTTCCAAGAGTCTATAAAAATGTTACTTCGCTTGTTATTCAACAAATGAAACTACTTACTGCCTTCCTATACTTCCGTGATAATAAGTTTAACACCAATTTCAAGGTTTGGGAAGAAGGTCGCTATTTGCTCAATGGTGATAAAAATATTATTGATGTTCGAATTCGTGAAGGATCATATAATATTAATACACTTCTGGATGAGCTTACTATTCAAATGAATACCACACCAACTTTCTTCAGCTTCCCGAATGGATTCACAGACTTTGCAACACAATTTTCTGTCAATGGTGATCTCGGTCTTAATTTCAATCTTCCAGGCGACTATTACTATGACGCATTGCTAGAAAAATACATTAAGGATCCAACTTATGATTACATTATTACTCGCTACTTCGTACAGCGTTATGTTATTCAGAGTTATTTTACACTAGATGAAATTATTAATGCCTATTATTACCCTGTTCTCAAAGAGGCACTTCTAGATCCAGCTGAATATAGCCGCATTGTTTTACCACCCTCCAATCCAGATATTCCTTGCTGGCAGGGTGAAGATGCATTTCAACGAATCGTTTATGGATTTACTGGTCTAAATGATCCTTATACACTAGCTGTCATCAATGCAAATATTACAGAGTTAGATCGCTATAGGGCTACAAGGACATTCTATAATTCACTGGTAAATAAATATGTCTGGTCATATAATTCATGGAATAATCGTATTAATGTTTCAGCAACAACTCTAAATACTAGTTTGGTCAAATTATTCTCACAACAATATGCTGCTTTCCTATCAAACGCTCTTTTACAGTTTGGAATACCAAATATCGCAGCATATCAAACTCTGGTATCAAATACCAATAAACAAAATGCAGTAGTCGTTGGTATGTATAATTACTATCAGGTACAGTTAGCCAATTATTTTGCTGTTAATTATGCTACATATACAATTGATCAACTTGCAAACCCTTTCACATATATCTATATTCAAGATGGACGTGATGCAGAAGGTGTTTTTACTTCATATTCATCCGAATATATTAGTGCAATTAATGCTAATTCATTATTACCTATTCCTGACTTTAATTATGTCCCTTCATCACCACAAGTCCAATGGCCCAACATGATCTTTGATTCTAATAATCCAACTATGGATATTACTTTTAGTACGGTAAATGATACTTGGTGGATTGGCAGTAACACTGCGGATCGCTTGAATGTCTATGACTTTACATTAAGTAATATGAATCCAAATGAGATCTTATATGATTCAAATGCAATTATCAATGCGAATCTGAAATACGGTTCAGCTGATATTTTGGCAAATATTAGTGCCGGCAAATATGCGGTATTTGCTTTGCGAAGTCCTTGTCGCCAGCTGCTACAGGTAGAGACACTCGCACGCCCATATGCCTACCGTTATACAGCATATAATTCTAATTTCGGTGGTCTAATTCCATTCTATTTTAACGCTGATTATGAATTTAATAATTATTCAAGTTTTGATAATGCCGTCGGCAACTACTATACAACTATGAGTAGTCTGACTTATGGCCTTGGTCGCGATCAGGTCAGTTCTATTGCTCCATTTAGTAATACATACAATGTAAATATTACAAGTAATTATGCAGAATTTAAGATTACTATGCCTACGCCACCGTCTTCTTTGTATGGAACAGATGCTGTCGGTTTTGACTATCAGATACAGCTTGAATTGAGTAATGCGATCCAAGGCGCCAACTTCAGCACAAATATGGGTGTATATATTTATCATGATCGCGCAGCCTATATGGCGGATGCACTTAATATTCGTAATGAAAAGGCTCTTAATTATCTAACTGCCTTCCATGTATCTTCAGCCTCTTCTTTTGTCCAGTCTTTGACTGTACTTGGATCAAATGATTATTATGTTATTGTGCGCCCTGATAATACATCTTTCGCCACAGAAAATTTCAAACTCTATACTTATTGGAATGAAGCTACTAGCACACCACGAAAACTCCTGTCTAACTTCATTGTTCAACAGGCGGGTATCAGCACATTCTCAGATCAATATGGTCTTCTATATGCAGACACTCCTAGTACTGTTAATTACTTCTTCTATAAGACATATAATAGTAATTATGTGCGTCTTCCTATACAGACTTCGCTCTTTGGTTCAAATCCATCAGATCAACAATTTAACTTCATTTATCCTAATGGAGCACCAGTGATTGGTTATGATGATAATGGTATCAGTGACGATTTGACTGATTATAAGGGTTATACTGCAGGCACAACTGCATTTATTCCTGGTAATCAGTTCTCACAGGATCCTATGACGCAATTTGTATTTAACTATTTATCACCATACGATGCATCTACTAGCCAGTCATACTTCTATTCAACATCGTCCAATTCTGTTTTACAATCAACTACTCTATCAGTCTATAATCCATTCTTCTCTACAGTGACTCAACGAGACTATAAGATTGTTCATTGGTGGGACAACAACTTTATTGGTCCCCAAGACAATGATGCAGCAGGATGGTCTTTGACAGGAATTAGTAGTATTAGTACAATGTTGCCCTATACAAGCACAACAACAAGTTCTATTGGAATTGGAGGATATGATTATGAATTTGACTCTGATCTACAGGTTAGTACTTTACGTGTAGGAAAAGGTATCTATGGCTTTACATTCTTGCCAACACAAGGTCTTTGGAACATAGATAAGCTTTCGTTCAAGTCGGCTTATATGGGTGCTAATGACCCTAATGATTTAATTGAATATATTGGAATTTTTGATACTAATTCTGTGGTAGGACAAACCTTTGAGAATATTGATTTACGCGGTGCGACTGCTGTGTTGCAACGATCCAAAAAGGTTGTTTATACACCAGCCTTTGTTGCCTCTAATAATGGATTTGATCCTAGCTTTGGAACTTGGTATGAATATACTACACTACCGCTTGGTTCATTCCCATATGCGCGCCCAGATCTAGTTAAGCAAGGTCTGCCAGGATATACGCCTTATCCTTGTACAATTATTACCCAAGATCAAAATTTATTCTCTGCAGTTGCATTTACAGCCTCCTATGAACCAACTACATACTTCATGTTGGCTGGAAGTGCAGTACCTTTCCCGAATAATACAACTGCGACACCATCAAATGATTATCTTGGAATTAGTACAGTTGGTGGCAAGCAATTTGTAGTACCAACTAATTTGGTGCCACCTGGTGGGTCAAATTATATTAGAAATATGTATCAGTCACAATATCAGTTATCACTGCCGATCGGAACAACTGGTCTAAATTATGGTGATGATATTCAGGTGTATTTGGATCCTCAGGCACTTTTTGATTACAGTCCTTATGGTGGCTTGGTCGGTTATGATTATTTCAAGCTCCGATCTGCGAATTATTATGAGGGTTCAAATCATTATTTGCTTTTTGGTGATCCAACTGGAGTCAGTACATCTGTAGTTGATATTTATAGACTTCGTAATCCTGGAGGGCCTGGATTTCGTGATTCTGTCTACATTGATACAATTGATTTGACTAGTAATGTTTCTCCTGGAGAGCAGATTATTACTTGGGGGGCAAATAGTTATTCAGTCTTTGCAATTACACGTCCTAATCCTGCAACACATGATGTAAAGATATATGAAATCTCTAGTATAACTGGAACTAATAGCTCTGCTCTTTATCAAAATCTTAATTTAATTGGTATTCAATGGCTTGGTCTTGCCTGGTCAAATGTTCCCGCATTTTCAACAGCTGTGGCCGCGCTTACAGTGACTGATAATAAGGACTGGATCTACGCCGATAATATGTATCAGTCATCTACTGGAGTTCTTGTGCCAAATCAGCGTGGTTTTATACAATTTAATAATAATAATGCAGCAACAAATAGTACATTTACATCACTCAGCTATGATCTTCCTGGATCTGCGACACGCTTCCAATACTTTGATATGACAGCTCATACTGCAGCAACAAATTCTTATAATTTATTCTATGATTCACTTGTGAATGTTGAGACAGTACGTCTATTTGATTTTTCAAATTCTCTCATAACTACTACAGCAACAAATGGACAAATTTATAATCGTATTGAAGGTGTTTATAATACACTGAGAGCAGAGATTCGTGTTGGTACAAATTATGCCCCCTATGTAAGTAATATTTTCACAACATCAAATGGAATTTATGGTATTAGTTATGATCCTCTTGTAGCCAAACGCTTCCAGTACTTTGATTTATCACCAGGTTCATCTGCAACAGAATCAAATGCAACTCTTATAGCATCAGCTGATGAATTTAGTACATCTGTGATTGGTGCAAGTAATTTCTCTGCACAAGGCGATCCTGCAGGTGGTCTATGGTTTGCATGGCAGAGTGGTGACGAATATTCAGTGAAGCCAATTACTGTTGAAGGAAATAGTGCCACAGGACTTGATAGACATGAAGGTATCTATGGAACCGCCTATCAGATCTTCTATCCAACTATGAAGATTGTGCTGACGAAAGAGGCTAATAAATACAATGATATTACAAATCTCGTAGATATTAACTGGTTTGGATCAACCTTTTATGAATATCCGAAGACACAAACTTTCTTCTATAATAATTGGGATAATTTAATGAAAGATCTAACTAATTCAAATGGAAGCGGAAGTACAATTGCCTGGAAGTGGGGACAAGAGTCCAATTTCTATCGTGGTGATACAGGATTCCAAGGATATGCATTCAATTCCTATGTATATAATATTCCTTTGAGTACATCTGGTGCATATGGTGCCTCAGATTCTAATAGAAAGCTAGTAGGACTCAGTAATGGAAACCCAAATGACTATAGTTATGTAGTTATTCGTGGATATGCTCCTACTGAAGACTTCCAATGTATGGTTCGCTTTAATTTGCCAAATCGCTATGATTATGGTATTTTGACACCAAGTAATTTCTGCGAGGAGATATCAACCGTACGTTCAGGTACTCCTCTATCTAATTATAATCCAAATTATGCGCTTGATCTATTTGAATTTAATGCGCAATTCAGTACTACACAAATTTATGGATCCAACTCACTCTCTAACTTCGCAGGTTCTACTATTACAACTACTAGCTACTGCAATTTCTTTGGGACATTCTCTACTCTTTATGATATTTATGCCTCTAGTGCAACTGTATTAGCAGAAATTCAATCAACAATTAATGTCGGTTTAAATGAATATATTAGCACCAACTTCGGCAATATTCTTCCATCATCAATCTATGAGCATACAAGAATTACAGATGCAATACCATATGATCTTCTTTTCAGTACCTCAGTAGCACCACAGGTAGCATCAAATGATATTAATTGGGGTCTCGGGTATAATTTAGGCTATGATCGTCTAGACTACAGTTGTCGCACAGTCTATTATGCCCCTAGCTTCTATAAGATCTTAGATGATTATATCTATTTACAGCTAAACGATCAGCTATCAATGAACCTTCTTGATACTACTGGGCGTGAAACTCTATCTACAAGTCAAGAGAGTACTGGAGAAGTTCGTAAATATTACAGTAAGTTACTACTCAATACATTTGGATCTTATAGTCAAACGATGATTGGTACGCAGGCTGTATTTAATCCTCCATTAGGTAAATTGGATAAATTGACATTTAACTGGGTAGATATTAACGGTAATATAATTGATAATAATGATTGTGAATGGTCGGCGGTCTTCCAGATCAATGAACAGGAGAATGTTGCATCTGTGGATTCTACTATTCCGCGTCTTGGGACTAACTAATTAGAATAGTATAACAGAGAATGTCTGGAGCAGCCGAATATAGTGAAGTATTTCCCAAAGAAGAAGATTTTCCATTTGGTGGTTCTAAAACTAAGCCTTTTTACCCACCAGTCTGCTTAAGAGAGCATTGGGATCGTGGTGCAGTTATTCGCCATGTGCTCCCTTCACAACTGGTTACGCTACCCATGGATTTTCGCCCTTATACCAAGGTTTGTCGTCAATATAGAACTACAGCACCACCTATACCTGCACCTGCACCTCCGGCTGATATGGTATTTCCTCCTGGTGGTCAATTCTATCCTCCTACACGATATTCAGCTCATATTGATGATGAATCCGTATTAGAACGCCTAGATCAACCGTTGCGCAAATGGTGTGATCTTGGACAGTATCTACCAAATCTTAATGGTGATATGTATTCTACGGCGCCAATGGCACCTGAGCGTAGTCGTCCATCATCTTCTGCTATGGTCCAGGAGTTGGCTATGCCACAGGTCTGTTTGACAGCAGGCGAATATGAATGTCGTGCGCAGGCTGATAAGCTGAATTGGCAGCGCAGCCCTCGTCTATTTAATAATCCGACAAAGCAAGATCGTTACCCACCTGAGCCACGTAAGGGTGCTGTACCTATCTATCCTCCTAAGGCTGATCAGACTAGTCCCACACGTCCTATTGGTGGTCAGTTGCCACAAGCTACGGCTGAACAGGACCGCGTTTGGGGGCCTTAAGGATTAGACTGGGAAAGTTCAGATATGGAAGAGATTATGCCTGACGATGTTGATGTAGCGGAAGCAGCACTAATTGAAGTGTTTGATTGTCATGATGATATTTTAGAATTGTTACGTGATGCATGGCCTACTATGAAGGGTGCTGATATTTTATGGTTCCAGAATGATCTATTTTATAAGTTAAGAAGACTGGAAACGAAGGTTGAAGGTGTAGGAAATGCACGGGGTTTCTTACCGGCCAGCTTTGGGTCCGAGTCACCTGTTGGCTGGAAGGTCTCGGATGAATATGAAGCGGTCTGGAATGAACTAATTAATAGTGGAAGATCAGCGGAAGATGAGGCAGCATTAGATGCACTGGAAGACGATATTATTGGTTGGATTGAAGATATGATACCAGCTGATTACAATTTCTTCGCTGCTGCACTTGATATTGGAACCCTGAATGCTGAATGGTTGGGTCGCGCACAGCTCTTCCTGGAAAAAGCTGCTGCAGATGCTGCTGCTTCCCAGACGCCTGCGCTTTCAGAGCCTTCTTTGCCTCCTGCTCCAGTGAAACGACATGTCAGTAGTTCTAATACACGTCGCCGTCTCATTGGGCTCCCATTGACACCTTCACGTGTTCGTCGTAAGGTTCGTCACACACGAAGAAATCATAATAAAGAATAGATATTATGTACTTCAATTCATATGAAGAACATACTAGCATGGTAAATGGTAAGCAGCAGACGAAGATCATGGAAGTGAAGGTGAAGAATGGAAAAGGTATCAAGAAGGTGACAATTAAAAATAAGAATAGTCGTCCAGTCAGTCATGAAGAAGAGCTGGGTCCTGAAGAAATTGATAGAATACTTGGACGTAAATTTGTGCCAGGACTCTTTCAAAGTTGTAATGAAGGCTGTTTAGCGAAGGCCGAAGGCATGAAGGCCAAGCTGCGCTCCAAGTCGCACCGTACCCGCCGACACAAGAAATAGAGTGTCAAGATGCTATTAATTCTATTAATCATAGCAGCGCTATTTTTGATAGGAGTAATCTTTTACAGACAGAGTCTGCAAGAATACAGGATCAATCAGATTGAATGGGAACAGCGCCATGAACTTGACGGGCTATTTGAAGAAAGAGCTCCGGTCGTTATTCGTGGTATGCCCCAGGCACCTGTATGGAATCACAGTGATATTATGATGAGAGATTTCTATTCAAATGAACGGCCACCAGGTGCCCCCGAAGGAAAGACTTTGAGAGATATTCTCTTAGATGCCGGTTCTGCAGTCCCTGCTTGGCCTTCATCATATAGAAAGTATTTGTTCCAGAATTCGGCGCTAGGTATCTGGTACGAAACTACTTGGGCACCTGTTTTAGCCGGCTCACGTGGCTGGGTAGGGGCAATGATACCTGTTGAAGGAGAATGTTTTGTTGGTGATCAAGGGCTTATGCAGATGAAGGCACATTGGACTCTGCTCGCACCCACTGAAGGTGCTATTATTGTCAATATCTTGGCATCCAAGGAGGTAAAGTGGCTCCCTAAGCGGTGGCAAGGTCTCTTCCCATCAAAGATGACTGCAGAGACCGCACCATTTATCAATCAGATGAAATATATGGATATCATTATTCGTCCTGGAACCGGCCTATGGGTTCCCAGTCATTGGCTTTTATCATGGACCGCGAAGGATGAAGGTTCTGTACCCCTTGTCACCACAATTCAGATCCATACACCTGCATCATGGTTGGCTTCGCGGTAGTCGTCCTCCAAAGGCGGACTTAGGGGTCGGGCCCATAGGGCCCTTATCCCCAGAATACCCATTTCATCCATTCAAACCAGCTTCTGCCCGAATCTCGTGCTATAGCTAACTCCTTCAAAGATATAAATACTTCGTCTAAATCAAAAATTGCTATTTCTGGTTTTAAACGTGCTTGACGCCAGATAGCAGCTCTATCTAATTCTTCGGGCCCAGGTTCTTTCAATACAATTAATAAATGATCCATTTTATTTAATAGTTCTTCAACAAGTTGTTCTTCCATGATACTCATATTATATATGTGTTTTATCTTTAGCCCTTGCCTCTCCCTAAAATTGACATATAATTGTGCTTCCAATGTCTTCCAGGAACAATGAATGAAGAACAGCGACTAGCATTGGAAATGGTGCGTGAAGGTAAAAATGTCTTCCTGACGGGTCCAGGAGGTACAGGAAAATCATTCTTTATTGAAAAACTAAGGAATGATTTTGCTGAGAGATATCCTGATATGAAGATTGCAACAACTGCGCTCACAGGTTGTGCAGCAATTCTTCTAGGAAATGGTGCAAAAACACTGCATTCATGGGCGGGTATTGGTTTGGGTAAAGGCAATGTCGGTGATCTTGTAGCAGCTATTCGTCGTAATAGGAAGGCAGCGAAGAATTGGATGACTACTCGTCTTCTGATCATTGATGAAATTAGTATGATGTCGGCAGAACTCTTTGAAAAGTTGGCAGAAGTTGCGAAGATTATGCGTCGTTGTTCAGCGCCCTTCGGTGGTCTTCAGCTTCTTCTTGTAGGAGATTTCTACCAACTTCCTCCTGTCATGGAATTTAGCGGAGAGGCACCACTCTTCGCATTTGAAGCACCTTCATGGCCGACCACAGTCCATGAAACCGTTATTCTGAAACAAATTCATCGTCAAGCATGTGATTCCTTCAAAACTCTTCTAGAGCATGTACGTGTTGGTGATCTGAGGACAGAAGATGCTGATATGTTGCGATCAAGAATGGGACTTCCTTGGTCTGAGCAGCAGATTCGTCCAACTCTACTATTTGCTCGGCGTGCAATGGTTGATAGAATTAATTCAGCAAATTTGGCAGCATTGACTGGAGAAGAAATTACATGGAAGGCTAAAACCCTATTTACAGCCACTGATGGTTTGAGCGAACGTTATGATGCTGAAGAACTAGCTCGTGCAGCAGCAAAGTTTGATACAGATGGACCATATGATGAGACATTGGTTCTCAAAGATCAAGCACAAGTAATGCTAATTACAAACTTGGACCTTGATCGTGGCCTAGTCAATGGAAGTCGTGGAATTGTTGTTGGCTTTGAGCGCACCGGCGCTGAGCCTCAGCCAATTGTACAGTTCTTGAATGGTCAGCGAGTCACTATTACACGTCATAGTTGGGTCCTAGATGATTTCAAGCAGGTTGTTCGGTCACAGATTCCTTTGAGGCTTGCATGGGCTGGTACTATTCATAAGAGCCAAGGATCAACGTTGGATTGCGCACTTATTGATATTGGTCGCTCAACCTTTGAATATGGACAGGCCTATGTTGCTCTAAGTCGTGTAAAGAGTTTGGACTCACTCTATATTCACGATTTTGCCGAATCGGCGATTAAGGCACATCCCAAGGTAAAAGCATTTTATCAAGCTTCTGCATAAAAAATGAATTAGTTATATCCATTTATTATTTACTTTCAGTACATACTTTACAATAATATAATTAATGCAGCAAGTGCAATACCCATTATAACGGTTGTAGCCATTCCATTGAAATAAGATTGATTCATTTCTTCCTGATAAGCCCGAGCTTCAGCGGCATTTTCAATATCTGGATTGCCATATTCTTCCAACACCTCTTTATGGTATTGTTTGCACTCTTCAAAATATTCATCCTCTGCAGCAATTTTCGCTTTTTCAGATATCTCTTCTTTTTGTTCTTCCTTTAGTTCTCGCATCTTCTCACGTTTTTGTTTATCAAAATATCGCGTCCATTCCTCTTCATTCCACATGTGATGATCATAGTGTTTTAGACTATCATAAGTGACCTCACGATCCTCATCCTGGGCATCTCTAATCTCATTTTCAATTAAATTTATAATATATTCACGGTCCATTTCACGATCTGATTCATGCATACGTCTAAGAAAACTCTTACGCTTACCCATTTTATTACTTTAATTTAAGTTTGTAATTAATAATTTTATCAAATTTATTTTCAATATAAATAATATAAATGGCTCGTAATAATCGTACTCGCAGAATGAATAATGCTATGATGCAAAGCGGAGGCGGCTGGATTTTTGACACAAATCTTGACCACATCATGCTCACTACCACCCCGGACTACGACATGAATATGTACAAGCCGGCCGGCATGGTTACTGCAAATCGTGTTGAGTCTATTTCATATGCTCGTGGTATGATCGCCGAAGTTCCTGGTGTTTTTGGTGGAAAGAGCTCACTCATACAGAATGCGGTTAATGATTTGACTGATAATGCAATGAAGGAGCTTCGTAAGAAGGCACGTTCTCAATACAAGAAGATTAGTGCCATCATCGGTGTTGATGTTAAGATCACTACAACAACCCGTTCCAGTGGTGAGAAATACACAGAGTTCATGATCGCTACTGCCACTGGCACTGTTCTTGTTCCTATTGATGAGAGTGTCAAGAGTCTGATTAAGAAGTAATTACCGCACTGCAAATTTGATTTTTCCCGAGCACCGAGGACAGTCCAAAGAATGGATTTTCTCCGGTCTAAATATCTAAGAAAGATGCCAGATGATAGTAATATTATACCATCATCTACAATCTCAAACCGTTTCCCCTATGAAGCTAATGAAGAAATTCTAAAAGAGAATCCAAATCGTTACACTATGTTTCCTGTGGCTAAGCCAGAACTCTTTCGCCGTTACAAGGATCATATTAGTGTCTTCTGGCATGCAGATGAAGTAGATCTTAGTAAGGACATGAAGGATTGGGTCAAGCTGACCGACAATGAGAGACATTTTATTAAACATGTTCTCGGTTTCTTCGCCGGTTCTGATGGAATTGTCAATGAAAATTTGGCGACACGGTTTAGCCGTGAAGTACAGTTGCCTGAAGTACGAGCATATTATTCAATTCAGATGGCGGTGGAATCAATTCACTCAGAGATGTATTCACTTTTGATTGATACCTATATAACAGATCCTGAAGAGAAAGTTCAAATCCTTCGTGCAATCCAGACTATTCCATCTGTTCAGATGAAAGCAGATTGGGCAGCTTCATGGATTGAATCTGCCGATGCCGACTTTGCTACAAGGCTAATAGGGTTTGCGGCGGTAGAAGGGATCTTCTTCTCGGGTTCATTCTGTGCAATCTTCTGGCTGAAACAGCGTGGGCTAATGCCTGGACTAACAGTTAGTAATGAATTTATTAGCCGTGATGAGGGTCTTCATACTGACTTCGCTTGTGCGCTCTTCCAGGAACTTCACCACAAACCACCGAAGGAAAAGGTTCATACTATCTTGAAAGAGGCGGTAAGCATTGAGAAACATTTTATTACGAAGGCACTTCCATGCAACCTTATTGGTATGAATGCAGATCTGATGGCACAATATATTGAATTTGTCGCGGATCGTTTATCAAAGCAGCTAGGGTACGGACCAATCTTCGGCACGACAAATCCATTTGATTTTATGGAGCGTCTGTCACTGGAGGGTAAGGATAACTTCTTTGAGAAACGTGTGACTACTTATGCTAAAGCGGCTGTTGGTGCAACTGCGGAACAAAAGCGATTTACTTTGGATGAAGATTTCTAAAAATTTCTTTCATTTATATTAAATGAATAAATGCTATTAATTATATTTTTTAATTTATACCATTCTTCAACATGTGAATGAATCTCTGTTCCAAAACTATCAAGATTTGAATTAAAATATATGATTACTATTTTATTATCTTGATAAAATATAAATGGATCTTTATTAAAATTTAATAATGGAATTAAAATTAAAAATTTACAATTATAATTAGTTAATAAAGTAATATCAAAATATGTTTTATTTTCCTCGTATTTTTGAATTTTTTCAATATAGAACAATAATAAACTTGATGACTCATTTTCTAAAATATTTATTAGATGCTGAGATCTCTTATTAATTTTATTAATTATTACAATATCAGATAGATCGTGATGATTCCAAATACATACTTTATTATTGTCTAATACATCTGAATTATAGTCAGTAATTTCAGAAATATTATGAATAAAATTACAAGTCCATTTCTTTTTATTAAAGGTAAGTGTATTATTACCTTTACTAATATAATTCATATCAGTATAATTATTAAACCTATTATCAATAAAATAAAGTGCTGTTTTTATATCAATAACCATATATGAAAATGGTGACGAATATTTCCTTATATTAAGAATTTCATTCAAAAATTGGTCGGAATTACAACGATAACCAATTGTAAAAATATTATTAATTTTAATTTGTTCCATCTATAAAAATATAATATATTTAATTTAATTTAACTTAACTTTAGTAACATATATAAAGATATATTAATAAATTAATATATAATGTATTATTCACAGGATAGACAAGATATTTTTTTAGAAGAAAATATTTTTAGAGGATTTAAGAATGGGGTTTTTATGGATATTGGGGCACATGATGGTATTAGTATAAATAATACATTATTTTTTGAACAAAATCATAATTGGAGTGGAGTTAATGTAGAGCCAATAAAAGAGGTATATGATAAACTGGTAATAAACAGACCAAAATGTATTAATATTAACTCTGCAGTATGTAATACAAATGGAACCGCAGAATTTATATGTAATAAAGGTTATACTGAAATGATTTCAGGTCTAAAGCAACAATATGATCCAAGACACCTTAATAGATTAGATAGAGAAAATAAACAAATGGGGTCAATAACTGAAATAATTACTGTTAATACACGAACAATAGAGTCAATATGTGATGAACATAATATTAAACATATTAATTATTTATCTATAGATGTGGAAGGTGCAGAATTTGAGGTGATTAAATCTATTAACTTTGATAAAGTATTTATAGATATAATTGGATTTGAAAATAATTATAATGATTCAAGTATTCCAATTATTAAATATTTGGAAGACAAAAATTATAAAATAATTCATACATGTACTGATATTTTCATGATTAATAATAATTCAATATTTAATATATATAGTTATGGTTTATAAATAAAGAATTGATTAGAAAACATATAATATGTTATATTATATTTTTTCGCAAAATCTATTACAGCTGCATGGACACCATATTTACCAAAAGAACTAGATGTATCAAGTGATTTTCCATCCCATATTTTAACTACATCTTTATCCTCTGAATATTCATATACATCATCGCCAAATAATAATCCGCCAGATTTAAGTTTTGGCCAATATAATTCCAAATCTTGCATTACATATTTATATGCATGATTTCCATCAATATAGGCAATATCAATTGATTCATCTTCAAATTCTACATTAGCATCTTCAGATACTTTGCGGATAAATTCTATTCTATTATTGTATGGTTCTAATCTTTTCTTACAAAATTCAAATTCATAATTCATATCATAATAATTCATACCATCTGTATATTCTTCAATCGTAAAATTTAAATAAGGATCTATTAAATATAATTTTGATAGTCTAGTGTTGTTTAAAATATAATTTGTAAATTCTCCACGTGCTACTCCTATTTCAATATATCTTGAATCAATTCTATTACTTGTATTTATGTTTATAATTTTATGAATATCATATTTATTTGTTAAGGTTATATGTGAATTTAAATGGTTACTAAATAAAGAAAACCATTTATTACTAGGGTATAGATTAAATAATTGTGGATTATCAAAATACAATTGTAAAATTAGACCTTGATCTTCGTCACAAATAATATCTTGTTTCCATTCATCTAATTTACTTTTCCATAAATACTCTGTTATATTTACTAAATTATGATGAATAACATTTTGAGACCCTGCTAGATAAACATCATGACTTTTTAGCATATCATTAGCATTAATTGTAATTGTTGGTGTTTTAAGTGTCATATAACATATTTTTTCATCTAATTTATTAAAATCAATATGTTTAGGAACATCATCAATTGTATTTCTTATACATCCGAAATCTAGCCATGAATAATATTCATAATTTGGATATAGTTTTTTTGTATTTACAAGATAATTAATTTTACTATGATTAACCATATTATATTCAGCCGACCAATGTTCAGGAGCCCCTTCTCTATCTGATGGAATTTTTGCTCTATATTCTTTACTATTAATCATTTGTCTCTCATTATCAATATATTGATCAAAAAATGTATTAACAGTTGAAGAATTAATTAGAATAATATTGGATTTTAATTTATATTCTTGTATAATATTATACATATTTTGTTCAACATATACAATAAGTTTATAATCAATATTATTTGCAAGATTTAAAAAATCTTGAATATATCTCTCATTTGTTCTTGGTATTACATGCCATTTATCTCTACCAATGTCTTTAAAAGCTGTAGTAAAAATAATTGTATCTCTAATATATGATTTTGTAAGATTTGATAAATGTTTTTGGAAATTCTGCATAACTTTTAGTGGTGAAAATTCTTTGTAACCATTATTACTTACATCTTTATTGTGTTTTGGCCAATTAGTTAAAATTTCAAATAATTCATCATAAGAATTATGCTTGATCATTGCATCACCAAGAATATCTATATGCGCACATGAATGTTCATGAGCACGACCAATAACAGGTTTATCACAAACTGAGAACTCACCACAAGCTAGTCCGAATGTCTCTCCACCCGCACGACCATATAACATTGCATCACATGTGTTAATGAACATTCTTTTTATCCGCATATTGGATGATCCGCGAAGAAATCTAACATTATGTGATTCAGGACAAAAAGGAATTATATTCATAAAAATAAAATAAATATTTTTATACCTATCATCATTACTAATATTAACAACTGCTTGGCGAACATAATCAATATTATATTCATCTGCTCCGCAATACGCTCCAAATACTGTTGCATCTTCAGGAATCTGTAATGACTGTCTTAGGTTTTCATTTGTATCAAACACACGAACCATATATGGTAATACAGGATAATTTGTCCCACATATCTTATTTAATGAATCTGAAATAGGTGCATATAAATCACCATGAGGTTCGCTCGTTGTAAATACTGCATGAATAATTGTTTTACAAGAATTAAATACTAAACCATCAGACATACTACCTGCTTTTTCAATAAATAATACATCTATCTTATTTTCTCTAATAATATCCTCAATTTGTGGAATTTCAATATAATATTTTATATTATCATTAAATCTTGATTTAAATTTATCATATGCATCCGCAGTAACATCACGTGGTGATACTTGCATTACATGTTCATACGATCTTGTTATAATAATAGATTTATTTCCTAGAATTGTTTCATTAAAATCAGCATAATCAAATAGATTTACTTCTGTACCTCTATTTGTTATTTTATTTGATAAAAATCCAATAATCATATCTAATATATAACTTAAAGTGATTTACACTTTAAGTTATATAATGATTTCTATATTTTTCAATGGATTTTGGAGTGGATTTCATGATCACACTAATGCAGTAAATGATAAATTCTTTATTGAACTCATGAAGCAAGTATATAATGAAGATGTAACAGTTACATTTAATATTGATGAAGCTAACGTACTTATTGAAAATACACAAATAGCTAGATCATTTAGAGAATATAAGGAATGGAGGCATACATATCTTTTTTCAGGTGAATCTTATATTCATGCTGACAAAGATAAATATTCGTGTGTGCTTTATGGACAGCGTTGCCACAAGAATGTAATAAACTGTCCTTTATATATTCCTTATATTTATTCATCATATACTGAGAATATTTTAACTAATAGCATTGATCACAGAACAGATGTTCCTAAAAAGGATATATTAGTAATTATATCAAATCCTAGTGGTCATATGAGAAATGCAATTATTGAAAAACTAGGATCTAAATTTAACATTACATTTGCTGGTAATTACAAAAATAATATTGGTGGGGCGCTACCATATTATTATAATTCAAAAGAATTTTTAGATTATGTTAAAGAATTTAAATATATTTTGGCAATGGAAAATTCTGAAGAAGATACATATATAACTGAGAAAATAATGCATGGTATATTGGCACAGACAATTCCTATTTATTGGGGTTCAAAACAAGTTAGTCGCTATTTTAATAAAGATAGATTTTTTGAAATAACTGATGAAAATTCTATTAATAGTGTAATTAGGAAAATACAGCTTATGTCTGATGAAGATTGGTTACTAACTGTTAATAAACCTATTTTTACAGAATTTGGTCAAAATTTTAACATTAATAAAATGGCAAAATATATTAGAAATCTAATATTTTCTCGTAAGTGGCAACAATTAGATCATACATATGTATTGTGTAATAATGAGTTTGAGCCTGCACGATTTAATAGATTACAGAAAATGTTTGAAGATATAAGTCTATCTATTAATAATTATACATTTATATCACCTACATATAAGCATTTAATTACGGATGAAATGATGGAACAATTAGTACAAGTTAATATTGTTCAAACTGTTAGACGACTTCCTATGAAAAAGGCAGAAATTTCTTTATTTTTAAACTTTAAGGCAGTATTTGAAGAGATTTGTTATATGTTTAAAGATGGCAACTTTTTAGTTTTAGAAAGTGATGCAATTAATCTTCCATCAATTGAATCCTTTAATGAATGTTTAACAGCTTTACATGGTAAATTATGGTCAGGAATTAATTTAGGCGGAGATAAATTTAATCCAAATGATTTTAAATATTGTAATTGTGATTTACCTTATAGAAAAATACATCAATTAGATATTGATAAAATCAATCAAAATTCTATTGAGGATTTATCTAGTCCAACTGATTCATTAAGATTTATTCGTAAGTTTCATACACGCTGCACAGATTCTCAACTATTTTCATATAAGGGATGTGAAACAATTCTTAATTATATGAATACAGAAACAAATTATGGCGCACCATATGATTACTATTTAACAAATTTATTTGAAAATAATATGGATTTCAAATATTATTGGACAACTATATCATATTTTATCCAAGCAAGTAATCTAGGATTAGATCAGACAACTATTCAAAATGATACTATCTAAAATTTACTATCCTAATATAAAATAATTTGCCCATAAAAGATGTCACTACCACCATTTCCAAGTGATGAGGAGTTGATGACAATGACGCATTTTCCATACGCGGAGGGTAAGCAATATGAATTCAAAGAGGCTTTTAATGAATATAGACAAAATATAAATAAAACAACTGCAGAAAGGATTGTACAGACTATTTGTGCTTTCTTAAATTCAAATGGTGGTTATATAGTCTGTGGAATCCGTGATGAGAATCGTGCGCTCATATGGCTAGATCTGACTCCAGAACAGTTAGATGATATATTGTTGCGCATAGACAATATATATCATGGAAAAATGATTTATACAACGGATTTTGAAGATATTAAAATCCATAATATTCAGACGAAAGTTCTTGAAAAGGATGGTAAATATCTAATTATTGTGAAGGCCGTTCCAGATATAGGAAAAGAATATAGAACTTATGAATATAAATGGTATAGACTTAATGCATCAAATTATGCAGAGAAGATGGAGAAATTTTTTCGTGCGAAGGATATTTCTAGCCTATTTCATATAGAGAGTCACAAAATTCATGCTAAATATATGGATAAAATTAGAAGCCTTGAAAAGAAGATTGCACAACTAAAAAGTGAGTTAAATTTGGAGCGTGAAGAAACGGAGCACATGCTTACACGGACTATTTTAGCCAATAAAATGGCGGCAGAAAAAAGATTGGCTTTAGAGAAGCGCTCATGTTTATTACGATTTAATTTTGATTTGGTTCTATCATGTTTTGGTCTATAATGACATATGCTCCATAGCCTGTTGTAACTGATATTCATCTACATTGCCTATAAGATAATTACATACCTCTAAATATGTAATTAGATCAAAAGAACAAACTACATCATATTCATGTGCAAGTTTTTTCAGAAGTGGCATCGCGACTTGATCAACCTCTTTGGTAGCTTTTAAAACTTGTATATATTTATAAATATGATTAATATGAATATCAAAGAAATTAGGATGGGGTTCTTGACGTTGCATCAAGAAATCGCGAGTCTCTAAGAGCCGTCGATAATTGGTATATGGACAATCATAATCAGTTGAGTTCATAATATCTATTTATCTGAAATAAAAATATCAAATTTTAGATCACTCTTTACAACTAAAATTTGATATTTTTCTATTACTGGTATTTATTGTTAATAAAATGCTTCGTAGTGCAGCCGCAATAGCAGGAACTATATTTACCATATCATTTAGAGGCTTAGATCCAAACTATGCTTTATCAAAGACTGGAATTAATGCATTGCGTGAAATTGTCGCTTGTCGTGCTGGAGTACCTCATAACACTGTTCATCTCACATCAATTACAATAAATAATGAAACTCTACCTATGTCGCAAAATCATGAAGGTAATTTAGCTAATATGTCGCATTATTCAAATTGCAAATTAATAAATACTATTCATTGGGATTTTAAAGAACCAGTAAATAAAAGTCTTCGGGCACAACTATTGGAAGAAGATCCTGTTCATTTTCATTTAAGTCTGCCAGTAAATGCAAATAGAGCAATTGGTGCAAATATTATTAATTTCCTAATAACTTCAATTGATGAAAAATATGCTGATCTTTTATTATCGGATTATATGGCATTCTTTGTTGGACCTGGGCTAGGATATCAAATTAGTAATCATGCTATTCCATTTGCAGGAATCTTTGGTCAAAATGAATATTATATTTTGCTATACATGTTTATTATTCAAATAATTATTATAATTGCTGGTAATTATATACTTAATTGTGCCAAAACAGTTAAAATTCCTTTACCACGTTATAATTTGAGTCCAAAATAAGATAAAATCCGATTCATACATGGTTTTTCAGATAGATTATCTAAAATAAATTGACGAGGATTAAATTTTTCATAATTCTCAAGCATATATTTAATATGGTCTAATGCATTCGCATAATCATATGTTTTAATACCACATTGATCAGACCAATATGGTACAGATGTTCCAAGCATTTTCTTATCTGTATAACGCGCATATGTATAGCCATATTCAAACTCGTCTTTCATTGATTTTGCATCAAATACAAGAAGTGGAATTCCTGATGCCATTGCCTCTTGTAAAGCAAATCCCTGTGATTCTGTTGCATCAAGAACAATCATAAATTTAGACTGGTGTAGTGCTTGACGATAATCTTGCTCAGAATATGATCCATATTTAAAAATCCGATGACTTAATCCAAGTTCATTAACTTTAGTTAAAACATGCTCAATTAGCGCAGGATCTCTACGTTTAATATAAATAATACAATCAAGAGTTTTCTGGATTTCAGGAAGAGGGCAAAATTTAGTACAATCAACTGCAAATGGAAAAGGTTCAAGCTGACAAATAAAATTGTTTGCAAACTCACAAAAATGTTCTTTAACCCATGGACTTAAACAATTCAAAACAGCACGACCTTTTAAATCTTCGCGTTCAGGACCACATAAAGGGCCTTCTGGAATAACCCAAAATTGTGGTCCATAGATAATTTTCACCTTTTCTGGAATAGTGGCTGGATCTATAAATGTTTGAATTGTCATTAAAATATCATAATCATCACGACTAATTCTAGTATAATCAAATGTTTGTTCATATTCTAAACCAGATGCTGCACACATTCGTTGAATTGCATCACGATTTTTTGGATGACCACCACAAGGAGTAAAATAAATTAATTTCATTTATTACTTACAAATAAAAAATGTTGTTTAGATTCACATACAGATTGTATAATTTGTTGTTGGAATAATATATGATGAATCACAACAATATTTAATTTCACTTATACAACCCATCTTATATACTACATGTGTTTTTAATGTCTCATCTTCATTGAATTCATGATAAACACCATCAATAAGTGAAACATAATCCTTATATTTATTATCACATGTTGCCATTACAAGTCTATAATTTAGTTTTTGTGCAATTCTACCAGATTCGTAATATAGTATTGACTTTCCATTCAGATATCCATCATCATATTCTTGATGAACTGCAATTGATCCAGAAGGATAATAGGTTTTTACTTCATTCACAATAATACCATTGTCCATATAGCCTTCACAAAAGAGAACTCCTGTAGGATAATATTCTTTGAATGGACCACATTCTTTATTTGTACGACTATCCACCATTTTTTCGCATTTGAGACTGCCATTTGGATAGTATTCATACTCATGTTGATAATATAACAATGTATTTGTTTTGATTATTTTAAAATTACTTGTATCTGGCTCTGACTCTGGATCTGATCCTGACTCTGGCTCTTGTGTTTGCTCTATTTGTGATTTCTTTGGTACCTCCTCACAATCATCAGACATATAGTCATCTCTGCAGAATGAATCATCAATCTTGATATTTAGGGTTGACATCGTAATAAACTTTTATTACATTGATGTAGTATATAAATATTTCAATTTTAATATTATTTATATTAGAAAAAATACAAACAATATTATTTAATATTATTTAATTTTATTTTATTTACTACCACCTGCGGCTCCTGAACCTTCTTTTAAGGTTCTATGACATTTCTTATGAACTACTTGTAAATTGCTGTAGATAGTTTTTCCACCTTGAGCCCAAGGTTTAATATGATCACCCTCATAAGATTGATCAGAGGTAATTTTTGTGGAGCATAGAGGGCATATATATGATTGTTCCTCTAGTTTTCGTTTTTTATCAACGGCCAGGAAGAATCGTGGTTCTGCGCGATCAACCATAATTTCATTAATGATTTTATCTGCTTCTTCATAAACCTTCTTCTGAAAGGTCGCATTTTTATTATTAGATCCAAGATTATTTTCAATGATTTCACCAAGAAGCTGCTCTTGAAGAGCAGAGCATAGCTGTCCCTTCGTTCGTGTCAGCTGATCAACAGGAATTAGTGCTGCAGCTCGTGCTACAATAATTTGATGTGCTTGATTAAGACTAGTATCTTTGAATAACTCCTCCTCATCAAATTCACGTGCATAGCGAATAATCGCTTTTAATTTTTTTTCAATTGTTGGCTTATGAGCCTCTAGATTTGTATCAACTTCTGCTTTAGTTGATCCCAAATTAGACTGTGTCCATTGCTCCAACAAATTTGGGAGTGATGAAAAGTTAGGCAACATTTTATCATAAGATAGTGCCAATAGAATTAGTAATTCCATCTCAATATCTCCACGACGTGACTCAGTTTTCTTACAAATTGCTGTTGTCTTAAATTGTGTCACATATGGATCAATTAATAGATATAATGATAGTAGAAGTGGTTTATTTAATTCAAACCAATTCAAAGGACTTGAACTCTTATTCAAGATTTCCCACATATAGATCCGTTTCTCAGGATCATTGAATGATTTGTCCAAAAGATTTAAATGAAATTTATATTTCCGAATATTTGATTGATCATCATCAGATAATTCACTAAAACTCTTATTACCATATATTTCAGGATCTAATATTTTTAATGCCTTCTTCAACAACTTGAAATCATTTCTTAGAAAACTAAGTGCTGTGCGGAGACGATGCATACCATCTAGTACATCTTCTGATTTCAATTCTGGATTTTGAATCAACCAAATAGGATTAATTTTAAATCCACAAATAATTGATTCAATTAGTCTTGTCATCTGCTTTGGTGTCCAACATTCAAAATTACGCTGCCATTCTGGGCTCAAATTAATCCAGATTTGATCTGTGGTCTTTGCATTATGCTTTTCAATCCTTAAAGCGATTGTACTCAAGTTTTGTGTATCTGTATTATCGCTCATTATTATTTAACTTATTTATGCAGGATAAAAATCCTCAATTTTTTGGCTTAAATGCCTAAACAATTTTAACAACTAAATAATAATGAAAGTTCTATTAGTGAGTATTGCAATTGGTGAAAAATACATTTTAGAATATGAACGTTTATTCAAAAAAAGTCATGAAGAATATGCAAAAAAATGTGGTTATGATTATAAATTAGTTACTGAACTTCTTGATAATACATATAAAAATCACAAAATTTCCTTATATTTTCAAAAAATGCTTGTATGTAGTCAAGACTGGTCGGCTGAATATGATTATATTATTTATATTGACTGTGATATATTAATTAATACTCGCAATGCACCGCCTATTCATACATCCTGTAATTTTGGTAACTCAATTGGAATAGTAGATGAATATGCACAACCAACTCCTGAGAAACGTCTGGAAATTCAGAGAAAAATGGATTGGGAAAAATCTGCAACAGACTATTATTCCCTTTGTGGATTTAATATAGTTACAGATAATGTTCTAAATTCAGGAGTTCTGGTTTTTCAACCATCAAAACATCGTCAAATACTTGATATGATATATGAGATTTATTTACCACAAGGATTAAACAATAGTCGCATGCATTTTGAACAAACATGTTTAGGCTATGAACTTCAGATATCAAAAGAATATATATTATTACCCAATAGTTTTAATGCAATATGGGCCTTATATAAAATAGCTGGCCATAAAGATTTGCAAAATTTCTATGATACAAATTTCTTTATTCATTTTGCAGGAAATACCGATTTTGATAAAATTCCTAATATAATATTATAATATATAACATATATAAAATTGATTTAATAATAATACATTTATTACAGGTATTCAAATTACACAAAATGCTTATGGAAGATTACAAGGTGCATGACAATCTGATTCTTAAGGTTCAACTTGAACTGAAAAAAATTGGTCGTTCCAATCTAATTCATCAGCTGCGTGAAGAGGCAGAGACATGTGGTCAATCACCTATCTGGTATTGGCGTCAGATTCTTGAAAATCTGAAAAAAATGCATTAAGCGCCTTAACACAAATCAAAAGTAAATATTTTTATTGATTATTTTCATCAATAGCCATCTCAAGATGAGCAATAATATCTTTTACATAGGATTTAATATGATGTGACAACATAATATTTTTGTCACGTGATATCTTTTTAAAATGTTTCAATGTCTTTTTCTTTGCCGATTTTTTAGAACGCATTAGACCTGCTATTTTAAGTTTGATAGATCTATTCAATTTTATGCATATTATTTAGGATATGGATCTAATTGATATTAAATCATTAAAAGAACTTGAAAAGGAGATATTTCCTATTGATATATCTGGACGTCCTGAAAAGCCACATATAGATTCAATTGTACCATTACATCCTAATCTACGATGGAAAAAATGGCTTACGGCTACTACTGGGCATGCAATACGTAATACTGCATCATTTATGCTTGAAAAACTTCATTATCGTGTTATGGGATATATTGTTAAAAACGGAAAACTAGAAAAAGTTCTTCGGATTAATGATCCACATACACCGAAGCAATATGTTCAATATATGAAAGAGCTCAGTCCCGCACTTAAATGGCCTGGTACTGCACAAGGTATGCGGCTAGACAAGAATTTCTGGAAACACAATGATATCCGTATCATGGGTTGTATATTGAAGAGATGGAGTCAGAAAGACAATAGAGAAAATATTGATAAACCCGGTTATTTGAATGACTTCTATGGACGCTTCATGTCTTCGGTCAGTCAAAAATGGCCTCTCCCTGATGGTTTCTATTTCATTAGTCCCACCGATCAACTTGTTCTTCGGAAAGACGGCAAAGAGCCCCTTGTAGATGTAGTAGGTGGCTTAATACCGCTCAAATCACATAATTTTTCGCATTATTATCCTATTATTAATTCAAGTACGCATGTTGATTATGCTGATATCCCATTACCGACCTATGACGATTGGCTCTTCGTGCGCGGGAAAGCAATGGACGCAGAAAAAGCCAACTTGGATTGGAACAAAAAGAAGCCGATTGCGGTCTTCCGTGGATCATCTTCGGGTTGTGGATTCAATGAAGAGACAAATATGCGTCTGAAGGCTGCGGCTTTGTCTGAGGCACATCCTGATCTTCTAGATGCTGGAATAACTACATGGACGGTACAGGCAAAGATACATCGTACTGGTCGTCTAGGATATATTGATCGGAAAAAATACAAGAAGGTCGCTAGGCCAATTCCATTTGTAGATCAGAGTCAGTTCAAATATATTTTACATATTGATGGAAATGTTGCAGCGTATCGGTTAGGTGTAACACTACTTCTTGGATCATGTATATTACTTCAAGATACTGGCTCACGTGTATGGTTCCAACATATGATGAAACCTGGAGTGCATTATATTCCTATAAAGGAGGATCTATCAGATCTGTTAGAGAAGATTGAATGGTGTCGTGCGCATGACGATGAATGTCGGCAGATTGCTGAGGATGCTTTAGAACTAGGTCGCAAAATTATGACTAAGGATGCAGTTGTAGATTATTTTGCGGCTACATTGTGGGCATTAGCCGGCGGGCCAAAAGCCAGCAAGTCGGCATCAAGAACTAAAAAGAACAACACAAAACATTCACATAGTCGCACACGGCGATCCAAGCGAACTCTTAATTAATGCGTGTTCCATTTGCCCATTCGTATTCTTCTACAAAATCTCCTGTAATATCATCATAAATCTTTTCACGTCCATGTTTTTCCATGAAACGATTAATTGTAAATTCATGACGATAAATAGTGTTCCCTGTCTTTTTGAACTTCACTACTGGTGCTAGGCCTTCTTCAGACCACCTATATACTTTTTCGGGAAATGCTGTATCACAATAAAGGCATTTATTCCTATTGTGCCGAATTGTTTCATAACATTTCTGATGAAGATTGATTTGCGAGCATTTGCATGGAACCACCGTCATAAACTCCAGATCATCCTTATCGCAATAATAGCATGTATAGCTCATCTTATTCATTGTTAATTCATAATAAAAATTTGCTAATATCAATTTTTTATTATTTTTGATGTATTTTTCTTAGTTTCTCACTGATTTTAATACCATTCTCGTAAATTTCCACCTTTTCTAAGCGGCCATCAAGATCGTAATATCTCATTGGTCCATGACGAATCCCATCCTTATTATATCCTATTGCAGATATTGCAAGATTTTTATAATAATGTATAAATGGTCCATTTAATTGATCATCTTTATAGGTTTGTTTTGCAACACGACATTTCTGCTTATAAATTGTCATTCTTCCATTAATTTGCAGATTTTTATTTATAAAATAATGAACATAGTTATCTGAATCATCTGGGTCATAGAATTCCAACACATGTCCCTTCTCATTAACTATAACAGGGCGCATTTGAGTACCACATGCAGCACATATACTGTCATGCACATGCATATAACAGAGTAGATGAATACGAATTGGCACATCACAATTACATGGACTTCTACTTAAATACTCTTCATCATTTGCAACTTGGCATACATAGCAAGGATCCATTAGTATAGTTGTGAAAAAAAATTAAACTCAATTTTAGGGAGACCTGCGGTCCCCCTCACCCCCTGGCTATTTGCCCCTTTGGGGCAAATCCCTACGGGATATTTTTAATATGTTAGTAAAATAAATCCTATAAACTCCAATCAATCTTTGATCCTAGTCTTTCTTCACAGGAACGAAAGATACCTGAGCCAAAGAAGCCACGATGGGCCGATAAGGGGCTTGGATGCACACCTGCAACAACTCTTGATGGATTTCCAATGAGGACTGCTTTTGATTTAGCATATGCTCCTAGAAGAAGATAGGCACACGAAGAATTATTTGCAACAATGAAGCGAATAACATCATCGGAGAAATCTTTCCATAGATCTGCATGGCTGTTTGGTTGTCCCTGAAGAACAGTGAGCGAAGAATTGAAGAGGAAGATCTTTTCTTCCTGTTGCCATCGTATCAGATTTCCATGAGGAAATTTATAGGCGCGTTCAGGAAATTCAAGCTGAAGTTCCTTAAAGATATTCTGAAGGCTGGGTGGTATCGGCTGCCCAAGTGGCACTGAAAATGATAGACCATGCGCTTGATCAGGGCCATGATAAGGATCCTGACCAAGAAGAACTAGGCGGATTTCGCTCACTGGCAATGAAAATGCACGGAAAATATCCGCACGAGCTGGATATACTGGAAGTGTGGAATTGTTGTAGATAGAATCCAAATCAATTTCATACTGTTCAAATAGCGGGTTCCATGAAGGATGCCATGCCGTCATTTTTGCGTTTATGGCTTTAAGTTCGTGCCTAAAAAATCAAATTTATTGATTGGTGGCGGCAGAAGGTATGAAGGAGGTAATACTACGTGCGAGATTTGGACCAAGATTAACAGGTTTGCGATATCCTGTTTTAGGATCTGGTACATATACTTTCTTGGCACCTAAGGTCATTGCAACACGTGGTTTTATTGTGCGCTCATATGTTCGCATCATATTTCTATAGTTGTTACGACGAGTTGTACGACCTCTTGCAACATTATTAAAGTTATTCCATTCATTTAGAGGAGCTGCTACTGCAACAGGTGTTGGTACCCCCAGATTAGGAGCTACACCCATTTTCAAATAATTCATCGGACTGCGTCCATATATATTCTTCGCTTCCAAGTGCGCACCAGGAATTCTCATTAATCGCTGGGCAATATTACTTTTATTAAGTTTTATAGCAATTGCTAATGGTGTTTCACCAAGTTGATTTGTCTTATTAGGATTAAAATCTGGTCTAGTAACAACCATTTCAATAACTTCAGGTGCATCAGGTCCAAAATTCCAATGCGAACGTATCATTGCCATAAATATAGTATTACCTTCTGGATCACTTGGTATTAGCTTATTAACATTTATTTCTGGAAGCATTTCTGTAAATAATCTGTATAATGGTGCCCTATCATAAAAATGATCACTTCTAGTTATAAATGGTCTAGTATTAAGTAAATATATAAATTCATCTTCAAAAATACCAGGTGATGGCTTAATATTTTTTTCTTTAAACAGTTCAATTACAAATATTGCATATCTAATATCTATTTCCATTAATCTATTTTTTCTGATGTTCTCAAATAAAAATTTATACATTTCATCAGTATCTATTTTTTTATTATCAATTAATGCTTCTAAAAGCCATCTTTTTTGTAGTCTTACTACACGGGATAAAATATGATTTTCTACTGTACCAATCTTTGATAAAATAACACTTAATATTTCAGGATTTATTTCAGTTGAATAATCATTGATTACACCATAAAATAAATCACGTACAATACTATTATCTATTCTTGGATTAAATTCCAGAATCTTATTAAAAATCTCCAGATTATTTTTAGACATTGCAGCTAAAATTGCATTAGGGAAATAATAGCCGGCATAATAAAATTTAATAGTTTTAACATCAATAAGAGATATAGAATCATTATTACTATTTTGATCTAATTGTTTATAAAGAGGTTTATAATCATAAGAACCACTTAAATATGTATTCTTATACTTTTCAAGTTGTCCCTTTGTTAAATATAATGTTGCTTTAAACATATCAATAAGAGGTGTATTTGGAATAAGCATTGTATTTTTTATATTATTTCTTACAGACTGTGGTTGATGAGATATACCTCTAGATAAAGGTTCTTCTAATTGTCTTTCAAAATCACTATAAGATGTTGAGTTTAGAATAATATCATTTAAAAAATTAACTGCCCACATTTTAATAAATACATCTTGTTCATCTGTAAGATTAGAATTATTGTTTGTATTATTATTATAAGCTGCCTCAATAGTATTTTGTAGCTGACCTAGAGGTGCCAGCACCTGCGCACGTCTCTTTGATCTCTTATTCTTGAAAACATTTGGTGCTTTGCGTGCAGTCTTATTCTTCTTACCACTAAAAACCGCCTTCTTATTTCTTGCCTGACGACCAGAGGTCTTACGCATATTAAATTCACCTGAAATATTATTACGATTTAACACAGGGTTCATTTCATTCATATATTTATTATATTCATTTTGATACCATTTATAATAATCATCATAAAAACGTTCATGCCATTTATGAGGTATTATATCATGCTGACCACGACTCATTAAATCAAAATATAAGCCTTTAGTCATATAAGCTTTTCTGCCATTACCAAAATCAATTATATTATTAGATTGCTCCTCCTCAGATTCCATGATTGGAACATTGGCCAAACTATTCATTTGATTTCTATCTATTCTATGATAATTTTATCTGCGCCAGTTCTATCAGTAGGTTCAATATATTTGAGTCCGAGGAATTTGAAAATATCTTTTTCGCTTTTAGCTATAGGTGTGGTGCCTGAGCCTGAAACACGAGTCAGCCCTTTTTCATTCAAACTCCAACCGCGCTCCAAAGCATGCGCACGCATAGCTACATTAAATCTGTCGGAACCAGTGAAATAGAGAATTGCATAGGCCCATTCATCATTCGGTGTTACAAGGAGATCCAAGCGTCTATGATGCCCAGAGCCAGCAATTGTACAAACTGCCATACATTTGTGCGGGCCAAGAGCCAAAATATCAGTGATATACCCAGTCTCTTGTAAATGAGCTACATAGGCGGCAAATTCTTCCAGGATAGATGCTTCAGATCTTAGGCGTGGGAAATTTACCAAGCAGTCAATATCACCCGATGAAGGCTGTCCGCGACGATAAGAACCTACAATCTCAATCTTCATACGAGCAGAGCTGGCAGCCTCCAATGCAGCTGCATGGAGATCCATTTCTTGACGAGGAATACGTTCATTGAAGTCTTCATAGTACTTCAGTCCAATAGTCTGCGCCTTATCCAAGATCTTCGGATTTGCTGCAACCTTCGCTCTCAAATCTTCAATTGACTTCACGCCTTCACCTTCCACTAGCTTCTTCGCCTTCACAGGACCAACTCCATGGATTTTTAGTAAATCATCATACACACTGATAGGAACTGCAGCAGCTGCTTCAGCGGCTGCACGAAGACCGCCAGTTTCAAAGATCTCATCAATCTTCGCCTTAATCTTCGTTCCAATTCCCTTCATGCCTTCCAGATCTTCTTCTGACCGGATAGGACCAGGATGTGCCTGTAGCTGTTTAATCACTTTTTGATAGGCAAGAGCCTTGAATTTGTCCTTCTTTATCTGATCTGCCTTCATGAGCACTGTCAGTGCATCAATTATAGTGTCTTTAAAATCCCGCGGATCACTTGCCATGATTCTAATGATTGCTGAGAGACAGATAATTTCACTTTTTACGTGGGGATACACATCATACGGCTAAATTCCCTGATACAAACTAAAGAATGTCAGCCAAAAATAGATATGGATCTTACGGAGTTCAAATGCATTTTTAATGCAAAAGAATATTCCATATATGAAGCAAAATATCATACATACTTACAACCTATTAGTATTACAGTAATACAAGGGCCTAACACTATTCAAGCATTTACATATCTTCATAATAGAAAAACTATTATTAGTTATACAACAAAGTCAATAGAGACTGATTTGATTACAGTTCTATATGCTTATATAAATCAGGCAAACTATCCATTACCCAATTATAGTATTGGATCAATACCTTCTATAATATTTAATAGGAGTAATAGCCAATCATATACAGATACACTTATATTTTCAACGCTAACATATTCATTTCGCGTCACAATTAAAGAGGAAATGTATCATTATGCAATAAAAATTGGTGGTAAAGAATTTATGGGATGTGTAGAACTTTTCATAGATAAACCAGAGCATCCATTCTATAAAGCATCTAAATTGGCACAAGTATATTCAGAGCCTGAATGTTGGTATCAGCTTGGTAAAAAAGGTAAAACAGTGGATCTACTAAAAGGATCATTCCAGTTGTGTCAAATGCTGTTTGGTGTAAATATATTTTGCTTTAATGATAATAGTAATATTGAATGTAGCAATGTTAGCTCATCAAAAGAGATTCCAAGAATAATGGAAAAACCGTTTTCTTTGGCCCATTTATCTCTTGCAAAGACTGGACTAACATGGTATGAACATAATTTCAATGCTTTTTTAAGAAATAAAAATAGGCGTAAAGAATATGAAGAAGCAATTTTACGATTAGGAAATAAATCTGCCGCTTTATTTGAATCATTTGCTGCATTAAATAATTTGCGAAAAGATCAATACGATTATTTGAAACCACTATATGAAGCCAGTTCGTCATGGAGCGAATTTTTTAATAAAATTCCAAAAGAAAAACAATGTACAATGTTATTTAATTGGTTGCCTGCATACTTAGATAATCATATTTTGAAATTTGAACCAACTAAGCATGAATGGTGTATTTATTTGGAACCACTTGGTATATCTGAAAAAGAGGAGATTATAAATCAGCCTACAATGGAACGAACTGATATGCTAATTCAAATGATTCCAAACGAAATAAGACAATGGGGTGGCCGATTTAGGCGATCACGGAAATTCAAGGATAATGGTAAAACGCGCAAACAAAAGACAGTACTACTTTATTTTAGACACAGGGGTTAGTTAGCGATATATAATACTGTAATAAAATTGAATATAATTTATAATACAATTTTGTATTACAAATTACATATAATGTCATCAGCCAAGAAGCAACAACACGATAGTCGTCTGATTGAGATGAATAATCTCCTAAAGAACGGTGAGCCTAGTCTTCCACGTATGCGTGAGCTCTATCATCAGATTAGTCCAAAGTATCTATCAAAGGGCAATATGCCTAAATATGTTAATATTACCGATTATTTGCGACTTCGCGATGAGGGTAAAGATCATATTGTTGCATACCAATCATCTTTCATTAAATTGGAAGAAAATGCAACAAGACATTTGAGTGGATCAAAGGCTGCGAAGAGAAGTACGCAGCAACGCCTAAAAGATAAGGCAATGGTTGGAGAGCTGAAAGCAATCAAAGAAAAGCAATATGCAATGGCAGATGCTATGGGCCTTGATAGGGCAATGGTTGATCTAGTTACTGATATGTTCATTAAGCAGCAGGAATTCAGACCGTCTTTTATGGCCAGTATGAAAGAGGCTGGTTTTGGCGGAGGCGCTGGCGGCGGTAGCACAAGGTCAATCAAAGATCATTAATATCTTACTCAACAAAAGTAAATATTTTTAGTTCTCATAAAATTGATATTTTTATAAGTAATATTAAATATTAAAAGCCCTAATGACAAGTCTAAAACTAAGTTCAATCAGACATGAATATTATCATGGAGATCTACCAGGTATGCTTCAATATAAAAAGAGTGTGAAAGAGCTTTCAGAGCTAGAGATTTCAATTGAAAAATTAATGGAAGAAATGGATCAAATTGGTGGTACATGGTATCATCTTCCATGTACAGCTTATTATCGCGATGTTATGCTGCCTCATACACGGACTCCAAAAGACTGGCGATTAATTATGCTAATGCAAAAAACACAAGGCGATAATATTTGGCTCAAAGGTGCTTTAATGAATATTCATACAAATGAAATTGCTTTAATGACTTCATGTAATAATGAATCAGCAATAGTAGGAGATAATAATCGTCCTATTAGATCTAATTGTAGTGGCTGGTATGTCGGTCATTATCGTATGGGAGCTCCTCTTAAATTTTGGTCTGATCTTGCAGAAATATGTAAACAATATCTATAAACTAAAAATATTTACCTTGATGATCTATAAAGACGCATATGTAGGCGATCCTCTTCATCATAGGGGTCATATTTATATACATTCTTATTTTTCTCATCCTCATCTTCATATCTAATGAAAATCCGATAATACAATATAAATATAGATGAAATCACAATCACATTCATAAGATATGGAAATCCAATAGCATTTTGTAATGCTAAAATAATATCATATAAAAGTCTGATTACCACTACAATTACTGTTAAACCTGCGATTGCTTCAAACATTTTATATATTTTTTTGAAATCTAGATATAGATTAGACTGAATTCAATTTTTTATTATATGACAAAAGCAACTAAAAATACTTACTATATTATTTCTACTATGACTAGTTGTAGCTCCCAGTATTTTTAATCATCATCTGGACAACCAGTATTCTTTAAACAATTAAGTATTCCAATACTGATACCAAATATTATGGCATATGTACAAATAAAGGATATAATTGTACTATTATCTGTCATAAATTGGGCAGAAACTACAAGATTAAATAACATTATTAATAACATAAGTTTGCAGTTATCTTTCATGGTAATATGTAATTATTTTAATTTTTGATATAGATTTAGACTGAATTCAATTTTATTCTAATCTATTAATATAGATGCGCCGCAGAACATATAAAGGAGGTGCAGGATTAATGCGAAGAAACAAGGGATCAAGAAATATTGGTCTAAATGTCGCTGAGGTGAAAGTGGAGGAGATAGCTCCTGTGTCAATTAATATGTCAAAAGGACCTTCTCCGACTGAGCCTTTACATTTAACAGATTATAGAATTTCTGTTACATCTAGTCCATTAAATACAGCAAGAAAAAGTGCGACACGTAATATGAGTGCATTTAATCCTAGGCGTAATATTCGTTCTATTGTAAAGCGTTCTAGACGTTCTAAGCGCAAAAATTGAACATTTTCTGGTCAATCTTAAAGACTAGATAAATAAAAATGTTTGATTCTATTTTGAAACTATTTGGCCAACCTCAAAAAACTATTTACGAAAAGCGTATTGAATGTTTGGAGAAGCTCCTGGAAAAATCTAAGGCTGCAGCTACTGTGAATCATAATGAGCCTTTGCATCTAGATCTAATTAAAAATGAATATATTCAGATCTATACTAAATGTAATGAAATCTTGAAAGAATAATTTATGATTACACATCTTCAGGAGTTTGTATTGTATTTTCTTGAGCTTGTTCAATCATTCTCTCAAATTCAATCATTTCTTCATTGGTTAGCATAGTGGGATGAAAATGTTGCAATGCAAATGGTCTATAAATAGTGTCAGGATATGTGTCAGAAGTAAGTTCTTTATTCAAGATTGAATGAGTAGATCCATCTAAATATTGTAGAAATTTGATCTGTACATAGTCGCCATCAAATCCTATTACACGTGCAACTCTTTCAAGTAGGCTTGGGAGTTCATCGTTGGGCATATTTGGAGTATAGATTACCAGAGCATTAATTGTAAATATTGGTGGTGTTGGCATTTTTTGTTATGTATTCTAGATGTGTTTTAGAGTGGATCAAATTTATTGCGGGTTGTTTTGGGGGGGGGTTTAAAGAATAATATAGAAAATTGATTATAGTTTTAATATTTTCTATAGTATTTTTAAATGGCATATATATACAAAATAACTAACACTATTAGTAATAAATTATATATTGGTGAAACTTCTTGTAAGAATCCACAAGAGAGATGGAGAAGACATAAGGAAACAATTAAAAGAGGTATTGGATGCCCTGCACTACGTGATGCTGTTAATAAATATGGTATTGAACATTTTACATTTGAAATAATTCGTGAATGTAATTTAGAAGAGCGATTTGATCTTGAACGTGCATTAATTAAAGAATATAATACACAAGTTCCAAATGGTTATAATATATTACCTGGTGGTGAAGGAGGAGGATTTCTTGGGAAAAAACATAAACCTGAAAGTATTGCAAAAATAAAAGAAACACAAAAAAAATTTAAGGAAGCGAATCCAGATTATTTTGAAACTTATAGAGAGAAACATGCAGAGGCTATGAAAAAGGTTGATATTGGAGCAGCTGTTAAGAAATCAGAAGCATTTAGGAAGGCTATTGAAGATGGGCGTGTTGGGGCTGCTGGATGGAAGACTACGAAGACAGAAGAAGAAAAAGATATAATTAAACAAAAAATTAGTAAATCTATAAAGGAATATTTTAATAAAAATGGATCCAATAAAATTAATATAGAAAATCATCGTCAAGTTATGGCAAAGGCAGTTGGTATTAAGATTGAACAATATTCACTTGATGGATTATTTATTGCAACACATGATAGCTTGAGAAGTGCTTTGAGATATATTAATAAAACAAATACAGGCTCTGTTCAACGAGCATTAGATGATTTTGAGAGAACTGCATATGGTTTTAGATGGAAGAGATTTCGGCCTAAAGAATAGAATATACTATTAATTGTGGAGAAATCCCCCAGTGCGCATCGAGCCAGTCGGCTGCGGCGCTCCGCTTAAGACGGAGTGTGGAAACACATGCAAGGTTCGATTCCTTGGGTGCGCAAACGGCCCTAAAAAGCCACACTAAAGGTATTATTAATACTATTAGTGCGACTTGGTCGCAACCCGCGCTATGTTATTTCAGTGGTAGAATGGATGCCTTCCAAGCATTTGACCTGGGTCCGATTCCCAGACATAGCACGTAACGGTCTATTCGGCCGTTCCATTAGCCCTATAGTGTATCGGATAGCACATGCGCCTTCTAAGCGTTTAGGCTGGGTTCGACCCCCAGTAGGGCTACCATGGATTCTTAGATGTATTTGTAATACATGTAAAAATTCACAAACTTTAACAAAAAATTTTTTACTCTTATTGTATTGTTTTTAATTTGAATGTGGAGTGTAACACCTTACTTCTTTGGGGGCTTTGATGCCAGGGGCTTCTTCTCTGCCTCTGGCTTCTTGTCGGCTGTAGGGGGCTTATTCCGATTGACTACCTTAGACCACTTGGGCTTAGGCTGTGCATCGCTATCAACACTGATAGCCTCTTCATCCTTGGTCTCATCAACAGGAGCTCCTGCACCACCACCAACCACTGGGGCCTTGCGCTTGTAGGGCTTGGTACCAGATGGCTTGTAGTTTTCGCGGAAGATCTTGAAGAAGAGACGCTTGTCGTTCAGGACAATGGGACCATCAATGAGGTCCGAGAGGACATCGCTCACCGAGCGGCCATTGTAGGCGGCTGGAATGGTGACACGAATGTTGTTGGCGAACTTGGTCTCACCACCGTCCTCAAAGGAGGGGCGATAGAGACCGATAACCGGTGTAAAAGCTGAGAACAGCTCACGAATATCCCATGAGTAGGTGGTATCAGGAATGTTCATGACAATGATCTTGATCATTCCCATCTCCTCCTTATTGAAAGGGGCCTGCTTCTGGCCCTTACCACAATACATGTTCTTATTGTACAATGACTGCCATGCCTTGAACTCATCGTTCAGGATATTCTGATTTACCTTTCCCTTCTTGTCCTTGAGCCAATCCTCAAAAGGCTTGCCAAGGGTAGTGTTGTAGGTCTTTGCTTCAGTTGCTGATGCCATTGTAATTGTACTTTATGTCTTAATTGAATCTGTTGTTCCAAATCAATTTTTTTATATTCCTATCAAATAGGGTTATACAAAATGAAGGTGTCAGCTGTCAAAACATTAAATGAAACAGTTCGGCGATCATATGATATTTGCTTATCCGTTTCACTATTTAAAATGGCAGATCCTTATCGGAATTTTAGCAAATATGTTGCTGCAACACTATATTTATTGAAAAACATGCCCGCTGGTTTCTTCATGCGTCTATATACTGATATGGCGACTTTTCGGCATCCAGAATTTGCCCGCATTGCAGAGGCCCCTTATGAATATTTAGAGATCTTCATCTATGAATATCCTGAATTTATCACCAATAAACGTCTCGGATTCCATGATGGTACATTTGGAGCTCTAATGAGATTTTTAGCCCTATGGGATAATAAGTTATGGACTGATTATGGTATAAAATATATCTGGATATCTGATATTGATATTAGCCCGGCGTTCCTAGATATAAAAATTATTACTGAAATGGAAAAGTCTAACGCGGATTTTGCATTCTACAGTAATGCATGCTATGGAGCAATTTGGGTAAATGAAAATAGGAAGTTTCCAATTTTAGCTGGTAAAGATATTTTTACCAAAAATGTTAAAGTGAGCCAGGCAAAATTTAACCAGTTTTTACGTGACTGTTTAAATGGAAAATACAAATGGCTAAAAAAGTTAATTGAAGATAATTATAAAAGACGACATCCTGGTGCAATAAAAACAAGATCAGTGCTTAATGGTAAATATATTGTTTATGGTTTTGATGAATATTATACAAATTATATTATGTATGATGATATTATACGTTATAGACGGATTGCACAATATAATTTACATCTAGGCAATATGAAACATTTTTATCCAAATATACCACATATTGATGAAGCTGCAGAAGAAGAATATAGATTGTGGATTGGTGAGAAAAGAAATAATAAGTATTTGAAAGATTTAACTGAAAAAGTATATGATTATGTTATAAAACAAGACTTATCTATTTTAACACCACGAATGAGAGGCTGTTTAGCTGATTTTAATACATATAAAGATCAGGTTGATGAGAATTCAATTACGATGGGAGCATATATAGTTATTGAACCAGAAGCCTCTTCCTCCAGGAAAAATTGAGGTATTTATGCGATGTTCAGGTCACTTAGAAATGACTGATACAGCAGCAACGGTAACAGAATATGAACGCCGAATCATTCATGGAATCCCAGTCTATGTCAGCAAAGGCGCAACCAAAACGGGAACAACGGATCTCTACAGCTGGAACGAAACCCCAACTAAGTTTGGCCAATACAATTATGCCACCAACCAGCTCACAATTGACAACACAGTCGTCGCCGGTCTTGAGCCAGTCGCCCAAGCATGGAGAGCAACACAAATTGCACGGAGCCGTGCCGACCTCCGTAACAGCAGATAGTATATTTGAAATGTTAAATACTATGACAACAGCACGTATATCTGTTGATAGTACAACATTAGCAGGAATTGGCATTATGATGGACAATTTAAAAAAGAATTTATGGCATTTAACTAATAGACATATATCTGGAAATAAGTGAATAATAATTTGATAAAAATTAAAATAATTCTTATCAGATATGCAAAATATTTTTCCAGAAAATAAGACACCTCTTGAAGTTTTACAAATGATCCATAAAGATATTGATACACCAGTGAATATCAGCAATATTTTTGAAAATTTATCAGCAGAGGCCAAGTCGTTGCAGATAAATAATTCAACTACTAAACCCACACAACCAACAAAAAAAGCACAACGGCATAAAAAGCAAAAATAACTACTTTAGATCCATTTTTCCACCAAGCTTCTCCCATTCATCAAAATGCATTATACCCATACTTTGATTACAACGACTACACAAAGGGAGCAAATTATCTAATGTTGTACGACCACCAGTAGCCTCCGCATGCTTATGCCCACATTGAAAATCAAAGACAGTAATACGATTCTTACACCATTTTACAGCACATTTTGATGAAAAATATGGACCATTTGTATGTAACCAAACCTGTTCTCTGAGGGCAGCCGGTATTCTGCATTTTCTGTATTTTGTATGCTTAATTGGATTAGTTATTATAGATTTTAATTTATTCTTAAGACCCATAGGTTTCTTGATACACCTGCGACGCAGTTTTATTTTTCTATGGTGCGCCATTTTTAATACCTAACAAATTGTTTTTATAGATATTTATCGCTTATGATGTGAAAGATACAGATGTAGGACATGATGGATTTTGTAATAGTTTTCCCTTCATATATTTTATACGATCCTCTTGACTCTTAAATTGAGGGCCAATACCTTGACTTGTACGTCCCTGTTGAGCATTTATAGTGCTCATTGATGTATATAAATTACCATTTTTGTAACTTTCAATATATTCTGCAGAATTATAATTTTGACCTGCAATAACCTGAACAACCTGTGAGACTTGATAAGGCAGAGGTTGTCCAGCAATTACTCCATCTGGAAGACAACTACCAGTTGTTTCACCGGGAAATAAACTTGGAACTCTTGGGACACCACAACCTGACATTCTTTCTAAATATATTGAGAATCTAAAATGGTTGCGCATGAATTCTTAGAATCATGAAGAAATCCAAAGTTATTAAACCTGAAGTCAAACAGAGTTTGAACCAAACTAAACTTCTGCAATTACGCCCCGAAGTATATCGTAGTCGTCAAACAGTTGTATGGTCTGAACATGCAATTAAAACACCATATGATGTAATTGCAGCTAATGTTAAATCTGCCCTTAAAAATGCCATGTTAGGTAATCGTGTAGTGGCTGTTGTACTTAATGAGGATGATGACTATAATGCATTACCTGCAGATATGCTAGTTGGTATTAATAATTTGGATTCAGTTCCTGAAGACCGTGAGAATTATATTGTATGTGATGAGAGTTTTGACAATAATTATAGTCATTGTATAATGCCTTCTGCAGATCCAGAAATTCCATTAATTGCGCGTCGTTTAGCATCTGTTCTTCGCTATAAGCAAATTACTTCAGGTGCTGAAGCACCGAAGTTTCATATCATTTGTCAATTTTGGAAACCTGTAAGTAGCAAGCGCTGGAAGGAACTCTGTACTTCGCTTCGGAAGAACTTGGAAAATCCTTTTATTGCTTCAATTCATCTTCTTCTTGAGTCTGAAAATTGTCGTGAAGCATTTTCTTCGCTTTCTTCGGAACTTCAATCAAAAATTGTTGCAGTTCCATGGAGTCGCCGTCTAACTTACAAAGATGCACTGAAGTACATGAGTTGTCTTCCAAAGGAAGATCTATGTTGTTTGGCAAATACAGATATTTTCTTTGATGAATCAGTTCGTGAGATTTGGAATATAGATATGAAGATGAGATGCCTAGCTCTTCTTCGCTATGAAGCAACTTTAGACTGGGCTGAAGGTGTTGCCGGTACTGAAGAACCACAAATCTTCGGCTCATCTTCTGGGCGTGATGATAGCCAAGACTGTTGGATCTTCCGTTGTGGCGATTTGAGTTCAACCGACTGGTCCGCACTTACATTTACTCTTGGTCAAGCTGGATGTGATAATTGTTTTGCTGGTGAGCTTGTCCGTCGTCGCTTCACTGTCTGCAACCCTGCACTCACCATTAAAACATACCATTTACACGAATCTGGGTTAAGATCTTATAATGAAAATGATCGTGTTACATTTGGTATCTATGCTACGATTGCTCCAGGAGGTATCATGGAATCACGCGTTTTACGCCCTGATTCATTTAAGAGCCAGCGCATCTCTGTAAATATAACTGATGTTGCTAATGTTATGAAATGGGAACATGGACAAACAGATAAGGCTCCATATGAACGTGGATGTTCAACACTATTCAGAGGTGCATCAGCCTCTAATATTTCATTTGAAACGACTAAATCAAAATCAAAACAATTACAACTTATCAATGTTGGTTCTGAAGCTGTAATTACAAATGAAGGACTTATTGCAACTGCAGATGGAATTGGATTTGGAGCGGATGTTATTTTTTCAGAACTTCTATGGAATCAGACTGAATATACTACATTTAGTCCAACCACTATGGTTGCAAAAACAGTATTTTGGCCAACAGATAATACAAATATGCAAATTTTTAATGCGGGTCGTCTTGCATGGCTGGCTTCTATTACTAATTTAAATGCAATAATGCCTGGAACTGCTGGATATATGAAAGTATTATATGATATTATTGGTGTTCAAATGACTGGATCAGCCGCTGCAATTCATGTCGGTGAAACTGCAACTGGTCCTTTACCAGACGGAGAAAATGCACTTATCTTAGAGCCTATAGTTACTTATTTACGCCAGAAGTTACAACCTATTTTTGAAGATTTAGCTAAGCCATCTGGTTGGACATTTTATGCAACAGATGATGATATTGTAAGTGAGTTTGATAGTGACAATAATGTTCGTTATTTGGCAAAATCTGCAGCACCAATTAAAATGATTAGAACATTACATGAATCACAAATATTAGTCAGTTCATCTTCAGCGATTAATCAGTATCTATGGTGTATGCAGTCTGGTACAACTTTAATTGATCTTTATCCTTCACTTGCAACAGCACGTATGGCAACAGCTTGTGGCCTTAAATATATGCCGCTCATCTTTGATCATGAGGGATCAGCAGAAGCAGCACGTATTATACGTAAATCAATTAGCGGCTCAAGCGCTATAGAACAAACAACAGAACTTCCTAAGATCTTTGTTCCACAGATCAAGGATGGATTCCATGGACATTGCGGCGATGGTTTCCGTGAAATGATTGAATTATGGGCTGAAGGAGGATTAATTAATCGTCAATTCTATAATGGTGTATTTTGCTGGCTAAATAGTGTTGGTGAAACTCTATTATATGATCGTGATACACTGGAGTGGTTGGAAGCAACTGATATTCCTGAAGCTGAGAGGACATGGCGTCAAGGTCTATTTGGAAATATGCAACATCCTAGAGGGAAGGCATGGATCTATTGGGCTCGCAGGCCACGGCTGCTGGCTGTAGAGGCGGCTAAGACTGAAGTAGAACGTAAAAATAGATTAGTCTTTTATGGTAAGATTGAAAATGGGCGTCAATTTAAGGTACGAAGTGCAAAAGCAACTGGTCTTGATTGGTCATCAGCATGTGATGATTTTTGTATGCCGGTTGGTGGAAAATATTTATATTCACAAACTGAATATTTAGAAAAACTACATCAAGCACGTTTTGGTCTTTGTCTTCCAGGATATGGTCCAAAATGCCAACGTGAAATTGAATGTATTGCTCTTGGAACTGTTCCTATTATTACTCCAGGTGTAGATATTGAAGGTTATGCTGTGCCTCTAATTGAAGGAACTCATTATTTGCGTGCTGCCAATCCAGAAGAGGCTCGTCGTCTGGCTGCTGAAACTTCAGATGAGGTTTGGGCTACTATGTCGGCTGCTTGTCGCAAATATTATGAAAACAATTTAGCACCTGAAGCAGCTTGGCGCCTTACTTGCAAGCTTGCAGCAACAGAAAACTAAAAAATTTTATTTTTTTACCGCATCTAATTGATAATACTCAGAAAGAGATTAAGCGTATCTTTGCACTCATCTGTACAATAAGGATCTTCTCGTAACTGACGTGCTTTCTCTATTGTTGTAGTTTTGAGCCGCGGCCATTTTGGATCATCTAATACAAACTTGTATTCTAAAATAAATCTATATATTACTGAAACATATTTACATTTTATTTTAGGATCGTGTCCTTGAGATGCATTTAATAAATATGTATGACATTTAATATACCAGTAAATTGGTGCTGTATCATCAGTCTTATAATCTAAACTCCATTTATCATGATTAAATTGACTGAAGTCAATCATATATTGATATCGTGTAGTAAAACCTATATCATCAAGATCTGTAATCATCTGTTTTGTAAGGTATTGTTCTGGCATTTAGTTAATTTGTAATAGATAATATGAGATAAATATCTGCAATTTTTCAATTTTAAGGTTGCTGCAAGCAAAACTAAAAATATTTACTTTTGTTTGCACATCTAGTTTATAGGATTTACAACATTCAGAAAGAGACTGAGAGTAGCCTTGCACTCATCTGTGCATAAAGGATCTTCACGTAACTCGCGTGCCTTCAAAATTGCTGCTGGTTTGTACCGCGCTGCCATCTTTTGATAATTAAATATAAACTTATATTCTAAAATAATTCTAAAGCTTATTGAAATATATTTACATCTCATCTGGGGGTCTAATCCTCTTAATGCATCAGATAAATATTGCTGACATTTGATAAACCAATAAATTGGTGCTGTATCGTCATGCTGATAAATAATATCCCATTTGTTTGGACTGATTTGATTATAATTAATCATAGAATAATACCTTTCAGTAAAGCCATCATCATTAAGATCATCTACCATTTGATTTGTAAGATAGTATTGTTCTAGCATTTCTATCTAATTTATCTCTATTTTATTATTAAAAGTATGTGTTTCAATTTTTTTTTGAAATAAATTTGAATATTTTATTAAACTATTTTATAGTCAAATAAAATGTCAGCGTATCAGCACATTAAATCAGATGTATTAAATCATGAATATAATATGCATAACTATATTTATAATATGCTAGGAGATAAAATAAATCTTCCAAAGCCTATACATTATAATAGAAGTACATTACAATTGTCTATGGAAATGATTCCAGGACTATCAGTAGCCGACTCTTATGGAGACGAAGCTACCGATTGTCCAGAGCGAGTTATGAATGAGATTAGACGAATTATTAGGATCCTGAAAGAAAAAAATATAATATATCCAGATATTACTGGATATAATTTTATTGAAACTAGTGATGGAAAAGTATGGATTATTGATTTTGAGCACTGTTACTTTGATTTTCAAAATAATAATGACTCTATAACTATTAGTGATATTAACTTTGTAGATAAGTTTATTAGTGGATATAATATATGGAATTTTGAATTCGTTTAAGGGCATCAAAAATTAAATTTGAATATTTTTTTGTGCAGTTGGCATATTACAAAGAATGGGTTGTACAACATCTTATCCCGCAGCTGCAGGTTGCTTCTTTACAAATGGTACGCATGTACTGGCTGGATATCAGCCTACCAAGAAACAACCTATTATTAGTGGTATTGGAGGTCGAGTAAAGCCAGGAGAGACTTGGCATCAAGCAGCAATTAGAGAGATGTTTGAGGAGTTACTTGAGATCCATGAACTACCTGATCAATTCACTACAGAGATTGGAGCAGCTGTTAAATTCAGTCATGCTTTCGTCAGCAATAAATATACTTTTACACTTTATTCATTTGCTGATCTAGAAAAAATTCTTGTACTAGCTGCGGCGAAAGGTTTAGCATCACCAGCATATCCTGATGGAATTCCAACAACAGTTGCCGATCTTGTATTCAAACGCAACATCCAGGCAACAACAGAAGTGAAACAATTGGTGCTTTTGCCATTGATCGCAAAAATGAACATTGACAAGGGACTAATAGCCGATGTCAATGATTATTTGAAATATTATAATGTATTGTAAGCTCTGCGGACTAATTATTTTTTTATGCTAAAGCCTCAAAAAGGTGGATTTTCAATGAGAACACCAGTATCCTTCAGCAGCGGCGACTCAGTTCCAAATTGATTTACTGGAATAACTTTATCTTGCGATTCTAGCGCCTTCAAATTGTCTTCCAGCGACTTCGGGACCTTAATATTCAGAAGCTTTGCACCCCATTTAACAGTATTTTGGATCTTTCGCATATCCATTGGCTTATTATAGGCACGGAAATCAAAGAGCGAGCCTCTAAAAAGTTCATCGCGATTATCATATTGACTAGTTGAATTAGCCCAATTTGACTTCCCCAAATAATTGTGGGTCATATAACTAGTCTGTGGTAAGAAACCATTAGGGAATTTGAATACAAAGCAGCCATTGATATAGATATCAAAATCGGGACGGAATGCATCATTATTCGCAGCAGTGATGGCAATATGTGTCCATGTTTTCAAGCGAACAGCATTGGGAATCCTGATGCGCATTTTGCGTTGCTGTGCATCCCAGACTTCATAGATGAGATCAGCGGTCACTGGGGGTCCCTTGGGTGGTGCAGCCTTCGGCATCAATGGCGCCATACGACGACCGACAATTTCTGGCCCAGGACATGTGAAGTCATTTGTATTTGCTGCAGTGGTCTTCATAAGTTCTTGGGCGCTCATTTCGGGTGCCTCTTGAGCTCCTGAAGGCGGCAAAGGGACAGTATCTTGACAGGCCACTGGGCGCAACTGGTCAGTACTAATAGTCGGATTACCACGTCCAACAATTCCAAGGAAGACATTGTTCATACCAGGACCTGAACCGAAGTCAAAGATATGGGCATTATTTGTAAATTCATCAAAATAGACCCAGCAGCTGAAGGCACGCATAGATCGCATGGAGATATTGTCGCTGAATTCTAAGGACTGATTATCACCGAGCCGAAGGAATTGATCTGCACCATTAAAACGAAGACCTTCAGTGAAGGTCAGATTAGGTGTTTCATCAATTGCAATATCACCTGTGGTACTTACAAGAAGATTGCCCGCATAGTCTATAAGATCATCACGAAGACGGAGCCACATCATAATGCCATCATAGAAGTCTAGAAGTAGCTTGGTCTGTGGAGGAGGATTGGCATCAATGACATCTTTACGACCGAAGCGGCGATCCATTGCACGACGGCAAAGGGCCTGGAAGGTTCCATCTTCGGACTTCAGGATACGGCAATAGTCTTGACGTCCGGACTTGCTTATATCATGCATATAGTCGTCACGCGAGCGGCGGAACCCTTCACCTGCAGTTTCAGTACGAAACTCAGTTCCGGAGAGATTTTCAGTACCAGCTAATGCACATGCAAAGAAGGACTCTAAAGGATCATCAGACCCAGCAGGCTCAAGCATACGACAAAAATCGTTTTTTACACCAATACGCTGGACATCTGCATAGTCAGCAAAGAAGCGTGGGTCGCGGCGATATCCTGATTCCTCTTCAAAGGGTCCAATATCACCTCTGCGGGGCAAAAATTTATTCACAAATGAATTAATTTTTTCTGTTGTTGTTGTGCCGGCGGTATCTTCAAAACCTTCAAAGGATCCACTATATATAAACATACCTATCAAAATAATAAAGACTAGGCCTATAATAATTATGTCTTTATAATCCATGATATCTCCTATTGTATCTGAGCATGTTATATAGGGATGTACGTACCGCATCGCATTGCGGCTTACTGATAAAAGTTTTTTAAACTTAGATAAAAGTAGATGGAAGACGAGGAAGACATAAGTGAATATTTGCAAACAGGAGGTAAATTATTAGGTATGGGTGTAGATGGCTGTGTATTTATGCCACCACTGTTATGTAAGGGTGATACTAAGGCTGAAAGAGGCAAGCTAACAGGAAAGTTAGGGCTCAGTGAATATATACAACCCGAATACAAGATAATGAAATATATTACTGAAACAATTCCTCATGCAGAAGAATATTTCAAAGTGCTAAAGGGCAAACAAAATCCATGTAAGATTGCGCCGCTTGAAGATCAGATTGAACGGCCGATGGAGCTTGAAATGTGTTTCTCTGAATCTGAAACAGTGAGTGCATATGATCTAGGGCGTTTAAGAATGCTTACGATGAGCTATGGTGGTGAGCCATTGAAGGCTCCTGGATCAATTACTGCACGAACAGATTATTGGGCATTTGGGCGACATTTACTGGAAGGTGCTACACTATTAATGGCTTATGGTGTCGTCCATGCTGATCTGCATTCAAATAATTTATTAGTTAAGAATGGGCTTCCAATCATTTTTGATTTTAGTAGTTCATATTTTGTTCGTAGTTCCCGAGATATTAAAGAACGTGACCTAGAGCATATATTTCGGCGGAAAGTGACATCTATTGATGATATTTCAGGTAGAAATCAGCATCCACCTGAAGTGGTTTTATTTAACGGATTATTCAATAATTATAGTATCAAAGAGGATTTGGAAAGTATTTTTAAGGAACGTCGGCCAATCATTAATTTGATGGAAATATATTTAGGAGTCTCCAAAGAAGATTTAATTAATCAGATTAACGACTATCGTAAATCTACAAATTATTTTGAACGTGATCCTAATATAGTTGAATGGTGGAAACATCATTGGCATACATATGATGCTTACAGTATTGGGTATATTTTACTGAAATTGATGTTAAATATGGAACGTATTGGTGTTGATTTGACTGCTAAATATGGATCTGTGAAGATGAAGAAAATGAAGACGGCTTTGCAAGGTCTGCTCAACTTCAATTGTGTTAAACGTTTCAATGCAGCCCAGGCACTTGCTATCTGGGATAGCGCGGACAATAAGATTATCAAGAAACATGCGACAAAGTGGCTTTAGAAGCCACGAACAAAGTGGCTTTAGAAGCCACGAACAAAGTGGCTTTAGAAGCCACGAACAAAGTGGCTTCTAAAGTCACGACCGAAGTGGCTCTAAGCACCGATAAAATTTGATCATGTGCTTACAGCAAAAGCTTGTAGCAATGCAACAATTTTATTATTATTTACCAAAAGGCAGTTTTGTACGAATGTTGGCGTCTAAATTTCCGCAAACATTGGTACATACTCAAAGTAAAATAATCTATAAATGTATGCCTATTCATTATGTTAGTGATACATATTGTGATGATAATATGCAATTTAAAATTATTCATAGCAAACAAAATGATAAAACGATTCATCAAAGTACGCTTCTAAATTTGCCAGAAAAAAATATCTATGAAAAGACAAAAATTACTGTTAGAACTGATACAATCTTTATCAACTATGCTGCAAATGTGAGTGGTATTCGTTTTATTGGTTCAGGTGAAGTTTTGCATCATGAGTATTCCAGTAAATTTCATATACAGTCACACATTTATGATATTGGGTGTAATAGACGTCCAGATGAAATTGAGGAGGTTTATAAGAAACTGGCTAATGCGTTCGGTGGCGCCGAGTCCGATTAGGGCCTTTGCTTACACCGCCTCGCATCCTAGGCTGTTTATCACGGCGCACGCATAGATAGCCGCAGAATCTATTATAATTGAGATGGCTACCTTTTTTATTGTAGTTGCGACTGGCTAATTCAACATCATAGATAGGGCGTCCAAACGCATCAACATTAGTTACTTCAGTTGATCCTGGTTTATGGGACCACATACCATCAGGCCCTTGACGCCAAACATGATAATCAGAGCGCGCATCAACAGCGAGAGCAATCTTGGACATCTTAGCCGGACAACCTGCCTCAAATGTGGTTGGTTTAACTGTTGGCATATCACCAAATACACGTGCAAGCATATCAGGACAAGTCTTACGTCGTGTTTTAGAGAATCGTGGATAGCCAGCAAAATTACCAGGTTGTGGGAAAGGATCATCTTTTGTGGCCTTTGGATTTAGATAGCCAAATGCATAGGCAGCACAGTTATGAGAGCCCTTTAGATCAGGGTTCTTATTGAAGAAATCAGGATCATATGCTGGCTCCCAGCCAGTCAATTGTGGCTGACGAGGACAGAAGTTCTGATGTTCGGCACAGAAAGGACTGCCTTCCAGACTCGGCTGCTTACAACTGCTCATACATTGGCAGCGAGGATAATTAACTTTACGCGTTATTTTTCTTATTCTTCGGCCGCCCTTCAGGCTTCGGCCGCCCTTCAGGCTTCGGCCGCCCTTCAGGCCTTTCCTCAATTTCTTCGTATTCATATCCTATCTATAGCTTGGATATTATATTTGCTAACATCAATAACTTCTAGATCCTATACTAGACTGTGCCTTTGACTTTGCCTTCGCAGTCTCTTCAACAATTTGTGCGACCCATTGTTTCATTTCATCTGTCTGTCGTGTCGGGCTTGCTCCCGAAGAACGAAGTAGTGCAGAATTGTATAAATCATTCATTGCTGTTCCGGTAGATGTACCTGAACTACCTGTAGAACCTTTGGGTTGTGAGGCAGCAGGCGCACCAACAGATTCTTGTGCCTTGTAATATTCTTCTTCCACCTGTCGCATCTTAATCTTCTCTACTGCCATTGCAAAATATACGAATTGATGTTCATGACTATTAGTCACATGTTCTTCATGTGCCTTCGCATATTTTCCACCCAAACTGGCATATTGCCATCCCTCAGACTCTAGAAGTGATTTAGTTGTATGAAGAAAATAGTATTTCTTATCAATCTTGAAGAGTGTCAGAATTCCATTAAAAATGGTGACAGCAAGTGATATAGACCAGGTGATCCATTCATAATTGATCCCCGAGAACTTGATTGAAAGTAGTGCAGGAACTGTAATAGAGCCGACAGTTACAATGAAGCGACTAACATGGAAGACAATTGCATAAAATCTGCTGCGGCGTTGATACTCTTTGTATAGTGGAAAATACCGTATATGAAGAATATCTTGCTGATAGTCCTGTAGTCCTTCCAGCTTTTCAAATACTTGCAAGATATTTTTTGGACGACAGTTGGCCGAACAGCTGCCTCGTGATCTCTTAATATATGGTACAAGAGCAGTAGGTGTTTGGTGATAAAAATGCCGATCATCATATCCTTTTGTTACAATTGAAAATGATGATCGTCTATCGGGAGTTGTTGTCATAATCTACTTAATAAGAATTTAATAAAATCCGATTCACAAAAACTAAAAATCAATGGATTTTATAAAATCTAATCAATATCATTAAAATCTCTAGCCTTAAATACATTTCTACCAAATTCATTTTGCTGGTTGATCTTCTTCCAATCACCATCAAATACTGTATATCCATCTAGATCCATTTTATCAAAACGATCTTCTGTCAAAATATACGCATATGCCTCCTTTAGTCCAGAGCTAGTCTCTAGCATAATCTTTTCACGTTTATACCAGTTTGGATGTCCTTCCAACTTATCACAACGTCCTAGGCCAGTTTGATTTACTTCAAATAGATCTCCAATAATCTTGCATGCATACTCAGCCATTACTGGCCAAGTTGATTTGCGAACAATGAATGGAAATGCTTTATAATCTTGTGTAAAGATAATGAATTCATCTACTGTCTTACAAGTCTCAATATATCTACTGTGATTTGCAATAATCTGATTGTTAAATTCATCCTTGCGAAGGGTCCCGTATGCGAAAAGGTTATAACTCATTTTCTGCGCTTAGTATGTCTTTTTCTATTAGATTTTTTCAATTTTTTAGATTGATTATGGCGGCGGCGCATCCTATAGCCACCATCAACCTCTTCTATATGTACATTAGGTGTTGGGTTTATAAGACCAACTCCTGCACCAGTATTTTCATTATTATTTAATAGTTCTTCAATTTCTACACTAATTGGTATTATAGGACGTGGTCTAGCACTACCATTAATATTTTCAGTTGCATTATTCCATTCATGTAAGGATGATGGCATCTTAATTTCATTTATATTAACATTTTGCCCATATGAGGGTGGTGGTATTGCTACTCTAGGTACATTATTTGCACGTGGTGTAAATATATCAGTAGTAGGTAACACTGAACCATTTAATACTGCATAATATTTCAATGAATCTTGAACAATCTTAGCAGTCATAAATGTGTATTCTAAGAGTTTATTTATATCACGATCACTTTGAAATAATCTAAATTCAAGAACATTCCCTTTTTTCATTATTGATCTAAATTTACCAGATAATTCGCCACTACCTGTCATTAAATCATATTGTATAATTTTATCTCTAAATTGTTGTGATCTTAGTTTTCTCTGATCATTTAGAGACATTTGTGTTGGCAAACTATTGATATATTGTTGAGTTATATCATCGCTTTTTGTACGAAACATATCATATATTGGATAAATTGGTTGCGCCCAGGTAGAAATCCAATTCTTTTTAACAGTTTTATTTGCTCTAACTGGTTTTCTAGTTCTAATATGTCTATAATATTGAGATTCATATATTGTAAAAATCTCTAACAAATATGCATAGAACTTATATGATGATAAATAATAATACTTATCTGAAATTGTATCAAATACACTCATATTTACATGAAATCCAGTACTAAAATTTGGAATAAAACATTTTATAGGTTTTCTGCCAAGTCCAAAAAATTGTAACATTTCATTTAATGCATTATATATTTTGGTTCTTGTTGCTTTACCTTTTATACTTAGAATAGGTGTAATACACTCAATACCAATAGACCGATTTTTAACTAATATATTATTAATCTCTTCATTAAAAGGATTATTTACACCTATATAAGGTTCTTGTACATCTCCACATTCTAATGTACAATCATATTCAAATATAGGAATAATATAATCCCATAGCATATTCAATTCATCACCAGATGCACGATGATAATTTATTTTTCCAACACCATCTTCAATAATAAATGGTTCTGTTAAACTATAAATAAAATATTCTGGTTCTCTATCTGAGCAAAGATTTGTTGCCGTTGATATAATACCAGCAAATCTATATTTATTAGCAAACTCTGTATTTTCTTGACAATAAGGAGCCAAAAAATATTTAAAATACATATCAAATTTCTCTTTAAACAATAATTTATTCAAATCAACACCTGTGAATTCTGGAATACAATCGGGATCAATCCGAATACAGGTCTCCAATTCAACACCAAAACGTGTCTCTAAAGTCTCTGGAATTGTAATTGCAGTCATTTGAGACTGAATATCACTATTGAATATATTTCCTGAGTGTATATTTGGCGGTAAAGTATTCATCTACTATGATCAAGCAAAATATCTTAGAATTCCAATACAAGCTGTAAGAATTGTTGCACCAATAAGACCCTGACCTTGAATAGGTTCATCTGCAATAAAGTGTCCCCAAGTGAAGGCTGCAAGCACGCCAAACATAGATAGCACACTGTATAGAAGCGTACTAAGACGGGGTATAGACCAGAACCGAAGACAATATCCTGTGAAGCCTAGAAGACCATTGAAGAGAAGAAGAGGAAGCCATGTAGAGGCTCGCCAATCTATTGTCTCTGCCTTTGGGCCCTTTGGGCCCTTTGGGCCCGAAGAGCTCTTCCAATTCTTCCAGATAAGATATCCTATCAAGAATGGAAGACCTCCTAGATAGATCTGATGGACAGAGAAGAACGGTGTCTCCTTCGGTTCAGACTTCACTGCCAAGAAGATCAATGTCTCTGTCAATGCTGCACCTAGCGCAGCGCTCACTCCGCGCCAATTAACTTGTTTGCCTTCATTCTTCTGTTCTTCGGTTCGCGAGAATGCTACCATAGCAGCTCCTGCAAGTGCAATGATCAGTACAGGGAATAGATGCCAAGGAAAGGGTTCGCCGAAGACAAGTGATGCACCTATCAAATTCCATAGTGGATAAGTGTAGAAAAGTGACATTGCTATGCCAGCCGGAAGTTGCTGGAAGGCTAAGTAACTAGATGAAATATGGCTTACATTAACAGCACCTAGAGCCAAATTCTTCGCAATTCCATGGCTATATGCATTAGCAAGAGGCTTCAGGCCGCCTACGATGAGGGCTGCGATTGGATAGATTAGAAAGCGACTCAAAGTCTGTGTATCAAGATTTGTAGGAATTTTTTTAATCAAAATTGGATACAGTGAAAGCACTGTTTCACTAAAAAACACTGCAGCGGTCGCCGACATTCCTTCTTATTGTATTTTTTTATTATGTGCTGTAATTGGTATTATTTGTTGATTAAAGAAACGATAGAATGCTTCAATAGATTCTTTGAAATTTGCATTCTGGAAGAAGGCAATCGGTCTTCGCTCCTTCACAGCAGCTATAGCTTGTTCTGGGTTCATGCCTTCAGTGGCTATCAGAAACATTGCCACTGTTGCTGCAGATCGCTGCATACCTGCTGCACAATGAACTAGAATATTGGCACCATTATGGTATTCCTGCAGAAGCAGGTAAATTGCTTCTGGTGCCCATTTAGTTAGATTGCCAATCTCTGCGGGAGCCAGATTATCATCAATAGGAATCCTGTAACGATGTTTAATAGATGGTGCATCTGCAAATTCTAAGTTTTTGCTACAATTGAATACCACAGAAATATGGTTGCGGGCCAAGAATTCAGGATCACGTGCTGCATTGAAATTTCCAAGCCATAGTCTTGGTCTAACTAGATCTGCATCATTATGTTGGCGAATCATCTTATTAGATGTACGATCATTGAAACATTATTTGGACCGCAACAGCCTCACCAAAAATTTGACTCCTTTGATGCCTCATAAGGCCGGGCAGCAATGCCCTTATCACGACACTTTTATAGTCTGAATGAGGTCTGTGCAGCATTATCATATTGCTGTATAGAGAGGAAGACAACAGAGGCATTATTTTGGCTCTATGAATTGATTCAATCAGATGAAGCCGAATTAGGTGCGCAAACCATGATAGAAGTCTATTTGATGCGTTATGGTATTAGATATTTGTCATGGTTCAATGATATGTTTGATTTAATGCAGGCAGATGTGATCAACAATCAAAAGCTATTGACTCTTTGCTATCAATTATGCCGAGTAGAACAACAAGATGCCAGTCTATTGTCATTGGCACTAGTGAATATGAATGATATGAAACAAGATTATCCACCTATGCGACTACACAATGATGTAGGTGCAGCAGGTGGATTGACTCCAATTGAAAAATATTTTGTAGGGGCTATTATGGCTCGCAATCCTAGAGCAGCTTTATGGGCAGCTCCACGCTGTAGATCAGAAGTAATTATTGATGTTGTAACATCCGCTGCACCAGCCTCTGAACAGTTTCAGAAGGCATTTTATGCAGCAAAAAATCTAAATACTTGGTCAGGACTAACATATTGTCCTCTGGTCAGTCTTATAATGTGTTTAATGATAGTATGCGTTGATCCTGCTGCACAGGCAAGATCAGCAGTTGTGCAGGCACCCATGCCAGAAACATGTATGAATAAAATTAATGAATGGGCTGCTCTAGAGGGACGTCGTGCTCGCAGAGCTTACGTGATTCCTCGTGATGCGCTCTATCTAGTTTGTCGGCGCGGACTACTACCTTATACTGAAGATACATATAAGGAGCTAAGACAGCTCGGAGCAGGCGCACACAAAACCTATGAAGTCATGCACGGATGTAAATTCTGGTATGATCGCTGGGATACAGCGAGTGCTGATTTTGAAGAGGCCTATGAGATTATTGGACAATTTGCATTTCCTGATGATATACCAGATGAATGGTCGGCTGAAGATCAGAAGAAGAGCCATGGACAAGGTATAAATAATCCTGGCGAACAATTATATTGGAGAAGATGGATGCAAAAATGGATGAGATCTTCAGATCCAAAATATTATTTGGAATCATGTAATTATACAATTGCAGAGGCTATAGAGCAATATAATATTGAGCAGTATAAACTGACTCAAGGATGGGGTATATCACAACATTTGGAAGATATTGAACAGAGAATAATATATTTATCTAGGGCAGTTGCATTATGTGATGCAGAAGAATTATCAGTTGTTCCAAAAGCGATGGGAAATTTTATCACGGCGCTGTCAAAATTAAAAATGTAAGCTGTAAGAGCTAATAGTCTTTTGATGACTATTAGGGATCTTCCTCAATATTAAATATAATAAGCTTTTTATTTTTCTTGTTATATTTACCAATCATAGTTCCTTTAGCATTAACAACATCGTTTGTACCATCTTTTAACCAGACTGGTTCAATATCTGGATCTGTTTTAATCCGATGCAATGTTATTAGAGCATCAATGTTTGGTTGCACAGATGTACGTACATGCATGTGGTCTACGCAAATATCTTCATTTGGAATTGTTGGATTACCACAATGTACTGCAAAATCTGCACGCCCTGGATGTGCAATCCAAGCCTTACATCTGCCGATTGAATCTGCTTCATATAACATAACATTAATATCATCTTTACTTGATAATACTGCACGTCTGAGATCGGCTGGTGGAACATGTAAAACGTCGGCTACTTTATTTACAAATTTAGTAGCCTCGTTATGTAATAGACTTTGTAGGCTTGACCAAAGATATGATGGAATAGGAGTTGTTGCCATTTTTGCTTGATCATTGTAATTGCAACAAATAGGTCTCAAATTTTTACAGGGAGCGCATCCTAAGCAGCTGGAAGGCAAACTTGTGTCGGATTTGCCGTTGCACTCATAGGAAGCATACGAGATCCGATACCATATAGATCTACTAGCCGCAGCAAACCACAGCCTTTAAAAGCTTCAAAGACTCCTATTGCAACTCCAATAAATAGAAGCGCCATTACTACACCAAGCCACTGCTCACAGCCGGTTGTTAATCGCCAGATAATAAAGACTAGACCTAGGATCGCACTACTTATAATTCCAATAAGTGCATGGGCTTTTCTGGCACTCACCTTCTCTTCAGGTGCATCACTTGATCCTACATAATTATAGAGCGCTCCTCCATTGTATGCTACAAATGTGAAAATAAATACGACTGCAGCCATCCAATATGAAGGGAAGAGGCTTGGACTTCCTTCGCGAGTAATATTGCAGACGGAGGTTGCACCTGAGCTAAAATCAATATCTTTATTGAATAGCCCAGCAATTGCTTTGAGGCCGAGTTGAATAAATGGTGCAATCAAATTGAGGCCAAATGTCAGCAATGGCACTAAGATAGCTAATGAAAGGAGCAAGATTGTATAACCCATATTGGAGGTTGCACACATCAAGATCAGACTTGTTAGTCCAATAATTAATGGAAAATTATGCATACCTGTAATAAAAAATTCCTTAATCCGATAAATTATTGCTAGAATATCCATTTCCTATAGACTATATGTATTATTGTTTTGTGGCACAAATATACAGAGGTTTGCCACTAGAATCACGGCGCACGAAGAGTGGAAGACCTAGAATATTAATTGACTCTTGTCCAAAGATAATAGGAATAAAAATACTGCATAGGCCGCCGATCACTGTACCAAGAAGTATTGATGCCATGATTGTCATGAACGAGTTACATTCATTCATCATCAAATAAAGCACAAATATAAATAATAGAATTCCACTAAGAACCATTATAGTTGGAATCTTTGCTTTATAGTCTGGCCCCAATTCAGATAAGATATCAGCCTGCTGTATGATACCACCAATACAATATGCAATCACAGTTGATAATACATACATGGGTACTGATGGGAAGCCGGATGTATTGACTAATTCGCTAAGAAGTGTAATACGTTCAGCAGATGGACTATAAAGCCCAGGAATACAGGCTTTTGATGCTGTAGCCGGAGGAACATCCTGTGGCATTAAGGCATTTAATGCCATTCCGAGTATATGACTGGTGGCAAAACTAATTACCACAACACCGAAAAGGAAGAGCATGGGAGTTTGATAGGTAATTAATGATAGAACACCGGTGCCATATAGGAGTGAATCAGGGAGAAGCCGAAGACCTTCTGCTGCTACGGGTACTATAGTTTCACTAAATAATCCTTTTGATGATTCATATATACCAGTTGCCATTCTTCTTCTGTATTAGATTTAGGGGCTAAGCATTGACTAAACATGCGACTATATAAACCTTGATCGCATTTACAATATAAGTTAATTGAACAAGACACACTATGGGTATTCCATCATATTACAGAAAATTGGCCCGTAGCGTGAAGGGTATATTTTGCAGTCGCCCTGAACCGGTTAAATGGATGTTAATGGATTTTAATTGTTTAATCTATCAAGTCTTGCGTGACTGTACCGACCTGCCAGCCTACCCAGGTGTTGGGCCTGGAGGGAAAGAATGGGAGCTGACATTTATTGATGAGATTTGCAAATATACCCAGAAGATGATTGAGATGGCAGGGGCGTCCGAAGATCGGGTTGTAATAGCATTAGATGGGGTTGTTCCGATGGCAAAAATGCGTCAGCAGCGTATGAGACGTTTCAAGTCGGTTGCCGCTGAAGGCAGCGGCTGGAACACAAATGCAATTACACCAGGAACTGAATTTATGAAGGCGCTTGCAGCTCAGCTGAAGAAGAGATTTCCTGCGGCGAAGGTCAGTGATACTTCGGAGTTCGGTGAAGGCGAACATAAATTGATGGAATTCTTGAAAGGGCTAAGTGCTGAAGAACGCCGTGGTTCAATGGTAATTTATGGATTAGATGGAGATCTCTTTGTGTTGGCGCTCTTGAATAATCAGTTATTTTGTCCCGAAGCACATTTCTATTTTTTGCGTGAAGAAGTTGCCAAAGAAGTACCTGGTAAGCCAAAACCGGCAACTGAATACAGTTGGATCTCACTGGACGTATTGAAGAATGGTTTAGAGGCAGCTGCTGGTACAGGTGATCCGCGGTGGCTAACAGAGTATGCTTTGGCAATGAGTCTTCTTGGAAATGACTTCGTACCACATGGTCTTAGTTTTAGGATTAAGGATGGAGGTCATGAACGTCTTCTGGATTATCTGAGACGTCTTCATGGATCTGGGCTCTCATTGATTGGTTTGGAGCCAACAGCATGGAGCCAGCTATTCAAATATTTGGCTGTAGATGAGAAACACTTCGTTCTTCGTGCTGCAAAGACGAAAATGGATGCTGCTGCCAAAGGCCCATATGATAAAGAGAACAAGCCTCTAGAATGGGCTTCAGCCAATGAAGGACGTCTTCTAGAAGGTGAAAGTCTAGTTCCTGATTGGCAGTCTGCTTATGCACGAACAGCTCTTGGTGCCGCCCAAGGACTTGAATCACATTATTTGACCGATTCCGCGCACCAATATATTCATGCTCTTGAATGGACTTATAATTATTATTGTAAAGGAGCTGATAGCGTGAGCTTCATGTATATGTATAATTATCCGACTGCACCTCTTTTTGAGGCTGTTGCAGAGGTCTTTAATGGATTTAATTTGCCTTTGGTGCCTGCTCAAGAGCAGAGGCCAACAGCGCATGAACAGCTGGCCCTCGTTCTTCCTGCATCAAGTTATTGGCTAATTCCTAAATGTAAGGAACGACAATTGCTGGCTGTAGCACCATATTTTTTCCCAAAGACATGGCATTATTATAGTTTTGGAAAACGGTTTTTCTGGGAATGCGAGCCAGAGATTCCGATTCCGACTATTGGGCAGCTGAGGGAATTGCTTTGTTAGAAGCTGTGTGCGCCAAGGAGCTCAAAGCATTCGCATATATGACAGTAGATAGTTTATGGGTGCAGCTCAATCAACTGGTATTGATCCATCACATGTACGGATCTATAATAATTTAGTACAGTTTGCTGATCCATATAAGCGTGTCCAAATGTTGGAAACTCTGATGATGGCACCTGAATATGTGGCGACAGCGAAGCGAACTGGCCTATATGGGCCATTTTTGAACTATATTCGTGGTGTCCGCGCAGGTGAGGCTGTACAATTTCCGATTATAGGTTTTTCACCTGTGCAGGCGACACAAGGCTCTGCACAGGCTATTGGTGCCGCAACGGCTAGAGCTCAACTAATGCAACAGCAACAGCAGCGCCCAAACCAACAGCAACAATTACAAAATTATCAGACAACACAAGTTCCGGCTTGGCAAGTAGTTACACAGGTCCCAAGTGCAAAGGCACTTGATTATTTCCAGCAGTGTCTGAATGTTCTTAAGATCAGTGATGACGATAGTCTAACGGAGGAGGGTCTGAAGGCAGCATATAAGAAGGCAGCACTTCGTGCACATCCTGATAAAGGTGGTTCAGATCAGCAGTTTGAGGCAGTTACACGAGCATATGCTTATTTGGAGGAGATTCTTCGTCGTATTAAGGGCTCACGTAAAGTGACTAACGAGATTGTCAGTGCTCCGGCGACATTACAGCATGAAAGGTCATCAGAGTCTAAGAAATGGGAACAGGTGCAGCCTGTAAGATTGGATCCGAAGAATTTGAATATGAATGCCTTCAATCAGTTGTATGAGCAGACTCGTATTCCAGATCCTGAAGATGATGGTTACGGTGATTGGTTAAAAGATCAGGCAGAGGCACGTGATGCACCAAAATTCAGTGGCAAGTTTAATCGTGATGTCTTCAATAAGGTCTTCCAGGATGAGGCATCAAAGAAGGCTACACAGCAGCAATTGATATTACACCCTGAGATGATGGCACTGAATTCTTCTGCAGCGGGTGTTGAGATTGGACGTGATAAGCCACAGACTTATACGGCCCCGGCTAATGCAGAGCTCCAATATACTGATCTTCGGGCAGCATATACAGTTGAAAATACGATTAGCCCTCATGTTGCAAATGTCCGTGTTGAGGATCGCAATTTGAAGGACTATAAAGAATCATATAAAAAAGGACCGGCTTTGCTCACAGCACAAGAGCAGACACTTCTAGAACAGCAGAGACAGGAACGTGAGTTATATGAAAAGTCGCGTCAGCGACGTGCAGCTCAAGAGGATTTAAATGGACAGGCATTCTTTGAACGAATGAAACGACTGGCTCTAACACAATAAACCTAATAAAGGGTAGGTACGAATGAGCGATTCTTTATGGATGACACTAACCGCCATAGTATTGGCTGCAATTATTATGGGTTCATATTATGTCCGTCAAAGTTTAAAAAAGAGTCCATGGACTGATAAGAATCTATTTGATCGTGGTATGGATCTTCCTCCTCTTTGGCTTTATTATGATGATAGTCAAGTAAATAGTCGTAACTGGTATGATTTTGGCGCACGTTCTTCACGTGTCCTAAATAAGCCTTTTTTGAATCTCTGTTATGAGTCAATTATCCGTGCAAATGGAACATTATATCGTGTAGAGGTCATTAAGGGTATATCAGGTGTTTTAGATCGTCTTGGCTCTCTTCCGCTGAAGATGTCTGGACCAGAGGCATTTTTGAAGACGGTTGGTCCAATGGAACTTAATTGGATTCGTGCAGCAGTGTTAGCCAAGTATGGTGGTCTTTGGTTAGATCCTAATACGATAGCACTCCGTGGATTTGGGGAGTTGCCAAAGGATCAGGTGGTTTTCTTCGGAACAGACTCGGATGAATCATTTGCAGGAAAGGAGGGTACGTCGTCACCAGGATTCCATGCAATTTGGTCACCCGTGCCGAATCACCCGCTATTTATGGAATGGGAGGAGGTGGCACGTAAGCGACTATCAGGGGCTGCAGGTGGTGGATCAAATGTTCGTGGAGATCCTAAATGGGATTATGTTAGGTTTTTCCAGGGACGGCCAGGTGTTGTAGTGCGCCCTGAGGCTGAGCTGAAGAGAAAGGGGCGTGCTGGTCGTTTAATTCAGTTAGAAGATCTGTTGGCGCAAGGTTCTATCCATTTTGATGTACCTGCAAAAGCAATTTATGTGCCATTGCCAGTCCGTGATCTAAATCTGAGATTGAATTGGCAATGGTTTTTGCGAATGAGCGAAGAACAGGTCTTGGAGGCTGATCTGGTCTTTACACATTTATTGAAGATGAGTCTGAGTAATTAAATATACAATTTACGGAAAGTTGTTGGCAAACAGAACGTGACGGAAAGTTGTTGGCAAGCGGAACGTGACGGAAAGTTGTTGGCAAGCGGAACGTGACGGAAAGTTGTTGGCAAGCGGAACGTGACGGAAAGTTGTTGGCAAGCGGAACGTGGTGGAAATAAAAAGATAAATTCGCTAAAAATACTTGAAAATTCTTAGATCTAGATTTTGATTTTAGATAAATAGTGATATCTATTCATCTATACAACTGTATGATATATCTTTAATTTTTCTGTACAGACTATTCAAATGTAATTATATTCGTACTAGGTCTTGGAGGCATTAGTACTCCATCCGGAGTTAAGAAATATTCATTGTATTTTCTACGATGAGCGAGACGCTCACGCGTACGAAATGTGTATCCATGAGGTCTAACTATTTGCCGAAGTATAGTCATTGCTCTATTCATGGTCATGGCTCCATGAAGAAATTTAGCGGCTTTGCATGGATAGTAATATGGCTCACACTCAAGGAGAAGTTGGTCAAATCCTGGCCAACAAAATGATTCTTCCGTAAAGGTATGGTTATCGTTAAATCCATTAATCTTTACAAGATGTAGCCATTCTTCTACCTTCTCCTTCAATGGAATCTCACGTAAGACTGACCCCATTCTAGTTTATTTTTAGATTATTTCTATAAACCACTAATCAATAGACTCCTATAAGATGTATAGCCTTGACTATATTGAACCCAACCTTTCATTAAAAATTTATGTAGTTCAGTTCCTTCATCTAGATTAGAATAACCAAACATATAAATAGTTTTTTTAACTGAATCAAATACATCTTCAAAAGATTCACCTACCATCCAGAGGCGTGTTAAATGTTTTAATATATCTGTTTTATTTTTTTGTAAAATTGCCTTAATAAGTGGGTAATATATTTCAAATGATGGAATGGAGCATAGTTCTAGTACAAGATTATGTTTAGAACTTTGACTAATTGTTTCTGTAGTATTTTGAAAATAATCAACAAGTAATTTGATATATTGACAAAATTCTCGTATTACATTATTTGAATGTAATATCAACCATGTTATTGTATCTTGACTAAGAAGATTTTCAGGTACATTATATTTTCCAAGTATTTGTGGTGTAATTAAATTGAGATCAATATCAGGTAAAGAGAGGCAACGACATCTAGATAAAAGTGGTGGAATAAGTTGTGCTTTATTTGTTCCAATAAAAATAAAACAGGCTACATGTGAATAAAGTTCCATTGGTCGCCGAAGAGCCTGCTGAGATAATTCAGGGAAAGACTCCAGATGATCAATTACAATCCAACGAACACATTTTGATTTTCTTGCTGGTTGGCGAACATAGTCTAGAAGAATATTTCTCACTGTATGGATACCACGATCTTGATGAGAGTTCATATAAAAAATATCATCTTCATTATGAAGATTATCATGTGCTTTGCCATAATGATATTCCAAATAACCACGAAGAAAATTATTTATAATTGATGTTTTACCGGACCCATGAGAACCTGTTAAAAATATATGACCTGGTTTATCATAAAATAATTTTAATTGTGTTTCAATATCTTCATATCCAAATAATTTTGAGTGTGTTGTATTTTGTTCGTTCATTACTAAATAGTATTTATCAACTTAATTTAGACTCTATACGCACTTAGAAACCAATATAAATACTGTTCTCAATATTTATTCAGATAATGCCAACACATACTGAACTTTATGATATTCTTGGACTCAGTCCTAATGCAACTCAAGATGAAATAAGGTCTGCATATAAGAAGGCTGCATTAAAGCATCATCCAGATAAAGGGGGGGATGAAGACATGTTTAAGAAAATATCAAAAGCCAACAATATTTTATCTGATCCTGAAAAGCGCCAACAATACGATCGTTTTGGTATTGATAATGAAGAAGGGGCAGGATCTGGCCCTGGAGGACAAGGGTTTCCTTTCAATGTTCCATTTGATCTGGGATCAGTATTCAATATGTTTAATAGAGCTACAGGTGGCGGGCCTGGGGCTCCAAAGCGTCAAAAGGGTCCAAAAGCTCCACCTAAAGTACAACGAGTCCAATTGGCATTGTCACAGTTTTATCATGGACATACCTTTGATCTCAAATTCAATCGCCAGAAATTTTGCGGTACATGTAAAGGCCATGGATTTGCTTCAAAGGAACAATGTAGTGCCTGTGGGGGTTCTGGCTCTATTGCACAGGTTATTCATATGGGCCCAATGGTCATGAATTCAATTGGTCCATGTAATGTTTGTTCTGGTGAAGGACAGATCGGGAAAGATAAATGTGTAGATTGTAATGGTGCTTGTAAGAGTACAGAGGAGAAGACATTGAAGGTTGTTGTAAAAGCTGGTGCATCAGTGGGAGATATTTTGACTTTTGAAGAGGCCTGCTCAGATACACATGAATATGGACGTCCTGGTGATTTGCAAATAGTGCTAGAAGAGGCGCCAGATGATGATTGGAAGCGTTCTGGTAATCATTTGGAGACGAAGATTACATTGAATTTGGCGGAGAGTTTGGTTGGTTGTATTGTCAAGCTGACGGAGCATCCTTCAAATGAGCCTGTTATTGTTCATATCAAGTCCGGGACAATTAATGGCGATCGCCTCTGTTTCCCAGGACATGGTATGCCGGCAGGGTCGGGACATGGAAATCTATATGTAGTTGTTCATGTTCAACCATCACAGGAGGAACGTGATAAACTGCAGCTGGAGGGCCGTAATTATTTGGCCAGTCTATTTGGTACTGTTGTTGATAAGGTTATTGAGGTTTAAAGTGGGGGTATAAATCCCCCCACACCCCCTTTTTACAAATATGTTCCACGCTGGACACCAACCCATGTAGGGCTCTCAAGCTTTGCAGCCTGGGCGGCAAGTGAGGGGTCATCAGCAAGGAGCATATCGGAGGAGTTCTGACTGTAAGGCGCACCCTCATAGATGGCACCTCCACGCATAGATCTACGTCTTCTGTGGGCCTTACGTCCCTTACGATGAGACTTACGATGAGACTTGCGATGAGACTTGCGAGAGGAGCGGCGACGGCGACGGCGACGGCGGCCACCAGCCATGGGATTAACAGCACCCTTTGCAACAGCCGTAGAGGCATCATTAATGAAATTGCCTGCAGGGAGATCAGGGTGTGTGGCTGAGTATGCAGCAGCCTCACGGAGAGCAGCATCCTGACCACCGAGATGAGCCTCGGCACGGAGAACACCAGCACCATCGGCACCAAACTGGCTCAAAGGGGCCATGCCACCGCGCATGCGGCGGCCACCACCGTGATAAGGGCGTGTATATTCAGCAAACTGACGGCCCTGAGCGAGGCTCTGAGCACCACTGGAGGCCATTAGATCAGATCCATAAGAGGCTCCTCCAAGCCCACAGGCGCCGCCGTACATTGCTCTACGACTACGTCTGTCCCGGTTCTTACGAGAGCGATTTCTACGACTACGATTTTTACGAGATACCATTTCTATAATATAATTAGAAAAATGGAACCGGAATGGACTAAAAAAAATATTAGCAATAATACTATTTGTAGTTATTATTATGTAATTTTCATTTTTGCATGTATTGCAGCAGTAATATCTATTATGGCCATAATCATGATCCCTTTCATTAAGGGTATGTCGGCTATACAAAAACTCGTACAAATCATGGCACTAGTAGGACAAATAGTACTTGCAATCATTGGAACATTGGCTGCTTACTTATTTTGTTCAAGGGCTCTTCTGCAGGCAACTCCAAAACCTGGAGCTCCATAGAGTCACGTGGCATATAGAACACAACATGATTTTTTCTTGCGAGTTGTTCTGCTGTTTTTAATGGTTTTTCTGATCTTGGGGCACCGAATATCAAATAATGTGTAGATTCTTTGATAATCCGTGCATCACGAAAGATTTGCGCTCGCCGTCCATCGCGTCGCCAATCCGATTCATATATTGTACAAGGAATTTTGAGTTTCTCTGCACATGATTCCAAATATATTGAACTATTACCTTCTGATGGAATATTCATAGATTGAATTTGTGGATGATCCTCAATAATTAAATTTAGGATCTGACTAATATCAGATTCTGTTAAATCTTTTCGTTGTCCTAAAACGCCTAAGCGTACAATAGTCGGCGCACGTGGTGGAGAAAGTGAGCGCTGCTGAGGAACTACCTCTATAAATCTATCTAAGGTCTGTTGCATTTGCTTATATGTACCTTGGCACATAACAAAGTCAAATTTATGCTGTAATTAATGAACTAAGTATCTGTGCAAAAATAGGATAATTGAATTCAGTTATTGCAAAAACGACTTTCGGAATTATTCCATCTGCTTCCATTAAAACTTCCTTGAAAAGCTCTGCAGTATGATGAGGTGGTCCGCCGAATGCTCCACAGCCCCATGCAGATAGTATTAAAGTTTCAACACCTTCATGAGCTGCTAAAATAAATAGATTACGAATCTTATTTTTCATGATCTCTGTATCAGCGACATGCAAATAATAATGCCCATCAGTGGTTGTCTCACGCCACCGAAGTGCAGGTGCAGAAATAACATCAAAATAGACGGAATTATCCATTAATTTATATTCGCGGTCAATACCATGTCTGAAGAACTCTACATCGCGGCTATAAATGGCCTTAAGGCCATTCATTGGATAGTATTTTTGATGGAGATGTTTATGGAGGTTTGAACGACGAAACAACTCTTCTTCCTGTGCTCGTGACCCGCCTTCTACACATCCGCCGGCTATCTCCCAATCAGCCATATTCAATATACAGCTACGAAAAGTACCGCGTTCTTCCAGCGCTGCATAAATACAATCTTTCTCCAGGACTTTGATTATTGTGTGATCTTGTCTTCTAGGCATGAGCTGCAAAGCTTCTTCCTGGTCTTCGTATGAGGCTACATATGCAGTTGAGTCATACGATGGAAGATCTCTATAGCGATCCAATGTATCGTGCCATATTAGCACACGGTCTTCTATAAGGTTTGGTCTAACATCTGTTTTATTGACTGTAATTGATAGAGTTTTCACTTGATTATTGGTTGCCATTATATGTCTAAGCAGATTTTATTTAATCTCTTTAGACGCCTATAATATTAAATAGTATTGGATTATTCAATGATCCTAGAGCAACATACCTTTCTTTCAAAATTAAGCAGGGGGGCAAGGGGGGCAGCATGCCCCCTAAAGGTCACCAACAAGTGAGGCCATTGAGATCCTCTTCTTGCCAATCTTGCTGCTGATAATATAGAGGGAGTTCTCAGTCAAAATGATGATATCTTCACCAACACGGAAGGAGCGCTGAACTGAGCTGGTAAATTCATCCCTAGACTTGACAAGAACCTTTTCCTTGGTATCAATGTCTTCACCGATGAAGGCCTTTCCAGTAGCGGTATCAACATAGTAGTCAAGCATGATAGGGCGATCATTCTGAATTGCGAGCCGAGCAGCATGCTGAAGGGTGGTTATGTTGGGCTCAGGACCCTGGGCGGCAGTAGTAGGGGCCTGCGCAGGAGTAGCCGCAGGTGGAATAATGGAATTGGTTGTACTGGTTGCATTTGTAGGAGCCGGGGAAGACATGTTATCTGATCGCTATTAGAGTTAGTTCTTGCGATCTTTTCCGCGGTGCGTTTTCCTGCGCGCCATACGGACCCTGCGAACCCTGCTCCTTCGGAGCAGGCGACGACCACCTTTATATAAATTCTCATTCTCGTTATTACCACTAACATTAACGAATCTTCGTGTTCTTGAAGGTGATGAAGAACGAGAAACTGGTACAGCAGTACCATGTCTAACTGGAACAGTTGCTGTTCTAAAAGGAATCGCTGAAGCCACGGGGACACCACCTCCTGCGCCACCACCACCTTCTGCGGGTGCAGAGGCACATAATGATTTGAAAACTGGTAATACTATTAAACGCCGACCCTTATCACCAAAAAAAGGGGGATTCTTTGAACATGCTAAAAAGACAGGAGGTCCAGGATTGGGTATAAGTCCATTAACTAATTCTTTATAACTTGTAGTAAAGCAAGAATCATTATTTGTTAAAATAATAACATCTGCACCAGAATCCTTAATAGTGTTAAACATCCCACGTAACATAGCGAGCCGAGCTGGAGCTCCACATATAATTTGTAACATGGATTCAATAAGATCTTTATCAGTTTTAATACCTATAAGACCAACTGTTAGTAACATTGTTGATATAGGAGATCTTGGATTGTGCTTACTTGGTAATAAAACACCTTCAACTTTTGTTATTGTGCGATCCCAATCAAATATGACAGCACGAGGGGTCTGGCTAGCGGTTTCAGCCAACCAAATATTCAATTGTTCAACATGCTCTGATGAAATTCCTGAAACAGGATCAAAGTGTTCATCATCTTGACCGTGTGAGCGTGCAGTTTTAATATAAATATTATCATCACCCCCTGATTCACTTATAATTGACTTTAATGGCTCATCGCTATATTTAACAATAAGACTCTTAGATGATCTACCTGGCCCTGATGTACCGGGTGTCTCTGGGACAGTAATACCTTTAATAAGCGGACACGCCTTTGTAACTTGAGCTACTTTGGCTGGATCATTATCAAAAAAAATAGCAGCCTTATAAGGTTCTACTGGTGCAGCATATCGCCTAAGAGGTATTAATGCTGGTGATATAGGAGGAAGAGACATTATTCTATGTATTCACTACATATTGTTTTAATAAAATTAAATATTAGAGTAAATGGTATTTTGGGCAAAAACTGTGAAAGCACCAAAAGTAAAAGCAGCGAATGAAAATAACTGGATGAAATTTGTTCAACAGGCAAAATCAAACTTGAATAAGCGTGAGGCTGAATTTCAAGCAATACCAGTTGAAACATTTTCACTTACGAATGAAAATAAAATGCAAATAGAGCGTGCAAAATATCGTTCAGAGATGAGGAAAAATAATAATTCTAAACGAACTGAGCGTTTAAAATTAGCACGCGAAGCCGCTGCTAAATTAGCTGCTACTCAGAAACATGGTGGTAGGCGCAAGGCACGTAGGGCTACTCGCAAGGCACGTAGGGCTAGCCGCAAGGCACGTAGGGCTACTCGCAAGGCACGTAGGGCTACTCGCAAAGGCACGTAGGGCTAGCCGCTGTTAAGCCTGCAGGACTACTAACGTTAAGCAGTAATTGTTTTTGCCTGTGTCTGACTCTTAGTCTTCCGCTTTGCAGGCTGTTGCGTAACAGCTGGCGCCGTTTCCGGCGCTACCACAGGTCGCAATACAATCTCATTTTCATGACGATCAAAGACCACATTAATGAAATCATAGGCTTCATTAATTTGTTCCATATTTCGCGCACCCGTAATAATGATATTACCTGTTTGGAAAATGCTGATAGTAATTCGTTTGCATTGTCCATCACCGTCACCATTACCCTGACCATTACAAAGTGTAGTACAACCACAAGTACCAGGAAGTGTTGTAGGTGCTCGCTTAATATTATAATAGTATTTTGTATCTACACCTTGATACAAGGTCTTCTCAAAGATACTGAAAAGCATATAGCGATCACGAAGGATAGCATGAATAATTTCCGAATGAAGAGGTGTTCCAATAGAGAAATCACTATTAATCATTTGGACATTCATTTTATTGACTTTAGGCGGAACAGTAAAAGGTGATTCACTTAAGCGAGCGCATTCGCGGATTAGCCATTCAAGGGTCTCAGATGCAAATTCCTCACTATGAATACCTGTCATTTGTACTGAACCATTACCAAAGAGTTTAATATTTACCTCTTTCCAGCCACGCTGATCATTTACCCAACGACGAACCACAAGCGTACTTTGATTAAAGAATGATTTATTTGTAATTTTACGATGAGTAAGTGCATCACGATGAGATTCGCCGACAACCTCTGCACGATGCTCAAACTTCAAGATTCCCTCACCTGGCCACCAAAGGGGGATCAAGATCTGAGGAACAAGACGAAATAGTTTTGGAAGATCAAAACTGAGACCATTATTGGTCGCAGTCATTGTTGAGATCCGCAAAGAGGTTCTTTTATAAATACTGGTCGGAGCAGCAGCCATAATTATTCTAGCTCTTAAACAAATCTTTAAAGCAGTCAATTTTATGAAGTATATTCTTTCCATTCTAAACTCTCTAACTTCGGTAAAAGTGTTTTATCTCTGAATTGACTAAAAATACTATTACATTGTTCATCAGAAATATAATCAAATGCCTGATTTTCTGTATATATTTCAATAAATTCAATGATATTACTATCAATTAATTGTGTATAAATAAGAAAAAAGGTAAATGAAGACATAAATTCTTCTGGACTAAAATCAATATATTTTTCTCTATTAATGTATTTATGAATTATATTGAATGATGGTTTATATGTATATAATTGACGAAGGTCTCCACGATAAAAATATGATGAGAGGGAGATCTTATCTTTATTTATTGGAGGATTAAATCTTACACGAAGACAAGCATTTTTTATAGAGTTATGAACACGATTAAGAGAATTACAAAGGAAAATTACACAAAGTGAAGATGGATCATTATCTAGGAAGGGCCGAAGTGCAAGTTGAGCAGATTCAGTGAGTGTTTCACATTCATCTAGAACAAGAAAACGAGGACGCTTTTCACCTTTTGACCGCCAATCTACTTCAATGAACGGGATACATTTTGCACGAATAGCTTCTAATGATCGTTCATCAGCTGCATTTAGTACAAAGCAAACACGACTAAAAATATCCTCTTCTGGCCAAATCTTTTTCAGTAGCCATAGAGTTGAGCTAGTTTTACCTGATCCTGGACTTCCATAAAGTAATAAATGTTGTATGGATTTATAATTTGCAGCATAATGATTAAATAATTTTTGTACACGTGAGCAAACGTAATCTAAATTAGGTGGGACTTTAGTTGTCATCTAAAATGATTAAGACGTGATTGTCTTAGGCTGTGGCTAAAGAGCAATCTAAATAAATTTTACATTGAAAGAGTCAGATATCACGAGCTGATGAAGACACAAAGTCGTAAGAAGACAACTAAAAATAATTTAGTCGCAGAATGTGAGCCAATTGCATTAACAGTGACTGCTGTAACTGCTTCTGCAGGCACAAATATAATTACTAATACTATTGAACCACCTGTGGAACCAATAAAGCCTGCAAGAGGACAGCGCAAAAAATCATTTCCTGTAGTTGCGGTGGTGACAGCTAATGGTATCCAGGGAACATTAATGCCAGAGAAGAAGAAACCTTTGATTGCACATCTTCCCTTCAGCAGTACTGAAGTACTATTTAATGATGGTCCAGTTGCATATGATCCTAGACCACCTGTTCAGCCCGAGCCATTTGATCAGATGGAAGATGCATTTGATACTGCAGCTGCAATCAGTGATGTATATACTGGTGTCTTTCATATGGAAGAAGATACTATTAATAATAATACAGAGATAAGGAATGATATTAAAACAATTACAGAGCCATTACCTGTTTTTACACGTATGGATCTGAATTTATATAGTCGTGAAAATGGGGCTATTGAGGTGCCTGATAATACTGAGATTGCTTGTTTCTGGTGTGCGCATCAGTTTGAGGGGCGTCCTGTATTTTTGCCATATGATGAGAAGAATGGTACATGGCATGTATATGGAAATTTCTGTTGTCCTGAATGTGCTCTCGCCTATTGTTTAGATGAGAAAGAGGATCAGCAGATGCGTTGGGAAAAGATTGCGTTGCTTCACCGACTCTATGCAAATGTTGTTGGTGGGCGAATCTACCCTGCACCATCGCGAAATGTACTAAAACTGTTTGGTGGGCGTCTGTCTATTGAAGAATATAGGGCAACTGTGCGGAAGGGTAAGGTACGTATTGATATTCATTATCCTCCAATGGTTTCACTGCTGGCAACAATGGATACAAAGCCGATTGATTTTTATGAAACTACTATTCCAAAGACATTTGTGCCGCTTAACTCTGAGCGAGTTAAGAAGGTTGAAGAGGGTTTGCGCCTGAAGCGGTCAAAACCATTAAAGGATAAGGAGAGCACACTGGATGCTTGTATGAACCTCCAAATTAAGCGTGGTTGATTTGCTTCATTACCCTAGTGCCTAACAGCGCTAGGAATCTTTACTCTAAGCGGGCTTAGAAATTCAGCTACAACGGCATCCGCAAAAATTGATTTAAGGACTGATCCAGATTATTGTTAGAGAATCTGAATGAGTGTAAATACTATTAATGATGCGCTTCTAGCATTCAATGCTATCAATAATATCATTGTTGCTGAGACGGATAAGATTAAGAAGATGCATACAGATGCCAACTATACTGAGACACCTAGTATTAATATTGATGCTATTCAAGCAACAGTATTTAATAATGTAATGTCTAAAGTGGAAGGTTATTTTGCTGCTTTTGAAGAGCGTATGAATCTGAAGCTAGAATCTATTAAGCCTACTCCTACACCACCAGTTGATCTGAGTAAGGTATATAGTATTACCGATGCAATCACTCAGACTATTAATGGTATTGAAAATAAACTAAACGCCATTGAAGCTGCAGCAGCTGCTGATGAGGAGGTTACTATTAAGGAGGAGTGTGCTCCTGCTCTTGCACCTTTGGTTACGCCTAACCCTGCACCTTTGGCTGCGCCTAAACCTTTGGCTGCGCCTCCACCTGCAATTGAAGAATCAGAGGAAAATATTCAAGAAGAGGAAGAGACTCAAGAAGAGCCTGAGGAGGAGGAAGAAGCAGAAGAGGAACTCACGGACTTTCTATATAAGGGGAAAACGTATTATATGGACAGTGAATATAACGTATATGCACAGGACGAAAACGGCGATCTAATTGAGGATCCCGTTGGAACCTATAATCAGACTACACGTAAAATTACATTTAATTAATAGAGACAAATGGAATTCTGCACACCTTCAATAATTTTGACAGTTGTTCTTGGAACAATTTTCCTTGTTGGTCTGTTAAAGCGTAATTTTTATAATGCAATGATTACTTTCTTTTTTGGTCTTTTCAGTGTGCTTATTGTCACAATGGCCTGCAACCGTGCGTCAGAGACGGCAGGTTGGATTGCTCTTGCAGCAATTGTAGGTTTCCTAGTGCTGGTGCAGATTTCAAAGAATAATTCTCTTGATATGAAGGCACTTATGAACAATAAATGTGTGGATGAAGTCTGTTCCGGCTGTGGTCAAGGCGAAGCCCAAGATCAATGCTCACCACCACCAAAGATTGACCCTTGTGCGCAACCAGATTGCTAAACCTATTGTACCATCTAAAGTCGTTCCAAATTAAACAAAGTAGAATTTGAAATGACTTTCTATGCTGCGGCTTTTAGACATGTCCCAGTAAATTGGATTGTTGGATCAATGAATATTGTTACTTCGGTCCTTGGTGTCTTCGGTTGGACTGTTGAGCGTATCTGGTCTTTTTTCACAGCACTTTGGTATAATATTTGTGGATTTGATAAGTACTTCATCTTCATGGATAATAGCCCTGTTCCTATTCCCTATCTACATTTTGGAGGCAATCCTGGATCTAATTGCTGGCTATATGATGCCCGTAATAAGATCTTCTATGGTTGCGATGATGAGAATAAGAATAAGAAGGAGTTTTTACCAGTTCTTTCAATGGAAGTGATTTGGCAGCGGCGTGGTGAATTTGTAAGCTCTGATATGTCATCATGGCTTGAACAGCTACAGATCTATACTTATGATGAACGATTCCCTCATCCTTTGCAGATTCTGAGTGCCTGGTCTCTGGATTCCTATTTGTGGCCTGCAACTATGCGTTCAAGTAAGACACTACTTGAAACTATTAGTGCTCAGACCGGTGATACTGAGTATATTCATTTATATCAAAATGTCTGTAAGCATGCTTGGTATGATTTTAATGATGATGAAGAGGAAGAGGCTGAGGCAGAAGAGACAGAAGATCTACATGTAAGTGAGACTACTGAAGACAGTAATGCAAGCGAGACTACTGAAGAAGGTTCTGAAAGTATTTCTGTAGAAGGTTCTGAAAGTATTTCTGTAGAAGGTTCTGAAAGCAGTTCTCAGGAAGTATCAGCTGAAGGCAGTTCTCATGAAGATATTGTAGAAACTGAATCAGAATCTGATAAAAGTGCATTTGATGTTACGGAAAAACCACTTCCTCCATCACCTCAATCAGATTAGATATTCAAAAAATTGAAAAGTATAAAGCTATTAAACACATATTATTACATACGTGTTTAAAGTAGCCTAAAAAAAATCATGTCTAAAACTAACATGTTCGCCTCTTTCCGTGATGACTCCGACGAGTCGTTGGAGGAGCTTGACAAGGTAATTCCAACCGGATCATGGACAATGTATTTCCATGATGTGAAGGATGATTGGAGTACGCTTTCAACATATAAGAAGATTGGTACATTTAAGAAATATAGTGACTTCATCCCTCTCTGGGATGCACTCAGTGATGAGACATTGCTGAATGGTCACTTCTTTATGATGCGTGATCCTCTTCCACCGATGTGGGAGAGAAGTGAAAATCTCTATGGTGGCACCTACTCAATGGTTGTTCCACGCACTGAAGCTGCAGATGTCTATAGGACCTATGTTTATGCAGCAGCCACTGGAGCACTGGCAAAAGATCCTGGAAATAAAATTTCAGGAATCTGTATCTCAAAGAAATTCCAGAGTAACTTGATTACCATCTGGAATGTAAATGCCGATAAATACAATAATCCTAGCGATATCAATATCTATAATGCGCTAGATGGACAAGTACTATACAAGGCAAATGCAAGCAAGAACTATGATAAGAAGCCTGGTGGCAAGTAATAGTAGCACCTAGAAAAGTAAAAATTAAAAGGAGATGGCATTTGCCTGCTCTTTTTAGTTTTATGTGCGATGCGAAGTAATGAGGGCTGGTTAAGCACGATTCTTAAGCGGAGCAAGAACGAGCTTCACTTCTCCGAGGTTGGCAACAGTGTAACGCAGAATTAGAGGAGCATCATTTTTCAAATACATTTCAATTGTGGGGCAGAGATTTGTACATTTAGTGAAAAGGAATAAATGCTTCAGCTGGAAGATACCCTGGATAATCTCATTGGAGGCAGTGCTCTGCACGCGCATCAGACGGTTCTCTCGGATAATAGTCTCCTGATCTGCGAAGTCGCCCAAACACTTGAAGATTAGATCACCTGAAGAACTTGTGATCTCAACCTTCTCACCAAGCGAAGACATGTCACGACAAATCTTCTGAAGGTCGGTACTCGGCATATGGATGATACTGGTGAAGGTCAAACTGGGGATCTGGATGTCTTCCACATTTGTATCAAAGAGCTTCAAGAAATAGTTCTTCGTAGTCTGTTTCTCAGCATTCTCCATCGTAATACCAAGACGGTTAGGATTCTTCGCAGGCAAATAGAAGGTCAGACTCTCTGTGTTTTCAAGTGTCTTGATCAACTTGAACAGATACATCATATTGACACCAAGAACCTGCTTCACAGGACAATGATATGACTCAAAACGATCAGCGTGAAGACGGAGATATACAAGAATTGTATGGCTCTCATCTACTGCGACAATCTTCAGACCAGTTGAATCGAACTCCAGATTTGCATCTGTTAAGATCTCCTTCAGGGCCTCCACCAAAGTTCTGAAGGCCCCCGACTGAACTGTTTTTAGTTCAAGAAGATTGCCGTTCTCATTTATAGGACTATTCATTGTCGTTATGGCACTCATTATATAAACTATAATTGCCGGGCTTTAGATATTAGTCGTGCAAACGCGAATTTTACGCGATGGTCTGTTAGACCATCCCTAAAATAAGCCCAGACCTTAAGGTCTGGGCGAATTTTACGCGCTTAGCCTCATTGAGGCTAAGCTCAGCCTACAAAAAATATAAATATTTATTCATATTTTTGGCAACTATTAACTATGGTATTTAAAATCATTATCTAACCAGCATTCTCCTGTAAGAATTTCTGTATGTAAGACTTCATGTGTTTCAGAATCGGTTACTTCAAGTAACTTCTGTTTCTTCACATAATCAAATGTTTGCTTATAAATCTTCTTCTTGTCCTTTGGAATTGTAATCTTTGACATCAAACGACAATTATTATCAACATCATATTCCTGAATCTTTGTAGTGGATCTTTGACGCATATACGTCTTATAAGGCATTTGATTATCATCACGATAATAGATCTGAAAGTCCATAAAAGCTGGATCAGTTTCAGGTGTTCTCACAGATTTAATATAGTATGTATTATCTGTAATTTTTACTTTAGTTAATTTAAATTTGTACTGTAGCATATTGCTACGTACAAATGATAAATCATCGGGCTCACCAATACATAGAGTATTACTAACTCTATTAAGTTTTGCTGGTGGGCGAATTTTCTTCCAAAGAGTTGCTTCTTCTGGAGTATAACTCTTTGGAATAGGATATATATCTGTATGAATACAAGTACAATTACAGCGCTTCTTAACTTCTGGCTCAATCTCTTCTTCAACCCTAACTTCTTCCTTAATAGGATCTGTTTGAATTTCCATCTCTCTTGTCTCCTTCTTCGGCTCTAGAATCTCAATCTTCGTACTTGAAGGGGGAATAATCTTTGGAGCTGACATATGCATATGCATATGACTGGGAGGGGGGAAATAAGGTGGAGGTGGAGGTGGATAAGGGTGATGATAAATGGGAGGATGATGATGATAAGGATGAGGAGGATGAGGAGGAAACCAAGGATTGTGATGCATTGGTATCATCATATGATCTTGATCGTATCCTTCATCTCTGAATTCATCTCTAGGATGAAATGGCGTGGCATTAATATTGTAATTACTCATTGTATAATCGTTACAATATATAATATTATATTAAATTATCAATTTTTTTACGATAGATATAATTTAACAATACCAGGTGCCCATGGTCCATATAGTTTTGTAGTCCGTGGATTATACCATTTAATTGCATCCTTTTCGCGTCTGTCACGCTTAAATCGTGCAAATGCCTTCGGGTGCTCCTGAATCCATGAAAAATGTCCCCATGCAGCATCAATCTCCTTCTGGTCAATGAAGGCCTGGAAGATCACATATTGGAAGAACCAGTTTGGTGGATAATCCTTCTCTGTTCCTTGGAAGACGAGGCCGGTGAAGCGAAGATCATGAACCTTCTGAATAGCCGACTCTTCTTCCATCTCACGGCGAACATTCTCTTCTAAATACTTCATAATTGGTCCTCGTCTTCCAAGATCCTTGCCTTCCATCTGTCCCTTCGGAGGTTCCCATGAAGGCCCATCAGCGGCAGCACCAGTCTTCTTCACAACTATAAAATGACTAGGTGAAAAGGGTTTGCCAGCATCATGGATAAATATTGCCGAACGCAAATAGACACGCCAACCTTCCTTTGGATGCTCTACATATGCATATGCCTTTACAGGATCAAATGGAAGATGCTCTGAACCTCGGATTAAACCCTCTTGAAAAATATTAAAAGGTCTTGATCCCATCTATATTTTATTGATCTTCTATAATTCTTTTCCTGTAAAATCAAATTCCTTAATTGTAGGACCATATCCAAGCCTCTTCTTGTAATAGGTATAAATTGATTTTTTTACACCGGAATGCTTGTAATATGTGATCTCTTTGAATAGATCGGTTTTACTGTCATATGTTACCATCATTTTAATAGACCCATCATTATACCATTTACGAAACTCTGTTAGCTCATTATTAACATAATATTCTTCTGACTCCAAGGTTCCATTAGAATAATATGTGTGCTCAATCCTCTCTGTAGGTGGTTGCCATGGCTGTGCATTGACATTAAAGGTGAAACGGCTCATTAAGTGGGCCTGTTAAAAGGCTTGATTGTTAGTTAATTAATATATGTGTTGGAGCATTAGGTTGATCTAATGGCGCTGGAACCCCCACTTAAAATTGAGGCGACAAAGCCCCCATAGATCATCTCTTAGACAAATGGCCGCCGCTGCAGCATCTACCTATAAAAAACGGACTCATCATGAGAATATCTTGAAGAATCCTGATAGTTATATTGGTAGTACGGAATTAACCCAAGAAAAACAATGGGTATTTAATGAAAGCTCTGGTCATATGGAATATCGTGAAGTCTCATTTAATCCAGGTCTGTATAAGATCTTTGATGAGATTTTAGTGAATGCACGTGATGCATGGGTGCGTGGATCTGAAAAGGCCCGCACCCCTGTAAAGCATATCTCGGTTTCTCTCCAAAATGGAATTATTACTGTCAGTAATGATGGTGATGGTATTATTGTGGAGCAGCATCCAGAGGAAAAGGTCTATGTACCAGAGCTCATTTTCGGGCATCTCTTGACTAGTAGCAATTATCGTGAAGATGGAGAAGACATAGAACTAACTACTGGAGGTAAAAATGGCTATGGGGCCAAGCTTACAAATATTTATAGTAAAGAATTTACAATTGTATCAAATGATTTGACTACAGGGAAAAAATACACACAGACCTGGCGTAATAATATGTTCGTCTGTGAAAAGCCGACAATTACGAAGGCTACAGGCAAAACTGGTGAGGTGACGATCCAGTTCAAGCCTGATCTGGAAAAATTCCCTGGAGGTCTCTCGGCTGATATGATTGCAATCTTCCATACTCGTGTCATTGAACTGGCTGCACTTACAAGTGCGAAAGTCTCATGGCAAGGCGTAACGGTGCCGACGAATAACTTTGAGAAGTTTGTGCGGCTATTTATGCGTGATGGTGAGACATCGTTTGCCCATGAAAAGGCAGGTAATGATCGCTGGGAGATTGCTGCTGTTCTGACTGATCAACTCTATGAGGGTGATGATGGAACAGCGGAAAAACGGAATGAACGGGCTATCTCGTTCGTAAATGGTATTAATACTCGTAAGGGTGGTAAGCATGTAGATAAGGTGGCAAGCATAGTTCTAACGGACTTTTGCGAGCTGGCGAAAAAGAAGAAGATTGTTGTGAAACCAGGACAGATCCGAGATTCGGTTGTGTTCTTCATCAATTCGGTTATTGTCAATCCGAAGTTTGATTCACAAATCAAGGAAAATCTAATTACTCCTGTAACTAAATTCGGCTCACAGCCGACAATCAGTTCCAAGTTTGTTGAACAACTTGGAAAACTCGGTCTCTTTGAGGAGGCGCAATCGGCTCTGAATGCCAGCGCAGCGAAGGAGGCCAAGAAGACTGATGGAAAGAAACGTAAAACAATTCATGGTATTCCCAAACTAACAGATGCAATCTGGGCCGGCACTGCAAAATCTACAGAGTGTGTGCTCATCTTGACTGAGGGAGATTCAGCCGCTTCATCCGCTATCGCCGGTCTAACCGTCGTCGGCCGTGAGCGCTATGGTGTATTCCCTTTGAAAGGTAAATTGTTGAATGTAAAAGATATTTCAGTTCAGAAACTGAATGCAAATGAGGAGCTCACTGCTATCAAGCGCATTATTGGTCTAGAACATGGAAAAGTATATAATGATATCAAGGCACTCCGTTATGGGCGTGTCATGATTATGACGGATCAGGATCATGATGGAAGCCATATTAAGGGCCTCTTGATGAACTTGTTCCACACTGAATGGCCATCACTCTTGAAGATTGGTTTCGTCTGTACATTGCTAACACCTATTTTGAAGGCCTTCAAGGGCAAGCAGGTAGAGTGTTTCTACACACAGGCGGCCTATGATGAGTGGCGTGCTGCTGGTAATGGTGGCAAAGGATGGCATGTAAAGTATTATAAGGGTCTTGGTACATCCACGGCCCAGGAGGCAAAAGAATGGTTTGAGACGATGAATGACGCCCAGTATATTTGGACGAATGCATCGGATGACGCTATTCATTTGGCATTTAATAAGAAGCGCGCGGATGATCGTAAGACCTGGTTGCAGGGCTATAATCCGACTACACAAATTGATTATTCTAGTAAGAAGGTCCCTATTGAACGCTTCATTCATGACGAACTGATCCACTTTTCAAGTGCAGATAATGTTCGTTCGCTACCGTCGGCGATTGACGGACTCAAGCCATCACAGAGAAAAATTCTCTTTGGTTGCTTGAAGCGCAACCTTCGTCAAGAGATCAAGGTTGCGCAACTTGCAGGTTATGTTTCAGAGCATGCGGCCTACCATCATGGTGAGGCTTCACTGACTGGGACAATTGTTGGTATGGCACAGAATTTTGTTGGATCCAATAATATTAATTTGTTGCGGCCTAATGGCCAATTTGGTTCAAGACTTCAGGGTGGCAAAGATGCAGCTAGTCCAAGATATATCTTCACGCAGTTGGAGAAGATTATTGATACGATTTATCGTAAGGAGGATCTAGCTATTCTTGAATACCAGGAAGATGATGGAATGATGGTAGAACCGAAATACTATTTGCCAGTTGTGCCTATGATTGCCATTAATGGTGCTAAGGGTATTGGAACTGGTTTCTCAGTGGATATTCCATCCTATGATCCTCGTCAAATTGTTGCTTTATTGAGAGCACGTTTGAATGGATCTATTGAGACATTGGAGGGTCGTCATCTAGACCCTTATTTCCATGGATTTAAGGGGCGTATTACACGTTCTGATGAGAAGACATGGGTTACTCATGGAAGATATGAGTTTGATGATGATAAAGAAACAATTACTATCACTGAGCTGCCGATCGGCACATGGTCAAATGATTACAAGGAATTCTTGGATAAGATGATGACCGATGTTGTAAGTGAGGCACCTGGTGGTGGTGCAGGTGGGTCTGCTAAGACCGTGAATGTCGCGGAACAGATAGGGCTCCAAGGATTTGTAGAGCAAAATACAGATCGTGAAGTAAATATTCAGTTGCAATTTAATGCAGAGGGATATATTAATATGAAGACGGAACGTGAAGAGTTTGAAAAGATTTTCAAGTTGCGTGAGACACATAAGGTAACAAATATGTGTTGTTTCAATGCTGAAGAGAAAATTATGAAGTATGCGACTATTGGAGATGTCATGGAAGCATATTTTGAGCGACGCTATGAAGGTTATGAAGAACGGAAGAAGATGCAAATTGCAACTTTGGAGGCTGAACAGGTAAAACTATCTGCGAAGGCACGATTCATTAAAGCCTATTTGGATAAAACATTGAAGATTGAGCGTGCAGAAGATGAAGAGATTGTTGCAGGGATGAAGGCACACGAGCTGCCTCCCCTAGATGGTCCTGAGAAGCCAGATGATATTAGGTCATATGACTATTTAATGAGTATGCGTCTAGATCGCCTGAAGGCATCTGGAGTCGCGGAATTGATGGCACAGGTTGAGAGATCTCGTGAAGAGGTTGAGGAATTGAAAGGTACTAGTGAGACAGAGTTGTGGCTCAATGATCTGGATGAATTTGAAACCGAATATGAAGCATTTATTGCCGCCCGTGAAGCGGAGGCTGATGCTGATGCAGAAGTCGCAGGCAAAAAGAAGAAAGTTAAGGCTGCAGCCGTGGCAAAATCTAAGCCAGCCGCAAAGAAAAAGTAAATATAGATCGGGATATGGCCTAAAATTAGGTAGCTCTAAATAAATAATATTAAATGAATTATTTTTCATCTAATAAATTTATTACAGTAAATCTGAAAGGTGGAATAGGAAACCAGCTTTTTCAGATAGCAACAGCTTATGGATTAGCTAAGGCTCTTGACCTAACATTTGTCATTTTTCGCGGACAATTTGAAGGTTGTAATCAAGGATCGCATCCGTTAAAATATTATGATAATTTTTATAGAGGCTTACAAATCATTGATCCTATACCAATTACACATGTTATTAAAGAACGTCAATGGACTGCTTATGCAGAGTTAAAAGATGAGGTTGCTTCAGCTGCAAAAGCGGATCAAGTATGTATTCAATTAGATGGTTATTTTCAGTCTGAATATCATTTTGAAGATTTACAGCAGGAGCTATGTAAAATGTTATTGTCTGGTATAGATCACATACACGAATTGCCGTCAGATTTTGATCCAGAATCATCTGTTCTAATAGGTGTGCGACGTGGTGACTATGTTGAACGCGCACATATTCATAATCCATGTGGTATGACATATTATTCGGCTGCGATGAATATAGCACAAGGTCAAATACCAGTTACAAAATATTTTATTGTAAGTGATGATTTGGCTTGGGCCCGAAAGAATTTTATTGGTGATAATTTTGTCTTTTTAGATATTGAGGATGATTTAAAAACTTTACTGGTATTAATTAAATTTAAGAGATTTATTATTTCAAATTCATCATTTTATTGGTGGGGTTCATATTTAGCAGAAGCAACACAAGTAATTGCTCCTGATAAATGGATTTTTGGTTCGGCTGCTCCGCCACAAGCTTATTGGTCAATTTATAGAAAGGATATGATTGTAATTGAAAGACCAGTTGAAACTGTCTAGATAAAAATTGATATATACTAATCAATTTATTTATGATATTTAGGTATTTAATATTTAATGCAGGTTGATGAAATGAAGTCAGATCATATTAATATAATAAATAGAGAGACGAATAATTATCTTTCTAAATTAAATATAGATATAATGCCAGCAGGGCGTTTTGAAACATATTATCCGAATGGATCAGTTTGTCAAATAAAACATTTTAATAATGATGGTCAATTACATGGTAGTTCAAAATGTTATTACGATAATGGAGTGTTGGCAGTAGATTGTACATATGTTCATGGAAAGAAGCAGGGAATCTATTTTGAATATACCCGAACAGGTAATATATTATTTTCAGCTATATTTGATAAAGATGTGATGGTATCATATATTAGATTTTAATAAAATTGAAAAATAATTGGATTTTTATTAAATATCAAATACACTATGATGAACGCAATTATTATGCCTTCACAACAAGTAAATAACAATAATAATTATACTTATGAAGAAGTGGCTAAGGATCTAGGATGTGGCTATTTTGAAAAATATACACTAGTAAATGGTAAAAAGGATGGACTATATCAATATTTTGTTCATAATGAACTAACTATTTCTATTGAATATAAGAATGGGAAAAAATATGGAAAATATATTACATATTATACGCGTGATTTATATCATCTTATCAAACATATTGAAGAATATAAAAATGATATAATGGATGGATATATGAAACAATATGATATGTTTGGCAAACCCAGATATATCGCCAAATATGAAAATGATATTATTAAAGCATCAGTCTGTTTTAATGATGATATGACAATAGACAATGAACATTCAATTATTAATGATGAAAACGAGAAACAATATCTGATTGATATTCTATTTCAAGATATTAATATGAATGAATGTATTGAACGTAAGGAACATTATGATGCTTATATGCAGGAAATGGAAAATCAACTATATATGTAATTAATTAATTAATTTATAAATTAATTAATTTTTAACATTATTTTTTTTATAATATATTACATTAAAGGCTTGAAAGGTAGTGACTTTGTACCAGCGCGACTCAAAAGTATAGGACGTGCCATAGGAACTGGCATTTTATCAATATCATTTAAATAGTAAATATAGTGTTGAATCTCACTCATAATGCGTGGAACAGCCCATTCAGTAACAATGCTATTGAGTTCAGCAATCTGTCCTTCAATATCATTTGGAAGATTCTTAGCATATTGGTAAAACATTGATCGCATAATAATTTTTAGTTCATCTACATCTTGATTATCAATGGTCCATTTTTTTGAACCAGAACGACTATATACTTCATCTTTAATGTGCTTTTGTAACCAATTTATGTTATTAACACCAAAGAAGGTGTCACTGAGAGGAGTTTCCTCCCAATTGCCTCTCATGAGATCATATTTGGCAGATTCATCACCTTTTTGTTGAAAACCAAAGGTGGCCGGAGGTGGAGCACCTCCAGCAGATGGACGTGATGCTAATACTACCCGACCATTATTGGGTCCTGCAGGCATATTTGTCAGTGGAAGTTCAAATGTAGGTTTCGGCTGATCTCTAACTGCATATGTGTATGGACTGGTCATTTGTTACTCTAACAATATATGACTTTCTATAAGTGCGAATTTATTAGACACATAATTTATTTAGTTTGATGTAGTATGCCATGTGCAGCATGTGGAAAAGGGCGGAAAAAAAACCAAGTTTATGCTGATATTGAACAATTAGATATGCCAGATCCAGCTATATGGGGCCCACCTCTTTGGACTATCTTGCATGTTGCTGCTGAAAGGGTTGGACAAAATCCAATTATACCTTTAAGAGCTGATGAAATTCGTGAATTGGAGATGTTAATTAAATCATTGCCTCAAACATTACCATGTGCTATATGCCAAACACACGCAGGACAGTATTTAACAACACATAGATTTAATTGGACTGGAAAATCAGGCCTAGATGCTCGTAATACAATTACTAGATATTTATATGATTTCCATGATCATGTTAATAGAAGTAAGGCAGTACCAACTGTAAGCCCGCCTTATGAGGAGATTCAGGCAAGATATTCCGGAATTGGATCAGTTGCTGAACAGACTAATATAGTTAATAAGGAAATTATGAGAGCTATTAACTTTAATATAGTAAAACATGATGCAGCACAGAAATTTCGTCGTCATTTAAGTCTTTTACGAGGGTTTATTGGAATTTAGAATCAGATGGCAAAAAATATCTACGGGTTCAAAAATCACCGGCAGATTCATTGACCGGCTTCTTTTAAAAATATCTGGATTTGGCCAAATTTTTTTTGTTTGATTAAGATATAAAGAAATGACGTCTATTGGTTCTTTCCCTAAGCAGATCCCCCTCAACAATGCGTACTACCGCACTATCTCTCCTCTCGCTGGCTCTGCTGCTCTCAGCTCTTTCCTCTACACCCCTACTGCATCTAACAGTATTGGTCAGATCTCTACCTTCGGTGGCTCTGCCGCTGCCTCTGCTCTTGATGTTGCCAACTCTCTCTCTACCTCTCTCTTCAAGGATATGGGTCGTCAGGAGGTTGTCAATGGCTCCACCTTCCGTCGTGTCCAGTACGTTGCCCCTACCTCTGGCACTGCCGGCACTGCTGGTGCAGTTGTTAATGGTGTCAATGGTGCCACTGTCCCCTCTGGTGTTGATGGTGATTACTACACCTTCTACATCTGCCTCGGCTTCGGTGGCAACGGCACCCCTGGTGGTCCCTTCATCCGCACTGGTTAAATAGTGTATTATATCATTTTACATACAGTAATATATTTCTGTTATTTTTATGATAACTATAAATTATAATTATCATAATTAATTTTCGTAATAGAACACAGAATGGATCTTAACATTGGAATGATATTGTATATCTTATTTTGTATTGGCGTCGGTTTCGGCGGTATTATGTATTTATTCCAGTCCGGTCGTGTAATCTCAGCTGGCATCTTCTTTATTGGTGCAGTACTAATCTTTATTTTATTTGGTCTCCGGTGGTTTGTATATGATAAACCCCAATTTGCTAGTAACTCATGGCCTCCCCAGATCAATACATGCCCTGATTTCTTGACATATTTGAATCTTAATGGTAAAAATGTATGTATTGACACCATTGGGGTAAGTACTAACCCACAGGGCTTGAAAGTTTGGACCTATGGTGCAAACCCTCCAACAAACCCACCTGTAGAGGCCTCCTATTACTTTGATCTGACTACAACTAAGACGAAGCCACAAGATGTCTTGGCTGAGTATTGTCAGCGCTGTTTGAATTTAGGTCTTACATGGGAAGGTATTTGTGATGGTGTCAGTTGCTATCGGTTCAATCCTCCTGTCAAACCTGGTACCACTGATACTACTAAGACTGAATGTGAAGCAGGGCCTACTGTACCAACACCCCCACCTACAGCTTAAGTTGGAGGCTTGTGTTCTCGCCAGAACGGAGTTCTGGCTTAGAATCAAAAACCCCAATCTTTGATTGGGGTTGAGGTACCCCTATAAACAGAGGGTGAGGAGGTTCAGATCTGATTGAAAATCAGATCAAAACGCCGAAGGCGGAGGCTTGCGTCCCTACTGCGCTTAAGGGATCGTCTATTCAATAGAAACAGTAATTAATAAATGACTGATGCACCAGTTGAGATAAGGAACGGAATACAGTTAAGTACTACTTATTGTCTTCATCCACAAATTGAATCAGCACTAACAAAATGGCTTGAAAATCCTACAACACCAGCCTTCGTCATGTATGGAGAACCTGGTGTTGGTAAAACTACCTTAGTGTATCGTGTAGCAAGTCAAATGGGATTTGCTGTCAAAGAATTTAATGCTTCACATACTCGTACTGGATCTGCCTTCAAGCAGCAAATACTTCCACTTCTGGAGGAGCCAGGAATTACTTCATGGATCTCAGAAAAATACAAGCGTGGTCATGTTGTTCTTCTGGATGAGATGGATGGAATGAGTAGTGGTGAGCGTGGTGGTCTTCAGGAACTTCTGAAGTATATCCGAAATATGAAGAAGAAGGCTATCACAATTCCATTGATATGCTGCTGTAATGTAATACAGGGAAGAAAGGCACAACAGCTTCTTCGTTTATCAATGGTATTTGAGGTGAAGATGCCTGCACAAAATATTTTGAGTCAATGGCTTGGAAGAACACTGAAGGATGAAGAACGACGTTCCGATCTTCGGCAACTACTTCGCGGTGAAGTAAATATTTATCCTCTTGGTGATGAAGATGCTGAAGAAGAGCTGACAATTGCGAAGAAAATCGCTCATCAAACACTTTTCTCAAATTGGGATCTTTATGATGAAATTGTTGCTGAGACGAAGGATGTCAATCTAGCCTCACTTCTTGTACATCAGAATCTTCTGACTCGTATTGGTGTTAAACAACCAATGGAAGTATATGAAGACTTGATGGAGATTTTGCGTTTTGGTGACAAATGTGATTTTTGGGCGTTCTTCCATCAATGCTGGCCACTTCTAAATATTAGTCAGGAATTCAAATGCAAATTAATGAATCTCTATTTACAAAAGATTCCTTGTGCCGCTACAAAGATTCCTACAGCTGAACAACTTGAATATACATTTGTACTGACGAAACAATCGTCACTATTTAATGCATGGAAAGAAATATGCCAAATCTATGATAATGATCATATTCCAATTCATTATGTATGTGATACTGTATCTGATTCTTCACCTAAACTTGTATTTATGACACCTGATGCAGCTGCAGCTGTTCCAGCTGTTTCTGCCGGCCCCAAATCTCTAACAGAAAAATCAACAATTGTTAAAGGATCATTACGAATTAAACGATGAATACGATTATAGAAGAAATTTCTAATACGAGCTGATGTAATTTCAGGATAGAATATTAAACATGTCACTGCTGGTAGATAATGACCTGTGCAATATGCCTCATCAATAACTATTAAAAGATTTGTATTTGTAGTATTATTGAATTTATCTATTTTCTTTTTATTAGCATTTCGCGGGCCGCTTAAAATCTCATAATGAATTTGCGCGTCCCTAAGTGCTGATTTTAATTTTCCTAGACGTGTCTGATTTGGAAAATATAATAGTATTTTAGTATTTTTATTTGCATTTAGATATTGACATAATGCATTAATCTTATGGACACCAGGTTGTTGTGGTTCTTCATCAGCTAGACTCATAAACTGTGAGCTGATCAGTGTTTGGCGGCAAAAAGGACAAGAATCAGTATGACTAGTTGTACAATGTTTGACAATACAATGAAGACAAAATATATTGTTACAGCAATTAGTTAATGTAGGATAGCTGTAAGTACTACAACAAATTGGACAATCATCATCAACTGTTCCATCGCGACACAAGCTATTAATCTGCTGAGCTTTTGACTTATTTGCTCCAATACATTCAATAATTCCATTATAGTCTTCATCAGTTAATAGATTGCGAACCATTGATGAAAATACTGGATATATTATACTGAACCGATCATCATAATCATATTGAATTGTATTTGACTGTATCTGTGCAGGACTAACACTAATTGTTAAGTAATTGTTTGCAGTTAATAAAACTAAATGATGACGCAAGGGATGGTATGATATAAATTTATTAAATAGTGAGCGTGCCGATGGTGTTGTATTATTTAGCTGTTCTTTCTGAATATTAATATAATTTATAAAATCTTCGCTGGCATCAGAATAATAATCTGTAATCATATTGTCTATGACTGTTCCATAATCATATAATGAAAATTCTGGATATAAGATATTAAACCAGTCATGTGTAACAAGCCATGTAAATTGACTATGAATAGTAGATTGTCCTGAATTCAGAAATAAAGTACTTATATTTTCAAAGAATGTTCGTTGAAATATTAAATTATGTATGCTAGCAAATTCACTAAAACTATGATATTGTGATCCAGAAATTACAACTAGATCTAAACGGGCAAACTCTTGTAGTAGATTCTCATTTATTTGATTTCCTTTCTTTATTATTAAATATCGTAATTCATTTTGATTTTCTAAAATATTTGTAAAATTCGCAATTTCTGTTGTTGGAACAACATATAAATTTACTGGTATCTCATTTCCAGGATTTACAATTGAGAAAAAATTAGACTGCGATTGTGGATGTAAATGATAACTTACATGCGGACATGGACTTCTTTTACAATGCGCCATATATGCAAGTGCTGCGACCGTTTTACCTGTTCCTGCAGAATCTCCCAAAATTCCATAACGACTATATAATTGAATACCTGCAATTGACTTTCCTGTGCGAAAACTAGTCTCCTTTTCTTTCATATACTTAATTAATGTATTCTGATGTGAGAAAAGAGTATAGTTGCCAAATTTAGTCGGTAGGCGCACCGCCGGCTGCCCTATTTCACTTATAGGACCACGTATCGCACCTTGAAATACTGCCTTTAAGTTATCAAGTACTAGTTTTAAATTGAGACCACGCAATTCAGTTTGATTATTTACATGTTCTCTAATTTCCATTTAATCGGTAAAGGTTTGTCAGGTTTAGACTGTTAGCGGAATCGTGCGGCCATTTCGGGATCTTTGATAAAATCGGCCAGTTTAAGGCCAGTTCTTGCAGAAAATGGATTGCCTGCCTGACGAATGGTATTTTTATTTACTGTATTTTCTTCATGACAAATAACTAGTATTGCCTTTATAGGATCCATTTGAATAAGCGGTTCCGTGAAATCACGCATAAAATATGGCTCCTCTGTTCTTGTTGCATCAGCCTCGTATGAATGATCTCGCAAATATATAGATCTATATGCAAGGGGTCCATTTGTTGAATGATTAGGACCAAATGGGCCTAAAGACCAGATAGACTCATCGTCTTTGAAATAAAAATACATTTTGCTACTTCCTACTAGGTTTGTATATGGATGCGCCTTGAATAGACTAACAATATATGTAATTCGCTCAGGAACATAATAATCATCATCATCCCAATTAACTATAATTGGCGCGCGCGCCTCAGCATTAAGAAGATTACGTTTTGTACCTAGCGGAAGCCGATCATAGCTACGAATATATCTTATGTTTGGAAGATCCCATGCTTCATCCATTATGATTGCTTCAACTGATTCATCACCGTCATCTAAAAAAATCCATTCCATTTGCTCCTTAGGAAAGGTCTGTGCCCTATATACACTAATAGCATTACGAATATGTTCGGGACGATTATAAGTAGGTGTTATTACACTTACTTGTAATTGTAATTGTGCTGTTTTGGCTGACATTACTGTGATCTTAGTTGGCAGATCTCTTTAGCCCATCAACCCTTATAAATATATTTCGCTGCAGAATCATCAAATTTCTTCTCCATGTATTTAATATTTGCATCCATCTGATAGACGAATGGTTTCATTATTACAGCCAAAAATGGATTTGTCCAGACAGTAGTTGTTAATGGCAAGAAATTATACCAGACTGGATATGATCCCGCAAAGTAGCGATAGATATAGTATATGGCAACCATTGGAGCAAATAGAGGGAATGTTCCATATAAGAAATAGACAACTCTAATGGCAGGATGACGTCCAATTGCATCATTGGCGGCAATAGAGCCGGCAGTAGAGCAGAGGAAAAATATAAATGCTGGAAGCAAGAATCCAAGAAAAGTATTCTTCAATGAAGACCAAAACTGATCTAGCGGATCTTTTGGTTTGGCGGGAGGAGGCTTGACCTCAATCTTCGGCTTTTCATCCGCTTTAGCTTTAGCTGCAGATGCTGCAGTAGTTGCAGCCATCTTCTCTGCCGCAGGATCGTATGCAGCTTGGTATAATTTATATTTAATCTTGTTTAGTCCCATAGAGATTATATTGGACATGATATCTATCATTCTTCTAAGACAATTATAAAGCATATTTGAGCCCACCCATACCAGAACTCACTATGAACCAGTTAATTGACTCAACATAGATTGTGATATCATATACATAATTCGTGTTCAATGGCAGAGGATAAGGATCAACATCTGCCTGGAATAGTCGGATACGACTAGAATTAATGGATCCAGCCGGCTGTGTGCCAGGACTTGTTAGCCCGAAGGAATAGTTGTATAGACCAGGATAACTGATTCCAGTTGCATAGCGATATGGGACTATGCGCTCAAAATAGGATCCTGGTTTCTCCTCCTGAAGTTCATTGCCGTCACAAAGAATTCGCAAATTACGGATAATTTCCCGTTGTCCCTGTGGAACTAATGTTCCAGTTGCATAGAAGAAATTTGCCCATGGCGGGAGGTTGGGTGTCGGAATATGTGGTGGCTGGGGATCATTCCACCAATTAGTCCATTTATGATACTCATTACGATAGAAATAATCAGAACGACGAGGAATAAATAGAAGACGGTTAATCGGATTATGGGTCTCCATTTGCAGATATTCACGTGTTGTCACTGCTGGGAAATTATAAGGAGTTACCTGGTATAGCATGTATGATAGAGGTGTTTTGGCGAATGTCTTTCTTTCATCCTCATTCAAATAAACATATGTACATTGTAATCTAGGATTAAAGAACCATGTGTTCAGCGCCGGAACAGTTGTTCCAAAATCTGTTAAGAAATAGCGCAGTTCTGTTTCAACATCCTGTACCTCACCATATTCAGGCAAATTCTGTTGTACTTGCTCAGGTGAGGCAATTTGCTGAAAGCCCCAACGAACTCTATAACCATTTGCATCCAAGAATGTATAGAGATCACGAATTGGACGTAGATTAATTTGAATCTCAACATCATGGTATTGAAGGGCAATCAAAGGTAGAGCCTGATAAGTACTTTCATTACAGAAAAATGGAAGAGGTACATAAATATCACGACCAAAGATTGAAGGCCTATTTACCTGTTGCACTGTGGTCGTATCTGGATATACCGTTGGATATCCAACAGTTTCTGAACCACCACCATAGATTCCTTTAGCGGGATTAATTAGTTCATCAGTTTCTCCAACTAAATAGCGCCATTTCTGTAGTCTATCTGTATCATAGTCTGCCAAAGCCCTGGCAACTAAATAAGTACCATCAAATTCCTGAATGCGCTGCCCACCAACGATGAGAGCGACATTTTCAATGATATTGCAGCCGATGTAGTTGATCCATGCAAAATTGTATTGTGCTTGGCGCCCACCTTGCACCGGTGCAACATATTTAGAATAAATATCAGGAAGACGGAAGGTGAAATACATGTCACGTACTAGATCTGCAACACGTTGAATCTTCAGACGAATTTGAATGGACTGATCAAAACTAAGTTCATTAGAACCGTCAAAAGTAGTTGTTGCTGATTCCTCCGCAAAATGAGAATAACGTCTAAATGTCTTATAAAAATAAGTCATTTCAGGATTTCCATTTAAAATAACATTCTGTGCTCCTTGAGTCACTAATGCAAATAAACCGCCACCTGGCATATTTCTACCTATGACATCTAATAGGAAGAAATATGACTTGATGCACGCATCTGATTTATTTTTTGTTAAAATAAAATAATTTAAATATAATTTATTGGTTAGACCACCATGTATCGGCCAAATATGGTGGTTTATCCTGATCCTGACCCTCCATTTTGTTGTTAGGTCCTTCATGCACAAGATCATTGATCTCAGTGTAACTTAGAGCATAATTGAAATGCCGTAAGCGACTGAGAAGGCCATTCATTGAACCTTTTACAATATAAGGCTCGCCCTTCAGTGATTTTACGGGGCAAGAGCCTTGAGCACGATCACATGCTAGCTGGAAGTTATACTGACTGAAGACATAGAAGTTGCCAAAGTTCTGATATGCAGAAGAACGCTGGAAATGAAGACGTTTCTTCAAGTCTCCATTAATATAGACTTCAATACCATTATCACGTGCAACAAGTGCAATATGTACCCACTTCTGAATAGGGAAGTTTTCAATATCAATATAATTGTTCCATTCATTTGAACAATTCATATAGACTCTCATAGTATTTTCATTTGTCTTCATGAAGACACCTGGTCCAAGAAGAGGATAGGGACGGCTATAACCTTTATGGAAGATATGAGCTAAACCCTCCTGTCCAGACTGGAAGGTTGAAGGATTTACGAAGATATAGAATGAATATGAGAATTCTAAACCTGTACGTTCATTATCAGATAGACTTACTGGAAGAGCCGACTTATCCGAAGGATCCTGTGAAATGGTATAAGATTTATTCTCAGCTGAATATGTCAGCGGCATTAAATCTACAACCGCTTTGTCATATCGTTTATAGGCGCGATAGAGCTGCTCAAAAGAAAGCATGACAATGTAGATAATTAATAGTGTTACAACTGCTAATAATAGTTGTGGTACAACACCTGTTCCTGTTAAACCAATGCCGGACTGCGAATTATTAAAAGTCGCTGCGTTCATTCTGATACCTTATCATAAATTACTTTATAGAATACTAATTCATTTTAGGATATTCAAGTGTGCCAATTGATTTAGGATCAAAGAATGATTTTATATAATCTAATAAGCTAACACCAGACAGAGGTCCTGCCATATATGACTTATAGATCTCCTCTGGATTAAGGGCATAATCACATACGCTAACACCAGAGATATAGCCACCAAAACCCCCTGAGCCTGCAATAGTAGTTGTAAAGTCCTGGCTATCAACTGCATAAATACCAGTATTTACACATGAACGAGCCAACTTACCATCCAAATAGACATCTGTTGTTTTTCCATTAAGAACAACTGTAAGCTGTACCCATTTCTGAAGTTCAAAACCTGTTACACTACAATCACCAGCAGAATTAGTTGTAAGCATATTTGCACCAACATTAGGGCTAGTAAAGAGAGCCTTGTAACTGTTATATTTCATGCAACCATCTACTCCAGAAGAAGCTGGACTGCTACTAACTGTTGCAGCACCAACAGCGGAACAATCTGCAACTGATGAAGTACGAACATGAATAGTATTTTCAATGGCATCCAAATAGACACCAAGAGTGATCTTACCATTACCTTCACCTGCACGGTTACCAATACAGATTACCTCCTTATTGTAATTATTACGTGAGCCGGTCCAGCTATTCACATAGATCCACATACTAACAGAATATTCACCACCTTCATATAGAGGTGGCATTACTGCGCGCGGGAAATCATATGATTTATCAACATTAGCTTTATAAATATCTGGTATGAGAACTACAGATTGAGTAGAAGCTGCAAATAGGAATTTATAAGAATAATAAATTGCAAATGCACCCACAATTAAAAACACTATCTTAACTACCATTGATCCAGAGCCGCTTGCCGGAGCTGATGATGCATTCATTTCTATATTAGTTAGAGCAATTAGACTAAGCGTTTATGCATAAGGTGTCTCCCAACTCATTATAGCTCTAATAGGTGGAATAGCAGGTTTAGAACATCCTCCTGCCGGACAAGAAAGCATATTCATTAATGATATAGTCGCCGTATGAGGTTTTCCTCTTGTATCAGATGAACTCGCATATTCAATTGCCAATTCTTCTGCTGTCATTGCCCGATTATTGTAGCTAACTAATGCGATTTCACCGAAGATATTTGTATATCCGCTCCCAAGTTGTCCAGCCTTCGTAATTGCCGGCATCTTATCAATTAGTTTGGAACTGACAACACGTCCATTATAAACAATACTAAAACGCCGTCCTTCAATTACTATTGCAACAAATGTCCATTTTTGTTCTGGAAGAGGTGGGCAATAGACTGGCACATAGCCTGTTGATGTATATACATATAAGATGTTCTTGTTTTCACCAGCTTTCTTCACTAAGTAAAATACTGGACTCCAATAAAATATTGGTGCTAGACCGTCAAAATCACTACCAAGTACTTTTGTCTTATTAGCCGGGCCTGGTTTAATATAAAATGAAAACGTATAATTATCCAATTTGTTATTTGCCGGTATGAAATTGTATATTTTTTGCTCATTCAGTTGATTTGATCCCTTATCAATTGTTGTCATACCAGATGACCAAGGAGTATATACATAGCGAAACAATAAATATGTAATGCCAATTACTAATATTAATCCTAATAGTAATAGAATTAAAGACATATCTCTACGTATTTATAATCTTTTAGAGTGGATTCAAATTATTTAGCAATAAAATCGGATGCAATCGGCATTTTAGGACTAGTATTTTTAGCATTATCTGTATTTAATGCATATGTCCATATATGTAGATTAATTAAGTAACCTAAGGCACCACTTCCTGCTGCTGATGCGCCACCAGTTTTACATTGATCTATCATTGAATCCAATGTAATTCCTACTTTTGAATCTGGCTGTGTAACTGGTGTTAATTTACCTGGTATCATTCCTGGGCTTCCAAATAATTTTCCTACAGAGGTAATAGGTGGATTTTTCAAATTTCTTGTACCAATTAGACGACCATTATAATATACTTCAAAGTAATTACTAGTTACTATTACTCCAACGCGCATCGGTGTTTTTGATGAAATATTTTTAATTTTAATCACTTCAGTATCTTTTGTTGTTCGCACTTTAACCAATATATCATTTAACGTTTCATCTAGGAAAATACCCAATGAATAATTAACTGGTTTTGTTCCATCAGAAACAGGTGAATATCTCAAAAAAATCGGACGTTCCTCTTGACTTACAGAAGTAGCTCTAAGGTCGTCAAAATATAGATCCATCATAACTGTATAGGGTTTATCACCTTTATCGCCAACTAGGATTGTATCTTTTTCATCTAATTCGCTATGATCTGATGTTGCCCAATAGAGATTGCCATCATTTGTTAATATGCCGGGAACAGGTATAAAGCCCTTACCTCCAATTTTAAATATTGGAAATATAGTATAATGAACAATTATTGCAATAATTAGTATTACAAATAACACTGAGCAGATTGATATTAATATACCTTTGAGCCCTGAATCTTCGGTATTAGATGAATTAACTGTTGGAGCTTTATTTATATTATATCCACTGTTTGAACTAAATCTTCTTTTTAGTCCTTGTATAAAATCAGCCATTATCTAACTTCTCATACGCTTTAATTATGCCGTATGCGTGTGGGGTGATTTATGCCTTAACCTTTATTCATTGCTTGATCCATAAAAAAAAGCGTAGGGGTTGGGGGTTAAGCTCTGATTACAAATCAGAGCCAAACGCCAAAGGCGGATAGGCACTATCCCCCCCGTAGGAACGACAGGGCATATATAACAATACCACAACCGACTGCAGTGACTGTAGCACCTTTAACAAATGACATCATATCAAGTTCAGCCATATCCTCTTTACGCCAAATAGGGCTTCTTCCCCGAGCACCAAGACGACTGATATATTTAAGAGCTTCAGCTTCTGACACTTCAGGCTTTCCAAGTTTTTTATTGACGGCATTATGAAGCTCAACAGTCCATTTAAATAGATCACGACGATTATCTAAAAATGGAATAATTGGTCGCTCTTTTAAATTCTCAACATAGTGCTCACGACATGTTGGACATGGCAATAGATGCTGGAATCCTTCAAAGAACTCTTTTGCAGCCTTCTTTTCACTATATGAAGGATTTTCAGAATAACCAAGGGCAACAATATGTATTGTCATCCAGAAAATTGGACCCCAGACTGCAGGCGGAAATCTCATCTTTATCTATATTTTGAGAGTAATTCAGTTGGCTATATTTGACACAATAACGGTCTAAGAACATGATACATAATATAATTAAGTTTTCAATTAGGTATGTATAGAAATAATACAATTAAAATGTTTTCCAATAGCTATAATAATAGATTTAATTCTACCCATATTTGTACTAATTGTGGTATTAAAGGACATTCATTTAAACAATGTATTGCACCAGTTTTGAGTTATGGATTTCTAATCTTTCGCTTTCCTAAGTCTGATTGGACATTAAATAAGAATCTATGTAGTCCTGGTAATGTAATTAATGGTACAGAATTTGGTGGAAAACCAGAGATCTTAATGATTCGTCGTAAAGATTCTTTGCGCTTTGTTGAATTTGTGCGAGGCAAATATAGCCTTGATGATATTGATTATCTAAAACAGATTTTTGAACATACAACCTTGAAAGAAAGAGAACTAATATTGACTAAGGAGTTTCCAGAATTATGGCAACATGTATGGGGCACAAGTAATCCTAAAAACTATCGTAATGACTTTGAACAGTCTCAAATTAAATTCAATGAACTAAAGACAACTCCCGGCAAAACAGAGGGTAAATCATTACTTCAAGAGATGATTGATGAGGCCCCATTATTATGGTCAGAACCAGAATGGGGATTTCCTAAGGGGCGTCGCAATTCTGGAAATGAATCGGATCTTGATTGCAGTATTCGTGAAACCTTTGAAGAAACAGGTTTGCATCAGTCTTCTTATGATATAATTGAAACAATTGATCCTCTATGTGAAACATTTTATGGTGATAATAAAATCCATTATTGTCATAAATATTTTTTGGCCATAGCTAAAAATACTGTTACTGTTGAATTGAATCAGACTAACCCTCATATGCTTCGTGAAATTGGTGATATTAAATGGGTTCCTATTGATGATGCTATTGGATTGATTAGACCCGAAAATGTTGAAAAGCGAGAAGTTTTACTTAGAGCGATTACTATAATTCGTAATTTATGTCCATTTAGTCATGGTCGTCTCTTTTTTACTAGACCTTAACCCAAATCTTTGATTTGGGTTTCGGACTCTGAGCCTGATTAAAAATCCGGCGAGGACCATGACTCTGAGCCATAAAGTAGCGCCCAAAGGCAGTATATTTTTTCATCCATCTGTGCAGAGTATATATGGATGATCAAATGCTACTAGATAAGTGGGATACTACAACTAATTTTGAAGAACGAGATAAGTTATTACAATTAATGAGGGAACGGCATTTATTTCCAGAATCTGCACAGACTGCATGGGAAGAGACTTCAGGTGCATATCCTACAATAGATGATCCTAATTTTTTAATGAAGTTATTAGGCCGTCGTGAATTTGCAGAATCATATCAAGATGGTGCTCCTCCAACGAAAGGTGATCCATGCATTAAATCTGACGGTGATATTGGATTTGAACTATCAGCTGTACAACGATTTGTAGCTAATTTTATGTCGGCACGTACTCCCTATAAATCCATGCTTCTATATCATGGTGTAGGTGTGGGTAAAACTTGTTCAGCAATTCAAATAGCAGAACAATGGCTACATTTCAATCCTGATAAAAAAGTAATAATTTTAGCACCAAAAACAGTTCATACAAATTTCTATAAAAGTATTTTTGATTTCAGTAAAATTAAATTTGGAAAAACTCCAAATGAACCCAATACAACGGATCAATGTACTGGCACTATTTATTTAGAATTAACAAATACTTTGTATGAACGCAACAAGGATATTATTATCAAAAAAATTAAAGAGAAACGAAAACAACGTTATGAAATTCTCGGATATGGAAAATTCGCAAATCGTCTAAAAAATAAACTTCAATCCATCCCTGAACGCTATCAGGGCGAAGAACGACGTGAGATGGAACGCCAGGAACTCCAGGAATATCTTGAAGGTACATTAATTATCATTGATGAAGTACATAATTTACGTGATAATCCCGAAGAACCTGTCATTGAAGAAGTTGTTAGTGTTGCAGATGATGAAGTAGAAGAAGAGAAACAATCCAGCGAAGAAAAGGCCGGCAAACAACTCACCCCTTATCTGGAGCGTGTTCTTCGGTATGTAGATGGACTTAAGTTAGTTATGATGACAGCCACACCCATGTTTAATAGCTACAAAGAAATCATCTTCCTTCTAAATCTGATCCTTCTAAATGAAAAGAAAGGCGGCCTATCAGAATCCGATATCTTTTACCAAGATGGTACCTTCCGTGAAGGCGGCGAAGAACTTCTTGGATCAATTGCACAGCGCTACATCAGTTATATGCGCGGTGAAAATCCTGATATCTTCCCTCTTCGCCTCAATCCCGAAGAAACTCTGAAAACATATCCTACTATTAATCCACGTGGTATGCGCCTCTCGGCCACAGAGAGATCCTATATTGAACATTTCCCTATTGTTCCTGTTCCTCTGACAGGTGATCTGTTAGCTGTTCAAGAACAATTGATTAATGAACTACCTCAAGCTGATGCGGATACTATATCCGCTCTACGTCTAAAATCAATTATTGAAAAAGGACTCTTTATTGTTCCGCCTGTAACAGAAGAACAGGTAGAAGCAGGCTATAATGATGATGTTGTTACTGATATTATGGAACGTGTTGATATTAATGCTCTCAGTCTGCATTTTCATCGTCAAATAGTTGGAGGCGAGATTATGTGGAAGGGACGTAGTAAAGGTCGCGCAGCATGGCTAGCCCAGGATCAACTGGAGAAATGGAGTCCAAAGATAAGTAAGATTTTGAAATCTGTTCAAAGGGCAGAGGGCGTTTGTTTTATCTATTCTCGCTTTGTACGAATGGGATGTATTCCTATGGCACTTGCCCTTGAAGCAAACGGCTATACCTGTTATGAACGTCTCCCATTATTGGGTGATCGCATACAGGCACCTGGAGGACGTCAATGTGCGCTCTGTCCTGTCAAAGAAGATAATCATGAGGGCGCAGATCATGAATTTGCACCTGCTTATTATTGTATTTTAACTGGTGATGGAAAACTCAGTCCTAATAACCAGATTCCTATTGCAGAGGCTGTCACAGATGAAAATGTGAATGGAGCGCGAATCAAAGTGATTATTGGAAGTCCTGTAGCATCTGAAGGTGTTGATTTTAAATTTATCCGTGAAATCCATATTTTAGAACCATGGTATCATTTGAATAGAATTGAACAGATTATTGGTCGTGGTATTCGCACAGGTAGTCATTGCTTGCTTCCACCAGAAAAACGTAACTGTACAGTCTATATGTATGCCTGTGTAATGCCTGGCATACCACGTGAAACCGGTGATCTTTTCAGCTATAGAAAAGCCTATAAAAAGGCGCGACTTATTGGTGGCGTTAGTCGTGTGTTGAAAGCATATGCAGTAGATTGTAATTTGAATCACGATGCTATTATAATTAAAGGTCGTGATACACGTACAATTGTAAATTCTCAGGGAGAGACTATAACTAATGTTAGTGTTGATGATAAACCAAATACATCTATCTGTGATTGGTTGGATACGTGTGATTATCAATGTATTCCTCGTATTGATGTAGATGTAATTGATGCATCAGAGGTGAGCTATGATGAATTTACTGCCCGTTGGTATGATGCACGCATGAAGCGTGATCTTCGGGCGATCTTCCAGCAGCCAGGGATGGTGATTATTCCTTATGAAGCAATTGCAACTCTTCTTGGAAAATATCCACGTGTTGCAAGACTAGCTCTTCTGAAAAATGTAACAAATAATCCTTCATTTGTTGTGCGAAATAATGGACGCGATGGTTATATTATTTATCGTAATGGATATTATTTATTCCAGCCATTTTTGCTGAAGGATCTTCGCATTCCTCGGGCTGTTCGTATTAGTGCTTTCCCAGAGAGACAGGATCATTATAGTCCTGAATTTATGAATATGATCGGTGAGCCTGTTGAAGCAGAAGAAGAAGAGGAAGAGTTGGATTCAGAGGAGCCAAGAATAGATCCAACATTTATAAAACAGATTTTGAAAGCAGTCAGAGACTGGGCTCAAGGACTAATGATTAAAAATATTCAAGTACCGACTGATATCATGACATGGTTGAGTGGTCAAAAGGATTTTGATAAGAAAGATCTAACACGTATCCAAAATCGCTTGCAAATGGTTATATGGGTTGGAGAATCTATGCGATTAGCTGGTGTAAAACCAGAAATCTTTGAACAGGTTTTACTTGAATTTATTTTTGATGAATTTATGAATGAACAAGAACGATTTGCATTCTATGAACATTCTGAGCTAACTGATACTGGAGCGCAATTATCTCCTATTCAATACAATCAATATAGCAAGAAAAATATGGCATATGTTTTTGTCAGCACTGAGACTGGACAACTACAATATTTCTGCTCACCTGATAAAACCGAATGCTCGCCTGCTATTGTGGATTTAATCAATGAACGCGGTCCATATTATAAATTCTATGTTGATGATGCAAATACTGGATTTTTCTATGGATTTATGATTCCAAAAACTAATGGATCATATACATTCAAGACCAATACGCCTCTTAAACATGGATCAAAAGATGCACAAGAACGAAAGATTCCTACAGGAAAGGAATGCGCAATTGTATCTAATTCAAGTCTGCATATTCGTAATGCTATTTCACTTGGGGATTTCTTGAAGACCAAGGGATTAGATGATCTTGGATTGACAGATTATGTATTGGATAAATCTGATAGAAAACCAAAGAATACGCAACAGATCTGTACTATAAATAATTTAATTCTTCGTTATATGGATATAATAAAAGTAGATGGAAAACGCTGGTTTTATAGACCAGTTGATGCGGCTATGACAGGTCATAAGGGGCGATTTTAGAGCCTAAAATTGAGTGATTTCAAATTATAGAGGATAAACTAGAAATGGAGACCAAGGTAGTATTTGAGGAGAAGGTGAGTCTATCGCCAACTGATATAAATAGAATTCAGAGTTCATCAATTGACGAACTTCTTTTGAAAAAATTTGCGAAGACAAATGAAGGTCAGTGTTCAGTTCATGGATGGTTGATTCCAGGATCATTGAAGATTCTATCACGGTCTATTCCTACTTCTGAAGGTGGTCGTTTTACTGGTGATCTAGTTAGTTGGGTGCAAATTGAAGGATCTGTTATTTATCCTGTTGATGGAGCTAGACTTCAAGGTCTGGTTCTGAAGAAGAATAAGATGGGTCTCTTTGTTATGTATGAAAATGCTATTCAAATTATGGTTCCTCGTGATCTACATATTGGCAATGAAGAATTTGATTCCATTCAGATCAATGATATGATAGAGGTTGAAATCAAGAAATCTCGTTTTCAGGTAAAAGATCAATATATTTTGAGTGTTGGTCTATTTATTTCAAAAGTTCTGAAAGCACCTGTAGCTATTGCTTCCGACAGGGAGGAAGAGGCTGAGGTTGAAGAGGTGCATGTGGAAGAGGCTTTGCCAGAGGAGGAAAGTGTGGAGCTTGAATCAGAACCCGGATCAGAAACTGGTGAATCGGCAGAAGAAGAACCCGAGGATGGAGAAATGGAACTTCCTTCAGATGTAGTTGAAAATATGTAATTGCGTTGTTAATATTATTTCAAATTCGTTGCTGGCCCTAGAAGAATGAATAAATCTTATGATGATCGCAAACATTTTTTAGAACAACTTGAAATACTTAGTCGCAGTGAGCAGGAAGAGGTTTTTAGAATTATTCGTCGTTATGCCGATAAATATTCTGAAAACAAAAACGGTATTTTTTTTGATGTAAATGCTCTGCGTCAAGACACATTTGATCGTCTCAAAGAGTTCATGGATTTCTGTATTCAAAATCGTACAGAGCAGGAACAGCGCACTAATGAAATGAACTCTATACGTAGTGAATGTGTTAGTGATAGAGATATAATCCCTATTGGTCAGTTGCCTGGTCAGCCTAAAAACTAGAGGCATTTATTACATAAGCTGTCCCCTACACAAATGAATGTTCCAAAACCAATAACAATTGATATACTTAAAACATGGGCATCCAAGAATCCATACTCAGCAGTGACCTTAAAAAGAGCACCGCCGATGTTGATATCTGATACAAATACTGATTTTTTCAGTGAGACCTACAAGCTGATTCCAGCGCCTACTGGAAAATGGAGTTCAGAGATTTTGGAGCCGGCTGGTATAGTTAGTTATATTTTATGGCATCGTGATCCTCTATATCGTGTTTCTAATGGTCTTCTTCGTCGTCAAATCTACAATGAATCTATTTTAGAGTTGCAACAGGAGCTAGAATCAAAAATTACCGGCACAAAATTTTCTCGGCGTAGGCGCAGATTAGTTGAGGTACTTAATGGATCATGCAAAGATGCTGCCGATGTGGAGATTCATGATGAGTTCTGGGCTACAGTACTTGGACATCAGTTTGTAAAGATTGCAACACGTACTGATGCCGGCAAACGGGTCCGTTTTTGTCCGCCTGTAAATACATGGGACGCAAGCAAACCAATTATTTTTGTGGATGAACATTTTGAATCAGTGTTTATTGCACCAGTTGCAGGCCATGAGCGACGCTGTTTAGCCGATTACATAGTTAAGATTGAGGATGCTGGCTGGAAAGTGAGCTGGCCAGAGGCAGAAGGTACTGCCGCAGAATTAAATGATGCTGTAATACCGTTATTGTCTGTAATCAGAGTACCTGAGAAAACGAAGAAGGCTGAATTGGCTGCTATAATTGGTCGCTATCATGCAATGCAGCATTTAATTGATATAAGTAATAACAAATCTGAAGATGGCGATGATGAGTAGTAAATGCTTTGCAAAATTGACAATATATTCTAACAGTACTTAGGGTATATTGGCATATATAAATAGAGAGATAAATGGATGTTTTACCTGCAGAGGCTCAAAAACTCCGCCAACTTATGACCGCGTGGAGCGATCATAAGGAATACGAGTTGGAGGCGACCTTTGGTCCCAAAGGAACTGTTGATGCATCCGTTTTCTTCGGGATTGCACAGCGCTTGAAGGCGAAAGGATTTGAACAGTTGCCACAAGAGGATCGTCTAAATATTATTTTGCCAGAGCGTATTCGTATTACTCTTACTGGCACTGGCATCATTCAACAATATTGTCGCGATGATTCATTGCAAAATAAGCCTTTTGTGGCCATGATCAAGGATCGTACATTCGTTGAAAGCAATTTGGACTTGGATGAATATGAGACACGTATCAAGGTTCGTCGTGAGGTTGAAATGGCACAAGACGATGCAGCTCTACGTGAAGTTCTTGAACGCTGGGCAGTTCATCGTAAGGCATTCCGTCTAATTCGCCGTTGGTCATTCAAGGGTAAGGGTGTTCAGTTTGATTTGTCAATGGTTCGCCATACTCGTAAAGATGCACGTGGTGAATTCAAATGGGTACGTACATTCAAGGAACAGGCATTTATCCAAGATCCACCCATTTATGAGGTAGAAGTTGAACTTGAGCACTCAAATGCCGACATTGATCTGGCCACTAAAAATCTCATTTCAGGAATTGGTGAAGTACTTCGTGGTATGCAGAAAAATAGTATTATTATTCGTAAAAGTCAAAAAGAACGAGTTCTCAGTGGCTATAAGCAGCTTACCGAGATGCCGCGTTTCCGTGGTGTGCAGCCTGTAACTATGGAAGTGAAGAATATGACCGCCATAATTGATCCTAAAGTTCCTAATATTCGTAATGGCTACAATGTGACTGATAAGGCAGATGGCCAGCGTGTTCTTGGATATGTTGATCGCCGTGGTGAGCTCTTTATGATTGATATGGGTATGAATGTATATCGCACGGGTCTTGTCAAAGAGGCTTGTAATAATTCACTAGTTGATGGTGAATGGATCACAGTTACCAAGAAAGGTCGTGGTATCTCACAACTTCATCTCTTTGATATCTACATTGCTCCAAATGCTGAGAAAGTAGATTCACTCCCTTTCTTTGTTCCACCTGTTGCAAAAGATGAACCTGCCGCTAATAGCCGCTACATGCATTTGAAGCAATGGCTTGAACTATGGATGGCCGATTCTGGTCCTAAGATTGTTGCGAAGGGTATCAATGAGACCAATAAGCTGATTGTACAGGTGAAGAATTTCAAATTCCCCAAGAATCCTGCAGATATTTTCAGGAAGTCTGGTGAAATGTTGGATATGGATCAAATCTATAACACTGATGGTCTTATTCTAACACCAAATGCAGAACCACTTCCTTCAAGACCAGGTGCTGCATTCCGCAGTCAATTTAAATGGAAACCTGCACACGATAATACTATTGACTTCTTAGTGAATTTTGAGAAGAATTTGGAGGATGTGAAGACTGATAAAATTAGTATTGGAATCAACTATGAAACAAATGAGACTACTCGTTATAAGACTCTTCGTTTATATGTAGGCAGTTATAAGACTGCAGCACAGGCAGATCCTCGTGCTGCAGTACTCTTTGGTGGTGAGAAGGCGCTGGCTAATACAGATGATTCCAGTTATAGGGCTATCTTATTTACTCCACGTGAATTTCCAGATACTATGGCAGCGACCTGTTATTTGAAGGTAGAGCGTGATTTTGAGACTGGTGAGGAATATGTAATGACCGAGCGTTCAAAAGAGCCTATTCGTGATCGTTCAATTGTTGAGATGGCCTATGATCCTAAGAGAGAGCCTGGTTGGCGCTGGATTCCTGTCCGTGTTCGTCATGATAAGACTGAGCGCTTCCTACGTGCTCTGGCAATGCGTCTTCCTAATCCTTTGCTGCGTACAGCAAATTCTGATGAAACTGCTTCATCTGTATGGAACTCAATTCATGATCCTGTAACTGAATATATGATTCGTACTGGTTCAGAGGAGCCTTCTGAAGAGGAGATCAAAGCATTGACCTCTGTTCATGAAGAGATGGAGGGGATTGGTAAAGTCTATTATAGTCGTACAGCAGTCAAAAAGGATCAGAATCTAGTCCGCGGTCTTCGTGACTTCCACAACATTTATATCAAAGAGAATATCTTGCTAAAAACTGCTCTTGCTGGTGGTGGAAAAAAACTACTAGATATTGGATGTGGTGTTGGTGGTGATTTACAGAAATGGCGTCGTGGTAATGTCGGATTTGTTCTTGGTATTGATCCCGCTGGTAATAACATCACAAATCCTAATTCGGGTATTTATGAGCGTTACTTCAATATGTTGAAGGAGGTTGGTCCCGAGGCAATGGCGCCAATGGTCTTCGCAATTGCAGATGGCAGTAAGAGTCTTGTAGATGGTGTTGCTGGTGCAAATCCAGAGGAGCGTGATATTCTTCGCGCCGTCTTCGGTCGTATGAAGCCAGAGAATCCTATTCCTCCGTATGTTGAGCGCTTCGGTGCAAATGCTTTGAAGGATGGTGCTGATGTGATGACATTTATGTTTACGCTCCATTACTTCTTTGAGAATCGTGAGCAGTTTGATGGAATGTTGAATAACATTAATCAGTGCTTGAAGGTCGGTGGTTATGTGGTCGGCTGTCTCTTTGATGGTGATGCAGTATTTAATATGTTGCGGTCTGTTCCGAAGGGCGAAGCGAAGATTGGTAAGATTAATGATACTCCTATTTGGTCTATTCGCAAGGAATATGATGCTGATGACTTGAGTCCAGATTATGATGGTCTTGGACTAGCAATTGATGTAGATTTTATCAGTATTGGTACAGTTAATCGTGAGTTCTTGGTGTCATTTGAGTTCTTTACTCGTATGATGCGCTCAATTGGCTGTGATCTCTTGACGGATGAGGAGGCACGTGAAGTAGGTTTGAATAAGAGTACTAATATGTTCAATGTGAGTTATGAGATGTCAAAGAAGTCTGGAAAGAATTACTTTATGGATGATATTGTGAAGGACTATTCATTCTTGAATCGTTGGTTCATCTTCAAGCGCAGATCTACTAGCGAACAGCCTATTGTTGAGGTACCTGTTACGCCTGCTGTCCCTATGAAACCTATGACTACCATGACTCCTGTAGCTACGCCAGTAGCTACGCCAGTAGCTACGCCAACTGCAGGTATTCCTGTGGCAATTCCTGTTGCAGAGGAGGTTAGTACAGTTCCAGTTACAGCAACTAATAAAACAGCTACTAAAAAGGGCAAAGCGCAGGCGCAAACCCAACAAATTAATGTAGATAAATCATTTACTCCATCGGAACTCTTCCAATTTAGCCCTGATGCCAGTCAGCAGGATGTATTGAAGATCAATGAGCCTGGTGCTGGGCGTTGGTTATCTTTATTGGCGCCATTCCCTATCCCTGATCCTGAAGATTCTGCTGTTATTTATCCATCAGTGGAACATTATATGGCTGGAATGAAATATAAGATTGCAACAAATAAGCCAGAGCTTGCGAAGACGGTCATGTCCCAGGAAGGAAAGATCCATCAGAAATATTTGGCTCAGAGACAGGCTGAAAGTTCAACTGGTGCGCGATCTCTGAATGCAGATCGTGAAGCGACACTTTTGAAAGAGGAGGCCGATGAAGTCAAATTTGAAAGCCGTCCTCAAGCTATGGTCAAATTTGGAGCTCTATATGATGATAGTAAATGGATTGCAGCAAAAGATCGTGTTCTGACAGATGCTTTGACTTATCGCTGGATGCATGATAAACGCTTCAGAAAGATCGTGGAGGCTGTTCGTGATCAGAATAAGTATTTATTGTATTATACTGGTACTGCTGCCGGTTCAGAACTTGGTGGAAAGCGTCGTACCGCCGATGGACGTATTGATGGTGCAAATAAGGTTGGTAAAATTATTATGAATTTGGCTAATTTCCCACCATTTTGAATCTAAACTGCTGACACTATTTAATATTAATGAAGGCACTAAATGAATCTGATGCAGTCTATATAACTATACCGGCAAATGATGACCAACAGCATTGTGCATCATTTACCAGACGTGAATGTAGAGAATTTGCTGCACCATTGTTTTTTATGATAGGTTTTGGAGTAATTTTATTGATAGCTGGTTTATTTTTTATATTTGCTAAACACTAGAAATGGATGCAAGTGATCTTATAAATAAAAATAAAGCTAAAGCACAATGGGCCTATTTTACAGTAATGACAAGCACAATAAATACAGGATGCACTAATAATGTTTGTTCAAATGTATTACAATATCCTTGTAAAGTTCGCTATCCTACTTATGAAGAACGTGAAAATATTCGTGTAGGACGTGCCGAATGTAATCCTACATGTAGTACAATTACATGTTATTATAAATCAACTGCTTGAAGAGGTTCATCATAAAACTGAATATTTTTATTATATTTATAGATATTATAAAAATATGCCTGCAGCACCTTGGCAGATCTTATGGAAACGCAATGAGCATCCTCGTGATAAACGAATCGTTTTTGACGAACCAACACATATCTATACTGTAGATGGATCTTATGAAGGTTGGGCATCTACAACTGGCTTTGTCCATGCATTCTTTGGACATTTTGACCCTGATGCAATAATTGCTAAGATGAAAAGTTCGCCTAAATGGCCGCAAAGTAAATATTTCGGAATGACTGATGAGGCAATAAAAAAACTGTGGTCTGATAATGGTGCAACAGCATCAGAGGCAGGGACAGAGATGCATTTAGCAATTGAAATGTATTATAATGAAGCGTCTGCACTCATTCCTCCGCATGTTTTACAGACAAAGGAATGGCGTTATTTTATGAATTTTGTGCGTGCAACAGAAGCCGATATTGAACCATACAGACTTGAATGGGAGGTGTTTGACAAAGATATTAAATTAGCAGGATCTATTGATGCAGTATTTCGTCGTCGCTCAGATGGAAAATTCTTGATCTATGACTGGAAACGATCCAAAGAGATCAAGTTTGAAAATCGTTTTCAGAAAGGCCTGGGTCCAATGGAACATTTAGATGATTGTAATTATTGGCACTATAGTTTGCAACTTTCAATCTATAAATATATTTTGGAGAAAGAATATGGTATGTCAATTGTTGAATTGGCTATTATTATTCTACATCCTGATCAGACCCCTCGCAACTATAAAAGAATTAAATTGAATGATATGCGAGAAGAAGTACTTGAAATGGTTGAATGTCGCAAAGCAGCTATTGCTTCAGGACAACATGATTCTATCGTAATTATTGATGGTCAGCACATCAAAAAACACTAGAAGCTATTTATAAAGGAATAACTTGTCTTCGCCGCCGAAGAGTTACTGGTGCTTCTCTGGCAGCCTTTATTTCATTTTGAATACGAGCAGGCAACTGATCAATAGGAATTTTTGATTCAGTTGGATTGCGATTATTTACTAGAAGACCGAAGGATCCATCTTGTTCTACAATTACATGTATAGAATCTATCTGTGTAGATGGATCTGGAATATATATTATGGTCCGAAGATTTTCAGGAATAAAAACAATTGGCTCTAATAACTTTTTAGCAATTGCGGAAGGATTAATTGTTTCTTGGAACTGAAGAATGGACCGAAGATTTTCTTCGGAGGTAAGAGCCCATAACTTAGAATTTGTATCAAAATGCTCTAGGAATTCATCGCTAAGACTATACATTGTTTCTGGCCGAAGATCGGTGGTGCCTTCTTCAGCTGATTGAATAATCTCCTCATAGTATTTTGGTACTTCATGAGTCTTCTTCGCCCACTCTAACTTCAAGAGTTCAATCCATGAAACGGAAGATTCTGGTAAAATCCATTCATCTTCAATACGTACAGCAGTCTTCAGTTGCACAGTTGTCTTCACACGGTCTTCCAGGATCTCATTGCGTCGCTGTCTAAACTGTATTAGTTCATCAATTAGGCGCATAATAAATAGATCCTTTGTCAAAACAAATGTAGGAGTTTTCTCTGGAATATGAATCTTACATGTTCCATCAGATTTAGACCAAGCACATGCATCTGTGCATTGTTCTTCGGTCAGACGGCGACAATCACGTCGTTTAATAAATGGACGTCCAGGAATATAGTCAGCAGATGCAATAAACCATTTATCTAGTTCTGATTGTAATAAAATCATTAGACGTCGCCGACGTTCAAATACTGGGAGTCCTTTGCGGAAAATTACATTCTCAACATCTTTACGCAGCCTACCAGATTCACGTTCTCCTAACCAATGAGCCACTGATAGACGGAAATGCTGATACAATTCAGCTAATTGAGTTCCTGAAATTGCGGCTAAATCTTCAGGAAGTTCGGTAGCCTGACTAGTGAATGCCTCACATTCCTCATCAGCATCCTCTGAGAAAAAGATTGCACGATTCATCTCATATTCAGGAAAATCGCCCGATTCAATCAACGATTGAATTTCGGGCGGCAAGTTTGCTATTACACCACGTGCTGGACAAATTGCACCATTTGCAAAACGGATTGCACGCACCTGTTTAGATCCCTCAATCTTCAAAATTGCATCAATCTTATATCCTGGATTTTCTTCCACAAGCTTAGCCATTGCACCTTCAGTATAGAATTCCATAATTTTATCCACTGATGCAACTGGTACTGAATTCCAATCAAAATAATAATATGATTCTAATGGCAAATATCCATCATCTGCTACAGGCATTGGAATCAGACGTCCAGTTCCTGTAAATAGTGTTACACCTACAATATGATTATATACGTCACGGACTATACCTTTGACATAATCTTTTATTGGTGAATCAGGGGCAAGCAGCTCACTGACTGTTATCAAGTCTTTTGATTTAACAGCAGAACCAGCTGTATAGATTGCACGACCAACATATTCACAGCTACTTGTAAATTCAGTTATACGCTGTGTAATAATTTGATCTAATTTATCATTGGTTGTAGGATTGAATTTTAAATATGTCATATGCCGACGATCAGCAAAATGCTCATCTGGTTCAATAAATTCATAATACATTAATGCCTCATAAATATTTTGTTGATCACGAAGCATAAATCCAAAATCACAGCCTTCGTGAATTAGAGGATTATAACCAAATGGAGGGCAAGCGATTCGTGGTGCTTTCTCTAGGTCTTGTGAATCATATTCTATAATAATAAAAATAAAACCATTTTCACTGAAAATTCCTTTATATGATAACATTTGTCCAAAAATACGATATTCCTTGTAAGTTGTATTACTTGTTACATATTCAATGAAAGAATGATAGGCCATATATGCACGGCGTAATTCAAATTCATTTTGTGGATTTGGAGTAATATTTAGATGAATTGAACACCATTTTTCTAGATCCTCTTCTGTGGGCCGAGGTCCGCATGGATTATAGAATTCATGGATTAAATTTCCATAGTTGGCTGAAATAAATAGACGAGGGCTCATGCGATCAAGAATCAACTGACGTACCTCTTCAATTGAATTTTTATTTAGATATGGAGCCAGTACTCCAAAGAATGCATTCGGATCCAATGTCTTTGATCCTTGAACACCCATACGCAAAAATCCATGCATGCCCTTTGTTGGGCGAAGTTCCTGACGAATATCACGTTTCACTAACGCAGGACTATTCTGATGGAAATATTTATCTAGTGCAGGACCAATAAGACCAAATGTACCTGGCTTCAAAGGAAATCTGGCAGCCTCTAAAATATAACTACTAGGCAATTTGAAACGATAGATCTCATAATTAACAATATCATCTTCCTGAGGTAAAGGCACCTGTTGCTCCTGTTTTTGTCCAGCATCTGGGCCACCATCTTTACGACTAAGAGCTAGAAAAGGCGCAAATGCTTTATCTGTTAGACGGTACATTGTTGATTTATCATAACAGCATGGAAGTTCAAATTTATCTGGATGTGTAGAATCTTTTGTAAAATCAATAAAAGTTGCAACTGTGCTAGTACTTTGTGGAAGGAAACCACGACGCATAACAGTGTAACCGACTTTTGCAGCCTTCTTATCTACAATCTCTTCGCCACCACAGAAAGGACATCTATTTGGTTTCTTAGGTTCAGGTTTTTCATATCCTTTGCGCCATCTAGATCCTTCAAAGTCACGTGTTAATACCATAATTTTATCTTTGAGACAGAATAATAATGGACAGAAATAATAATTTGGAGTGGTTGGATTAGTTCCATAACGAAGTACTGTGACCACTTCGCCGATCATTGGAGGCTCTGTTTCTCCAGGCCTCAAAGGAATTTCAACAAATGTAATATCTTTGTCATTCTCGTATTCTTTTAACATTCGCTTGTATTCTTGTTCAGATAGACCGACAGGTTGGCGATTAGCATTTGACTGACATTTGCGTGAATAATCATTATCACCTTTAATGCCAGCCTTAAATTCAAAGAGACGTGGATCAAGTTCCTTCAGCTTTTTAATATACCAGCCGGCTGCAACTAGCTCCTTGTCTTCGTCCTCCTTGAATACACGTTTTGCACCCCCAGACTGGTTAAAATCATCATTTAAATACATAGCAAAATCATCAAATGAATTTTTAGGAGCCTTAGCCTTTGGCGCAGCGTCCATATCACTTCCTGAACTATTCAGCCCATAAAGATCAATATCAGAAAGCTGAGCAGCTGCAGGTGGTATAATTTTATTGACAATAGCCTTTGTCTCATATTCATCATCCTCTTTCTCAATACGAAGCTGTTCAATGCGTGTAATTGCCGGTTCCATCTTCTTTATGACCTGTTCAATCTCCTTATTTGCAACAGTTGTTATATCAGTTGTTAAATACATTGAGAGAATTGAATAAATTCGTTGTAAATGTTTAATTGATGTACAACGAGTAATTTTAATATTATATACTGGATGTTGTCCAAAGATTGCAATATCAATTCCAGGATTATTTTCTTTACTGAAAGTATGCAATTCAGGATTGACAAGAATATATGAATCATCTAACTCAGCATATTTACGCAGCATCTTCTCGGATTCTTCAAATGTCAGATTAAATTCACTAGAAATTGCAGGAATTACATTTGATTTTACAGAATGAACTTGGATATATTGACGGATAAATGTATAGATGTTATTTGGATCATCCGCATATTGATTTACTGTCTTGTAACGAAGAAGTATTAGAGGCTTAGTCTCTGGATTATAGTTTTTGATTTCCTGGAAGAAATATGAAAAATGCTTCAGACGCTCACTTAAAACCTTGGAAGTCAGATGCTTATCTTCACGCTCTAAACGAAGACTGAGTGTTAAACTGACTTCATTCAAGCCAATACTTCTTCCTTCCAAATGTGTTCGCTTCACTCCTTCAGATAAAATCATGTCCAAATCACGAAGATCGGTCTTCGGATCAATACCATTTCTATGTTGTTTTGATGGAAGTAGCGTCACAAATGCGGAACCATCATGGAAGACTTTTACAGTAGCATAGAGTGGAGGGCTTCCAGCCTCTAGACCTTTAGTTAAAACCTTCATGAATAGAAAATCAGTGTTAGGATCTGGACTCTGTTCATCCTTCCATTGAAGAAGTAATCCAGGATATGCAATATCAGGAATTGGAATCACTCCTTGCACATGAATTTTTGTAATAGGTTCATCTAGAGCCGATAGAAAACGCATAAATGGTCTGCGACTATTAACATCTGTATCAAAGAAGAGTTCTTCTAAGGATTTAAATGGAGTTATGAAAGCGCCTTCGGCTTCGGCATCGCTCTCCACAAAATCAAGTCGCAATGCTAGAATATTATTTACATCAAGATGAACTGTTGGAACATCATTTACAATTAAATCTTGTATAGCACTCAACATCGCATTATTAGCAATCATGTATTTTAAAAGTTGTGATGCATCAGCAATATCCTTAGCTGTAGGTCTATAATTACTAGGCCCTAGTGCCGGAAAATACATCTTAAATCTACCAGTCCAATCACGATCAGGTATTGTTTGTCCATCATAGAAGCCAAAAGAGGCCAACATATCCTCGGCACAAAATGCAAAAAAAGTCGGCACCTCACCAGCATATGCTTCTTCAATTAGTGAGCGACCACGATTATCACGGGCGACTGCTCTTGGCTCGCCTAATGTATCAATAAACTGGCTATCTAATGGTGTGCCAGGTCGGCAACGAAACAGAGGTGATTTAAGAATAATATAATCTGTATCTGATCCACGTTCATATTCTGAATACCATTGGTTATCTGCCGGCATATAGAAATCTTTATCAGTCTCTGTTGAGTTGCCTGATGCAGTAGCAAAAAAGACCTGATCTGGCAACCATGAATTTGATTCCTTTGACTCATATAGTCGTAGCTTCAATTCATTAATAGTTGTAAAAGGATATACATTATAAATGATTTGATCCTGAAAGGACTTATCAACTTGGGACCAACATTTAATTGTTATGGAAAATGGTTCTAGTGAACCTAATTTCTCCACATTTTGGAGAACCCTTTGAAATTGTGGGATTTCACGTTCCATTCTATTGCTACTGTTTATAAGTCGGCTGCTATTTAGTACTCATTAGAACTCCGTTCTGACTTAGAAATCTGCTTTATTTATATATGCCTAAAACATATCACCGATTTTGAAAATGCTATTAAGTCCCACTGATTGTGTGCCTTTAGCATTCTCCTCATCTTTTGCCGGATTATAGGTGGGCTGATCAGTAATACTAACACCACAATAAGCTACAGGATGAGCACGGAAATCTTGATGTGTATAGAGATTCATAGCTTCAGCTTCACGTAAAAGCCAGCCAAAATTATTCCAGAATTCTGGCTCATGACCAACAGATTTTGTAATAGTATGTGCTAATTCATGAATACCAACAAACATCATCACTTCTTCGCCAACAAGTGACTCATCTGGTCCATTTCTTTGACGCAGGCATAAATGAATTGCTTCCCCCTTATTCACTGAATAAGAAGTGTGTTTTGCATCAGGAGTGGCCTCTAAAAACCGATCAGGATCTGCCTTAAAATTCTGGGCCATACGCTGGACCTGTGGCTTTGCTGGATATTTAGACACTAAAGAATCACATAATTTTCCTAACCTGATCCGAATTTTTGATAATAGATCTGCCGCTTCCTGTTTATCAGCCATGTCACGAACCTTATATGTACGGCCATCTACGCGTGATTTAACACTTACTAATGGATATTGTCCTGTCAGCATTGATGTTACCCATGATGTTAGACCGCTCATTTTCCTTCTAATTGATCTATTAGAATCATGAACACAAATATCACTATTGGTCCTGAGCCGGGTGCATCTAAATATTTCTATCAGCGTTTAGCAGATTTATTATCATTTGATAATACAAGACTAAATCAAATTCTTGAATTGACTCAATATAGCATCACATATTCAATAAGCACAATTCTTCTTGGATTAGGAATGAATATCACATTTCCAGCATATAATGATAAGATCAGTACATGGCGGCTTTTTGGAGAAATTATTGTAGAGCTTGTTGTTTTGACTATTGCAGTATTTTATATTAGAAAATTAAATCAAACTATTCCTTTTATGTTACATATTAGTAATGGTGGTCTCAGTTCCTATAAACCATATATGACAACAGAGTATCAGGGAGAGATAGCATTATCTATTATTTTTGTTGGTGTTCAGTTCAGACTTGTAAGGAAATTGGCTCTATTTGCGCAACGATTGGCACAGATCTTAGTGGCTGAGACGGCGGTAAAGAATGAGTTGGAAGCAGCAATTCATGGGGCATTAGAAACTGTTGCAGGGGATTTCAAGAAGGCAGCAAAACCACAACTTTAGAGTATATGTAAGTAATAATTCAATTAACAATAAGGTAAATTGATTAATTGAAGTATTTAGCAGGGGGTTGAAAAGGTAAAATGAAATTATAAAGATTTTAATTAATCTCCAAAGGACGACGATTGAAGTCAGGCTCAATAGTGGAGTTATTGAAGATAGAAACAGCAACCTGGGGATTGGGAGGCTCAGAACGGAGCTGGAGATTGGCGTTCTTCAAGCTCTGGCCGACAGTGTTGATACCAACAAGCGCACCAGCAGAGAGGAAATTAACACCCTTCAAGGAACCAGGGCCGAGGGGGTTCTGCTGAGCCCAAACGGAATTAGTATCACGAGGGAGGAGCTCAGAAGCAGTAAGCTGATCACGAGGGTAGCAACCAGCAGGGGCAGCAGCGTTACCGAAGTCAGCTGGACCAGACTCAAATCCTTCTGAAGCAGATCCATTGGGGTTTTGGAAGCCCGCCATATTACCAGTAGCACCTGGGACCATATTTTGTGCAGCCTGTGTAGCACCAGGAACATCCATAGCCTGCATTTGCTGACCAGTAGCATTGGTAGTTGAATTACCACCAGCAATAGTCATCTTAGGTGTGCTAGCATCAAAGCCATCACGACCTAGTCCGAGAAGACCGGGGTTAATCAGATAGATTGCAATCAGGACTAGTGCAGCTAAGCCGACGAACATAAGAATAGAATCAGTCTTCATTGTCTCTGTTGTAGTATGAGTGGATTTTTGAGAGACTACAATCTCAAATTAATCCGACTCGGACTCGTAATCAGTCTCACCATCTTCATCCGATGAACTAAAAAGATCTTCTTCCAAATCCCCATACTTTGAAAGATACTTCGTCATAGCCCTTTCAAGGCGGAGCTTTGATATCTTCATTCTTAGGTTCGCCTTCTTCAAGCGTTCAATGTCTTTCAGCTTTTCGGGACTGTTCAGCCGGAGAAAATCATTATCTGATACGTTAGCCGACACCATGGATGCAACATCAATCTCTTCCAGATCATCGTTATCAGCCAATTCAATCTTAGGCTCAGGCTGAGCAATCCAAATAATATTAAAACTATTACCAGTAACTTCAATCGTCTTTGGTAATAGAGTCCAATCACATATTCCTGTGATTTGTTCGCTTGCACGCAAAGTATGACGTGTTATACGAATCAATTGTGCCGGTGTATAACTCTTTGCAAATTTAGAACTATGAGCTCGTAAAAAGGCTGCATATAAATCAAGTAAATATGATGATATCAATGCCGGAGTAAAAACCGGAGTATTTAATGCTTCAATAGTACAAGTTAGCATTTCATTATATGCTCTTGCATTTGTTATATTAAATGTAAATACAGTAATTGATTTGCCACTACTATCATTATGTTTAGCTGCTGTTGGTTTATCAAACTGCCATTCATTATCAGTCATTCTGCGCTAAAGGCCTCTTGTTTTTAGTCTATTCTAACACAGTAGCTATGAATAGCAGCAGCTCGCCAATAAAATCAGCTTGGTTGCAAAAGACTATTGAAAATTTAGTAGTTAGTTTTAAATCCGAAGAGACCAGACAATGGCTCCAAGTATTTATAGTAGATCCGGTCATTCAATATATCATGGAAAAGTCATTTCCATATGTTATAATTTGTATTGTAATTATTGCAGCTATGATACTTTTAACTATAAGTACATTTCTTCTAGTTTTCTTCAGAACTAGTGGCAAAATAGGAGGTTGTATGCATTGCGCATCTATCGGGCATTAAAAGTCTTGTAAAAGGGGTAGTAATGAATACGCCTTCAGCTTCTGCTTTGGCACAGCCACAAACACAATCAAATGCATTAACTAAAACTACCTTGCCACCCGATTTCAATAAGTTTGTACGTCATTATGTGCATTTTGATAGTTTAACAAAGTCTTATCAGCAACAAACTACAAATGCACGACAGATGAAGGATGTCTATGAGGAAAAAATTGTTAAAGCAATGGAAGATTCTCATATGACAAATGCTGTGATCCAGATTGCTGGGGGTAAAATATTGCTTGAAGAGACCACACATCCGGCACCACTGAATTTTATGCATCTTGAACGAATGCTTCATGAATATTTTCAGGCAAAAGGAAGTAAATATCCAGATGAAACTGACAATATTTTAAAATTCATAAAACAAAATCGGAAATCCGTCACTGCTCGTAAATTAAAGCGTGAAATGACCATTCCAATGCCAGAACCATTAACTAATGGTCTAAACAATTAATTAACACATACGACAGATACTTCTATGGAACATATATCAAGTGCAAGAGAGGATGAGATACATAATGCTATCTATCAGCGTTATTTCAGATCTTGGGAACAATGGCTGCACCAAGATCTAGAACCAGATAAGCGTCATGAACGTATAGGTGATATAGCTACAGTTATTTTCAATAACTTTCTTGATAAAGGATATTATCTGCAAATTGACAAAAATACACTTTTTAACAAAATCCTGGTTTGGGCCTACGCGCTTGATAAACAGTTTTACTTGTATTCTTGTCCTGAGCTAACCATGAATGGACCACAACATAGAGATCTCCAAAAAGATCGTGAAAATTATGAAAAGATATTTGAGACAGCTTCATATTGGAATTATATGCGATCTTGGGCTGATAAAGATCTATTTGCAACGTTACATGCATCCAGTTATTTCTGGGCGAATTTACCGTTTTTTGTTTATAGATTTATTGATATGGAAAATAGTCGTTATGTCAAACAATATGATGATGAAGATAAACAGATAGAGGATGAAGAAGTAGCATCACTAATTGAACAAGGTGTTCTATTTATGGATAAAAAGGGACGTCTTATCTCCGCATCTTTACGTGATACATATGATGAATGAGCAACTTAGGCCGTGAGTGTATAAACAATTATTTATGCCGCCCAAACATCTTTACGGAAAGGCATAATACCAATATTATCAGACTCTGTCTTAAATTGACTGACCTTCTTATCAAATTCTAGAGCACCTGGGCTGATTGGTGCGCCTTCAGTCTGTTTGGCTGCATCGTGTTGGCTTTGATTTGGCTTAATACCATAGCAATTAACACCAAAACGAAGTTCAGGATTATCAAAATGCCCCCCATTTAGACCAGGCTTACCACAGGCCATACGCTGTCCCTCGGGGCCTAATTGGAGCTTATCATATGTCTCTTGCTGTGTAGGATAGAGGGCAAGTTGTCCCTTAGTCCAGCCATAATTACACCAGTCGGCACCATTATCAAATGCTGCCTTCACCTGATCATATGTGGCCAGCTGAGCACCGAGCGCACGACAAAGAGGTTCTGCATCAGTGTAGGTATAACGATTTGAACTTACATTGAAAACCTCCTTCTTGCCAGGTAAGATAGATTCAACGGATGATGCAGCCGGAATAGGAGCTTCAACATTTGTTGGTGGAGCATTTGTTACAGGTGCTGATGCCTGAGAAGGCACTGCAGGCATCATATCACCACCACTAAAGATATAACGAACTGAATCTGGGATTAATGATTTGATCTTATCATAAAAGAAATAAACGGCTGCAATTAGACCAGCAATTATAACTCCAATAACAACCATACCAACAGGGAAACCAACTGCTGCCGCAGATTTTGAGTTATTTGTAACTGTATTAGCAATATTAGCACCCAGATTAGTTATGCCAGCACCCATATTTGCTGCCATATTAGATCCAGCATTAGCAATATTAGCACCTATATTTGCCATATTAGCACCGACATTAGCAGCAATATTAGATCCAGCATTGGCAAAATTAGCAGTTGTATTCTTTATAGAATTAAATGCATTACCAACATTATTTATAATAGGTCTAGCCGGAGAAGAATTCGGCAAATAGGAATTCAGAAGGTTCTTATTATTCATTATCTAGTTCTGTAGGTGATTTTCCTAGATAGACAATGATCCAATTATCAACGGCAAATTCTTTTCAATATGAGCCATAAATGCAGCCAATGATACATCATAATATGTTTTACCATTAACTATGTTACTATTTGGATATGCTATACCATAGCCAAAAGCTGATGCGCACCCCAGCAGACGTCCTGTAGTTGGATCATAGTCGGTTAAACCAGCATCAGTGTCAATTCCATTAATTTTAACTTTAATATTATTACGAGGTTTGAAGCCACATGCATATAGAACCCAATCACAATCTATCAACTCTGCTCTCACTGCATTTTCATCTGAACTACTGACTAACTTAACAGAGGCTGGAAGATTGTCAGCGATTATTGCAGATTCTTGTTTAATCCCATCATATTCTCCATCACGGGCATACTTGAAGGGTTTGACGCCATTATAGATGGCACTAACACGACAGCCGGTATCTAATAAGGATTTGATAGCAAGTGTTCCGCTATGAGCAGTGCCGAAGACAACTATATGTTCGCCAGTGCGACAAGGCAATGAAGATTTAGAAATCACTGAAGATAATTGAAGAGTTGGTTTTGGAAGACCGAGTGTCTTCGGATCAGCTCCAGTACAAACAATCAGAGTTTTTCCTTCATAACTACCAATCTTCCAACGATTACCTTCATAGCTTACTTCTGAGATTTGCTCACAACGTTTATGAATTTTGATAGAAGATGAAGCAACTGCTGCTTGAACTACACTGTTAAAATGATAAACAAGTTCATCAAGTTTTGTAGTTTCTTCTGGTCCATGAAGGGCTTTGAGTGCGGCGAATTTAGCAGGCGAACAGTATTTTTGAATTGTATTCAGAAACTGTAACCAGGTAGTATTACTTGTAACTTGCCCATAGTGACGACGAAGATCACCACCATCAAATGTATTATCAAATACTAAAATATTAATTCCGGATGGAAATTGCGTTAAAGATAGAATTAGAGAGGCCGTAGCAACTCCATAACCGATACAAATAAAATCATACATCATCCTAAAATGTACAAATTTAAAATATGAGCAATTAATACAATGGCATCAGAAGGTGGTGGTTCAGCTCTCCAAGGTAGATTTAGCGAATTAGATCCTAATCGCGTATATGCACTTAGAATGAAAGGTAATACTATTTTTGAATTTATTGTTAATCATTCTATAGGTAGAATTCGTATTTTAAGTGGTAAAAACGCTGGTTATTATTTAACGAATGATGATCTTACAGAATTTCAGGATCCTGAATATAAAATTATTAATATTCGGGAAGCTCCAAATGCAGCAAAAATAAAGTTTATGAATCTTGGAGGAACTGCTGCTGAAAGAGCAAATGCATTTATTAAAGCACAGGCTGAAAAAGCACAACGTGATGAAGAAAGGGCTACTAGAGGTAATGTAAATAATTCAAATAATCCTTTTAAGATGGAATTTGCTGGTAAAACTAATAATTCAAATAATAATATTGATCCTTTTATGAAGCTTATATATTATTTTGGTCTTGAAAATGTTCCAATAAATAAAATGAAAACAGCTTTAAATAAAATACGAAGATTTTATCTATATGCTCATACTAAAACAGGTGGAGGTGATATTTATATTTTGGATGATGAGATTAAGAATAAATTAATAAATACATATATTATACCATTTATAAAAGATATTCCAATTAATCTTTCAGCAAAAGCATATAATAGTCTTGAAACATATACAGAGGATACAAAAAAATTCCATGATTTTGCTAGAACTGTACTAGAAAAAATTGCTGCTGAGACATATTCTAACAATAATACCTTTGCTTCAAAAATGCCTAAAATAAAACCAAAGTCTAGAAATAATATAGGACGGGCGCCTGCTGGCAATGGAACTAAACTAGATTATTATTCCATGTTAAAACTTAAATCAGGTGAAGGTGGTGGCAGACGCAGACGCAGACATACAAAGAGAAGATCTGCCAAAAGTCGTAGAACCAGACGTAGTCGCAACTAAAGAACTTTTTAATTAATTATGTTTTACACTAAATTATAGATTAAAACATAATTTGTTTTTTAGATAATATCATTTTTAAGCATAGGGGGCTATGACGGAAAGGCTATATCCTAAGCGTAGGGGACTTGGGGGTTCAGCCCTGATTAAAAATCAGGGCCAAACGCCTTCGGCGGAGAGGCACTCGGCGCAGCCCATCCTAAGATGGGCAAGCCATGCGGAGCCAGCTTGCTGGCGACTGCTCTCCCCCATTTAGAAGCCGTTCTTCGCCAGATCGGAGATCTGGCTCATAAGGCGGTTTTAAGCTACGCTTAAAAGCCGTCTTCACCTGCTGCAAAGCAGCAGGTTCAGAGTGGCTTCTTTTAGAAGCCGTCTTCATGTGTGCGATTACCACCACGCATATTCACAAGTTTGCGCTGCTCAGGTGTGCTGCAGACACAACCACCATCGCAGGCATATGAGGCACCACAACACTCAGGCTTGCACTGATTATTCTTGAACATGAAGAGGCTATCAGGACCAACCTCAAAGGCAGGACCCATCATAGGCTCATTAGGAGCTGTGCTACGATAAGAGCTAACATTGTTAGAAGGCTTGAGCTTAACAGCATCAAAAGGACCCATTGCCTCATACTTAGAGCCATAGCCACCAGCCTCACCTAAGAAATATGATGCAAAACCTTCAGTCATATGATCAGTATTGGGAGCAGTACCAGGAGCACCAGCAGGCACACAGCGACCAAGCTCAGCGCTCCACATCTCATTTGCAGCACACTTCATGTCCTGGAATGCATTCACTCCATATGCTTCCCCACCAGTACGACCGCCAATAGCCTCGCCGCCACCACGGAAACCCTCATTGGCAAGACCCATAATAGGGCCATAACGGGCGTTATAGATCATGAGGAAACTTGCAACAGCAAGAAGTACAAGTCCTGTAACTAAAAAGTGCATACGTGCCATTTCTTCTAATGGCTGCGAATGAATTTATTTATCGGCTGCTAGCTGCCGGCAAATTCAATGCTTGCAACACCGCCGGCGTACAACTTCTCAAATTTGAGATCCCCACTTCCGTTGCATCCCTCACAATATGTTTTCTATCATTAAATTTAACAAGGAATGTGCCGGAATCGGTAACTAAATGATATAGATCCATACCAGCCTCATGTTGGCCGGAGTTTTGGACCCATTTTTGCTGATAATAATCCCATGTCCATGTACCTGATTTAGTTTCTGGCTCCATAACAACCCTATGCACCTTTCCTAGAACTTTGGCCCGAACACCATCATCCAATATCATATCTCCAATATTTACATCTGCAATTGATATACGATTACCATAACTATTATATATAATTGCAGTTTCATCAAAACCAGCAGGACCAGCATCAGGCGCCGGATTATTTCCTATTATAGTCGCAATAGCCTCAGCCCACGCAGCCTCTGCTTCCGCACTATCAACCTCCTCCCAATCACAATAAATGGTTAATGTCCCTAGACCATTCTGCACTGGTATATGACGAGTACTAGTAATAGGGCAATAGACATATTTACTTTTATGTGTAGTCAGCTGTGCATCAGGATGTGCAGCCACCTCCATATATGTTTTACTTGCAGCATGATATACAAGATGAGTGCCTGATACTAAAGTACCATACAAGTCATATAATGGTGTCTTTGATCCATCAAAAATAAACATGCCTTCCACTTTAGCACCGTCTAGAAGTGTCGTACCATTTACTAGTTCATTAATAGGGCAAGTTGTTCCATCTTCCAAAATTACTGGTGTGCCTTCAGCGAAGCAGAAGACAGAAGCAGCACCGCCAATCGCAGTTCCAAAACCAGCGGCAGTAATAATACCAACAATAGTTAGAAGTAGTGGCGTGAAGGGCGCTAGGAAGAAGAATAAAATAATGAAGATGACCACCAAGATCAAAATAATGATGATAGCAACCCACACAATAAATTCAACAGTATTCATCAAACTAACAAAAGTACTAATAGCCAAATAAGTACTTGCACCAATAATACCCTCCAACTTTCCCATTGATGCACGTAAGTATTGTGCCAATCTAGCACTGACACCTTGGAAAAGGCTATATTTCAAGTAAAATCCATCTAGATTTTTACTGAAATCTCTATGAAGATTGCCGATCATATTACGCACCGAGTTCTGCAACTGGCCAATAGTGCCTGTTGCATCTACTTGTCCCTTCATGATACCAACTGCAGGTTGTGTAGCGGCACCTAGTGCCTTGCTGGCAATACCTGAAAGACAGAAGTTGAAGTTATCAGCCGCAAAATCCGCCGCAGATCCATTGTAATCAGACGGTTTATATAAAAAAGCAGATAACATTGTGGGTAAATTACAGCGGACCTCTGGCCATTTAGCCATAACTGAATGACGATCCGCTAATGTCATAGCAAATACTGTTGCCAATGTAAATCCTATAATGGCAATAGTCAATCTTAAAAATGATGATTTATCATCAGGCACCGGTGCTGGCACAGTCCCTTCCTCCATATCTACTTTGCACATATCAGTTGTTTGGCAACTGGTGTCGCATCTGTAAGTGCCTGCGCGTAAGCTTGTTCAGTATCTGGACTAAATACTTCAATATAGTCTCTTAGGCTAAAGCCGGAAGCGGTAGTAATATAACTATGAGGTGTTACAATAAAACCACGATATAGTTCTTGTGTGGGCAAGATTACATGACGCGCACCAGGCATATCAATTGCACGAATAAATTTATTTGCCGCCGCTGACCAGACAAGAGTAGATGATGTTACAATAGTATTGTTATCAAGTTGTACCACATCCGTAGTAAGTTTATCAATAATTCCAATTACTTTAGCACCATTATCAAAGATGTGGCCTAGACCTACATTTGATGCTAATAGTCCATTATTATCTAAAATAGTCATTGGGTGCATTAATGCACCATATTCATTGAAATCATGAACCTCATCGGGATCAGATCCATTAATGGATTTTTCAACAAATCTTGCGGTCTCTAAATCTCCTTTCTCAGTTTCATCATAATCTGAGAACATATATGCTCCCAGAGAAATCTTATGATCACTGGTATTAAGACAGACAAGTGGCCATTCATCTCCATGCTCCCATGTGCCATCTTTCTTAGCATCAGGGTGATCTCCTGCCATAACCCAGGCACCATCGGCGGTCTGAACAAAATGGTTTGTACTTACACGTACATGTCCTAGACGAACCATAGGCTGTCCCTTCGCCGAAAAGAGGAATCGTGCAGTAACATAGCCTCCATTCAAGAGTCGGTCACCAATACATACATTACTAATAGGTATTATTCCACGACCATGAATATAGATAGGTGTGCTAGGAGGAAAACAGAATGTACTCAAGAATCGGACTAATGAGTTATCACCCAGATTCTGCACAGCAACAACACCACTCAAGCCCATATATATCATAGACATCATAGTTCCATAGACACGATACATAATAGACTTCATTCTTATTGCTGAAGACCGAAGTGCAAACTGGAATTGTGTGAAGCGATCAGTAAATTGCTGGACGATTTTAACAATTCCTCCAACAAGTGTCGCCAACTGAAGACGAAGACTATTCGTACTTTGAAGCAATGTTGAAATAATTCCAATGAAGGTTGCCAAGGTTTTATAAATCGGTGACAAAGCACCTGAAGCCTCTTTATCCATTACATTCTTCACACAGAAATCAAAGTTCTCTGCCAACTGATGACCAAATATAGGGGCTAATGCAATATATTGCGGCTTACAACGATATTTTGGCCAATTTGTCTTCACCTCTGCAATTCCTGAAATTGCAACTATAAATGATCCTATAATTATTCCTATGATTGTAATTATAGTGATACGTACATATGATGATTCTGTTGCCTGTGAAGAGGCAATAGATGGATCATTTAATTTATTTGGATCCATGTCTCTAAAACTACTATTCATAGTTTATATTTACTTAGATGTGGATCCGCGCTTATTTCAATATTTTAAAATGTGATTCAACCCAGTCACGATCAGTGCCAAATACTTTAGAGGCTTCAGGGTTTTTCTCCCTGAAAACGGTTGTAACTGCATCTAATTTGTGATATACTTGGAGTGCGCCTAGTTCATCAACTGCACGAGCAAGTGCTTCATGACGCAACTCATCAGGGAGTCGGAAGTTATAACCGAAAGCTAGTAACTCGCCTTTCTTCAGCTGCTTCGCAAGACGCTTAGAATAACTTTCATTAGTAGGATCTCTATTTGCTTCACGACTAGTGTTCTTCACACAAGTTGCCTTCACAAGAATATTACTCTTCTGAGGCTTCACATGTACAACTTTTCCTTTTCGTTTTATAAAGAAACCCTCCTGCTTTACTGTTTCACTAATCTTCTTATAATGTGGCTTCCGTAAAATAAATCCAGGAGGACATTCTTTATTTAATCCAAGACGCGCACGTAAATTCTTCTTAGTTTTATTCCGTACATTCTTATTTTTACTCTTACTCTTACTTTTACTCTTATTTCTATTCATGCTATTGTGCTGATTTATTGGCTGTTCTCCTAACAGTGCAACATTCATTTATCCTATTAACCGGAAATCTTATTAATCCGATGATAAACATTGTTCGCTCATACAATAAGGATAACAATGTAAATGAAGATGCAAGAACTGTGAGCGCAGCTCATTATCATCGGGTGTATTTACCTCTTGTAGATGTGTATGCAACAACTGTATAAAATTTTTAATCGCAGCCTGCACCGCCGGTGATTGGTCGTCCAGCATAATAGGCTTATCATAGCCGACAGATTTCCAGATACGATCAATTAACTCCAGATATTTATTCAAAATAATCGTATCATGTACTTTCTCGGATGGCCCTGATTGAAACATATCCATATATATTGCATTTTTCATTTGACTAATAGCCGAATATAGTTCATCTTGTTTTGGAAATCTCATACCATTTTTATTATTTTCATTGTATTCTTCGGCCTCATTCTCACAATGATCATCTGAGCAATAATGATCAGTAGTTTCATCCGCAATATTGGACTCTTCATCATTTGGTTCTAAATAATTACGTGAAGCGGACTCCATCATTTTCTAAATAGTCGTGGAATCTTAAATTTAGGTATTATATTACTAAATGAACTACCGGAACAAAGTACGCTAACTATATATATAATTGCAAGCACTGCAATAAACATTATAAGCCTGGATAACATATTATCATGTGCAATACCTGGGCCATAATTGGTGAAGCCGGAGGTTCCGGCTGGTGGTAATGGTGGATCATACATAGAATCTGTAATACTTTGACCCTGCATAACTTGCGCCTTCTTTGCAATAGCAGCAATTGAATTAGGATCATTATTAACACCTGGCATCTGCGCCTCAGGTGAATTAATTACAGGTTGTACCTGTTTTGGTACCTCAGTTAATGCACGTGGGGGTGCCTCTGCAGTTGCGACTGGCATTTCTAATGCGTTTAAACATAATATTAATATTAATCTATATATAACAATAATGTCAGGACAGCCACCTCTTTTTCCAGGCCCAGATGATGGTAGAAGTTCATTTACTGAAAAGCCAAATATGCTTGATCGCCGTTCAGTCCAAGAATCTATGGCAGAGGCTGCGGCACGCCCTCTAGATTTTGATCCAGCTACACGTGCAAAATTCATTCGTGATAGTATTAAAAAGATAAATGATATGTTAGCGTCTGATAAGACAGATGCTGACATACGTGCAGAATGTGATACTTTTGTAAGCTCATATCCTGAGCTCTATAAGAAAATTATCGCAGGTGAAGACCTTTCACAACTAGATTCAATGCTTCATATGTTAGATCAAATGGGTGGAGGCAATCTCACTCAGCACCAGGCTTCAATGATTGTTGGGACACGGCTGGCGGAGCGCTTCCTACCTCCTCAGTTCCGTCCATCTCAGCAAGGACGCAGGTAACTACTGAACGTCCATCATAATCTTTCTCATCTGGTAACACTGGATTTACATTAAATTTATATTTAGGTTTGAAATACACACTGAAATATTGACAAAATGACAGACTCTTTTTCTGTGATTCGGTCCATAGAGGCATTAAATCTACTTTTCCTGTAAGCCAGTTTTGAACATGTGTCTGAGCAAGACGTAAATAATGTATTTGTTTTTCCATTAAAATTTGTCTATTTTCTATTATTTGATTATAAACAGGTAATTCAGTTATATTATTTGCAAATATACGTTTTGGAAATTTTCCAAACTTGATCAGATTTTCTACTGGCGCTATTGGCGCACTTCCGCGAAATCCGACACCAATAAAATACTGCTCTGAATTACATGGCCGACTTGTCGCTGGTTTATAAATCGTCCAGCTCTTGAAACAAGTCGTTAAAAATATTAAAATATCAATTGTTGCATCCTCAAAATAATCAAAAATCTTTAAAACAAATAATCCATTTATATCAAGAACAGAAAGCCCTACAGAAATAGACGCAGCTAGTAATTGAAATATAGATGCTTCCTGTGCAATATAATTATCAGTAAAATCAAAACCGCCATCTGCTGTAAAAATATTTACTGGACCAGATGCTAAAACTGTGGCTATATATGCTGCACGATTTTCAGCATTTAATATATCCCCCGTTCCATCTGCACCATACTCAATTCGTACTTGCCGATTCTTATTCAAAAAATTCTGCGCACGCCTCCATCCTGGAATATGAGGCTTAATTGATTTTAATGTTATAGCATGCGATGATGATATTTTAAGTTTAGATCGCCCTGCTGCCTCATATATTGCCTCTATAAATCCTCCTGGTCCTTCACATACATGGGCTGTCTTCAAACTAAGACGCGACAATCGGCGATTAAAAAAATCTGTTAGCCTCAAAATCTCAATCATCTTATAATATGAACGACTAAGTGGATGAATTATACTTATACTATCAGGAATATAGTCTTTTTTATAAGTATATACTAATTCATACGGATTAGTAATCTTTTTTGCAAAATCCCACAGATATGGCGGACTTAAGGTTTCAATATCATTTTTAGCACTAATTAATTCTCCTGGAATCTTTGATAAAATAGTATTTTCCTCCAGATCCTCTAATTTTAGCCATTGTAAAAGACCCGATGCGCCAACCTTTAATGAAAAATTGGACCAAGGTGGTTTTGTATCATGCGAACTCATAATTTATAATTGTATTCACGGCTTAGACCGCCATAATTACTCTAGAATATTCAACTCAATATCCTCCTCATCCTGCACTGCCATCGCTGGCGGCAACACTGCAGATAGCTGCATCTTTGCTGCAGAACATTCATCGCCCAAATATGTAATCTCCTCCTCAGTGAGCTTAGAATAATCAATCTCCTCCTCTTCACCATACTCCTCAACTGGTGCTAGACCCTTATACATATTCACAACAGAAGACTCATCAAGCAAGATCTGACTGAATGATGTACCGCCACGAATAGGCTGTCCCATCATAATATTAGCCGACACAGACTTCATAGGATCAACCTCACCGAAATAACAAGCCTTAATCAACGTATCAGCTGTCGTCTCAAACGATGCCTTTGCAAGAGGACCAGTATCCTGTTTATTAATACCATAACGATCCATAGACATCAAGGCACCATTACGTGTCATGATATCAACCATAAGACATAAATGGCGCTGACTGACACCAACCTCCTCAAAGATCTTAGTAAATTCACGGAGCAGACCAACACGAGCCGCCTCCATACCAAGCTGCTCATAGATATCATGGAAATTAGTACTATACAATTTATTTCCATTCACTGCTGGGTGGTTAGCCACATCCAGGAAATTAGATCCATCTGTTTCCAACACATATTGTGCCTCAGACTTATATACACCATCAACCTCCTCCAACTGACCGAACTCAGCCTTCTGCTTAATAAATGTCACAGACTTCAGACCTACAGAACCACGAAGAATCACACCATTGAGAAGCTTATTCTGGAACTTCTTCAAATCAATCACTGCATCCACAGTATCTGACATAGGAATACGAATACGCATAATCAGTTTCTGTGCATTGTAGTCACTGTAAGTAAGTTCAATATCCTCAAACTTGTCACGGAGAATAAATGCAACATCATACATGGAGATATTCTTGTTAAACATCTTCTCACGATCAAACTCCAGACGTACCAGCCAAGGGCTGGACTTCTTTGGATCAACTGCACCAGTTCCTGATTCAAAGAGCTTGTAGAACTCAATGAGTGACCTATCCTCCTCCAAAATGGTAGTCTCATCCTTAGGATCATAGTAAATTGCACATGACTTAGTAATATCACGCATCATAGTTAGTTCCAGCTCCTGACTGACCTCACGAGCCTTATCACGACTATTCTTGTATTCATCGCGCAAATAAATTGTCAATGATGATGCTGCAGGATCCTTTGTTACACTGAGAAGCTCACGAAGACGGGGAAGACCACCAGACACCTTACTGTTAGTAGATGCACCAGCAGTGTGGAAAGTGTTGAGAACCATCTGAGTAGATGGCTCACCAATACTCTGCGCTGCAAGAATACCTACTTGCTCACCAGGTACAACCCAGCTCTGCCAGTTCTTAATTATCAAGACTTCGCTCAATGTATCAAATGCCTTCTTTGAAAAGCGTTCATTAATAATAATCTTGTGAGGCGCAAGATAGTAGCGGAGCAGTGCCGCCCACAAAGCAGAGAAGTTCTGTGTCTGCTCCAAAATACGCTCAATACCCTCCAATACATACTTTGGTGTCAGATCAGTACGATCATCCTTCTTGATTCCAAAGCGGACCTTAATAGTCTCAATCAGACGACTAAGATTAACAGGACTGACGACTGTGTCATTCTTGGTCATCTTATTCACCTGTTCAACCTGCATCTTACGATCTTCCAGGATCTGCCCAACGAATTTCTTCATAGCCGACTCATCCGCTTCGCGCTCCACACCCTCCATCAAAACATTTGTGAAATCTGCCTCTGCGAGCCCATAAATCTTCTCCACATCCTGACGGCTCAATGATCCCAGATCATATGAGATCTTCTCAACCTTCGTTGCATTAATACCATCTTCACCATACATGGTCTGAACAATATTCATATTTGCATCACGAACGGTGCCATCATGATGGACCACAATGTCTTCCATACCCTTAATAAGCTTACGTTGGATATACCCTGTATCTGCGGTTTTTACGGCTGTATCAATCAAACCCTCACGACCTGACATAGCGTGGAAGAAGAATTCTTCAGGATCCAGACCACCAATGAAAGAGGACTCAATAAAACCACGGGCCTTCGCACCATCATCATACTTCTTGAAATGTGGCAATGTACGATCAGTGAAGCCATCCTGGATTCGCTTACCTTCAATGTTCTGCTGACCAACACAGGCCATCATCTGCGCAACGTTAAACACCTTACCCTTTGATCCTGAACGGACCATAGACATAAGGCGGTTATCATTTGCAAGAGATGAAACACCTGCAGTACCAGCATCATCTGTCGCCTTATTGAGCGTACTTAGAACACGATTCTCAAACTCCTGCTTATTATTACCACCACTATTGTTGTCAAACAGGTCCATATGGACCTGCAAGATAATCTCCTCTACCTGATGAGTCTTGGACTCAATGAGTGACTTCATCTCAGTGTAAGTCTTCTCATCTGCAATCAAGTCTGAAATACCGACTGAAAGACCATTCATGATCAAGAAATTCTCCAACATGTTCTGCAGACCATCAATTAGATCAACCGTCTGTTGGCTACCATAATCATTGTAAGTAACATGGATAATACCAGCAGACGCCTTACTGAAGACACCATTGTCAAGTGTCCCCTGTAGAATATCACCATTTTGGATCTTAACAATATTTTCCTCTGTAGGGAAATCCTTGTAAAGACCGTTCTTCATATTCATATTGATTGGTGGCAACAGCTGTGATACTAGCTGATGACCAGTATAACGCTTTCCTGAACGAGGTGCCTGGATAATGCCATTGAAACGGCGATTATAAATCATCAGATTCATAAACTCACGCAAATTAAATGTGATATTTGGCCGACTGACACGATATGCACCGACTAGAGTATCCTGGACAATAGAGATCACAGGCGTACCGAGACGGGGCGTAATAATTTGATGCGGCACGGCCGCAATCTCCTCTAATTCCACCGCAGCCTCATAGGACTGTGGTGCATGTAGATTCATTTCATCTCCATCAAAGTCCGCATTGTAAGGCTTTGTGGCCGCTACATTGAGTCTGAATGTATTATAGGGCAGAACTTTGACCCGATGACCCATCATAGACATACGGTGAAGTGTCGGCTGACGGTTGAAGAGTACAATGTCTCCATCCATCATATGACGATTCACAATATCTCCATACTTGAGTACAATTTCACGGGTATTAATGTGGCGTAGAGAGATCGGACGACCATCACGACGCACAATTGTCTTTGCGCCTGGGAAGACATCTGCACCATTCTGAACAAACTTGTACAAACGATTAATATTAAAAGGCGTTACACGTTCAGGGATAGTCAGATTCATTGCGATCTTCTCAGGAACACCAAGTTCTGCCAAAGAGATATTCGGATCTGGTGTAATAACAGAACGTGCAGAAAACTCTACACGCTTACCCTGAATATTATAACGGATACGACCCTCCTTGGTACCAAGACGCTCTGACAGCGACTTCAAAGGACGACCAGAACGTTGAGCAGAGGGATTAACACCAGGAATCTTATTATCAACAAGTGTTGCAACATGATACTGAAGAATAGTCACCCATTCATCAATCTGCTTCTTTGTAGCTCCATTATCAATCTTCTGCGCCAGCGTCTTATCCCAACGAATAATCTCAAATAGTTTGTGAGTTAAATCATCTTCTGAACGCTGATTGTTGTCCTGAACCACTGAGGGACGGACCTGAGGGGGTGGGATCGGCAGCACAGTGCAGATCATCCAATCGGGCCGGCACCAATGACTACTATAGCCCATGAAATCAACATCTTCATCGGTGATACGCTTGAATAGACGCTGAACATATTCAACATCTAGACTCTGCGTACCACCTGCATCTCCAAAATTGGCTTCAATACGGGCAATACCTTCACGAGTATAGGACTTTGGCTGAGGCGCACCACAACCGTCTTCAGTCTCTTGACCACAGCGTTTCACATTCTTACAGAGATCCTGGACCTCCTTCCAGCGCTTATCATGGCGCTTCTTCAAAATATTCTTATGACGCTCTTTGTCAATCCGAAGTTTGCCACAAGCAATACAGACACATCCAAGAACCTTGATAATACGATCAATAAACTGATAGAAATAGACCGGACGTGTTAGTTTGTAATGGCCAAAGTGACCAGGGCACAAATGATTTGACTGATGACAGGAACGACAAGTCTTTCCATTATCTAGAACACCCATACGAGGATCAAATAGACCACCAATACGAGGCTCATTTCCATCATACATATGCTGCGTGGTAATCTCCACTACAGAACGTTTCTCTATCTCCTCAGGACTAAAGATCCCAAATTGGACACCTATAATAGGCTCCACGTCGGAAGACGCTTTATTAAATCCGAACGGCATTCTCTATATTCTATGATTAATTATGTTAAGTAGTTTCAGACCAAACACAATCAATTTTTAGGAATAATGATGGCAAGCTTTAGGCTGTTTGTTCATTAACAAAAAAATGTTTAAATCAAAAATAAGATTATATAAAGATGTAATACATATTAATATAAACTAATGGAGACCTCATATAAAACTACTTTTGTGACAGCATTATTTGACTGTCATGAAGATGTATCAAATAATGATTTTAACAAGAACTATTATATTGCCCGTGCAGTTCGTGTATTAATGATTAATCAACCGATGATTATTTTTTGTAATTCAAAATATACAGAGATTTTCACACAAATAAGAAATATTTTTGGTTATTCTGAAATCACAAAAGTTATAACAACTTCTCTAGAAAGTTTTAGAGCAGCTACATATAAATCTGTACTTGGAAATGTGTATAAGCATTCACCTGAAAACAAAAAAATTACTCCAAATCTATATATTTTATGGATGTCTAAGTTTGAAATTATGTATAGGGCGATGATAGATAATCCATTTAATACTCTACATTTTGGCTGGATTGATATTAATCTCTTAATGAAGGTAAATAATAATTCATTGAATTACATTGAAGATGATGTATATGATAAGATTAATAAAATAGCTGAAAATCCTAGAGATCTATGGACATGTCAAGTAATTAATTACTGGGATCAATCTCATTATGCGGATTTAGCAACTTTTTTTAGGCATTATCGTTGGATTGTTGCAGGAGGATTTTATACTTGTGATTTAAAAACTGGAATGTTTTTACTTCCTAAATTTATGGATAAAGCTGAAGAACTGTGTCGCGCAGGTTATTGTCAAGGCGATGAGGCACTATATGCATTTATTGTTGATGAATATTTGGATTATTTTAATTTATATGTTGGTGATTATCAAGATATAATTAATAATTATTGCACACTAACAAGTAATCATAGCTATGTTACTAGAGTTCTATCCACATATCAACAGAATAATCCAAGAAAGTATTTAAAATTAATTTCATATTACAAATAACCTAAGGAATAAATTTATACATTAAGTAATTACTATGGCAACTGCTGATCAATATAAATATGATTTTATAGTTCTTGAAAATGATGCAAATTCCGCATCATATGATCGTAGTTGGAAAATTGGGCCGCATCATGCATCAGTGATTGCTAAGTTTAGTACTCGTTTGGCGGAGGTAGCAGTACTAGATACCCAGGATTTTGGAAAGGTGGTACTTCTTGATGGAGAAATTCAGAGTTCAGAAGCGGATCAGGCTTTCTATCATCAGGCACTTTGTCGTCCAGCACGAGTTATTGCATCAGGGGAAATAAAGCGTGTGTTAGTGCTGGGTGGGGGAGAGCTTTGTACAATTAAGGAAGTTCTATCTTGGCCTGATGTTGAGCATGTAGATATGGTTGATTATGATCAGACATTTGTTGAATTTGCGAAGCGTCGTTTGCGGGATTGGCATGCTGATTCTTATAAGGATCCGCGTGTCAAGATTCATTATGAGGATGCATGGGCTTTTACAGGTTCCTCTAAAGCGACATATGATTCAATTGTGGTTGATCTAACAGATTTATCCTTGGATAATGATATTTGGCCCAAAGAATTGTTACGCTGGGAGACATTGATGGAGAATCTGGTACGTCTTTTACGTCCAAATGGATCAATGACTGTTTATACGGGAATGTGGATTCCATGGAAAGGAGCGGCAATGCGTGCGGCTTTTGGTACGATGAAAGGTATTTTGCGTCGTAATGGTCGCAAGGAGATTCTACAGCCTTATCGTGTAATGGTTCCAAGTTTTGGCTGCGGTGAGGCATTTTTCCTTGCCATTGGCGCTCAATCCATCAAAAAGGCTGTTACAGATGGAGCATGGACAGCAGCAGAATTTCCTGTAATTCATGGAGCAGATATGGCATTTGGTCCCGAAGAGGCTTTGAGGTCAGTTACTTGGGGCTCATCAGATGATTCCGATTGGACTTTGCCAAATATTTAGTATATTATCTTAATAATTCATTACTTTTAGCCAAGCCAGCTATCTGCGCTTCACGTGCAGCTACAATAGGATGTTGAGTTAATGCACGATCCTGTGCTTCACGTGCTGCAATAAGGGCTTTTAGACCATCATTGTTTTCTTTAGCAAGTGCCGGATTAGATGGACGATCTTTTTGCGCTTGTGCAATTGAGCACCAATAACGAGTATTACAGCTCATATGTTATCCAAGGATATAAAATATTCTGGGATAATTAGTTATGGACCAAGAGCTAACAAATCAAGTGCTAACAGAGGAAGTGGTTTCGGCAGATTCTTCAAAGAGGTGGTCAGTCTATCTTTTAATTACGAATGACGAGAAAGCAACATATGTAGGTGCAACGGTTGATCCAGAGCGAAGACTGAGGCAACACAATGGATTAATAAAGGGAGGTGCAAGATCTACAACGGCCTGTGCAGCTGCTGGAAGAACATGGAAGCATGTTGCAGTGATTGGACATTTTCCAGATAATCATGCTGCACTGCAGTTTGAATGGCGCTGGAAGAGTCTCAGCCGAAGAAAAGATATTATGGTTCGTAAAAATACCCTTGAAAGACGTATGCATGCTCTTCATATTTTAATGAACTTGGATAGACCAACTAGCAAAGGACAACTATATTCATCTTATAAAGAACCACTACAAATAAGATGGTGTATGCCAACTGCTGAAACTTTTTATCAGAATTTAATGTAAAAAAATTGAAATGAGTATTTTCCAATACATAAATTGCAATCAAAACACACACTCACAATGTCAATGTCAGTTGCATATGCAATGATGAATGCGGGGGATATCTCCATCCGCAGCCCAGAGAACATCAAGTGTTGTCTTGAGCTAAATACAGCCAGGTTTGGAACCGGCCATGTATATTTTAGAGTATTTGCTGTGACTAGCCCAAGTCGGTCTTTCCGATTTGATCAAGTCGCAGAGACATATAGTGATCGCAAGGTAATGAAGCACCTTGTTGAAGTAATGGGTCAAGGTGAGTTTATCTCACATAGTGCCCCCTCTAATGGGGGTGCTGGGGGGCCAGAACCCGCCCCCAGTGGTGAAACCCCTACCCTCATCTATGTATGGGAGGGTGAGTATAATAAGATAGTTGGTCACAATCAACATCATGGATATAACTTTGTTGTCCTCAAATGCCCTTCTTTTGAAGAATATTTGAAGATCGGCGATATCACCGATGAGGACATCAAAGAATTCTATGGTGGTTAGAAAGTAAAAAATTGTGACTTTTTAGTATTATGGAGTGCTATAGCAAATATAGTTTTCCAGAAGGTGTCCAGTATTGTAACCTGCCTTCGCGCTTTCCATCTTTGTATGTAGCTTTTTGACAGGGTTTTCCATCTAAATACCAAATCTCTTCTTCGCCTTCCAGCTGACCATTTTTATAAAACTTTTTTTCTAGCAATATTCCTTGATCTGACCATTTTTGGAAGAGACCTTCTTGTCTTCCTTCCATAAAGTTGGCTTCAAATGCTTTTGCGCCATTTGGATGATAAGATAGCATTGGTCCATGAAAAATACCGTTTTTATAGACACATTCTTCTAACAACTGTTTGCCATTTGGCGTAAATGTCTTCCATGTTCCATGTAATTTGCCTGAAGGGCCGACATGATAAACTACTTTTTCACCACGTTGATTCTCTTTTCTTATTACTTTCAGACGTTCATTAGTTGTAGGATCTATACCATATTCTTCAAGTCGTGGTGATGAAGGTACTGACATATGGTCTAAAAAAATATTTATATATTTATATTTATAAACTTTTAGATTTCAATAACACATGGAATGTTGGCAGCGGTTGCAGCTTGTGCAATCTGTTCCATGGTCGGTAGGCCGATTTTACCAGCACCCATAAATGCATGGCGATCTAGTTTTGCACCACGTTCAACCAAAGAATCATTGTAATGAACTAATTTAATTAGACCAGGATAGTTGCGAATACCATAATTGAGATAATCAAGAGGATCATGACCACATGCAAAGACGTGACAGGTATCCACACAAACTTGAATGCGAGGATCAGCGAGATCATGAACAAAGCGATAGAATTCTTCACGATCTGTTAAAGTCTCTGTACCTTGACCCGCTGGTGTTTCCAAGAGAATTGGACATTCAGCGGTTGCCTCTTGTGCAGCAGCCTTCAGATTGGCTTTCATTGAAGCCATTGCTTCTGCAGGATCACGTGTTGTAGTTTTACCTACATGAACAACAGTACCTCTGCATTTCATTGCGGCTGCAATACGTGCCAACTCTGACAAACAGGTTACATTATAGTTATCATTTTCGCCTGCAGGGGCGCATAAATTAATTACATAAGGAGTATGAATATAGATTTTTGCACCAGTACGAGTAATGTGATCAGCTACAGGTGGAATCTCAGAGTCTTTAATGGAGATTCGTGCCGACATATTACTTGAAAGGAATAGCTGCCAGGCCTTGGAGCCATCTGTGATATGTTGAATGCTTTTCAGGAATGCACCAGGAGCCTTTGCAATATGAGCTCCAATTCCATGATGATCACAGATGACTTTTGCAGCCACGGCATTTGATACAGCAACTGTCTGATATTCAACGGCAAGATTTTCTAGAAGAGCAAAGTAGGCTTCACGTTGTGGCCAAGATTTTGGTGTAACATCAAATGACCAGACCAAGGTTTGCAAAGGAAGAACAATATTTACTTGTTGTACCTCTGGAAGAATTGCAGCATAGGCAAAAGCCTGGAAGCAGAATTCAATCCAATTCTCTGCAACTTGACCTGTCATCTTGCATTCATAGACCTGTGTTGGAGTACGAATATCAGGATGACCTTGGACATGATCACGGCCGACGGTAGGTTCATATTCAGGTGTTCCCTTGAAACTTGCTTCCAGAGTCTGACGTGTAACAACAAGGCGTTCCAGGAAGTGTGAAGTCGTAACAGATTTTGTGATTTTAGTAGAATCTTTTTCTGAGAGACCAGGATATTCCTGGGCAACTACAACAAGAAGATTTTCAAGATTAATTTGAGCTGAAGGCAGTGATAACATAGTCTCTGCAATATTTCCAAGAGATGCGTATGCAGAATCGGCTGGAAGAACTCCTAAGATTCCAGTTGGGTATCGCACATTTGGAAGTTCCTTGATGGTCTTATCACGTGCAACACCTTTTGGTAGTAGTTTTTTTAAATCATCACGTGTCTTTGTATTAAGATACGAAATAATACGACGAACACGAATCTGTTCTAAGCCTACATTGGAGGCGACAGAGCCGGCATGGGAGGCGACAGACATTTCTAATGTTTAGAATTAATCAATAAATAATCAAATTTACTCAACATGCGCTGAGACAAAATTTGATTATTTATTTTGGAATGTGTATTAGAATCATAGATGAATCATTCATTATACTTTGATGGTGCAAGTAAGGGCAATCCAGGGAAGGCTGGATCAGCGGCAGTATTATATGAAGGTGAAAAGGAGGTCGCAGTTTCGTCAAAATATATTGGTCCCCGGAAAACAAACAATGAGGCTGAATATATGGGATTAATTATTGGATTAATTCTATGTATTCAGTTACGTATTAAACGTGTAAAAATCTATGGTGATTCACAGTTAGTGATTAAACAAATGACAGGCGAATATGCTGTAAAAAATGAACGCTTGAAAGTTTTATACGAAGATGTGCGCAAACTCTTAGCCAATTTTGAAAATGTGACTTTTGAGCATGTTCGTCGTGAGAAAAATGCACGTGCTGATCAATTAGCAAATGAGGCAGTTGCCCGAATTTAGTTCTTACGCTTCTTCTTCTTTTTATTCTTCTCTGAAGAATCCAATGGAACATCAATTGTACGCCCCTCTTGTTGGAGCGTAGCAGTAGTTGTCTCTGTGGTAGCCTCTGTGGCAACCTCAGTAGCCTCTGTTGCGACTTCAGTAGCAACCTTAGCAACTTCTGTGGCCTGTGTGGCAACCTCAGTAGCCTCTGTTGCGACTTCAGTAGCAACCTTAGCAACTTCAGTGACAACCTCTTTAGCGACCTCTGTGACAACTTCCTTAGAATCTGTAGGAACAACGGTAGGCGCTTTAACAAATGACATATACTGACCCATTTATTGTTACAGGCAAATTCGCCGGGAAAAGCCAACACAGTACTAAAAAATCCGCAATATTTTAGACGAGCCTACTGCATCATCTTGTATCGCATATAGGCAGTCATTGCCTTTACATCATTAATTGTGCCATCAATCAGCGCGGCAGCAAATTCCTTGATGGGACGGATACGAAGAGTGATGACCTCGCAAGGCTTTGCCTTGCTCAGGGTCTGACACGCAAACCAAGGGTTGGCGTTGAGAACCTCATCTGGATTTTCAATCAGTTTTGTATTGAGTGCGGCGATCTCGGCACTGCTCATGTGCCGACGATGCCAATAGAGCTGGATCTTCTCATCACAACCACCTGGTGATGGATTGATGATACCAAGATCCTCAAGCTCCTCTTGACTAATTTGAATACCGGTCTCCTCTGCCATCTCTTTGGCGGCAGTACCGGCGAAATTGTTTGAACTGTCCATCATACCTGCAGGAATCTCCTCAAGGTCCTTTGATGATCCAGGAACACGGGGCTGAACAGTTGTAAGGACAAACTCGTTCCATTCCTCATCACAAAGAATAGTAAGAATTGCCACTGCAGCGCCACGGATAAATACGAAGCCAGGAATACGCTTTCCTGCAACTTCAATGTGTGCATCAACCAGCACAAAGCCATTGACTGTCTTTGATGGATGACCAAAAGGATAGATGTCAATAATCTTCACCCCCTTAAAGCCTTCACCAAACGACGCCTTTGTAGCATTTAGCCAATTGTTGAATGCCAGACTACCACGAACAAACGTCTCTGCGTCCATGGTGCTGTATTTACAGTCAGGGCCATAATTATTTTCTACCTTCATCTGAACGGGAATATCCGCAATTGTAATAGTAGTGTATGCCATGATTGTTGTATAATTTGTATCAGAACTGATAGACAATATTGTTTTCAATTTTATTTACATATATTAAAAAATCTTTTTTTGATTTCATCTTCGTATTGGTCATTTTGAGAATGTGTTTTTAAATAAATACTGTCTTCATGAATACTATGATAATATATCATTTTTGGGATTACATGGAAATTGAGATCATATTGTTCAAATAATAGTAAATTAAAATAAAATACATCAAAAGATGAGCTATGATTAATTGTTATGTGACTTTCTTTTGATATATCAGGTGTGCAAATAGATTTATGAATAATATAGTTTCCAAGGTTTAGCATGTTTGGAATTGCACAATAGTTTTGGAGTTTGAATTGACTGATTGTTTTTAAATAATCAAGATTAATATTTTTTCCTGAATATGTTTTATAATTGTAACCATCATGGCCAGTAAATTTTTCGGAAACAAATCCAGGTAAAGCTTCACATGGTGCGATAATTGAATTAGAAGCAGGTTTCTTTTTTTCAATAAATTGTTTTGCTGCCTCAAAATAGGAGGGGGGTGCAAAATTATCTGAGTCAATTAGAGCAATCCATTCATTTGTTGCTAGACTAAGAGCTTTCTGTTTGTTTAAGAATGGTCCTAAACAATGATCATTTACATACACTTTTAATTTTGGAGAATTTAGACTCTGCAAACTTGCAGCATCAGATCCATTTTCATCTGTAATAATAATTTCAGATATTAATGGATTTTCCAAATATTTTGGTATATTTTCTTTTAAAAATGTAATACGATTTAATGTCGGAATACACAAGGAAAACATTTAATTAGGCGCACTATAATATTTATTGCCGACATAACTCATAGAACCGTTCATGAAATTTATTTGACCACGGTTTAGATATTTCACGTGTAGTTAAAAATATACTACCCTCATGTACGCTATGATTATAATATAGATTTTGAATAACCATTATATTTGCATTTAACTTATCTAGTAATAAACTATTGTAATATATTACATCAAATGAATGGCAATTTTCTATTAAATCTGGATCTTCGTCTCTAATATTAATATTTGATACAAGCCATTTATTAATTATATAATTACCTTGATTTAATAATATTAATATGTTACTATTATAAATTATATTTTGTAGTCCAAACTTTCGTAGATATTGAAGATTAATGGTTTTGTTAGCAAATTTTGTAAAATCAAATCCTTCATGTGTTTTATAGGAAGATGAATTATCCCCTGGACATGATTTTGATGGTGCAAGAATTGAGTTGAGTGATGGATTATTTTCAATGATAAATTTTTGGGCAGTTTCAAAATAGGCCGCTGGAGCAAAATTATCTGAATCAATGATGGCAATCCATTCATTTGTTGCTAGGCTAAGAGCTTTTTGCTTATTTCTAAATGGACCTAATCGTTGTTCATTAATAAAAATTTTTAGTTTTGGATCATCCAATTCAGACCAGATTTTCATTGCATCCTCACCATTTTCATCAGTAATTATAATTTCAGAAATTAATGGATTTTCTAAGTATTTTGGTAAATACTTTGATAGAAAAGAATCATATCTATCCATTGTAGGAATACATAATGAAAATGTTATGGTCATTTTATACTATTAAGATAATTAATAAATAATTTAGATTGCCAACAACACCAACTAAAAAATTTTTACTTTTAGAGAGACTACTATTTGTAAATTAAATATTATCAATAAACTTGTCAGTAATCTTGGAGCTATCTTCGCTATGACTGGCTGTCATGCCGAATTTAACGGCTTGACCCTTCTTCTTGCGCTTCTCCTTCTTCTGACTATCATGGCTTACGTCGCTTTCATCGCCACTATCCTCCTTACCTTCATCTTCTCCTTCATATACATATTCATATAGTGCATCTGATCCACCAGCACCACCTGCAGCAGCAGATGATCCTAGTGATACTGCACCATTATCTTGTGTAACAATTTGCTTCAATAGATTGAATCCTTCAATCTTCTTCAGATGTTTATACATTGTTGTATGAATCTTCCCACAAATATCACCTTTTACAATTTTGCCGAAGATAGCATGATCTTCTTTGGCAAATCCTTCACGAAGACTGACAATAACAATGTCATCCTTCCCTACCCATACACGTCGTCTCATTTTACCACAAAGATGAACTGCTGCCAGCTCACCATTATTTAGAAGAACAATGAATTTCTCATTTCCTTCAGCCTTATATACTTTTGCATACTGTTGAAGATCATCAATATCAGGAAGATCGTCATCAGCAGCTTTTGCAAGTGCCTTATTGGCAGCACGCTGTCGCTTCTTATTCATTTGGGGCATCTTAAACGGTTAGTTAATACTTTATAAGTCATGTAGTAATAGATAAAATATTTCAATTTTTTGTTATTTACGGGTATGGCGTCTGGTTTTTCTGCGCTTACCGCCAAAGGCGTTTGGCTCCAAGCTATTGCTTGGAGCTGAACCACCACCTTTGCCTTTTGTAACCACAACGGGTAATGAAAATTCATCATTATTTGCCCAGTTTGTTGGAACAAGATTAGGTATAGATGCTGGTGCTGGAGCAGGCGCAGGAGCAGGTGCTGCAGGTTTTTTGATCATTATATTTACTACTTCTGCAGTATTATTAGCATAATTTGTCACAGGAGCCTTTACGAGAGCCTTTGCAGGAGCCTTTGTGGGGACGGGAGCGCCTGCACCACCACCTTCTGATCCAGATTCTTCTTTTTCAAGAAAATTTAATGCTCTACTTCTGTCAGTTCCTGGGGGTAAATGAATTTCATTGCGATCAATTCCTATTTCACCTTTTTTTGCCTTATCATGTAAACTATTAGCTGCAGACCCTGCATATGTATTAATTGCATATTCATAAGCAGCTGGATATTTTTTTATTAATCGGCGCATCTCTTCTGATGCCAATTCTTTAGGATAAATAGATCGTCTAGAAATATAATATGTACTATTTTTTTTATATGTACCATTCATTTTCTTTGGAACACCTGGCATACTAATTATACCCGCATCAATCAATTTACCATACATTTCTTCAAGTTCCATTTCCTTTTTGTCAATTAAAGCAAGATTACGCTCTTTTTGTAATGACTTTGCATTTGCTATTTTTTTTGTTGTATTGGTATGTCTATTACGTGCTTTACGCACTAATTCATCATTCCGAAATGTCTTCTTGAACTTTTTTTTGTGTTTCTCCTCTTCAATTACCAGATTGTGAGAAATACTATTTATTTCTTCTGAACTCATTGTCGGAATCTTACCCTTTAAAATATCTTTGATCACATTTGCACGGCTCATTATATATAATTATTAGATTTAATTTAATAATTAGATATGCCTACTGATCCTCCGCAAAATACTATTGTGGTGCCAGATGCCAACAATCAAAAACCAAAAAATGGCGAAGAAGATCTAGCCTACTATGAGTCCCGACGCGGACAAGGATGGGAAGATCCCAATAACGTCAAAATTTTGACTGAATGGATTCACTACGCATCGGTTTATTTGGATATTCTATCTGAAGCGACAGAGGGTTATAGAAAAACCCTACGTATGAATACAATTGTTAATTTAATTGTAAGTACTCTAGCAAGTACATTATCTGTAAGTACATTTAATACAAATGAGAAAGATAGTCCCAATGCAGCATTAGCCTTAAAGATTACATTTACAATTTTAACATTTACACTAACAATTGCAGCAGGATATATTAAGGTCTATCAAATTCAGGAGAAATTAGAAAATTCATTAAGACTGAAACAAGAATGGGCTTTATTTGGATCAAAGATCAGTTCTGAGATGCAGTTGCCGTTAGTTCTCAGAAAGAATGCAATATTTTTGATCAGTACAATGAAGGGTACATATTTAGATTTAGTTAAATCTGATATGGGAATTAAGAAAGATATTATTCGTCGTATGGCATATCGCTCTGGTCTGAAGGAAGATGATTTGACTTTGTCAGAACTCTTTGAACGAATTATTAAAAATGAGATCTATCGTATTCAGGATAACGCCGAAGAATCAGAGACTATGACTGCTTCTTTGGAAAAACAGTTGGCTGCATTGGCTGAATCTTATGGTTTGCGCCCTACACTCCGAAGAAATTCTAGAAGTAGAAATAATTTAGATCTTACATATCCTCCAACACCTGTTGGAGAACGCTATGATGGCTCAGTTACACCACCACTTATTAGGGAAATTTTGGCCAAAGAAGCGACTGTAATTCCTGTTGCTCCTATACAACAAGTTTCCGTTGCTGATCCTGTACCAGTTGATGAAGTATTTAAAGCAGCACGAGCATTAAAGGAGGCTGAAGCAATCAAGAAGGCATTTGCGAAGAAAGAAGCATCTGCTGCAGCTGCTGCAGCAAAGGCTGAAGCAGATCAGAAGGCTGATCAGAAAACAGAATCTTCAAGTTCTTCCACAACAAAAGCATTTTTGAATATGTTTAGTTCTAGCGCATCCGAAGACAAATCCAAGAAAGAAGATAATGCTAAACAACTTTTAGCAGATAGAGGACGTGTATCTTCATTCTTGAGAAGTCCAACACAAATAAAGCCAACTTCTAGAAAATCATATGTTACAGGTGTTATTAATGATCAACTAAAAGAATTAGCAGCTGCTAAAAGAGAAAAAGATAGATCACGAATCTCTGAAATGCAAATGATTCCATCTTCTTCCTCATCAACAGCCACTGCATGCACAGCTTGTGGAGAACCCATGAATGGTCAAACAAGTTGTGATAATTGTTTTAAATTCAGAAGTCGTTCTTCCAGTTCTTCCGATCAAGAAAGAAAATCTTCACAACAAGAGATTGTTTCTGAAAATGATGTGGATGATCATGATGATGCTAAATCAATGACTTCGGTGCAAGATGATGAATAAAAATAGTAGGAATTTAATCCACTATTGGTTTTTGTTTTTAAATTCAATAAATGATTAATTTAATCACTTTTATTGAGTTTATATTATTTAAATTATGTTGTACCCTGATTTTTATATTTTTAATAAACCAACCAGAAAGTAATACAAATGTAATATAACATTGTATATACTTTTTAGTTGGAGTAGGCAAGACCACCCATACCAGACATGATACGGAGAACGTTGTAGTTGGTGGCATAGACACGGACAGTGGAGGAGGTGTTGGTGCCGACAGCGTTAGGGCTGACAGTGAGGAGGAGGGTGGTGTTATCGATACGAGACAAGTTGCAAGTACCAGAGGGCTGGTGCTGCTCAGGGTTCAAGGCGAAAGAATACACGTTGATACCGGTGGCAGGGATGTTGGTGTGGTGCTGGTAAGGCTGGACCTCGTTGAAGTAGCGGCCCTCACGCTCCTGGAAACGATCGTGACCGTTGAGCTGGATCTTGGCCACAATAGTGGGGTTCTTACCGGCCATACCCTCAATACGGGTAACGGAGTAACCAGACTCAAGGACGGCGCGATCCCACCAGTCAGAGTAGTTGAAGGGCTGCTGACCCTTCCAAGGGTTGATAATGGTATCATCACAAGAGACGAAGGAATCACGCTGGACAATCCAGATGAGCTCCTTGACAGGGTGGTTGTAGTTGAGCTTGAGCTTGTTGGAAGAGGAGGTGATAGACTCGCCGCCAGTGAACTGGAGGACCTCAATGAGGTACTCGTGAGAGACCTGGGCGAACTTACGACGCTCATCAGTATCAAGGTAGATGTAGTCAACGAAGAGAGAGGCAGCAACGAGACCAGCGGCATTGACACGATCACGGATGACGTGGGGGTTGCTGGGGACCTGAGGGGCATAGTCCCAGCAGAGGTTGCGGAGATCATTGAACTCAAGGTTGATACGGACCTCGTGGTACTGGAGGGCGATGAGGGGGAGGGCAAGACCAGGGTTGCGGCAGAACCAGAACTGGAGGGGGATGTAGAGGGTGTACTCGGGAGCACAGTTGGTCACCTCCTCAGAGGTGTTGGGCTCACCAGCACCGCAGTCGCCATCACAGCCGACACCACCCTGCTGGATGATGTTGGTGAGCTGGGGAACATTGCCAACCATCTTGGCGTAACCGGCCTGCTTACCGGGCTCCTGGGTGAGCTCGTTCCAGATGTGGAGCCAGTCACCATAGTGCTTATCAATGCGCTGACCACCGATCTCAAGCTCAACGGACTTGATGAGGAGGTGGCCAACCCAGTTGAGCCAACGGAACTGGGCACCAGAACCATCAGTGGTCTGGAGGGTGACCTGAGGGAGAGTGGCCTGGAGGTACATACGGTAGATCAAATCACCGTTACGCTGGATGGTACAGGTGACCTTCTTACCCCAGTTGGGGGCACCATTGAAAGGGTTCTCAATGGACTCCATCGCGAAGTTAGTGTGACGACGGTACACAACCTTGAAAAAGGTAATTTGAGGGTTACCGGTAAGGTAAACATCCTGAGCGCCATAAGCAACGAGCTGCATAAGACCACCGCCTGTCATTTGTTATATCCTAAGCAGACAAAAAAATTTTGCCAAAACGCAAAAAACGCCGGAGGCGTACATACCTAAAAAAATATAAATTACAGTTTTTTAGATATGTCTGATAGTTACCAGAAGACCACCCTTGATGCAATCCACAGCGAATTTATTCAAAATATTAGATCTGAGATCTCTACTGTAGGATCTTCCATTGAAAGCTCAGAAAAGGTCCTAGACTATTACCTCAAGACAGGCAATATATTATACAACTATTACGATATCCAAGACAAGATTGCAAAAGGCAACACTGAAACCCTCGCAATTAAAAAAAGACCGGGGACTATTTTTGAAGCACTTGACATTGCCAGTCGTGCTTCAGATTCTGATGTTACACCAGAACCCAATAAAAAAACGAAAATTCCATCTGCACAGATAGGAGCGCCCGTCAAAAATCGTGAAAAATTATTAGACGAATATCTCCAAATAGTCAATCCCGAGATTGCACGAGTAGTGATAGATGAGATTCAGGACACATTTGGTGAATGTAATTATTGCGGTTCTGAAATGATTATATCCACTAATGAAGCTTATTTAGCCTGTACAGAATGCGGACATCAGGATCCAATTTTGATTGACTCTGATAAGCCATCTTACAAGGATCCTCCTCGTGAAGTCAGTTATTATGCCTATAAACGTATCAACCATTTTAATGAATGGTTGGCTCAATTCCAGGCGAAAGAATCTACTGAGATTCCACAGGAAGTATATGATGCAATTATGCTTGAACTGAAGAAGGAACGTATCGTTAATATGAGCTCATTGAAACAGACAAAGCTGCGTGAAATCTTGAAGAAACTCAAATTGAATAAATACTATGAACATACCGCCCATATTCTCAATCGCCTCAACGGACAAAATGCACCAGTTATGAGCCGTGACAATGAAGAGAAGTTGCGTTACATGTTCAAAGAGATTCAACCATCCTTCCAGGCACATAGACCCAAGGATCGTAGTAATTTCTTACATTATCCGTATGTACTTTATAAGTTCTGCGAACTTCTAGAACTAGATGAATTCCTACCTTGTTTCCCTTTGCTCAAAAACCGTGATAAACTCTATGCTCATGATAAGATTTGGCAAAAGATATGTGCCGACCTAAATTGGGCATTCTATGCAACTGTCTAATTTTTTGATAAAAATTTCTATCTAAACATATAAAATACACTATATACCTTCATAAAAAATATAAATACTATTATTTTTAATATTTTATTTGTATTATGGAATAGCTTGTAAATGTCCATTTGCATAACGCCGATCACGACGTAATTCACCAGTAGAGGTCCATTTCCTATATTCTCCATCATATTCACCATTTGTGTAAAAGATAGATTCTTTCATCTGTCCATTCTTGAAGTATTGATGATAATATCCATGCATACGACCATGCTCATTATATGTACATGAAATATTCAATTGACCATTGTCCCAATAATACTTATATGTATGACGACTTGCTTCATGAACATCATTTGTGTAGAACTTCTCTGATTTAAGTTTTCCATTTGCATAAAATGTCTGATGCTTAACTAATCCAGTCTCTGCATCTAATTCATGTGTCTGAACAATTTTCCCCGAACTTGAATACTCAATATAGGGTGGGCAAATACGTGCTCTAGTATCTGAACCTTGTCCAGATCTTTCTATTTGTTGCCATTTAAGGTTAACCATATTTCTCGGTTTCATAAGAACATGATCAGATTTTATACGACCATTTGTATGCCATTCTTGGACATGCATTTTAGTCGGCTCACCTGGCTGCTCAGTAATCTGTACTGCCAGATTTAGTTTTTCGGAATCATGATATTCCTTGTATGGGAATATAAATTTTCCATCAGTATCATAATTTGCGTCAATAAGTACTTGACCTTTTTGATTATAATGTTTGTAAGGACCTACTATCCTACCATTTTCACATGAATATTCTTCATATAGCCATGCTTCTGTTGTATCATATGGTAATTCATAGATCATTTGTTTTCCATGCAGAACATCATTCTTAAAATTTAGAATGGCTGAAATGGAATTATTGTGTTTAGGATTATACAAAATTGTTTCACCCTCTTTTTTCCCATTAATATACGTCTCAATACAATTAATCATATTCGTATTTTGACGTTTCATTTCAATCCGTGTGCCTGGATAGCTATTCACAGATTTATATCTCTTTCCTTCATACTTTGTTCCACCAGTTTTTGATACCCTATTATAGTCATTTACATGACCATAGTCATATAGATAAATTAATGAATCGGTATAAGTTATTTTATATTTTTCAACTCTGGTTAATATATCTTCAGATTTATAAGAATAAATAGTAAAATCATTTCCATCTCCACCATAAAGTGAATTATTTGTCTTTATGTGAAATTTTATATCATTAAGAGTTAAATCATCTGCCTTCATTCTAATATTACAGGTTGAACATCTTCCTGGAATTAAAGTTTTATTTGGTGTTATGCGTTCCATATAATGATTAGCGGTATGTTGCCATACAAGCATACATTGTACATGAGCTTGATATTTATTTAGAATACAAGTACATGTAAGCCCTTTGCAAAATGGCTTGGATTCTGATTCAGTTGTTTTACATAAACAACATTTATCTGGTGCCGCAGTTGTCATTCTTAGGTTGTTAGTTTATCTAGGGACTATAAAATTATCAATTTTTCTTAATTGTTGTACTTCAAGAAAAAATGATTTAATGTTTTTTAGAAATTATTAGTAAAGTAAATGAGTGAGCATGTGACTGCGTCCGTCGCTCATTCCGAGCTTGTTGCTGCGCTTCGTCCAACATGGGATCAGTATTTCAAAGAAATTGTCCAAGTAACAGCCACACGAAGTCCTTGTGATCGTCTTCATGTCGGCTGTCTTCTTGTACGAGATAATCGTATTATTAGCCAAGGTTATAACGGTTTTCTTCCTGGTCTGGATCACAAATCCATTGTGCGTGATGGACATGAGCAAGCCACAGTTCATGCAGAACAAAATGCTATCGCAGATTGTGCTCGCAGAGGTGTTAGCTGTGAGGGCTGTTGTGCATATATTACTCATTATCCTTGTATCATTTGCTGTCGTATTTTGCTCGCTGCAGGTATCAAAGAGATCAAATACATTAATGATTATAGAAATGATCCTCTTGTAGAACATTTCTGCGACAAAATGGCTTGTCCAATAATCCAGGTTTAATGAATTGGCAATACCATACATTTTAGTGACCCACCGCCTTTTTCAAACTCTGTCATTGGTGTTGTTAGAACCTTGATACCTGAAGATTCTATTGCCTCAATAGTCTTGTCTGATATGCCAGAAGCACAAATATAATATCTATCATGAATAATACCGTTGCAAGCAAAAGGTTCATTGTCATCTACATCAATTAGATTATCACGGCCATAAATAGCCTCTATCAATTCAATGCTATGAGGGGCAATGGCATTGCGACGTATTAAGGCTTTGTTTGAAGGCAATGGACGGAAGCATAAATCCAGATGGAAAAATTTTGGATTAATCAGTTTGATCATATGGAAGATTGGCTTTGAATCGGTTGCCGCCTGACGACGATATTCGCGTTCCATTAAGATATTTAGAGCAAGTGCTCCACGCTTACTGGTCCGTATTCCATAGCCACAGAAGCAGCGCTTGAAGTCAGGAGTGAAGATTGCTTCGCCAGATCCTTCAAAGAATCCTTCGTTCAGTTCTAGAAGTTTGATAGCCGAAGACTGGAAGAATTGGCGCCATCTGTTGCTCTCTGGCTGACGATGTTTGCGACTCATATTTGATAGAACTGCTGTTGGTTCCCGAAGACCAGGAAGGAAGACAGCTGCATCGGCGGCGAAGATGATGTCTGGAAGATTGCCTTCAGGATCCATAGTGGCAGCAGGAATTGTGAAGACTGTTCCATGAGCACGAAGTAGGCGCTGGAAGGCATCATATTGATGCGCAGCTCGCATATGATTCACTTTATGTGCCTCTCGCATCCAAGGATTGATTGGATATTTAATATCAAATAACTCTGGGCTAACAGTTAGCAGAAGCATATCACCTAATTTTCAGGCCGTTTATATCATCTGCTTGAAGAGTCTTTGACCTAATGAAAAAATCAAATATCCTATACCGAACTCAAAGAGCTTTGTCGCCGTATGGATTGGATTATTGCCGATCTGTACATGACCATGAAGACCGAAGAAACGGACACCTAGTGAAAGCTGCAATAGCTGATAGGCTATAAAAACATATACTATTGATGGACATAAGACTGCCCATGCCCCAAATAATAGGTGCGAGAGTGTATATATTGCTGGCTTCTCATAGGCTTTCATCTAAGATTTGTGTTATAAAATGGGTTTATATGCCGATAGTATAATTATCATTTTTAATTTATGAATTAATAATCCAAAAATTTAAAATGATGCGAGAAATTTATATTTTCAAATTTTTATTTGTAATATAAAATTTCAAAAAGTGTTTAACCTCTCATGGGGAAACCCACTAAATTTGCGCCCAAACCGAAACCGGCGCCTTGACGGGCAGTAACGCCAATGCCGGGCGAAACGAGGTCAAGGAGGATGAATACGCAGGCAGCAGTGACACCGAGGGCGAACACCTCACCCATATTGAGGCGACTCTTGGGGATGAGCATCGCCGCGAAAGCGACGACGAGACCCTCAATAAGATACTTAACAACGCGGGAGATCAAATCACTCATGAAGCCGTCCATTTCTTATATCTTTATGTGAGAAAAAAACATCGCCAACTGCTTGGAAAAAGCTTAAACGATTCTGTTCCAATAACTCTAGAACCGAAATGAGTGCCGTAAATAGTGTTCGTGAGGACTATCTTGATGAGGATCCGGAGATCCCTAGTCAGAAGTATGTCCTTCTCAGTTTCATCAGCCCCGAGAATGTTATTCAGAGCAAGGAGAAGTTCTTTTTTGAGAAGTTCCTTGCCGACTATGAGATTCAGTTTAAGATAAAGTCACTTGAGGAGTTCCTTGGTACCACTATTCTTGGAATCAATCGTAAGCTGGACGAGATCACTGCAGAGTTTGAGAAGGCCGGTGCATCAACTGAGGCTCTTGATACTATCCGTAGTCAGAGAGTCCCTGTTGATGCCTTCCTTGAGATGTACCAGGCCTATCTTCGCAAGTACAAGAAGGAGGTTACTCGTGTAGCAATTGATGAGGCTTATAAGGACTTCGTCTTCCGTGCAGGTGAGAAGTTGGAGGATGAGTTCCATTCTGCAAATAACTTCCAGACGACTGTTCGTGGTCTGAAGGTGCGCGGTGTCTTCGCAAATCCTAAGGAGGCTGAGGCACGTGCAAAGAAGCTGCAGCGTTCTGATACAGTTCATAACATCCTTCTTGGTGAGGTCGGTAAGTGGCTGCCATGGGATCCTAGCCCCAATGGTATCAAGGATCAGGTTTATGCCCAGGAGCAGCTCAATAATTTGATGCAGAGCTACAAGCAGAATGAGGAGAATGTTGAGAACTTCTACAAGGAGAAGGGGCTGAAGAAGCCTGCTGCGAAGATCCATGGAGCTGTTGAGGAGGTTGAGGCTGCAGCTGGAGGCCTCTTTGATCAGACGGATCTCGTTTTGCAGCGCAAGATGGAGGCACTTGCTGCTGCAAATTCGGGCGCTAAGACTAATTCCATTTCTGGTCCTGGGGCTAAGTCCGAGTAATAAAGTATAAATGCACTCTAAATCGTAAATATTAATACAATTTAATTATGCATGTGCAAAAACTGTTTATTGTTTAATTTGTTAAAATTAAATACTAGGCTATTAAACACCAGGCTGGGCGATACGAACACAACCCTTGCTGGCACCATCACAGAAGGTACCTTCAGGGCAAGGCTGTCCGCTTCCGTCAGAACGGCAAGGAAGGTACTGGCTACCGAAGTTGGCCATAGGCTTGGGAGGTGTAGGGACTGTAATAGACTCACCGATATCTACAAAGCCGGCACGGAGCTTGAGCTGTGACATGATCATAGGGATCACAATGATCGCAGCAACAATGATGAAAAGCATAGTCATAGTTGATTTACGCATCTTACTGAACATACGCATCTTTCTAATAGTTGATTTTATTTGGTATTTGTGGGACCTACTGGAAGTTCCCAAGATGTACGACCCCAATCACCGCCAGACTGTAATGGATATACCGGAAGACCAGTATTGCGTGGCAACTTGGGTGCCTCAGGAATACCACAATATCCATTAATACATTTCATACCAGTTGGACAGGCCGGAAATTCCACACCACAACGAGGGGCGAATTTATTGCCTGCTGCTGATCCATTAATAAATCCCTCTCTGAAATGCCGCAAGCCATAATACAATACTATTGAAGTAGCAACTAATATAAATAGACCTACAGGAAATCTAAGACTCTTCATAGCCATTTACTAATGTATTGGGGCTTTTTATGCTGTTTTACGAACCTGGATAGATGGGCCCTTGAGTCTTCTGCTTGCCGAAGGATCATAGTTATTACCACCCATACCTTCCTGTGCCATGTAGGTCTCTACGCTGGTATTCCAGAAACGAGCATCACCTAGACGGAAATCTGGATGCATTTCGGCCTTATACCAGAAGACTGCATCTTCCAGCTTATTGGACTGGGTATTGTTATTGATAACAAGGCATTCATAGTTCTGGGTGCATTGATCCATTACTTGACAGAAGAATTCAAATGAGGGAAAGGCTGCTCCATAGTTTTGATAGATACGCTGACGATTGGACTGATAAGGCTCACGAAGGATGAAGACATAATCTACGTTTGTACGAAGAGCAGGCTGAATACCGAGAGGATATTGCATAGTGATGATGAAGAATACCTTAGCGTGACGACCGTTCATGAAGAGATAACGAATATGTTTATCCTGGGTCCAGCTATCATCGTACATACAGTCATCCAAGATCAGGAAGGCACGAGGATCAATATTTGAGCGCTTTCCCTCATTTATATCTTTTGTCATTTGACTAACAATTAGTCTCTGACGCTTTACAAAATTGGCCAAAATAGTCGGATTGAATTCATTGTGAATGAAGATTGGGGGTACCATTTTCCCATAGAAAGAGTTGGATTCTTCAGTGCCGGATATAACAGTACCAATAGGCATATTTTGATGATGGAATAAGAGATCACGCACTAGAGTTGATTTACCTGTACGACGACGACCAATGAAAACACAAACAGCGTCCTGTGGTACCATACGCATATCAAACTTTTTGAGACTTAGTGATTGTGCCATTGTAGCTAATTAAATTTGACTAAAAAATATGCGTGTTGGGACACATACTGAAACTTTAAGCTAATTAACAGAATTACAATGCAAACGATCAAAATCAATCCGGAGGATATTTTGGATGAAGAACATATATCTCCAGGTATTATTAATTACCTTACCTATTCCGGCATTCATGACTTTCAGCGTTATCATGGGGGCTTAAGACGTTTTGCTCCCCAGGAGTCATTGACCTTGAATAGTGGTTTCATTGGTTATGATATTTTAGATTCTGTACTGCCTCCTGAAGATATCCCAGGCCGAATCTGGAAAGGTCATATTCGCAGCAGAAAGGCTGCATTAGAGCCGGTTAGCCTGGGCAAGGTGTATTCTAAGATTATTCACATGGTTGATCCATTTGAATTCATGCAGAGGTCACATATTTTATCTTATATGCCATCACCTGATGCATCGGATCGTGATAAGCTTAGAAAGCATGCAATCAGTCGCTATAATCAGGCCTCGGTTGATGCAACTATTTGCTATATTTCGAGTTGTATTGGGGATCGTGCATTGACACCTGCAACAGTGAAATACTATGAGACTGTATGTGGCATAGCTGATAACTATTTATATAGAATCACGGATGATTATGAGACACTTCGTACTAAGCGTTGGTTTTGGTCTTATGCTGAGGATGGGCGACAGCTAGTTGTAGATGGCGAGGATGTTAGTGATGAGGTCAAACAATGGATAGTTACAAGACCAGCAGATGAAGAGTTAGATAAGTTTGACGATGAAGAATATGAAGAGGAGATTATTATGGCTGATTCCATGTATAGATCCGCTCCTTCAAGTCCATCAGATGGGGCTGAAGAATCTGTAAGTTTCTTGGAAAATGTTGAGCATGCACCAGAAGCGGTAGAGGAATTCACCAGCGGAGCTGGTTTGGAAGAATTCGCTAACGAAGTTAGCTTATTCAACAGATCGCAAAGCGATCTGGAAGAATTCTCCTTCAATATGGAAGATCTTTCTCTGGAAGAACATGAAGTTATAAATAAAAAATCTTCTGATAAACATTCTGTTGCAGGCTCTGAAGGACAACAGTCTTCGGAAGGCGGTGATACAATGATTGAAGAATTTGAAAATGCAAATGGAGAAATCTATCTAAAATGTAAAAATATTCCAGTACTTGTGTGCTTCCAGGAGGCTGCTGAAGGTACAATGGATGGTTTATTGTGTGAGATGTTGGATTCTGGTACGGAATCAGATTCGGCAGATTCTGGAATCTTCGGTCTTCATGAGGCAGAGCGTCAATGGTCGGCATGGCTCTTCCAGGTTTGCGCAGCGCTATCAGTTTTCCAAAAATACATAAATTTCTGTCACAATGATCTTCATGCAAATAATATTGTATGGTCTTCAACAACTGAAGAATATCTTTATTATAAAACACCTGAAGGGACACTTTATCGTGTTCCAACCTATGGTAAGATCTTCAAGCTGATTGACTTCGGTCGTGCAACTGCAGAAATTGGTGGTATTGAATTGATAAGCACAGATTATGAAACTGGCCAAGATGCCTGGGGACAATATAACTGGGGACCTATTAAAGATCCTGAGTTATCAACTGTTGCTCCCAATCCATCTTTTGATCTTTGTCGTCTTGCTGTTAGTCTATTTGAAAGCCTATATCCTGGATATGATCCTGAAGAGGATGCTGGCGAATCAGCGCTAGCCGACATGCTCTGGTCATGGATGATTGATGATGAGGGAAAGAATATTTTATATGATGAAGAAGATAATGAGCGTTTCTCTGGATTTGATCTATATGTTCATATAGGACAGAATATCAGTAATGCAGTACCTGCAGCACAATTCAAACAGAGGCCATTTGCACAATTCAAGTGGCGTGGAAAGGCTGCACGAGCCGCTAACAATATTAAATTATGGCCCATTTTCACTGATGCCAGCTCTCCTGATGAAATCTAATCCTGATTTATACATAATGTGCCCTAAAAGATCGCCTAGATTCTGAAAGAACACGTAAATAACTTGACATTGGATGAGGACTTGTTATCCATCGTTGCAAATCTATTTCAGAAAATGCCCATGTATTCCATATTTTTTTTACCAGGCTACGATCATTCTTAAGAATAGCCAAATCAAGCGGACTATTCCCTAAAATATTCTTTTTATTTATAGGACAATGTGGAGAACTAATTAATATATCCAAGATCTGATGATTTATTACTGGTCTTGATATACAATAATGAAATGCATTATTACTACTTGAATCTATTGCTAAAATATCAGCTCCAGCTTCAAGTAATGCAATTGCACGTCTATCTTCTGATTTAAATATTGCATCTAAAAGCGGTGTCATATGCACATTATTTGGCTGATTAATATTATAATTGTATTCACCTAAAATGGCTATATTTTCTGCAGATGCATAGTGGTATAATATATTTCCATCATTATCCGGTAAATTAGTATTACATCCATCATCATCATAAAATTCACCTGGAAAATCAAGAATAGTTGTTAGAACTTCAGGACTAGCATATTTTGCAGCAATATGAAAAATTGTCTGCCCCTTATCATTTTGATGATCTAAAATTACATGTCGTCTCAAAATATTTATTACAATATATGGATCCGCTTCGGGATCTTTTAAAACGTGATGAAGAAGAGTATTATCTGATTCATCAAGTTGCATTGGATCAATTTGAAGATTTGTATTAAATGCTCTCCTCAGATCCTCAATAGATGTAATTCTTGATAGCATTAAGATACCTCAAACAGTTATGTATGAATAGTAAAGAGCCTTTAGATTTACTTTTTCTTTGGATATCCAACTTGTAGTTCAAAATCTTCAAACCTAACAGACTTTTGAACTTGTTCAACGACAGTTGATGCTGATATTGATGGTAAAGAGATAGGAGGCAACATATCAGGGACTAATGCAAGAATAAATGCCGTAAAGATCCCACCAGCAGTTGTGTCGCGGATAATATGTTTAGCTTGAATATGGTCGCCACGGTATTTTGTGGCTGCAACGGATAAAATACAAAAACTAACTGCACCTCCGAGGGCATAAAGTAAAAGTGATGTATTCATTATTCTGTGTCGTACAAAGAGTAAGGAAATAAGAAAAAAACATCATTTGACTCTCAAAGTTCATCAAAATCATCAAATGCTAGCTGCTCACCTCTTCCATCCAAATCACTTGGATCATCAAAATCATCATCTGTTAGAGGTGTGGCAACATCATCTATAATCTTGAGACTCTCATCCTCTTCATCCTCTTCTGGTGGTCTATTCTCTAATTCGGGAAATGTTGTTGGTTGAATATGATGCCCATCTTCATTATCCATATCAAAAATGGTTTCATATTCATTGAAACTGACATTCTTCCTGGCTTCATCATCATCCACAACAATAACATCTTGCTTAGTAACATTTACCTTTCGCTTATCAATAGGAAGTTCCGTTATTGTTTTTTCTTCCTGTTGCTGCAGCTCTTGCTCCTTGGGGGCCTCTATTACTGACTCAACAGGAGCCTCAACAGGAGCCTCAACAGCCGACTCAGTAAGTGTCTCTACAGGAGTCTCTTCAACCTTGCTCTCATTCACAGAATCTTGTAATAAAGCTTCAGATATCTGTTCAGGTATTGTTATGGATGCAGGAGCAGGAATCGTCTCCTCATCATCACTATCACTTTCATCTGCAGCATCTTGATCAATATCAGTACCAGCTCCAGGATTAATACAGTCCTTCAAAAGTGATTTAATTGGTACTAATGTACGAATAGAGGCTTTAATGCCATTCTCAATTAAATTCTGCACCTGGCGATAATTTTGTTGTTGTTCCATACCGCCAATATTGTCCCGCAGCAAATATGCATTTTGCCAAAGTAGGCGTGAGCATTCACAGAAAACCTTAAAAAGAAAATGATCCAACTTAGGAACAGTGATCTGAATCTTTTTTTGCTTACTATTTAGCCGAATCGCCATTAAAACCTTCGTATGCGCAATAAATACAGCCGTTAGTAAATCATCTAAGAAATCACAACCAGACTGTGCAACTGTTTGTATAATTAAATTCACTTCACGACTAACCTTCTCCATGTTCCAATCTTCAATTGATGCCAAAAGATTCTGGAACTGCCATAAATATTTCCTTGGCTCATCCTTCATGTCTTCCTTAGCGCGTGCCAACAAATCAATGTAAAAATTAAAATATGCCGGAGTTAAATATGAACACAACTGTAACATATACTCACTTTTCGCCTCTGAATATACATTGGTGCCTGAATCAGTGTCCATCTTTTTCTTCCTTGAGTTTCTTACTTTCTTCTCTCAACGCATCAAAGGCAAATGGATTTCCGCCTGAATGCCTACAACGCAAATAATCTGATTGTTCAATCATTGACATATGAATAAACTCATTTTCCATCTTATTCCAAATATTATGATTATCTAAATTCATTTTATTATCAATTAAAAATTTCAAACCCTGTATCTGCCTCCATGTACGCTTTGATGAGGGCCATGAGTCATATGCATTATTAAATTGATCAGCTGTAAGACCTAAGCTCATAGCATAATTATACAGCTCAAGACGCCCAGGAGCATTTATCATTTTAATGACACAACGACTCTTAATTGGCTCCTGAATAGATTCTATTGTTCTGCATTCAAGAATAAAGTTAATTGATGGAGAATTAGTTTCCAAAATCCGTCGCAAAAAACTTTGTGCCTCTGGTGTCAAATCATCAGCCCCTTCAAGCCATAGAATAGATGGCTGCAGACGATGTGCCCATTCATGCAACTTTGTACGCTGCTCACGCAAAGTCCGATCAATGCGACATGAACATACAAGGACCTCTAGTCCTTTGGACTTAGCATATTGTTGGATCCAATAACTCTTACCGTTTCCAGCCCCTCCACAAATAAGAAGCGGCTGCACACGTTGTATTTCAGAATTCATATTATTAAATCTTTGGCTACAAGTCTTAGGTTCTAAATGAGGCTCTAAAGCTTCATTGATGCTAATACGCGCTCATCATGTATTGCATTCATACGCAAAGACTGATTAAGTGGATTAGCCTCCACTGCAGAAATCATTTCAGGTGTATTACGCTGCAGGCCAATATCCAACTGTGGTGGAGCACGGAACTTCATCTGCCCAATATCTCCAGGACCAGGTGTAAGCTCCATCACACGATTCACTGCATTCACACGATCATTTACCACATCAGCATCAATCTTCTTGCTGGTCTGTGTAATATCACCATTAAAGGTTGCAATATTACCATTACCTGCAATAGGCTTACGTAGTCGGCTAACTTGATCCTTATTAGGATTGAGACGCATATTGTAGGCGGAGTCATGACTGGTGAAACTCTTATTTGTTGCATTACCAGGACCAGTGTAGCTAAGAGCCGCAGAGAGCTGCGCCTTTTGTGTGGGGCGTGCAATATCATCAGGATCATAGACCTTCAACTTATTTGGTGCCTGTCCAGATGAAGCAACACCCATATAGTTCCAATCAATTGTACCTTCCTTGACTGTTGTGCGGGCAATATCAGATGGATCCCAGACAGTGACTGATGGAGCACCCTGTGCATAACCAGTAGCAACACCAGCCTGATAGATATTGCCGATTGTATCACCACGGTAAGTGGGACGCGCCTCGTCGCCATAATGTACAGTAACCAAACCGGATTCCTGTTGAGCAACATTGAGACCAACAGTACGATCAGTGGTATAGAATCGCTCATTGGGACGGATCTCAATCGCAGATTTACCATAATCGGCCTCAGGTGCATCCGTATTAGTGGTATAATAGTCTTCCATCTTCACGTTACGGAAACCAGCACCACCATATTGTTGTGTCATAGGAGTACGATAAGAACCAGTAACATAGCCTTCATATGTATCTTGTGCAGTTGCTCCAGAGATGATACGATAATCGGAGGTTTCAGGGCGTGCAGCATAGTTAAGGAGCTGTGTAGGACGTGTAGTCTCAGCAACATATTGACCAGTAGTGACTAAGTTGCGCTCACCATTCTGATTCTGATAGAAGGTATCAGGACGATTCTTGCGAACCTCACCGCTATTATCTGCGGCCATAGCGACGAAATGCTGACCAGGAACAACTGGTGTCTCATATGTGAGCTTCTGGTTGTCAGCAACACGGAGCTTGTCTGTAGTCGGCATAGCACGCTTCATGATCTCATCAACCTCAAACTGCTGGAAGCCGCCCTTACCAAGTGTTCCATAACCTTCACCAACACCAGGAGCTACACGCACTGGCTCAAATGGACGCTCGCCATTACGCGCGCGAGGATCATTGATACGAGATTTGATAAATTCAGCATTTGCTTCAAGACCAAAAGGATTACCAAAAGGTGTTTGGCCGGTGTCAAACATTGTCTCCACCTCACGCTTTGAGATCTGAGTAGTTCCTGAGCCAGTATAAGTATCTAAGATACTGGTATTAGTCTGAGGACCAATATTCTGTTTAACGCGTCCTCCAAAGAACGGCATCATGTTGTTATGACGGAACTCATCGGATTTAATACGCTGACCACTGAGTGGTGATACAACATAATTGCCTTCAACATATACAGGTTCTGCTTCAACACCATCAGACCTCATTTTCACCATGGCAGCCTGTGTGTCTAAAGGCTCAGGCTGGGGTCCGCCACGAGGCGGTGCCGGAGCAAGAGGAGGTTTCTGTGTTGCATAACCAAAGGCAGTACCTTGAGGGCCGGCAGTTGGCTCCGAAGGATATGTCTGACCATTAGGCTGTTTATACATCATATCCAGCTCAGGGGCAAAATCTACAACTGATGTCTTCAGTGAATGTGATGGGCTTGGATATTGTGGCCTAGTGGGCTTTGGTGCAGGGATCTGTGATCGGCCTGGAGCCGCATTCTGAAAGCCCTCCAACTTCATTGGAGCTAAATAGGGCTTTGCCTTGAATTGACTCTGCTCTTGATCTTCCGAACGAGGGCGAACAATCTTTTTCTCATCAAAAAACTTTGACATTGCATATCCAAGGCTTACTAAGCCACCAAGAACAGCTACTTCCATATCTATTCTTACTTGGATCATCTTATTGTCTATATGCTTGTCGCATCAGCTTGTTCGGATTACTGGGGCATTCTATGAGTCTTGCATCGTTCCTTATCAAGATCACGTGTAGGAATGAAGTAATCAAATGGTGTTTCAAAGGTATCTTGGGGATTATGGAACAATGAGTCCCAGCGGTTCCAGCCAGTACAACGTAAAGTGCAGGCCTCATTATCAATACGATTGAAGACCATAGGAATATTAGCGTCGGGAGCATTTTGTAGTGGCAAATTATTGAAATAGTTGGTGGCCGGGTGATATAGGCGCTCTTTACCATCAGGACATACCCCTGGATTATCACCAGCACGAATACGAGAGCCCATACGATTAATACCACGAAGATCGGACTCTACATCAGTCTTCCATTGCCCTTGAACCCATGAATCACCATTCTTCTGGATCCGGGTTGTTGGACTGACCATATAAGTAGTAGGACAGTTGGCCGCCGGAGGATTGATATAGTAACGACCAGCATAACTGGTGATTCTCATATCATCCATATGGCGGAAGTCATCCCATTTAGTACGTGTTTGATTCTGCTGTCTAACTTTAACAATTGCTTCGGCCATCTCTACCTGGCTTATAGGTATAATAAATACATTGTTTTTGTAGCGAAAGTAGCACAAAAAACAGTTTTTACTTTTATAAATAACTCATTATGTTGATAATGCAATAATCATAGTCTGAATATTAGGACGCTCATTTTCTTGTGTAGCAAATAATGAATTATGTGCTCGGTCCAGGGCAGTGCGTCCATAAATGTCGCGGAGCTTTGAATTAGCGCCACGCTCTAAAAGTATTTTAACTGTTTCATAATCACTATTGGCTGCAGCATACATTAGTGCTGTTTCGCCAACGTGATTTCGCGCATTAATATCTAAGTCGCAATAATCAAGAATAAAGTTCAGAAAGTCTGAACGTTTTTCAAGATCAATTGGTATGGGTAGTCCCCATACTGTAAATTTTGCAATCATTTCGGCAATATCCTTTTCAGTACGGCCCATTCGCATTGCAATATGTAATAGTGTCTCATTCGTCGGATTTGAGAGGCGCACATTAGCACCGCAAATAATCAATTGACGAATAATACCTGGTGAGGCCGACCGGTTTTTAATGGCAGCCTCAAATAATGTAATACCGCTTGTAGAACATGGCGCATTAACATCAAAGCGCACACGTTCATATAGACGGATAAAATAGTTTTCACTTGGCAATTTATCTAGTAGATACATTTGCGCAGTGTTTCCCCGAAAATCAAACTTTGTTGTATCAGGGTGATCTAGAAGATCAATAGCATCGGGGCAGGAACTGCAGATCGCATGAAACATTGTTTTTGTTTCGGTTTGTTGCCAACCAGCTGGGAAGCTAAGTGGTTTGTTAATATCTAAGCCATGTTTCAGCAAGACGTGCAAGATATTCTTGCCGCCTCGTATAGATGCCTCATATAGTGTATTATAACTTACTAAATAAGGTGGATTGGCGAATGTATATTCTTTGTACATATCAACACCTGGATAGGTGCTGAGTAAATAGTCCAACGATTTGTGCAAATCGGAAAACTGTAATGCAATGGCAATTGCCAGTGCAAGGACATCATCGGTCGTTGGTTGTACTGTAAATGTTGGAATATGACGCTGAAGAGCAGCTAGTAGCTTCTCATCAGTGACATCCATTGAGGGCGACCATCCTATACGATGCGATCGCGACATTTCGCGATTATACATGTGTAGGGCAGAAGCCAAATTTACTAGTGGATGATCAATCTTCCTACAGTGCGGATGACTGTTCTGAAGATACATATCAATTGGATCACCGCGCTCCATTGGAACAAAGTGATCAGGATCCATAGCGCTATTCATCTTGGATTTATAGCAGTAACTTTCCTTTACATGAAATTATAACTTCAAATTTTTTATATCTTAAATAATTAAAATAAAACAAAAAATATAATACATTAAGGTGAAGCCTTAAGGGCCTCAGCAACTTCAACAAACGCTGGATTGTCTTTAACCAAATACTTGACACGATCATAGGCTGTGCGACCATAAATATCGCGTGCTTTCAAATTGATTCCTGGTCTGCGAATAAGTGTCATTGCAGAAGTATGGTCAGAACTGGAGATGGCCAACATAAGTGCCGTTTCTCCCTGATGGTTTTGTGAATTTATGTCAATAAATGGACACAAGAAGTTAATGTAATCCTGACGCTCCTTTGAGGCTGGGTCAGGCAAATGTAGATTCATCGCTTTATCTCTACGCATCTTTACTGTAACAGTACGTGGTAGAGACTTTGTAATAGCTTGATGTAGTATAGTGTTTCCCATGTCATCTGTGACACGGGTATTGGCACCATTCATAATTAGTCTGGTAATAAAGTCCAGACTTGGTTTTCGGAATTGGTATTTTACTTGTAGTGCAAATTGAAGCATGGTAAATCCATGATCACATATTGGTGCATTGACATCTGCGCATACTTCAGCCCATGCCTCTCTTTTATTAAGATAAAGATCTATGTAAAGCCTGTTAGCTGATTCACAATCACAAGAAGATCCTAGCTCTGAAAGCCGTGTTGCCTGATTCATATTGTTTTGTTTCAGGCGTAAAATATACTATATACAAATTACCCATTTCAAATTTTTTTTGCGAACTTTTTCCCAAAAAGTTTAAATAGTTTTTTGCGAACTTTTCCCAAAAAGTTTAGTACTTCTCAGGGCGCCCACAAGTCTCCTTAACCAACGGTTCAGGCTGATAGGATGCAGCATATGCCCACATCTGATAATCAGGAAGTGGTACAAGGGTTGCATCAACAGTGAAATTGTTCTTAGGATTATAACGATTGATTACAGAGTTGCCGATAGGTTGGGGCTGATAGTCACGCCAAGGGCATTTAGTGATGGGACGTGTAATACCACGTAGATCAGATTCAACATCTGCTTGTTGTGGATTAACGATATTGTAAAAGGAAGCAGCGACCGGAGCGACCTGATTTCCACCTACAATACCTAGAATGTGACGGCGAGGATCAGGATTTACTACTTGACTTTCAAGCTGATCGTAGTTCTGAGGATTCTCTTGGCGCTCCCATGTAGCCGTATTTAAGAGCTTGAATTGCTGATCAAATGTCTGTTTCAACACATTAGTCTGCATATGACGGGACTGCATTCTTCTATCTCATAGGGATACAAATATAAAATTTGCTAATTATTGTTTGTAGTTAGCAGATTCTAATTGAAGAAAACTTGAAATGTTTATCAGTAATATTAAATATATTAACAATTGATATCGCGAATGTAGGATCTTGATGGGAGACCTCCACGTACCCACCCGGGACTTGCAACCTCTTGTACCAAGTTATTGGGGTTTTGGATGTATTTGGCGAGAAGAGGGATCTGAGGAGTGTATTGCTGGTCAAAGAACTGTTCAGTGACGGTGCCACATTCCTTGCCGAGACGGACTTGTTCAGAGTGGAGCAGACGGCTCTCAATATCGGCATTACCACGACCATTGCCCATGAAAGGAACGGTTAGATAAGGACGGCTCTGATTACGAATATTACACTTGTGAGAGTTGAAGACGGGCTGGTTGCGGAGCATAGAATCGGAATCAATGGCACGGTTGTTGTAGCCGTAGCCTTCACGGGGATAGACGTTGATTTGATCAACAGAAAGGGGATTAACGCCGGATGCCTTAGGAACAAGGTTAGTTGTCATATAGTTACCGGGGCCAACCGATTGTGCATAGAAAGATTGAATACCACATGCGTCATCACGTGCGTGTGTTAGACGATTAAGATCAAACTTGTTGCTCATTCTGTTTATTGTATTAATTCTTTTTTGTTTGGCGACGGCGGATCTTGCGATCACGGAGTTTGTTGCTACGTCTCTTACTCTTACGCTTGCCACCTACAGCTTTCTTTATCTTCTTAGATGGAGGTAATGGACAAGTCTCATCATTAAGACGAAAATACAAACCTAAATCACCTACCTGACCACCACCTGCTTGGCCTCTGCCTGGTCTTTCAATTCCACCTACAGCGCCACCACCTTCTGCGCCTGCGCCACCACCTTCTGGAGGATTTTGACCCCTAATCTGCGCAACATTTACACCAGTAGATCTACGTGCCTTAGGTAACCATATTTTATTTGCTTTAATAAATTTTTGTCTATATTTAGCTGCAAATTCTTGAGTTAATCCACCATGATCTTCATCTGGAAATTTTTCATCTAATTGTTTTACAATAGCCTCCACCTCTTGAGGCCAAATAATACCATTACAAAGAAAACATTTGCCATCGTAACCAGGTGGGCTCAATCCATCTTTCAGTGTTCTTGGTTCAAGTATATCATGTTCTGCCATTGGGCCAACAAAATTACCAGTTTCATTACGAGTCTGATGACGTAAAATAATACCAGGTATAATTTGACTATTATTATTTGGCCCCCCAGCACTAATAGGATCACTTTCATCCATCTCCATTTTACGAACAATTGGCGTTTCAAAATGTTGTGCAATAATTTCCATATTATTATTATTATTTGTATTATTTGCAGGCTTACCCAATACAGTAACTAAAAGTTCTTCGGGGAAAACCATTTTTTGATTTCTTAAAAGCGAAAATACACGTTCTCTAAAGCTTGCATCGGTCCATACTTTTGGATATGCTAACCAACATGATTCAACTGCTATAATTGCAACCTGAATTTTAGTTATTTTGCCTGCATGTGGTGTAAGATTCTTATAAACATCCGCCAACATTTGAACACGTGCAGCCTTTTCCAATAATGATCCACCACCTGCTTTTGTACAATAACGAGCATATATAGGACCTTTTATTGGATGATCTCTAATAGTAGCATTAACTGGTGATAAACCAAAATGTTGATGGTTTGCCCCTCCCCATAGGCATATACGACCACAATCAATACAGGTAGCAGTTTTATTATTTTGACGATCCATATAACGAGCATATAGTCTTGGATGATACCATTTTGATGCTATACAACTATGATTCATATATAAACATCCTGTTTCTCTCTTGCCCCATCCAATACAAATAGGGCAAAAATATGCATCTTTTAATTGTGCATAATATATATTATCTACATGTATTGTATCATATTCTTCTTTTGTAAATCCTGGCCAAATTTCACTACCTTTTATTAAATCAATATCTTCATCGGATAAGAGACAATCTTTTATATTTGCGCCTTGAGTAAAATGTAAATCTTCTGGATCAAGTGTAAGACTACTTAATGGCTGTTTAGGTATTATAGGTCTTGATCCATCATCAATAGTAATATTTGGTGGTACATTTATATCAAAGTCCCTAATAATTTGTGTAACATCCTCATTATATGCAGCAATCTCATCTTTGCGTAAAGCTAAACGTACCATTAGTTTTTGTTTATCTCCCCAATCTACTACAATATGTCTTCTCTTCTCTGGAGTTAAAGCCAAAAATGCCTCTCTCTCTCCTTCTTTTCTTAATGTTGAAAGATATCTGTGTTCTTCTTCTCTTTCTGTAGCAATACGTCTTTTTTCCTTCTCAGCAGCTTCAGCCTGTCTTCTCTCTTCTGCAGCAATACGTCTTCTTTCCTCCATGGCAGCTTCAGCAATACGTCTTCTTTCATTCTGATCCTCTACTACTATACGTCTTCTCTCTTCTGCTGGTAAAGCTAAGAATGCTTCTCTCTCTTCTTCAGGTAATCTTTCTACATATATACTTTGCTCTTGAGCTAATCTTTGCTCTTGACCAATACGCTCTATATCGCGCCACCGCTGCAATTCAGCTTCACGAAATAACCTTGCTTCCTCCTGCCTTCTCTCAGCAGCAATACGGTTTCTTTCAACTCTATCCGCATCAACAATACGTTTTCTTTCGTCTTGTGGTAATGCTAGGAAGGCTTCTCTCTCTTCTTCAGGTAATCTTTCTACATATCTTCTTTCCTCTGCGGCATGCCATTCAAGAAGTCTTCGTTCCTCTGCTAAACGTGCCTGTTCCAGACGTGCTAGTCTTTCTTCTTCTACAAGACGTAGTCTTTCTTGTGCTACACGTCTTCTTTCTTCAGCCGCTGCAGCTTCAGCACGTCTTCTTTCCTCCTCAGCAGCAGCTTCAACACGTCTTCTCTCATCTTCAGTTGCCATTATTGCTAAAGCTCTAGGACTAACATACCATTTGCCCATCTGATCAAAAATATAACTTGGTTCTCGTCTTATTGCCCTCACACTATTTATTTTTTGTCGTTCAATATCTTGTAATCTCCATGCATGTCTTTGTTCAGCTCTCTGTGCTCTCCTCTGTCTTGCTGCTCTAATTCTATGCCAATTTCTGTCATTTTCATTTTCATCATCATTATCATTATTATCATTGCCCCATGGATCTATTTGTCTTGGCGTTAAATAATCATAATATAAATCACCACCTAATAATGGAGTATGACCATTATACATTTCATTCTTGTAAAAAAGTAATGGTTGAATATAATAATTTAAATTAAATTCATAATTATCAAAGTGGTTAGGTCTGGCAAATATTCTATCAACTAAATGATTATATCTATCATCATGCATTATATTTTGTATATAAATTTCATCTAGTGGTTTTAAATATGCCATTGATACTCTATAGCTAGAATAAGTAGAAACTATTGGTATAAGTGAAGTAACACCATATTGTGGCATTGTTACATTACCTATTCTAACAGGATCTGGATCAATACTATTTATAACAACAGGTATAGGATCAAAATCTTCCTCTTGATGCATTGGATCTAATATCATTAATACAATATCACCTTCGCGAAGTCCAGAAGAAATAGTTACATTCTCAAATTGATTAGGATTAAAAAATATGTTATTTGGATAATCAACACCCATAATTACATTTCTTGGAATTCCAGGATATGTTCGCTCTATTTCATTATCAATAACTTCTCTTAGAGCAGGTGCTAATTCATCACCATTATATTGTTCAGGGTCAATATATTCTAATTCATCTTCATTTACATATAAGAATATAGGATCATAAAATTCATGAACATATTTTACAGCATATTTATTATTTAAAATTATATAATCTAATACTACAACTACTCTACGAAATGGTTCACGATTCAAAATACAAAAAGATCCAATTGGAATTATATCTCGGAAAAAATGTTCTGATCTTTGAATAGTAGATTCTTTCTGATAAATAATTTCATTTATATTATTTATCCTATCTGCATATAACATATTTAATTTTAACATATTTTCTTCATTAATATATGTATTAATTACTGGAGGTAGAATAGGATCTAGTTCATTATAATTATATGTATTATACATTCTTGCATATTCAGTGGCTATATCAATTTCTTGTATTACTTTCAGTTCATTTTCTGGTATTTGTATTTCCTGTGGCTCACCACGCATTGGAAATAATTTTCTAACTGTACAAATCCGATCCTCACTAACAAAAGTTATTACTCCACAACGCCAGATACCAGCATGATCATCAGTTTGATCATGATTATATACAACAAAATCATTAAACTTAAATCTATTATTCCAAATAAGTCTCTCATCATCAAAATTCATTCTTGCTTCATTATCAGTTGGAACTAATTCATCCTGATTTGCATAAGATACATATATATTATTATCATTGCGCATAAAATAACAAATTACATACGTATTAATTATCGGTATAAAATCCTGTAAATATGCAAAAATATTTCTACCATTCAAATTATAGCCGTGTAATAAATTAAAATCAAGATTGGGCTCAGGTAAAGACCAATCTTCAAGATTAAGAATCCGTTCACCACCTCTTTCTGGATTAGAATTAAGAGGAAGCATAAATTGATACGGTCGCATTTTTCTAATATATTAATATAGAATGAAAAAACAAACTCGCAAACTTCTTCGCAAAGGACAAAATCCAAAACTCGCTGCTCATTTTTGCAAATGTATAAAATCGGTTGCACCAAAGTTTGGAGGACCTAGTCGGGGTGAGGCTCCTGCAATTGCAATATGTGTTAAATCCATTTTACAGTCCAAAGGTCGGACTCTAAAACGTTTTAAATGTAAAAAAGGGGCATCCATTACGACACAACGAATGAAACGTAAAAGCAAGCGTGCTTAGAAGTTCTGATTCAAACTTGTAATTGGCCCACCATCAGTACCAGGAAGACAGGCTGCACGACCACCAGCCTTACAGTTAAGAGGAACAATATTGTATAACCAATTCTGGTAACTCTCACGGTCATTTGGTACTGATGTGCTCGGCATAGTTATAAATTGACGCTGATCCTGCGACTTTCCGAAGACATCGGTAGGATCATTGAAGAAATTTACACGGAAGAAATCGTCCAGTTCCTGCTTCACTTGTGGCTCATCTATCGGCGCAGCCTCGGGTCTCAAAGGATCATACTTGATCTCTGGAATTAGAACATTCATAAAAGGATTTGCTTGTGTTGGAAGTGTTACACGCTCCAAATTTGCAAATCCTTCCGCACCTTCACCAGTCTCTTCAATAATTGGCTGTAAATGGATGGGAGGCTCCGTTACAATTGGAAGAGGTTCTTGTTGATCAGGTAGCAGAGAATCTGCTACAACGGCGGTTGTATCCTCTATCTTAACTTCACCTCTTGCCATCATTTGCTTATAGAAAATATAGGAGGCAGTAATAAGCAATATTATTGTTATAAAAACTAAATAGGGATTAGTTGTCATTTATACCTATTTTCTTCCTTTCTTTTTACTTGGCTGTTGTGGTTTGCGTTGGTCAGAAGCGACTGCATCAATCCAACTATCATCTTGAGGTGATGCGCCAGCACCACCAGAAGGCTGAATAATAGTGTTTTGTGCTGGCTGGGCCGCAGCCTGACGCTGAGCAAGCTTGCGCTGCATACGCTCCTTGATCATTGCACGACGAGCACTAACACCAGTCTGTCCAGGTGCCTTCGTCAGCTCATCCATTGAGAACATACCACGGAAGGTCTCCATCAGATCACCGAATGCCGGATTCTCTGAAAATGACTTCATAAGCTCTTCAGCCTCTGCAACAATTGTGGCTGGATTAATAGCACCACTTTGAATCTTCGCCTGAAGACGTTTTCCAATCTTCTGGACAGAATTCATAATGAAATTAGGATTTTTCTGATAGATTTCCATCAGAATTCCGAAAGCATTGGTAGGATCTGCTTCACAACGTTTAATAGTCTCTTCATCTAGACCGAGATCCGAAGGATTGAAGTCACGCATAATCTCTTCCGCAAGTTTTGCAAGATGTCCCTTCAGGAACTTCTCTGGAAGTTTAGGAAGTGCTGATGTGCCTCCTTCGGACCCTTCGGGCCCACCAACTCCAAAGAGTGATGCCATCTTCTTAGCCATTGACTCAAAGTCTAGCGAAGACATCTTTGTCTTCATGTTCTTCATGAAGTCATCCATCCATTCACCAGATTGACTGAAAAATGGAGAGTCCTTTCCCTTACCGGTTTCAAAAAGACAACTAATTGATAGAAGAGTGAGATACTCCTGGATAGCCGACTTCGTCTGACCACTGAGCTCAGACCAGATCTCGGAAGTTAAAGAAACACCAGGAAGAACCATTGCCGGACATTGAGCAGCATCACGATTTGGTGCTGCATGCGGCAACACCTCTGCACTAAAACGATCTAGACGTTGCTGCAGCCCAAGAGCCTTTGCTGCTGCAATTGCTGCCTCAAACTCGGGCAGACAGGCTGCAAGATCATCACAAAATTCATCATACTTGGATTGAAACACTGATGCTGTAGTTGCCATTGCTGAATCTGTGATTCTGGATTTCTTAAAATGAATACATTAGACGCAGATTTTTTTATTTAATTTTAGTATCTAATACACACTAAAATCAAATTATAATTATTAAAGTTTTTAAGTCTCCTTTCGTGGCCTTTAAAATTAAGCCCTAGCTCGCTCGCAAAGTTTGCACAAAACAATCAGATATTGAATAATAGTATCTTGGTTATTCGGTGTCATATTATACCAATGCTTATTGAAAATTGTGAGGGCAACCATCATATCATTGAATTGAGTCTTGATCTTCTCATTCACAACATCAATAATAGTCGGTACATCCTTGGCATAAATTGACTTCGCATGATCACGATACACATGCTCATAGAAGAGATCCAATACCAGTCGGGGATTAATCTTCTTTGCATTTGAAATTGCATCAACTGCCATTCTAATATCGCGCTCTTCAGGGTAGGTACTCTGGAGTTCCTCAAAGAACCGAAGGAGCTGTTCGTTGAACGCTTTTAGCACTGACATCTTCTTTAGTTATTATCTTTTGATGAATTTTTAAACTGGGGGGGACGCAAGCCTCCCCCCAACCCCCTGATTATTGGATTTGTCACCTGAAGGCGACAAATCCTAAAAAAGGAAATGACAGAAAACTTATTACAAACAATATATTGATTTGATTATGAAGTTTCTCCCGTAGGGAGAAAAGGCTAGGGGGCAAGGGGGTTAGTCGCCGCAAGGCGGCTTAGCGCCCAGCTCCCCCTATTGGCGAGGCATCACCTTCGGCATACCAGCCTCCCGCTCACGTGCATATCTCTCCATCTGTTGATCAAACATCTCCTCGCGCTTACTCTTCTTCGGGCCAGGAGCAGGAGCCGATGAGCCTCCACCAACAAGGCCTTGACCACCCAAGAACTCAAAATTGTGTTGAATCTTCATACCACCATTACCAGCAGTAGATGTATCCTGATCCACAAAACTGTAGAAATCTCGCCCTCTCCCACCCATTTCACTCATAATGAATGGTTCTGGCTCGCCCGGAACTGATCCTTGAACCTGGCTTGGGGCACTAACTCCTGGTGCCGGAGGACTACGAGGAATAGCAGATTGTTCTTGCAAACGACGAACAGATAGCCAATTCATCACTTCAGCGTCTGTTCTCGGCTCCGCCTCTCCTGCAATAACTAGTGTCGGAACCTTTTTTAGCCAACCAGGTAGCTGAGGCCTTGTAGGGCTTGGATCAACATTGATGAATCGTACTTCATTGATAAATGGAGTCTTCTGTAACTCCTTAATGAAAGCCACAGACCAAGGACATTTTTGACTTACAAAACATATATGACGTTGCTGGCCACCCTGTTGCATTGTTACCTGCAAAGAAAACAGTTTTACAAATCCCCATTTATGTCGCAGGACTGCAGGACTTCAGACAGACCGGCCAAAAGGCCATATAAAATTGAGGATCATGAATAACTAGAAAGTAGATAGATTCACAGATGTCATTCTCTAAACTTCGTATTATTGATCGGAATACTGTTGGTTTCACTCTGGCACCACTAACAGTTAGTTATGCCAACACACTCCGTCGTATTATTCTTACGGGTGTTGAGTCAGCCAGCTTCCGTGCTTCAATTGATGCTAAAGGTCGTACCGGTGATGTCGTAGTAGAACACAATGATACACCTCTTACAAATGAAATGCTTGCTCATCGTATTGGACTTCTTCCACTCGCAGTAAAAGAGCCTCTGGCCTTCAACCCTGATAACTTCACATTTGTCCTTGATGTCAAAAATGAAGGTGATCGCCCCAAAGATGTTGTTGCCGCCGATTTTGAAGTATTTGAGCAAGTAAGTGCTGAACAAGAACCTGTTCGTGTCGCTACTGACAAGTTCTTCCCGGCCAATCCTCTCACTGGTGATACTGCTCTTATTGCTGTTCTCAAAGGCAAACAATTCGGGCAATCCAAGGGTGAGGCTATTAAACTCAAAGCCAAAGCATCAGTCAGCACTGGTCGCGAGCATGCCACTTTCAGTCCAGTCAGTCAATGCTCATACGTCTATACACCTGATTCTGATCCTGCCAAGCTCAAGGAGGTGTTTGAACGCTGGCTCGGACAATCCAAGAATTTGTCTGTCTCAGAGATCCAATCTGATGAGGCTCGTCGTCTAGATTTGGAGCGTGAATTCAATACCATGGAGGTAGCTCGTTGTTACCTTCAAGATGAGCATGGAGAGCCATTTAGTTATGATTTTACTGTTGAAACGGTTGGTGTTCTATCAGTCGCCTATATCGTCCGTCGTGCATGTGAAGTGGCAGAGGCCATGTTTATGAGATATGCAACTATTGATGCAGGCGAGCTTCCCGAGGGAGTGACTGTGCAAAAGACAATGATGAGTATGGCAGGTTATGACTTCTTCTTCAAGGGCCATGATCATACTCTTGGAAATACTTTGCAGACCTATATTGTTGAAAATTTCATTGAAAATGAATCGGTTGAGTCGGAACTTGAAACAGTCAATTACGCAGGCTATTGCGTACCTCATCCACTTACAGATGTTATGAAACTTACAATTGGTGTTCAAGATGCGTCAGAGCTGACTGCGCGTAAAGCACTAGCAACTGCTGCTCGTGGTTGTGCAGAGATCTTCCGCCGTCTTCGTACTGAATGGCTCGCTGCTATCAAAAAAGCCTAAATATTAGAACATGTTTAAGAGTACTCAAACAAGGATCCTTGGAACTGTAACACTTCTTGCAGTATTTACTGGCGCACTTTTTTACTTATTGAAGGGTGAGGGGCGTAAATCCGGCAGCTTCCTTCTATTTGCAGGTCTTCCTCTTCTAATCAATCTCTATACCGTTCATTGCGTTATCTTCGGTAAATGTACTACCTATAGTTGGCTTCTTACTGTCATATTGACTTTGTATGCTGCAGGTATCTTCATGCTCTATGGACGTCTTTTCTTGAAGGGCGAGGAGGTGCGTCGCGTGGTTAATCAGAAGACCACGGAGGCTCAGACTTTACAGAAAGTTGTTGAAGAAACTATTGGTATGAACTAGAATGCTTGAATCGGTACAAGAACAGATTGTTGCGATAGTCAGTCTTTTTTCTCTTATGACAGCCTTAGTCTTCTATGTGATCAGAAAGGAGGTCTATACCAGTATTTACATCACAATTATGTCCCTTGCTAGTATTTATCTCACAGTTTATAACATGAATTGTGTGTTAGGCGGACAATGTACTGTCTGGTCATGGATCTTGACACTGCTTATTTCAGGTATGGCTGTCATCAGTGTATTCATGTATGGAAGACTTATTGAACTCCAGATGAAGGGCCAGATTGTAGGTGATGAGTCACAACCTTTGACCCGTCGTGTTCGTGTTGTGAATGCTGGTGAAGAGTATTAAGCAAAGTTGTATTGCTCAAAAAATATTAAATCAAATATAATTTTATAATTGATTTATTATTTCAAAAATTTTAGTAAAAAATTTGAAGTTTTTCTGATAAAAGGACATGAATTAATGACACTTCTAAAATTATATATTTATATTCTTTTATTAAAAAATAATAAATATTATATTGGAATAACTGATAATGTAGATAGAAGAATTGAACAACATAAAAGTTTAACTGGATCAGAATGGACAAAACTTAATCCATTTATCAAAGTATTAGAGGTACTTGAAGTTGTATCAAGATTTGATGAAGAAAAATATACATTGATATATATGGATAAATATGGAATTAATAATGTGCGTGGAGCTTCATATTCACAAGTACAATTATTCAAGGAACAAAAGATACAAATTGTTAGATCTATTCGCAATTCTACTGACAAATGTATGAGATGTGGATCAAAAGATCATTTTGTATCTGATTGTAAATCTTCTTGGACTATAACACCATCTGAATTGAATGGTCCGCAAGTTGAGCCAATTCCTGAAGAAAAAAGCCTACTAGGTAAAAGAAAAGAACGCGAATTTGATCAACCTATTGATGAGAGACCTACTAAGAAACCAAAAAATGATTAATAGAGTTTCTACCATTCACTTGAACTAGTATTTGGTATAACCTCCAACATTTTTGCTAATTTTTTTGTTTTTGACCTGGATCTAGATCTTGATCGGCTCTTACTTCTGTTCTTCAATGTCTTAGCCTTTGTCACTTTCGGCTTCGTAACCTTTAGCAGAACTATTCTGTAATTACGAATCTTCAGCACATGAATCCTTTCAAACGCCGTAATTTCTTTGAGTCGGAACATATTATAGTTAAATGGCAGCTTCAAAACAATGTATTCTGGTCTTTTTGGAGCAGCAAGCACCTCATCGCGCAAAAATAAATCTAAACGCCGTGCATCATCTCCTTGACCCAAAAACAGATCCAGCTCTTTCTTTAATTTATAATCTGGCCCACCCCAAGGAGGATCCAAATACAAGATATTAGTCGGAAATTGATCAAACATTTTCATTGTGTCGCCATGATGAATATGCACATTGTCCAAATCATAGAGCTCAACATTGTGCTTCAGTGCCTTAAAGTTCTCCTCGTCCATTTCAATTGATTGTACTTCCTTGAAATGAAGACCAAACAAAATAGTATCACCGCCAATATTTCCAGTACCATCCAGAATACTGTATTTCTTCAGACTTCCAAGATGTTGGTGCAAAAATTCAATTGTCTTCTGTCCATCTGCTCTCTTCGTATATGAATAAGCACCTTCCTCAGTCACTTTAATATCCTTCATATTTACACCCGCCTTATACGGAAATTGTGGTAGATCCATCCTACTTATATTGTATAGATTCTTCTGCTTATGTTTGTTGTGCTTATTCTCTCCTCCTACGCCCAGTAGAAGCCGGTACATGTCCAGAAGACGATGCAATGTTAATTGTAACAGTGTTGGCTGCAACAGTTGAGGTCACGCGCAAAGTCTGATCCTGACGACCACGACGCTTATCAAAGTTTCGCAAAAATAGAAGCCGAGGAACCGGCAAACCATTCATATAATCACGTGCAACAGCCATATTAACAGTCTTACCAGCAGGCTTCAACTCATTTACATAGAGATTATGAATAGCTGAGAGATGTGGTTGATAACGACGATCAGTCTCATTGAATTCACGAGAACGCTCCTTAAAAACCGCACAATAGAGTCTGAAAAGCTCCTCAGTTTCGCGGCGGAGCCACTTCTCATGCTCCCAATAACGCTGCTTGTCCTCAGGATAATAGATCAAATAATTCTTGATTAGACCACGACCACGAAGCAGGAAGAAACGCTCATCTTCACGAGGTGTCTCACCGCGCAAATCACGAATTTCACGATAAACATTTGAACGCAGACGCCAACGCTGACCCTCACCATCCTTGATTACAACTCCTTGCCAATCCCAGGCGGCAGTTGCCGCACGCTCAGCAAACCAGTCCTTCAAACTCTGTTCTCCTTCTGGGGCAGCTATAGGCTCAACTGTCTCCGTAATAGTTACAGAGCCATCCGGGCCAATAGATCCTACATGTAGCTCAATCCATGTCGGTGACAATATCTTACCCACAACACGATGCTCAGGATGCTGGACAATAATACACATAAAATCATTTGATCCTAGTTCAGGCTTACCCTTTGAAGCACAAGCCTCCTCATATAGTTCCGCAAAAGAACGCTGTGAATAGAAATTTCCAGCAGCACCGAACTTTGTGCGTGTTGCAATATTTGTCTGTCCAACAGCATTCTTATAAATATTCATTGTAACACCCTCAAAAAAAGGCTCAAATTGCAATGAGCCCGCAACTGAAAGCGGCTGGGACATCATATCAGTTGTTAGCTCCGCAGCTTTTGGTGTTGCAACCGATAAAGGACGATTAGTCACACAATTCCAAACTACTGAACGTGACCATTTAACATGTTCAAGATCCATATTACTTACCTTTTTGTCATAACGAATAATCGCCTCTGTTCCATCTTCAGATTCAATTACGGTTAGCTTACCCCCGGCCTCTGATGTCAAATAAGCCTTTAATTCAGTCCATGATGGATATTCTTGTAGCCACTTGGCAAAATGATTTACAGTATAAGTTATCATTTAAATAAGAAATTCTATATTGGATTTGTATTAAAGTTTTAGGCCGATGGCTATGAGGCGTGGATATAATCAGTCTAATAGCTTTCTATTCTGACCAATAGAATGGCTGGCGAAGAAGAATCTTATGAAGATTATGTTTTTGAATTGGGTGATCATATAGCCATTAATACTGCTAGATATGGCATTGTAAAAGGATTTATTTATTATCGTGATATGGATCTAATTCGTATCATGCCTGATGGTGTGAGTGATCGCCTATATGATTTCCCTTTACAAGACGGTGAATTTGATCCTGAGCTCGGCTTCAAGACTGCATCATGGATCTCAAAGAATCCATTACCAACCTTCGTTGAGCAGCAGGATTTACAGGTAGGGCAGTATTTTGAATCATTCACAGCTAATGGCGAACCTGCTGGCACATATAAGATTGAGTCCGTAAATCTAGATGATGATTCTATTATTGCAGAAGATGAATCTGGTGCGCAGACTGAAATCACCTTTGGTTACATAGGTATTCCATTAGATTTACCGTTTGCTGTATTACGTACGCGTGAGCCTCCGGCAGAGGATGCTAGGGCAAAGGAGGATATTACATCATATGGTGTGAATTTGAATTCAGATGAGGTACAGGCTGAAAAGGAGGCAGATCAAGGTATTACTGTTAGTTCTGATTTTATTAAGGACTTGGAAGAAACAACAGCACAGGTTGCAGCCATTGATGATGCATTAGAGGCAGGTAGGCCAGTAGATGATGATGACTATGAAGATGTGGAGATTCAGGACTATGTTCGTCTTCCAGTTTTTGAGCAGGCCTTTGAGAAACCTTCCGCTCTTCGTTCCTATCCTGAAGAACTCCAGAAGGCAGATGCTCTTCAAGACTTCACGTCCTTCCTGACCGTCAAACAACAACAAGATATCAGACAACTTCGTAAGATCCGACAGCTTACTGAATTATGCGCACAACTGAAGAATGAAGTGATCTTGTACAAGGCTACTGATCATACCTTTGAAAGTCTCATTCCTCAAAGCTATACTTATTTGGGCGAACTTCTTGAATCTGGTACTCAAATGCCTCTTCGTCGCCCAGTACTAGATGTAAATCTTCGTGTCTTTGAAATTGTTAATGATAAACTCAATTGGCCACTAACTCATACAACTATGTACAATGAGACTGTTAAAGGTATAGTTAATCAGCGCCAGGCAGATGATGTTAGCTGGGATCATGTAAATGATATTGTGAATCAGGCTCTCAACGAACTTCCTGAAATGCCTGATGCAGGCCAACAGTCTCATTTAGATATACAGAATTTTACCAATTTTTTGACGGATATGACTGATGCCAAACTAGGAACAAAATACATTGGTATTAATCGTCCATCATTCTATGAACAAGAGGTTCGCACACAAGCGCTTATAGGACGTCCATGGAAGCGTGCGCGAGAGACCGATCATATGTGGGCGCCAAGAGAAGATTCTGATTTCTTCCGTGATTCTGTGCCAAGCCCACAGGCTTCTATTGAAGGTCTTGAATCTGGTGAAACTGTTCGTGGTAATTTTGATCCCTCCGCTGTTAATATTGGAACTGTAAAATTATCATTGAAGCGTGCTCTTGGCCCTATTTATCGTAAAGGCCGGCAGCCACTCCTGAATGCTGAAGATGCACCCTTAAAAGGTGATGTAATCTTCCCTCTTGATTATAAATATGATCTAGGTACCCATCGTTCTGGACTACTACTCCATGATAGTATGGCTGCACAAATGCAAAAAAGAACAATGACAGAGGTTTTAGAGGCAGCTGGTCCAATCACAGAATCAGCTAAAACAAATTCTATCATTACCGTCGGTCAAGATGGAAATACTGACGGTAATGTAAAAATCTCTGATTTTGTCGGTAAATTCCAACTCAGCGGCCTAGGTCCAACACATTTGCTGCAGCCACTTGCCAACTATGGACTTGCCAATAAGGAAATCAATATGGAGACGGCTGAAGTTGTTATGAATAAGGTCAAAGACAATATTAATTCTGTTAAAACATATATCAAAAAGCTTCGTGAAGAACTTGGAGCAGCAGCTTCTAGTCCAGAGCCGACTAAGGCTAATGTTTTTATTGAAGATGTAAAACAATGGCTACTTACTGCAATTGTTGAGGAAGAACCACTACTTGCAGAAATTATGCGTCGTTTCAAGACTATGACACCTGGTGCTGCCTCTGAAAGCGATATTGCAGTCATATCTTATATTTATACTAAGGAACCAGATCTCTTCCTTGCCTGTGCTGGTGGTGCAGCAGATCAGGTTGCTTTTGAACGAATGCTTGCAGGTCTTCGCTTCAATGTTTCAATGGTCAAAGAGGGGATTGCTTTACGTGCTAAGATAGAAGGTGCTGGGCAGGAGCCACAACCTAATACATGTGAGCATGTAGCTGCACTTAATGCAATAACATTAATTGATGATCCTGAAGAGATGATGTATTATAAGGGTCAATTTGTGAATCGTTATCAGGGACAGCGTATTGATAATTGGATTAAATGTTCTATTTGTGCGCGTGACCTGATCTGTGTGCATGAGTTGTTGGAGCTTGAAATGTTTAATCGTCCTCAGGAACGCGATGTATTACGCAAAGAGATGTATTTGCATTTTTGCGGACCAGTTATGGGAAATTATTATTCTTGTCGCAATTGTGGCCAGAGTCTAGGACAGATTGAATTTGACAATAATATCCAATTTGATGATGAGGGGCGTCCAATGATGGGTCGTGCTGCCATTGTGGATCAAGATGCCGTTAAGGTTGAGCAAATGAATCAGGCAATTATGGCTATTACAGAAGAGGTTAAGACAATTAACTTCGGTGATGAGAAGAAGAATTTCATTTATTTTACTGTCAAAGAGATCACTGATAGGCTTGCAATTTATCCATCAATGACTGACTTTGAGCAGATTATTAGTATGATTCTTCCTGCAATTAGCAGCTTCATTAGCCGTGATGACTTTATTGCCAAATTTAGCGCCGAGAATCCTGGTAAAAAGATTCCTGATTATGATATTCTCCTAAATCGCCATACTGTAATTAACACCTGCTGTGCTGTCCTAATTCACATCCAAGCCCATATGCCAGATTATATGCCTGTTGCAGTTATGGCTGGCTGCAAAAACCCTGGATTTGCTGGCTATCCTATCAGTGCTCCTGAGAACCTGGTTGGCATTGAATATGTGGCTTGTGCAGCTGGTTCAATCATGAAGAATGAGATTCCCTGGAATATGACCGGTTTCCAGAAAGAATCTGATGGAAAACGACAGAAGGCAATTGCAACTCTTATGTTTAGACAGATCCAGAAGTTGATGGAGAAGGCTGATATACAGCAGATGCTTTTAGATAAGCGTCGCTATTTGAAGGATATTTATGGTGCAGCAGCTGAAGGCATTGAAGGCAAGGTAAATGATGAGATCTCTAAATTCTTTTTGCCTGCGCAGCGCCTAATTTTACCAAAAGATGCAGCGGAAGCAGAGACAGTGGTTATTCCTGAAGTAAATAGTCATACTACACAGGTTGGTCGCTCTGCTATCTGGATTCAGAAGGCAAATCGTATTGCTAAAGAGACTGGTTTAGAACGTGGAGAGATTCTAATAGGAAGTCCATTTACTGAGGGCGTTGCCTGTTATTCTGCAGTTAAAACACCTCAAGGCTTTTGGTCAGAGGGGCATGGGCTTCCTACACTTGCAGAAAGACGTTTGGAGCGTGGAGCAGCTGGAACACAACTGACTGTGCCTTTTGCACCAAAACCACTTGTACAGATTATTGCATCAGCTCCATCAAATATCTATTATAAGCTTTTCTTGGCAGTCTGTTGGCAAGGAGATCGTAAAGGTCTGCCACATGAATTTGGCTATAATCATCGTTGTCCTCATTGTGAGCTGACAATAGTACCATATGAAAAACTAATTTCTGATATTGAATATGATCCTAAAAGCTATAAGAAATATATGGCTGAGGTTGCACGATTCAAGGAGGATTATGAAGCATATATGAGCAGTCAGTTTGAGACACAAGGTATTCAAATTAATGAAGAGACATTCCAAGATTTATTGACGGCGACACATCGCCGCTATTCAGTGAAGCCATTTGAACGCCCCAAGCATATGAATATCTTTGATGTATTGCGCTCAGTAGCTCTATTGGATCCTGCGCCTATTAAGGAGTGGCCTGCAGTAATTGAGCATACTATTACAGAACTTGCTAAGCTGACCGCTGATTCAAATATTGGTGATATCCAAGAGGCTCTTGATCAGTTATCACAACTTGGACCAAATGCATTGAAAGAGATTGCAATTGATCGCTATCCACGCAATGAGAATTTGATCCAGGTTTTGCAGGCTCTTGTGGGCTTGCAACCTGCAGAGATTGGCGAAGCGCTTACCAGTCATTTCATTTTGCCTATGCAACGGCTGATTAACTATGTGGATCCTGCTGCCTTTACTCGTATTTCTCCTGATATAATTAGCCCTAATCCCCAACAGCGTATTTCCAAGGAACACTTGGAGGATATTCAAAACTTCATTATGTACAATAATAATGTGCTCAGCACATATCATGCCGACTTCGCTCCAGGTAAGAATGAGCTGGCTCGTGCAAAATTAAACTTTTGTGTCAAGCAACTTGCACAAATACCACCTTTGTTGCAAAAGCTCAATATTAATACATTAATTGGTGGAGAACGTACTTTCAAGTACTTAATTCAAGCTCTGATCTTCTGCCCTTTACGAACTCTCTTGGATCCTAATTCTCTTCCATCAGCGCAGTATCGTCAGGATGCACGGGCCGCCTATGGCGATAATTCACTCTCAGTTATTGGCCGTGTATTGGCTTCATGTATTTTGAAGTATAAGGATGATCGCATGTTATATTCTGATGAACAGATCCAGGCCGCTCTACAGGATCGTATTGAGAAGGAAGAGATTAAGGTTATTCGTGATTATGATGTATTGGATGATGAAGATAAGTATTTGAAGATTATGAGAAAGAATTTAGGAGTGGAGGAATATGCTGTTGGTGGCACTAGGGCAATCCAGCAATATGATGCAGAACGATATGAGATTGAGCGTAGAGAACGTGCCGATGCAGGACATGTTGATTTTAATTTCGCCATGGTTGATCCAAATGCACTTCAGGAACTCGGCGGTCGTGTCTATGATCCCAACTCAGAGGATACTATCTTTGGTAATGATGATACGGGTGAAGGGTATGATCATAATGAGCAGGATGATGATGACTATTAAAGGGCTTGGTGGCATTGCAGGACAATGTGTCCCAGATACATATATATCAAATATCCGTTAAAAGTAATGAGAGAATTGCTTGTAGCGGGCATTTTGTATTTGACCGGTGTCGGTATATTATTATTAATGAAGCCGCAGCTGATATTTACGGAGCGTGGTGCCTGGAAAGAGTTTGGTATTGGACGTAATCCTGAATCTTATACTTGGATGCCATTCTGGCTCTTTTGTATCTTTTGGGCACTGATCAGTTATAGTTTGGTCTTTGTGATTATTCGGAAGATTGATGGTAGCGGGGCAGGGGCAGGGGCAGCGCCATCTCTGCTTGAACGTCCTAGAGCAGCACCAGTTCCACGAATAGTTCGTACAACAGGCCTGCGACGCACAAATAGAGTCCCGGCTTATGAGTATTATACTATGGACTCACCTGTAAGAAACAATAATACAGGTCGTTATATTTATTATCAATAAAGGCCGGGGGATGCCTTAATTTAACATGCCTCCGAATAACCAGCAGCGACTACTTGTCCATAGAGACAGAACCAGAAGAGGGCAAAGGCCAAACCAGAAATAGATCTAGTTTGTGGGCTCATAGCAATTGTATTGAAGGGGAATGAAAAGATGGACAGGAATGGTTCAACAAGAAGATAGATTAAAGTTGTAATCCCGGCTATTGTTGCTGGGGCAATAGCTGTAACTGTATTTTTCTTCAGATCTACACCACAATTAATACTTGAAATTGTTATATTGATAATTGAACTTGCAATGAAGACAATTATGAATATAAGTGGTACAATTGCTATATTGAATAAGGATCCGAAGATGCCTTGATTGAAGAACAGGAAGAGTGAAGAACCTGCTGCAAGAAGTCCAAGACCGACACCGACAATAAGTCTGACAACTGAACTGTTCATTATCTGAAATATATGTTGGTTCTTTGATTGAAAAAACTGCATCGTAAGAAGACAAATGGACGAGCCGATTGAGTTGAATATTCCCGATGAAGAGATTGATTCTGCTGGCAATAATCAATTAAATGATAATACAGTTGAGCCTGAACCTGTGGCAGCACCTGTAACAGTAGAGCCTAGACAAGAACCCTCACAGTTTGATCTACGAAAGTTCTATCGTATGAGGGCCAATCAGCCTTCACTCTATGGTTATGATGGACGTGGCAATCTGGTTGAAAGAGAGAGTAATGGAAGTGTGAAGACAACAATCCCTTTACCGAAGTACAGACCTTTGAATCCTTCAGAGATTGCAGAGCTGGAAGAGAGTCGCCGTGAGGCAATTATTGAGGCCGAAGACAAATTTAATACTGCAATGGAAGAACTTCGTCAGGCAGTGAAGGATTTTAATGCTGGTCGTGTTCTTCCAAATGCAGTGAAGGATGCACAATTGGCAGTACAGGAAGCCGATGTTCTTCGTGTTCAAACAATGTTTCCAGAATACTTCGTGCGCACTTTGAGTGGTCTTGACTTCAAAGATATTTATCAAGATGCACGAATTAATAAGAAGTTGGACTTCAATGTCTTCCAGGCACAAGTGTGTGATCATCGTCTTCGTCGTATGTGGAGTAAGGAGATGACTGTTGCCGAAGAGGAAGAGGCTGAGGTTAAGGCTGAGGAGGCAGAGGTAGATGTAGAGGAAGAAGAAGAGCCAACACAGATGGGTGGTAGTATTACATCCAAGGGCATGGGTCCTGATAATAATGTTGTCATTGTCTTCAATCGCCCTGACGACAATGAATATGGTTATCTTGCAAATGACTGGCCCATTGAATTTAACTGGAAAGGTATCAAATACTTTACTGTTGATCAGGCTCTGGCGGCCGAGAAGGCCCGCTTCTATGGTCACCCAGAGGATGTCAAGGAGATCATGAAGACACGCTCTACAACTACTATGCGTAGTATTGCACGTAAGCTAGGAGAAGCTCCTGGTCAGCATGGATCACTTGTTAGCGCAGCAGGGGCAGCAGCTGCCCCTCATGTTGAGACAGCCAATGAGCGTGTAGTACGTGAGCAGCGGAATGCTGCCTGGGAAAAGGAGCGATACAATACACTTGTATCACTGCTTCTCGCTAAATTCCGTCAAAATCCACAGATTGGAAAACTTCTTATTGAAACCGGTGATGCGGTGTTGGCGCGAGCAGATCATCGCGACATTGAAGATGGTATTGGTATTGCTATCACCGATCCTCGTGCAGGCCATCAGTCTAAGTGGCGTGGTAAAAATCTGCTCGGTAAGGCATTAATGGATGCACGATTACAGCTCCGTACAGGAAATAAGAGCGAAGATGCTGTTGTTGATGAAGAGACTGATTTAGTGAAGAAGAAGACCATTTCGGCAGAGGATGCTGAGGTTGCAGCAAAGGCAAAGACTGCCACGATCATTAATAAACACCGACAGGCATCAGGGGCGCCTGCAAAGCTGGCATTCCAAAAACCATTATAAAGATTTTAGAAAAGTAGAATGTCTCTAGCCTTTTCAAGTCGCCGTCTGCGCCAATCATGTAGCCGCCGTACCAAAGGCGGGTCGGCAAATCATTTAGCATATAATGATTTTAATAATAATCAAAATGCAGCACAAACAAATGAAATATTAGGGCTCCAGCGTGAGTATTTAGCGTCTCGGCGAAGAAGCAATCGCACAAGGCGTAATCGTACAAGGCGCAATCGCTCAAGACGGTAACTAATTACTGCATCACTGCATATGGCTGAGGGACTTGTAATGGAAGAGGCTTAGCTTGACCCTTATAAGCGGTACAATCAACGGCTTCACCACTATATTCATAACATACACCATTCTTATCTTTATATGTGACCTTTCCCATGTTATCGGGCGAAGGCCATTTATAGAAGATCGGACGATTGATAGCAAACATACGCAAAAGACTAAATCCAATAATGAGTCCAATGATTAGTGCTGGAAATTTAACATACATCTCTAATTATTCTTATATTAAAAACTGTTAGAAGATATGTTGGCAGATTTACTACGATCGGAGAATTATAAAGTAGTTTTTAGTGTATTATTGGGCATTGCAGTTGTTGTAGTTGTATTCCGCCCTTATTGTCGTGGAGATGAATGCTCTATTTGGAAGGCACCACCTACCAAGGAGATCAATGGATCTGTCTTTAAGGTCGGAAGCAAATGTTATAAGTTTGCCGAAAACAATGTGGAGTGTAATGGACGATCAAATATTGTGGAGGCATTTCGCGGTGAATTTACTTGTAGGCCGCAAGCCAAGGTTCGGGAAGCTCCTATGATTTGAGGTCTATAGGTCGGAAATATGCGCGCTAAGCAGCACTTTGTAAATCCAGCTGATGACATAGAATGTCATCCGCTGGAACTTTACTTGAAAATTTAGATGCAGCACCAGGCCCTGCACAAGGAAATGATGATGATCTTGTAAGCCGGATTTTTGCTGAGATGAGTGGATCTCCTAGTGGGGGTAATGTAATCCAGCCTCCCCCGGCACCATCTGCACGCAATATGCCAAGCAGCGGGCAGCTACCGCCAGTAAATTCCTTAACATCATTAACTATGGATCCTACACCTGCCACTGCTCATGTTATTGGATCTCAGAATCCTACTCCGGCCGATTTTGCCCATGCTATGCATGGCACACCTATGATGCAACCTATGGCACCTCCTATGCAGCAGATGGCACCTAACCCATATGCTATGCAAATGGGTCCAGTACCAGCAGCACAAGGCGGATTCTTCAGCTCTGTTAGCTTCTCACTTGGCCGTGAGCTCAAGACCCCTCTCCTTGTCGCCCTCATTGTATTTGTTATTGGACTTCCTATTATTAATACTATGATTGGTATTTATCTCCCATCACTTTTGCGTATGGGTGGTGATGTGACTATGCTCGGTCTTGCTCTCAAATCGCTATTAGGTGGAGCACTATTTTGGATCATTCAACGAGTGGTTGCACCCCTAATTTAGGGGCTTATCTACAAGCTCTATTTTGCCGCTAAGTACTAGAAATGAAGCTCACATTTAAGAGTAATCCTACAACTGTGCGAGCAGCGCAGATTATCGGAATTGGATATATCTTTTACGGAATCTTCATGTTAGGATTCCCCGGTCTGCTTTTATCCCTTGCAATTGGTCTAATTGTAATGGGTATTAATGGATCATTTGAGTTTGCTGTTGCTATATCAATCATTGTTGGTGTCTTTTATCGTATTCTCTATAAACAACTTGATGGATATCAGACATATAACCCTACAGAGGTTGTTGATCGTCTAAGACAAATGAAGGGCCCTGGTCCTAAGACAGCCCCTGTCGGCTATGATGGTCGTATGTTTGAGGGTGATAAGCCTCATCCTGATGGAGTTTTAGCGTCTGATTTTGCTGAGGGTTTTGCCAATCCTGAAGCAGATAAGGGAGATGCAACGGGTACCTCAACTTCTGGCTCTAGCGCTTCCGAGACTGCAGCATCATCTGCACCAGCTCCTGCAGCCACTACCTCAGCCTCTGCCTCAGCAGCCCCTAGTGAAAAGAAGGACACAGCCCAAGGATTCCAAGGTAGCTCCGATGGACTTTTCAAGCTTGGAGAGATCCCGACTGAAATGAAGGGTGGGCCTCACATTGATGCTGGTTCAACCATCCTCAGTGCTATCCAAAACTTGAAGCCTGATCAGATCAAGTCTATGACAGATGATACTCGTAAGCTTCTTGATACTCAGAAGTCCTTGCTCGGTATGCTTGAGAACATGAAGCCAATGATTGCTGATGGTTCGCAGCTCTTGAGCTCATTCAATACTATGTTTGGTAAGACGGCACAGTAATGGGCCGTCGACCAAAGACGGCACAGTAATGCGACAGGCACAGTAATGCCGGCGATTAGATCACAAACAATTAGATATGCCTAGAAATATTTTAAAGCGTAAAATGCGTGGTGGGGGTCTCGGTGAGACACCATCAGACATTACTCCCATTCTTTTGATAGTGCTTATTGCAGTGTTAGTATTCATTGCCTATCAGATTTATAAGATGATGAATAGTCCTGTAAGCCTTCAGGAAAGGCAGCAGCAACCAACTATTATAGTGAATAACGAGGGCCAGCAAGACGGCCGTTATGCAATGCCTCCAAAGCCTCTCCGGTTTTGGCGCGCGCCTCCTGATCCAGGTGTCTGGAATCCAACAACACTTCCTTCTATTGCTTCAAGAGGTCTTCCAGAATCTTATCAGACAATTGGACTTTTGAAATATCCTGGTGGTGAATTGAAGCCACTCCTCGGTCGTCGCACTGCCGGCTCTAATGATCGCTGGAACTACTATACACGCACTGATACATACAATCCTGTTCCTGTTCCTTTGAAACAAAAGAATCGTGATTGTATGGATGATGTCGGCTGCTCTGAGGTCTTTGACGGAGATCGCTTGAAGAGTTTGAATGGTGAAGAGGTACAGGTCACACTCTATAAGATGAATGGACCTACATATATACCTGCTATCTAAGAATTCCATGTATTTTGATGGACAATAACTCACATATTTAGCAATACAGCATGTATGATAAATATGGGATCTTAAAAAATGAGTAGAAGCCAGAATGGAACTATGTACTGGTACTGCAAATATTGGATTTCCAATAAATGTTAATGGACCAATAAGTGCTGATAGGATTAGTCAGATTACAGGGGATGCAGAGGCATATATCTCTTTTGGCACACTTTCTAATCCTCGTGTATTTGAAAAGCGTGCTGATTTGGCAGCAGCACCATCAAAGAAATGGAACACCCCATGCTTCATTAATGAGGCTCCAAATTCTACTTTGACATATAAGGGTATTAGTTATACATTGAAGGCTACACAATTATGTGCGGCAACACATTCCGGCTCTTCATGGCCTGGGCGTCCTTCTACCAAGAACTATGCTGATCTCATTTTTACATTTACTCGTTCGGGATTTGATAATATCTATCCTACTAGCTTTCTTGTAGTTGTACCTATCTATCAGCTATCAGATGTTACAATCTCGGCGACAGCTTCTTCAGTGGCAACAGACTACTTCCAGGAGCTGCTAGCCTCTACAGAAGCCAAGAAATCTGCAACTCCTCAATCTCGGTTTGTTGCAAAAGTCCCAAATGCTTCAGCGCTCTTCGCAGATCTTAAAAATAAGTCGGCAGCAATGTATCTAAGTTGTATCGCTCTTCGTCCTCCTCCTATTGGAGATAAATGGACCATTAAGCGAACCACTATTGGTGTCCTATACTTCCCTGCAGGATGGATTATTACTGGTGATTTAATGAATAAAATCGCTAACAATAATACTCTTAGTTTTTGTCCATATGTGCTTCCTGCTGAATGTCGTCAAAGCTATCTAACTGCTATCAAAACTCCTCCTGTTGCTGGAACCTCTGAAGATCTGATAATGAAGTTTTTAACTACAGGTGATAACTGGTCTTCATATGGAGAGTTGTCGGCAAATGTTACTGATGCTACAAATGATCGTTTTACAGTATTATTCAAATGGATTCCGGATGCAGTTTCAGGTGTCGCACAGATCAAGAAGAGGATTATGACAACGAATGATTACCAGTGTTTGCCTCTAGATCGTGCGAAGGATATTGATGGAAAATATGTTGTTTTAGATCCTGCAACTGGAACACGGTCTTTGAGAGATACAATGGATGGACAGACACAGGAAGAGAAGGATGCATTGGAGGCAGCGAAGCGAAGTGGATCTGCTTCAAGAACTTTTGCAATTGTTCTTGGAGTTGTTATGGGATTAATTATATTATTTGTCGGTGGTGCATGGATTGTTCGGTTTATTCTTAAACGAATTGATAGTCCCGAAGGAGTTGCGGAGGTTGCTATGTCAATGGCTGCTATAGCTGCAATTCCTTCTGCTACGGAGACCACTGAAAAGCCGCCTATTTCTGAAGAAGCAGCGAAGGCATCTGAAGAAGCGGCAAAGACTACCGAGAAGGCTCCTGAAGAACCAGTTAAGCCTACGGCTGAAGTTGAAAAGAAGCAAGAGATTTCAGGAAGATTCGCAAGGCCTGGAAGCGAACAAAAGCCTACAGGTGACCGACCACCTAGATTCCAAAGACAAGAAGGTGATCAAAGACCTGGAGGTGCTCAGCAAAGAGATAGATTCCAAAGACCACAGGCCGACCAAAGGCCTGGAGGTGATAGACCACAAAGATTCCAAAGACCACAGGGCGACCAAAGACCAGGAGGTGATAGACCACAAAGATTCCAAAGACCGCAGGGTGACCAAAGACCGCAGGGTGATCGGCCTTTTAGACCGCAGCAGCAACAGCCACCAAAGCCATAATAGTATAATAACAATTTAGATATGGATCGTTATATTATACTTGGAATAATTGTATTTATGATATTATTGTTAATTGTACATGCAACAAATGGGTCCGTAACGGAAAAATTTGCTGATACTGAATTACCTAATCTAAATGCTTGTCCGGCATCATTGAAGAAATATAATACTGATAAGGCTGTTAATTGCTGCAAAGGTACTATAATAGGCAATAAATGTGATGGGGAGCCTAAATGTACTCTAAGCAATACATCAAATTATCTGCCTCGTTGTATTGACTGGTATTCGGGCTATTTGAAGGAGATGGCCACCAAGCACTGTCCAAAATCATTACCAACATTCTTTGAATTGTCTGACGGCAAAGGGGTTTGCACCTCTTCAGCCCTCAGTCGTGATCTGAAAGAGCCTTTGGATACACAAGCACCAAAATGCGAAGTCTACAAAACTCTCCATGAAAATGAACGCAAACCTCAAAGTTGCTATAATCTTCGCCGTCTAGACAAAATGGCAGCCCCTAAAGGTGCCTTCAAATCAGTTCAAGTATATGATAAAACAGGAAAGAATCCTGTCATATTATATGCTACATACATGGATGAATTGAAGAGTATGGCCTGCTATGAGCGCAATTCACTCTATGAATATTTTGATGCCATCTTTGGGTCAAATTGGCGCAGTAATGCCCCTTTCCAGCAATACATTAAAGCTAATTTGAAGTTCTGTGATGATGAAAAGAAACGATTAGATGCACAGGCCGCAAATCCACTTTACCGTAGTCCATTAGAACAGATGGGGATGACTATAAAAAAAGTTTAAACAAGATAAGCCTTTGTGGCATATCCAGGGGGAACAGTGATTAGGGGAGGGCGCTTGTGATCCATTGAAGGTGCAACGGGCGACCATTCATTACCATCTAGATCACAATCTGATGCAGGTTTGAAAGGGTGGCTAGCGTATGAAGGCCATTGATAGGCAGGATCACGCTGTGAAGGTGAGCGTGGCATAGTAGGATCTTCACTTAAGGCAGGTCCTGGACCTTCACCAGTTAAGCTCATAGCACGAGCCAAAGTAACACGATTACGCTCCAAGTATAGACCACCGATATACAAGAGTCCTAAGACACCAAGCTTTGGTGCCTTTGTGGTCAGAGCAAGAAGAATAATAATAGTTAATACCATAATCACGGGATTATGGAGGGCAACTAATACCGGATAAGGGGTATATTTGATAAATACAAATGCCAATGCAAGTAAGACGAGAAGATTACTGACTTGGACCATATCTGCCATAAGCAGTGTTTAAAATTGAGTCGTAATGATATGTATAGGAATAGATATCATTATGGCTGCTGCTGCAAAGATTTTGACTCCACGTGGATATGCAATCACAAAGGAGAGTATAGGCTCAGAGGCAGTGAGAGATGTTACAAAAGAACTGATGATGCAGCCGAAAAATATGATGTCGGCTCGTGGTGGAGGCGCGCCGCCATTTCCGATCTACATGGAGTCTAGTACGCGACTCTATTTGCCACGTGCATGGGCGATTGATAGATTTGGCCCACCAGATTGTGATATAGTACCTGCCGGAACCGCGCTTCCTGCTGCTGTGAAATTTGTTGGAAGCCCATATGATTATCAGGTAAATATCATTGAAAAGTTTATCGGCGCCGGAGCAAATGGGCTTCTATGTGTGCCATGTGGTAAGGGAAAAACTTTTATGGCAATTAATATTGCTGTTCGCCTCGGAAAGCGAACCCTTATTGTCGTTGATAAGGAGTTCTTGCTGAATCAATGGCGCGGAGAGATTCAGCGTTTTGCACCAGCGCTTCGTGTGGGAATCCTTCAGGCCGAGAAGGCCGAAGTGGCAACGGCCGATTATGATTGTACAATTTGTATGATCCAGACTTTGTGTAGCCGTGATTATCCTGAAGGATTCTTCGCAGATTATGGATTTACGATCTTTGATGAATGTCATCATCTAGGTGCAGCACATTTTAGTCGCGCACTTCAGAAGATTCAGACTAAGTTTCTTCTCGGACTGTCAGCAACACCGACGCGTGAAGATGGAATGACTCGTGTCTTTGAAGCATTTCTTGGAAAACCCGTTTATTGGGAGAAGCGTCGTGAAGCTGATCCAACTGTTTCTGTGCGTACAATTATGTATGATAGTTACAATGAGGAGAATTGGTCTGATGTTCCAACAGATTATGCAGGTGAGATTGTGTTGGCACGATTGTTATCAAAGATTGTGGAGAGTCCAGATCGTACAGCTTTGATCGTTGAGATCTTGAAAGATTTGTGTAAAGAGCCGACACGGCAAATCTTGGTTCTTTCAGAGCGAAAAGTGTTGCTTGAGGCTGTGGAAGCTGCGCTGCCTGCTACAATCAAACAAGGATATTACATTGGAGGCATGAAGGAGGCTGTGCGTGAGCGTAATGCTGCAGAGGCACAAGTCTTGTTGGCTACATATTCTATGGCATCTGATGCATTGAATATTAAGACGCTAAACTGTGTGATCCTTGCAAGTCCTAGGAAGCGTGTAGAGCAGAGTACAGGGAGAATTCTACGTCAAAGACCAGAAGAACGAACGCTAGCGCCTCTTATTGTAGATATCGTGGATGTACATGATGTCTATAATAGTATGTGGCGCAAACGACTTGATTATTATAAGAATTGTGGGTATCAGATTATAAAGGAACGTAATACAAGGGCTTGCTGTGCAGCAGCAGGAGGTGGTGCTGGACAGCCACTCTTGGAAGTAATTGAAGTGAAGCAGGCTGAATCAAAAAAGAAGAAGGTGACAGAAAAGGAAGAGATCAAATTTGACGAATGTTTATTCAAGTAATGGTTTGGAACTGCTTGTGGGCATACTGGTAGGACTATTAAAAGAAAATTTTCTTTGATTTTTTGCAATTTGCTGTGCAGTTAGCATTGATTTTGACAAATATGGGTTGAGAATTGAACCCTGGATTCTTGGTACCAGTCCTTGATTATTAAAACGTGTATTTTTAATGGCTCTCAGAGTCTTACCTACTTCTCTACCTAACTCAGCATGATGACCAGCAATAATATTTTGGATATTATTACCTGCATAATTTGCTATAGACCCGGACGGTTGAAGATAACTAGATCCTTTAGAACGAAGGGAGCTGAACACTTCTTGTGGTGCCTGTTTGAATCCTCTAATGACACCTTCCTTGAGTCCTTGACCTACGGTTGATCCAATGTTACTAAACTCGCCGAAAAATCCTCCTTTGTGTTTGCGACTTTGGCGCTTTTTTGTCTTACGCATTGTGTGATGACGGCGGGAGGTTCCTTTGGAACCGACCGATGAAGCCTTGCTCCTACTAAGCAGGCGACGGGGCATCTCTATAATTTCATTTTATAATTTTGTAATTAATTATAGAATGACATCTATCTCTGCTCCTGGAGGATCCATCATATATCTTACCCAAAGTGGTGGTACTATCTCTTATTCTGGTGCAGTTAGTGGTACTATTACCTCATGGCCAGTTACATTTAATAATACTGATGTAAGTCCAACGTCATATTTGAAAATATATTTTACTACAAATATTACTTTAACTAGTGGAACAGATAGATATTTTGAATGTGGATCTGAATATATTCAAATTGGGAATGATCAATTAAATACTGATGGAACTCAGACAGTAATTACTATTGATGGTATAACAAATTATCCTGGATTAGTTAAAAATGATAGTAATAGCAATATAATAATACAAAATATTGGTATTAATTCTATAAATGGTTCTACAACAAATGGTGGTTGGTTATGTGCATCTGCATTTGCATCTGGATCAACAAATAATCAAATTATAAATTGTTATAGTAATGGAGATATAGCAACTCAGTGTGGTGGAATATGTGGTTTTAGTGTAGGTAGAAATAGTGGTAATTTAGCAATAATAAATTGTTATAGTACTGGTACAATTGGTAGTAGTGCAGGTGGTATTTGTGGTGCAAATGCTGGTTTTAATTCAGGTACTGTTGTAGTAACAAACAGTTATAGTATTGGAGAAATAGGAACAGATGGAGGTGGTATATTTGGATTAAATGCAGGTAATAATAGCGGAAATGTAACTGCAGAAAATTGTTATAGCACAGGTAATTTAGGTGCAGGAGCAGGTGGCATATATGGTCAAGGAGCAGGTTCTGTTGGAAGTGAAACATGTAGTGCATCAAATTGTTATAGTACAGGAAATATGATTGGAAATAATTCTGGTGGTATTTTTGGCGAATTATGTGCAATTGGAACTAATTCTTCAATAACTGCAATAAATTGTTATAGTATAGGAATCATTTCTGGAAGTGGAGCAGGAGGAATTTATGGTGCAAATACTAATAGATTTTCTGCATCAGGTGCAATAGCAACTGTAACAAATTGTTTTATGAAAAGTAGTGGAAATATTATAGGTAGTTCATCTATTGCTACAGTAACAAATAGCGGTAGTGGTAGTGGATCTTGGTCAGATTCTACTGTCGCAACTTATCTTACAGGTGTCCCCTCATCAACAGATGTTGGTACAACATGGTCTCGTACTGATGGTGTTAATACACCATTCAAATTAATAACAATTGGTTATTCACCTTATAGCAGATCTCTAACAAGAACTTATAGCCAAATAATTAATGTTGGAGAATCATCGGCACCAGCAATAGTTACTGGACATACATTTAAGATTTTAGCAATTAATGGATCTAGTCCATCAACTTATCCTGGCATTACTATTAATACTAGTACAGGTGCTATCTCAATTGCATCAACGGTTACATCAGATACATATTCAATAATTGTATATGATTATATTAATCCATATGCAATTACAACAGTTGAAGTAGAAGTTAATGGTCAAACTATAGTTATTCCATCATATTGTTGTCCCGTTACAACAAATGCAAATTTTCCAGAATATGAAATTAAAAATAATATTACTGACTATAAAGGTATAAATTATGATGAGCAAAATTATGGAAGAAAAGTGTTTAACTCATATAGTGATTATATAAAATATAAAATGACTCGCAACTACATTTGTAATTAGTTGTAACAAAATTAATAAAATATATTTATTTATATTATAAATGCATATAAATATATTTATTATCTAAAAAAATCTAAAATTTACTTATGACTACGTCTGCGATGAGATCTCTTATGCTTGCGACTTGAGCGTTTATGGCGACGAGAACGACGTCTATAGCCACCAGTCTTGACACATGCATCAGGCACACCGAGACGACCACCTGAAGGGATATTGAACATTACAGGGACACCAGACTGGCTAACAGTTGCATCAGCGGGTGTGCGAAGATGTGTATAGCCGGCAGTAGTTTCTTCAAGAACAGGAGATCCGCTGTAAGGGGGCTGTAAGGCACCTCCGCGCTGTTGGAAGCCAGCACTAGTAATGGTTGCAGGCTCAGGGACGCCACGTAGTGCAGCAGGAACAGCACCAGGGAGAGAATCATAGCCGGGTTGAGTTGGAACAGTAGGACTGACGTGAGGAGGTGTGCCGGCAGAGCAGGCAATGCGATCATTGGTTGCAGCGACATTGGGGGTATTGGGTCCGCCAACAGGGACAGGATCAACTGCATAGCGACCACCACTCTGGCGTCTCCGAGAGGAGCGCCGCCGACGACGACGAGAACCGCCTGACATGATGCCAGGAAGAGGACCAGGGCCTGAGAGTCCAGGAAGACCAGAGGCGCTAACACCTTTGAGGGCATAATCAGGTGCCGTAGCCTGACAGTTAGAAATAGGATTATTCATCAAATAAGGCATACCAGGGACAAGAACACCTTCAACGGAATACGCAGCACCGGGACCACCGCCTCTTTGCCTTGAGCGCGAACGATTTTTACGATTTCTAGAACTACGTCTTGCCATATCTATTTACTTAGCTCCTTTATTTTTTCTCGTAGTCCTATAATTGCTTTTTCTTCGCCCAGCCTTCATAATAGCAGCCTTCAAGTCTTCATTGAAAGGTGGTACAGCCAGTAATGATGAAAATTCAAAGTCTTTCCCTGCCGTTGCAGCCAGCAAAGGAAATTCTTCTAACCATTCTTCAGTGCTTCTATCGCAACTAGAAATAATCTGATGGACAGTTCCAAGATCTTTTTCATATTCCTCTTTGATCGGTAAGATGGCTGCAACAACCTCTTCAATAGAAAGTTCTTCAAACTGATGATTCAATTCTAAAAGTCTTCTTAGTCGCCGATCTGTCAGCTCTTCTTCCTTCGCATTTTCTTCGGCGATCTTCGTGCTGACTCTCTGAATTCTATCAAATAGATGGAATAAATCATACATTTTTATATTCTGCATAATATCATATAGTATAACACCTTCGCCAACTATCGGATTAGATAGAAATAGCCGCAGCTTTTCAGCATACTTAGCCGTCATGAAGGCTGCCATCTCATCATCTGAGAAGAGTCGCCGGCGTCCATATGCTTGATGGAGATCGCTATGAAGTTGATAGCGAACAGCCGCTGAAGGCGCCGGTGCACCGAAGAACTGAAGAAGTAAAAACTGTAAATAAAGATTGTCAGAATGGAAGTGTGTTCCAAATTCTAGGAAGATGTTTTTTGGCGGCGATCTGGAAGAACGGAGTGTGGTTACTGTACCCAAAGGTCTGGCAATCAATGGAAATTTCATCAAAAATCCATCGCCTTCATATTGTGTCTTCAATAAAATTAAGATCTCTTTTAGCATTGTAGATTTATCCGGAAAATCCATCCTAGTAATGACAATCCTAAAAATTGAGCCTTCGGGCTCCGCCGCAGCAACAATCATGGCATGATGTCAGATAATGATATCATTGAATTCACTGCTCATACAGATTGTGCAATTTGCCAATCACAATATCAAGAACATGATAAAGTTACTATGATTGGCTTTTGTCAGCATTATTATCATAAAGACTGTTTAACTGAATGGTTTAGACAAAAATACACTTGTCCATTATGTAATTATAGTATTTTAACAACAGAGGTTAAAAGAAAAATCTATACTCTCTGTGTGCTGAATCGTATTTGCAAGAGATTTGATGAAAGTCATTTTGACTCTGCTGTTGAACATATTAAATCTTGTATTAAAAATTTCAAACTTAAAAATATTAAGATTGAAATTACTAATAATGAAATGGCAACAAGAGCACATTTAGTTTATATTATTTATCAAAATGCAAATGATATTAAAAGAATATTTCAAATCCAAAATACCGATGATATTTTAACACATCCTATTATTTCACAATTTTATCAAGAAATTTTACAATATACTGATATTAATAATGTAATAAGTAAATATTCAGGTACAAATATATATATTGCTGATGATACGCCTGATAAACGGCGTAGGGAGGCGGAAGCTGCAGCTCAAAATATTATTGAACAACCAACAGCAAATAATGGAATTATTGATACTGTATATAAATATATATCATCATATTTTAATGAACCTACAAAATAATTTACACAGCGCTAGGTTCATGAAACATTGTAGCAGGTGAAAGAGGAATATCGTCTGGAAGAAGACGAAGAACCTCATATTTTTTAAATGTTGTATTCCATTTCACATCAACACGTGATTCTTTTTTGGATTCAAATAGTCGCCGAAGTTCATGACTCTGCGCCATTCGTGGAATACAGATCCGTCCAATAAGCTGATCACCATCACTGTATAAATTATAACTATCTGGAAGAGTAGTCTTTGTATCAATTGCAAGTTTTGCACAACGTTGTGTTTCAACCGTCAATGTATGAATTCGCGGTTGAGGTTGTGTTGTTGGCTTAATACGAGCGTTATGCTGTGGCATACTTACATTACTCCGTTTGAGTTCCATTGAAGTCAAAATCTCCGTTGCAATCCTATCATCGGAAGAGCCACCAAGTCGTTGTGCAACCTTGAATGCCGCTTCATCACGGCGCAGTACAGGAATATCAGAGCGAATACCTTTGGATCCAGGAATCATCCATACTAGACGACGGCGCATAGGAACATCTGGCTGAAATTCCCAGACAGTTCCATCTTCCGTCTGTTCTTCTGCACGTTCAATGAAAGTTGTAAGAGACATCGGTTCAACAAGTTGCAACTCTGCTCCCAAAAAATATTGCTGGCGATTCAGTGTTTCAAAGATCTGTTCTAGCGCAGGCCAACGTTCCGAATATTTTTTATCCCGTAACAGCCCACGACCCTCATAGGCCCATACATCTTCCAAAGTTAAAATGCGCTCAGCACGCGACAATGTAGCTACCAGCAAACATGATCCGTTGAAGGTCAAAGTAGCTGGAACCTGGAGCTTAATTGAATATGGCTGATCCTGCTCAGTATTCCAGTAGATCGCAGGCTCATTTGCTCTAAGTAATAACAGGCCAGCACGATTACGACCTTGACGCTGCCATACATAGATGGGAACAGAAGACATTATTTGAGCATCCTTCTCGGGATTCAAATGATGACTTACACGCCAGTTAGTGCCAATAAATTGCTCAATATCTTTTGCAGCCCTCTCGCGCTCCTTATAATTATTAATTTGTGTTATCGCAATTGTTGTGGCGGCCATTTAACTAAAAATAGCGATCAAGCTTTATGTGACTAATGCCATTTTGAATATTCTTCATGCAATGCCTGTACCGCTGATTCTTCTTTACGACGAATCAAATATGCCTTATTGCTCTCTGAAAGAATTTTGGCACGCTGATCATCAGATTGCTTCGGATAGAATTTACCATTTAGTTTAAATCCATGAACATCATACCAGCTATCAATCCAATTATATGCACCTTCACGACCAGGTCCATGACCCATTGCAGCCGCTTGACCAGAATTAGTCAGAGCATCAATATCATATTGACTATAACCACGATATTCAACGATGTGAGTCATTTTACTTATGTGATTTTATTGGATATATATAATATTGAATAATTTCAATTTTACATATATTTTAATATATTTTATTATATAAGTCTTAAAAAGCTGAAAAGTTGCTGGGTTCGCTAGTATCATTTGCAAAGATACCATTCATGAATTCACCACCGTTTTGTGCAAATTCAGGGGCAAAAGTCTCCATGGAATTTGCGGTCGCTTGTGAAGCGGCTGCGCCGATCCCAGATTCAGTCATTGCATCAACAACATCCATGGGTGGTGCTGGGCGGAACATACGTTCAGGGTGCCGTAGGCGTTCAGGAGCATCAGCCCCTTCATTCATCTCTGCATAGCCATCAGTTGCTTCAGGCTCGCTTGCAATACGAATTGTATTATGAGGTGCAGCCTGTGATGGTGGTGAAGGGCCTGATCCCATTACTGTACGAGGTCCTTCAAGGATTGGCATGGGAACATTATCTGGAACATCAGCATAAGCCGGAGTATAGTTGGCAAATTGGTCTTTATCACTACCGCTATCGCCAGATCCAAGAGGCGTATGCTTTAAAATTAGTTGGTATCCGATGTAGAGGATCAAAACCACTACGATAAATTTAAGAATTACTTCAACTGACATCTGAAACCCGGGCCGAAAAAACATGTAAAATTTATGCATCATTTTTGCTTGTCTTAGTAGATTATGGAATCTATTGACCTCGCCACAAATCCCAAAGATCAGATTTCGGCCGTTGTTGAGAAGGGTTCCGATTATGTTGTTTCCCAGTTGGATATCGTTGTTGATAAGGTTGTTGTGATTGACCCCTCAGTTGAAAAGGCCGTAAAGAAGACTTTGAAGACCCTTGTTCGCTCTGCACTGAAAGCTCTTGTTCATCTAGCCCTTGGTTGCCTAAAAAAGAAAGTCTCATCTCCTGCTGCACCAGCTCCAAGTCCATCTTCGGACCCCGAGTCCGATGAACCACCTCCCCTGGAACCCAGTCCGGATGCTGTTTAATCCATTTACCAGATGGCAGCGGCTTCCATGACTCCATCAGCTCTCCGTCAAATTCACACACAGTTCCATCAGAACCATAATATAGATCTACAGTCTGACTGCAATACCCCTTTTTGCGATATAATTGATATGACATATATGTACAACCTATATATCATATCATCAAACTTACTTAGGTCGTTATCTACCGCTGAAAATTGATGATGTAAAGCCACAACACGTATATCAGTTAAGATGCCTCCTCCAGTTTTAGTGACAACATTACTTTCTTTGAAGGGTGAGATCCGTCGTGCGCAGGTAAAGTTAAATGAGGATGGGACTCTAGATGGTGCGCAGCTACTGGCCTATTTTAGGAAGAAGTCTGAGCCGACCGTAATTGGGCAACTAGTTCATGGAGATAATACATTGTATATCATGGGTTATTCAGAAGGAAAGTCTGGAACAGAAAATAAATATGTGTTGCCTGCACCATATGATAAGACAACAATGTATGGTGATGCATTAATTATTGCAGCGGCAACAGGATCATCCTGGAATAATCCAGTGACTTATTTACCGCTTACATGGGAGAATTATTTGAAGGCCTCTGTATCTCAGCCGCATCAGCAGCAAAAGAAGCCAGTACAGGATGATGAGCCAGAGGAAGATCCTGTGAGTGAGGATGAGGAGTTGGCGCGTCATGAGGATGAGGAATCAGAGCCAGAGGATGAGGATGCACTAAGTGGAACGGAGGAGATTGAATTGGACGAGGAAGATGAAGAGAAGGCACCAGTTCCAAAGAAAAAGAAGAAGGCAGCAAGTTCAGCAACTCTATCAGGATATCAGCGTCAAAATATTCTATTGATGTCCGAATCAAAGAATGAGCTTCAGCCAATATCTGAAAATGATTCTCTAATGCGTAAAAAATGTTGTAGTCGGTTTGAATTTATGAATCTGGATGTTGATAAACTCAAGGAATTTGAGCAGGAGATCTTTTCAGCAGCTTTGGAAGAGGCGAAGAAAAAACATATTTTCGCTCATTGGGATAATAAACTCTTTGAAGAAATTTATATTCAGCGCCAACGCAGACTCTTTTCCAATCTACATCCAAATTCTCCGGTGAATAACTTTCATTTGCTGGAACGTGTAAAACGTGGAGAGCTAACAATGGCAGAGGTTGCACGTCTATCAGATATTGAGTTATTTCCAACAAACTGGGCTAAATTGCAGGAACAACAGCAGATCAGAGAACACAAATGGCTAGAAGGTAATACAAGTATGAAGAGTGATAAATTCGTTTGCAGTCGTTGTCATAAGCGTGAATGTAGTTATTATGAGTTACAAACTCGTTCTGCAGATGAACCTATGACAGTATTTATTACTTGTTTGAATTGTAATAAGAAATGGCGCAACTAGGTGTTTCACAGCAAAAATCGCCACATAATTAGGAATAATCTTCAAATGGATTTTTCATCAGTAATCATTAATAGTAGTTATCAAAATATATATGTACCTATCGCCGATTCAGTCTTATATAATATTCGTTATAAGACTGACAAGATTCGTACATATAATAAACGCCGATCTTTATCAGAAAAACTAGGAACAATTAGATTGAGATATGCGGCTGCCGCCAACCAGACGCAGGACCGGGCACAAGGCCAAACCCAAGAACAAGACGAGAAAGTTTCAAAGGAACCTGTTGCCATCCGAAACAAAAAAAGCAATCGCAGTGCCACCTATAAGCAGCAACATTAGACCCGGCGATGATTTTTACATGTATGTGAATAAGAAATGGCTTTCAAGTGTTAATATGCCACCTTCAGCATCATCATTTGGTGTTAGTGAGGAGATAGATGATGCAATTCGGACTCGCTTGCTTCGTCAAATTAGGAAACTACCTGCAACACCACAAAATATTCATGAACGTTTAATAAAAAGTTTTTTCCGTTCTGGATTCTATTCAAATCGCCATGATGTACATGATAAGACTTTCAAAAAGATGCTGACTGATCTAGGGTGTACTAAAAGTGCATCAGAGGTTGGTAAGGCTATTGGATTACTTATTCGCCAAGGAATTGGTACGTTTTTAGATATTTATTTGTCACGAGATCTAGATAAGCCAAAGGAAAATTGTCTAGCACTCACTACAGGCTATTTATCACTACCAGATACATCATATTATAAGGGAGCTGGTCCAGGTGGTGTAGCAACTTTGCGATCATTTGAGACGTTCTTAGAGCGGCTTGGAAAGCATTTGAATTATGATGAATTTGGTCGTATAGCAAATCTAGAGGCACAGGCAGCAGATCCATATGATGCAGGCGATGCATCAGAACCTATAATGATGACCGGTCGTCAGATAGCAGCTAAATGGAAACATATTCCTTGGGCTGAGATTTGGACAGCTTATGGTCTTGAGAGCTGGCCGACAGCAAAAATACAAAATCGTTGTAGCAATTGGTTAAACTGGTTGGATGATGCATTTGAGAAAATGCTATTAGCTGACTGGATTAATTGGCTTCGTGTTCAAATAACTCTTTATTTTGCGCCATTAATCTCTTCGCCAGTAGATAATCTATTCTTCCTGTTCTTCGGTCGCCGATTACGAGGAGACAAAGTGAAACAGTCTCAAGAACATCTTTTATATGAGATTGCTTCACGAATTATGCAACCCTCTATGTCTTACCTTTACAAACGTTGTTGTCTATCCGATGCCCATCAGCGGCTCGTGCGAGAATTTGTACAGAAGATCCGTTCTTCAGCAACAAAGCGTGTAATGGCACTTAATTGGATGACAGAGCAATCAAAGAAGCGAACTAGAGAAAAAATTAATCATTTGAGTCTGGAAATAGCGGAAGTAGATAGCGGTGCCAATTATAAGATACCTATTAAGGCAATATCAGAATTAGACATAGTCCATAATATTTGCATATTAAATGCGGCTCGGGCCGATCGTGACATCTATTATGCTTGTCATCCACATAAACATGCTCCGTCAGGAGACGCAGTATATGAGGTAAATGCTCATTACTATAATAGTGGCAATCGTCTAGTTATTCCAGGTGGTATAACATTATGGCCATTTTATGAGGATCAAGTTGGTCAGCGTCCAGGTTGGTGTTTTGGGGGACTAGGGGCAGTAGTTGGTCATGAAATGCTACATGCATTTGATGAAGATGGGAAAAACTACGATGAAGATGGATATTATAAACCATGGTGGTCAAAAGCAGATCTACGTGAATATAATAAGAGAGCAAATGCGTTAATAAAGTTGTTTGGTAATACAAAATATATGGGTCGTTTTGTAAATGGTCGTGCGACTTTGTCTGAAAATATTGCAGATCTTGGAGGACTAGCAGTAGCTTTGGATGCACTTTGTAGGCATTTAGATGGGCATAAAATTACAGGAGCAAGACGTGATTTGGAGCTTCGTGACTTTTTTATATCATATGCGACTAGCTGGAGGACAAAGGAGCGCCGAACGCGATCAATTTATAGGCTTTTTACAGATGTTCATGCACCAGCTGCTCTTCGTGTGAATCTAATTGTAGCCCACTTCAAAGAATTCTATGAATTATTTGGGGTGAAACCAGGAGATGCATTTTATATTGATCCGAAGGATCGGATCACTATTTTCTAATATCAAAAAAAAGTACAAACAAACTTTTTTGTAATTATTTTCCATTATTTGAAAACGAAGATTGTCTTTTCTTTTCATTATTAGCGACAATTGCTTTGATATCAAAAGTATTCATAAATTTGGAAAATGATGAGACAGCATCCAGAGCTTTTTTAGTAATAGGCTCAGGGGAAGTAGGTAACCAGGCATTCATGATTGGCATATCTGTGCTGTTTGTATTAATGTGTCTAACCTTCATTGTTTTGTTTGTTTTTTTCAATTTTTTTAATGTAGTGCGGCTGCGGCTGCGGCTGCGTCGGCTACCGCCACTTTGTGGCGTTTGGCTCACAAGAGCTGAACCGCCACTTTGTGGCGTGTGTGCTTCAATAATATCAGAAAGAATTACATTATGATCAGGATGTTCAAAGAGGAATACTTTGAAGAAGCCAGGGATATCTGCCTTCTTGAGAAATTCGGACTTACTGATAGGTTCTCTATATTTAACAGCATAATCATTTGCTTTATCCATATCAGCATCTGTCTTCAATGGTGCCAAGAAACGTCTGACTTCTTTTGGGGCAAGATCCTCAAATACATAGAAGCCTGTTCGCATATCATACTTCATTTTTCCTAAATTTGCAATACCAACCGTGCGCGCATGTTCCATGAATTGATGCATATTTTCTTCAAGACCCTTCTTTCGTTCTTCGGCATCAACATCTTCTTGTATATCAAATGTGTCATCACCATGATAGAAAATTCCATTAGCTACAATTCTTCCAATGGGAAGAATATTAAATTGTCCTTCCATAAGATCTTCAGAAAAAAGTTGTCTAATCTCATCAATTGTTTTTGCTTTTCTTTCTGGAACAGGAAGTACATCCTTTCTTCCATAGATTGCAATTTCTGGAATTCCCCAAGTATTGTTAGAATCTAGATAGAAATGTTTCATAATTGTTAGTGCATCTGAAGGATATTTATCATGAAGTAATTTCAGATATTGTCCCATAGGAGATGCAGCTGGATTATCACGTTTTAAAGAATCAGATTTGGCTATAGCAATTGAGCCATAGATTCCCAACTTTTTGCCAAATTGTCTATTTACACAGTTATCAAATCCAAGATTATATTTAACAATTTTTGAATCACATTCTGCCGATTTAAATCGGTTACAGCGTTGAATAGAGTCGCCAGTTCCAAAAAAGGTTATTGGTGATGCTCTAAATATAGGACTTGGATTTATAAGATTAATGAATGGTTGTGATTCGGCTAATACATATACAAGAATAGCATTGTATTTATGCCATGCAGGTTTATTTAGAATCCAATCCATAATACCTAGACCAACAAATGGGTATGGAAAAGTAAATATATTTTGTGTGCTTCGCAAACAGAATCCATCTTCAGTAGGAATACCCAGAAAATCCATATATAGACTTTTTTCATTAACAATTCTTATTGCGCGAAAAAGTAAGGTACCTGCAGGTAGATCTACAAGTGGAATTTTTGCGGGTTTGCTTTTTAATCTTCCATTTGTATAATAGTGATTAAAAATCATAAGTAATCCTAATTTATTGGGGAAATTAATTACCTAGAGGCTAGGAGCCAAGAGCCATCCTTAGACTTGCAATAGATCCTGAAGACGCCAGTATTCATATGTTCCATCAGGTAATGGGCGTTTAATGAGGAATGGTAGTCGTTTCTGGGCGAGTTCCATGCGTGCAATCTCTCGGACATCACTGACATGTTCGGGAACATTGATAAATGGCTTTGCACCCTGTGATAGCTGATTTGCTCTGAAACCAATAATCCTTGTATATTCATAACGTGTAATATAGGGATATGTAGTATGAGCTTCATCATAATTCTTCATACCTTCGGTTACTGTTTCACCTGCAGCAGCCTTAACTACATTATTAGCCATCTCCAATGCAGTGTATCGCCGGGGCGGATTGACCTTTAATGGTATTTTTGTCACAGTTTCTTCAACATAATCTAATACACATTCGGGGTGACTAGCATATAACTTATTAAAAGCCTGTTGCTCATTTGAGATCTCAATTTCATCACCAAGATCATCATCTACAAACTCATTCTCTTCCTCATATTCAGCACCAACATCATCATCTGCCATTCTATTCTATCAATTACTAATAGTTTAACATTAAGCTCCCTATCTGTCAATTTTTTGATGGTATTCTAAAAAAATTGAAAAAGTTCGCACTAGAATTCATATTTTATTAGCAATTAAAGAGTAAGAACAACAAGAACACAGTAAGATGTCAGCAATTAATACCATTGAGCCACCAGCCGTAGAAGGAGGAGGGGAAGAGTATCTATTGAAGGAATATAGTGATTGGCATACCATGCCTGGACTACCAGATAAGTTACTGCGCGGAATTATCGCTTTTGGGTATGATACCCCATCAGCAATTCAATCAAAAGCAATTGTACCATTGATGCAAGGCCATGATGTATTGGGCCAAGCACAATCAGGTACAGGTAAGACTGGAGCATTTTGTATTGGTTCTATTGCACAAATTGACACAGCTGTCGCTGTACCTCAGGTCCTCGTCTTCTCACCTACTCGTGAGTTGGCAGAGCAGACCTACACAGTAGCCAAAAGTCTCTCAATGTACTATGATATTAAGGTACATCTAGCCGTCGGTGGCACCCCATTCCAGAACGATGCTCGTGCAATGGAATCGGGTGTTCATATGCTGATCGGTACTCCTGGACGTATCGCCCATTTGATTAAGAATCGTAAGTTTAACCCCGCAACTATTAAGCGGATTATTATTGATGAGGCTGATCAGATGTTGGAGGATAAGTTTAAGGAACAGATTTCAGAGATTCTTGCCCCAGAGCCTGGCACTCCCCAATTTTCAAAGGATGTCAAGATCGGGCTGTTTTCAGCAACACTACCCGCAGCTGTGCGTAATTTCGCACTAGAACTAATGCCAAACCCAGTGGAAACATTGGTTCCCGCAGAAAAAGTAACATTGGATGGTATTTCACAATATTATGTGGAGGTGCCCGGCGAAGCCGAGCGTTTCCTTGTATTGGAGGACATTTATACAATGCTTAATGTAAATCAATTGATCATCTTCGTTAATTCCGTCCAGCAGGCAGAGAGTCTTGCGGATCGGATGGAGCGAAATGGTCATGTATTGCAATTTATCCATGGTAGTATGACTACCGAGGTTCGTAATGCACGGATGAAAGATTTCCGCACAGGTAAGTGTCGTGTGCTTATTAGCACAGACCTTCTTGCCCGCGGTATTGACGTGCAACAGGTGAGTGTCGTCTTCAACTATGAGATGCCACAGAACCGTGAGAATTATATCCACCGTATCGGTCGTTCTGGCCGTTTCGGTCGTAAGGGTATCGCGATCAATATCGTTACACCAGCTGAACATGAATTCAAGCTTAACGATATTCGTACAACATATAATACAAAGATTGAGGAGCTGACTGGTGAAGTTCTCTCCTCAGCTCATATGCTTCATAAGTAATGGAGATTAATATAATGTAATAAGATTATTAAAATACAAAAATACAATAAAAATTATAAAATAAACAATAATCATATCAAAATAAAAGTAAATATTTTTAGTTATTTACTTTTATTTTTTTTTGCGCATAATAAAACTGCAATTAGTCAATCTGATTTAAATCATCATCCTCATCTGCTTCATCTCCCTCATTAACAATATTATCACGAATATCATGCCGACAAATAGGACAGCGAATATTGCATTCAAACCATGTATCAATGCATTGACGATGAAATACATGGCGACAAAAAGTCAGCTTACGTAGCTCTTGTCCTGCCATCAAATGTTCTAGACAGACCATGCATTGAACATTATTATGATTCTCAGTTGCAGTTAGAATTTCTGATGCTTGTGATAAAACCTCATTTGATGGAGTGATGGCGACAGGATCTGGGAGATTAAATATTCCTGTCATTAATGTTACATCAGGTTGTGTGAAAATATTTAATAATGAATTTAGGAACTGCTGATCATTCTGAGATCTAAATACAGGAACAGATCGTGGGATAACCCAATTCATATAATTTGAAAATGTATTTGTTGTAGGTGTAGGATATCGTGCAGGAGGCTGCTGTGGTGGCTGCTGTGGTGGCTGCACGGGTGGCTGCACGGGTGGCTGCTGTGCAGCAGTAGGCCGTTGTGCAGATGCACGCTGTGCTTGAACCTCATAATTGTAATATAAATAATCTCTATCTGCTAGGTCAAAAGTATTACTATGATAACGAACCTGATCTCTGATATATGTCAGCAGCGATCCTACTGATGTGAATTGCCCATGATCATATAGAATTGCAGGAAAATATGTATGAATATCATTAAAAAGAGGCACATTATAGTAAGGCCTTGAATTTGCATGTGTATTGGCTCTGTAATTATAGTAATTTGAATTATTCATTTGCGAAGTATTCTATATTTAAAAATTGACAAAAGTTTTAGATTCTATAACACATATCAAAAAAATGTCTGATAGTGAAGCTACACCAACTGCTGCTGCGCCAGCGTCAGCGCCTGCACCAGTATATGGTCTTGCAGGTATTCGCAACTTTGGAAATACCTGCTATGCAAACTCAGTTATACAAGCTCTTAGAGTAATTCCAGAATGGTCAAATATCATTAATAATGCACCTGTACCGGAAAATCCGACAGAAGCTTGTCAAAAAGTCTTTGCAGCATATCAAGATATTGCAAAAACTATGTGGTCAGATGCAACCGTAATGGGATCAATCTGTCGTCCAGAGCTATTCTGGGAGACAGTCCATGATGCAGTTCGTGGCACAGTCTATGAACAATTTGCAATTCAAATACCTCATGATGCCCATGAGTTTTTGAACTATATTATGGATCAATGTCATGAAACATTAAAGACAGAAGCACCCACTAATTCACCTCTTTACAAATCACTAAATAACTATACTAGTCCAGTTGTAGATGCAATGTTTGGATGGGAGAAAATGGAATGTATTTGTCAGAGTTGCGGGCATTCAAGTATCACATATCCAGCTTTTAATACTTTGAAGACTGGACTCAATAAGATTGAATCAAAGACTATAAATGAATTGTTGGCAGAGGAACTAGGAGATGAAATTATGGAAGATTATACGTGCAATGGATGCAAGTCAAAAACAACTATGACTATGAGTCATAAACTCTGGAAATTACCAGAAACTATTTGTCTGCTATTCAAACGTTTTAACTATAATACCGAGACAGGACGTCTAAGTAAAGATCTATCTGATTACACTTATAATGGTGAAGACATCTCTTTTGCAGAACATTTCAGTACTGATTCAGACGATGTAAGTAAATACTATAAATATAAACCAATTGCAATTATTGATCATTTTGGTAGTCTGGCTGGAGGTCACTATGTTTCACAAACATACCATCCGTTAATTCATAAATGGTTTGGATTTGATGATGAACGCTGCACATCAATTGATGGTCCGCGCTTCGGTCCCACAAACTATATTATGGTTTTGAGACGTGTCCATGAATAATATGTGAGTTAATACAAATTAAATTAAAATAATTTTTTAACTTAATTTATATATAATTTTAGGCAAGGAGGCAAGGGGGCAAGGGGGACAGCATGTCCCCCTCTAGAAGTAGGGACTTGAAGCAATATCCATAAATGCTTCATATGATGCACGTGTCATCATTGCAGAAGAACCATTTTGAACACCAGCATCTGCCAAAAATACGGTTTCAATGCGGCCCATCATTCCATCAGGGTGACAGACACGATAATGAACATGAGGATCCAAACGGCCCCTAAATGGTACAGTATAGGCTTGAGGAGGGCGGACTTTGAGAATTGCATGACCACGACTATCAGCATGTGTCACACCAGCATTCTCAAATTCCTGATAAGCCTCACGCCAATCATTTATCTCCTCTAAGCCATCCATTGATGGTTCAGCGGCCCAATACATTACCTTTGATCCGGGAGGAACACGTACCTTAACTGCCATTGAAGCCCCTGCTGGAACACGTTCTGCTAATACAGATGAAGGCATTACAGTTTCACCCAAAAATGGCAGATAAGTATCACGATCAAACATAATTGCAAGTGCAGCAAAGCCCATAAGTGCATAGACTGCTCGTGCAGCAAGCCCACGACCGAAGATAAATTCTAGAAGACCAAAACGGAAGATCGCAATAGATCCGTAGTTGAGCGCACCGAGAATTAGGAGTATCATTGCAGTCTTGAAAGCCCATTTCTTCATGTAGCCGACAGTGTCCTTCTTGCGCATAGTTCTACTTCTTAGTATTTAAATAATTTTAGTACTTAAATATAGTTATAAAGATAAATGAAATTATTTAATCTAGATCTTCATATAAGTGTTATTGAAGATGTAAAAGATATATTATATAGATTATTTGGTAATTCAATTGAAATAACAAACTGGTCTATATCAGGGCATAATTGGGTAATGAAAAAAACATCACAAAATGTTAAATATATTAATCAAATTACATGGAAAACAATTAGTCCAAAACTAATTAAAGAATTTCAAGATGAATATGATCATATATTATCAACATATGATGGATTTATTGTAACACATACACCTGTTTTTGCATTATTATATGAAAAATATAATAAGCCAATTATTATGGTAAATTCATGTCGTTATGACCAACCTTTTTGTTGGAATATTAATATTGAACTTTGGAACTGGTTATCTCAAAGTTTAGCCAATCTATGGCTAAATGGCAAACTTATTGCAATTAGTAATAATAAAGCTGATCAAGAATATCTACGTCTTGGAACTGCTATAAATAGTATTCATTTACCATCATTATGTTTATATACAAACGCAAACTATAACCCAACAATAAATGAATTTGTTTGTTATGGAGAACGTAGCGTATTTCCTACATCTCCATTATTAGTAAATAGACCAAAAGATGGTTATACATGGAAAGATTTATATTCATTTAGAGGGATTGTACATAATCCATACGAAGTAAGTACAATGAGTCTATTTGAGCAATATTCTGCAGGTGTGCCGCTTTTTTTGCCTTCAAAACAATTTTACAAAAAGTCAATTCTTGAAGGTAAAATGAAGCTTGTATCAGTATATAATAGAGGTATAGGTTACCCTCCACTAGATACAACATATACAAATATAAATTTTTGGCTAGATCGTGCAGATTTTTATGACAATGATAATTTTAAATATATTTATTATTTTGATTCAGTTGATGATCTGATTGATCAAATTACAAATTTTAATGAATCAGAAGAAATACGTCAAAAACGCCTACAATATATTGATTCGCGGCGACAGTCAATAATGCTTGCTTGGAATAAACTTATTAGTGACACATTTGGTAAAATTAAGCCAGTTTTCAATTATTTTTAGACATACATCCCAAATGGTGGAGCATCATCTCGCTCCTTGCGTTTCTTCAAGAATAGTTCCACATGTTCGCGCTTTACAATAAATGGCAGACAAAAATCTTTAATATAGAATGGAAGCTCCTTAGAATTATACATTCGCAGCATATTGATTTTTTGAACAACCGCTTCAATACACCGCTTTAGCTCTCGCACACCAGAATCATCCGATGCATACACATTAATAATATGTTCAAGAACATCCTTTGGCACAGAGACACGTTCTGTAAGAGCAACTTCTTTGAGTGCTTCGGGCAACAAATAGTTTTCTGCAATAACAAGTTTCTCCTTTGCTGAATATCCCTTCAAAGAAATTACATTCATACGATCAAGAAGAATCCTGTCTATCTTTCCAATATTATTTGCAGAAAAGATAAACATGACCTTGGACAAATCAATTGGCACACCTGCCAAATACTTGTCTTCAAAAAGAGAATTCTGTACAGGATCCGTCAAATGTACAAGAAGATTCTGAACCTCCTCTCCCTTTGGTGTTGCACTAATCTTATCCACCTCGTCAAACATTAGAATCATTGACATTGATTTTGCACTAATAAGTGAATTTACAATCTTTCCTGGATGGGAAGATTCATAGACAAGTTGATGACCTGTATAGGTTGATGCATCTGAATCACCTCCTAGTGAAATAAATTGAAAGGGCCATCCTAGAGCCTGTGCAATACCGTTTTTAATGAGGCTAGTTTTACCAGTACCTGCTGGTCCAACAAGAAGAAGAGACTTGCCATTAGCTTCAGGATTAGCGATCTTGTTTGCCATCCATTGCAAGACCTGGAGCTTCGCCTCATCTTGTCCGAAGACAGATTGATCTAGACAGGTACGAGCCTTCTGGATAAATGTTGCACACTGATCAGGACCGTCACGAGCCAATTGTACAGGAAGATCACGGTATTCACCGAAAGGCATTGAACAGAATTTATCTAGCCATGCACGCTGCTTAAAATACTCAGAAGTACTTGGATCCATGTTTTGAAGTGCCTGATATTTGGCTAGACCCATAGCTTGCAACTCTGGGCTAATCTTCATTGTAAGAATTCTGAACATCATTTGCGCCCCTGTATCTGTTGCTGTAGGACGACGCTCTAAGGCCTCTAATAGCTGTTGCTGATGTGTCTCAGCCATTGACTTGAAATGATCAATCTGTGCATCAATACCAACCTCCTCAATAGGCTTACTAACTAGTTCCACAAACCGCTTAACAGGTTCGGGCTCCTTCTTCAAATCATGACGCTTTGGGACCATATGGCTGGCCTTGTCTTGGAAAGATCCAATATTGATCTGCAGACTTGTTCCAGGTGGAAGTCCAGAGGCCTCTTCCTCTTCCTCGTCGTCTTCCTCATCGTCTTCCTCGTCGTCTTCCTCATCGTCTTCCATCTGATCATCATCTTCCTCTTCCTCTTCAGGCTCATCTTCCTCCTCCGAGTCTTCCATTTCAAGTCTTGGCCTCTTTGTCTGTTGTACAGATGAGCGAGCGCGACTTCTTGTTATCGGACCTACAATCATACAATCATCACCAGAATCATTACCAGAATCGGATGATTCATCATAATTATATTCAATTAGATTCTTCTTCTTGTCATTATCACCGCCAGCACCACCTCCTACTCTCTTACGACGGCGAGTATCTTTTTCCTTAGTCTTTTCATTCAAATTACTATCAGAGTTATCTCTTGGAAGTTTAGGCATTCTTTAAATATCAATTAGATATTGAATACAATCTCTAATTATATTTATGTAGGTATAGTCTTAGGCTTTAATGCTTACGATGGGTGCGACGGTGACGGCGGCTAGTGCGACGCTTGGAGCTGCTGCGCTTGGAGCCACGACGCTTGGAGCCGCGACGCTTACCACCACGGCGGGTGACAGCACGAACAACGTTGCCGACCGCAGCGTTGGCGTGACCAACAACTGAACCAGCAGCGCGATCAAGTGTGCTCAAACCAGTGCCAACAATACCGCTAGCAGCACTCAACCCTGTATGGACAATCTCATCAACACCCTTGATGCCGGACGTAGCGACATCACGAACGGCCCTGATACCATGACCAACAGGAGAATAAACAGTAGATAGAAGACCACGACGACGACCAAATGATTTACGAGCCATTTCTATTTACGCACACTAAAAAATATTTACTTTTATATTATAATCTTAGTCTTATAGTTGCTTTCATATAACCTATAGCTCACTCATAGCATTCAAGATCTTCATACGTGCAACCACATCAAGAGATGGGCGATCTGCAGAAGTGACCGTAAAACTCATAATATCATCTTTCATAGTAGTCATTACACTGGTGCGCAGACTCTTAATAATCTCTGGCTTATTATTCTTAAGCACAGCAATAATAGTCTCCATACATATTGCATAATTCTTCATGAGATTCTGCTTTCCTTCCAATGCTGAGACTGTCTTCATATTATTTATAATGGTCTGGATCATCTGAAGGAAATAATCCTCGGTAACCACACCATATTTGACCAGTTCGCTGATAAATTTGCAGTAACCAGCACGATAGTCATTATCGCGATTTTCCTTATCCATTGCATCCAAATCATCTGAGGACGCCGATATATCGGAAATATTATTAAAGATCTTGAAGAAGTTGGTATATAGTTTATCCATCTCCGTTCTAAGATAAGGGAATGTATCACAAAGTTCAAATAGCAGTCGTGCATAATTAGCACATTGGAACTTGTCCATAACCGCCTTATTGAATAGCAGTTTCATGAAATCAGGCAGCAAGGTATCCGCTGGATCCTTTGTCTTATCATCTTCCATGAAATTAATAAATTGTTTCTTTGTTACTTCATAGCGTTCTTCACAAAATTTGTTCAAATAACCTTGAATCTGCTTCTGGAGAATCATCTCTTTTGCAGACAAATTTTGCGCGAAACTTTTGATTTGTCTTGGAATATAAGGTGTAGCTGCCACAGGGGCAGCTGCTTCCTCCTTAACTATAGGAGCCGTCACTGGCTTCTGTAGTCCTTCCATGAATTTAGGTTTAAACACAGTCTGAATATTCTGTGCTTGTTGTACTGGTGCCATAACTGAAGCAGGCGCTTTTGTTTGCCATGCATTGCCAGTTTTAGTATAATTAACTTGTTGTTGTTGTTGGCCGCCACCGCTACGGAATGCTCCGAATCGGCTACTACCAGTATTATTATTGTAATTATTGAATGGCTTGCCATTGCCGCCACCACTATAATATTGTTTTCCTCCTCCACCACCACCACCACGGGCATAACTCTTGCCACCATCGTGGCGTTTGCCTGCAGGAATGAATCCATCACCATCAGCTCCACTTGGAAGCTTCAAACGAACCTCCTGAATTGCATTGTACGTTTCAGTCGGAACCTTCAAAGATCCTCGGCACTTCTCTCGTGCCTCCATGAGGAGCTTCATCTCTGGAGTCATTTCTTTTACCTGGACGGCCATATCTGATACTGCGAATTTACTTGTACGGATTGAGCGCGGGAATGTTAATGTATTAATCAAAAATAGCTTTAAATTTCAATTTTTTAGATAATATTCTTGATGGAACTAATACGAGTAATCTTTGATGTGTATATATATACATTCAATACTATAAAGCCATATTAGTGCATTAAAATGGACATTGATGGAGTTTTCAAGGAGCTCCGACTAGATTCATTTGGAGATTGGCTGAAAGTTAAAACAGCCTCCGGAAAGGAGGTTCTTCAACGTCCTCAATGGACAACTGATGGAGGTGTGTTAGCGCGTAGAACCGCTCAGATAGGATCTTTAAGAAATTCTTGCAGTCAGCTGAAGAACGGAGAGCTGGAAGATCTTTTTGAACAAGTTTCTGAAAACGAAAAAGCCGCTTTGGAGATTGTTTCTGGATCAGAAGGTGCCCAGGAAGAGTTCCAGGAAGAATGCTATAGCCAACTTCTTTTTCGCCATGAGATACTCAAGCCCATCAATATGATTCCATTTTTCCTAACCATTCTTCGCTTCTTCAAAGTCTTCGTGACTCCCATCATGGCTGTCCTCACTCCACTTCTCACAGTTGTTCTTCCATATATCATAATCCGTTATGTCTTCGGTCTTCCAATGCCTATAGCCAATTATTACAATATGCTCAAAGAATTCTATATGGGCAATGGCTTTGATAATCTTCTTCCTACTTCGGAACTCAATGGACAGTTGTCACAGATCGCACGTGCAGATAAACCAAAAGATTTGATGGGGCGTCTAAAACTATGGGGACAAACCGCAGGACTTGCCTTCAGCTTCGCTCAAAGTATGTGGCAACCTATACAGGCTGCACGCCATCTTGCCACCTTAGATACAACTCTCTGTCGGCAAGGAGCTGCTGTTCGGGCCATTTATTTGGCTGCAGGCAGAATTCGTGACATCCTTGCATCTATGGGCATAAAAGTCAGTCGTATTCCATTTGATGACTGCGAACTAGCAGATGATCGTATGGCTGTTGCAGCTGTCTTGGATAGCCCAGATCGTCTGCGATTAATGATCCAGTTGGCAGGTGAATGGGAGGTCATGTATAGATTTGCCGTTCATCCTGATATCTGCTTAGTCCAATGGCTCCCACGAGGCCCTGAACCACGGCTAGCATTCCATAAAACCTTTGATACACATTTACCAGCGGATAAATGCGTGCGATTCTCTGTTGGCTTTAAGCGTCCCCGAAAGCGTCATGCACTTTTAACAGGTCCTAATCGTGGTGGTAAATCAACCGCTCTCAGATCTATTGGTCGCAATGTCTATTTGGCCCACAATTATGGTGTTTCTGTTGGTGTTGCAGCTGCAATGACACCGATGGACTATATCCAGACCTGTTTGCGCTTAGAGGATATTCCTGGTTCTGCATCTCTCTTTGAGCGTGAAGTCGCAGTTGCTGCACTTGCACTTAATCGTGCAGCTGATGCTGACCGGCAAGGAATTGTTCTCATTGATGAACTCTTCCATTCAACGAATCCACCTGATGCCGAGATTGCCAGTCGCCAATTCTTGCAACGTCTTTGGACCTCTAAGACAACTATTAGTGTTATTAGCACACATATGTTCCAGCTCTTGGATGGTGCTAATGCACAATTACTTTGTTGTCCGGCTAAATATAATCCAGATCGTACTGTCCAATATATGTATGGGCTAAAACCTGGAATCTGCAATGTCAGCTCTGTTTATGAGATTTTGCAGGAACAGGGGCTCTAAGGCCCTGCGGGCCTTTTTAGTCGGCGGCTACGCCGCCTTCGCGATTATTAGCCAACCAGAAAGTTATTCCACCTATTAGCGATGGCAAGTTCTGATGTATTTACTATTAGTGCGCTACTAGTACTCATAATGGGTGCAGTCTGTTTTTACCTATACACACGTATCAAGCAGGTTGAGAAGAAGGTGACCCTTGTGGAGGGTATTTTGCTGGATTTGAAAACAGCAACAGAGGCATCATTCATGGATTTCCCGGCAGCTTCCTCATATATGTTTGCAAAGGATATTGGACAGGATGATGATAGTGAAGATGATGAACAACAGGATGAACTCTTACAGACCTCAGAGGAGGCACCTTTTGAGCCCGAGGACGAGCTTGTATCTGGTCCTGTGGAGACCATCCATATTACTAAGATCGTAGAGGAAGAGACTGAAGAGCAGCAAGAGGCCCCAGTAGAGGATATCCGTGCAGTCCAGGTCTCAAAGCCTGATACTGTTTCAAATAATCTTGAGCTGCTCAATGTCAAGGAGCTCAGTGCAATTGCACGCTCTAAGGGTATTACAGTTACAAAGTCTATGAAGAAGCAGCAGCTGATTGACCTCATTGGTTCTGCTGCCACTAATACCACTGAAACAGCTGCAGAACCACAAGAGGATTCTTTTGCAGCCGATTCTGATCTTCTCAGTGGCTCTACTGCGGGCCTTGCGATGGCTCCTTATTAATAGCTTATCATGAACTAGGATAGAATGTTCAGACAATCAGTCGCAGATTCACGTGGTTTCCGTTATGAAAGCCAACCTAATTATTATTCAGCCACACCATCACGTGCTGAGATTTTACAACAGGCACGCCATCAACCTATCGGTTCAACAGTGGAGCCTGCCAGAGATTCACGTTATCCGGCCTTCGCAGGTCTAATGTCTGACGGGCGACTTGTCACTGATTATAGACCTAAATGTTCCAAAAACATTCGTACTGGAAGTCAATTTGATGTCAAGGAGTGGATGCAGCAAAATGCAGTTGATATTATTGATGTCAGTCGTCGTCGGCAAGTAGAATGGTCTGGTGCCTCTTTGCCTCAGCCTGATCTAGCCCCTCCTCCTGCAAATGCAGCTGTCGCCAATGCAGATACCATTGAAGTGATTGATACTGGTATTCCAGGTGGTCTAGGTATTCAACGTGCTAATGAGGTTGCTCCGCCACTTTTCGGCACATTCAGCTATCAGCCTTCACATCGTGAAGAGGTGGCTTCCATGCATCCCAGAACACAGATCACCAGTTTTTATCAGGGCGGCAGAAATACACCACGTGGTCGTGTTCAACTAATGGCAGCCAATGGTCCTATTAGCCGTCGCGGGGCCTTCGCTGAAACCGGTGTGCCATCTTTCCGTGGTGCAAATGAAAGCACTTTGACTGGCGAACCTGTTTTACAGTAAGCTTTTAGCATATTTTATATAAGTTATATCATTAAAATGATAAAACTTATATATTTTTGATAGAATTTATGAAGAATTCATATTAGCATTTGCATTTACATTATTCATATTGTCCTTCATTATAAAACTTCTTTTTATTTTACGGGTTCTATTTCTTCTTTTAGAAGTAGCTATACGACTCTGACTTACGTCTAGGACTAATTTATGATCATGTCCCTCTGCAATTGGTGGTATTTCTACAAATCCATTCTTAATATAATATTCTTTTAAGAAATCATTTGATGGAACTAAAGCAATATATTTAACATTTGATTTCCTACATAAATGAATTATGTCATCCAACATACGTGGTAAAATTTTATAATCTAGTTGTTTTCCACAAATTAAATAAATATACATTTCATTGTATTTTTCCAATGTTCTTATACTCATTTGTTCGCTAATCTTCCAAATACAAAAAGCTACTGGTTCATTTCCACGATAATAAATAAATCCACCTTTGAACTTATTAAATGCCCAGCGTATATATTCATGTGGAAGTTGTGTTCTACAAATTTCATATGCTTGATTACGAAGAACAGATATTAAATGTCGTTGGCTTGCGTGAATAGTATTTTTTCGCAAATTATTTGGATAAATATTACTTATTTCAATCAAATTATTCATCTAATATACCGGGAAATATTAAAAATTTGAATATTTTATTATGAATAAAATAAAATTAAATATATCAAAATGGATAAAAAACTACCTCTGATTGATCGCCTCAGAATTTTAAGAGAGAAGGCTATTCTAAAGAAACAAGCAGAACCAGAACCAGAACCAGATTCTGACAGTGAATCAACTACAAGTTCAGAATCTGATCTTAGTTGGATAGAAGATGATGACCGTGAATTAATTGATAGTCTTGAAAATAGAATTGATAATTTTAAATTCTTTTATGGTTCAATTGATACAATGTTAGATAATCTTGAATCAGATATTCAAGATTATAGACACAAAAAACAAATCTATTCTATTGAACAATTAATGACTCCATCAGTACCAACAATATCAGAAACCAAACTAAATTCTGACTCTAGTTTTCATATTATACCTATTATTGGTGTATGGCTTACAGTAACTATATTCAATTATTCATTAAAGAATTTGTTTGATAAAATGTTCAAGTAAATAAACAAAAAATATTTACTTTTATATTTTTTGATTTTTTCATATACAAAACGTTTAGCTAAACCTTAGTCAAACGTTGCGTATAAACTGGATCTGTGTTCAGATCTGTATCGGATGTTACATCCACATAATATTTTGAAGCAAAATCCCTCCTAATTGAGTGATATGCTGATTCAGTACCATGAGTAAAATAGAAGTCGCCACCAATACATGTTGGTGGTACAATCTTCCATCCGTTCTTACGTTCCTCAATAATGAAACCCTTGCGCTTCAAATACTTGAAAACCTTCTTAATTGCACTTGATCCGTGTTGAGCTACCATGATAATTTAATACATTGTAATTATTATATTTAGGATATATTAAAAATCAATTTTTTTCTATTAATCTGATAGAATTATATAATAAATTATTTTTTGACATGTCTTGTAGCTTGTGCAATATAGGTCTTTGATCCATCCTCATAGTGTCGCCAATGTCCAGTAACATGGACAGTTTTGGTTTTAGTAGAAGAACCTTTAGTTACAGTAACAGTTGCAGTTGCAGTTGGCATCTCTTGTAATTGTTTGATTCAAAAATCGCAAACATAATTTTCAAATTTTTATTCCCTATAATTATAATTTAGCCTAATACTTGATAGATTATTATGCCATTTAATATATTCAGTATCCCAATTAGTATTGCGATTAGAGTGAATCATTGAAATTTGTAGTGCCGATCCTTCCTTAAAGGTAGTTAGTTTATCCAATTGTACTGGCCCATTAAAAGATAGTTTAATGTAAATTTGTCCATCACGCCTACAGAATCTTAGTCTAACAGTTATAAATTCACCATAATGAATATCAGTTTGTTGATCTGGCTTTACACTATACAAATTATTTACAAGACGCCCATGTTCATATGCATTCAGTGGAATACAAATTGGTCCTGGATTGATACGACTATTTCTAGCACCCATTCTTAATTGGTAATAAATATTTATAATAATTTTAATAATAATTTTAATATCAATTTTAGATTACTTACCTAAATCAAATACCGAATTTAGATCAATATAATCACCAGTAGCAGTTGGCATCTCTTGTAATATTTATTTCAAAAAAATTCTTATCATAATTTTCAAATTTTTTATTCATGATAATCATATTTAAGCTTGATACTTGCAAGATTATCATACCATTTAATATATTCTGTATCCCAGTTAGTATTTCTGTTAGATTGAATTATAGAAATATGCAGAACAGATCCTTCTTTAAAAGTATTTCGTTTATCAAATAATATGGGACCATTAAAAGAGAGTTTAATGTAAATTTCACCATCGCGCTTGGAGAATCTTAGTCTGACTGTGATTGATTGACCAAAATGTACATCTGTTTGTTGATATTGGTTAATCCAGTACCAATTTACAAGACATCCATGTTCATATGCATTCAGTGGAATAGCAGTTGGTCCTGTTGGATTAACACGACTATTTCTAGCACCCATTCTTAGTTGGTAATAAATATTTATAATAATTTTAATATCAATTTTAAATTACTTACCTAAATCAAATATAGAATTAGGATCAATATAGTTGCCAGTTGAAATTTGTGGTACTTGAGTATAACCATTTGACTTGAGATATTGCCTAACATCCCACAAAAGATGTTTAAATTTAATGGCAGGTCCATATGTCTTCCATGTATCAAGTAAGGCCATTGTCATAGCACCAGATGGTCTTCCGTTTTTATCAACGGTATCTGCAGAATAATCCGCATCTTGACATCCGCTTAAAAATAAAATTGTTCCATTTGTCTTGGCATAATTTTTATTTTCATTGTATGTCAAACTGGTTGGCGATGGAGCTTCCCACATACAACGAAGATCTACCGCTGTTCCACTATGACATGAATCAAGTATTACAAAACATTTACATCCTTGTGGCAACTTTGCAGCTAAATTCGCACGCAGTTCATCATCCGTAATCATCTCCATTATGTCGGCATTAATAGGATAAATACAACTATCATAGCCACTGACCTCATCTCCATTCTTATCTCTGACTAGCCCTCCATGACCACTATAATGGAAAACAATGTTTTCACCTGGCTTTAATCCGGCGACTAGCCAATTAATACTAGACATAATAGAATCTTTGGTCGGTTTCATAACAGTATCATCCGTAATAATACGATGATCAGTGCATTTTGGGAAGAATTGCTTTAATTGTGCCGACATATTATTAACATCATTAATACATCCGTAGAGCTCATAAGGCGTGTCTTTATAATTAATTCCAACCAATAGTACGCGTTTCAATCCAGGAATGATGACAGGAGGCTTTGGAAGAACTACTGCAGGAGGCTTTGAAGGAGTTGTTACAGGTTTGGGTGGCACAGTGACAGGAGGCTTTGGAGCAGGCTTGGGAGGAACTACAGCGGCTGAAGGTTTAGACATCTAATATAGATTAGTTTTTATAGCCGCCAAGCCTAAGGTATAAATTCTATCTATTATAGAAGTATGTCATCAGCATCTGTTATTTGTGCCTTTGATATTGGTATCAAGAATCTGGCATTCTGTGTCTTTGACAAGAAGACTAATAAGCCGCTAGCATGGGCAAATGTAAATATTCTTCCAGAATCTGATGCTGATAAGCCTGCAACTTGTAGTCAATGTAAAGCGAAGGCGAAGTATGAAGTTCCTGGAGGAGCGCTGAAGTGTAAGAAGCATTTAGGAACTGCACTTCCACTTCCTGGTGGTGAAGAGAAGATTCCTGTTTTAGCAACTCTGAAGACAATTGTGAAGAACAACTCTCTTCAAACCTCTGGACAAACTCGTGATGCACTTTTGACAGCAATACGTACAAAGTTTGCTATACCTGTGCAGGCTAAGAAGAAGGTTGCAGCAACTAGCCAACCAATTTCAGTACTGCATGATGGAATCTTGAAAATGATTGAAGACAATTGGTCACACTTCCAGAAAGTCCAGCTCTTCGCTCTTGAGAATCAACCAGTTCTTAAAAATCCTACAATGAAGACTGTTCAGATCTTATTGTATGCTTCCTTACGATCTGCCTTCATTGCGAAGAGCCTTCAGGTGGCCGCAGTTGAACTAGTTCATGCAGGCAAGAAGGTCAAGGGAGCCGCAGCAGGTGATGCAGGCTATGCTGATCGTAAGGCCGGTTCTGAAGCACGTTCTGAGGCCTGGCTCAAGGCACATGCACCAGATTGGCTACCGACACTTACAGGAGCAAAGAAGAAGAGCGATTTAGCAGATGCTCTATGTATGTGCCTTGATTTATCCGGCTAAAAATAGATATGCCAGTCACGATATCATTTACAAATGATGCTAATGCACCAACAACTAATATTGTTCAAGCCGCTGCATCTTTACCAGTATCAGTATTTTATAATAGTTCAAATGATTCATTATTTAGATATAAAACAATTAATGGACAAGTTGTTGCTGAAGTAGATCCGAATTTTACAACAAGTTATTCAACTATTAGAGGCTCTTTTAATACTGTAATAAATTCAACTATGAATGCAAGTAATGCTGATCCTTTTAACTTAACCAAATATATATCAACTCCATATAGAGTATATCCAAATTTTGGATCATTAGCCTTGGGATCATATACTCATTATTTATTTGGGAATACAAATATGCTATTTATGCTAAATAATCGTAATGAAATAGTTAATAATTTTAATAATGAGTCTCTTTATTCGCATGCTTTAGCAAATACAATTATAAATTTCCCATCTAACTGCGTTAAAAATATTGCAGAGCAAATAATTGTCCAGGATTCAAATCGCTCAAATAATTCAAGTAACTGGTCAGCACTTGAATTTAAGACAGATGATATTATATATTTTACATTATCATTGTCACTTAGTACAATTAAAAATGGTACAGGACAGGAAGCTTCACCATCTGTATCAAATTATCCAGGTATATCCTATCATATAGCGACTACATTAGCATAGTTTTGGATTCTAATATAAAAAAATATGCAACATAAATAATTATGGAATCAGATTTTAGCAACCTAGATATACATTTCAATTCAGATGAAGCACGACCTCATATTGTTGAAATCTTTGACTATCAGAATGATGGAACAGAAGGCGTCCTAGAATTTGATGGTTACTATTATGTAAATGATAGTGAGGCTGCGGCAGCTGATGCTTCAGGATATAAGTCAGTTCATAGATATAGTTTGCCTTTAGAGCTACAAATGATTATTTGTGAGAATTTGCAGATAACACATGCATATGAGATTGAGATCTATAAACGAGAAATTATTCATAATACTAATCAATATGCAATCATTGATGATGGTGATGGCAATGATATGAGTGTATGTTTTTTCCCAACTGATAGGCAAAAGCTCTATTTTCGCGTATTGGATATTCTAATAGGCTAAGCCTTCGTGGTAGGCGGCTATGCCACCTTTCTGGTCGGTATAAGCCTTTGTGGTAGGTGGCTATGCCACCTTTCTGGTCGGCATAAGCCTTCGCGGCAAATACAACACCTAAAAAACCCACGTGATTCAAAGATAAAATGGATGTTCCTATCTCTGAAATGCGTGATTTTGTTGGCGGGGGATTTGATGATGACCTCGGCAATGTGATTAATCTTACTGACATGGGCGAGGACCTTGGTGCCAGTCTGCTTTCTAATAAGGCTACTCCGGCATCTTCAGCCCCTAAATCAGTATCATTTGATATTGGATCTGGATCATCAGGTCTTGGAGGCTCTGGTATTGAGATCTTGGAGCCACTTGATGCTGTGAATCTAGATATCAATCTCGGCCCTACAGACTCTTTCGGATTTGGTTCAAGAGCCCCTGCACCTGCAATCTCTATTCAGCGTGAGGAGCCTGGTACATCATCATGGTTCGGTTCATCTGCCTCGTCAGCAACCCCAGCGCCGGCAGTCGCAACTGACACAACTAACACTTTCGGTGAAGCCTCATATCGTGCTACAGTGGATCCTTCTGCTGAGAAGAAGGAGAAGGGTGACTATATCAATAAGCTCAATCGTCTTGAACAGAAGGGATTTCCTGTCAGTCGCCGTTTCACAATGGATAATAGCTTAGATGAGATCAAGGACGAATACAATCGTCTTGTTGATGCACGTCAGTTGGAGACTTCTATCAAGTTCCAGCGCCAGATGGTGATGGGTCTTGTAACTGGTATTGAGCTTCTTAATGAGAAGTTTGATCCTTTTGATCTTCAGCTGAAGGGTTGGTCTGAGTCCGTCCATGAAAACATTGATGATATGGATGATATCTTTGAGGAGCTATATGATAAGTATAAGGGTAAGGGGTCTATGCCTCCTGAGGCCCGTCTTATGATGGCTTTGGCGGGATCTGGCTTCATGTTCCATCTTAGCAATAGTATGTTCCGCAAGAGCATGCCATCAATGGATGATATTTTCCGTCAGAATCCTGGACTACAGCGTCAGTTCGCGGCAGCAGCTGCGCAGCAGATGGGTGGGCCAGGTTTCGGTAATCTGATGGGTGCAGCTGTGAATGCTCCCATGCCACCTGGTCCAGAGTTCTATGCACAGCCCCCTGCACCTCCTACGGCTCCTACAGGCATGTTTTATGGATCTAGCCAAATGAACACTCAAGGCCCGATGGCAGCTCAGGAGCCTCCCAAGCCACCTCGTCGTGAGATGAAGGGACCTTCAGGTGTTGATGATATCTTGAAGACGTTTGAGCAGGCGCGTCAGCAGGAGTCTGAACCGATGTTCAATCCTTTCGGCGGTGGTGCCAGCCCTTCAGGTAATGTCATGATGTCTGGAACTGCTGATATACAGCAGCCGGCCGTGAGCGCTGTCCATGAGATACAGTCTATTGTGAGCGAAGATATTGGATCTATGGCCGAGAGCCGTCGTGGAGGTGGGCGTCGTCGTAAGGCGGCTCCTATTGGAAATACTGTGAGCTTAAATATTTAGAGAGGCCATAAAATTTGAAAAATATTATATATATTAATATCACAAATTAAAATATGTCTGATCCAAATCTATTACACTTGGGGCTATTTATGGCTACAGGTTTAGGATTTCTTGCTAAGATAGTAAAATCATCTACTAAAAATAATAATATGCTAGATAACGAAATTAATAAATTCATTAATGAAAATAAAAAATTTGGAATAGAAATTAAAATAGATAATGAACTTATAAATATTACTTATAAAGGAATATTTATATGTCGTGTTAATACGAATGATTATAATAGCTAGTTTTATTTCCCACAAAAATTGATTGTATTTTTAGTCCTCTAAAAGTCAATAAAAATGTCGTCATATGTCTTATATATAGATTCTCTTGGCAATGATGAACTTGCTGCTAAATATGAGGCTGGTAAGCCTAAATCAGGTGATGCGGGAGTAGATTTGTTTTGCAATGAGGATATTGTAGTACCTGCACGAGGTCAAGCTACTCTTGATTTTAAAATCGTATGTAAATCTATAAATCAAGATAATGGATGGCTAAGTGCATATTATTTGTATCCTCGTTCATCTATTTCAAAGACTCCATTGCGTATGTCAAATTCTGTAGGCATCATTGATGCTGGCTACAGAGGCCATATTATGGCCAAAGTTGATAATATCTCTGATACTGATTTCCAAGTAAAGGCTGGAGAACGCTATTTCCAGATCTGTATGCCGACACTCACTACACCACATGTTATTATTGGCCAAGTTAATGATATTACTGAGAGAGGTGCAGGAGGGTTTGGAAGTACAGGCCGATAGGCCTGGACGGATATATAACGAACGAGGATCTTTGATCCGAGTGAGTTCGGGAGCACTGGTCGTTAAGGCATTACATGCTGACTAAGGGCTCGTAGAGCCCAATAAAAGCATAAATATAAATAAAATTGAAATACGATTTTTACTATTATAAAAGTTGCAATTCACAGTCAAAGCAAATGCAAGATTCAGCAGCTACAACCATTCAAAATTGGTGGAGGCTTATGGACCAGTTCAGGTGCCATAGATGTGGAGATTTCTATAAAGGTAATATTATGTGCGATCCATGTTATTGGAGACGCCATCATGAAGTTATTCCAGATGATGTTTGGTATTCATTTTGGGAAGATCTAGAGAAAGAGGAAGAGGAGAGAAAGCGCAAAAATCAAGAGAAGAAAAAAGCGCTAGGCCTTATCAAATAAAAGACAGTTTCATCAAGATAAAACAATCCAAAAAGTAAAAATATTACCTTTTTCGTAATAAATTTGAAAAGTATATTACTTTTACATATATATTACTATTATGAACATCTGTCTATTGAAGTTTGTTACACCAGAAGACTATAAAAGTAAAGATTTGATAGAAGTAATTGACAAATTTACTGATATGTATGAAAAGGATAAGCATTTCTGGCGAACATCTTTGCGATCAATTAATGATCCCGATGGAACAAAATATCATTATCTTAAAATCATTGATTGGTATATTAATGCTGCCGTAAAAAATAAGGATAATCTTAAATATAGAATCTATATGATTGAACTATTTGAATTTATTAATAAGTATATTAAAATACTCAAATATTTGCCACATATGAAGGATGCATTTATTACTATTGCTGAAGCAGAATCACATAATTCTAAATTTGATAATGATTATACACAATTCTTTACATATTCTTATTATAGACTTAAAGAAATATAAATAATTATATTTGAATTGTGCGAGCAATTCAACCCGTGGTCTTCGCCGAGACATTGTCTCGGCTCAGATTCCAAAACCTCAAATGAGGTCGTGGTCCTATAGTATAGCGGTTATTACATCGGACTTTGAATCCGATAACCCAAGTTCGAACCTTGGTAGGATCATTTTTTATTGAGAAATAGATTATTTCTAAATAAAAATATTCCACATTAGTATAATGGAAAAATGAAATTTTCAGTCAAGACACTTAAGCTCCACCATTTCAAAGAGGTCAAAAATATCTTCTATGATACATTTGACCTCCATGACGATCCTGATTTTTTTGCCGCATGGCGTAACCGAAATCAACGAAGCAGCATGGGCCTATTTTATAGGGGCACGCTGATCGGATTCGGACTTGTTTGTAATACAAAACTCTATTTCTTGGCTATTGCTCGCCAGTTCAGGGGCGGCGGATCAGGTTCCATGTTACTACATGCTATCTTATCCACAATGAAATGCTGCCATCTAACTCCCGTCAATGATCTGCGTATAATATCCTGGTATGAACGGCATGGATTCCGGATCAGTCGTTCTTTACGACCAGATAAACGATGGCATGTTCCATTAAAAGAACCAAGTAAATACAAACCACATGAACGATGGGCTATCTCACAGCCTCGCCACATTATGAGTTGGCATAGCTATGGACTACGATCAAAGACCTCAGTAGTCAAATAGCTGTTTAACTCTATCCAAGTTTTTCTTGTACATGTCATATACATCTGGAAGAACTGTCTGTTGAGGTTGTGGTTGTTGTTGCTGTTGCTGCGCTTTAGCAGCCTTCTCCTGGAGTTGCTTGAAGATATTGGCTTCTTCAGGTGTTAGACCTTGTGGTGGCTGCGAAGGTTGCTGTGGTGAAGCTTCCGCCTTGCTACAAGATGCTCCAGGAAGACCACCCTTGAATAAACAGAGTGAAGAATTCTCATTGAACAGATAGCCTATCAGAGCAATTGCAATGAAGGCCATCCAGAAGGCAGCCCAAATATTACGAGTACCGATGAAGAAAACAACGAAGATCAAAAAACGACGAATCCAAGGATGTGCGAAGAACGCTTCCTGCCCCTTGCTCATTTCAAGAGACAAGAAGCGCGATCCTAGATTCATTGTTAGCATCATTAGTCCAATAAAATATGGACTAGTATTGAAGTTATTTAGAAATACATCTAGCCAATGAGGAGCTTCGCTCATACCCATAGCCATAGCCGGAACTGATCCTAGACTCATCCTGGCAATTAAGCAGATTATATTAGACCGTTGTCAATGCGCGTAGATCTGCTAAATAAACCACAACCGCCAGCGCAGCTAGCACACCAACACGAGGGCACCAATACGCCGCTGCTATAGCCGCAATAACCATTAAAAGACGCCACCAAGGCTGTCCTGCCATAATAATCAGCTCTTTCGGATATTCTGCCTCAAATGAGAGACCAAATACTATTAGCCAAGTACCCAAAAGTATAGCAACAACCATACGAGCAATTGAATCAATTTGTCCAGTCGCCTTCATCATTGATGTCCAAGATTCCATATTCCTGGTTTTCGCTCAGAAAATTAATAGGGGGCCAACGTAATTATATTATCACGCTCTACACGCTTTGGCTTCTCCTTCATTACACGCTCAATAAACCAACGATTCTTGTCAGTTGTTGGTTTATCAACCTCAACTGTGAATGGCTCACTTACAAAGCCCTCTAGCGAAGTACCAATAAATCCCTCACTCACAGTAGCCGGCATCAAAATCAGAACTACCATGGCAGTCAAAATACCGATAGGCCATCCACCCATCTCTGTAGCTACAATAACAGCAATAACAGCAGCAATACGACCATATAATGAGTCTAATTGTACCTTATATGCCGGGGCAACAGATCCAGAAAAGATAATTAAGCTAATACAAATCACTATAAATAGCATTTTAGCACCTAAAAATTCCATTTCCTCTATATCTTCTGAGCATCTTATTTCCGATTCACAGCGCCAGGGAGTCCGAAGCCACGATCCCATTTAGCAGATAGACCATTGAAGGACATTGGACTCTTGAAGAGTGAAGACTCTGTGAAGAAGGCGTTCTTCACAAAATCTAAGAATGGTGGAGCATCCGAAGGATTGTTTTCAAGATAGACCAAAGTCTTCCTGAAGGATTCATTTGCTTCGTCCTTCGTGATCTTCGGATTCATTACTTGTTCCATTGAAGTTGCAATGTTGCCCGCAATAAATCCCTCCGCGCCATAACGATTTTGTCTATGAATTAGCCAAATGAAACTGACAGAAATAACAATACCAACAATTACAGTCATTGGTGCAGGGCAACGTGGTCCAGAGGCCATGATATCTATCCTGTCATCATATTTTTGCGCTCTAGAGGGCGTATGACTACTATAATAAATAGTCTGTCGTTCCGATAGGATGGAATATTGTACGCTTGATGATGCGTTTCCGGCTACAGGCCAACCGGCCTCAGGATGCCGTGGATCAGAATCAACATCTTCGCAGCGACGTGAGGAGCGGCGCAAGGCGCGTCGCTGTAAAGGGCCTCAGCTGACTTTCTTAGCCTCTGATCCGGACCGACAATCCCTTGGCGCAGGTTCGCCAAACCCAATGCGAGGATCAGGTGCATCTGCCGAAAAAGTAAATCCCTATAATCCGGATACTGGTTTAACTGAGCATGCGCCTTTGACTGCAGAGCCTATTGGCCAACAAGAAGACGATATTATTGCGGCAGTACCACGCTCAGCGTATATGGCTCGTCGTGCTCCTTCTAATACTGTCGCTGCTCATGTAAAACTCCGTGAAACAGAGGGACCACGTACGCTAATTAGTTCGGCATCACAGCAGCCCCCTGCCTACTTCGGAGCAGATCCACTAGATGGGCCTGATCCTACTAGTAGTCTTGCCTTCAAGGAAGATTTTGCTAATTACAATCCGGTCGCTGATAATTTTACATTAGAACCGAACTTTGAGAAAACCTTCGGAGGACAGGCAGAGAATCGTGCTTCTGGTGCAGGACTTCCAATTCCATCAATTGTTGATGCATGGAAGCGTCTAACTCCATCAGGAGCTAATACTGCCTTCATTGAATATCTGCCACCTCCTGGTGGTGATCTGATGCCTTCTGGGAACTCTAATAGGGGTTTTAGCTCAGCCCAAGAATATGTTGTTGGCCAGCAACAAGGACAACAATATATTCAAAATGATATGAAGCGCCGGCTAGATGAGATTTTTTCACGTCTAGATGATTTGGAGAACCGAATGACTACTGGATCTGAGAATACTCAAATGGAGTTATTTTTATTTATTCTTTCTGGTATGTTTGTTATGTTCTCTATTGACATGTTTGCGGCTCGCCGTTAAACGATATTGACTATTTGATCCACTTCTTGTTCTGTTACGAACAACAAAGGAATCAGAGCCGCCACCTTCTATTACTATTCCAGCATTAGGAGCTGCTGCATCCCCAGCTTCAGCTAATCCAGTATTAGCAGCGGCAAATAAAGGATCTTCAACTGGGTTTTCTTCAGCAGCTGACAGAATAGCAGATACATCTGCCTCTTCTAGTTCAAGTTCCCTTCTAAGTGCCAAATCTTCAATATCAGAAAATGCCTTCACTGGTGCAATCTTACCATATCTTCCATTCAAATAACAAGTATAATTCTCAGGTACTTGTAAAATACCCTTAATTTTATATTCAACACCATCCCTAACAAAATTACTTGCTAGACCATCATAACGGACTACTAAACTGGCAGTACGAAGAAGAGCCAGTTTTTCAGCATCAATATCTGTAATTGGTTTTACAACCATCTTTTTATTTACTTCATGTACAATATCATCCTTATCAATAGCCTGTAATTCATATGATCCTAGAAGTGTGATAAGAAGTTTTAGAACTTGTCCATAATCTAGTTCATGTATCTTTCTCATTACACGCTCACATGCAAAGGTACGTTGTTCAGGTGTCAAGAACATGTATGGAGGCGCCTGGATATCAAGACGTGTAATATCTATCTTGGCAGCGGTCTGTTTAATATCTTCATCAGTGAAATCAAGACCTTCACCTCCAGTGAAACTGTAGCCTGCAAACTTTTCAACCATGTGTTTTTCAGGCTTGCCATCAGGAATTTTTGCCAGAATTTCAGTACGTGCCTTCAGACCATAAGAATACAACACAGATGCCAAGAACTTCAATTCATCACGTGTTCCAGTTTCAATCTGTTCCACCTTCGGGAATTTAACATTTGTTGCTGCAGTCTTATTTTTGCGATCATTAATAGATTTTATATTTCTATCATAATACTTCTTTCTGCTATAGAGTGAATCATATAAGAGATTGAAGGCCTGGCGATTTCCGATAAACTCCTGATTGCTGATACCAGTCATTGTATATTCCTTAACATCCATCTCTGGTTGCTCAAACATCTTGTAGCGAATACGTTGTGGGGGTGGGCCAGGAATATAGACTGTAGGAAGACCATATGATGGTGGTGGGATAAAATCCTCATCAAGATCGCAATATGCCTTAAGGACCCTATAGGCAGTCGCAAATTTATCCTTTTTGGCGTCAAATGCCTTCTTCAGCTTTGCATTTTGAGGATTTGTGGTGATATAATACAAAACACTGAATAGTTCGCCATACTGTGATTGATCAGGGCTACTGAGGAATAAATTAAAGCATTTAGCCAATTTATCGCCAACTCCATTTTTCTCCTCCTTGGTAAGAGCTACCTTCTTCTCCTTCTTCTGAATATTGATAGGATTTAATTTCATATATGTCACAATTGCATTATTTGAGAATTGTGCTAACAATTCATTCTTTTGTACATCAGCATCACCCAAAATACAGACTAATTCCTTGAAATGATTAAATATTGCTTTAATAAATCTAACATATTGAATTACAAGTTCTCTCGCATTATCAGCATTTTGTTTTGTATTTTTATAAACTCTAAATGAGTTTAGACTTATGAAATATGCATCAATATTATTTGTACGTGGTTTTAAATTGCTAAAGAAACTCTTTGGTGCATCCGCATCAGGTAATAAAGCATCTATTGGACCTTCACCTGCAATTAATTTACCCCAAGTATTAACAAAAATAGATAAATCCTTATCAATATTCAAAATATTGTTATCTTTGAAATTATATTCAAGTTTATTAAAACGTAATTTAATTGCATTTTCTCTAGCTTCGCCTTTTAAGGTAAATATAGGATCTTCTGCACCAAAATTAATTAACTTAGCTTGATTTGGATTATTTTTTGTTAATTCAACATATGCATTTTTTAAGAACATAATTGCATCAAGTGCATAGTTCTTCCATAGCCGATCTTTCATTCCAATACGGAGATTAGGAGCAACCTTAGGATCTTCAGGAGGAAGTGAAGGAACATCAAAGAAATTGGGAGGGCCTGCATCAGGATCTTTGGGAGGGAATTGAAGATTGCTAAATGGAGATGTCATAATATTTTTCATTTTAGTGAATACATCATTATAGATGTCTTTTAGTGAAACTAGGTTTAGTGATGCAGCCTGCTTCTTGACACGCAAATCAGCAATTTTATCTTGGAGTAACGATATTGCCACTTCACGACCCTCTGTAGGATCAGTTTGACGAGTATCAAAGATTTGTTTCTCAATCTTCCTAATTTCATTATTATATTCTCTAACCTTAGCCTTGAAATGTGCAGTGAATTTAGAAATGACTGCATTTAATGAAAGAATAAATTGTTCAGTATCCCCCTTTTTGAATTTTTTAGTTGTTTCATCGCCAGGTGCATCTCCAAACAAAAAGTTACCAATTCTTCCTAAGAACCCATCATCATATTTATTATTTTGTAGTGTTGGGAATAAACCTTGAATATATGTATCAAAGTTGATCCAATTAAATGTAGGACCACTGCCAATAAAATTACTTACATTTGGATATTGATTTCTGAATTCAGGTCCCAAAATATCAATAGGTGTATTCATTGCATTAAGTTTTAATATCATACCTTTAACATTTGCATTACCAAGTTCTTTATAAAGTAATACCTTTTGTATTTCAGCAAGATAACTTGGATTACTATAGAAAGTACTTTTGAATGCATTAATAATAACTTCATTTGGTCTAGCAGCTAACTGTGCAATTGTCATATCACTAGTAATAGGTGCTGCAGCAGTGGTTTTTGTTCCAAAAAGACTAGACACCCAATTAACTGCAGCACCTGCACCTCGCTTACCAGGTTTTGTAAGCAATGCTGTTGCCCCAAATCCTACTGCAAGAAGAGATAATGATAGTGGATCAAAGAATCCACCCTTCATATTAATATCAATGTCGCTGTCAGCATCTTCCGAGCCGCCTCCAAACCAGGTTTTAATTTCTTTCTGGATAGGATAGTCTTCCCACATTCCAGATGCAATAGCTTTAATTACCTTTTTTGTATCAAATCCATTGAAATCTTTTCCTGGCAATTTAGTATCCTTATAATATTGCTCATATGCTAGCTTTAAAAATGAATTAACACTATCAATAGTAAATAATACCTTGAATGCAGCAAAATTTTTATTTTCTTGCTCGCCAATTGAATATAAAACTATTTCAAATTGATTCAATAAATAAAAGAATGCCTTGATTCGCTCTTTGGCTTTTCTAAGATCCAAAAAGATTAATGATAGTTGTTTAGTTAATAATGCAATAATTAGCTCAATGAAATTCTTTCTTTCAGGAGTATCAGGTGCTCCATATAAAATATCAACAGGAAATTCAATGAACTTAAGACCACTGACTTCAAATGCATTTAACTTATCATTATCACTTACATCATCTGCTTCATCATCCTTTGCTGGCTTTTCTCCTATATATTCACTTGTAACAAATGCTATAGTTGGCTCAAAGAAGTCATATAAAATCTTAAATGGTAGATTATTTTGAGGTGGTAAAATATCTTTAGAATACATTATTCCCATAGTAGTAAAATAATTAATAAATAATTGATCAGATGTATTTTTACGCAATTTTTCCCATGTACTTCTGGTCCATTCTGCTTCATTTTCAGTAGGTCTATAAAATGATATTAAAATTGGCTCAGAATTAGGTATATCTGGATTATTGTAGCGTTGAAGATTGAAATTATTACGAAGTATTTCTATTATTGATCTAATTTGTGCAATAGTTGTTGGTACAAAAAGTGATTTATAATTCCTTAATTTATCAAAACTAGTTCTAATCTGATCATATGTTTTAATTAATACACTATAATCATTATCTAAATCGGTTAAAACATTAGTTATTCTATTTAAAGTAGTATTATCATTAATAAATCCTGTAATAGTATTTGACAGAGTATTACCACGATTCATAATTGCAATAAAATCATTCATAGCTGCTACTTTATCTCGGGCTGATGCAATTCTTCTATTAAACTCAGGTCTATTTATAATCCCTTCTTCTTCAATAAAAACCCCACGTATTCTCCGCCGTCTAACCAATATACGTCCTATATCAACTTGATTAGCTACAATAAACTCACATAGTTCTCTGACAGTAGCGCTCAGATCCATTAATGATTGTTCCAAATAGGGTTGCATAAATTGCAATACAAATAATCTTGATTTATTATATATTTCTATTTGTTCATCATTTCTCTTATTATTTCCATTTAATTGGGCAAGCAACATCATAACATCAAATGTATATTCATTAAATTTATTTGGGTTAGTTAAATCTTTAATAACAGCATCTTTAAAGAATCTATCAATAGGCTTATGACCATATTCATATTCAACCCCATATTTCTTTTTCATGGAAGCATGAATATAGAAAATATCCTTAACAGCCTGTGTATATTTGGTCATAAATAGTGTATCTTTGATATTATTGATATACTTGATATCTGCATTTGTTAGAATACTATCATCGCTATCACTATTTTTCTTAATATGATTAAATAAGATTTCCAAAAAGGGTTTTTTCTCAAAAGGATTTCTCTTGAATGATGTAATAAATTCTGGTGTTAGAATTAAAGGGCCTGGAGGTGCAGGAGGAGGAGCACCAGCAGCAGGTCTTCTAGGAGCAGGGGCATTACCAGTAATTTCTCTAAATGCATTTGTAACCTCAGCAGGTACTCCACCAGTGCAGATACGATTCAAAGGAGTGCCTGCTGTCCCTATTAAAATCCTGAAATGATCCAACCATCCATGTAAATTAGCAGCACTAGTAATTTCTGCAGTACCTGCAGGCAGAATTGTTAAAATGTTTTTAATATTTTCTAAATATCTTTTCATCATAAATGTAAAAATATTTCCAAGATAATATGGACTAGAACTATATACCTTCTTGAAATATGATTGCATTTTTGTTACCTCTTTAGCACTCAATGTAATAGCTGGTCCTGGTACGCGAGCAGGAACTGGTGCAGCAGGAGCCAGGGGAACAAGCAATGCCATATTTGTATTCGCTTGATCTGGATATAAACGAATATAGTAAGTATATATTTTTCCAAATATTGTATTATACATAACCTTCTTTACTTCAGTATTAGCACGATTATTCATAAATGTAGTCAAATACTCGCAAATAATCATAAAATCCTCCAAATGTGTCTTATATTTAGCCTTTGACTCCTCTGATACTGAACCACCCACAGGAGGGGTGATTAAAGCATCATTAAGTACATTAAAAATTGCATCAAAACCCTGAATATATTGATCAAATGTAAATCCTAGCACTACAGTAGCATCCTTTAAGTATGCTGACAATTTAGAAAAAATATCAGTGTTATTGGGGCCAAATAATGGTGCAGCTGGTGCGCCAGCGGCACCAGGATCAACTAGATCTGACATAATACGATCTGAGAGTAATTTAATGAACCTATTAATTGAATCAGAATAATGTTCATCTAATGTTCTATCAGGTGCAAACTTACCTGGAGGTGTTGCTGCATCTGCAAATGATGAGAAGGGATTTGCATCATGTTTCACGAAGAGGTTGAAGATCATATCAAAACCCTTGATGTCCTTATGGATCAAATCAAAGAGTTTTGCATCCTCTGGCTTAATAGGCCCATAACTGCTGAAGAATCTGCGCATGAGATAATTGAAATTGAATGTCTCAACCTTAATAGGAGCAGTCAGCTCAATTAAAGATGCCAGATCAACTGGAATCTGATCTTTAAGGAGTTCTTTACTTACATATGGCATACCTGTACGATAGGCAAAAAGTGTTGTACCATATTGATCAATTGGGACACTAATAGGGTTAGGATTCTTATAGAAGATTGATATATAATTTGCCTTACCTTTACTTCTAAAGAAACTAGGATCTGTCAGCTTAGGGAAAAATTTCTCAGCAAAACTATCTACTAAATATTCATCTTCTTCTGATTCCGCATTAGCATGCAGACGATTATAAAGTGTAATATTACCAATATCACCAATAAAGTTTAGTAATTGTGTATAAATACTCTCAATCATACCGATAGCAGTTTTACTGGTAATTTTTAAAACATCCTGATGAGCTGTAATAAATCCAAGAATACGATTTTGTGCATCTGTATCAAATATAATACGTGTTCCAATAGTCTGAGTAACATTTGGAAAATTAGTAGTAATCTTAAAAGTCTCAAGCTCTTTTTTACGTTCTGGAGTACGCATAGAGGGGTTAATATTTGCAAAAATAGCTGCAGTTGCACGAATAAGTTCAGAAATAGTTTTATATTCGTATATCTCTGTATTAGGCTGAGGAATACCCTTATAGATTGTTGGTAAGAAATTAATCAGATCAAAGAGAACCTTGATCTTAGCATAGTTTTCAGCTGCCTCTTGTACTGAGGGATATTCCTCAGATGGCCCATAAGGTTCTCCAAGTAATTCACCAACTTGCCCAAGTGGCTCTGTGCTTTTAGAACGTGCAGCCTCTTCTTTTGCAGACGCCGCAGCAACACGCTTTGCAGCAGCCTCTGGAGTCTCGGTTGGAAGCCAAGTCTCTTTTGTTCCAAAAACAGATTTACTAACAGTCTTTGTCCATATCTGACCAGGAATAACTGGTACAGCACCAGGCTCACCTTGTGCTGCTGGTACATAAGTACCCTTGCCCTTAGGGAACTCCTTCATATACTTTGGACCACTTGGAGAGCCAGGCACACCACGTTCTGCTGTAACCTTTGCAGGGACCCATGTACCATCACCCTTTGGAACCCATTGACCTTTCTCTGGAGTTAGGGCAGCACCTTCATCCTCATACGCCTTTGGTGTGCGCCAAACACCCTTTTCCTTGTCGTAAATCAGCTTGCCAGGAAGTGCATCTCTAGCTCCACGTCCAGCTGCAAAGGCTCCAAGCTCTGGAGATAATACATCTCCTTCACCTGTAGTGAAACCCTTGCATTCATCAATATAGGATTTAAGACGGTTAATAAAAATTGTCTTCAATGCATCACGCACTGGTGTGCAATCTGCTCTTTCCAAATCCTGTGGTCCGCTACATGATTTTATTTTGGTAGTAAAATCTTCAAATGTCAAATCTGATAATCCAAGATCGGCAAATTCCTCTTCAGTGATCTGAAGCTGATCCAGAAGTGCTTCGCCACTATCTCCCTCGCCACCACCTTCCTGGACAGATTCAGCATCATCCTCAACTTCAGCTTCAGAATTATCTATAGAGGGGTCTGGGGTTACGCCATCATCTTGAGCGGAGGGGTGGGTGGTTATGCCATCACCACCGCCAGACTGGCGTTCAATAGGAGCATTGCCAGCAGTGCCATTTAGCATTGATTCCTTATAGCCACCATCAATATAATTTTGTGGTGGTTCCATGGAGCTGCCTCCGCCAGTCATAGCAGATTCCATAGAACCTCCACTCATTTTAATTATAGGTACGGATTCCCCCGCACCCACCAACTTACTAACACTAGGGTCATAACCCGGAGGTGGTTGGGCACTCATCTAGATCTGATTGCGAAAAAGAATTATCCTTTAATCTCACACAAGCACAAACGCACACAACCTAAAAAAATATGTATCATTTAGTCTAAACCAAGAATGCAAGCCCCTTTTTCAGATGATAGCGATTCTGATATGGAACTTCAGTCTAAGCCCGTTGAATGCAAGCCCGAGCTAGTAATCCTATCCTTGCAGAAATTTTACAATAGTCGTAATGACATGGATAAGATTATGCCTTATTTACTTGGTACAGCGCCTATATCATTGCGTCTCATTGATTGGTTTGTGACGAACTATTGTCGCAAGAACTTCATCGGCTATAAGCTGAATGGCCAGGAGTTCCTCGTATATGTCAGTTATAAGTCTCAATTAAAGGCTTATAGCAAACAGTTCTTTGATCCTAATTGCCGCCGGGAGCGTATTGTATTTCAAATCAATGGTTATGAGCCCTTTAGGACTACTGTTGGTAAGTTAAACTTCTTCCGCTGGGCATTTGAGACGAAGATCTTAGACTACATCACAGATCATTACGAGGAGATTCAAAATGACCGCGCTGAGACTAATCGTGTAGCAAAACGTAATAATTCTACAGCCTCTTCAACATCAACTGTTGCATCAGATGCCTCTACGGCATCCGCAGTAAGTGCTATAAGTTTTGCCACTGCATCCAGTCATCGCAGTAATTCAAGCAGAACTACACAGCGTCGCCATAGAAGTAAGCAGATTCCTGCCGCAATTCAGCATGTTCAGAGACATGATGTGCAGATCTGTATTAGTTTTGACTAGGGGGGACCTCAACCCCAATCAAAGATTGGGGTTTTGGACTCTGAGCCAGAACTTTGTTCTGGCGAGGACGCAAGCCTCCCCCCAACCCCCTGATTATTTGGGTTAGCCGCTTTGCGGCGACTAACCCACACCCCTAGCCCCTTTATTTATTATCACCATTACAACTCTTTTTGACCTGTCCTCCAGGGGTTTGGGATCCCCTACAGGTGCCCCAAGAGTTGATGGTCCGAGGATAGACCTTAGATATATCATCTAGCTGCGGCATTAGTCGTTCGCGGGCCATCAGAGAGGTTTCAATATCAATCTTCGTCCTATCAGCCGGTACATATGCAGCAGTAAATTGTCTTTCAAGCATGTGTCGGCTTTCCTTCAATCCGCGATCTTCAGGTGTCTCATATACAGCCCCCCGAAGTTCGCGACTAACATTTCTCGGATCAGATTTGACATCATATTTCTGGAAATAAGGATTTGATCCGATTTCACCTTCCTGTGCCGTAGCCGACACAACATATGGCTGTGCCTGTAAGAAGCTCCGCTGATCGGTCCGCGCACTCAACGGCATCATATCATAGAACGGCGCCTGCTTATTTACATCAGGACGATTATAAGTCATATGAGGTCCATCCGTTTGCCACTGTTCATAGAATAATGCATTTACCTGATCACGTGTGCTCACTTCACGACGACTACGCAAAGACATTTGAGGCGGCGGCATGGCCGGTGCTGCAACAATTGGTATGCGAATCATTCTTCCTATTTCTTCACCGATATAGTTCATGTGCAAACCTAAACTCGCAGGCCACAATATCATCAGATATGGCAGCTCCAAGTGCAATTATATGTATAGGATCAATTGAATGTGCTGAAGCACAAAACCTTGAGAAACAACCACTTAATTGGATACGTTTCAAGATTATTTGTGAAGCTGATGGTCGCACTTTATGGCACGATAGCTGTAGCACAGTAGCAGATGTTGCCGGCATAATGGAAGACAATGATATTAAATATCATAGTATAGCAAACCCGGAACCCGGTGTCTTCATCGTTCGTGCTTATGCTGCAAGTTTAGCGGAGCTGAAGGATTGGCCAGCAGATGAGATGTGTGTGCGAACCTTTTATACACTCCAAGATATCTCCAAGAATGATCTTTTTAATGCAGATTCATGTTGGTTATCAGAGAGTCTAATAGAACTTAAAACTGTAGCCGACTGGTATAGATTGATTTCACAGATGGTATATTCAGGGGCTAAAGTCTGATTGAAATGTAATAGTAGAACTAATGAGCTCCAAGACATATAAGAGAACTATTGTGTCAGAGGAGGCTGCTGCTGAGGAGGCTGCGGGGACAAATCCTCTTGGTAATAGTGGTAATGAGCAGCTTGATCGTATTTTAGAGGGTGGAATGAATGATGCATACAAGAGGCCATGGCACCGTTTGGAGCGTGGTCTTCGTTTGAATCGTCTTCGTCTATTTGTACAAGATGAGGCGACAAAGGTAAATCTATCAGAGCAGGAGTCGGCACAACTGCTGGCGCTTTTGCAAAAGGCTCTGGATAAGAAGATTCTTAATTCAAAGACCACAGTTATCTATGATCAGGATGAGGAGAAGATTAAGGAGATTAAGGGGCTTGTTTCACATCGTGAAAGTGATGGGCTTCTCAAATACAAGATCATTGAAAAACGTGCAGCGGCAGTTACTATGCGACGCCCTAGACGTACCGGTGGTTCTGGTGAATAAATTTGACACATAAACAGCAAATAGATATCATTATAAATGACATCTATTTTCCGTGATTGGTTTGATTACCTATGCTTTATGAATGAACAAATAGGGGCTGCGCAAACAGATATTGATGAAACTGTCCATCAACTTGAAGAGGCAGCAGAGCATGCTATGTGCGACGATGAGGATGATGGCGCTTCTGTCACTGATGAACCAACGACACAAGCAATGAATGATTATATCGTACAAAAGATTCTCCACCATTTTGCGGATCATGAAAAGGCTAGGCTAAGCCAACTGACTGATACGCCTCCAACAACCCTTGTGCAAAGGGCTGCGCTCCTCCTCAATCAGCGTCAAAGCCAACAACGCACGGAGGCTTGGTATTCAGAAATGTCAGATCTTCTTACAGCCTCAGAGCTCGGAACTATCTTTAAGCCTGGACGAACACGTGGCCAACTTGTTTTGGCAAAAGCTTCAGCACAGGCCCGCGCCGGTGGAGCGAGCAGTTTGCCTGTTCCAAGTGAGTTAATGACAGCCTTTGACTGGGGTATTCGCTTTGAGCCAGTTGTAAAGATGATCTATGAGACAATGTTTCCTGGTACAAAAGTCCATGATGTAGGTCGTCTATATCATCCAACTCTGGCTCGTTGTGCTGCTAGTCCTGATGGTGTAGTGCTTGGTACTGGAGAGAGGGCAGGACGTCTTATTGAAATTAAATGCCCAGTGAGTCGTGATATTACCTCAGCAGCAATTCCTGCCGACTATTATGCCCAGATGCAACAACAGCTGGAAGTAACAGGCTTGGAAGAATGTGATTACATAGAGGTTAAGATCAGATCAAAATATTCAAAAGACTCAGCCCTCTTGGTTCCTGGCGAAGCACTGTATCGGGGATGTGTTTGGCGCCTAGAGAAGGAGGAAGACGGAAATCACTTTTCAAAATATGCTTATGGAGCCATCAATGATTTTGCACCTGTGCAACCACCACTGGAAGAGGGCTGGCGCGTTGTGGAAGTAATTCCATGGGAAGCTGTCAAAATCAATCTTGTTACTGTCAAACGTGATAGAACCTGGTGGGCCGCTGCAGAACAAAAGATTGCCGAATTCTGGGCAGATGTTGAGCTGGCACGGCGCGGTGCTTTTGTACTACCACCATCTACACGGTCAAAGAAGCCATCTGCGGCAGATAAAGATGATGAATGCTTATTCTAAACGTAAGCTTGCATAGGAGCCTGATAGAAACCGAGGAGGAACTCTTGCCGGGGTCCGGTGCATGTATCGGGATATGTCGGCATATTGTTATTAGTACGCTTAGCATAGCTGCCGACTAGAGAGGTCTGTGCCATATAGTCTTTTTCATAACAACTTTGGCTATTGATCAATTCATGCTTTTGTCCGAGCATGAGAGGTGGCAAGGCATCATTAAGAAGACCATAAGGTGTGCGTGGCTGATCAAGGGCAGGGCTATCACCGCCGCCAATAGGAAGATCTGAACCGGCGTTCTGGAAGTTTTCATTGGCACCATAACAAGGACCAGGGATTACACGAACCTGAGGTGTGAGTCGTTTAATGTCCATTTGACTGACCAATAGGAAGGTTAGAACTATTAACAGCATTATACCACAAGATGCAAAGAGCATATTTCCTATTACATGTTATGAAAAATGGCTGCCTAACAATAATATTCTCTAAGAATGTAGGGATCCATGTATAAGAGGCCTCCAGAATCAGCTAAAGATGCCCGTCATATCTGGGATGAAGCAGGTTTGCCTGAATTTGCAGATCAGTATCATATACAAATGGCAATAGATGCATGGGCAATATGGCATGCTTACTTATATAAAAAGCACGAGAAAGATATAGAGTTCCATATTCAATGGGTAACTCCTGGCGGTTATATCATTAAAACTGCATTTTTCACATTTGTTCAATGGATTTTGTGTTCTTGCGGACAGCCACAGACGCAACAGCCGCAACAAAATTGACCGCACCAAATGCGCCCGACAACTCCTAGAAAAACTATTCATATACAATATGTCATCTAACACAATGTATGTGATTAAGCGCAACGGTACTAAGGAAAAGGTACAATTTGACAAGGTCCAGCAGCGCCTTCACAAGGCTGCTAAGGGTCTTGATGTCAATACTGTTCTAATCGCCCAACGTGTGCTCAGTCGCATCTATAATGGAGTTCATACCTCTGAGCTTGATGAGCTTACTGCCCAGCTTGCTATTAGCTTGACGACCACGCATTTTGATTATGGAACTTTGGCTGCTCGTATTGCAATTTCAAATCACCAGAAGAACACTGATGCAAGTATGGTCACTGTTGTTGAGAAGTTGGCGAATCAGGTGCATCCTAAGACTGGTGCGCCAGTGAGCTATGTGAGTGATGAGCTTCTAGAGGTTGTGCGTCGCAATGGTGCCGAGATTGATGCTCGGATCCAACATGATCGTGATTTCGGGTTTGACTATTTCGGATTCAAGACGTTGGAACGTGCCTATCTGTTGAAGGACAGCTCTGGTCGTATTCTTGAACGCCCTCAGCATCTGTGGATGCGTGTTGCTCTTGCTTTATGGGCTGCCGATCTTCCTCGTGCATTTGAGACTTATGATCTTCTTTCAATGAAGGCTCTTACTCATGCAACACCAACTCTATTTAATGCTGGAACACCAAATCAACAGCTGTCTTCATGCTTCTTGCTTGCTATGAAGGAAGATTCTATCCGTGGTATTTATAATACGTTGGAGGATTGTGCGCTTATTTCAAAGCATGCAGGTGGTATTGGTCTTCATTGTTCCAATATTCGCTCAAAGGGATCTCTAATTAAGGGTACAAATGGAACATCTAACGGTCTCATGCCTATGCTTCGTGTATTTAATGCAACCGCTCGCTACGTTGATCAAGGTGGCAATAAGCGTAATGGCTCATTTGCCATCTATTTAGAGCCTTGGCATGCGGATGTAGAGGATTTCCTTCGCCTGAAGTTGCCTACAGGTACTGAGGAGGAACGTGCGCGTGATCTATTCTATGGTCTCTGGGTACCTGATCTCTTTATGGAACGTGTAGAAGCTGATGGAAATTGGACACTCTTCTGCCCTGCAGAGGCACCCGGACTAGCAGATGTCTGGGGCGCCGAGTTCAAGGCCTTGTATGAACGCTATGAGGCCGAAGGCCGTGGTCGTAAGACTATAAAGGCGCAAGATCTCTGGTTCCAGGTGCTGCAAGCGCAGATTGAAACTGGCACACCCTATCTAGTCTATAAGGATGCAGCCAATGCAAAATCTAATCAGCAGAATCTGGGAACAATTAAGAGTTCTAATTTGTGTGTAATACCTAATACATTAATTCTCACAGACAGAGGTTATATTCCAATTGGCACTCTTGAAGGACAACAAGTGAATGTATGGAACGGTGATCAATGGTCTGAAGTTACAGTAATGAAGACTGGTGAAGATCAACCAGTTATTAGACTTGCAATTATTGATGCAATTCGCATCGGTGAATCTACACAATTTAAATATGAATTACGAGCAATTGAATGCACACCTTATCATAAATTTATTAAGCTATCATCTGATCCAATTGCAACAGCAGAGCGCATTGATGCTAAAGATCTAACTCATGGAATGCGTCTTGCTAATTGGACAGAAGAAAATGGGACATATCATGAAACGGTTGTTTTAGGTGTATATGATAATAATAAACGTTCTGACACCTACTGTTTCAACGAACCAATTAATCATGCAGGAGTTTTCAATGGAATTCTTGCAGGAAATTGCACAGAGATCATTGAATATTCTAGTCCTGAAGAGACTGCTGTATGTAATTTGGCCTCACTTGCCCTTCCATCATTTGTGACAGTTGCACGTCATGGGGGTGCTGGCAAGTTTGATTATGATCGTCTTCGTGCTGTGACAAAGGTTGCTATTCAGAATTTGGATCGTGTCATTGATATTAACTTTTATCCGACACCTGAGACCCGGACCTCTAATATGCGTCATAGACCTGTTGGTCTTGGTGTTCAGGGACTTGCTGATGTATTCGCTTTAATGCGTATTCCCTGGGAAAGTGAAAAGGCTGCTGAGATCAATCAACGGATCTTTGAGCACATCTATTATGCTGCTGTTGAAGCATCTGCTGAACTGGCTGCGGCTCATGGACCTTACAGTTCCTTTGCTGGATCACCGGCTAGCCAGGGGAAGCTGCAACCAGATCTTTGGAAGACCGAAGGTACTAAGGCTGAAGGCGGTCAGCCAACAAAACCTCTAACAGAGGCTGATGGCACTCTTGATTGGAATGCTTTAAGAACGAAGGCAGCTGCTGGTCTTCGTAATTCGCTGCTAGTTGCCCCTATGCCGACAGCATCTACCAGTCAGATTCTTGGATACAATGAATGTATTGAACCGATTACATCTAATATCTATACTCGTCGTACTTTGGCAGGGGAGTTTGTCATTGTAAATAAGTATTTGATGCGCGATCTAATGCGTCTTCAGATCTGGTCAGAAGAGCTGAAGCAGAAGATTATTGCCCAGAATGGATCTGTACAGGGACTGACAGAGATTCCTGCCAACATTCAGGCACTCTATAAGACTGCATGGGAGATTAAGCAGCGAACTCTAATTGATATGGCAGCAGCTCGTGGAGCATTCATTTGTCAGAGCCAATCGCTCAATCTCTTCGTTGCCGATCCTACTTTTGCTAAACTGACCTCTATGCATTTCCATGCATGGCATAAGGGCTTGAAGACAGGTGTCTATTATCTGCGTACTAGGGCACCAATTATGGCACAGAAATTCACTGTTGATCCCGACCTACAGGCTGCTGTTATTGCTGCTAAGAAGGCACAGATTGAAGAAGAGGAGGGTTGTATAAATTGCTCTGCTTAAGCGCAGCGACTAGAAGACATAAATACTAAGAGATAATAGGTATAGAATGGATACAGCAACAGTTACATATAAGGATATTGAAGAGGTTCTATTGAAGATTCCGAAAGAACCTAATGCAAATAATAATATATATACTTTTTTACATGTAGCATCGCAAATTATATTATTGATCCTACATAATGATTTATCTGCAGATAATATCAAATCAATAACACTTCCGGATGGAACAGCGGCATTTAATGAAGAAGATATTGCACGGCTGGAAGAACTCCTGAAGACAAGCGGTCCAAAGCTGAAGGAGATTTTTGAACATGTACAAAAGCCGAAGGATGAACTGAAGGCTGAAGGCTATACACAAAAAGGAGGCGGAATAGAGAAATTGATAGAAATGGCAAAATCGGCCTATATACCTCCCGAAGAAATATCACTTGACCATCAATACAATAAGCTGACCTCCTATCTAGATCAATTGGATGAGCAGAATCGTGAATTAGCTAGGACGCTCGGTCCAGTTGCCTTCATTAGTAACATGAAGGTAGATCCCTTCGTCATTCTTCCAGGAGGAGCAAAACTTCAATTCCCTGCTCGTGCAATTCTTCCACTGATCAACATTCTTCTAGAACTTCTTCGTATCTTCTTCTCTCTAATGCCCTTTGGGCGAGTGCCTCGTGACTTCCTCACTGTCTTCATGTCTCTCTTTGATATTGCCCGTGGAGAATGGAAGTACAGTATTTTTACAATGCTCGGTCTATTTGGAACTGCACCGCTTTTGATAGGAGTTTTCTTCAAGCTTCTTCGTGATGTCTGGCTCCTCATTGAGCCACGTCTTCAGAAAAAGATTCGTCTAGATCTCTATCTAGCAACAAAATCCATCTTCATAGGTTTCTGGCTTCGTCTAACAACCATGTTTATGCCAGACTTTGTTCGTGGGCCAATAGAGGCTGCCTTCCTACCCTTCCAAACACTTCTGCAAAATCTAAATCGGACCATGGATCGTATAGAGGAAAAAGTCAAAACAACGACAGAACCTATGGGAGTTATTGTAAAATTCCCTCGTATTCCGCCTGATTCAATTCCATCATTGGATGATATTCAGGCTCTGCAAACAGTTATTAGTCAACCAGAGATCTTCTGTGCAGATGACTTCCAGGCAATTGTTGAACCATTGAAGGCGATCCCCCCTATTAAACTTCTATTAGAAATGCTGAATGTTCCTATGGATCGTGAAATGATGGAGGCACAATGTCAGGGAGTCAAAGCGGATGATCTATCGGGTTCTCTGGTGGAACGTTTGATGCCTACAGTGACACTAATTCCTGGTGGTCCTGCTGCCGTCGCCGCTGAAGCCTCTAAAGCCTCTAAAGCAGGCTTGAGTGGAGATGTTGTACAACAGTTATCAGATTCTGCTAAAGCTACAGTTGATCAGAAGGTGGAAGAAGCGAAGAAAGAAATTACTTCTTCTTTGCCTTTGGCCCAGCCCCAGAAAGCTCTACCTTAACACCTGCAAGGCCATGAACGAAGGTTAGATATTCGGGCGAAAAGTTCCAGAAGCATGAAACAGGTGCATCATCAGGAATCCGACGACTACAGCTATTATTACCATGAGAGAAGGCAACAATAATCTGTTGTGGAGGAATTTCAAGGAAAGCCGATTCACGGCCACCAAGCCATTCTTCTCCCTCAGCAACAGCGACATCGGCAAAAGGCCTATCCTGCCAGAAAGATTTTCTGAAGGCAAGAGAGGCCTCTGATACACGCTGCCCCAAAGGTAAAGCCCAAGGAGGCACATTCACTGCACTTGTACCACGCTTCAAGTCATACATTGCAATCATTGTGCAACCAACTGCCTGCGCGGCCACACGGCCATCAAGTGGCTTTGTGAGCCATGAGACACGGCGGCGGAAAGAGGTAGGAGGATAATGATCATCATCGTCCATAAAGACTATAATATCATGCTTCGCTGCTTCACATCCAATATTTCTCTTAGATCCGACTGACCTGCGGCCAATTAAAGGTATATAGGTCAAATCTAGGCCCTTTGCCCTCTCTCCAAACTGTACAATTTTATCAGATGAACTCTTCATGGGATCATCAGAGTCCTCCACAACAATCCATTGAATCTTGTCAATTGGATAATCGGACCAAAGAAGATTATGGAAACACAAATCAATCATAGATCGGCGATTGTATGTCGGTGTAACAATTGAGATCATTGGACAGTCTTCAGCGGCAATAACAGGTGGAATATGACGCGCGCCAGGAGCACGACTCTCAGCCAGCGCCTTCCATTCCATGATTCGTGCCTTCCAGATCCTTTCACTGAAGCCTGCATCATCTGCAGCCTCAGCAGCAACACGCTTTCTGTCATCAGCTGTCACAGTGCTAAGAGCCTCCTGTGCAGCAATCCATTCCGCTCGGATACGGTCACGCTCCAGACCACCAAGAGATACCTTATAATATCTTTTGTGCTCATCCGGTTCGCAGAAATCCCCGATATATTTCATCATTGTATCACCAATTCTAGAAGATTCAAAAAGAGCCGGCAACTGTGTTCCAAGACGAAATGCCCCTGCAGCGCGCGCCTCCGCATTTGCATGAGAAAATCCTTCAGCCTCTGAAACAACAATATGGCCAGCAGTAGTCTTCTGTTCTCGCGCCAACTGTTCATCATCATATTCCTTGTCAGCAATTACACAATTAGCCTTCAAGAAAGGTCGCAACTCATCCTTCGCAGCAGTCACAATTTTTACAGGTTGATCACCGTCTTCCATGGCTGCAAGTAGCACCTTCGCCGCTGCTATCTTGTTCTTAGATCCACCAATAACCCATAGCCATTTTGCATCAGTAGTCATTGGCATCTTAATGTCTGCAAAGGGAATCGGTGTGCTGAAGGGCATCGTCTTACATTTAGATCCAAGCCCAGATTCATGATACAATAGATCTTCGGTCGCAGAGTCACGAACAATCAGAGCATCAAATGCATCAGCATATGCCTCAAAGGCTGCAGAGAAATATTCGGGATTGACTAGCAAAATATTGACGGGTGCCCAAGCAATGTTGGCATATACAGGAATCTCTAAATGGACATTGATATCAGCTGCCTTTGGGGGTTCATGAGGATCTAGGCGCTGGCAGCGGAATTGACATTTGCTGAAGTAGGATTCAAGAAGACGACAATCTTTCTGAAGACCATAATTATTTGTCTTCGGGAAAATAAAATTCACTGTGCGAAACTTATTTGACATCTGTAAAAATCTATTATCATTTACTTTTTATTGCTTAAGTGCGCATCTTAGCTCATTGTGCTAAGTCTAACACCTATATAGGATAAGAATGCTTGGATCAGAGACTCATAATAATATAAGAGATCTGGGTTCCGTCGCCTGGAGAAATGATTTAGCGCACCTAGAAACTATGTCAGGGCCACAATGGACCAAGATTTTACATGATGAAAAGGCATTAATGGCCCGTGCTGCTGCTGATCCTGCTGTAAGTGTTCGTATTCCGGCCTTTAAAGAGGCTCTATTAGCTGCTAAAAAGGCTATTAGTACAGCAGGCTGGTTTAGTATCTTTTATCCTAATTGGCGTTCGCGCAGAACAAAACCGGCTATTCATTTATCGCCTGGCAACGGAGGATCTTTCCGTTGGTCATATGATCATGGTGATAGGAAAATGTATGTTTCAGACGACTTGGATGTGGATCATGAAGGTGCTGATAGTCTAGATGAGCTGCAGATCTATACAATTGATGATGTTGGAGGTGGATCACATGATTATAAGCTGACTTGTAGATCTATTGCTGATGGAGAGATTTGGACAAAGACTGGTGTAGGTCCATCGGTCTGCATTTCTGGAGATCGTGCTTACTATTTGCGACATGAGAAGCGGCTCTGGTATAATCGTCTATGTTCATGTGACAAAGACACAGGTGCCAGCGAACGTATAGAGTTCGCCATGAAGAATGTGAGATACAATTTGAGCATAGTAAAAGTGGAAAGCGGATTTTTACTGCGTGCAGAGAATAATGGAAATTCAATGCTTTTTGCGCGTGATGAACGTAATAAAATTAAGCGTATTGATACTGATGTTAGTTGGCATATTCCTGTACTGGAGATACCGCATTTTGTTGGTCGTCTAGTAATGACAGATGAAGGTGCTTGGGAATATAGATTTAGTCCAAGATCTGCCCTTGATCATATTTATCAAAGAAAGGTTCTGGCGCCTGAAACAGTTGAAATATATGGTGAGCCATATTATTATTCGCCTGATTTCAATTTCATGCTGACACGGAAGAATGGAATAATTTATGGTCTTCGTGTTTCTGATTTTGCGAAGGTTCCTGAAGAAGTTTTCAAAGTTCCTGGAGGAGAAGTTGTACCAGATACATTTTACAATTCAACATATATATATGCTGGTGACTTGAAGTTCTATGTGGAAGATCCTTGTAAGGGACCTTATTTAATTCATTTGGCAACAGATTCATTTGAAAAACAGATTTTAACACGCTATCCCGAGGCCGCCAACTATGAATTTAATCGTATTAAGGCGCGCAGCGCAGATGGCACAGATGTATATACAGGTTATATTAAACCAAAAGATGGTAAGGCCCAAGGTCTAATGACAGTAATTTACGGCGCATATGGATCACCGACGGCGATGGGATTTATTTACAGAAAATGGGCACCGCTCTTGGAAAATGGCTGGGCCATAGCATTTGCATATGTGCGTGGGGGTGGTGATAATGGTTGGAAATGGGCAGAGGCTGGTCGTCGCGAGCAGCGCTATAAGTCTATTGAAGATGCTGAAGCTTGTATAAGGGCCTTGCAACGTCATTTACATATTGATGCCGCTCATACATATATTTACGGCCGTTCTGCTGGTGGTATTCAGGTAGGAGCGCTGGCTAATAGAAATCCTGATGGCTCGCTGTTCAATGGGATCTATACAGAGGTTCCATATGTGGATGTATTACAGACGACAACTAACCCAAGCCTGCCGCTGACTGAGCTTGAATATGATGAGTTTGGTGATCCTCGTCACCGGCCAGTAGATCTATCATTCTGGGCCCGTTTTAGTCCAGTGACAAATGTCCCTGAGGGTGGATTACCGGCAATCTTCATTTTGTGCCGCACAGGACTCAATGACACACAGGTATATGCATATGAACCGGTTAAATGGATATTACGTGCCAGGGGTCATTCGGGCACTCCGGCTTTAAGCGTTGGCGCTAGCGCTAGCACAAGTCCAAAGCTACTAGCAATTGAGGCAGGACAGGGACATTTTTACAGCGGTCCGACAGAGATTGACGCTCGTGCTCTGGATCTGGCAATCCTAGATGCGTATAACAATCAGCAGATTGTATCGCTGTAAAAAATCTCATGTATAGGTATAAAATGGCCCACCGTAACATGACTCGCAAGAATCGCAAGGATCGCAAGAATCGCTCTCGTAAGAACCGTAAGGATCGCAAGAACCGTACTCGCCGTAACCGCAAGTAAAGGGGGGAGACATGCTGTCCCCCCAACCCCCTGGCTGCCCTACGGGCATGAGTTTAATAGGGAACAGGAACTATAACTCTGGCAATAAAAAGCCTACAAAACTCTTCAACATGTAATACAAATTTTGGGAAAAGGAAAAAGTAAAAGATAACTACAATCCCCGTTGATCCTTGCTAAATGCAAGTGTAGGGGTTGTAATAGGCACTATCCCCCTATTTGCCTTGTTGAGAAAGCGAATTAGCAATATTAATTAAACAGTTTTCCTCATCGCCAGTGATGAGTTTGGCCCGATCAGTCTTATTAGACAGTCCATCAGGATGCAGCGTCGTCCGAATGAAAGACCGCCGATGTTCTGCATGAAGTCCATGAGTCTGAATCCCAAGTCTATGTCTTGCTGTTCCGTAACCTTTACATGACAGCAAGTCATATTTCGTAATTAATGATAAATCTTCATCACACCTGGCCTGTAGCCATCTATCATGATCTACTTTTGCCAAAATTGATGCAGCCGCAATAGGAATAAATTGAGCATCTCCATCAACTACTGTCACAATCTCCATGTCATCACGAACAATTGGCAGCACGCCATCAATGAGGGCCCTCTGAGGCTTTTTACGCACAAGTCCATCAAGAGCTCTATGAAAAGCTTGTTTATTTGCCCATTGAATTCCATTAGTATCAATCTCAGCCGCTGTTACAGATCCAACAGCCCAATCAACAGCTAGTCGCCGAATCTCATCAGCGACCTTATCACGTTTCTTCGCAGACAACTTCTTTGAATCTTTGATATTTGGCACTAAGGCCTTTATTTCATCAGTCCATGTAGTTTCATCAGGCCAAATGACAGCAGCAGCATATAAATCTCCCCAAAATGAACCACGTCCGGCCTCGTCTAAGCCTGCTTCTACTTTGCCATCCTCTGCATAACGTCTTGATAGCATTTTCTGTTAATAATATCCAGCTGCAAATACTATCAATTTTCTGCTGGATATTAGATATAGAAATGTGGTCTAATAGTTTTCTAAAGAAAAATATACCTGATTATGGTATATTATATAAATATGCAGCTATTTTTGCATTACTTATATTATTACCATATTTAATATATATTATTTATCGTTTCGCTTTTGCACCAAAATCCAAGGAAGGATTTTGGGGAGATTTGACGCGAGAAGATATTATTGAGCTTACTGACAGGGAAAAGTCAATATATATGATATTTACTAATATGAATCATAAGAGACCAGAGATTGAGAAGGATTCTGATGTTAGTTTAACAAAACTGAAAAACGGAACTCTAACACCTGAGGAGTATATTAATGACTTATACAATATTTTAAAGAAGCACAACAATATATATAATGAAATAGTAAATGAACTTTATTCAGATGGATTTGGAAAGAAGATGGAATTTGATGATTTCTTTGTTGGATTAAATATGATGATCGCAAAAATCTTGGAAGGCAAGGGTGAGATAGATAAGGTTGGTGCTGAGGCCTACAAGAAAATTGTTGAGGACTGGGCAAAGAAGAATAAGAAAGTTTATACTGCTGAGACTTCTAAGGCTCCAGCACCTGCAACAACTGCACCTGCAACTACTGCGCCTGCAACAACTGCTCCTGCTACAAAAGCAAATGGAAATCCATCAACAGCAAAGGTTGCATCTCTTGAAGATCTATTAAAAGCGTTGGGTGCAAAGGCTGCACCTCTTCCTGATACAAGTAAATCAGAGCCAGCGCCTACAAAAGGTTCCAAGGAGCTAGAAAAGCTAGCAAAGGATGCATCTGCTGATGTCAAAGGTCCAGTAGCACCTGCATCAGAGGTAGCAGCAATCCGTGTATCATCCCCTGGCTTATCACAAGGACGTGGTTATTTGGCTGATTGTCCTATGGTAAAGCCAGCAAAACCAGCACCAGCCTATCCTCGTATTCAGGCACCTACATGTAATTGTCAGGCGGATACTCCTATCATGAATGATGGACGTCCATTTGATCCAAATGAATATATAAGAAAAGACTCTATTCCTTGCTGGAACTGTTCAATCCCAAGGTAAGTTAAATATAAAAAAATAATTTTTTATTTTTTTTTAAATTTTTATAATATTATTTTTTAATATAAAACAATATTATAAATGCCGAGTGTAACTGTTAATTTAAATGTCAATATAAATGCAGCAACTGCAGTAGAGGTATTTGGGCAGTCTCCGGAGCAACTTTCTAATATTATACAACCAGTTATGTTAATGCCTGTTAGAACATTATATAATGGAGCAGGTAATAGTTTGATTAAGTTCCAAGGTGTGGATAGTCAAAGTGATCCAATTATTGCAACTCGTGATTCAGGTTTCACAACAACTGAGTCTGATATTGCAAATTCAATTCAAAAAATAATTGAAAACCCAATTGATGCATCACTAGCAGATCCTTATAATGCTACTGAACTTATAAATGGTTCATTAAAAGGAAAATATAATTATCAATATACTAATCCATCAAATATTGGCAAATTAGCAATTGGATCATTTGCACATTATTATTTTGGACATGTTCAGGCTACAGCAGCAATAACAAATGATTCTGAAATTTCTAGCTATATGACTGGTCGTACTAATACTGATGCAAATATTGCAAATCTTATTGCACAACAATTAATGAATTTGAATGATACAAAATGCAAGAGTATCACAAGACAGGTTATTGGTCAAGATGCATCACGTGCCAAATTCAGAGACAATGATGCAGCATCACCATCAGCCTATCAAAGTCTTGAATTCAAATCTGGTGATGTTGTTTATTTCCAAATTAAGATTCAAAGACCTTCAGTAACATCCGGTTCAGGCCAAGGTTATCCTATCAGTGATACATTATATAATGATATTACTTATAATGTTAAGGTTATATTAGGTGATAATTTTGGAGAATGTCAATGGGCTACATCTGTTACAGGTATTACACCTCAAAGTGCGCAATCTATTGCAGTTGATTCCGAGGGTAATGTTTATGTATTTGGTTATACTAATGGTTTAACAACTATTAAGGATTTTGCTTCAAAACCATCATCTGGATCATCAACTATTAATCAAACAACTTATGGTACTATAAATGCCGCTGCTAATACTGGCTTGCTTATAAAATATAGTAATACAGGTTCTGTAATGTGGGCTACAACAATTACAGGAATAAATGGAAGTATTGTATCACCAACAAGAGCATCTATTGCAATGGATTCATCTGATAATATTTATATTACAGCTACAAAAGCAGCAGCTACTTCAGTTGTAAATAGTTTTGCTTCAAACCCACTAGATGGCGGAGAAGTTGGTGTTACAAATGCATTTACTTTACAGTCATCTGCAGCAGGTAATATTATATTGGTTAAATATAATAAAAATGGTATTGCGCAATGGACTACACAGGTTGATACTAATAATTTAACTGATAATGGTAATAGTGTAGCAATAGATGGATCTGATAATGTTATATTATGTGGTTATATTACAGGAAATGCAACTATTTATAATGGAGATAACACAGTCTATGGTATTTTAAATGTAAATTCACAACTTAGAGATGTTGCTATCATTAAATATAATTCGTCTGGACAGGCATTATGGGCTACTGGAATATCAACTGATAGTACTTCAAAATATGATTATGGTTATGCAGTGACATGTGATGTAAGTAATAATATATATGTTACTGGTCAATTAAACGTTAGTTTAACTACACAATCATCTGATACAACAACTATTTTTAATTATAATTCAGCACCAGAATCTAGCAGTTCAAATGTTGGATTATCTACATTTGGCAAATTGTATTCTCTTGATGCTGGATCAATCTTTGTTGCAAAATATAATCCATCAGGTGTAGCTCAATGGGTTAGTACTATTGGTGGAACAAATCTTAATATAGGTAATGCAATAAAAGTTGTTGAAAACGGTGTTTGCATATGTGGGACATTTTCAGGAACAGTGACAATTAAAGGATATTCAGGAATTGGAGGAAGAGGTGGCGTACCTGCTGATTCAATTGGACAGGGAACCTATGGCACATTAACTGCAGATGGAGTATCAGATGGAATCCTAATTAGATATAATAGTACAAACGGAGTACCACAAGCTGTAACTAAATTGGGTGGAACTGGTGCAACATGTGAAGCATATGGTATGTGTGTTGATTCAAATAAAAATATATGTATTACGGGTTCATTTATAGGAACAATGATGGTACAAAAATCATATTATACACTTGCATCAAATTCCATTATATTACCATTATCAACAGATCCAATTGATAATTTACTTACTGGTACATTCGGAACATTAACCAGTCTTAATGCAACTACTACAAATTGTTTTATAGTGCAATACAGTGAATATCTACTACCAATGTGGGCAACAATAGCAGGTACAAGTTCATTTGATGATCGTGGTAATTCTTTAGCAGTGGATTCTCAAAATAATATTTACCTTGCAGGTCATTACCGCGGATCAACAGGTTATATCTATGATTTCTACAAGTATCCTGAGACTGCTACAGATAGTATTGGATTAAATTTATTTGGTGGATTATCAGCAACTGGAAATCAAGAATGGTTAATTGCTAAGTTTGGTGGCGCAACTTTATTTAATGGTGGTGTAAAAGCTTAAAATAATCTAGGCAAACACACGATAAAATATCCATAATCACAAAAATACACATACAATTAGATATGAAGGGCATACCTTTTTTGCTAATTGTATTAATCAGCGTAGGTGCAATATACGCATGGTCTATTAATGAAGGTTTTGCGCAGTATAGTTCATACAGCGAAATGCTAAAAGCTCGCGGCAAGTCAATTATTGATGATGAAGCCGTTGATGTTGTTGAAGTGAATAAGGCTAAACGGGAAGGCAGACCTGTACCACAGCCTGTAGTAAAACCTAGAACTAGCCCCGGTCTTGCTGATGCAGTCAATGTCGCTAATAGCCAAGCAAAGGTGGGATCAAATGTTGGTACTAGGGCCCAGGATATGGCATCCGGCGCAGCCCCTGCAGCACCCTATGGTGTTGTAAGTGATACTGCTCCATCACTTTACACAGATCCTGACAATATTGGTATAAGCTTGAATGATATAACTGAATTAAAACGTAACATAGCCGGTTTTATGCAATTTGAGATGCCTAATTATAAATCACAATCAGATCCTACTATTCAATTACCTCTAAGCTCTTTAAAGGCCGATTATGAACGATTAGAGGTAGAGGAAACATTTTTACGTAGAAATCCAGGACAACCATCAAGTATCAAAGGGCGCGAATTCAAAGAAATAGCAGACAATTTGAAATATTTGCAAGACAAATATCGTAATTTTAAGATAAATGATGTCCAAGGCACTAATACAACAGTAAGCCCAAGTGCCGGCGTTGTTACTAGGTCTAAGACACAAGGTCGTGTCGTGGAAGAACGTGCCACTTTAGCCGATCTGAAGTCTGTTCGCACTCGTATGATTGCAGAGCGTGCTCGTCTAGGTGCTGGTGGCTCTTTGGAGCCTGTAATTAATGCTCGTATTGCGGCAATTTCAAATATGATTAAGGACTTAAATGGAATTATTGAAAAGGTTGAGTCACGGACTTTGCTTGAGTCCGAGATTCCTATCTTCAAGCCTGATATTGATCTCTTGTTCAAGACTCTAACTGATACTTCAAAGCCTATTCCTGGACTTATGCGTAATGCTCTACCACCAGCAGTCGCAAATCTCCTGCCTCCTGGTATGGGCAAGGATGCCGAGACACAGGCACTCATTGCCAAGTTGGCCGATAAGTATGCCGGCGATTTCTTGAAAGGTGTTAGTGTTGAGCTTGGTGCAAAGGTTAAATACACAAGCGAAAACGAGGCTCGCGCAGGAGGAGGTGGATTTGACCGAGCCTTTGGGCCTCTGGTCACGGACCAGGATCGTCAAATTGCCCAACAGTCAATGCTTGGAACTGCTAATCAGGGTTTCCCCACTATTGGTGCTCTTAATAGCACAGCCGGCAGCGATCAGTTAATGCCTAAGCCAATTGCAGGCGATGTATATGATCCCTATGCATATAATCCAGTGGAAGGTCATCGTCGTCCCTCTGGTCGTGATCCACTGCCAATAACTGGCTCCGCTTCCGGCTTTGACTGGAAGACACGTGCAAAGCAGATATGTGAGAATGCCCGTAAGATGGGCCTTAATCCTGCAGATTTCGGCTGCTTGCCTGATTCAGCAACAGTCAGTCCTCAATTTAGCTGGCGTGGATATGCAAAGATGATCTGTAATCGCTTACAGACTCATTATTACCAAGGTACCGATGAGGCCTGTGGATGCCCTCCGATTGGTTGGCCAGGATGGATCTCTGCTGCTGGTGAGGCCGCTCAATAAGCGTATCATAAGTAGAATGACACGTCTGCACCTGGTGATGACATTTTTAGCCGGTTTAATACTAGGATATTTAATTAAAAGATCTCGTAACCTACTTGATGGTTTTGTTGGGACAGGAGCTGCATCATCTGCCTATTGTGGATCATGTAAGAAGGAGTGCCCTTGCAACTGCGCCCAACCTCGCCCTACATGCCCTCCTTGCAGAGAACCAGATCTCAGTATGTATGTCTTGAAGAGCAGTATTCCTCCTTGCCCTACATGCCCAGATCTAAGCAACTATATGTTGAAGACTGAGTGCCCTCCTGTGCCTGATCTAAGCAAGTATGTGCTGAAGAGCAGTATTCCTAAGCAGGGACCTATCATCCTTGATTGCAGCAAATGCAAGAAGCCATCTGGTGAATGCCCTCCTTGTCCTAGACCCCGGTGCCCTGAAGTGAAGTGTCCAGCACCTACTAAGTGTGCCCCTTGTGCGCCTTGCCCCCGTCAAGAATGCCCTCCGGCTGTGGTAAAATGTAAGGCTGAGGAGGTCCCCACATCTACGGTGCGTCCCTATTTGGCGCCATTGAACGTTGGAGGGTTCGGATCAGGCCTTTAATGAAGGCCTGTATCTCTACTCCAAAGATGCAAAGCATCTGAGGGGTTCGGGTCTGGTTTGTAAGCTAATATAAACAATAATATATCCATGATATGATAATTATATAATATAATGGATATCAATCAATTAAACATCGGCGCAAAAATTAGGAATGCGTTTATTATTATCTTTATTGGTTGGATTTATGAGCCTTGCGGAGGCGCAGGTCTGCCCCCCATCCTGGACTGGAGTAGCAGGCAAATGTTATAGGTTGGCTCCACATGCATCAGATGATTGGGGATATGCGGCAGATGATTGTCTGACCTTAAGGTCAGATGCACATCTAGCATCATTTACGAATGATGCAGAGGCGGAAGCAGTAATTACAAGCCGTTGTGCTAATCAGTCCGCACCGGATCAAAAAATCTGGACAGCAATGAATGATCTAGATCACGAGGCAACAACTAATCGTGACTGTTGTTGGTCATTCTCTGATGGAGCCTCACCAGATTGGATCCATGCAAATCCACAGTTTTGGAATAGCCAGCAGCCAAACAATCGTTTTGGGGCAGAGGACTGTGTAGCAGTCATTGATGGGCAATTAGATGACAAGGCCTGTTCAACATCAGGATATTTCGCCTGTTGTGCATATGTTCCAAGTCCCAGTCCAAGCCCAAGTCAAACGGCATCATCTACATCAACCACTTCAGGTTCGCCTTCACTAACAGCTTCATTGACATCAACTGTTACAAATTCTCCTTCATCTTCAATGACTCCTTCAGTTACACCTTCTTCTTCTAAATCACCTTCACGTTCGGGATCAATTACTAGAACTTCAACGCGATCTCCATCATCTTCTCGTACCTCTAGTCGCAGTCCCTCTTCCTCTAAAAGTGCTTCCAGATCTTCTAGTCGCACGCCATCAGGATCATATACCATTTCCATAACTGCGACTCCATCACCTTCTGCAACCATCTCTTTGAGTGCATCAAGTAGCCGAACTAATCTGCCGACGCCGACGTCTTCTCTGAGTGCAACACAATCTTTGTCGGCGACACCAACATCTTCAACAACTACTTCAATCATTGTTCCAAGTTTATCCATGACTCCTACTCGTACTCAATCCGTAAGTGGCAGTTGGGCGCCTAGTCGGACTCAATATTACAGAGCTGACACCTACTATTTTGCGGCCGATTCTGGAGTTACTATCAGAAATCCATCAGAAATCAGAACTAACGCGGCTGGCATCAATTATGTGGATAATATGAACTATTATTTGACAGCAGTAGCAAATGCAGATATGATTATTGTATTTACTTTTACACAATTTCAGACAGAGCAATGCTGTGATTTCTTTGAGATCTATGATGGACCAAGTATGTCAAGTACGCGGCTTCTGAGATCATCAGGCTATGCAATTCCAGGAGAGGTGAGAACCACAGGGCCATATGCATATATCCGTTGGATAACAGATTATTCAATTGTTGGTTCAGGAGTTGTCGCACAACTTCGTTTTATAGTTCCTCCAAGTTCCTCTGCAACACCAACAGGATCAATTACTGCAACTGGAACACAATCTATGACACCATCATGGTCGCCTACAACAAGTCGCTCTGCTACTACATCAGTCACAGCAACTCTGACACCAACAGGATCTATATATTATATTAAGTTGGCTGATTCAGCAACAGAGTTCTCATCATCACAGACAACAAGTTGGACTTATGGATATTATTTGGGTTCCTTGACAGCGCAAAGAACTCTATTCACGAACAATGAATATAGTGCTGGATCTGCTACATATTTATATGGTGGTTCTTGGTGCAGACTATCAGCCTCTATGATGCATCCAAATACGGGTGGGGCCTGTTCAACACCATCATATGGTTATTGTGTGCCGAGTATCATTTGGACTGCACCTCGCACCTATCAGAGTCTAGGTCACTATAAGATCAAATATACTAACTATCATGCACATGCTTGTGGTGATGGTGTTGAGATGCAGCTTTTAATTAATAATGAACTATATTACAGTGATTCAGATGCAACGGGCACCCTGAACAATAATCGGTTAATCACATTGCCGGCTTTAAATACCCTTGAACTAAAATTATTGCCACGTGGGGAATGTAATTGTGATCAGACGAATTATGGTATTGAGATCTATGGGCTTGCACCATCACCTTCCGTGTCGGCTTCCAGGACACCTTCCGCGACTAGAACAGGAAGTATAACAGGATCATTAACTACTACGCGTTCATTGTCTTCGTCACCATCAGCTTCAGCAACCGAGTCAAGTTCTCCTTCTAGCTCTTCATCCGGTTCAGCAAGTCCATCTGGATATCCTTCAGAGTCTTCAGAACCATCATTTATATTTGCAAGTTATGAAGCAATTATTGAGGATTTTGGTTTTTCTTCTTCACCTTCCGCTTCTTCTTCTACGTCGCCTTCATCTTCGCCTTCGTTTTCACCAACTGGAACTTCTTCCAGAACAAAATCTTTTTCTGCAACCTCCTCGCCTTCAATGTCATCCAGCACTTCCATCACTACAAGTCAAACTATATCAAAAACTCCATCTAATACTGCATCTTTAAGTATATCAGTTACAAGATCAGCGACTGCATGTCCCTCTATAACACCTTCAATGACTGTATCTAGTAGTCCATCAGTAACTCTATCAACTTCCATCACTGCAAGTCCATCTAATACAGCCTCTGTAACGGTATCAGGAAGTCCATCAGAAACTCCATCAACTTCCATCACTACTAGTCCATCAACTTCAATCACTGGAAGCCAATCTATTACATCCTCTGTAACGGTATCTAGCAGTCCATCGGTTAGCCCATCAACTTCCATCACCGGATCTTCATCTAATACAGCCTCTGTAACAGTATCTAGTTCTCCATCAATTAGCCCATCAACCTCCATTACCGGATCTCCATCAATTACAGCCTCTATAACGGTATCTAGCAGCCCATCAGTTAGTCCATCAACTTCCATCACCGGATCTTCATCTATTACATCCTCTGTAACGGTATCAGGAAGTCCATCGGTAACTCCATCAACTTCCATCACAGCTAGTCCATCAATTACAGCCTCTGTAACGGTATCAGGAAGTCCATCGGTAACTCCATCAACTTCCATCACCGGATCTTCATCTATTACATCCTCTGTAACGGTATCTAGCAGCCCATCAACAACTTCATCAACCTCCATCACAGCTAGTCCATCTATTACAGCCTCTAATACGGTATCTAGCAGTCCATCAGTAACTCCATCAAAGACACCATCATCTACTGCAACTCCATCTTCTACTAAAACACCATCAATGACTGCAACTCCATCTTCTACTAAAACACCATCAATGACTGCAACTCCATCTTCTACTAAAACACCATCAATGACTGCAACTCCATCTTCTACTAAAACACCGTCAATGACTGGAAGTCCATCAATAACGACTAGCCCGTCAATTACGGGAAGTTCAACGGCAACAGCAACTGCAACTAAATCAGCATCTGCATCCGCATCAGCATCTACATCCGCAACACCAACACCAACAGTAACAACATCTACAAGACCAAATCTCCAAGAATTTGTAAATCAAATATCTGAGATCCCATTAACCAGTTTTTCAAATGATCTGATTTCCAATATCTTGGACACATTCCAAGTTCCTCAAACAGATTCAGCCGAAAGAGTCCAACCACCCTACGATCTCATTGCAGCTGGATTCTTTGCAACAAATCCCAATGCAGATCCTATCACAATTGTTCAAGGTGATATAGTTCTAACACTTGCAAAGCTGGATCCAACAATAGAAACTACTCTCGGTTCAGCAGAGGCTCCTATTGTAATTCCTCCACTTCCTATTCCAGCAGATGCAATTGTCTATGTTAGTCAAGCATCACTACCAGCAGAAGAAAAAGCCAAATTCAACCTCTCATCTAATAGTCAATCAATAGGAGTAGTAAGTTCATCTGGTAGCCCATATGAGATAAGCGGTCTCGCCGATCCAATTACAATCGGTTTCGGTACTGGAAGCAACTCTACAAGTCAAGAATGTACATACTGGAATGTTTCAACCTCACAATGGTCTTCTGATGGCTGTACTCTAGTTACCGACCCAACCGGAGCAACAAGCTGTCAATGCACACATTTGACGGAATTTGCACTCCGCTTCCGTGCAATAGCTGATATCAATGCTGGCATCATCAATTCGCTCTCCAAGCTACTTACAGCAGCAGGGCTTAAAGCCGCAGCCCCCATTATCGGTCTGCTAGGCGCCCTTGGCCTTGGGCTCTTAGCAAGTATATCATTGCTTGTATGCCTAGATCGCCGAGCAGCTCGCCATTTTAGTCATAAGTTGGACACAAGCCAATATTTCATGGATCTTCGCAGCCGCTTACAATTAGATCGCAATCAGTCATGGGACTCATTATCTACCTCTAAGGGACCCTTTGTGGTCGCAGATACGACAGAGAGACCAGAGACAACAACAATCCCTGAGACCTGGTCACAACTTGTGCTGACATGGCTTCGCAGAATTCCATACTTCCATCCATGGCTCTCAATCATTGTTCGTTATGATCCTGGTCTTCCACGACTTTTCCGCGCCATATTCATAGTTGCGTCATTTATAACAACAATTGCCGTCAGTATATTGTTCTATGGCTTCAAACATGCAGGCACAGATACGGCACTTGAACTCAGTGAGACAATAGTATTATCATTAATGACGACGGCAGTCTCAATGCCGCTCACGAAGATTATGATAGCACTAATGAATGCTGCAGGTCGCTATGAGTTCCGCGCTCGTTATGGACATTTAGCGACAGAGATGATCAAGCGTCAGAACTTTTTAACTATTTTGCGCCGACTTCCAGAAGAACATCTGGAAGAGGAGTTGCGAACTTATGAGGCTCATTGTGATCGTCGTCTTCATCAAATGGCAGAAGAATGGATTGCAGTTGATGATAACCAGCAACAACAACAGCAGCAACAAAATATTATTGCAGCCGATGCATCTGCTGCTGCTTCAGCTGCTGCCACGACTGATGATAACTTTGAAGAGATCGCAGGTCTCAGTCTGATTTACAGTATATTTGGATCATGTTTCAAACAAAGCGTAAATAAGCTGAAACGGCGATTCAGACGACAAATGACAAATTTCATTACACAATTCAGTAATAAGACCCTTATTGTTAGCCGTCTTAGCCATCTAATTATTCGCTCATGGCCCTCTTTCCCTCTTCACACCAATACAAGTGCCTTTGCTTTAATAGCAGTAGCAGGATGGATGGCCTGGTGTTACACATATATTCTAGGTTTTACAGCCCTCAAATCTGCGGATACGGTTTTCACAATTATTCAAACGGTTGCTATATCACTTGTTACAAGTCACGTCATAACACAACCGGTCTTACAGTTAGTCTTCCTGATAATTGCAAAGCTAAAGCATAGAAGAGCAGCACCTCGGGAAAATAACTTCTATTATTTACAAGAACTAAATCATTTGATACATGTACAATTTGTTGGCGAATGCAGCTTGGTACCGTGTATGCAGCACAATGATGTGAGACGCTCGGTACTCGTCTGCAGCCCAGATCTCTTAATGCAAAAAGTGGTACCTCCTGAACGTATGTCGGCTGAGGCACGGACAATAGAGGAGCTAGTTCAATATATCTATGATATGTTGGATTGAAATGTGAAGACTGTCTAAAATTTAATATTAATAATCAGATATGTCTCTTCCAAGTAAATTTGTTGCACAAACCGATTCCGGATTATTCCAGATCAAAATAACTAATGGTGGAGAAGTTATAAATGTTGGTGCGACAAATTATTGCGTTCAAATAACTCATAATCATAGGGAAAATAAAGCATCACTTTCATGGCTTGAAACCGAAAAAGGTGGGTGCGAACTAACAGGAAAATCAATTCATGGAAAAGATACAATTATGATGGTTGATCTAGGATTCACTATTTTAAGACAATTATATAATAATGTAAATCCTTTAGTTGAATTGAGAGATTCATCAAAATTTACATGTAAGCTTCCAAATGGTACAAAAGAAAGTATTTCTAATATGCAATATAATTTATTGACAACAGGGCAAACATATTATCAACGACTTTTTGGAGCAAAATTAAAATATCTTGGTACTCAATCCGCATATGATAATTTTGTTAAATTTAGAAATAGTTCAGATCATTTTGACAAAGAATATGATTTTAGGAATGATGATTTAAATGATATTTTAAGACCATTGGCTCACCAATCAAATACATGGGCCGAGTTCTTTGATAAATTTTATAAAGAATATAGGCGCGAATCATGTAAATATATGTATCCCTGGTTTCACAATTTATATGGATATTTGACACAAATGGGTGCAATTCCTACTGATTGGAATATTAATTTGGATGAACGTCCAATAATTGAATATACAATTACAAAAAAAAATAATAATGCAAAAAATACAACAAGAAAAACATATGAATATAATCCAAAAGTGTGGGCTGGAGGTTTTCGCAATATGTCTTATCGTAATCGTAGGCAGAGAACAACTAAAAAACGTCATTCAAAATAAATTATTAAAATTATCAATAACTAATTTGGATGCTGACAAATATTAAAATCTAAATGCCTTCTTCAAAGCCCTTCCAGCCTTTTTCCCAGTATCAACAATTGCATTACCAGCCTTTTTCCCTGCATCTACAATGACATTTGACGCCTTTTCACTCTCCTTTGCAACCGTGGCAGCAGCCTTCTCACTCTCTTTTGCAACTGTGGCAGCGGCCTTCTCACTCTCCTTTGCTACAACCGTGGCATCTTTCTGGATCTGCTTCGTATCCACAGTCACACTTACATCAGCCTCTACGCCGATCAATGCAGCCACATCACCACTAACACTAACAGTAGCCTTTCCATGATCAAATGTTGCAGCAGCGGATCCACCTGCCTCAAAATGCTCGCCGACGCTGACACCTGCACCGGCCGTAGCTTGCGCTTCCCTCAAACCTATAGTGCCAGTTGCATCAACACCGACCGCATTTCCAATAGAGGCGCCTGCACCAACATCAATACCTTTTTGTCCTACTGACATATGTGCCTCAGCCTCAGTGCCTGACTTCGCATATGCATCTAGGCCGACGGAAGCCCCAACACCTTCATAGCCTACTGAAGCATCTACAGTAATATGTGCCTCAGTCGTATCAGAATATTCTGCACTGACAAATACATTATTACCGTCTAGACCTGCTGCTGCTGAAGCCTCTGTTCCTGTTTTAATACTTGCTCCAGCACCGATAGAAGCATATTCATTACCGACAGATGCAGTGGCGGAAGCAGTCATAGTATTTTCATATGCGACTGCAACAGAGTCTTTATCAGCAGTTGCAGTGGCTTCATGATTGATTTGAGAAGACATTGATATTATATTGATATATTTATTTTCTGCGGGTCGTGCGCAGAGCGCACTTTGGTCGCTTACTGCTAAGGCAGTAAGCTTATCCATTCAGCACCACAATAACACGATCCTCCAAGTCATCAAAGCAGAATCGCAAATTGTTCGGACTTCTTATCTTTCTATCAAGTATTAATGATTTGTTTCCTATTTCATAAGATAATTGTGGGTATGATCTCATAAAATGTCTCACAAAAGAACGGCTCTTACCTCCACAACTATTTCTAATATGTCGGCTAAGCTCAAAGTTCATATAAATTGGTCCATAGAATTGATCTTCATATTGTACAGGTAATTCAGACCGTAGAAGTGATTGATTATCAACAGCCACACTATGTAAGCAACCCATTATGGCCTCCTATAAGTTTTCCCATAAATATTTTTTCAACATCGCTTAAACGCAAAATTCATACAGATCTATAGTAAAATGGAGCTGACTCAATTGAAGAATCAAGTAATGGCTATGTTTATGATACAGGGTTCAGAAGTGAAATATGATCATATTTGGACTCTTATCTACATCGTCTTTTCAGTAACAGCAGCAGAGCATTTGTTACGTAATGCACCGCAGATTTGGAAGTGGTTAATATTCGTTTTTGGCCTAGGACCTGGCCAAGGCCAAGAGCCAAAACAAATCAAAGGCCAAGAGCCAAAACAAATCAAAGAGGCCGAGGCTGAAGAGCCAGATCATACTTATAGTGTCAGCCTCGTGCGCAAATATTCTGAGAATGAAAAGATGCAGCAACAAAATGAGATGGTGGAAAAGGTAGATGCTGTCATTGAATATCTATCAAATCTTGATTCAACTCTTCATGTGCATTTGGACGGTCGTTACATCATTGACAAGGACTGTGATCTTCCTGTTACAACCAATCTTCGTGCCGCCATAAAACATATTCGTCACGCTAATGGAACAACCAGCCTTGAAATCCTCTTATACAGTAATGAACTTCGTATCTCAGCTATTCGCGCCTGGATAGATCAGATCCATGAAGAATATATTTATGAAAAGTCAAATCGTCTTGGACATAAGACCTATTATTTCAATGAGATTGCTATTGAGCCTCCTCGTGATACTACCTTTTTGCGTGATGAGAAGACAGCTGCAGCCAATGAAATCCGCTATCGCTTTGACAATGCAAATCCTTCACTACACTTTACAATGAACGAATTCCACACGTCAAAGAGTTTCTCAAATGTCTATGGCTCTCATGTGGATGAACTTCGGGAGCGCCTAGCTATCTTCACAGATCATCCTGAATGGTATGTTGAACGTGGTATTCCTCATACTCTCGGCATACTTCTTCATGGTATTCCTGGTGCAGGTAAGACATCTACTATTAAGGCAATAGCAAATGACACTGGGCGCCACATTTTCAATTTAGCGTTGAGGCCATATACCACTTGTAAGCAACTGACTAATCTCTTTTATAATGAAAGCGTGACTGTTGTTGGCTCTGATGGAGCAGAGCATATTTACAGAATCCCTCTTAATAAGCGTATCTATGTGATTGAGGATATTGATTGTTTGACGGATGTTGTTTTGGATCGGTCTTCAGTGACTACTTCAACAGAAACAAAGATTGCACCACATAATGAGGTTCTGACTCTATCATTCTTGCTCAATCTTCTTGATGGTGTTTTGGAGACTCCAGGGCGTATCTTGGTCATTACAAGTAACTATCCTGAACGTATTGATAAAGCGCTGATTCGCCCAGGACGTATTGATGTCAAGGTTGAATTTAATCGCGCTGATCGGCAATTTATTAAGGACATGATGAGCCATTTCTATGATATTGAGGTTGTTCTTGAAGATATTCCTGAGGCACTGAATGGCGTCTTCACCCCTGCAGAGGTGATGGAATCGCTCTGTATGTATTTCAAGGATCCAGATGGGGCTTTGATGGCTCTTCGGGCACGTGCTAGCACTAGTGCACATAATGGAAGTAGCACAACATTGGAAGAACTTATGGGATTACCAGCGCCTACGCCATCAGAAGTGATAGCAGAATATGCATCATGTCCATGGACAGAATTTAGACTGAAGGCACAAGCGAAGTCGGCACAAATTAAAGTAGCCGAGATTCCTGCAGAGAATCGTCTTCTGGAAGCAATCCTGAAGGCAGGCAGTAATGTGAAGGAAGAAGATTTAATCCAGTATGTGGAAGAAGGTTCTGATGGAGAGAAGTTGGAGAAGGTCCGATTAGCATTGAAGATGTTTGAAGAGGAGGCGACTAACAGTCGCCAGATCCTGAGTCATGAAGTTATTGAGAATCCTGATGCAGCAAATTTTGCAGAAGCAGAAGGATTAACAAGTTGTATAGAGCCAATGGAGCCATTTAATACAGATCCTTCAATTGAAGAACATTTTAGAGAATTATTTACAGAATTAAGTCGCAGCAAAGGATCTGTTGCTAGCAATTATACAAAAATGAATACAATTCTAAGACGTTCTGCTGCTCCAATGACAGATGAGGAGAATGATCTTGTTAATAGAATTTTGAAGGAAATCAATGAGCCGTTACCAGACGAAGAATCTTCATCTTCAGGTGAATGGATTCATCCATCTGATAGAAGTGAATCATCTGATAGTGAATAAAGACCTCAAGCCCGGCACTCTACTATAATTATTAAATGTATAACAATACGTTTAATAATTGTAAAAATAACCTCAATTAAAATAGCTAAAATGTTGAATACTCGTGCTGCTGAAATGTGGAACGCTAATGATGTGATCAATTCAAATGATCTTCGTAAGCGGTTAATTAATGTTGATTCAAAATTTAGACAAGATTTGGCACAACCAATTGGTAATTTTCAATATCGGTTAGAACATACATATAAAAATATTATTCGCCTCCGAGTCTGTTCTGTTGAAATTCCAAATACATTTTACACATTTTCTGCTGCAAGACAAAATAATGTAATGAGAGTACAAGCTCTTGATAGTAATAATATTCAGCAACTAATTACAGTAACAGTACCTGATGGAAATTATACAAATATTGAATTATTGGATACAATACAAGATCAATTTGATACTTTTGCTTTAGCAACAGGTATATTTCTAAATATTTCAGTAAGTAATACATCTGGTAAAGTTACAATTAAAAATCTAGGATTAGCTCCTGCTCCAATTCCTCCTGCAACACTATTACCAAGTACAACACCATCACTTAATGCAAAGGCTACAATTATTAGTTTTGCAACATTATTTCCATCAACACGTCAAAATGGACTTGGTCTTGGTTATAATTTGGGTTTTAGACAAATTAGATATGTACCTGATCCAACTGCACCTGTTGCACCAGCAACTCTTATCACTTATTCAATAACTGGTGAAGCCATTATTGACACAGTGGAAGATCAATATATTCTTTTAAATGTAAATGAATATAACACATTAGAGCATAAAACAGATACTAATTTCTTGCAGGTATTAGCTAAAGTAATTATTCGTGAAGACAAAAACATGGTAATTTATGATGATGGTTCCTCATGTATTTCAAATGAAATTATATTTCCACAACCTCAGAATTTAAGTAATTTACAGCTTACATTATATGATAGTTATGGACAAGTTGTTGATTTGAATGGTCTTAATTGGTCGGTTACTTTAGAAGTAACTGAAGTTCTTAATACTCGTTTGTATGATTTCTACAGAAACTATATTTGGCTTGGGTCAATTCCAACAGTACCGATTAATAGTATTAGTGGTGGTGGTGTAGGATTATTGGAGGGACGTGGGCCACCATTTTAGTTAGTTTCAATAATTATTAAATATTTATTATAAATATCCATATAATTATTTATATGTATAAAATGCTATTAAATTTAAGCGAGGGTGATAACAACATCAAACTCCCGGTCAGCGATGGCGGCACCAGCGGCAGCAGCACCATAAGACTGAGCACCAGAATTAGGGGCAATAGTAACAGTGGTAGGGGCCTTGGCAGTGAGCTGGAAGACGATCTTATCACCTCCCTTCCACTCAAGATCTTGCCAGGAATCGGGGGAAGTGTTATCGTTATCTGCATTCTTGGCACGTTCTGCATCCTTACCGATGATCTGTTCAACAATATCAAGCAGATTACCGGTTGTCTTTGCCTCAAATGCGGCAAGGAGGAGACCAGCAAGATTCAAACCAGCACCGTTCATGTGAGCAAGGATTTCGGAATCATTAGTGATGGCGGCAGTGGCTTGAGGGTGACCGAAGAGGTGGATGGCATAGAAGCTGAGCATGAGCTCACCGAGTGAGTCAAACTTGGCATGTGTAGCAGTAGTAGTATAGGAAGAGAAAGGAACAGCCTGGGTACCATCAAGATCATCAGGAACAGATCCAGAGGTGAGGAGACCAGCAATGGCATTGGCGAGCAAAGTTGCCTTAGCGGTGAGGTCAGCACCAGCAGTAGGCTTAAAGGCAGCAGCAATAGCATCACCCTGGCCCTGGAACTTGATGAGACCATTGAGGAGATCCTTGTCAAGAGTAGAACCAACAGTGATCACGTTTGTAGGGTCATACATGGTCTGTCCGAAGACTTCAACCTCAGGAGCAGCAGCATTGACGTTGATGGCAAGATTGACGGTTACAGCGGGCATCTTTTATGTTTATATCCAAGTTTATTTTCACAAGAATCCAAAAAAATAAAACCATATTTGATCCGGAGATATCTTAAAATCTGGAATTAATTTTTTACGAAAAATATAAAATATAACACAAATATATAATAAATATATTAGATTTTTATATTATGTTTTATGTTTTATGATTTATGTTTTATGTCTTAGAGTTATAACTAAATATAAGTAAAGTTAGTTGTTTGACTAGCTAATGATGCTTTTTCCATTTGAACAATCACTTCCTTAAGATATGCAATACGTGTATTGACAATACCAAAATCAGTAGTTTTGGACATATTATCAATAATACTAAGTATTAGATCTTTTCCTCTGTCTAAAATATCCATACTTTTATCATCAGATTCGGTAATTTTTAATTTTGTAATTACTTCATTAATATAACTAACAATAAATTGTGCAAATTCTATAATTTGATCAATATCTTTATTTTCTATAATTTGATCTAATAATTGCATAACATGTTTTTGAAAATTATTATATACACCAAGCATGACATCTTGATATTCAGATCCAAAATAAGCTCCATATACATCATCAATTGAACCACCTGTATATTCTCTTGCAAAACGAATCAAGGGATTCAATTGATTTTCTTTGCGTAATGATTTAGATTGACCAATAAAAACAGGTTTAGCAAGAACATGAGATGACATAATATAGGTTGGACGATAATTATTTTCTAGAAGCATTTTCCGACGATATCTTGCAGCCATTTTAATATAATAATAGAGTAAAGATGCCAAGATATTTATTTAAAGGTAATACGGCAAGAGCCGTAGCCGGAATTGCAACTTTAGATGATGCAAATGCATATTATACAACAAAAACTATTATATTTTATAATGATTTGGCAAATAAGTTGGAAATTCTTACAACATCATTAAAGAATACATTTACTGATCTTCGTAAAAATTGTGGTAAAGGAAGTGGAACAGGTATTCTTTTTGCAGAAGTTATTATTCCATCACAAGTTGTAGGTATCAAATACGAATATATTGAATATATTAAACGTTATGGTCCACCAAGTGACGGCAAGTTTGATGAAGCAATATTAACACAAATTCGTGCTGAATTGAATCTTAATGGAATTTAATATCGTTTATATCATATGATTACATATAAATATAGAATATAGATTATTATATATTTATATGAGATTAAATTGCTAAATATTTATTATAAAATTTATAGATTAGTAATTGCAATATTTGTGAATGAACGAGTTGTGTTATTTGTATCATTACCAGGAGTGTAAATGAAGTTAAAGTAGGTATCAGAGCCGATTTCTGATGAAATATCAATTGATCCAATAGTAGAACCTCCTTGTGTGAGATTGACTAGTTTGTTAGGTACATCAATTTCAAGATATACAGGTGAGCCTGTAGAAATAGATAGAGGTGTGGTATTGTATATACCTGATAATCTAAATACTACATTACCTTGAGGTAGGCCTGATTGTATAGATAAAATTACTCTAGCCATAACACTTGCACTTTGCAATGATGCAGCATCTGCACCAAATGTAACAGCAAATACTGAATCTTCAATTGTAGATAATGTAAATGCAAGTTTCTTTGAAGTAGTGAATGGATCTGACCAATAGAATGAACTATTATAACCATCGGTTGTAGTAAATGTAGTGGTGATACCGTTAATTGTAATTGTACTTGTATTAGGATTACCGACTACCCAAGTATTTGTGTAGCTAACTTGAGAACCTCCATTAACATCAATCTTAGTATATCCACTTGTAGCAATCTGCTGAGCAGTAATAGACTGATTTGCTAAGAAATTGGTGACAGGTAATACATATAAACTGTAAGAATCATTTGCACCTAGATCAGTAAATGGCACAGGTCCTGCTATACCCTTACTACGTAGTGTTACTGACCCTCCACTAAATTGTGTAGCTGATAAGAAATTAGCCATATCCATATTTGCAATAGTTGCATTAATTCCAAGTGCATAATCACTAGATACAGTCCTGAAATTACCACTTGTATCTAATAATGCCACACTAATTGCTGATTGACTATTGGTATCCCATGAAAGAGCAATTGAGCCATTTAGTGGCTCTAGTGTAGCAGAATTAACAGTAATAGTGCCTTGTGAGATTGAGGTTGTGCTTCCCCCACCACCACTGCCACCACCGCTGCTGCCGCCACCGCTGCTGCCGCCACCGCTGCTGCCACCACCGCCACCACCACCGCCGCTAATTTCAGCAATAGCACCAGATCCAGAACCAATCATACATTTGACATAATATGTTCTATCTGTAAAAAGAGTATTACTTATAGGATATTCTTGACCTGTTCCTGCAGTAACACTTGTAGGCTTTTGCAAAGTAATACCAAAATAGACAATATCACCATTCTTGAACTCAAGTGCTTGTTTAAGATCTGGAGTTGTATTATCGTTATCTACTAGTTTGGCACGAGATGCATCTTGACCAAGAACCTGTTTTACAATATTAGTACATTTAGTGGTATCCATATTCTTAATTTGATCTGCAATTTGATTAGCAATTTCAGCATATGGGCTTGTATTTCCATTAAAATGATTAATAATTGCATTATCATTAGTAATAGCAGCTGTAGCAGCAACATGACCAGTCAATGAATGCGCATATGAAGCTAATGCAAGATTACCAAATGTAGGATATTGTTTATATGCCGCTGTAGAGCTATACATAGACTCACTGAATGGGAAAGCAGTTGTTCCGTCAATTAGACCATTAATAATATTATTAATAGATGTTGCCATTGTTGCTTCACTAGTTGAAAATTGACCTTTGCTGCCAACAATATTATCACCTTGTCCTTGGAATTCAATTAAACTATTACCGGAGCTAATATAAAAGGTACTAGCAGGAAGCTTAATATCTGCAATAATAATATCCTGTGTGGGTGGTGTCGGGGTTTGACCAAATACTTCAACATCCGTCTGAGCATTAACATTAATGTTCAAATTCACGGTAACGCTAGGCATTTTATACTATAACTTTTGTTTTTTTTTTATAAAGAAAAAAACAAAAATATACAAATATTTTATTATGTTATATATTTAAACAGGGGCAATTGTAATATTAACTTTGCTACTTAGTGATTCAAATGTAGCTTTTATAGAATTTAAATATGCTAAATCAGTACTTTCTACTAGAACTTGTGTAATATTATAATATTTACCAGTAAATGTTCCATTTATATATGTAGAATTATTAATTGTTGTTTCTTGATATATGCCTGAAGCAAAAATATATAATCTTGGTTGTAAACTATAGAAATAATTAATTGCAGATCTTGGTAGTCTTGTAAACGGAATTATACCAATTTGATTCCAAGTCAAAGCATACACTGTAGTTTCAGGAACTAGAGTAGGTACAGGTTCAATTACAGGTTGTTTATCAAATACAGATAAAATATCAAAACTATATGATGATGGTGCAGTAGCATTACCGATAGTTATACGCCATTTATAAAAACTACTTGGTTGAATAAAAACATCACCCAAATATACACTATCAACTCCAAAGAGGAAAGCACCCTCTTTTATATCGCTTTCTAACCTTATTGCAGAACCAGATAAGATAGATTGTTGAACTACTACAACATTATTAGGATTTGAAGCTGATCTTAATTCAAAATGATCTGGTGCTGATACAGAATCATATATAAAACTAGCTATTGAACTATTAGTTGTATCAAGTAATTCAATTTTTAAATATGTTGCAGTATTCATTGTAAATGATAATTGAGATCCAAAGTAATGAGGAATAGAATAGTCATATGACACTATATTTTGACTTTGTGAAATAAAAGTCTTATTATCAGATAGTGCTCGTCCATATTGATTTGTAGGAACCCATCTACCAGTACCTGATTGACTTAAATCTCCTAATGTAACCTTAATATAATATGTAATATCTGTAAATAATGTATTACTTATAGAGTAAGCTTGTCCTGTTCCCGTATTAATACTTGTAGGCTTTTGTAATGTAATACCGAAGTAAATTATATCTCCATTCTTGAATTCAAGACCTTGAACTGAATTTGGATTTGTATCATCGTTATCACGGCCTATTGTACGTGAAGCATCTTGTCCAAGAACCTGCTTAACAATATTTGTACATTTAGTTGTATCCATATTATATATTTGATTTGCAATAGCAGCCGCAATTTGCGCTGATCCAGATGTATTGCCAGTAAAATAAGAGATAATTTCACTATCATTTGTAATTGCAGCTGTAGCAGCTACATGACCAGTTAATGAATGAGAATATGATGCCAATGCTAATTCACCAAAATTATTATACTGAGTATATGGTAAAATATAATATTGACTTTCATTAAAAGGATATGCTTGGTAACCATCAAGTGTATTATTTAATACATTATTTATAGCATTACTAATTTGTTCTTCAGTTGTTGTAAAATTACCTTTACTTCCAACAATATTATCACCTTGACCTTGGAAATATATTAAACAATCAAATTCATTATTGTAAAATACATTTACGGGAAGTTTAATATCGGCAATAACAATATTCTCAATAGGTGGCGTCGGAGTCTGACCAAACACTTCAACATCAGTTTGGGCATTGACATTAATGTCCAAATTTACGGTAACACTAGGCATTTTTTTTATATTTATAATTATTATTTTATTTCATTAATTAGGAAATAATAAAATGGATACTAAATTTTGGGGTCCTCCAGGTTGGAAGCTCCTTCATACCATGACTCTGACCTATGAGCCTTCAAGGTCAGCAGCTATGTCAGAATTCTTAGAGACATTGCCTTATATATTGCCATGTAAATTCTGTCGGCATTCACTGACAGATTATTATCGTCAGCTGCCCTATAAATCGGCTCTAAAGAGTCGTTCAGCACTTGTACGCTGGCTATGGAAGATTCATTCGCTTGTTAATGATAAGCTGCGGGCACAAGGACAAACTATTTCATCAGATCCAAGTTTAGCCGAAGTACGCTCAATCTATGGGCGCTACATTCCGACTGCTGGAGGTCCTAAACCTTGTGAAGTATTCCCAGGCTGGGACTTTCTTTTTAGTGTAGCCAACAATCATCCTTTTGCAGGCAATGGAAGTCCAATGCCAGATGCTCCCTCAGCAGAAGATCTTAAAAATGCCTCTGATGAAGAGCTAAATAAATGGAATATGCTGGCTCCTAGGAGGCGCTTCATTATGTGGCGGCGATTTTGGCATGCCTTGCCGGCAGCTATGCCTGCGGCTTGGCGCCTAGCATGGCTTAATGCACTTAAAACTAATAGTCCGTCGCTCACTACTAAAAAAACTGCTGTTGCATGGCTCTGGCGACTACGTTGTCGTTTTGCTGATGGAGCAGATCCTTATAAGGCGGTCTGTTCAAAGCTCGCCGCATATGAAAGTGGTTGTGCGCACTCAAAGCGTGCTAAGACTTGCCGACGTCGCAAGCGACAACAGGAGCACAAAAAAACTAGACGAAAGAACAAATATTAATTATAGTACGTGTAGGTCTCCAGTCCAACTCTGCAGCTGCTTTTCTTATACAAGCATATAGTGCTGGTATATCACTAGCACGCGTCTCTTCAAATCTCCATACAATTCTAGTATTATTAGTTTTCTCATAGCAGGCTATTAGTTCTAACATGGATATGCCAACTCCAGATCCTATATTATATATATGTAGGCCTTTTGGAACCTTGTACAAGGCTGCACTAAAGGCTGCGGCCACATCGCCGATATGTACATAATCACGCACACAAGTTCCATCAGGTGTTGCATGCTCTGAGCCATAAATACTGATTGGCTGACCTAGCCCAAGTTTATAGATAATACTATCTGTATTTGGTTTCAAACCTTGACTACCACATACATTAAATAATCTCAGAATGCATATAGACCAATCAGGATCAGCTGCAACCTGTTCCTGTAGAATTTTTTCTACCATCCATATACTTTGGCCTTGCGATGTTAGAAAATCAAAATGTATCTTTGAAGTCTCGCTAACAGGATTCAATGTATTTCCATAAACAGATGCAGAAGATCCATAAATCAGTCGCCGACATCTGAAATGTTTCATTGCATGTAACAGCGTTATTGTCCCTGATACATTATTACTAAAATAATGTAATGGCTGTGCGCCTGCCTGCCTTGATCCCGCCAAATGTATAACTGCTGCTATCCTGTGTGCCATAAAAATCGCAGCCAACTCTTCTCCCTTTCGTATATCTGCTCCATAAAATAGCAGCGCATCTGATCTTGTCACTGCCACCCTAATTTGATCAAATGTACTGAGATCAGAATTAGAACAATTATCCACTATAACTACATTGTAGCCTTTACCTAGAAGCTCAGCCGCTATATGTGATCCTATATATCCTAGACCACCCGTAATCAAAATATATTCCATTGCCTAAATATTAGAGTCAATATTTAGATTCTATTAATTCTTTAGTGAATGCATCATACAGATCCCCATTAAAAGTCCCATCAGCATTCCATAATAAAAGGCCTGATCCCAGATACCTGCCGCCGTCTGATCAAAAAGCATACAGAATGCCGTTCCTGTATCTACTCCATCAAAAATACTACGTGTCATTATATATAAATAGCCCACAAAGTTTAGGCTTTTAGTTGCGCAAAGAAAATTTGAATAATAAATGAAGTATTTGCAAATAGTATTATGGCTATTCCCTTACCTCAAGACTATACATGTCCTATAGAATGTCCTATTGAATCAATGGACGATTTCTTAGCACTTTTACTAGGGCATTGTGCAGCATTTATAACACAGGGTGGGCCTGAGGAGCCTTATAGAGTGCGATTCAATACATATGTGTATGAAGAAATGGGTAGTAAGTTAGAGTTGGTGAATAGATTCAAATATATTTTAGAACAGCAGACTAGACGAAAGTTTTGTGAAAATCCTGAAACAATTATAAGTGAAAATAATTATTTCATGATAATTTATATGCACGCGACCAACGGTTATAGGGTGGTTGCTCAACGATTGCAAGATGGATCTTATGTCTTCGGCGCTTTGGCCTCACCTAATTATAAAAAGCGAATTGGCTCATAAAATCTGCAACCTCTTGTTTGAGTGCTTGAGCGCCTTCACCTTTACCTTTACCTTCGGTTAAAGCACGCTCAATAAAATCTGCTACTCTTGGCATATCTTCTGGCCTTAATCCTCTACTAGTGATTGCAGGTGTTCCAATACGAATTCCTGAAGGCTTGAGCGCTGACACATCACCATAGATCATATTTTTATTGACTGATATTCCTACTTGCTCCAGTGCCTTTTCTGCCTCAGCACCTGTTAGGCCACGATCCTTGAGTGATACCAAGAATAAATGATTTTCCGAATCTGTCACTGTAAATCCTTTGGACCGCAGAGCCTCCAGCAAAGCCTGACAATTTGCACGCACCTGACGCATATATTCTTTGTAGGCCGGCTGTCCTACTTGTAACATTTGTGTTGCTATCGCCGCAATCTGATTCTCATGCGGACCTCCTTGCAATCCTGGAAATACTGCATTTTCTATTTGCTGCTTTAAGCCAGTCTTATAAAAAATCATGCCTGCACGTGGTCCTCGCAGCGTTTTATGTGTAGTAGTTGTAACTACATCACAAAAATCAAATGGATTAGCCATCAACCCTGTTGCGACAAAACCAGCAATATGAGCAATATCAGCCATTAAATAGGCGCCAATCTCATCAGCGATAGCACGGAAGCGTGCATAATCAATATCATAGGGATATGCTGATGCACCGCAAATAATTAAGCGTGGCCGGTCAGTGCGAGCCCTAACGGCCATAGCATCATAGTCAATACGGCCATCGGGGCCGATCTCATAAGGACTACTTTCATAATAGGTCGCAGAACTACTAATGGCACGTGTAGGGGTTCTGAAACCATGGGTTAAATGGCCTCCAGATGGAAGAGCCAGACCCATAAGACGTTCTCCCGGTTTTAGAAGGCCCAAATAGACTGCAGCATTTGCAACAGAGCCACTATAAGGTTGTACATTTACATTCCAGATTGCGGCATCTAAGCCGAAGGCCCGAAGTGCTCTGGCTTGTGCTAGACCTTCAAGACGATCAATAACTTCATTACCACCATAATAGCGACGACCGACCTGGCCTTCGGCATATTTATTGGTTGCAATAGAGCCGAGGCATTCTAAAACTGCTTGACTAGTGAAGTTTTCACTAGCAATTAGCTCAATACCAGTACGCTGCCGCTCTAATTCTTGATCTAAAAGCGCACAAACTTCAGGATCTGCCGAAGCCAACTTTTCAGTAAAAATGTTTGACATCTTCTTATTAGTTGTCAAAATTTATATTTATTATAAATCGCATATTTAGGATATATGCTACGTGCAATAACTAATACAGTTGGTATTACAACGCCATTCCCATTTGATGAGTTGTATAATAAATATACATCAATTGATATTGCGGATGATGATTACAACCTAGTTGCCCAGCATGAGTTATTAAATATACTTAATAGTCTCTTACAAGAAGATAAATTTGCATATGGTCTTTATTCATCTGATATAGTCGTTGATATAAGAAAAATAAGAAAAGGCTATCCAAAAACAAGCCTATGTGGATCTCTTCCACTTGCTTTTAAAAAAGAAAATAAACATTTAAAAATTAATATTAGGGGGATTTGTGAAATAGATGATTACTGTGGATTAGGAGAACGTGCTGTAAATCGTAACTTTGTTTCAATTGAGGGGCTTCAATATCTTCTAAGTAATATATTACGTTATAATACTATAGTAAATAAATTACCAAAGACACAGAGCGCTGATGAATGGATACAACAACTGCTATTAGATATTAAACCCAAAACAGAAGAAGATAATTTAATAGGTATTCTTCTAAATAATTCTAATCAATGGTCATGTATTACTCGTGGATTAACACATTTTCCAGATGATAAAGAATATGCTTTTATTCATGCATGGTCCCCTCAAAATGCTATATGTCTTTCATTTAATGAATTGACACAATTTTTGCATGATTTTAATAATGAGAAATATATGCATGGTGAAAAATATAGAGGAGTATTTTCATATATATTAGTTTTTAAAACGCCAGAAAGTTATGTATCAAAAACATCTGAGAATATTAAACTATCTAGTAGATCTCTACAATTATTTGAATATGATGAAAAACGCTATTTGTTGCGGTTAATGAAAGTACTTTTACATTTTTTACCAAAAGGTACATTTCCAAATGGTGTTGATCCGATTGAAATAATGAAATCACAGCCTAAAATATATAATAAAACATCAATTGAAACAACATTACAAGAGGATTTTAATATTAAACCACAATATTTGGTATTACTTCATGATAATAGAACAACTGATGTTGAATTATTGAATATGTTGCAACGATTGCGAAATGCAAATGTTGCTGAAAGGCTTCCACGCTCCAAGGGATCAAGATCATTGATTTCAGTTGTCAGACCTCAACTCCAACCTTTGGTTGGAGTTTCGGACTCCTCGCCATCTCTTAATCTTTTATCCAATAATGAAATAACTAGATCAGATTCTATAGGATCTGAATCAATTATTTCACGTTCTCCAACACCTCCAGCAAATGGAGGTCTAGTTGTTTCTGCTCCTCCTGCGCCTGCCCCTCCCATCAAATTAAGACCGACAATGGCTAATATAAATATGAGTTGGTTCAATCAACCCCAAGAATCAGAACCTGTTATGGAAGAAACAGAGTCTAAGACTGAAGAACCAGAATCAGAACCTATCATGGAAGAAACAGAGTCTAAGACTGAAGAACCAGAATCAGAACATACTACTATTCCATATTATATTGATCCTAATGTTAAAAAACAACTAATGAATCTATTTAATTCATGGACAATTAAGGGTGGGAAAAGATTTAAGAGGCGAGGCCAGCGTAAGACCCGTAAAAGAAGGCCTACACATAAACTATAATAGTGAATAGAATGCCCGCCGCCACCACAGAAGGACTATGTACATGGCAACTAGTATTTATTGCAGTGCTTCTGGTATTTGCAATTAATTATGTTGTTCTAGTATTTTTAGATAGATTTTATAAGCCAGAACCATTGCGAGGACCTCCGGTTCCAAGTCGGCCAGTTGCAAATGAAGGAACAAGAGAAGGGTTTGTAGGCACCGCCAATCAAGCCGATGCAACAAAATACGAATGGCTATCTAATGATAAGATCTACGATAGCTTCTACGCATCAATCTATGATCAGCTTGTACAAGCATCTAAGCGAACCCAGGCAGAAGTCGCTCTTCTTCTATCAAAATGGCAATTTGGTGATCGCAAACAATCTGAACTTCGTATCTTAGATGTTGGCGCCGGCACAGGAATTGCCTCTATTGCTTTCGCAAAAGAAGGGGTTGGTAAAGTAGTTGCACTTGATAGCTCCAAAGCTATGCTAGAGTATGGACAAAAAAAGAATCTGCCTGCATCTACTTTGACAGACAAACAGAAGCAAACTATTGAATGGCGAGAGGGAACAGCAATTGATCCAAGTGTCTGTAAGCCACAAGAATTTGACTGTGCAGCGATCATGTATTTCTCATTGTATTATATGCCTGATATGGATGGTCTCTTCCGTAACTTGTCACTTTGGATCGCACCTGGTGGTCATTTAGCGGTCCAGGTAGTCAATAAATACAAGTTTGATCCAATCTTGGATAGTGCCAGTCCATTTGCATTCTCTGTTCAGAAATATTCTAAGGAACGTGTTACACGCTCTAAGGTCCACTTTGATACTTTTGACTATGAGGCCGAGTTTCATTTAGATGGAGAGTCTGATAAGGATGCAGAGTTCCGTGAAACCTTCCGTTTCAAAGATGGATCAGTCCGTCGTCAGCGCCATCAATTTAATATGCCTGATATTAAGGTTATAGTAAATAAGGCGAAGGCTGCGGGCTGGATCTATCAGGGTTTCATAGATGAACGTGATATTGGATTTGAATACAGTTATTTACTGCTATTTAATCATTAGAGCCGCCCATACATATAAAATTGATATAAATAATTATAATTATTATATATCAACATTATGGAACAACACAATATCTTTGAGCCAGGACTCATTTATGGATGGGATGCACCAGATGTGCGCCGTCCCTTTAAAAAGATAGTATATGCGCAACATCCCGAAGAAGGATGGAAAGTCTATCTAAGAGTTGTGGTATTTATTAGCGTTTTGGGTCAAGCCGAAAACGAAGAAAATCAACAACAAGAAAGTATTCTAGTTGTGAGAAGTCGCAGAGACATAAATCCAAAATGGGAGGCACCGAAGGGTGGAGTAGAGCCGAAGGATCGGCGAAACCGTTATGAATCAATAGTAGAAACTATGGCAAGAGCTGCCAGAAGAGAGGTTGCCGAAGAAGCACATTTATTTAACCTTCAGAACCTCTATTACATGAATAAGTGTCTGGAAGGCACTGAAGCAAATTATGGACCTGACAATTATTTACAATATCATTTCTTCCGTGCCTTCGTTGCGCCCGAAGAATTTGATCGGGCGAAGGCATATTTTACAGAAATGAATAAAGAAAATAAATGGGATTCTCTTCCAGATTGTCTGGCAGAGAAGAACGATATTGATTATTATTATAGAGGGATTCCATTATTTGGTAAATGGACAAATACAATCTTCAGTAAATATATGAATTATTATATCCCTCCAAATCAACGTAAAGGATATTAAATAGTGCAATAGCACCCTATATTTTTTCAAGACCATGATCAGCTCTAACGGCTACCATTATAGTAGATAGCTGTGCCGTTCCTGTGGCCCTATAATCAAATGTACATTTGTGTTCTTCAGCTGGTAGATGTGTCTGACAAAATAGCTGACCACATTTACATGTCATAGCTATTAGTCCAAGACGATGGTGGCATTGATAGCAGCGGGTTTTTTTATGAGTTTGTAACATAGCTAAATTAAATTGCTAAAATATAAACCGGGCCCGCTAATAATACAATAAATGAGTTTCTGGAATAATCAACCGGGTCCAACGTTTAAACACTATCTTAAAAGTCTATGGCAGGGGCCTAAAGAACCTGAGTTATTGGAAGGCCCTGCCGAGGTGCCACAGACTAGATGGAACATACGTCGTGCTGGGCTGGCAGATGTACCACAGATATGTAAGTTCTGGAAAGAACATTTCCGCCGTCCTAACTCCCCTGTAACACTATATGATTCTGAGCTTCTGACTGAGCAGCTTAGCGAAGGTGGTCATATTCTTCTTGTTTGTCATAGCTCTGACCAGGACCGGATCCTTGGAACAATTATGTCACAGCCTCTTGGACCTATTAAACGAATTGGTGTTGGCAACTGGTCTTCCTTCCAGATCCGATGGATAGATATGTTCTGCGTCCATCATAGTAAATGGAAGCAGGGTCTGGGCTCCGCTCTATTAAATACATTGTACCAAGAGCATCAAGCAGTCGGCGATCATGCCTGCATCTTCATGAAGGAGGGTTCTGGTCTTCCAATGCCGGCTCTTCGTTCTTCGGAGTTTGTCTTCAGGTATGTTTTACCGGCTATGGCAGCAGAAAAAAATAAATCCGTAGAAGAATGGACTTCTGATCAGTTCTTGACCTTCGTGCAAACTCTGCCTTCCAAGACGAATTACTTCATTCATCAGCGTCCTGGCAATTTGTCACGCATCTTCGCCTATAATGGTTTTAATGGAACTATTGCAGCAGTCTTCACTGAAGGTCACGAAGTACATTATGAAGATGAAAAGCCAATAATATGGTGTTCAGGAATAGTCCGAAGCGGACAACTCATGGACGCCGAAGAGGTGAGGGCTGCTACATATCTAAGCAATGCAGCTTCAGGAGCATTCAATAGCCCCTGGGTATGGATGGATGGAAGACAACTGAAGATGGGCACAGAATGGATCAAAGATGGTCCTTATCATATTTACGCATTTCATATGGATACTGGTATCTATATGAAGGCAGAACCATTGCTGATTTTATAAGGCCCTGCCGCCTCGGGCCTGTGGATGCAAGGCCTTAGGCCTTGCTCATAGCTGCAACAGTAGTCTGATAGATCTCTTCACAACGGCTATAATATTCTACAAGTACTTTTCGTGCCTCTGCTGCAATTGCATTGACACCAGCAATACCTTTCTGGAAGATAAAATCATTAAAAGAAATTTGACCAGTTTTATCAATCGTAAAAAGCGATGTGAAGATCTTTTCAACACGAACTGCATGCTGACGTTGGAAGTCCCAAAGAGCGGCTGCACCTGAACGTGCTTTTTTGATAGTCTCAGTTTCAATCATTTGATCTCCACGTTTCTTACATGTTGTCTTTGCACGTATTGTTTCAATTGCACGCGGATCATCTTTCAAATTGCTAATTTCATATTCCTTTGGTTTATCTGCGAAGGCGGCTGATAATGCTGAAAGTGAAAGAGCATATTCTTCCTTAGTCTGATCAGTCAGCTTTGGTGTCTTATCCAGTACAAAAAACAAGAAATTTAGTGCATGAACACCTGGAATGCGACTAATAGGCTCTTCTGGCCCTGGCACTATAATATCATCCTTAAACTTCGTCTCACAAATATGAGTAACAGATGATTTTGGAACCGATAATCCAAGTGCATCTACATTCAGAAGCTGGAATGAACGTGCAATACAATGAGCCAATGGTTTCATACTCAGAGCCTGTACATTCTGAGTAAAATCCATCAGTGGTACAGCACGACTTGATGTCAATGGAATCTGCTCTCTACGTTTTGGTGCCCCTATTGCATCAGCCTGTTTTTGCGCAGCCCTCAAATATTCAAGTGTCTTACTTGTCCTTGTAGTTTGTAACTCATTTAACACTTTCTCAAAGAACTCTTCTAAAGATCTACCAATCTGATAATCAATAGGTATGTAATTATCATTAATATCAACTATAATATTTGGAATAAATTTCTGTCTATTGCCATTTACCGATATTTCTGGAATATGCATTTGACCTGTTAGCTCAAAGCGAATACCAATTGCAGTCCTATGACTCCTAGAATCACTATAATTATTATAATCACCGTAACCTTGACGACGTCTTGTTCTATCATCAAAAAGAGTTTCTTCCGTTACAAAACCAGATGACTCAGTTAATGCATTAATTACAAGTTGGTTATTTTTTATAAATTTATATTTTCTTCCTCCAGCACCAATAGATTCAGTAATAATACCTGCAGCAACTAGATCAGAGAATTTGATTAGTTCGCCCCCACCTTGCCCAATATATTTCATTTTGGGATAGAGAGCTTCTTCGCCTGCACCACCCTTCATTAGAGCACCAATACGAGCCCCTGGTGCCATAGGACGTCTTTCACGGGCCTCAAATGACTTATATTCTGCTCTACCAGGTACAAGCTTCGGATCATCTATTAGTGATAATGCAAGTGCGATATATATCTGCAAAATCCGCACATAGAAATAGCCCAAAGCCATACAACTAGACTGCATCTGCTCTGCAAGCTCCTTGGACTGTGGCTTCGTCAGCTCTGAAACACGACGGAAATAGAGACGCTTCTGTTCATCCTTTGTCGGATAAAGTTCAATTGTATCAAAGTATTTTTTAAGAGAATCGGCTGTCAAAATAAGAAAGTTCTGACATACTTGGGGATCCTGAAGTTTAAATACATCCTTGTCACTGATCTCATCCAGAATAAACCGCAAAATCTGATTCATTACAAATCTTGGACTTTCAGTTGCTTTTAACATAGCAATTCTATTTAATCCTTTGGATGATCCAATACCCATATCTACTTAGTGCCAACAATATAGGGCTCCAAGATCGTATTAGCCGCCTCCAAACGCCGCAAACATTTTTGTAATGTAGCAACTGAAATATTACATACTTCAGCAATATTTTGTATGGTAATACTATTATCCTTTTGCCGGAGTAGCACAAAAGCAATAACACCAGCGGCCAAAGAGGGAGGAATATTCTCCACTGAAATATTCTTCTCCTCTGCTGCACGACATACACGACAACATGCCGCTTCTACAGACTCCTTTAGCTGCCTATTAAGCGCCAATTTGCTGAGGGGAACACTTACATAGTCTTCTGCATGTGTAGTACTGCTTTGTGTCTTCATCTCAATCACTGGTGAGGCCGACTGCTTCTTCGCCTGAGCAACAGTCAGTACTTCCAGAGAATATTTCAATGCCTTCGTAAAAGTGGTTGTTGAAATACTGAACATCTCCGCAATCTCAGTATGCTTCCTTGGGCTAGTCGCATTCTTCAGGACCAGATATGTACAAGAGGCTAAAATAGCATCACGACTCAGACCACGACGATCACAGAGCTCATGAATCTTCATAAACATGTCCTTCACATCCTCCAAAACGGATGCTCCAAGACCATTGTTTGTTGCAATCAACTGTAGGCGTTCATAGACCTGCAGCAATGAACGCTCCTTATAAGGCATTGAATTCCATGTGTGAAACTTACGAATCCTATACATGGCCTTATTGTTGGCACGACCACCCAAAATCACTGTTCCTAACGATGACTCAGGCAGACGATGATCAATTGGAGGTCCAATACGACAAGGATCAGCACCACGATCCTCATTGGCAAAATAACGATATTCTGCACCATGATCAAAGCCCTTTTCAAGCAATTCACCACAGTTCTTGCATAAATAGACCTCCTCAAAGATACGCTCCTCATTTCCACATTTACATGTTGCATTTCCTTCAGCCTTAGCCAAATGCCCTGCTGCCACCTTCTCCAAAGCCATATCCCACTCATCCACCTTCGCTACTGGTCTGCATCGTTGTTCAACCGGTCGGAATAATTCCATTATTGTTTAAGTTCTGTCTCTCAAATATAAATTACTATAAAGTCTTTATATTGACGTCGGCAGCTATCAACTTTTCGCTGTTCGGGACACTTCACCCTTCAGGACCCTTCACAAAGAAAAAGAGCTAATCACAGTAGGATAGATGTCATCAGAGCAGATAGGCGCAGATAAGCGTGGAAATATGTTGCCTACAGGGATCCCTGGTCTAAGCGAAGGCCAAGGCAAAGGTATAGGATTTCTTGGTCCTAATTACAATTATGCAGATGAACTAATTTTGCCAGGCGAAGTCGGTGTCAAACGTGGAGGCTCTTTCGGTGATGTTATGGGTGCTATTGGAGGTGTTAATTATTATATTGATACAATTGCCTTCGGACAATCCAGTAATCGTATGACAGCTGGTCTTCCATTTACACGTTATGGTATTAACTATTTCCTAAAGACAGGTGCCAAATGCTCTAATGGCGCAGATGCATGGGACTACATTGAATTGATCCCGAAGGGTGATGCTCTAGGGAAGAATTTCCAAAAAGGAATGCAATCAGTTGGCTTTGATGTTCAGTTGCGTGGTCTTGCCCCCGGTATTATTGAAGACACGAAGGCAGGCTTGAGTCCTTTGCCAATCATGAATGCGCTCTTCGGAACAGGATATGCTAAATGCAAAAAAGTCACACGACGTGTTGGTGATGAACGGGGACGCATTGCCAGTGCTGAAGGCGAGCCTTGGGTTGATGATCCTTCTACTATAGAATGGCGCGGCGGACTTCCCTATCAGACTAAATGGGTTAAGGACAAGGACATTGACGCTGAGACATGGAATGCTGAAGTGAAAACAATGAATCCTGATGGCACACCTATTCAAGAGACACTGGAAGAGGGATTTTTAGACTATCCTTTACCAACTTTACTGAAGATCTTGGCGACAGTTGTAATAGCAAATATTGCTGCCTACAAATATCGTTATTGATCATTCCACATAAGACTCTAAAGCTTATAAACTAGCGCAGCACCAATACCACCAATGAGTTGTACAACAATGTAACTGATAAGTTCTTTCATAGAAAGACTTCCAGAATAGTACATCGCCATACTGACTGCCGGATTTACATGTGCTCCACTAATGCCTCCAATAAGGAAAACAATAGCGGCCAACGTAAGGCCGATGACTAGCGCAGATCCTCCACTGATAAAAATAGACATCACTAGCGCAAAAGTACCAAGTAGCTCTGCAATTAATGGTGTATTACCTTGCATATTCTAATTATAGTGCCGACATATTTGGGCAAATTCTTCGTCTAAAGGGAAGGAAGAACTAAGATTAATAGTTCCTCCTCCATCAGTTTTCAGAGTTAAAATATACATATCGTCCTTCCTTCCGATATTGCAATAAAGAATAGTTTTATAGGGAAAGAAGTATTTTTGCGGTCCAGCTGTTACTGCAAATCCGTGCATATAGGTCTGTACTTCCAATGTCTTCCTTTGAGGTGTGGCGCAGCCCTCAGACCCTTCAGGTGTAATCTGTACTGACATGTTGCGGCGCTTTCACTTACTTCTAAAAATGCGATCAAGGTTTATACGCCTTCATAATAGAAATGTCTCCTACAGTTTTTACATACAGCCATCCCAAGATTGAATATATGACAGCAGGAATCAAATTCTCTGATCGCTGTAACGATGAAGCCACCTTCATATTCAAGCATCGTGTCCTATCTGTTGATCGTCGTGGTGAGGAGATTTTAATATTTTTGACTGAAAATCAAATAGTACAACTAGTTGATTTACCTGCCGTGCGTGACACTTATGAAAATATCATTAACTGGCTAACTGCTCCTAGCTCAGGCCCATAAAATTGATCTTTTTAGAGGATTTAAAGCTATCAAAGAAATAATAATGGTTGAATCTACAGATTTTCAAATTGGTGATTTCATTGAATGGAACAGTGCAGTATATGGTAAAGTAAGAGGTTATATTACATCTGAACCATATTACAATAGTGGTTTATATGTATATAAGATTGATCCAAGTAATAATAATGAAACTGAATATCCAATTATATATGTTCCTCATCAAATGTATGGGCTAACAGCTAAGATTCAAATGACTGATTAGAATAATTCTTTACGAACATAGTTGCGATCGGCTAAATACATGGCCGACTTTGAGGGGCTAGTACGCTTAGTGTAGGTAGCAAGGGCATTTAACATGCGGAAGACAGCGAGTGCGCCGAGTCTGCGGCTAGCAGCGCGAAGAGCTGTACGACGACTCTGCAAGCTGCTACTGGACTTGTAGCCGAAGCGTTCAAGACGTCCTTCCTTCAAGGGGCCAATGCCTCTAGAACGATGAACAGTACGCCAACGACCGGGGGCGCCACGATTTTTAATACAGCTTGCACTGACTTTACGACCGGTTTTACGTGTATAGGCCTTGCGACGAATTGTTCCGCGCTTGCAAGTGGGCATTTCTACTATATGTTGGCAAATAGATATGTTACAGTTGGCCGGTCTAGCTGCTATTCTAAATGAGATCTATCCAGGGCTTACAGATAAAGTCAAAAATAAGATGTCTGTGCCAATAAAAGCCACATATAAGATGGGATGGACTAATGGATTTGCTGCAGGTGTGTTTGCAGGAATTGCAGTCAGCTTGTGTGCAAGATATGCTTATGTAAAATACAAGCAAAAATTTTATTGATAATTATAAGAATGTCAACAAAAGATAATTCATATTCACAACTAACTAAAAGACTACGGAGCAAATATAATGCATCCTTCTATCAAAACAATAATCAGCGACCAATTAATGTGTTTGACTCAGTTACAGGTGATATAAGTAATCCGTGGCTTAATGCATTAGTCACAGGTCGCAAAGATGTGATCAATACATCTGATCTTGGGTATCGTAATGTTGATCCATCATGTGTTTGTGGTGCTGTTGCTGCTGCACCTGCTCCTGCACCCTTAGAAGGTGGTGCAATATATTTAATGGAAGGAGGATCATTATATGCAGTTACAACTGATAATAAATTATTCAAAGCAAATAATCCTGATACAAATACACTTACAAAGGCATATTATGTTTCATTAGGTAGTTTCACTAATTTTATACCATATATATTATATGTAGGTGATGCTCATGTATATATTGTAGGATATGAAATTGCAGATCCATCTAAAAATTATGTTATAGTTAGGAATAAATTGACTGGTGCCTCAGTTGCAACAATTGAAATAAGTCAAACAGGAACTACGGTTATTATAACAGGATTAAATGAGATAGTTAATGGTTCAGCAGATAATTATCTGTATGTAAGTTATATTAAAATAAATGAAACCGGGCCTGCTATAGATTCGTATATTCAATTATATGATACAACTACTTTTGCAACATATGGTAGTGCTGTTGATTTAACCGCAATTTCACCTGGACTAGGACCTACTTTAGGAACTATTGTTATTGGCAATGTAATTGCACATTCTGGATCATATTATACATTTGCAAATGTAATTTCAGCAATTACACTTTCTAGTATAACTTATAATGTACAGGCAACTAAATGGACTAATTTTGATCTAACAACAATTTCTGGACATAATGATATTATTTTAAATGCAGAAATAAGTAGTACAATATCACCAGATGACTATAGACAAACTATAAGACCTCTTTATTATAATGATGGTGCTGATGATATTATAGCATTACCAACAGTTATATCTGCAGATGGAACTCCATCACCACCTATAACTGGTTTAACAATTATAAAATTAAATTTAGGTACCTATCCATCAGGGAATTTTTTAGCTAATGTAGGTCCTTTTTATCCTACTAGAATTAGCAGTCCATTTGTTTTGGGTAGTTATTTATATATTTCTGGTAGTGTAAATGCAGCAGATAATTATATTTATGGGGTTCAATATGAATCAAATCTTGGCGCTGCTTTTTACAGTAGTACTGCATCAGCATTAGCTGCAACTAACTATAATATTACGAATGATGGCACAAGTTATATGTATAGATGGTTAAAGGATGGTACTACCTATTATTTAGAGAAATATGATGGTGCAGCTGGTGGCTCAATGGGTACAATAAGTCCAACTATTACATCAAGTCCAATTATTCCTACTGGTACTCTAAACTACCCTGTAATTGCATTTAACACATCAGGTGATGCAGTAGATAATGTATATGGAAATGATAGTGATGCAACTATCACAAAAATAGTTTTAACATCAATGGACTTTGATCCTACAGTTTCTATTAATATTTTATTTTAATCTAAAGTATTTTAATAATAACTAAATTAAATGGAGTCTCCAATATCTAATGACGATTATCACCATATTGATGAATCTTCATTTGAATTAAATGAATCGCACTATATTAAAACAGAATCACCATCACCTCCCATTAATATTAATAAAGCACTCAAAGCTGTTAATGAGAGGATCATGAATGCTTATCGTGCAGGTTACCAAGATGGATGTGATCAAAAATATGATACAGGATTTCATGATGGACAGATCTTCGGTATTGTTCTAGGCTTTGCTATCGGACTTATTGCAAGTGGAACTATACTTGCTATTAAAGGTATGCAAAAAAATTGAAATAATATAGTATTTGTAAGACATGTCATTACAAGTAATACACAATGTCTGTAGCTATTCGTCGCTTGAAGAAGGAGTTGGATGATATTAGTAAGGAGGCAGTACCAGGCTGCAAGGCAGCACCTGCTGGTGAAGATTTGTTTGTGTGGAAGGCAGAGATTGAAGGACCTTCCGAATCAGTTTATGAAAACTGTAAATATGAGCTCAAGATGGTATTCCCACCAGAATACCCATTCAAGCCCCCTAAGGTAAATTTTGTTACCCCAATCTATCATCCAAACGTGATGCTCACTACTGGTGAGATCTGTTTGGATATTTTGAAAGAGGCATGGGCCCCAATCCAATCTGTACGGACGATTATGTTGTCTGTGCAATCTATCTTGAAGGATCCCAATCCTGCATCGGCACTCAATCATGACGCTGGCCGTTTGCTACAGGATGATCCGAAGGCTATGAGAGCGAAGGTTTTGGAGATGGCAGCAGCCACATCAAAGTAAAGATATGTAATAAACAAAAAATAAAAGTAACAAAAATTTGATTTTTATTACTGTTATTTTTGGTAGTCAGTGCAATGCAAAAGTTTATTTATATAATTGTTGGAAGCATTACATCTATTTCTGTCTTGACATACATGATTAAAGATAATGAAAAATGTAAGAACCGATATGTAGCACCTAAATTAAAAAATTATTAGTATTCATTAGTAGAAGATGGCAGAATCAATTTCAACAGTAGATATAACAGGTGAGCAACAGAAATTTCCAGATTTTATTGGATCATTCATGCCTGATAAAGTTCCTGTAGTACCCGATGATTTTTTTTATGATGAACCTGTTCATAAACTAATTAATAATATAGATAATGAAACAAATGCAACAGTCAGGGCTACAATTAATATTGTCAAACAGGAAATAATAGATGACTTTATTTATCGTGATATTATGCTAGCCAATTATCCTAATTATAGAAAACTAAATCTTTTACTTGGGGGTTTAACTGATATTATTAATTACAAAGATTTCATTAATATTGAAGATAATAATATCTATAATTATAGAGAAGAATTTAATAATAGAATTAATGAGGCATTAAGTAAAATAACTACATATCCTAATCCTACTAGTATTGCTGGTGATCCAACTACTGATGCACCTGAAGGCCCTTTAACTGATATAAAATTAACAGAGGAACTACAATTAATGATAGGTAAGTCAGAGGAGATAATCAGTTTATTTAAACTTTTTTATAATGATACTGATTTCAAGACAACCATTTATGATCTTGTTTTAACAAATCAATTTATTTTAGGAGGTGATAATGACGTTCTTAAAAAACTAGCTGCTTTATCTGATGTTGGAAAAACAACTACAGTTGAACAAGCCATTCTTACTAACATAAATAAAACATTAGGTGGAGGGGAAGAAGTCTCTGAAACTACAGGTGCGCCAACAACTGTTGTGACTACAGGAGCACCACCTTTGACTGCACCAGTAACACCTGAAAATCCTTTTGCAATACCTGGACTCTTTGCGAGAGGCGGCTCCACAAAAAATAAAACATATAAACGTACTATCAAACGCTCAAAACGCTCTAAATCAAAACGTAGATCTCAATAATGACGCCAGCGGCCTCTGCGCCTAGGCTCATAGTCCCATCGTGATTCATCATAATCATCATCATTGTCATAACTATCACAATAGTCAGATTCAGAATTATTGTACCAATCAAACCAATCGTCATCGTAATATGATTCATAATCTAAATCAAAGTATTTTTCATTTACCAATACTTCAAATGTATCAATATCACCAGAAGATCTTCTTACTCTAACATCTTCTGGTAATAAATTCACCAAATACTCTCCTTTTTTGCATACTCGGCGCTCAATAAGATCCCCAGATTCATCATTATAATAAACGGGACCAATAACCATGCCATCATTCCTCATGATGCATGTAAATCTCTCTGTTCCTGTGTGAGCCCAATAAATAATCAGTTTCCCACAGACAGATCCTTCCTTAAAATGCATTCTCTGTACAACACATCTAGGATTCTCAAAATCATAAAAGACAGCCTCGCCATCCTTCAAATCATTTTTATATTCTATACTTTCCAAGATGCCACCATTTTGATCATAAATCTTAAATGTGCCATCCATCATACCATCTTTGAAATTGCCAGTGGCCTTTCCAAATACTGTATAAGAATTACTAGTTGGAATCAACTTCCCAATCCGACTAACATCTGCGGGTCCATGAAGCAACCCATTCCGATAATTGAGTGAATATTTTAATTCACTTGAATTTGTAATCTTCTTTCCAAAGATATGTCCATGAAGTTTGCCCATATTATATGAGCGTTCTTCAACAACATTTGACTCTGCGTTAAAATGCTGATAGAGTCCATGCTTTAGCCCATGAACATATTGACCAGCCTCAATAACATATCGTTTATATCGCCGATCTATAATCATATATTTACCATGTTTTTGTCTATCATCATCAAATGTATAATACTCTTTTCTATAGCCTGAGAAGTCAATTTGTTTGACTATCCAATTGGGCCCAAAGATCTCTGAATTCTTAATCTGCGCTTTGCAAATAGGACATGCACTTTTAGATCCACACATGTCTTCGTAGCATAGTGGATGATATTTAATTGTCCCATTACATTTGCATGGGTGACCTTCAGTTGCTGGATCAGCGCTACTGATCTCTGCTAGGCAAACTGCACAGGAATCCATTCTTGATTGTGGTTAATATGTAATTTATATCTCTTGGAGATTAATTAATTGAGTATCAATTTTATATATATATAATAAGTAAAAAATTGATATTAGATCCCATAATAATATCACTATCATTGAAAGTATAAGTAACATGGCAACCGCAACAACAGTTTCATCATCTTATCTTACAGTAATTAATCCAGGGACCGCCTGCGCAGATTTTCCATCTGAGCTCGTGGCCACTTATCCATTCACTCTTGATCCGTTTCAGCAACATGCAATCATGGCAATTCGTCGTGGTCACAATGTACTGGTGACGGCAAAGACGGGTTCAGGTAAGACACTGGTAGGAGAGGCGCAAATTCGTGAATCGCTCGGCGCAGGCCGGCGCGTATTCTACACTACGCCCATTAAGACTCTGAGTAATCAGAAGTTTTATGATCTCAAAAAAGTATTCCCAGAAGCCTCCGTTGGTATTATGACCGGCGACATCAAGTTTATGCCTGATGCGCAGATTGTCATTATGACCACTGAGATTCTGAGTAACCTATTGTACAAGAAGGGCACAGACACTGAAAGTCTGGGCCTAACTGCAAGTATTTCGCTAGACGGTCTTGATGCAGTCATCTTTGATGAGTGCCATTATATCAACGATCCTGATAGAGGTAATGTATGGGAGGAGACTATTATTAATCTTCCCAAAGACGTAAAGATCATTATGTTGTCGGCTACTATTGACCACTCAGAGCAGTTCGCTGCCTGGGTCGGTAAGGTGCGCCAGCGACCGATCGTTCATATTGCAACAACACATCGTGTCGTTCCACTGACCCATTATTGTGCCTCTGTAGCACAAGACGGTCATCTGGAACTAACCGAGATCTGCGCTACTGGCGCCGATGGCCGCGAAGTCTATGACGCTGCTGCCTATCGTCGCTGGTCAAATAAGAAACACGCTGACTACAAGAAAGAGCAAGAGTTCAAGGATGCTGCTAAAGCAACATTTGCCGCCAATAAAGCCGCGAAAGCAGCCGCATTGGCAGCCGGTGAGGCCGCGCTCCATGCACTCCCTGCCGCTGAAGGTAAATTCCATCAAACATCCTATATCCATCAACTGAACGTGACCGTCAATTCACTTCAGGAGAAGGAGATGTTGCCGGCCCTCTTCTTCGTATTCAATCGTGCCAATTGTGAGAAATTCGCCGCCGCCATTGAGTCTAACTTGTTGGACTCTTCGGACTCGGCCCAAGTCAATCACATCATTGATTATCATTTGCGCAATCACAAAGATACACTTCAAGCTGTTCCCCAATACTGGACCATCACTGGTCTTCTCAAGAAAGGTATTGCCTACCATCATAGTGGGCTCCATCCTCTCCTGAAGGAAATCGTTGAAATCCTCTTCGGAAAAGGTCTAATCCGAGTACTGTTCTGCACGGAGACATTCGCTGTTGGTATTAATATGCCGACACGTACTGTTGTCTTCACAGAACTTCGCAAACATGACAATTCAGGTCTCAGAGTCGTCCGTCCAGATGAATATATTCAGATGGCCGGTCGTGCAGGTCGCCGAGGGAAAGATGTTCGTGGTAATGTCATCTATTTGCCCGCCCATGGTCCTATTCATCCACAAGAGATGCAGACCATTATGGGCGGCGGACTACCAGGACTCTATTCTCGGATCAAATTCTCCTACGAGTTCATCCTCAAAGCCCTCCATGTTGGTGATGAAAAGTGGCGCCAAGTGATCTCTGATTCCTATTGGTATCAGCAGTCACTGGAAGAACTGGAACAAACAAAGAAAGAGGCCGATGCAGCCAGCGATGCTGTCGCTGCACTCAACCTTGAAGAACAAGTAATCAAAGATCTAGAAGATCGGACTCTGTTGGAGATGACTGTAAAGTCCTCTGTTAATGCAGCTCGCAAGGAAGCACAACGTGCCCTAGATCATTGGAATAATAAACATATGGGTTCCAAATGGAACAATGCGATTGCGCTGTGGCCGAAGTACAAGAAACTGAAGGCAGAAGCGGAGCGCTACATGAAACTATATGAACGGTCGGTGCTTGAATGTACTGACTTTGATAGACTCATTGAACCGCAAGTGAAGTATTTGCAGTCCAATGGGTATTTGGACGAAGCCAAGTCACTCACACGTAAGGGTACTATGGCGACAGAAATTAATGAAGGTCATCCTATCTTGATGACAGAACTCTATATGTCTGGAGCTCTGTCGGCATTGGAGGGACCTGCGATTGTTGCCGCATTGGCAGCATTTATTTGTGAGAGATCAATTGACTATGATACGCTGGAACCCGTTTGTGAGGAGATCCAGCCTACCATTGATGCATTGGCTCGTATTCGTGACACTATGATGTGTGGTGAATCATCTAATTGGCGTATTTCCACGGAACATGTTCCGATTGCATATGACTGGCTGCATGGACGGCCTGCTGCGGAGATCTGTACTGAGTATAATATATTTGAGGGTAATTTGACGAAGATCGTCATGAAACTGAAGAACCTCTTGGAAGAGCTACAGACTATTGCTGAATTTAATAATGATATTGCGCTCCTAGCGAAGATCAAGGACCTTGATGTGGTCCATGGTATTGCTATTCCCGATTCACTCTATTTGAGACTATAATGTATGGACGAATAATTTGAGAAAGTAAAAAGGCCTTAGAAGGCCATATTTTTAGTTTTTGCGCAAAACACAACACCATAGAAATAAAGAAATAAATGATCCAATTATACAACCGCGTGCAATTCCGGCTTCATAATAATTGTAACATATTTCTGTCTCCATAATTAAGTCCATATCTACACCTATATGTTTTATAGTTTTATATCTACTCTAAGTAGATATGGATCTTTTCAAAAAACAAATAGCAAAGATAGCAGATTCTAAATTGCAACAAAAGAAAAATGCAATAAAATTAACAAAAAATGATCTTGATAAGATGTATAATATTCTTACAAATGAAATTGATCAACCTACACCAAACACTTATAATAAGGCCGCATTCTTTAATAAAGAGAGAGAACGATATGAATTTATGGCAGGTCCTTATAGACGCCGAAACTTTCCAACAGATGAACAGATTCAGGGGCGTATAAGTTATATGAAAACACCATCAGGACAAATGGAACTTAACAATTTTTTGACAGAGCCTGATAATGAATATTCTATAATTGATAATGTAGTTCGCAGAAAACAGACAAAGGGTAATAATCTTCTAAAAAGCATTAAGCAATTACGAGAACTTAATGCAATAGAAAATATGAGTAAAAATATTAACAGAATAAGTCCTGGTGGTGGTGCTGGTGGAAGCGCAAGCATCAAGGTAACACCAGGTGCTTTTAATAAATTAAAAGTAGATTTAGATAATTTATCTAATTTACGTGAAAATATTAACAGAATAAGTCCTGGTGTTGGTGCAAGCACAAGCATTAAGGTAAAACCAGGTGCTTTTAATAAATTAAAAGTAGATTTAGGTAATGTATCTAATTTACGTGAAAATTTAGGGTCTAATGATAATAATTGGGTATTTGTTAATGAAAATTCATTAAAAGGTGGAAAGCGCAATTGCACATACAAGAAATCATCTAGAAAGCGAAGCCGTCGCCGCACGCATAGTAAAAGACGCAACTAATGAATTTGGATGATTACGTTTAAAATATAAAATTAAAGTATTCCATATTATTGGCTCTATAAGTTCCTCATATTGTCTTAAATCATAGCAATATGATAAAGTTATCATTTTTTCAACCATATTACTAATATATGTTCCATTTCCGCATAATATTTGGAAGATATAACAATTATTAATATAATTTCCCATGTTTGATTGGCTTACTTTAGATACAGGAAATGCTGTTACAGAAATATCCATTTCATGTATTAGTTTATTTATCCAATCGCCATCTGGTTTATCAGAGCTATTAATTCCTTCAATAGTTTTTCTAAATAATTCAAGATTTTTAGCGGTTCGTTTAATTAATCCAAATCCAACATTATAAAATAATTTTTCACCAGCCTCAAGACTATAAACAAGATCATGAGTCTTTGAAGATTCAATTAGTTCATATAGTTTAGCAGGATCTCGCACAACCATATCAACATCTGAAAATATAAAATATTCATTTTCACTCTTTGATTCTAAAATCTCTAATAATACCTCTTCTTTCACTGTATTACCACTCAAAAAATGATTTGACATTTTATATGTATTTGCAAAAGCCTCTTGAGGCTTAAATATAGGTTTTACATTAAAATGTGGGCATTTTAATAGCTCGGAATATAAAATATGATGAAAAATCTCATATTTTGGACTCCAAATATAATACCAATCAATTGTCATTTAGATTATAATATTATTAACTTCTTAGATTACTACTTGGAAAATCATACGTTCTTTCCAACTTACTTTTGATGAGTCATAATGATAATTCACTATGATCTTTGATCCCAGTGTAAATTCTTGATCTACTTTATTCATATTGAAAGACATTTTCCAAGGAACAACATAGATTTTTACTTTATCAGCCTTTTGGCCAATCACAATAGCTTCAGCCGGCTCTTTAGCCTCCAAAGCACTCATAAATTTCATGCAGCGATCAAAATCACGTGCTGCACGACTTACTTCATTTAATTTATACACTAATTCTTGGTTACAGCCTCCCTCTGATGCTAGTCCAACAATATGTGCCTTAATTAGTCGCTGATTATAAAGATCAGCATAACGTCTAATAGGACTTGTTGTGTGCGCATATTGGCGTCCTCCAAATCCATAATGTGTTTTTGCGGCTCCGCCGCCTGTGACATATTTTGCCGCAGAATTTGCAAGCATCTGTGCATCTGCATCACTCATAAAAGTTAGCAGTTCAGCCAAACGCTCTGAATTAGGCCCATCATGAGCCCTATAAATACCTTCTGATCCCAGAATTTCAGCTGCCTTCAGATTATAAAACATCATTAGGCGAGCGACCCATTCATGGGAGCAATTAGTCGGCCCGCCGGCAATCTCTGTTACAATATCCTTCAAGGCTGTAACAGGAAAGTCAGTGGTTCCAACAATGTCTTCGTAAGTATAACTTTTCTGGTTCGTCAAATAATATTTATTAAATGAACAATCAACAATTCGCCGCCCTTCTTCGTTCTTCGGAACATATCTGAACTTCAGACCAATAACAGGACGCGGACTACCAGGAATTAATGAGCAAATGCCTTCAGATAATACTTCGGGCAACATGGGTCTTTCAGCTCTTCCCATATTATATACTGTTTGCAATGTCTTCTGTGCATACAAGTCCATCTCGGATCCAGCAGGCACTGCATCATCTACATCTGCAATACTAATAATGCAGTTCCAAGAGCCATCTGATAGGGCCTTCAAACTAACTACATCATCAATGTCTTTACAGCCTTCAGGATCAATATTAACTGTTATATAAGAATCACAAATATGTTCTCTATGATCTGCTACAGTTGTATGTGCCTTTGGACTGATTTTTTTAATAAACGGGCTTGCAGTGAATGCAAGTGCCTCTCGTTCTGCATCAAAATCTCCTGCGACTCCTAAGATCCGTTCAAGATTTCCACGCGGAAATGTATCAGCTGGCCCAAAATCCGCGACACGGATCAGAGCAAGCCGATTTTGATCCCTTGGCGCCTTTGATCCCACACGAAATGGAGGATAACGACGGTCAAAAGGATAGAATAAATATATAGGTACTCCATGAGAAGTCATACCATAAATAGTATTTGACTTCATATGAAGTAAGCCAGCCAACATAGGATGTTCAGCGCGGCGTTCAACCTTCAGATGGGCGCCTGGACCCTCTAGGGTCACCAAATCTCCATGAAGAGCTGGATTTGCCAACTTTGCACCATCAAATTCAGCCAACACATTATAGGCACTGTCCCTAATGGCAAAGTGCTTATAATTTTTAGTTGTTAAAATACCTGTTATAGGAACTGATGACATTCTATATAATTTCTTAGAATGCCGTTTAGATAGAAAAAATAAATCAAATTTATATTATATTTCTAATAGTCTATTTTACTATGCAGCAGGTGGAGGAATAATAGTATTCTTCTTTTCAGATCCTCCAGTAACTAGTTTTCCTTGTGTGAGCAAACGAGGAGCAATAGACATTGTCTCCAATTCCTGAATAAGAAGCTTGGTCGCATAAGGAATCTGAACCGCAGAGAAGTTCGTTGTATTACCACATGCACGGCAGTTCCAGATCCCTGCTACGGGATTTGTAATTGCAATTAGACCACATTCGCGACAGACATGACAAGGGAACGCATCTGAGCACTCCATGAAACGTTCCTTCGTAAATTCAGTAATACCGTGAGCTGCTACACAGTCACGCTCCATCTCTCCAAAACGCAACCCGCCATCACGAGCACGACCCTCTGCTGGCTGACGAGTCAGCATAACAAGAGGCCCTGATGCACGGCTATGCAATTTGTCGGCAGAACAGTGACGCAGACGCTGATAGTAACAAGGACCGACGAAGATTGCCGTCTCCATCATACGCCCCGTAAAACCATTATACATAATCTCATTGCCATATGGCTCCAGACCATATTCATCCTTCAACATCTTTCCAATAGATTCCACTGTAACCTTATTAAATGGAGTTCCATCTCCTAGACCACCTGCCATACAACAAGCCTTTCCAAGCAGTGTCTCCATTAGCTGTGCAATTGTCATACGTGATGGAATTGCATGTGGATTAATGATCATATCTGGCACCATACCTGATGCAGTTACTGGCATATCCTCAGGATTAATAATCATACCCATAGTTCCTTTCTGGCCGTGGCGCGACGAGAATTTATCCCCAATTTCAGGCACACGATCTTGGCGTGTGCGAATCTTGGCGAATGAATAACCTTCACCATTCCTATTTCTGTAAATCTTATCCACATAACCTACCTCATTGTTACGAGGCATACGACTGACATCACGGAACCGCTTTGCCCCTGTCGGCACAACAGTACCTGTAGGGACTCGCAAAGGAACCACCTTACCAATTAGTACATCATTGGGATCAACATATACATTTTCAGGCACAAATCCATCATCACCCAACTTTTCATAGTTGGCATGTTTCAGCTGCTTTGTATAGGTGGGATCAGGACGACAGAATCGCTCTTCTTCACCTGACGACTGATTCTTCCGCTCCTCATCCTTATAGGTACGATAGAAGATTGAACGGAATAGACCACGATCCAGAGCAGCGCGATTCATCATATTACTATCTTCCTGGTTATAACCAGTATAAGTCATAATTGCAACAATAATATTTTCACCTGCGGGCAAACTTTGCGCACCATAAACACGACTCATGAAAGGACTTACAAGTGGAACCTCATTGTAACAGAGAACATGCGCCATGGCATCAAAGCGCTCACGATAATTTAGAGCATACATACCCATAGCCTGCTTACCCATACTGCTCTGATAGGCATTACGAGGACTCTGATTGTGATCAGGGAATGGAATATTAGAGGCAAGCGCTCCAAGAGCAGTTGATGGATGAATCTCTGCATGTGTATGAGTTGATGTTGGCGCTAAAGCTGCCTCAACCTCCATTGCAATATATGTTCCTTCCGTTTCACCTGCATCAATATATTCAATCAAATGATTTTTATTAGCTGACTCCCATTCAAGAAGTACATTCCAATCTTGAATACTCTGAATCTGACGGCGCAACTCACCAGTAGTATCAGCTGCAATATCGCGTAGAGCAGGAGCATAATAGATTGGCCGAATTGCACGCCCAGCCTCTGTTGTGATCCAGAGCTCTTTATAGGCAATTTTCCATACAATACCTGTGTAACGATGAATAATACCTGCGCGCTTAGCATAACGAAGTTCATTCACTGTAGCAGCACAGTCGGCAGCACGAAGAGTTCCAATCCATGCACCATTCAAGAATACACGAGTCTCAGTCTGTTTCTCAGCAACTGTTGAACTACGAAGCGATCTCAGAGTACCAAGGGTAGCCAAGAAATCTCGTACAATTGCTGCAGATGAATAGATACTCACAAACGTTGTACTACTGAAGTTCTTCACAACACCTACTGTACTTCCTTCTGGTGTTTCACAGGGACATACAATATTGTGTTGAGTACTATGCAACTTACGAGGAGCAATTAGCTTACCAGTCTTCTCAATAGGTGTAGAGATACGTCGCAAATGTGAGATCGCCGACATATAGTTAAGACGATTAAGAACTTGGCTGACCCCAATTTTCGCTGCACCACCAGCCTTCAATGAACCAAAGTTGCCTGTGGCCATTGATGACTTCAGATTAACATCCATAATTGTAGATTTAATAATTTTCTGAATATTATTGATATTCACAATCTCCTCAAAGTTATTATTAGCTCTCCATGATCCCGCATGAATCTCTTTTCCAAGCGATGCACGAATATCCTTGATCATACGACTTGTGAAAGTCTTACGAAACAGATCTGCAAGCAAGAAACCAGGAATATCAATACGCTTATTTGGATAAGCATCACGATCATCTATTGGCAACCGATTCCATGCAACCCAGAGGACTTTACGTGTCATATGGGCTAAATAACAGGCCTTTTCATAGTCCTTATCTGTGCCACCTACATGAGGGAACAATTCTTCCGCCAAAATCTCATTAATTGCAACATTGCGTTGATTACGAACAGACCAAGTGATAAAATGATGTGAGAGCCATGCATATGCATCGGCCTGCGTCTTCACTTCAGCAGCCTCTTCAATTGATTCACTCAATACACCATTAAATGTTGTATCACCATCAGGTCCCAGAATTAAATCACAGATATCTTTATCGGCCTCTACACCAAGTGCGCGGAATAAAATAAATAGAGGAATCTCAGTCTTTACACGCGGCACATTTGCACGAAGCAATAATAGCTGTGGGTTCTTAGGATGATATACAATACGTACTGCATTACTTTTAGGAACCTGATCATTATCAGGACCAATACATTTGATTTCCACAACCTCCATATCACGAACAGTATTACGATTATTACGGAAAACAAATGGACGATTCTCTGACATACGCTCTTGACTAATAATTGCACGCTCACCACCCTGGATAATAAAGTATCCTCCAAGATCCTCTGCACATTCACCAATCTCAGATGGATGAATATTTGGTTGATCAGAGAGCAAGCAAAACTTGCTACCAACCATTACTGGTACCTTGCCGAGATGGACATTTGGGAATAGACGCGTACGTGTCTCTCTAATACCACCACGACCATGATCAATGAAAGTAGTTGATACCTTCACATCTACATTTAGTGGCGCAGCATAAGTCAAATTACGAAGACGAGCATCATTTGGCAACATGGGCTGAATAGCACCATTATTTTCAAAGATTGTCGGTTTGCGCATAGTAATACGCTCAAACTCTAGACTAATCTCATACTCATTTGTTGTTTTTGCTGCATTTTGATTAGAGGTAATAGGGACAACAGGAGTCAGCTCCTCATCTTCCTCTTCCTCTTCAACATCCGTTGTCTTAGATCCCATTAGTGCATTAGCTGCACTTGTACTAACACCAATAGCCGAAGCCAAGGCTGAACGCTGGCCGGTCATTGGAGTATCAGGAGATCCACGAACTGTAATAGGATTTACCATATGAATAATTTCTGGAATATCCTTTTCAATGAACTGATTAAAAGACTCTATCTGATTACTAATAATTTGACGCCCATTATTTTGGGCAAAATACGTTGTTAATATATGTCTATATGACGGCAACATATTTGAGCTGGCCTCTTTAGTCGCCATATTTTTATTCAATTTTTGGATTGAGATGTGCGACCGACCTTATTACATATATGCTGACTAATCTTTAGACTTATGAAAATATATTAAAATATATTAGTAATGGGTGATAATATTCGGACGATTAAGATAACGAAGGAGATGAAGAGTGCAATGGCTGATCCGGTCACAGAGGTTCCTGAGGATATGCCACCGGTTTTGGTTCCAAAAAAGAACCGTCGCACTAGACGGCAACATGGAGGTGAGCCCGGACCTGTTAGTTCTATAGGGGTGCCAATTATTAACATCACTAAAATTCCTGATACTCCTGATGCAAAGGCTATTATTGAACAAGCTGCCCACCCACAAAAAGGTGGCGCAGATGTTCCAGCTCCTGTAGCGCCATCAAATGTTCCTCCTGGGCCCCAGATCCATGTTGGCGGTTCAGCCCTTAATGGCCAACAAACTCAGGTGGTTTTGAAGCGCAAAAATCGCACATCCAAAGTACTTTTGAAGAAGCGGACATCTGGTGGTGTTCAGCAAAGTATTAATCCTACAAAGACCTTAACCAATTCCGGCCCTGTCACTATTGGTGGAGGTAAAAAGATGCGCAAACTGACTATTCGTCATGTAGCTAATAAGCTAAAGCGTAGTCGTAAAGCTGTTAAATATGCCAAAGAGATACCACTTGATAAGCTAAAAAAGATACTTATTGAAAAAAAACTAATTAAACCATCAAGTAAGGCCCCTGAAGCTATTTTACGTCAAATCTATGCAGATTCTATTATTGTAGGTAAGAAGACATTGTAAAACCTATTAATCTGGATATATTAATAGAATGAATAGTGTTATTGCTCTTGTAGGATTATTAATACTTGTGCTATTTTATGTTGCAATTGCTCTTGGACAAAAGCGACTTATACAGGGATTTGAATCATCGCCTTCGTCTGTGCCTTCGTCAGTACCAGCACCAGCAAGAGGTGAAACGCATATTTTGACTTCACAGATTCCAGACTTGTGTTCAGATCTAAATGAAACAGATTGTAATCGCACGAAGAGCTGTGAATATAGTCGTGAAGCGGGTCTCTGCGTTCGTCTTGGACATGTAGGTAATGCAAATGCACAGGCAACTTTGAAGCGTGATATTATTCAATCTATGAACGACTCAATGTTTAGTCGGCCTGGTTTTGTGCCAAATGGTGCAATATAAAAAAAAATGAAATGGAATAATTATAATACAAAAAATACATGAAAAATGATACCTACTAAGGAGATGTTTAGTCATCTAATTCCTCTTATCAGGCGCAAAAGAAAGACGAAGAATACATCTCATCATGTTGCAATTTTGATGAAAGGTAAAAAGATTGTCAAAATGGAAGCAAATAAAATGGGATCACGAAAGAAGGGTTGTGGGTATAGTAATCAAACTATTCACGCAGAAATTGCAGTTGTAAAGAAACTCGGCGATCTGCGTGCTCTTAAAAATATGACAATGGTTGTTTTGCGATATGGTCACGAGAAAGATGACTGGCTAATTTCAAAGCCTTGCGAACAATGCCAAGTTAAACTTGAAAAATTCATTCGTATCTATGGTCTTAAATGCGTATTTCACACCTGATATAAGGCCAAGGCTGGAGCAGAAGCTTACATAAAGCCTTGGCACATAATATTAGTAGCGATTATGGAGAAAATCTACAAAGAGGTTTGGGATCAGTATGTGAGCCAATATGGCCCTAAGACAGCTGTTTTTTTACAGGTAGGATCATTTTATGAGTTCTATGATTTGCAAGATCCTCGCACTGGTGAGGCAAAGATGAATGTCAAAGAAATTGTTGATTTCCTTGGCATTCAGCTAACAATTAAAAAGGCACAAGGACCTCAACTCCAACCAAAGGTTGGAGTTTCGGACTCAGAGCCAGGTAAAGCCTGGCGAGGACCTTGCATCCCCAGGTCCGAGGTTGCAGGACCACAGATAAGTCGTGATATTCATTATGATATTTTGTTTGCAGGGTTTCCTGATTATGTTTTGCACAAATGGGCAGGCAAACTGACCAGTGCTGGTTGGACTGTTATTGTAGTAAATCAATACAAGGATCGTAGTGGTAAAGTAAGTGAGCGAAAGGTAGCACGTATTTTGACACCTGCAACACATATTGAGGCTCTATCAGGATCTGATGCACCAATTGTTGCAGCTCTATGGATAGTTCCATCTGGTACCGGTGCCCCACAATATGGTGCCGCTACATTTGATCTTAGTACAGGATCAACCTATACTACTGCTGGTCAGATGCGAGGAACTGCTGATGCATATAGTTCAGATGAATTATTGCATTTCCTCTCTGTCTTCGCACCACGTGAGCTTTTAGTCTTCTGGCGCTCCTCAGATCCTCGTTCAATGCCGAGCGAAGAGGTTCTTCGGAAACAGTTTGATTACGGAAGATCAAATAATGTAATGCATATTCGTTGGGCATCTGATCAGGGAAATTTTGAAATGGCTGAAGCACGAGAGAATTATTTGCGCCGACTCTTTGCCCCGAAGACATTGTTACCAATCAGACAATATTTGAGTCTAGATGATGAGAAAAAGGAACGTGCTCTATGCTCTCTTCTTCGTTTCGTGGAAGACTATCAACCAACCTCCTTTGAACAATTGCAGCAAACTGTGAGCTGGAGTCCTGATAATCTTCTTCTTATGGGCAATCATGCTCTCAACCAGTTGCAGATTCTTCCTTCGGGGCAACAACAAGGAGTATTAGATCTCTTTAAGAATACAGCAATTACACCTTTTGGTAAAAGAGCACTGAAGAATCGTCTTCTAATGCCTTCAGCGCAGCCAGAAGAGATAGAGGCTAGACTGACGGCGATAGATGGTATGATAGGGTTGCCCGAAGACAAGAAGAAAGATTTGGTTGCAAGTCTCAGAGTAATTTATGATCTTCCACGTCTTCACAGAAAGATGTTGTGTGCTGAAGTACGAGAAGCAGAAATAGTTGCTCTTCATAGTTCTTATTCTGGTGCTGATGCAATCTTCAGTCTTCTAGGACGTAATGAAGGACTAGCTGCGAAGCATTTAGAACCATTGAACTGTATTTTTGATATTGAACGTGCATCAAATCCTTCAGAGAATAGAAGTTTTCTTCCAGCTGCCCTTCATCCAAAGATTGCAACTTTAGAACAACAATTGTCTTCTGAAGAAGAGTCTTTGGACAATTTTCTTCGTGTTCTTCGGCGCCTCGCTTCTTCGGACAATGGAATCAGAAAAGAAGATGGAGAGAAAGTTCCATACAAAGTGACAGGAACACGTACTGCTCTAGGTGTTCTTGGAGGTGCGCGAGGTACCACTGCTGGTATCAAAATGCTTGAAGAATTGCCCGAGGCAGCTAGAACTTTTAATATTAGTTTGAAGGCTAGTGGTGGTGTTATTGAATCAGAGTTCTTAGATCAATTAAATGGAAGAATCCTATCTCTTCGTCAGCGTCTTCAGATACAAGTTGGTCTCGCTCTTCCAGATGTATGCGCAGAATTCATGCAGCAGATAAAAGATTATTGTCAAGAACTTGAAAATCAAATTGTAGAAATAGATTGTAGTTTAGGGCTTGCTAGGGAGGCTGTGGAGAGAAACTGGTGTCGTCCTCGGATTAGCAGTAATGCTGTGCAATCTGGTGTCAAAGCTCAAGGTCTTCGTCATCCACTTATTGAAGGTCTATTGCATAAAACCAAATATGTCAGTCATGATATTGCTTTAGGGGCCTCTGGCCCAGCAAATGGCTGGCTGGTCTATGGTATGAATGCATCAGGCAAATCATCGCTAATGAAATCACTTGGAATTGCGGTACATTTGGCCCAAACCGGTTGTTATGTGCCAGCGACACAGTTTGAACTTGTACCTTATAGATCATTATTTACCAGGATCCTGAATCAGGATAATTTATGGGCGGGTCTATCATCATTTGCGGTAGAGATGTCTGAAATGCGTGATATTTTGCGCGCAGCCGATAAGAAGACATTAATCTTGGGTGATGAACTATGTTCAGGGACTGAATCAGATTCTGCGACTGCTCTGGTCGCAGCAGGTATTGAATGGTTTTCAGAATGTGGAGCATCCTATATCTTTGCGACCCATCTCCACGGTCTAACTGCGGTTTTACCTGCTCCAGAGACAATCGGACTGAAGATCTGGCATTTGAAAGTGACTACAGATCCATTTACAGGTAAATTGATCTATCATAGAAATCTGGAACCTGGATCTGGATCTTCACTCTATGGTCTTGAAGTAGCACGTGCAATGGATGTTCCTATTACATTTTTGGACAAGGCTCATAAGATTAGGCGGCGTCTTCTTGGAACTGCTGCAGATGAAGATGCACCAAGATCTTCATGGAATTCTTCGGTTGTGCGTCGTCAATGCGAACTATGTGGCTCCGCTGCGGTCCGAGACCTAGAAGCACATCATATTGTACCTCGCGCCGAAGGTGGATCAAATCATGCATCAAATCTAATGGTATTATGTGAAGCATGTCATGATAAACATCATGCAGCTGAAGAAAGCAGCACAGCCTCTGTGACTTTGACAGAGACTTCAGAGGGGCTTGAGAGGATTGTCGCTAAGGCTCCTAAGGAGCCGAAGAAGAAGACTGAAGGTTATTCCGAAGAAGATTTGGCAAAAATACGATCAATGTTGGAAAAGTATCCTAAGCTAGCGATTAAGTTAATTGTCTTCAAGCTGAAACATGAAGAAGAGTTAGATGTTTCAGAAGCAGCTGTTAGAAAGATGCGCAAAGAATTATAGGTATAAGTTTAATATAATCATTATGAATGATTTAGTTAATCTTATAGGGTATCTTAACGTCGCCCACCAACGGCTCTTGCAGAATAGGATGATCCACCACCAGCAGCCATAGCGGCGGCGGCAGCAGCGGCCTCAGCGGCACGTGCATTCTTGAAGGCAACAGTCTGATCTTCAGGGAGAGCAGGGATATCAGCATTAGTGAGACGAAGATTGAGATCAGTGATCAGACCACGAATCTCATCAAGCTCGCGACGAAGACCACGAATCTCACTCTGGAGAGGATTGTTGCGCTGGTAATTAAGACCACTACCGAATAAAACACTAGTCATTTCTCCTTGTCAGCCGGATTGTTATTTAAATATGTTGAACGCACTTGCAAGCAGTCTTAAAAATTGAGAGCATTCATCTTATAGCAACCGTAATCAGAAGATGATTATTCCTATTCGTTGTTTTACGTGTGGCAACATGTTGGCTGATAAATGGCGCTATTATCAGCGTAAAGTAAATGAATATCGGAATCGTGAAGGAGGGCAAAAAAGTATTCTCTATTTGGATACAACCACTCTTCCGACTACGGCAGAGGGTCAAGCATTAAATGAACTGGGTATGAAGAGATATTGTTGCCGCAAGCATCTCTTGACTCATGTTGATTTAATTGATAAGATTTAATAATTGTATGGAAATAGAGTAATGGAGATTTTTTTGCCGTCATTTTTAATTATAGTTTTGTCAGCAGTAGTAGTTTTTGCAGTTCTACCAAAGTTCGGCCCACTTGTTTTGACAGTTTTATCAATCGTCCTTCTGATCTTCGGAACCTATCATCACTATAAGCTCTTCAAAGATGAGTATAGGCTTGCATCATGGTATCAAAGTGCAGGGTATGGACTTCTTGCCCCGGCATTAGTATTAGGTGTTGCATTATTCTTCATTTTAGGCTATATTTTATCATTCTTCGGATCAGGTGTCCCTGTACCTGCTATGCCTAATTTAACAGGTATTACAGATACTATTGAGGATACTGTAAACTCTGCTGTAGAGGCTGTTAATAATACTGCAGTAGCTGCAGTGAATAATACAGCTAATTTTGTTAATGAGACAGTGAATAATGTGAATCGCGGACTAAATAATAGTCTCCGTTTTGGAAATGGCAATAATCGTCGTACCAATAATGCTTACTTGGCCAATAAGTTGCCTTAAGTTATTGGACCAGTGTGAAATTGCCGCCTGATCTTGCTAAAATAAAAATATATAATTAAATGTGTTTTTATATTAGTAATGGCAGGTAAGACTCGTAAGGCTAAATCAAAGTCTGGTATTAAAAGTATTCCTGAACTACGGCGCGCATTTGAACATATTGAGCCTTTTGCTCACAAGCTGGCATCACAAGTTCATAGCAAGAAGCTCACTAAGAGTGCTGCATCTGAGGTATATGCCAAGGAATGGAAGAAGGTTTTTGGTCGCCCTATGAAGGCCAAATCCGCACAAGCCTCTATTGAACATTATATGTCTCTTGGCAAACAGCGTGGGGGTTCTGGAGAACCTGCTGAGCTGATCCAGGCCTCGGGCTCTCAGCCTAACGGCTCTGGTTCGCCTAACGGCTCTGGTTCGCCTAACGGCTTACAGCGTGGTGGTGCTGCCCCTGTCAATTGGTCTGATACCCAGCCCGGTGTCTATGCAGCCCCTACACTTCCTGGCCAGGTAGATGCAGCTGGCTATACAGCCTACGGTTCATTCCTTCCATATGTTGAAAAGGGCTTCTCAGTTGGTATTCCTGCTGATGGACTTGCAGCCACATGTGATGGCAAGAATAGCTGGCCCATGCCTGCAGCCGACATCGGCAATAACCAGATCCCACCCAAAGGCGATATCCCAACTGGTGCCACTACATTCATTAAGCCACAGGCGGGCGGCTCTGCTCGTAGAGCAGGAAGAGCACGCAAAACACGCAAACAACGTGGTGGTGCCGCTGCTCTCGCTGCTGCCTTTAGACCATTTGAAGCAACAAATCCTACAACTGCTACACATGATGCTATGATGTCAGCTAAAGGACAGACCCTCCCGGCATCACCTGATCCATCTGATCCTGCATGGTCATACAATACAGGTAAAGTACAAATGCCCACAATGGGTGCAATTAGTGCTGTAAATCGTAATTTAATCACAGATGTTAATGGAACTAAATAAGCGCGTTAGCCCAGTATTTGAGTGCAAAGTATTTGTATAAAATATAAGGAAAATCATTAGATTTTATCTAATGACTTCTCGTATAAGCGCCACAGAGGATCTCGGACGTCGTGTAGCCCGAAATGTAATACATAAGTTCTTCACGACACAGAGTTACCCTTATACAAAGCATCACATTGATAGTTATGATCAATTTCTTTCAACCGATTTATCGGCGATCTTCAGGGCCAATAACCCTATCCGTGTCTTCAAGGATAGGATTCCTGATAAGAATCGCTACAATTATTCTGCAGAAATCTTCATTGGCGGTCTAGACGGCACAGAATGCGAGATCGGCACACCTGTAGTCAATCTAGACAACTCTGAAGATGTTCGTCTTCTCTTCCCAAATGAAGCACGTCTTCGTAATCTAACATATGCTTCCACTGTCAAAGTAAATATTGTCATTAAATTCACTTACACTGAGCATCTAGGTGGTGATAACTTCAGAGAAGAGAAACCTGATCCTATCGTTCTTAATGGTGTCAGTCTCTTCAAGATTCCTATCATGTTACATAGCCGTTACTGTCAGCTCCATGACAAACCTCGTGAATTTTTAACACAGGCAGGTGAATGCCAATACGATAATGGTGGTTATTTTATTATTGATGGTTCAGAGAAAGTACTTATTAGCCGACAGGAACGTGCATTTAACACACTCTATATTACTAAGAAAGATAATGATGAGAAGTTCTCTTGTCATGCATATATTACTTGTTTGAGTGCAAAGACCCGTGGGCATGAAAACGTTAGTTTTGTTATTCGCCGCAGTAACAATGTGATTTATGCTGAGATTCCAATGGTTCGTGCGCCGATCAATGTATTTACACTTTTCCGTGCTCTTGGTATTCAGAGTGATGAGGCAATTGTTCGCTTAATCTTCCCAGATTTGGCCTCTGCTGATGCACAGTTCTTAGCTGATAAATTGATCCCAACTATTATTGATTCATATCCATTTTTGACAACTAAGATGGCGATTGATTATATTAAGTCAGTTACCAAGGGTTTCTCAGTGGAGACGGTACTAGATATTCTTCGTAATCGTTTCTTCGTACATATTGAAAACACTCCTGGAGCACGTGCAACCTATTTAGCTGAATGCATACGCTCTCTTCTCAAGGTCGCTCATGGATTTGAGCCTTCCACAAATAAGGATGATACTCGTAATCAACGGTGTTTGACTAGCGGTTTTCTTATTCAGGATCTCTTCAATGACAGCTACAAGATTTGGATGAAGGCAATAAAGAAAAACATCAGTGAAGAATACAACTACCACAAACAAATCTATTCTGGTCTTGCCTTCATGAATATCTTCGCCGAAGGCAATCGTGCTCGCATCTTCCGTGAAAACTTCATCACCGATATGCTTCTTCGTGCCTTCAAGGGAAAATGGGGAACAGGTATGGGCGAAGAGAAGACAGGTGTTCTTCAAGCTCTCAGTCGGCTTTCCTATCTTGACTTCATGAGTCATTGTCGTCGTGTTGTCCTGAAGTTTGATACAAGCGAGAAGACACCTGGACCACGCCATCTTCATGCCAGTCAATATGGCTATTTCTGCACTAATGAAACACCTTCAGGTGCCTCTATCGGTATCACTAAAAACCTCTCTATTCTAACAACAATCAGTACTGGTATGAATCCTGAGCCTCTAGTGCAATGGCTATATGATCGCGGCGGTGTAGCGACATGTGCATCCGTTAATGCTGATGAAAAAGCATTCTATGTACCTGTATATGTGAATAATGGTATAATTGGCTATACTTCAGGTGATCCAACTATTCTTGTACGTGTCCTGAAGGCAATGAAGCTTACTGGATTTTTACCACCCTTCGTTAGTGTTGGTTTTTCATATTCTCAGCGTCGTATCTTCATTTATTGCGATGAAGGTCGTCCTATTAGACCACTTATCATTATTGGCAAAGATAAAGAAGTACCTTCTAACAAGATTGCACAGGCAAAGTCTTGGCGTGATCTTATTATGGGTTCTCATCCCGCACGCTCCAAGATTCCTCTCTCCTTCTCCACATTTACCGATCCATTAGCAGATCGTCAAGGTGATAGACCAACAGCTGAGAACTATTTGAATGAGTTGGAACAATATGCTGGTACAATTGAATATGTGGATCCTTATGAACAAAATGAGATCTTCATTGCCAATTTCCCTGAACACATCATTTCTGAAACTACGCATATGGAAATCCATCCCAGTACTATGTTTTCTATTATGACCTCTTTGATTCCTTATGCAAATCACAATCAGAGTCCTCGTAACCAGCTCTCATGTTCGCAATCCAAGCAAAGTATTGGTGTTTATGCAACTAATTACAAGAATCGCTATGACAATTCAGGTCTAGTAGGTTTCTATGGTGAAGCACCAGTCAGTCGCACACTATATTATGATTATATGGCTGAAGGACGTATTCCTTATGGTAATAACTGTATTATGGCTATTGCAATGTATGAAGGTTATAATCAAGATGACGGTTTTGTGGTTAATAAGGATGCATTAGATCGCGGTCTATTCCGCACTGCTGTCTATCGTTCGTATGAGTTCTATGAGGAGGATGATGAGAAGACTGGACTGAAGAAGCGGATTGGTAATCCCGCGAAGATCGGCGCCTGGTTGGACTTGAAGCCTGGTTTGGATTATTTGAAGTTGGATGATCGTGGAATTGTTCGTGTAGGAGAATATGTGGATGAAGACACAGTTATCATTGGTGGTTATTATCAACCAGAAAAAGATAAATATAAGGATGCATCAATGACACCAAAGGTCTGGACTCGTGGTATTGTGGATGATGTTGTTGTCACAGTCAATAATAAGGGTTTGCGACTTGTGAAGGTCCGTGTTGTTCAGGATCGCACACCGGTTCTCGGGGATAAATTTTCAAATCGCCACGGCCAAAAGGGCACAATCGGCATGATCAAACCTGCAACTGACATGCCACGCGCTGGCAACGGAATTGTCCCAGATATCATTGCAAATCCCCATGCAATTCCATCACGTATGACAATGGCTATGTTGCTAGAAGCACTTCTAGGCAAGGCCGCAGCCAGTCATGGTGCAATTGGTGATGCAACTACTTTCATGAATCAGGGAAATCCATCAGAGGTGATAGGAGCAATCTTGGAAAAACAATATGGATATGAACGTTATTGTAATGAGGTGCTGTATGATGGAATTACTGGAAAACAGATGGAATGCGCCATCTTTATTGGACCAACATACTATATGAGATTGAAGCATATGACGGAAGACAAATGGAATGCGCGTGGTGCGGGACGTAAGGAGGCGAAGACGCATCAGCCTACAGGTGGTCGTGGTAACGAGGGTGGTCTGAAGATCGGTGAGATGGACCGTGATGCGATTATTTGTCATGGTATTAGTGGATTTGTCCGTGAGACCTTCATGGAGCGTTCAGATGGAGATGTATTCCCAGTCTGTGCGGGCTGTGGTACAATGCCGATTTACAATGAGAAGCAGAATATTGCGGTCTGTACCATGTGCCAAGGTCCAATTAAGTTTGCAGGTACCAGTGCTGATACTTTAGAGATGATTCCACCAATGGTAAAGCCTGTTGCACCGATAGTGAAGGTGGAGATGCCATATACTGTAAAGCTATTGGATCAGGAGTTAGCGACATTTGGTAACATGAGTATGAGATATATTACTCGCGCACGGGCAGATAAGCTGGGATCTAAATATCAGAATATTATTGAACCTGGAACTGGGCCTGTAGAAGATTTACCTAGTTATAAGATTCCTGAAGTGAATGTACCGCATATAGAGGAATTGGCGGCAACTAGTGAAAAGATTGCGGCCTCTATGCCGAATTTGGAGAACTTGGCGACTTTGGCGAAGCAGGTAGGTATGACTTTGGTGCCTGAAGGAAGTGCAATGGCTCGTGGCAAACCACAAATCCCTCTAGGCATGGAGCCTTTAGGGCCACCAGAGACAGGTGAGAAGATTGTGGAAGGTTCAACAGCTGAAGAGGGGGTGGAGGGACCACCAGAAGAGGAAGAGGTGCAAATTCTGCCAGGTGCAATTCCTCCAACACCTGAACTGAAGGTTTTAGGATCAAAAGCGCCTATTACAGTTCCACAAGTAGTTCCAGCAGCACCAATGATGACAAATGAGCAAATGGCAAATGTTTTGATAAATGCAGCAATACAATCACCACAGGTTTTGGCGGCAGCGGCTAATCAAGTCAATCAGGCTCTAATGCCTGCTGGTCCAACCGTGGTTGTTGATACTAGCCCACGTGCTTTAGCGGCTGAAGGGTTACTAATGCAGCCTCTTGCTCAAGCACCGAGTGAAGGTCTGCGTGTTGCTCGCCGACGTGCAAAGATTCCGATGATGGGAGGCGGCCTGCTGACAGAGTCAGCTGCAGCCCCAGCACCAGCTCCTAAACCAACAGGTCAGATCTTGGTGAATAAGTTAGGATAGAGAACAACCAGAGTAGGTTGTTAGAGGTACGACCAAAAAGGTCGTTAGAGCCTAAAATTGATGATAAAATTAACATGTAAGTATAGATAAAATGTCGTTTCAATTGATTGATGGTTTATATCGGTCTCGTCTGACCGTCCTTGCACTTCTTAAACGTCGTGGCTACAATGTACAGCCATTTGAACGTTTCTCTGTTCGTGAGATTGAATTAATGTCTGGAGCAGAGAATTCGCTTAATTTTCGTGCAGAGAAGGAGGATGCGGCAGCAGATAAGTCTATTTGCCACGTAATTTATCACTTGAAGCCTATCTATAAGAAGAAGTTGAGTGATCTTCTGGAGGATTTGAAGCTGCCAGATGAAGAAATGGAGAAATCAGAGTTCATTGTTCTTCTAGCAGATGATGTGAATGAGGCACATCATGCAGCATCAATGAAATACTGGTTAAGTGAGAAAAAGAAGGTGCATTTCTTCAATCTCTATCGGCTTGTAAATAACCCACTAGATCATGTTCTTCAGCCAAAGTTTGAAATTGTACCAACTGACAAGCATGCAGATCTATTGAAAGCTCTTAACTGTAATTCAAAGACACAACTTCCAATTATTAAATATCATGCAGACGTTGTTACCCGTTGTCTAGGACTAGTACCCGGTGATATTCTGAAGATTACTCGTCCAAGTGAAACGGTTGGACATTCTATTGTGTATAGCGTCTGTTCAGGTTAGATTGAACTAATAAAATATATGAGGCAACGATAGGGAAATAATGCCAGCACCATTAATGGAAGAGGGGTTTTTTAATCAACCTATAGCAAATACAGTAAAAGATGAGTTTAAGGCTAAATTAGCCAGAATTGAGGCTGCAAAGCGGACTTTGGACGAGTATATTACTGGTGATGCGAAAGCCAGTAGCTCTCTTGAAAAAGATATTGCAAATCTTAATTCAGTATTTTCTACATATGTAACTTCTGGTGGTGTAGCAAATGCAGTTGTGCAGCCCGGTCCAAATGGTGCGCCGCCACCTGCAGGATCACAGCCAACTGTTGATGATATGATCAGGAAGATAACTGATAAAATTACAGCTTATAAAACAACAGTTAATGATGAATTACGGACCTTACGGCGAAACATTGTTCAATCAGCAGATGTAAATACGTTATCAACAACAATTTCTGAGAAGATGAAGACAGTTGATGATCTTAAAAAAGAGCTTGAAACAGCAAAAGACAATCTTTCTACGGCATATACACGTGATGCAATGCTTGAAACCAAGGACCAGCTTGTAAGCTATCATCAGACATGGGGATTTTTACAACGTCCTCTTAAAAAGTGGAGTATTCCAGTAATAATTGGTGTAACAATTGTTATTGTACTTATGGCACTTGCAGGTGTTTTATTAATGTTGCCTGGAGCTGATGAACTTATACAGGTTAGTGAAGGGGGTATTTTGAGTACTGCACCCGTACCTACACATGTCAAACAGCTAGTTGGCCATGCTCATAGTTCAATTATTACTAAATTAGTTGATATTGCAAAATCAGCAGTTGTAAGCAAGTTATTACTCATAATTAAACCATTACTAGCATTTTTACCATTTGCTATTATTTAGAATATTCTATAATAAATCATAAAATATATCATATTATTTGTTTAATTGATTAAAAACAGATAATAGGATAGGTAAGATGTCAGGTCTAAATTGTCCCGCTGGTGCAACTAGTTATCAAGATTCTGAGTTACGAGCACCTTATTCTGGTCCTTCAATTATGGCACAAACAATGCCAGCATTTGATGATACAACATCTCGTGTTGCCGATGACAGCCATTTTTTGACACCAGCATTCCTCGCAGGTCATATAAATTACCTTAAAGGTAAAGGAATTATTCCGGCTCAGCCTGATATTAAGGCATTAAATAATAAATCTGAGGATGAAGCCATTGCAGCTTATAAGGCAAAGATGGAGGATATTAAAACAATTGTTAAGAATGAATATTGTTATTACTATTCACGTTATAAGTATGCTATTACACAGGCAGTTAATGCAATAGCTACGGCACAAACTGCAACAGTTGCTAATACTACTGTTGATAGATATACTAGCCTTGCAGCATCATTAAATACTAGATTACAGGATCTTAGTCAGATTGTAAATGCAATTACTGAAAATCAGTACAAGGATATTCATAATATGCAGACATCTATTAATGATGCAAATGGGCAGATCAACACGTATATGACTAAGCTCCAAGAGCATGCGAAGATTCTTCGTAAGGAGGTGCCAGCTGTGGAGCTAAGAAAGCGTATGGTGGAATACACAAAGGAGAAGGCAAATGCAAATAAGAATCTTTTATCATTATATTTCTTCTTGGATGTTGTTGCTCTTGGCACATTGTTTTATGTATATAATGCCCAGTAGGCAAGAGATAAAATCTTCTTTGATTAGATAATGGATTCAAAGCTACAACAGCAGCAAAAAGAGGTATTGCAGAATGTAGATTTAATTTTGGCACATAAAGTGAATTTACTTAAGCAACAAGGTAAATCACTAACTGATAATTCTGCAGAACTTCTTGATGCTAATCTTAAAGATAAGAATGCAAATATGGAGAAGTTACTTGGTGATTTAGATAGATCAATTGATTCTAATCGTAGTATTTATGATTATTATCAACGCAACAAAGATCTCCTAGATATTGCTGCAGATCCTGTTGAACGCTTACGTCAAGAGGCAGAAGGCATTATGCATGATAAGAATAATGCACAGCGTCAATATGAGATTAATCAATGGACATCCGGCAATCGTCAAGATACATTATTTGTTTATCAGTTGATTTTCATTAGCTCACTTCTTTTGGCTTTCTTTGTTGGCATTTGGCGTATGGGTATGATAGGAACAGGTTTTGTTGGATTCTTGGCTATAGTACTTTTAATCATACTTGTACTTGTTATTTTGAAACGTGCTCACTATACTAGCTATTTCCGTAATAAGAGATATTGGAATAAGCGTGAATTCCCTAAGTTTGCTGCTCCTCAGATTCCGACACCAGAATGTCCTGCAGCATTGGATGCTGTATCAGGTATATATAATAAAACTTTATCTACTGTTTCTAATGCTCCTAATCAATTCATTGGTACATTGCAATCAGGTCTATCTAGTCTTGGTAGTGCAGCCAATGCCGCCAGTGGAAAACTTGGAGGACTTCGTATCTAAATGCTAACAGATTGTAATTATTGTATTCGTATAAGTTACTAATATCATAGTATTATATTAGTAATAGATAGATGTCAAATAATCCTAAATGTGTTCAAGGGCCTATGGGTACTTATCGTACAGGTTATAATGATTATATAAATAATTGTGTTACAAACAATGATCAAGTGAAGGCAGTGCGTGAGAATCTATTCAGTCGTGCTATTGATTTCAAAAAGGAATTGGATGATTTGAAGACAGGTGCAGAGGCAGATATAGTGGAGATTAATGGGCTGATTGGTTCATCTGGAACAGTTGATAATGCAAATAAGATTGCAACCTATACAAAGGGTTTGGAGGAGGAAGCGAAGCGACTGAAGGAGCAGTTGGCCGAAGTAGAGGCAAAGGCTGATGCACTTGATCAGCAATTTACGGATAACAAGAAAAACGATGGTCCTCCCGAAGAACGACCGAAGACAGTTGTTCTTCAGGACTATGTTCTGGCAGCACTAGCTCTCAGCTACACCTTCTTTGCACTCATCTTCCTCTTCCTTATCACGAAGAAGGCTAATTATTCAGGTACAACCTTTTTACTTGCATCAGTGCTCTTTATAATTCTAGGAGCTCTCATCTATTCATTAGTGAATTATTTAGCCTAAGGGCGATTGTAATTAAAGAATAGTTAGAATGTCGCAACAGCCGCAAGAGCAGCAACAGCCCGATTCAGTTGTTAGAGCGGTTATTGAGCGTTTTTTGAGTCGTGCAGAGTTCGGGCAGCGTAAATATGGTACTAATTTAGATCGCAGTGATCTAAACGTAATGGACTGGATTCAGCATGCCCAGGAGGAGCTTATGGATGGGATTCTCTATTTGGAAAAACTAAAAAAAGAACTTTCTGCACCTCAATCACAAATTAGGATTAAGACAGATTAATTTACTCTTCATTGTCCCATTCTTCTGCATCATCGGCAGAACGGAACACCTTAATATTTCTATAAACATAACGTTTCTTGCTGCCAGTACCAACTTCAACTGGACTGCCAAACTCTTGTGTAAGCCGATTCTCCAATTCTGCAGTCTTGAGCCTCTTTGACCCAGACTTCAGACCACGTTCAGAACCGAGCCATGTCAGGAATGCACTATTAATTTCATTAGCGCCGACCTCATTACCAACTGCACGACTACCGGTGCGAATACAATCAGCACGGAACTTGGCAAAGGTATCAAAATCTTCTTTGTATTTTTCTGATCTAACACTGATAATTTCAGGAAGATCAGCATCTAGATCTCTAGGAATATATTCATTCACATAGACATGGACCAGACGACTGAAGAATGCTGGAACACATTCCTTCAGCTTATCATTTAGTGCAGGATCAATGTGATAGAAATGCTTACTTGGATTATATCTGAGATCACCTTCAGGTACGAAGGTGCTCACAAATGGAATTACACGGATGCGGCGCCAAGTACCACGATCCTGCTGATAGATTGGAGGCAGATTATTACACATAAGTGCCATCTTTCCCATAATAGGGAATTGAATTACTCTGTCACCATAAGGGATACGACCAGTGATCATATCCCCACCTGAAAACTGCTTCATACGACTAGTATTTAGTTGTTCATCATTATCAGGTTCTTGCATATAAATAAATCGTTTGCTCTGAAGAGCCATTAGTTCTGGAGTTGCATTGCCTGCATCAGCTCTCGGCCTAGTCAGGACTGTTGATTCACAGCACCCAATATAATCACCGAAGGTCCAGCGAAGCAATTCTACTAATTGTGATTTACCATTACCACCACCACCGAGCCAAATATAGAACTTCTGTTCCTTATTGCGGCCTTCAAGGTGGCTTGCCATATATCTCCACATCCAGTTGCGGAGAGATTCATCTGGGAAGATCTTCCCGAAGAAGTCGTCTAGAATTGCGTTAGCAGGATCAGACGGATTATACGGTACATATGGAATACCGTTATCTGTGGCCTTATTACCACTATATTTACCTACTTTCAAGCTGACCATATCGTCACCATGACCTGGGCGAAGTAGCGCATATGGCTTTTCACCAGGTTTTAGTGTAGGTCTCAATTCCAAAATCCCATTTGAACAACCGACCAAATGGGGATTTAGATTTAGAATCTCAATAAATTCACGAAGATGGAACTTATCAGCCATGTTTTCACAAGCTGTAATCACCTTCATCTTAAACGTACTGTCTTTCAGACTATGAATTAGTTTCTGCAAATGATCAAACCGTTTAACAGATGGATTTGACTTGTATTCCTTCTCATCTGAGAGAGCAAATTGACCTCTCAGACGATCCTGTGCAGCAAATACTAGATTTACAAGATAGGTACGCATACTATCTTTCAATTCTACTGGATCAGATCCGAGTGGCTGCCAGATATGGTTCTTAAATAGATACCAGTCCTTGCCACGCTTACTGACAGTAGTACATTTATACCTGTCCCAATAGATCAAATATAAAATTTCAGCGATATCATCGTGTGTGATATCAACATCTCGTTGGATCTTATCAATAATATCATTCTTAATAATTTCCTCATATTTTTTAGGATTATCATGCATAGCCCAATAACGAAGGGAGCGTAGTGTTAGCTTCGGTCCATCATATTTAGGCATATTTTTCTCCCAATCATAACGCAATCTATCTACGTTATTTTGTCTGTATTTTGGCGACTTTGCGCTGCACTCCATCCAGACATTGAACATGTCTAGACTATCATCAATATTGTGCAGACAGAGTCCCGTCTGATACCAGGTATGATAACTGTCCATCCGCTCTGAACTCAAACATTCAAGTGCAAGACGTTTGGCTAGTTCAACCTGTTCATCATCAAGTGTCGGCTCACGGGCCAACATAGGAATACGTGCATTTACTGTATCAGCAACACTCTCAGTGACAACGGTTTTTGACTCGTCATCATCGTGCGCCGCTTTAGGTGTATCAATAGTATTCCGTGCAACAGGACGCTTGAATGCATCCCATTCTGCCCTCATCTCAGGGCGAATCTTAATTGCTGATGGTTCAACATGGCGTACGCCAAGCTCGTCCATAAGCTCACGATTTGTGTAAATTGTATGATCAGTCATGTTAAGTTCTTTTGACTCATAATCATACTCATAGATCATTTCAAGGCGATAGGCTGGAATATCAGGTTTTGACTCACCATAGAAGAACCAGCCATTTCGCCCTGCAGTAATTGCCTCATCATAGACATCGGCATCTTTATTTGTATAAGGTGTTTCGCCAAATGCGTCGCTGACTGCATCAGCTTCAAGCATTGCTGCCCGAATCACCTGCTGGTGTTCCACATTGACTACTAGATCTGGACATGTAATATGAATACCATCTTTCACGATCTTTTCACCACCACGTTTGACATCGTATGGTGCAGGACGAAGACAAATGAAGAACCGAAGTGAGGTTCCATATGCTTCCAGATCATAAAATTGGTCCAAGATATTGGCTAGAGAGCTGACGAAGGTCTCAATATGTTTCTTATTGAAGGCCCGTTTCAACTGTCTGTCTGATTCATACTTGAAGTCAAGATCAATTAGAAGGGGCGCAAACTTCTCAGGACGCCGTTGTTCAACTAGTCCTATTGGTCTGCGACCCTGTTCAAATAAATATTTGTGCAATTCATCCAAGAATTGAGGATAGTCACTATCAGAGACCATCCATTTACCACCTGTCATACCCGTCATTGAATACTCATGATTACGCCCATCTACCTTGCGATTTTGTAGGAACAAGTGCAAAGTTGCCGTGTTTGTAGCCATTTTCTGTTGTTTAGCGAGTTTTTCTTGATTACAATTTTTACGCGCCCGGACCGCTCAATTTTTGAGGCTCTAGACTGGGGCTTAAAGACTATTTCATAAATAGTTAAAACCCATTTAGAATGTAATAGTTGGCTGCATTACTGCGATCAGTTACAGCAACTGTTGGCTTTGAATATACAAATGTTTTTGTATCTCCTGGTGTCAATGTAGCTAACAATGTAGCAGGAGTTGCAGATGATTCTGCATAAATACTAACATTGCCTGCAGAACCAACATGAGAAAAGCGAATAGCATCCGTTTGCGTATTTGGCCAAATACCTAGTGTTTCTAAATTCAAATTAACATTAGCTGCTCCACCACCAGTATTTGTTATAGTATTAAGCCAACCGAGAGTACTTGTCACACTACTAACTATATGACCTGCGCTATATGATGCTGTATCAAAAGTAGAAAACTGTACTTGGCGTGGATTTTGTACATTTTGATAAATAAATGTACTTAGCGAACTGACTGCTTGTTTAGTTTGAACTGTAAGACATGCATCAATTGCCACATAATATTCAAGCGTACTAAGCTGTGAAACAGTTGTGTCTAAAATAGAACTTAATGTGCTAATTTGCTGTTTATTTTGAACTGTAATACATGCATCTATTGCAACATAGTATGCAAGCGTACTAAACATTGAGCTAAGATTATCCGTTGTAGATGCTATTGTACTTAATTGTCCATATGTTGCAGCATCAGTTGGCTCAATTCCATCTGCTACACCACGTAATCGGATTAAATTAAAATATGTGCCACAGGTCACTTCCAGGGCATTAAATTTTGCATCTCCTATAATCTCTTGCGCCATTACTACTCTAATTCTCCTGTCTAAATCCTTTAGGATAAATCGCAACTTGGGGTGCGACACTTTTTAATTGGAGAATGCAAGTCCTCCTTGACCACTCATTATACGTAATACATTATAGTTACGAGCATAGAGTCGGAGCTGACGATTTGTATTTAAACAACAAGCATCACCGCCAAATGTTAGATTAATACGAATATCATCTATACGTGATGCATTACATGATCCGGAAGGCTGAATCTCTTCAGGTTTTATAGCAAATGAATATACATAAATAAATTTACGTGGAATTCTTGTATGATGTTCATATGTCTGCGCATTTCTGAAATATTCTGCATGTTTAGCATCAAAACGATCATTTCCATTAAATACAAGTTTTGCAGTATTAAATGTATCTAGGGCATTTGGTGAATACTTGAAGTATTCATTCCCAATAAGTGAATTACCTGCAGCTTCACATGAACTGACATCAGGTACAACCCACACCATCTCCTTCATTGGATGATTGAACTCCATCTGTGCAGTAAAAGACTCTGCGCGATCAGGAATACCTAGAGCAATATTATATTGTAATTGCTCTATCAAGTATTCATGGGAATTCTGAACAAATTTACGACGTTCATCAGTATCCAGATATGCATAATTTGTCCATAAAACTATATCTCTAGCATTCCATGGCTTTCCATCAGCTGCAAGAGGATTTGATAGATTGACATCTGATTTAATTAACTCTGCCGGAGCACGAATATTAAAAACAAATCGCACTTCATGATATTGTAATGCTAATAAAGGTAAATATAGCCCTGGATGACGATTAAACCAGAATTGTAGGGGTACACGGAAACGATATAGATCTATACATGCTTCAGGACGAGCATTACATTGAAGTGCAATATCAGTATTCCATTTACCGATCATTTGACGATAACCGAATTGCTGACTCTCATTAAGGGCAATTTCAGACCAGATTTCAAGCCAATCCCCATATTGACGATCAATTACTTGGCCACCTATCTGCATCTCTACGGACTCAATTACTGCATGCATAAATGAATTACAGAAACCGACCCAAGTGCTATTAGTTGGTTGCCCGGATGCATTTAATCCTTGCTGAATTTGCATTAATGGTGGAACACTGACCTCTAAATGCATAGCTCCTAGAAGATCACCTACACGATCAATAACAACCTCCATGCGATGACCAAATTGTCCATTTGAATTCATGTCTCTTTGAGGAACCCATTCCATTGAAAAATTACTGTGACGACGATATACTTGTCTGAAAAAAGTAATCTGTGGATTACCTGTTAAATATACATCTTGAGCGCCGTAGGCGACTAATTGAAGAACAGCACCACCAGTCATATTATACCTCTATTAATTATGTGAGTTGATAAGATCATATTTAGGCGCAAACCGAAGGTACTAAACCGAAGGTGCAAAAACGAAGGGTGCCATGCTTGGTTGCAAAAATTGATAGGTGCTTAGACTCTTCTTATAATCAGTATATAGATAGGATGTCGGCTACCGCTACTGCAATGAAGTTCTGCCCTGTTTGCAGGTATTATTTGTATTTGAGTATGATTGATGGGAAATTGACACGCCAATGTCGTTCTTGCTCTTATTCAGAAGAGGAACAGGCTGGTGGCCTAGTCAGTTTCACTAACTTGGAGGAGAAGGTCAATGAAGGCTACAAGATCCTTGTGAATGAATTTACAAGGATGGATCCGACACTTCCGCATATTGATAATATCAAATGTAAGAATGATGAATGTCCGTCAGTCAAGGGCCGTGCCAAGTCTGACGTAATTTACATCAAATATGATAGTGTCAATATGAAATTCTTGTATATTTGTAACGTTTGTGGCGAACAATGGCGTAGTCGCTCATAAGCTTGATCGCTCATAAATTTTCGGTTTTACAATCTAGATTTTGAAAATTGGAGTTTTTACTTCTACTTTCTTGATCTGTGAGTGCGGCGGCTCTTTCTGCTTCTATGAGTAGCTTTATGGGCCTTGCGAGTAGCCTTGCGACGAACTGTGCTTCTGCGACCACCCTTTCCTCTTTTCCATGGTGGTAAATATACACCACTACTCTCAGCAGGAGCAGAAGCAGGAGCTGGAATACTACCACTACCTCTTTTCCATGATGGTACCCAAATACCACCACCCTCAGCAGGTGCAGTATTATTTATAACGGTTTCTTCATTTGCCATTTTTAATTGTCTTGTAAAATAATTTTTATCCGTTAATTTCCTATATTCAGCCCTAGCAGCATTTAATTCATTTTTCTTGGATTTTTTTAATCTATTAGGACCAGTTAAAAAATTACGTGCTAAACTATTTATTTTAGTTATTAAATCACCTTCTGCTATATCACGCTCACTAGGAAGTGCAGGAGCGCCTGTACCACCCCCAGGAGCGCCTGTACCACCACCTGGTATATTATTAGAACGTGTAATAACAGGAACACTATTTTCTTTTAGTGATCTACTATAATTTTCCATTGCTATGCTAAAATTTTGTGAATTAGAATTTAATTCTCCAGTAGCACCTACAACCACATTACCACTACCTTCATTACCACTACCTTCATTGTCACCATTACCAATAGGAGCAACTACAGGAACAGGAGGTGGAGGTGGAGGTGGGGGTGGAGGTATATTACATGGGCTAGCAGAAAATGGAACTGGCATTGCTGCAACTTCTGCAGCAGCACATACATTACCTCCAAAAACATGAGCTGCTTGATTTGCTTGAATAGCATTACATACTTGTGTAGCTCTATTCCATACATTTGAATCAGAAGTTGTTCTATATCCAATTTTCCATTGTACCGCATTACCTTCAGGACCTATTTTAAATTTATCTCTATAAAAATTGTAAATACCAGGTGCAGCCGCTGGTGCATTTATATAAATACGACGTTCACCATCATATTGCCAGCGCATTCTAAAATGATTACCACCTACACCAATATTATGTTCTGCTTGATTATTATAATGATCATCTAATAAAACATATGGTATAGCACCGCATCTAAACCACTCACTTTTAGCTCTAATATTACGATCTTCAGCATTATTAATATCCCATATATTATGTAATTGTAAATATTGTGCGTGTGTTAATTGTAAGCTTATAACATCATGTGGATACCGTCTGATATTAGTAGCACCTCTTGGATCTAATAATGATTCCTCCCAAAATTCACGTAATCCCCCAAGACATAAATTGCCTGTAAATCCCCCTTGTGCTAATTGAATTGTAATATCAGTATCATAATTACCTGCAAATATAATTCTATCACTATTAGTATCTTTAATTACATGAAGACCTCTATCTGTCCCTCGTGGTTGCTCAGGATCTGCAGGAGCAGGAGCATTATTATTAATAAAAATAATTAATCTGCATTGTAAATAATTTTTTAAGGCTTCATTATCCAATCCAATTGTTGTGTTTCCGTTATATCCTGGTGATAATTCTAAATCTTCAAATGTTAGAGGAGGTAGTGGTCCACCAATTTGTTGTTCAATTCTATTTTTTCTTTCATTATTATTAAAATTATTAATAAACTCAGTTATTGAACTTGGCGGACCATCTACACCTTGTGTAAATAATAATCTCATTAGACTACGATACGGTCGACCCATAATTACATGCGTATGATTTACATAATCAGGATGAATACCTGGACGCTGAACACCTCCAGGATGATATGTTGCTACTATAACAGCCGTCGGCATAACTTCTATCTTATCTGCATATTTTTAGCACGTCAGGCCAACGCTCTGCTATCCATCTTAAAACCAATTTTGTACAACAGCTCTTGCAATCATATTTGCTCGTATTCACCAAAAATGAGATCCATTCCAGTCGGCTCAGTCCATAGATAAGTAAGGATTCACGCACCTTCTCTGCACCCAAATCGGCAAAAAGCCATTTTTCTATTTGCCGTAGGAGCTCTGCAGAACATGAGTTTCTAAATAGTGGTTGGCCATAGAAATAACATAATATGAAATACAGATCTCGCCCCTCTTTAGGACACCATTCAATTGGTGGAAAAGTGTCACCAACAGAGACGGCAGCAGGCGCATTCATCTGTGGGCCATTACATGCAAATCCAAAATCCACCAGCTTTATCTCATGCTCATACTTCACAGCCCAGCGCTTACCTAATAAGTCAATTTCCTTATTTTGCGTAGCAGGCACCATTGAAATCAATATATTATCACCCTTCAAGTCACGATGATTTAGCCCAAGTCGTTCTTCCAAGTAGCCCAAAGTCAATACAATCTGCGTAAAAATCTGAATGAACCATAGATCAAATGCTGCACCCTTCAATGCTCCAGTATTATATATGTACTGAAGGGCGTCATGAACTGATAGAACATTGATGAAAGGTCCCATCATAAATGATACCGTCCTTGAGCGCCGAAGAATACACTTCACTTCAGAAACACAGGAAGAAAGATTTATTTTAGCCAAACATTCTCTTGCCATTAGTTGAAGAACAGCCTCTGGAAGAAGATTTGTACCTTCCTTATAACCTCGCTTCTCATACATTAAAGTTCCATCTGAAGTAGTCCATTCAATTACAATACCCCATTTACCCTTCCTAACAATCTTACCACCAGTAAATTTTTCATCACCTAGATAGAAAGTTTGACGCTCACCGAATCCGGATTCGTGGCTAATCTCTTTAATGTGTTTAAGATCTAGCTTGATAGCATTAGTAATAGGCCCTTCAAAATCTATACCATATTTTTTGAGAGATATTTCCATAGTGTGCGCAACTAATTGTTTGCTTGATTTAAATATTTATCGGCTCAAATTAAATTTCTCTCGTAATAGTTTTGCAGCGATTGAATCAAATGGATTCTCTCCATCAGATAAGAAATAGGCAGCCATCTCATGTGGATGTTCGCAAACGGAGGGATCGCGTGAGCCGAAGAATTCTATCCATCCTTGCGGACAAACTGACGATGCAGATCCATCCTTTTTTGCAAAGATTAGTCCAACCTGCTGAAGATCGGCCTGATCGGGTTTTGAATAGACTGCTACAGGAATATATTCATCACGCCAAATGTAACATGGAGCCCTTATTGTATCTGGATTGAGTCGCCGGCGGCGCTCCACGTTGGGTGGCAGGGCCCCACTAAATGGCTTGAATCCCCATTTCTCTTCATAAAATCGGTTCCAATCTGCCTCATGTTCGCGCTGATGGAGATGAATACATTCATGTAAAAATGTTTCGCTAAACTTTGCGGAGCTGAGCGCTGATTCCGGAAACCAGATAGTATTTGGAGGCCTTGTATGTGGCAAACCATATTCAAAAAATCCAATCTTAATTGTATTTGATGGCCTCAAAGGTGCTGGGACAGCATCTAATGCAGCATTAGAGAGCGTAATAGCTCGCTCCTTTGTATATGGTTCAACTGGTTTTATATGTACTTTTGATAGCGCCTGTGAGTTTGTTGCCGATTCAGTACATTCCTTTATGTAACGATCAGTAGTTTCATTTAATGCCATCTGCTCATAGGCATCTTCCATTGAAAGTACTTCAATGCCTATAGCACGTTTGACCGTATCACTTATTGCATTTCCCATGATTCCTGATAATATAAACAAAAAATGTTTATATGATTTGGAATTTTATTTTTCTTCGGCCTTCTCGCCTTCGGCCTTCTCGCCTTCGGTCTTCTCGCCTTCGGTCTTCTCGCCTTCGGTCTTCTCGCCTTCGGTCTTCTCGCCTTCGGTCTTCGGTTCTTCGGTTACAGCAACTTTAGGATATTTTTCTTGAATATAATCACTTAAATATTTCAAATAACCCATTCTAGCCATATCTTTATCTGATTCAGGACCATCATCTAATTCATTAAATTCATCTTCAGGAATCTCTTCCCAGTGACAAGCCTCAATATTAGCCCAATCAGCATAAGATGAAATATCAAGATTCAATTTTGGTCCATAATGATCCAATAGTGTTGCAGCTACATCAAAGTAATTTGATTCAAATTCATCAATCATCCAGTCGGCATTATCAGGGCCGCAGAACAATGAAGATGTAGGAAACTCTGCCCCTTTTCTCAATAAATAATCAATAATTTCACAACCGCCAATAATAAAATCTCTTGCATAACGCTGACCATCATTTAGATAACAATCCACTATTTTATTTATTGCATCTTGTGATCTAATCCCATCAGGATCTTCAGGATTTGTTTCAAGCTTTTTTATAAAACGAACTACGATCTTTTTACATAGCCCACCATCCCTATCTAAGGCTTTTTCAAACTTTGGATATTCTTCACCAAAGTATTCTGTTGATAACATTTCTGTGTAAGCACACATAAAGTCATAGAAATCATTAAATGGATAATCTGACATTTTTGTTGTTGAGTGTATAATTTATTACAAAAAAAATTCAAATTTTTAATCATAATTTAATTATAATTTAATTATAATTTAATCTTATTTTTTACTCTTAGGACTGCTTTTGGGACTATTTGATGAACGACTACCTGTAGATGAAGAATCATCTGTAGATCTTAACTTCATGGCATCAATTAATTGTTGATTTTGCATATATTTTGTCATACGAGACTGTTTCTGGACCTTCTTAGGCGCATCAGTAGGAGTCTCAATTGTATTTGCCGCTGTTCGCCGCTTCTTTGGCTTTGCCTCTGGCGTATCTGTAATTTTTAATCCAAACATCTTTTTCATTACTCTCTTCTGTTCTAGAGCCGATGACTTCTGTAAAGCCGGCTCAAATAGAATTTTTTCTGCAACACATTCTCTGTGTTTTAATTGTGTCTCCATATCACATTCATCAAAATGTGCTGGCAGCATTGAATGCTTATAACCAGGCATCATTTCTAGTAATAGTCCAAACATTTGACTAATCGGTGCAGCTAATTGATGCTGAATATAATAAGCAGCATCAAGTTCAGTACCAGGATTAGCACGAACATATGCAGGTGTCTCAATCCGATCTCCCTGCTTCTTGGAAGCGGCTTGACCTGCAACCGGTTTAATAAATACATATCCAATACGATCACCTGCAGCTGGTGCAGTACCAGGATCACGGACAAACATCCGATCTGCCAACACTTTGTGGGCGATTCGGTCTGGATTCGCATATTCTGCTCGCAAGGATTTTGTAATAGTCAATAGACCGAGAGATGTATTACCTGATACCAGCTCTAAAGCCTGATCCTGTACATAGTTTGTCGCCTTTGCAACATCACTCTCGTCCAATATAATTTTCATAGCATTTCCGTAAATTTTCTTCACAATTGGCGCGCTATCTCGCCGTTTGAGTGCAATACCCATATACTTATAGACAAAGTCATCAGGGTTGGACTCATACATTTTACCTGCATATCTCTTCTTACTAAACATCAGCATTTGATCAAATACCTTATCAAACTCAAAGTCATGAGGTGCTTTCAAGGCATGTGTCACTAGGTGACCCGCCTCCGTTGTCAATTCAATCACCGCCTCACGGGCTGCGCGACCTTTCAGCCTCGCACCTGTCTCTGGATCACGTGGATTGAATTCAATAAATAGAGAATCAGTGTTATGCACCACTAGAGCACCTGGGCCTACAGCGAAATGATGATTCTCAGTTTCAAGATCATACACATATGCGTCACCTGGATGAGGTAGCTCACGTATAACCTTAATTGCTTGGGGATTTTTGCGCTGCTCTCCCCGCGTCATTGTTAATCTAAATACATCTAATTTTGATGCTCTATCATTAATACTAACTTGATATCCAAGTTTTCTTGCTAATAGATATAGTCCAGAACATACTTCCTTTCCTTTTTGATCAAAACGACAATAACCATTTTTATCCTTATCACCATCACCATTATAGAATCCCTCAAAGAAGGCTTCCGCAATATTATTTGGAGAATTTAAGATACAATCAGGGACTTTCTTTTCCCTGGCACTATTATAAAACATTTGCCTATATTTTGTGGCAATTTCTTTTGTTTTTTCTCCAGTTGGTACAAGTTTGAATACACCAGATGACTCAAGTGTATCCAAAATTTTTGTATCAAATGGACAGCGTCTTTGCGCTTCTTCCAATAAACCATAGTCTGATTTATTAATTGCCCAACTGGATTTTATTCCAGACGGACAATTATAGACATCACATGATCCGTCTGCTAAGAAGAATCCCATTAACCATGCCTCATCTTCTGTAACAGTTGTATTAGTCACCAATAATGCACTATGTTGTGCATGATTATGTAATAATTCTGTGCCAACCGCAACATCTGCAGGCCGACATTCTTTTCCATCTGGTAGAACCAGACTGTGATCCTCAGTAACATCTACAACACCAGTATGGGTCAAGATGCGAAAGAGTTTCTTCTCTGGATGCAAACGATGACGAATAATCTTATTAATCTTAGTCCATCCACGTTCTGTCCATACCTGGAGACCTGACCCGCTAAGATCAATAGCCTCCTTTGTATTATGATGTGTGGTCCAATCACCACCTATCTCATCAATTCTTATTGTTTTTGGGTAGTCTCCATCTCTGACAAAGAGTGTAGTATTACCAGTAACTGAATCTCCATACATAATATTTGCTTCACATAACACTTTCCGCTGATCATGGCCAATGAAATGGCTACGAGCAGAACAGCGAGGATTGCCAGAGTCGGGTCCGTAGAACCGTTCAATGACTGCCTTAGCAAACATGATTTGGAGTCGTCCATAGGCTGTTGTTGATGCAGCCAAGTCTTGTAGTCTCATTTTAAAGGTTCCCGAGCCGAGCTGACCATATAGAGAATTCGCAGTCAGCTTATACGCCAACTGTTCAGTATCTAACAAAATCACTCTCAAAGGATCGGTTTCCTTCGCAGCCTCATTCCGCTTCGCTTTACGAGCGGCAAGTAGCTTATTAATAATAATTGGCAAAGTACCTGCAGAATCCTGCGCATACCTACAAATCCGATTACCTACTTTGATTTTACGTGGGTTCTTACGTTTATCCTCGGGATCAGGAACAAGCAGATCAAACTTAATATCAGTGTAATCTACATCTTCTAGTCCATCAAATTCTCCAGAACCCCATACATGACGGATCAAATATCCGTTATCATCAAAGTCCTTAGTCCATACTAGTGTATCATGTGAGATGTTCTCTGACACGATCGTTGATGGATATAGGGACGCAAAGTCGCCGACCCCGATGGGCGAACGACTGTAAAATGCAGGAATAGGGTCTAAGACAATAGCCCCTTCATAGCTCGCATCACCTGCTCCCCGTTGTGATGGGGATGGCAATGTTAATATACATTTATTCAGTTCCAAACATTCTTTTGCAATGAGTGATTCAATCTTGATGCCCTGGCCGCGTGTAAAGATATAACGTACGGGGACAGAGCAAACATTGGCCATCGCCATTGCATTCATAAAAGTCTCAAGCTTCTTATATAGTTCTAAAACTAGATCACAATCTTGAATACAGTATTTTGCCACCTTGGCACGATCTGCTGAAGTCCCACAATGGAACTTGAAGATCTCCGCCGGCGACACATCATCCTTCACAATCACCCATTTTTCCGCATCCGCTTTAATGGATGTGAATTCATCTGGATCATCTGAAGACCATTTTACAGTGATTTTGTTGCCTGCGACAGCAACCACCTCTAATTTTTCCGTAATTGCCTCATCACTTTCATCAAGTAACTTGAGCGCACGGCCTACACGAATATCCTTAATAGCACCCTTGAGTGTAAGCTCTAAGGTATCTGCCAGCGGCTCATCCGCAACTGAAATCAAAGATCCAGACATGAGCCCCATTGCTACATCATCCAATTTATAGGATGCCAAATTCATTGTTCGTTTTACATAATGATATAAATCTATTTGCAAGCGGCCTTGGACAGACCACATATACAAGTAATTATCACCTAGAGCAGAAGAGGACAAGAATGATTCTTCACAGCGCATTATACCGCCAGATTGACTTAGACGGTTAAATGACTGAAAGCTGACATCATTCTCTATTCCTAGTTCTTCCGCTCGTTCCCATAAGTATTTTTCATCAAAACCAAAGACGTTATAACCAATCAAGATATCAGGATCTAAATGCTCTATCCACTGGAACCACTTCGTCAGCATCTTTGCTTCAGTTGGTGCCTGATGGACTATTACCCCATCAATAGGATCACATGATGGATAGACAAACATATGTCTCTCTGTCACTGACCCATTGATGGCCACTACCGCTCCTACCTGGATGATTGGATCACCACTGATAGGAAAGCGTGTGCCGAGCAATGAGTTGAGAGTAGCTGACAACTTCTCTACAGCTTCATCACGATCGGGATTTTGAGCTCTTAGATTCTTTTCTATTGCGGCGAAGACTTGTGCCTTATACATGCCGGTCTTGAAGACGGCGCGTGCATCTGGTGGTAAGTCATACTTGCAAATAATCGGTGCCATCTGACTAGCATCGGCGGCCTGAACATCCTTGTTAGGACCCCAGACCATTGCGGCCTCAATTAGTTCAACAGCTTGTTCGCCAGTTTCGGCGTGGGCATATAGATCTTTGGCAACCTTTTTGAATGTCTTCTTGGCTAGAGGGAAATCTCCTGAAGAGGAGAAACACTCTATATCCCAGCTAACAGTAATAAAAGGTGCGGCAGCTGCTGGTGCAGCGGCGGGTAATACATCAGTGTATTTACAACGAATTTCTGCGACACCATCAGCAATTAGATCGTCCATCACAATATCCTTGATTTGTACCCAACCGCAAGGCTGGATATTTTGTGTGTGAAGGAAACGGAGCATAGGATCTAAATTTGATTCATAGACAGCAGGTACCGATTTCCATAAATTTCCGATGGGAGCTTTGATGGCTGGTTGATTCTGCTTGTCTAAGAATAGTTGGCGTAGTGTGTAGAAATGGCGCATAGATTTGACAGTGAGTTTAATAAAAGGGAAGTTCTGATGATTGGTAAAACCGTAGAACTTTTCTCTGAACTCTAGATCTAGTTTTACATGACGAGCAAATTGACAATAACGTTGGATATATTCTCCAAGTTGTCTTGTCGCTGTTTTAAGACTAGCATTGGGCAAATTAGGCGCTTCAATATAGAAGTAGGGACAGAAGCCTTCAACATCAACACGAATATTAATGCCGCCGACGGTTCTGCCGAAGAGGTGTATTAGTAGTTCTGATCTTGTCTCTGCTGATTTTTGCTGTTTGCCTTTGCGATGACGTCTAAAATCGTCTTCACCATCGGCATCGGCATCATCTCCTGAGTCGTATTCAACTTCTATTGCTTCTTCATTCTCACTCACGACTACTTCGTCACGAGGGAGAATGTCTAATATATGAAATACTAGGTCTTCAGACATCTAATTGTTATTTCTTATTGTGACTAAAAATCCTCAATTTTTGTCACAATCAGTCCAAATATCTTTTTCAATTTGAGATCTTAACTGAGAATATTGAGGATGATCCTTATAAAATAAATCAATATGTCGTAAAATTAAAGTTTGTTGTGGTTCATAATAAGTTAATTTATATGGCGCATAATATATTCTGGATGGTCCATACTTTTCATACAAGTTGCCTGTAAAAACTGCATCTTCGCATCCAATTACTGGCCCTGCTTCATTAAATTGTAAAGAATTAAATGCCTCGCGCCTTATTGTTACATGCCCATTATGAATATCTTGTACCGATTCGTCTATTGGTTTTAGTCGGGCATACATGTTATTACCAGCTTTAATATTATATTCAATAGAAAATACATTATTTTTAAAATCACTAAAACTATAATAATATGGTACAGCATTTTTTGATCCTAATTGAAATTGATGTATCATTGTTGTAGCATCTGTATGCTGAGTGAAACATTCCTCAATACATTCTATGCGTTGTGGATGCATTACATCATCAGCATCAAAGAATGAAATTATGTCTGTTTTCAAAGTAGATGCAGCAATATTTCGGTTTTCAGATCCACTTTTTATGCCTGTATGTGTAATAATTTGTAAAGGAAATGTATAATCATTTGGCTTGTACGGTATATCTGATTCTAAAGATTCTGAACAACTCACAATAACCTGTTCTGGTTTTCTTGTCTGATTTTCTATTGAATCTAATACCCTTTTTAATAAATTTATATGTTTTATAAAACAAGGTATGGCTATACCAATGGTTAGTTTGGCTGACATTATTGGATTCTATTTTTATGTATCATAAGTCTCTAAGCTTTTGAACCGCTATATGTATTTAAAATATCAAAAAGTCCTCTAGAACCTCCATTCATATTGATCTCTAGGGCAGTTTCATTCATAGATTCAGCTTCAGGTGGCTCAATTGAACCAATGCTTTCAGTATTTTCATTTAGGCTATTTAATTCCATAGGCTCAGACATATTGCTATTCATGATGTTATTAAATGATTTAGCTTTACCTTTACCTTTACCTTTTGACTTATTAGTATTATTTGTACTATTGTTATTGCTGTTATTGTAATTATTGCTATTATTGTTGTTACGAGCTTCACGAATAATATTGAGTTCTTCATTCAGGTTATTAAGATTGGTTCCGGGAGGTGGAGGTGATGAAAGATTGGATGCGTTAGAAAGAAGCTTGGAGAGTGCAGATTTTTCACGGCTTGGCACATTAACTGCAATATTCTGCTTAGTATTGACTACAGCAACAGTGGGATAACCTTCAACCTTCAGCGAATTATTGAGTGGGCTGGCATTGAAGACATCATCACGAATACTGATCATAGGAACATTCCGACTGGGGAGATTTGTGAGTGACTTCCATTCAGGCTTGAAATGCTGGCAATGACCGCACCAATCGGCATATACTAGAACCATGATTACAGGATGATCTTTGAGAATCTTCTTCAGACTTCCCATTTGTCCGATATTTGTCACTTCCAAAGATGGAACTCTTGGAGTGCTGCTGCTGCTGCGCCTCCTCATTGACTTTTTGAAACTCTTCTTGGATCTCTTCTTTGTTTTAGCTGAGGCCATTCTATTTATTGTCAAGAATATTAGATGGATCTCCTCATTCTTGGTATAATCATTCTTGGTCTTGTTTATTACTATATCAGTAGTCGCCAGTATTTAGTCAAAGAGGGCTATGGACCTTATGTCAGCTGGCCCGGTGGTGTTATGAGCCCTCCGCCATATGGAACGCGTGAAAATCCTTGCCCTTATTGCAAGCGTGCTGAATGCCCATATGGAAAGATTGCTTATTGTCCCTTCCAGCGTACTGGTCTATGCCCTTTTAGATCAGTGGACGACTAGGCAACTGTAAATATAAAAATATAATAGCCAAATAGAATGCGTGACATTATTGCCGGCCTACTTTTACTTGTTATCCTGGGGGGGAGTTGCACTCCCCCTCACCCCCTAGCTTGATCTATGGGCTTAATTTTATTTCTAAAAATTATAAAACACGTTTTAATAATTTTATCTATATTAATTATAATAGAATGCGTGACATTATTGCCGGCCTACTTTTACTTGTTATCCTCTGCATGCTTTATTATTGGATGATAACGATGCCTTATCCTGTTCGCGAGTATTATTTAAATTACAATAATCAATACAATTTGCGAAATTAGGAGAAAATAAGGCTATCGCCTAGGCGGTTTAATGTAGGACTCATCAACATAAGGCAAGGGGGTAAGGGGGACCTCAACCCCAATCAAAGATTGGGGTTTCGGACTCAGAGCCAGGCTTTGCCTGGCGAGGACAGCATGTCCCCCTAACGATGCCTTATCCTGTTTGCGAGTATTACTTGAATTATAATAATCAATACAATTTGCGGAATTAGGTAAAGCAGCCTATTTTTTTACGCAGGGTTAAACACAACAAATAAAGCGAGTAGAAGTAGAATGAAGATCAGAATCTCTGGGAATATAATATTATTTGCAGTGGGTCTAGTAATATTAGGATATTTCTTCATGTTTTTGAAGAGCAAACAATATTTGAAGATGGAATTATTTGAGAATGTTGTCAGACAAGGAATTACACCTCTAAAAACTGGTGATTCAATTCCGGTGACACAGGATGCCGGCGCAGATCCTTGGACTAAGCCCTATACTACCGACCGAATCATGAAGGTTGATGACTATGATCATGATATTGTTCGTATGAATGAAGGTGATCGTGAATATAGTGATGCAGAAATTAATGCAAAAACAGTTCAGCGCCCCTTTGATTGGCCCGGTCTTCCTCCTTCCGCTGCAAAGTTCCAGACTATGCAGGCACAATGGATGGTAGATATCAATCGCGCCGAGCCTGCGAAGGTCAGCATTTACAAGGATATAGAGGGATTCTCTGTTTTACCACCAGACTATGATAAGATGGAGGCTGATGAGCAGAAATTGTTGAAGACCTATGTTCCGGCCTGCTCAAAGGATCTTAAATATGATATTGATGATGCGAAGGAGCTTATTAATAAGATTTATGCTAAACGTGGTCAGATTCCAATGATTGATGTTCGTGATGATGGAGTATATGAAGTATATGAGACGAAGGAGTCTAATCCTAAGATCATATATGATGATGAGGCAGAGGCTGCAACAGTTCGTGCCTCTCCAGCAGATTTTGATTCAGCCACATTCACTGTTCCTCAGGCAGCTACTGATATTGCTGCAGGTCTAGATCCTTTCTTTGAGCCTGGTGATAGGACTCGTGATGGACGTAGCAATTATAATACCTGGACACCTGGATTAGAGAGGGCATTTGCGCCAAATTTACCTAGAGCAAATTGGTATTAATGGGGAACAGCCTGTTCCCCACACCCCTTCCTCTGGGGAATAGCATGGTCTCTACACCCCTTCCTCTTAAAAATAGCCTAAAGCATTCTATATATGAATAATTGGGCAGTACATGCGGATGGGTTCTAGTGCTGGTAGAACTGGAGTGCATGATCCGGATGTGGATGAGTTCCGTGCATTTCCTGCTGATATTGTCCCATAGCCTCCTTAGCTCAGGGGTAGAGCGTTTCACTTGTAATGAAAAGGCCGTCGGTTCAATTCCGATAGGGGGCACCATGGTCCTGTCGTGCTAATGGTTAAGCCGCAGTTCTTATAAAGCTGTAATTGTGGGTTCGAGTCCCACCAGGACCAAACGGAGAAATCCAACATTGATCTAATCTTATTAGTTCAATATTGGATATTTACCAAACTTACTATCAAAAACTGATCTAATATTATTGGCTCAGCTAAGAAAACTCCTATAAATAGATGTCATATCCAAGAGAAGGAGGTGGAGCTGGTTATTATGCTGAATTATCTAATGCACGAATCCCTAATAATGCTGAAGAATCTGAATATTTCTCTCCTGACAGTATATTTTTATTAGCAGGTCACGGGTATTACAATCCCGGTCCTAGATATGCTCTTAAACAAAATGAATTTTATTCATCTGTTGCAACATGTGGTGAATCTACTTTTGTAAATGATTTAGATTTCTTATTATTTGGATTGTATAATCAACAAATAAAAATCCCAAAATCTAATTCTGATACATTTTACACATTAAATTATCCTAATAGCCCATTTATTGAATCTAGAGTTGCAAATATACTTTTTTCTACACATGAACCATCACCTCAAAATATTAAAATTGTAAAACATGGCTATAAAATGTATGTACCTTTTTCCAAATCTAAGAAAACACATACAATTACTAATGACTTTTATAGATTTATATCTGATATGGATATTAAACAACAAATGTTAGTTATTAAAAATTTTCAAGATAAAACACAAGCAATAAAACTTGATGTTCCAGATTCATTTAATTTTGGTGGTATGGAATATAAAAGAGATGATTTTGGTGAATTCCAATTAAGAGAAATTTCAATAAGCGGTGTTTTACATTCAGCAATGTCTTTAACGGAGGAATTTATTGAACAAATTACAGATCTCAAAAAAAAATCAGATGAAATTGAAAGTATATTTTTAGATAAGCCGATTAAAAAGAAACCAATAATATTTGGTCAATCTAGTAAATATGGCGGATATGACCCCAAAGCATTTACTCTTAATATACTTTTATCAGAATATAGTTTTAATAGTAATTTTTTTACTGACTATAGTCAAAGTGATCCATTACTTGAATATAATAAACAAGCAGTTTTAATTTTATCATCACTTTCATACTATCCTTTAGAAAAGTTTTTAGAAAATGGATTAAATTCTACCTTTCTTGATGTATATCAGGCTACAAGGAAAATTAGTGAAATTTATAAATATATTCAATCAACTAGAAAAGGCAATAAGCCTATAATTATTATTAATCCATTATGTAGAAATTATTTTGGAAGTAATGTTAATACACGTATTGAAGAGTCAAATGAAGAGACAGATCCTCTTTCTGTTCATCCTGCTGGTCCTCGCTATGCACGAATGAGAAATAAAACAAGAAAAAATGTTGCCAACTGTAAATCACATTTAACAAAGAAAAATAAAATCAGGTGTGCATGGCGCAAAGGATTGAAACAAAGATTTAGATATTCAAGAAAACAAAATTTAAATGCCAATAAAATTGCTAATTTTACAAATCTTAAAAATATAAATGCAAATAATTGGCAAAAACAGATTAATAGTCTTCCTGAAGGATATGTTGAGGATATGAACAATTCCGTATTTAATTTTCCATCAGTAAATTTTAATAATAATGTAGCTACTTTAGTACCTAATGAACCTCCTGTAGCAATAAATGAAGCTACCTTAGTGCCAAAATCAAAATAATAATACTAATATTTCAACAAAATTATACCCATATCGGCATTATGGTAAATATTTTTAATGTAAAATTTATACTAATTACATGTCAAAGCAGTCTAAAACATAATAAAATATATTATAGTATATTATATTATGCCAAATGAAGTCTATAATTATGTTCGCATTAGTGGCGCAAATGAAGAGTTAAAAAACCATTTTTTAACAGTTCCTTTTGCACCTGAATCATATTTTCAAGAGCCACAACCAAATGGTCGTGATGACTCAGTTCTTCTTGAATGGCGCCGCGTCGGATTCGGCTCTGAACGATTCTATGATAATGGATCTTTGACACGGAGACCACAGCTGAGTTATTCTAATGGCTATATTCAGGGCTTTTTTCAGACCTCTTGGACTGCACCTATACAATTTTATGAAGTTTTAAAGGAAAAATATCCACAAATCACAATTTACTATGAATATACTGATTTCTATATGGGCTTCTGTGGATATGGTTCTGTTCCAGGAGAGCCAACACAACTTGTTTGGAATAATCCTGAAGAATTGGCTACAATTAAACAGAGTTATAATTGGTATATGGCTCCATGGGATCCTCATTTTGATTTTGCAGCTGCTGCCGCCCAGCAGATAACCTAGAAACCGAAGAAATTACTGCAGAAAAAACACCACCACGGACAACTCTTTTCCTCTCTGTCCTTATATTCATCATGATGTTTCTCTGGTGCTACTGGTATTGTGGTGACACCATAGGCCATATTTTCATAGACTTTAGCATTTCCAGTGTCCATTTACTATTGTAATTCTATATTATACTATAACAATAGTCTAAAGTTGAGGCAATTCCTATATCAGATATAATGGCTTCTCCTGCAGCTGCAACTCTTATTATTGATAATCGTGAAACAGCCCTACATGCTGCATTAACTACTCCTCATCAGCTGCAACAACTCCATGTCGGGGACATACATATTGGCCTTAATTCAGAGCAGAAGGGTCCTGCACTGATCCTTGAGCGTAAAACCTTCGCCGACTTCCAGTCTTCCATTATGGATGGACGCTACAGAGAACAGCGAGGACGTCTATTGGCAGCTGCACAAGAGTTAGGATCTCGTGTTGCATATGTCCTGGAAGGCTCACCTTCCGCCCTTCGTGGAACTATGACAGAAGCATCTATTTTGAAGCTTGTCAGTCGCCTTCAGTTCAAACATGGTATTCCTGTCTTCAAGACTGCTTCAGTAGCTGCCACTGCAGATCTTGTAGAAATCCTTTTTAGCCAATGGACCGATGATCCTTCTGCCTTCGTAGCAGAGTCCGCAGCACAGAGAGCCGCTGATGGAATTCATGTAGTGAAACGACAGAATACTGAGGACCCTGGTGTCTTCGGTACATCACTTCTATGCCTGGTTCCAGGTGTTTCAGTCCGTATTGCTGAAGCATGGCTGGCTTCTTGTGGCTCTGCGGGCGCTGTTCTTCGGGCAGATCAAAAGACTCTTGCTGATATTAAGGTCGGTGCGCGCCGTGTAGGTGATGCCGTTGCTGGGCGTGCAATTGGTATTTGGACTGCTGCAAGTCTAAGACCGCAGGGCTTAGAAGCCTAAAAAATTCTTCGGGGTCTGGCTCGGAGCCGGCGTAGATTGTAGTCCTGGACGCTCAATTGCATTTAAAAATCCAGATGGCGGCTGATAATCCATTGCCGATAACGGCTCGGTCCTTGATCCACCGTCCATCTTATAGATATTTATTGCATCTGTACTTGCAACTCCTTGTGACTTCTTCAGCGCAGATTTCTTCGGCTGTCCATGGCCAGGTTGCCCCCGCTTCGTCTCCGCTGGCGGTGCAGGCGTTGTCGCTATCATCGCCTGTGCAATTGGACTATCATTGACTACATAGTCTTTTTCATAGTGTGTCCAGCTAATTTCCAGCATATTTGGATAAGTAAATGCTACCTGGAATCCATTGTTGCGAAGCTGGAATACAATATAAATAACACAATCTTTCAAATCTAAACGGGGAACTCCAAGAATAAATGGTGGAATAGTATAAATAATACTTGTTGGATGTGTAGGCATAGAGGAAAAAACCTTAATGCGATGATAGATCTGCTCCAGGAGCTTATTATATGCCTTCAGACGTGCCGTATCTCGTGATTGACGCCCTCTATACAAGTCTGAAATCTGCAATGTTGGTATCTCTATTGTATCCTGTTGCTGGCGGCCTGACATCTAGACATAAATACTATTATAGTATTTGAAAAAATACATAGGAACCTTCAAGAAAAATTGAATATTTAATATTATATTATCAAATACTATAATATTATGTTACAGAGACCTGCTTTCTTTAGTCCTTTACCAGGGCCTAAGCCTATGGCTTTGCCTATGCCTATACCTATGCCTATGCCTATGCCTATGCCTATGCCTATACCTATGCCTATGCCTATGCCTATGCCTATGCCTATGCCTATGCCTATAGAGCTACCAGACATTTCAAAGCTTCAGATAAGTGTCTCTGCGCAAAATAAGACATAAAAGTAAATATATTTTTATTAGTAAATCGGTCCATATGCGTCTTCCACGTACAATAGTTCTTGGAGGTGGTGGTGTGAAAGCAATAGCACATATTGGTGCTCTTCATGCATTAGCGATGAAAAACCATCTACGCCTTGTAAAAAAATTCGTCGGACTATCTGCTGGTTCTCTCGTTGCCTTCGGTATGTGTCTCGGCTATACTATTGGGGCGCTAAAAGATATCTGTGAGCGATTTGACTTCGCTGTTCTTCAGGAACCTGCACCCGATGGCTTTCTCTCTTTCATTGACAACTATGGAATTGATACCGGTGAAAAGTTAGTACGTTTTCTTCAAGCACTTCTGACAATTAAAGGATATCCTGCAGATCTAACCTTTGAAGGACTGAAGGCAATGAAGGGTCCCTACGCTCTGGAAGTAGTTGCTAGCAATTTGACTTCGGGTCTTCCAGTAATCTTCTCCGCTACGAAGACACCTGAAGTGAAGATCGTTGATGCTCTCCGTGCTTCCATGTCTCTGCCCTTCTACTTCTGGCCAGTTCATATAGGTGATTCGTTACTTGTTGATGGAGGTGTCCATGGTCTTTATCCTATGAACCTATTGACGCCCGAAGAACAGAAGGAAGCACTAGGAATTATCTTGCTACAATCAATTGGTACTTGGAATAAGTTTGATGGACCAGATGCCTTCATCCTTCGGCTCTATGAAATTACTTCGCAGTCAAAAAGTGTGCTGCTCTATGAGCGCTATAAAGATAATACTATTCGTATTACAACTCCGCCGATTAGTTCATTAAAGTTTGGACTAAGCACCGAAGAACGGAAGAAACTGTTTGACGCCGGATTGAAGGCAGTTGATAATTACATTAAAGATCATAGTGAGTCTGTCAGAGCAGCGAAGAAACGCCGAGCATCTATTTAGTTGCTTGATAGGAACTTGACGATCTCTGCAGTTTCACGGGGGCCAGAATACTCCTCAACACCAGATCCATTCTTGAAGAAGAATGTAGGGAAACCCTTGACCTTAGGGAGTTGTCCGAGAACAGGGCTGCCGCTCTCACCATCAATAAGCTCAATACCGATATTCTTGCCCTTAAGGACCTTGCCGGCGGCTACATCATCACGGAGCTGCTGCATGGCAGGCTTGACGGCCTGGCAGTGGGGGCACCAGTCGGCATAGACCATGTAAAAGACCTTGTCGGCGGATGAGGTGAAGCCCTCAGGACCCCAGACAGGTACAGTGTAATAGATGGAAATGGCGGCTAAAATAGCAATAGTGCCGATCATGAATAAGATATTCTTATTGATGCGAGGGAGCTTCATTTTCTACTAGTGCGGCGCTTTTTATTACGAGTAGCTCTACGAGCTTTGCGAGTCTTTCTAGAGCGGCGACCACCCTTCTTCTTCAGCTTCTCTGAAAAGAAAAAATCAATAAATGCTGGTTTAGGATCATTAAGCTCCTGATACTTTTTTGAAACTCGTCTGTATTCTGCAGGATCATTCCTTAATGCACGCTTGAATAGATCAGCACGGCTAAGAGGCGCAGTGGATTTTATGTTGGCGCCCTTGCGAGTCGGAATGTTATTATTTTCCATCATTTCCAATTCAGGCTTCACATGCTCCACATAAAAATCATCCTCCTCCCAAAACTCCTTTAAAGGTCCAACATTGATATTATTTTTGCGACCACGACCCTTTTCGGCACGCAACTGCTCATAATAGTTGTTGTAGCCGATGAAGTCGGACAGATCTTCATTGTTGTTGCCATGCGCATTGACAAACGTATTGTTCATTTCTATTAATTGCTTCTATTTCTTCTTTGTCTGGCACGGCGAAGAGTGTTATTACCACCTCTTTGTTCTTTAGCATCCTTAATTCTACGATTATTCATCACATTTGTAAATGCTCTTTTAATATTGTCAGGTAATCCATTAAATTGTTTGTCAGTTAAATATTTATTATAACGTGTAATATTGTAGTAATCTTTATTATTCATATCATTAAAAAAGTTATATAGTAATGTCCAATCTTTTCTAGTTGTATTTAATGCACCAGAAGTTCTTCCAGTGTAACTATCATAGGTTTTTTTTACCATATCCCAAATATTATCCTTACCATTATATAATTTAACACCTGGATTAGAAGGTTCAGGCGTAATAGGATCTGTTTTGATAACTGTAGAAACTGCCTCAACAGGTGTTGCCTCTTTTTCTATAGGAGCCTCTTCTCCTACAGGAGTAACCTTTTCCACAGTCTCTTCAACAGGAGCAGCTTCTTCTATTACAGGAGAAGCCTCCACAGGAGTTGGTGGTGTAACAGATTTGGTAGGGGCTGGAGTTTCAGGAGTAGGGGCTGGAGTTTCAGGTACAGGTGTAGCAGTTGTACTAGGAATTTCTGGCTCACGAGTTAATTCTTCAAAAATATTTGTTACAGTCTCAGCAGGAGGTTCATATCCATCTGCAATAAACTTTTTATTATCTTTATCATATATTATTGTATATTGTTTATCATTAATATTCATTTTATAGGGTCCTAATAGTTTCTTAATAGATCCATTTTTATTTCTAAAGACATAATTAACAGATCCATCGTCATTTATATTATAATTATCTTTCCTAATTTGTATCACAATATTCTTATCATCCATTACAATATCAAGATTATCTTCTTTGGTTCTAAAATAAATTGCCAAATCAGGTTCTTCATCAATAGCTTCAGCACTTATTATAGTTGGTTCAGGATTTGATATAGCAGTACCTGTAGAATTACTCAAATTTGGTGTAATTACTTCAATAGACGCTGTTTTAGGAGGAAGAGTAGTAATTCCTAATGTAGATACAGGAACAATAAGTGGTTCTGCTTCATCAGGCTCAGGAATCTCTTCAGTACTTTTAACATCTTTACCGAAGATAAAGCGAATGAAGTGGCCATCCATAAATTCTTGTCCTTTTATTTTATTTTTCTTCGTAGCCACATATTTATTTCCAGTCAAATCCTTTTTATTTTTAACAAAAATAATCATATGACATGTTGAATTTGCAATTTCACTAGGTTGATCAGAAAGATCAATATTATAATAAATTGTATTACTAATCGCTACATCTTTATCACTAGAAGGCAATGGAACAATTTTTCCCGCATTTTTATTTGCAAGTACATCTTTTAATCTCAGAGCATATTGTTCATATATAGGCTTAGATCCAAGACCCAAAAATCCAGACGTCTTCATATCATTATGAACTTCTACAAATCCTTCAGAATTAGTAATTTTACTAATATAATATTTATATGCAATATCACGAACATTTGGTTTAATAACTGAATTAGGTAAAGTAACATCAACAATTGTAGCATCAAATAATGGTATCATTAAAGCACTAATTAATTGTTTATTAATATGTTTGAAAGCCTCTTGATTAGTAGGTTGCAGAAGAAGTGTTAATGGAACACCGACAGTAAGGCCATCTTTATATGTATCCCATAAATTAAGAGTATTTTGATCAGTAGGTTTAATTGGTATAAAAGACTCAGCATCCTCATCTGCAATTTTCTCAATAAGAACTGTATTTTGGTTAGGATCAACAACAAGTGTATTACCAACAATATCAAGACCTTCTATTGCAGCATTTATATCTTTAATAGAATTATAAGTTTTATAAACACCTGATGCATCAGGTAGTGTTCCACCAACAATTACTGTCTTAATTGTAAGATCTTTTGTATTTTCTGGCTGTTTATCAGGCTCTATTTCTTCAGGCACATTTGTCAAAGTAACTTCAGGAACAAAAATATATTTGCCATTAATAAGTTTAACATAGCCTTTAACACCGCCAATATTTGTTATATAATAACGATTTAATCCATGTAAAACAAAGAATTCACTATCCACTTTATTTATTGATGGAGGGATACGGGCTTCAATTATTTCTACCTGAGACTTACCCTTTTCTTTTTTAAAAATTTTTTTTTTAACAACGGATCCATCATCATAATATACTCTATCATCGGTTGGTCTAATTGGTTCAGGTGCAGCCTCTTCAGGTGGTGCAGATGAAATAACAGGTGGCGCTGTGACTGGTGGTTCTACAGAATCTTTGAATTTTCTAATTAATCCTGTAGGTGTTTTATTAAGAACACTAGTATATATAATTACATATTTATCTTTCTCAATTGTAATAAGACCTGAACCACCTTGTGCTAAATCTTTTACCACAATTTTCTTGCCATCTTCACCTATTAATATATTATTATCATCTACACCAATATTTTTTGGTAATGCAATTGACGTTTTACTTCCATCTCCTCGGTATATAGCAGTATCTATTGGTCTTGTAATTGTAGTTGGCGCAAATGCAGGCGCAGATGTCAATGGCACCTTAATACCAGCATCCTTTGCAACCTCCTCAGCGATATTTTGTCCAGCAGTACCTGTACGAGGTAAAGAGCTAATTAGATTTGTAGCCTCTCCAATAGTCAAGGTCTTACCTGTTTTTACAGATCCCAATGCCATTGCAAGCTTACTCAGATCATTCGTCTCATCCATCTGTTGGCGTAACTTAGAGATACAGATCTTCAGACCTCCAGGACTGATCTTCAAATCAGTGTAGGCCTTGATCATATCACTCACAGACATTTTACTATCATCTTTTTCAAGTTGTACAAGGAGATTTTCCATTGGACCACAATCAAAGCCCTGAGCCTGGAGCTGTGTCAAACGATTACGCATACCATCTTCAATCATCTTGTTGAGAATTGTAATAATGTATTGCAGCTTTTGTTCCAAATGTGCAGTAACCATAAGACCACCAGTGGCCTCATCTCGCTTCAAAAGCTTATTGGCTTGCTCACGTCTAAAGGCCTCCTCAGATGCAGGCCTACTGAAACGACCACATTGTCCTTCCTGCAGGAATTCATCCAATTTATTGTAAATGTCCTGTAGCTGACCACGACGCAATGATGAACGATTCTGCAACTGGATCTCTGTCTTCAATGTAACCATGCGATACATGATATGATTACAGATCAAATGATATGCTGGCATATTACTAATCTTATCATATCCAGCAACAGGATTGCCTCCAGAACTATCAGGAAAGACTGAATAAAATGCCTTAATAATAAGAGGAATATCAACCTTATAATTAGGATTGATACCATAGTTTGTTACAAAACTAACAAGACCTGGGGCAGTGCCCTTCAAGTCTGTGGCCTTATTTAAATCATAGCGATCACCGAAGATATTTAGTGTTTGGTTGATCGCTGTTTCAGAAATAGGATCTGCTTCCTTGATCTTATCACGAATATTCGTATTCAAATTACGTCTAAGACCCTTTATCTCTTCCTTTGTTACTTCAGGAACTTCTGGTGCTGCCGCTTCTGGTATTTTCACTTCTGGTGCTGCCGCTTCTGGTACTGTCGCCTCTGGTGCTGCAGCCTTTGCAGCAGCCTCTTCGGTCTTTTTTTCCTCTTGAACAGGCTCTTGTACAACAGGAGCTACTGTAGCAGGTGCCTCTACAGGTACGGGCACAACAGGAGCTTCTGTAGCAGGTGCAACAACAGGAGCTTCTGTAGCAGGTGCAACAACAGGAGCTTCTGTAGCAGGTGCAACAACAGGAGCTGGATCTCCTGTTGCTTCTGTTTTTGTTACCGTTACTGCAGGAGCAACTGCAGGAGTATTATCCTTTGTCCTAATCGTTGGATCAGCAGTAGATGACATCTATAATTCTATTATAATTATATTTAGGCGTTACACACATGGTCCTCGCCAGAACCTTGTTCTGGCTTGGAGAGCCGACTCTGTCTGCAATCCTCGCTAGGCAAAGCCTAGCTCAGAGTCCACAATCACAATCTCCGATTGGGGTTGTGGTCTTAAAAACTGATTGCAAAATAAGATTAGTTAGCACCCAAATGCAATCTATACAAAAGGTCTTTAATCCTTGGAATCTCAATAACAAAGAGATCCAGCTAAATGATGTTCATCACATTCTACGTCGCTATGGTTGGCGCGGTAGAGTGAGATATTTGCACCTTTTCCAGCAATGTTGTGTGCATAAATCATATGTTGATCGTCCCGATATCTGGGCTGTTAATTCAGAGACCGGAAAGCCCTTACCTATGGTTGAGCGACCTGCTGCATGTCTCCCCCTGCGTCCAGCTGATAATGAGGAACTAGAATATCTCGGCGATAGTATCCTCGGCTGTATTGTTGCCACCTATCTGGTCCGTCGCTATCCAGGCCAAGGTGAAGGATTTCAGACACGTATGAGAACCCGTATTGTAAATAATAGAAAGCTTGGAGGACTTGCACGTGATGCTGGCCTTGCTCCTTGGATGATTATGAGTCGGCACGTAGAGGATGTATGTAATGGTCGTAAAAATCTCCGAATGCTCGGATCTATGTTGGAGGCATGGATCGGCGCACTCTATTCACAAGAAGATGAACCTGGTCGTGGATTCCAGGTCTGTTATGACTGGATCACTAATCTGATTGAATCACATATTGACCTTGCACAGCTGATCCATGATGATACGAATTACAAGGATCAGCTTTTGCGATATTTCCAGGCGAATTACCGTGTGCCGCCGAAATATGTTGAGGTTTCGGCTGAAGGACCTACACATGATAGGATCTTCACAATGGGTGTGCTTGATATTAACGGAAATGTGCTGGCACAGGCCATTTCCAGAAATATTAAGGATGCTGAACAAGAGGCGAGTCGTTTGGCTCTAATTAAGTTGGAATCTGCTGATGATGCTGCATCTGAGTAATTAGATCGCAGTTCCAAATAGTAGATTCTTGCGATTTATAACATTCCAGTTATTCATATTGTTATTTCTTCTTCTGCGAGGAGTTGCATTTAATGAAACATTTGTCCAATTTGCTGGTAATTGCGAAGATGATTGATTAGCCATAGGCATAGCAGTAGGTGCAATCATAGGCTTAGGTTCAGGTGGTGGAACTGCAACTTTTGGAGCGGTAGCTGGAGCTGTCGCTGTAGGCTCGCTAATACTAAAAAGGCCCTTAACCTTATCAGTGAGTCCAGAATACCATGAACCACCACTTTGTGGTGTTTGGCCCATAAGGGCTGAACCGCCGCTTTGCGGCGTTTGGTCCAAAAGGCCTGAACCACCTCTTTGTCTCATAGTTCGTTGCCTATGGCGGCGCCTGTGTCGCCGCTTCCTCATAGTTTTACGTGCCATTTGTTAATAGAGTGTATTTTTATTCACTACAACCCAATTATTATTAGCACCGGAATTATTTGGTGGCATAGGAGGGACATAATTATTATTTTTATTCATATTTACATTTGACAAACTAGACTGACGACTCATTGGTAGAGGTGGTAAAGGAGCAATAGGCACAGGCTCAGGCTCCTGCTTGGATCCAAAGATCCGACCAACACGATTCTTCAATGTATTGAAAAACCCAGCGCCTCTTTGTTTTCTGCTTCTACGGAACCGACGCTTACGTGAATTACGTTTTCTCATCTTATTCTACTATATAGTTAGAATGGACGCAAGCAAACTTACAGAGATTCGTCGCCAAAAAGCACAAGTATATGTTAATCGTGGCGGAAATGGAGCAGTTGATTCATCACTTTATACATATAACCAGCGTGTTAAAGGTGCCGCAGGCAGTTTGCAACCACCTACAAGCTTTATTCCATCTGCAGCAGATCCTGGTGGATGTTGTCCTCCTCCACCTAGCCCAGGCCCAAATAACTATTTGACTAATCGCCTACAAGTTGGATCTTCAGGAGGACGTATAATTTCATATGATGCATTAACAAGCTATGCTGCTGGTAAGGCAGTTTGTTGCGGACCTCCACCGGCAACTACTCCTCCCCAAGGTATATATTACTCTACCTGCTGCACTGCTGAATATCCTCCTTCATCCACATACAATCCTCCTTGCTTAGTCCCGGGCTATAATCAGACTCCTCATTATGTCAATAATTGCTGTCAGACTGATCCGGTTACGGGTCAAGTATATAATATATTTAAGGGCGATGGAACTCCTAATCCACCACCTTCAGCACCTCAATAACCCAATTAGAGATCCTTCAAAGAAAAATAGAATTTATGTTTTTTATCTGAATACAATACCTCTTTGTCTTTCCGATGATACACCATTATAGCAGATGAGCCCTCATTATTAAATAATCTGATCTCATCTATCTCTTTTGTTTTCATATATGCCTTCGCTGCCTTCATGAACTGATCATAAATTAATTCCACAAATTCACGAGGTACTATACGAACATTCTGCTTTTCACGTTCTGCCACACGCTTCAAGGCCGTCTTCTTTGAAATATATACTTCTGTCAGACTGATATAATAATTTGCCTTCTTCAGTGCCTTCATATGGTATTCCGTAAATTTCACATCACGACAAGTTGTATCAAATACAATATGATACCCAGATTGTGCAAAGAATGGCATTAAGATATCATATAAAATATATGATGATGCATAATGGCATTTCATACGACCGGGACTATTCCATTGCTCAAATGTACGAATAATTTCATCCGGATCTGCAATAATAACATTATCAGGCTCAATTCCATGATCACGAATGACCTGCTGACGAATAGTTGATTTCCCAGAACCCGCAGGACCACACATAAAAATAGCTATTGGCTGCTGCGGACGTGGTCGGCCAGCCACTAAGGGCTTTGCAACTCGCTCCAAGACATTAAAAATTTCATTCGGACTTACAAAACATTCACGTTTTGTTGCCTCCACTTGAAGTATTCTTAAATATGATGGATTACTTGCTAAATCAATAATACTATTGGTTGCCATATCCTATATTTACTTCTGATTTTTATTGTTAGTACTTTCATTCAAAATCAATTTGAACCACTCCAAGAAATGCTTCCTATTGAGCACAATATATAGATCATCACGTGTTCCCACTAGCCAATCAAAGAACTTCGGATCTACCTTATCAGCCAACTGATGGGTATCAAATGTAACACGGATTACTGTACCATTGTGTTGGTAGAAGTATGACTCCTTGTTTGTCATGATCTGATTGTAAATAATTTGCGACATTTTACTATTATTATTAGTTATTAATACATAATTATTTCAAATTTTTTAGTATATAGTGTGATGGAAATGTATCGCTTATTGTCTATAATGATTATAGATGGAAGCGCCACAAGCGAATAAGAGACGCAAACCGGTGTTTGCGCCGATGAAGATAAAGGTGGATAAGGCACCAGAAGAACTTGTTCCGATTCCTAAACTGGAACTATCTTTGGATCGTCTGAAGGCAGCGCCACAGGCATTTGATGGATCTGTTCTTGGATCTGTTGCGAAGACTCTGGCGAAAGCTGAAGAAGAGAAACCTGAAGTTGTAGAACCAAAGCCTGTAGCTGTAGAGCCAAAGCCAGAAGCTAAAGAAAAGCCTGTAGTAAAGAAAAATATCATTGAACCGTCCCCTGAGCCTACTACTAAACCAGTAAAATCAAAGCCTACAGAACGTAAGGTCAGCCCTGTCCAGAAGATCATGAATACATATAAGGCACAAGAGGAAGGTGAAGTCTATGCAGACCCATATAAGATTAAAACACCACCCCCGGCCTGGATACCACCTACACGTCGTGGCTTCACTAAGTTCTTTGATAGCACCTTTGCCAAAGAAGGCGAATATGCTGCACAATTTACTTTAAAGCCAAAACCATTTGGTGCCAAAGATGTAGATGCATGCAAGAAGCAGAGTTCCAAGGAAGGTGTTGTGGAAGCATTCTTATATCAACAGTTTGTTCGTGAATATCTACGTGCAGAATCTCCTTATCGCGGTCTTCTAGTCTATCACGGTCTTGGATCAGGTAAAACCTGCTCTGCCATTTCTGCTGCTGAAGCACTATTTGGTGCCGGCAATAAGAAAATCATTGTCATGACCCCAAGCTCACTTCGCTCCAACTTCTTGAGTGAAATCTCCAAATGCGGCTTCCGCCATTATCGCTTCAATAATCATTGGATCCCTCTACATCTGGAACGTGCTAATCCTGGAATTGACGCAATGTCCCTTCAAAACTTTGCTACAAATATCCTCGGCATCCCTGAATCACATCTAAATAAAGTTCGCCGCTACCCACAGCCAGAGCGCCGTGTCATTTGGATCCCCAATTTTGACGCTGAACCCAATTATAAATCCCTTGATTCCACTGCTCAATCCGATATTCGTGCCCAGGTCCTTGCCATTCAGCAGAGCCGCATTCAATTTATCAACTATAACGGTATCACCGCTAAACGTATGAAGCAATGGGTCTGTGATGCCGCTAAAAACCCTGATCAGCCTGGACCATTTGATAATGCAGTGATTATTATTGATGAGATTCATAATATTTCAAACTTGATGGAAGGCAAACTCCATTATTTCATGGAAGAGACTGCCGCCCCTAAAGGTGGTCGCAAACGGTTGATAGCCCCTGAACCTGTTACACCTGAACGTTGGCAACCACGTCTCTGTGGTATTGACAAGAACTATAGCCGTGGCTTTTTGCTTTACAGACTCATTGCGGAGGCACGGAACTCCAAAGTGATCGGCCTCTCTGGCACACCGCTTATCAATTTCCCCGATGAGTTTGGACCTCTCTTCAATATGATCGGCGGCTACACTCATGGTGCAAAATTCAATATGTTAGATAAGTCTGAAAGTAGTCGTGCAATTGTTCGTGATATTCTAAATAAACATCCTCGTATTGACTTCGTGGAATTCACTCCTGGACAGCTTGATGTTCAGGTTCTTATCACTACATTCCCTGATGGTTATGTTAAGGTTCTTGATGGCAAGGGTGATTTCATGGGTGTTCGTGAAGTCGCCGAGGACGAGCCTTCACAGACCACTAAACAGGTAGTTGAAGAGGTCATGGAGACTGCGAAGGCTGTAGGTATTAAATTCAAGGCAGAACCACAGCTAATCAGCTATCCTATTTTGCCGGTTAATCCGAAGGAATTCAATAAGTATTTCGTTAATGTGGAATCTTCAAAACCTGAGCATGTAAATGTACTCAAAAAGCGTCTCTATGGTTTGGTATCATACTATAAGGGTGCTAGTGAAGACTTCATGCCACAGATCAAGGAAGACATTGTTGTCCCTGTGCGTCTTTCAGATTATGCACTAAATTATTATACTGTGCGTCGTGTGAAGGAGATTGAGGAGAGACCGAAGGATCTTCTTGCAGATCAAGATGTAATCAATCCTTATGATGAGGCTCTGGAACTTGGCCAGAAGACAAATCCATCCAACTATCGGTTTAACAGTCGTGCTGCATGCAATTTTGCATTCCCTCCTGCTATTAGACGCCCCTATCGCTCCATTAAGAAGGAAGAGGATCTGAGTGTTGAAACCGATGAAGGAAAAGGACAGCAAATTGTATCTGAAGCTGCATTTGAGGTAGTGGCTGATGAAGAACAGCCTGAAGAAGACCAGGAGGCCGCCAAAGAAGAGGAAGCGACATTGGCTGAAGTGAAGGAAGAGCTGAAGGCCGATGCAGCTGAAGAAGCAGTTGCTGAAACGGAAGATTTAACAGATCCAAAGCTGAAGCGCGCCCTTCAAGACTTTATGATGAAGGCTGAAGAAGAGGCGAAAGCACGTGGTTTCTCCATTAAAGATGCGGATGAAACACCTCAGGCCCGTCTGGAACCTTACGATGTACGTCTTCAGAAAGCTCTTAACACTCTTAGGCTGCAGCGTGGTATTTACTTAAAATTAAATGGAACACCCGATAATAATCTTGAGAAATACAGCCCTAAATTTGCTGAAATGATCCGTCGTATTGATGATCCTGATACTGTTCCTGGCTCATCATTGGTCTATAGTATGTTTAACACAGCTGAAGGTCTTGGTATTTTTGGTTATGCTTTAGAGGCAAATGGATATGTCCATCTACAAGTGACTGGATCACTTACAGACCCTGATCTGACCCCTGAAGCAGAGGCCTCACTGCGTAAGGGGCCAGCTGCAGGCGAGAAGCGCTTCACATTCTTCAATGGTGCTATCCCTGTTGCTCATAGAAGAGTGGTTCTCAACTTATTCAATGGAAATTTGGAGGATCTACCACCGAAGATCAAGAAGATTATGATGGAATCTGGCTATCAACAGAAGGGAAATAAGAAGGGTGAGATATGTAAAGTGATTGGTATTACTGCTGCTGGTGCTGAAGGTATTTCTTTGAAGTGTGTGCGTGCAGTGCATATCATGGAACCATTCTGGAATGATGTACGTACTGAGCAGGTGAAGGGTCGTGCTGTTCGTATCTGCTCTCATGAAGACTTGCCTCCTGATCAGCGAACAGTTAGTGTTTTTACCTATGTTGTTAAATTCACTGAAGAGGATCTGAAGACAAAGCGTGTTATTGAGACGCTGAAGACACGTGATAAAGGAGAGACCTCAGATGAACATGTCTATAAGATTAGTCAAGGAAAAGCGAAGTTATCCAAAGCTTTCTTGAAGATTCTGAAGGAGGTCAGTGTTGATTGTATCTTGAATAGCGCAGAGTCTGAACCTGATCTAAAATGTTATTTGGGCATGGAAGGTGAAATTAAGGATTATACCGTGCAACCCGATATTAAAACCAATGTAGCTGCAGGAGAGATTGAAGAACGTGTTATGGGTAAGAAGGGTGCAGTTGCAGCTGGCGAAGAGTTGGCCAATATGAAGGTGAGACCGACCATTGTTTTCCAAGGAAAGACATATATCTTAGATAGAGATCCTGAATCTGCAGATCCAAATATGTTCCTTGGCTATGATGAATTAGATAGAAAACTGGTGACACCTCTTATTAGAGCTAAAAAAGATCCTATTACAGGTACATTTAAGGCTAAAAAACTTTAGTAGGGGGTTATACAATAAACTATATGGATATTATAATATCTACAATAGATTATTTATTAATTATACAGGCGACCACGAACGAATCCATTTATTATTCAAGTCTTTTCTGAGGTCATCACCCTTGAGCACATGATCATAGAAACGTAGCCAAGCGACTGAGAAACCTGCACTTACAGGTCCAGCAGCATCTTTACCGAAGCTGAAGATTCCCATGCCGTTAGGGGCAAGAGGATGATTCTCAGAGAAGGTTCTGGAACCAGCGAAGTTGGCTGCGGATGAGTTGCCTGCAACAAATTCTGCACTGAAGATTCCACCAGCAATAAAATTGCTCCAAAACCCAGCACTATTAGTTTTTTCCAAATAAAGTATATACCATTCACCGATCCGAAGACGAGCAGTGATTAGAGGCTGTCCCTTCACCTCTACAATAGTCGTTCCATCAGCCTTATTGATTACTCGTAAATTACCTAAACGATATGCCATCACAGATTCTTCCGCGACCTTATTAGGGCGATTTAGACGGAAACACATGGTAAGTGAGGTCCATGAATCTACGTGCATCAGTTTATTGACTTCCAGCTTTGATTCAGTACTTTCAAATGTTACATAGGGCATTCTATTGGGAACACCGCCTAAGTTACTAGGCCGTTCTTCCACGAAGATAGAAGAATTATCAACAATGAAGAATTCTGGCATACGATATTCATGGAGTCCAAGACGAGGTCCCTGGCCTCTATAGTCACGGCTTCGTACTTCAAAGGAGAGTACAGGGGCCTTGATCTCTTGACTGAGAGCAATCCATGCTCCTGGAAGTTTTTTGAGAGGCGCCGAAGGCCCGCTACAATCCTTTACATCAACTTTGAATTCTGCAGCTGTTCCAAGAGGATTATTGAAATAAATCTTCATGAAATTACCGCCCTTCGCTGCCAGTGATGTACATGCGCCACTCGTTGCCATCTCCTTTCCATGAGGGAAATCACGACGATAATCTGCTGGTTTATCTGCTATACGTTCTGCCATTCTTTCTCTATCGCCATTGATAGTCATACTAACACCATTACTAATAGCAACAGGGAATGAGAACTGAACCGGTGTCGGCTTTCCAGGGCGTAGATCAGAGACAATCACGAATGCACTATTTTTGGGCCCAGCTCCTGCAGGCAACTGGGATAAATTGCTAATCACAGGGAATCCATCTTCACCATTGGAGAATACACGTCCCATGAATACAGCATTGTCTTGAGTGTGGGCTCTGAAATTGTAGATTTCATAGGCATTAATTTTGGGAACAGTGGGTTCCAGCAAAGTCTCACGGCGAATACCGAGGAACTCCATTAGAGCCTTTTCTTGAACGCTGACATCAGTTGAACGAGTCTGTTGCGCTAAAGAACGTATATATTCCTTGACAGCACGCCATGAAGGCATACCATTATATGTTGCTAGCGTATTTTGACTAGGATATAATGTACCAGCTGGCACACCACCAGCCTTCTTAAACTCCTTTTGCAAACAGTCAAGGCCATATGGAGGTGGTGCAGAGTCAGTGATCTCAGTACAGAAGTCAAATGTATCAATAGTACCTGCAGTGGTGCAAAGATCAAATGCAGCTTTTCCTAGAGCAGTATCACGCTGTGCTGAGGAGCGAGCCAGATTTGCAAGAGCAGTGAAGTCTTGTAAAGCGACTTCTGCACCAATAGTGCCTTGAGAAAGCATCATTTCACTGAGTTTTGTGGGGCTTCTATCTTGATAGACCTTGTAGGCATTATTTGTCTTCAATGTTGCCAAATAATCAGCGGGATTATTATTGGCCTTCAAGGCCATTGATAGAGATCCAGTATCAGCACAGCCGGCCATACGTACCTGTTGTATTAGGCAGTCTTGAGCTAGACGTCCATTGGGTAGCCGTGTGCAAACAGATGTAGGTGATGGTACTACTTGGCGGGTAACAGGATCAATCCGAGGTGGTGCAGGTGCGGGACATTGATCTGTGCGACGAACAATTTGGTCTTGCGAACAGCCTTGGCCCATGTCACCAGGATATAGCGGTTGTCCAGTGGGACCAATGGGGATACCACGTTTGGAAGTCTTACAATAGCCACAGCTTTGGCTAAGAATAGGAGATGCAAGATCGCCACAATTACGAATATTGCTGCAGCGATCTATTAAAACAGCCTTCTTCGCTTCTTCCAGATCCCAGAACCAGCGACCTTCAGGCTTCTTCTCAAAAATATCTAGCGGACCTTCTTCTGTTCCTAGCCACCCTTCGCTGATCTTCGGAACAATAGAAGCCGGATCACGCTTATATAACCATCCACAACGGTATTTTGTCATCGGATTCACATTTGCAGCAGCGGTATCAATATCAACGGCTTGACAATTCTCTTGCATAGCCATTAATTCAGGACTGACACCAACATTTTTAAAGAGTTTATCAATATCAGGAATCACAGTTTTTGTATATTTACCACCTACATTACCAGCTACAGCGCGATTGAGTTCTTCAGCCTTCGCGGCGGCGATCTTTTCACCTGCAGGCGTACTGTTAATAAAATTGGGATATACATATGTTAATAAATCTCCCACTTTTTGCCGGAAATCAGGAGCTGATGCCATATCTATATTATATTGTTAAATAATATAATATGGATATATTTATTTGTGTCGCGTCTCAATCAAATTATTTTTGGATTAAAGGTGCTCCACCCTTAAAGCACATTTGTTTGCGATCTTCATCAGTACGTGGGACGAATAGATCAGCGACTCCTCCAGGAGCTGCACGTAAAAATGCGCCTGCAGTATATTTGCTTTCAAAGGAAGCGAAGCCAGGAAGCCCACAACCGACCGTTGGCTCATCTGTAGGATCAACAACATTAACTGTTTTATTTGGCCCAACATTCATCCCAATCTTCCAACAGGCTCTATCATTAAATTCAATGCTTTGTTCGCGTTTCTCTATTTTAGCACGTGCGCCTGGACCATTGATTACATAATAATCTGGGAAATTTACTGCCTCCATACTAACATAACCTGGTTTTCCACAGAGTGGCGGTCTCATTTTAAATGTAGCATCATTTCGGAACAGATCAGATCCATTTGATGGCTGATGCCACATCAAGAAGTCTGAATGACGTAAATAGTTATTAGTATTACCTGCCTGAATACTGAAATTTTGTACAGGTACTGCTAATGGATTTGCACCAGCACCAACATTACGTGGCTCAGTAAAATTAATACCATAACAGTTTTGTACTGCTTGTTTCCGCTCTGCATCACTGAGCGAATTGTTCAAGGCCATACGCTGCATCTCATCAAAGTAGCGTTTCACACCATCAATACCACCTTTTGATCTGGCTTCTTCTAAATTCGCAGCAGTATAAGGTGCTTTCAAGCCCTCGCGCGTACAGAATTGGCCTGCAGGATTTGCACTTTGGACCTGTAAGCCACCTGTATATGTAGGACCCTCATCTTTTGCGGCACCACGATTCTCAAAGATATATTGGATACATTCATCACTGAGAGGGCCGCCATCGGCGCTAAAACCGGAGCATGGCCCAGAGATCTTTTTACCAGTGCATGCACGACTGACAGAATCCCAATCAGGAACAGATAGTTGGCGTCCATCACGACGACCTGTTGCAGCCTCTTTGCTCATAGTACCAACACGACGAGCAATATCAGCCAGTGTCTGAGGTTTGCCATCAACATAGCGCCAGCGACTTGCAGCCTCTTCATTTGAAGGATATGCTTCACCTGCCGTCGTACAGCCAGCCTGTAAAAATTTGCCCTGAAGACAGGTAAGTGAGTGTTGTCCAGGTTTATTGGGATTAAAGCATGGATCTGACTGTAGGAATTTCACCGAAGACTCTTTTGTGGAGAAGGGACTTCCAGGACAACTCTCAAAATCATAAAATGAAAAAGGAATAAAGATATTAATAGTCATTTCATTACCACTAGTTGCCTGAAGAACAGTTATATCATTTCCATTAAAGGTGACTACATCTGACTGTTTAATATCATTCGCTAGATCTTTTATTAAAAAAGATAAATCTGTTGTGAAGGGACCTGAAGGCATTTCTGCAACTAGATAGCCAGCGACTGATGGCTTACTATTATCTGTTGTTTTTACTACAATTTGATATGTATTACCTTCGGACTCAGCAGGCAACATAATCATAGAAGCTTTTGTCATTGAAAGATTTACAAAAGATGATTTAATACTAGTAATATTTGCAATTCCATTACCTAATAGAAACAAATTAGGTGGAATTTTAGAACTATTAGGAGGGATACGAGACCATGATCCTTGACCGTTTTGGCAGATACCGCAATTAGGGACACTGAAATTCTGTTCATTTTCACAGCGGATCTTCTCATCCATTGCAATACATTGTTCATAGGTTGCTGAGTTCTTACCAGGGGCGGCAGATGAACCTTCTGTACCAAAAAAATTGGTAGTTTCAAAATCAGGATATGTTGCCCTTTTGTTATGTGGCATGCGCATATATGAATTACGATCACCCTCTAGGAGTAAAAGACCACCAATATGGGCCTTACCTTGACTATCTGTACCAGGTGCATGCGTTATCATACAGTTGGCCGCAAAATCTGGATTCTTGAATGCTGAGCAATCAGCTGTTTTCACAGCTTCGCATGTCTTTTCTAGCCGTAATACATTGGACGGAGATAGAGCTGGAATAGAATTAGTATTAGGAACTGGTGCGAGTGTGTAAGCTGAATAACCGGGCTGGCTTCGCACCTCAATCTGATTGGTAGCAGCTTTGAGCTTACTATTGAAATTTGTCGGATCAGCGACGCCAATAGTTCTATTGATATCAACCACATTCATAATAGGATTTATGCGTGCCTGGACCTCTGCAGTCAGGTCTCTTGAAATTATTCCAGAATCCCTAAACATATCTACTTATATACTTAATTCAAATTATCTGGTCGCAACTTCGCCGCCGGGTCATATTCACGTGTAACAATTCTGAATACAGCCTGCACCTGATGTGAAGCATTAATAGTATTACCTGTAAATGTAGTGTCGCCTGCGGCTAGGGCAGTTGTTATATTAGCCTCTGTTCCCCAGCTATAAGGAGTAGTTGAGCCAGTTGTAGGATCAGCTGCTAGTTTGTTTTCAATGATAATCACGTTAGCATAGCCGACAGTATTAGCACCATCAATTACACTAGTTGATAATCCAATTGCTGAATATCCAATTGCAATTATATTATGTCCTTCAGGTCTATTGATAAATTCACTAAGTGCATTGATTGATGCAACAGTTGTACCTGATGCACCTGTTGGTGTGGCTGTAACATTACGGAAAAATAGGAGATCACCTGATTCCCATAAGAATTTGGAGAAATATGTGTTAGTCCGAATAAAAATATAGTTTGAAGGAGCTAATGTATTAAGATAGATAGTGGAAGCTGGAACACCAGATCCAAGTGTAAATGAATTTATTGCAAGTACATCAGAAGTACTACTTAGAAGAGAATTGTTAAAAGGCTGTTCAAGGCGTAGTGTTAGCTTTGATAGAGTTGCTAATGGTGTTGGTTCGTATGTACGTTGGCAGTTCAAGAATTTTGGAATTAGACTGACATACCCATTAGAGGTAGTAAGACCAGTTGCTGCGACTGCTGCTGCACCAACTGGATCACTTGTCCATTGTGCATCATAGTGAATAAGACCAAATGCATTATTAATGCTGTCATTTGTACCATAGTTATTACCTGTTAGTTCTGGGATACGTACGACTACAGAAGGATATGCAAGCACATTAAATTGACTAGTCGTGGCAGCAGTATTAACATCAGTACGAGTGACAAGTGTGCTAAGTGTTTCACGAGGAACAATAACTTTGATAAGTTGGATACGAATAATATCTTTGAATTTCTTTTGACTAAATGGTGTAAGATTATAGGTTTGACTGGTCGCAGAGGGGTCAAAATTAATGGTAAAATTGTAGCGATTCCAGTCAAAAAGTGAGTCTTTGGTCCAGTCACGATCAATTGAATTAACAAAGAGATTTTGTTCAACTTCTTTGTATTGCTGGATATTGTCTTGGCGCAGCAGCGTTAGCTGCTTTCCAGAAGGTTGTGGGGGCATATCAACAGTCATAACACGTGGTGACGGCATTGGTGGTTCAAATTCAACACGTTTCTTTGTTTTTATTGGTGGTGGTAATGGTTGCATATTTGTTGTACTTACATCAGGTCCAAGAATCTGTCTAAAAACATCTCCAGAGGTGGGAACTGATCCATATGATGAATTTGGTAATTCAATAGAGTTTGATGTGGCTGGTGGTCTTGCTGCCTCCTCAGCTTCACGAGACTTCTTAGCCATTTCATAGAGCTCTAAAGGACTAGGGCCATCTTCCTCTTCACTTGTAATACGAAAATCAGGAATAGGAGGTCTCTCAGGCTGAATGCCTTGCCTTTCTTTGTGAAGTTCTTCCAGTGTTTTTGTTGTGTCCTGGAATATGACAGGGCCTTGCATCCCCAGGCCCGAGGAGGCAGGGCCTTGCATTCCAGGCCCTGGTCCAGATACCAGATCTTGGATAAATGTACCCATTTGCTTCAAGGGTTGAGCTTCAATTTCATTCATCTTCTGGCGTGGCTTTTGTTGCTGGGCAACAGGCATCTGTGATTGCGTCTGTGCCACCGCTGTCGCTAAAGCTTGCGTCACCGCCATCGCTGTCGCTGCTGTTGGAGCCGGAGCCCTTAGCCCAGAATTACCTATAAACTGTTGCTTCGTTGCATTTGTTACTTCGCTATTTAAAAGTGGAATAGGCTGTCCATTTTTGGCTGTCCATACTTCGCGCATATAGTGTCCAATCATCTTATCCAGTTTTTTTGACTGTGTTTCTGTAAGTTGCCCGCCTGCAGCCTGTGCAACATTATTGTATATTATGGACTTATTTCGTCCAGAAAAAAACATCTGCCGTTTATCCATTTCTCCTATATCTATATGATGTTATCGTATTGATATTAAGCTCTCACACACATGCACACAATTCTAGTCCGTATTAAATAACCATGATCTCAAGAACAACATTACATTATCCTTTACACGATGATGGACAAATTTTTTGAAAGGTACTCCATAATGCATACAGGTAATGAAAAACATTGAGTACATCCCACATTCACTTTTGGAATATTGGAATCGGCGTCCATTATAAGCCAACTTACAGTTCTTATCTTGTGACCAAATTGTTTCCATTAGAAGTTTAATCTGTTTCGGTGGTTTCATACCGTAGGAGTCAAAATAATAGCATCCAGGTTCTTTGACATTGATATAAAGTGCAACCCAGTGACTTCCATCTTTGAAGTGGGGATCCAAATTGAAAACAGCACCAACACCTGTTTTTCCTTCAGCTACCAGTTTCTTCAGATCAAGACGACAGAATTCGGGAAGCAGACATTGATCTTTATTACCGTAAGGGCTCGGTGCAGCAAAATCAATAGGAACTGCACCTAATGATTTAAAGGTCGGATCACTCTCTTCATATTGTTTGAGAACAGCTTCAATGGAATGATTGTCTAGCCATGCATCCGGGTCATTATTCCATTCTTCCGGTGCTGATGGTCTAAAATACTTCTTTTCAACCTCCTTCCGTTTATCTTTGTCTAACTTTTTCAGCAATCCCCTATCAGTATCTGCATCACAGCCGATTGCATTACAAAGATCAGACCGTTTAGTTATATTATCATTCACATTAAAATTCTTCGCAAGCGCTTGTAGCTCATCAAGTGGAAAACAAGAGTCTTCACTTCCTTGATTACCAGGTCGGCATCCACGTTTTCCCAAAATCTCTTCATAAGGAATTGATTCGGGACGTTTATAGGTCCAATTAATTCTTCTATAATTTCCAGCAACAGCACCGCCTCTCAGCCGCCGTCTTCTTGTTCTTTTAGCCATATCTACTATCTGTCTATAATTTAGGAATGAGCCAACTATCTTTTACAAAAAATACGGAAATACCTTATAATGCACCTATGTTCTCAGCATCAAAGTTATATAATATTATATTTCCTGTAATGCTAATTGGATCCTTCTTATTTATGCTTGTAATGTTATTTATTACACCTACCAGTCGGTATATTGGATATGAGGCAAAGACAGTAACACCAAAGATACTTGGAAATGTACAGAAGGCGCTTGGTACTGTTAGCATGTTTGGTCTAAAAAATCCAATGAAGCCAGGTAATATCAGTAAATAAAGCTGTAATTAATTAGATATGAGTGAGTCATCCGGTTCAACATGGCAATCAGTAAAGCAGTATTTACCGCATGCAGCTATATTTTTTGGTTTCACAGCACCATTAGTAACGACTATCATACTTACTAGTAATGTTGGTACACCTGATTCAAATCAGCAAATCAGAAAATATGTGGGTATCACGACTCCTGTCATTGTATTTTCAATGATTTTCCTGGCAATTGGATCATGGGTCTATTTCAGTCGCAATCCTGAATATGTCGTCTATTTTGCAATTACGGCAGCCATATTTGCAATGGGTATTGCCTCTCTTAGTCTTTGTATAGCTGCTATTGATAAACAGATTTCATAAGCCTCTTAGCCAATAAGATATGCTCCCAAGATCTGATGTTGAATCCTAAATATATCACCAGGTAAATGGCTCACTCCTTGCATATGAATAATCAGACGAATTGTACGACCTATTGTTAATCTATTATTAAAATTCTCATACGCTACCCTATCACCTTTTTCATATAAAGGAAAAAGATGATGAGGTGAAATATAACATGTCATAGATGGACAATCATATAGTCTTCTAAAATTCATATCAATCTCTTCTTCAGTAAAATTTACTGCACCAAAAAGGAGTTCCTGATGGGTTGTAATGGTATGAATAAGATAATCTTGAATAGCTTCAATCTTTACACCAAATTGAATGTTATTACCACAATTCAAACGTAGTCTTCCTTTTACAGGATTCCAGTCTTCAATAATTAATTCAGGTGTTAAAAATGTACAGTTCATATATTTATTCTCAATGAGTGATGATTCATAACGAAGTTCTGCCATTGGAGGATATTTGCTTTTTTTCTGAAATGATAACATGTGAATCTTATTCACATCTAAAAATATTGATGGAATTGCAATATCTAACATTTTACACACTTATTTATGTGGTGTGTTTAGAATTTAAGCACTGTTTAATTTATTCCAGTAAGAAGCTCTATGGTAGTCAATCTATGTTATATAGGTGGTCACGGAACAGGTAAGGCTACAGCTTTAAGCGCATTTTTAAGATCATATGCTGAAAAGGAGGGGGTTCCATTCAATGTAAAGACAAAGTATTTGATGGGAAAACTATTAAATACTGTTAGTAATTCTGCAACGCCGGCTGCAGATGATTCTGACGATGATGACGATGATCGTCCTGCTGCTCCTGCGGCCAAGGAGGATGGTCCATCACCAGATGGAAAATCTTTTCCATTTGAGGTTAGTGCTATTCATCAGGGATATGATGTTGCACGCATGTCATTGCAGGATAAGAACTATATTTATACTATTTTCAAGAATTTTCAGGGATCTTCCTATGTGCTGAGTAAGTCAAACTATCATTTCTTCGTCTTCTATCACGCACACCTTTTATCAGAGGAGTCAATTATCTATTTGCAGGAGAAGATTGAACAATATGGGAATTGTCTTCGGATCTTCTTCACTAGTCAGTATCCACTTCCATACAGACTGGCAGATCATTTCGTTGAAATATATATGCCTGATAAGACAAATTATTTATATAGAGAGCTATCACTTTTGGGAAAACCAGTACCAGGATGGGAGCTATGGTTCAAGCGTACATTAGAGGCATGGAACACTGGCGGTTGGACGACAGCAGATATACCAGCAATTAGAAATTGGATTTACTTCGGTCTTCAGAGGAATCTTCGGTGGTGTGAAATGATTGAATATTGGACAGAAACTATTAAAGCTTCTAATCTTCCTTCGGCAAAGAAAGCTGCGCTCTTCCGTATTTTGGCCTTCGCTGAAGGCGGTGGTGGCTGGCAGATCATTCCTTCTTATCGTATTCCTTTGCTTTGGGAACATGTTCTTCTAGGACTTGTAAAAATATTAAGATCATAAAATTGACCTATTTTTGACCGACCGTTCATTATTAATGGAGTCAAAAGCAGTTGCTATACCTATAAGTCATGCTTTAAAGATGGAAGATTCCTTTGAAACCGACCAACCGGCGATTGAAGCAGTGCTTATCCAAGAAATTAAATTAAGTAATGCAATTGCAACAGAACAGCTAGCAGAATTATATAAACTTAATACAAAAACGGATAATATTATACGTATTACGTATATTATTATAGGAATGGGTATTGCGTGTTTATTATATTTTATGACCCAATAATAGGATAGTTGCGCGATCTAATAAAAATTGACGTATAATAACTCGTTATAAATAATTAATGGAATCTGATATTATAATATTAGATACACTTAATGATGGTTCAAAGTTATTAAAAATGCCTGTAAGCCGTCTTTTGAAAATTCCTATTTGGCAAGGAAATCGTATTATAAATCATGATCATGTTAGTATGCTTGCTAAAAGCATTAATAATAATATTAAATTATTAGATTTTGGTTATCGTGTAGTCAAATTTAAAGATAAAGATGCTGGTGGTAAAGAGATTATTATACGACAACTAGTGGATGGACAACATCGCCATCAAGTTATAAAAAATAATTATGATGATATTGCTAATTGGATACCAGGTATGCCAGAATTTAATGTATTTGTGTTAGAAAAAGATGTAAAATCTGAATTGGAGATTATAGAGTATTTTAATCAAATCAATACAGTAAAACCAATATCATGGACAGATAGAAATCTAGTTATTAATGCTTATATTGCAGAGATTGAAAGTGAATTTAATAAACCAAAGATGGATTTAATAAGGAAAGGTATGACCCGACGCCCCTATCTTTCTACCGACAGATTACGACAAGTACTTATATTACATCAAGACAGTTTAAAAACAAATGTTGCAGCTATTAAAGAATTTATTGTACGTATCAAAGAATGGAATAAAAAGCAGATAGCTGTTGCTGAAGTGCGATTGGCAAGTATGGAAAAAGGAAAGGAGTCAAATTTAATTGAGCAATGTATTGAGAAAAAATTTATTTTAGGATTAGATCTAAAACTTGGATGGATTGCTGAATTATTATAAGACACAATAATAGGATGGATCCCCGGATTCAAGAATTATATTTATTGATGAGGCATGTTTTTAGTCAGCCACCTCTTCCGATCCGTCAATTTAGTCTTGGACAAGAGGATCGTGATCTAGTGCGTAAATATGCTGAAGAACCTTCACATTTTGATGGTGATTCATATCGTAGTGATACTTTGCGTACAGGCCCTATAGCGGGTTTCAGGATAGGGTCTGGCCATGGCCTTGAGCAGCATACTATGTATATCATTGGACAGCCACAGGTCCCAATTCCAATGAAGCTATATGCACGTGCATTACAAGCAATGGCAGATGGAAAATCCTATACAGTTTTTTTGTTTTTAAATCCATCAAAGCGCATATTTCCACCGAAGGGCGAAGAAGTTGGCCCGAAGAACATTAATGGAGGATATTGTATGATGTGCCAGCCGAATACAATTGTTGTTTATCGCGAAGAAGACTCTCTTCGGGTTTTAATTCATGAACTACAGCATGCAGGTTGTTGTGATAATCCGAAGAAGCAGATAGAAGCTGTGGAAGCAGAGACCGAAGCATGGGCTGAACTGATCTATGCTATGCTTATGGCTTGCTCCGCGGGCTTAAAACCAGAAGCGGCTTGGAGGATCCAATCATCATGGGCTACAGGGCAGAATAGGCGTCTAATTAATGAGTTTGGTGTGCGCACACCAGCAGATTATGCTTGGCGTTATACTGTGGGTAAGGAGGGTGTTTGGCGGCGATGGGGACTCCCATTGGGTGGTGCTGCGGTGACCAAAGGATCATTGCGCCTTGGTGCGCCTGAGGAGAAGTTTTACAGGGCTGCAGGCAAAAATTGAGTTTTTTGCAGGCTTTTGTGACTATTAATGAGCGAACTCTATAATGATGGGATCTCGGATGAGGAAAGATATAATAATGGAGTAGCAGAGTCTGAATCAGATTCAGCTGCAACTGCTGAAATATATTATAGATCTATAATGAGAGCTCTTACAAGTGAAACGAAGGATATGAGTAGATCTTTGCGTATAATTGCAGATAATTCACAATCAAATAGATGTATAATTGTTATTTATATGATGGTATCAATATTCCTCGGTTACTTTTATTGTGCATATAATGCAAAATACTATGAATTAGACGAAATGAAAAATAATTTGAAGTTCTTAGATGTAAGAATTAATGGTCTGCGATCAGATTTTCAGAATCAGACCAGTAATTACAAGGAATGGACTGTTACAGTACTTTTAGTAGGACTAGCAATATTTATGATGAGGCGACTTTAGTGTGCGCGACGACGATGAGAACGTCTATGAGAACGACGCTTGTGACTACGACCACGTCTGCGTCTACCACCAGCCATAGGCTGCTCTGGTGCCTGACTATTATTTGATGTAGTAGGAGGAGCAGGAGCAGCTGAAGATCCTTGATTATTAGAGGCCATTACAGCAGCAGTGGCCGTAGTATTATTTTTCTTATTGTTTCGTGAGTTATTCTTGTAAGAATTACCAGACATGCTGGCATTCCCAAGATTAGAGTTACTAGAAGATCCAGATGAGGAATTATTAGATGCAGCGTTACCCATTTCTAAAAATAGAAAACAAAAAATATGATCCCTGATGGAATCTTATTTTTTGGTTTGTTTATTAATTGATTTTTATTTTACTTTTATATGATTTTTAAACACTTCTTAGACTACATTTAAGCAGTAGGCTTAGCCTCCTTGATGTAGAGCTGGTAGAGATACTTCTGGATGTTCTTGTAAGTGAGAGTCTCACCAGCCTTGACACCGAGAACCTCGCACATGCGGGCATCGGGATGGATGGCGTGCTTCTCACCCTTGAGCTTATGCTCATCAATGTAGAGCTTGATGGCGCGAGTTACATCCGCAGGGCTCATCATGGTACCCTTGGGCTTTCCGAGGAAAACGGCAAAGGAGTCCTTGAGGAGAACAGGGGTAGTGAAGACAGAGGGGCGGGCGACCTTGGTCTCACCATCAACCTCCTTCTTCTGCTTGCGGCGCTTGCGAGCCTCCTTGAGCTCCTGGCCGTGACGCTTCTCAATAGTCTTGAGAGCAACAGCAGCCTTGCGAAGAGTCTCGCGGGCATCGTTGATCTCCTTATTGAGAGCGGCAATCTCCTCAGAAACCGTCTTGACAACGGCAGGGGTAGAAACGGCCTGGGCCTCAGGGGCAACAGGGGCAGCAGCAGGAGTAGCCTCAACCTTGGCAGCGGCAGCCTTCTTAGGGGCCTTGGCTACCTCAGTCTTGGCGACAGCGGGGGCAGGGGTGGTGGTAACAGTCACAGCAACATCAGTCTTCTTAGAAACGCGCTTAGGGCCAGTCTTTGAGGTGTTCATTGTGTTCATATCAGAGGTATTATTACTCATCTTTTAACGCACTATGATCTCAGGAGGCAGCAAGAACTAAATCAATTTTTTATATCAGTTGGAGCCAGAAATCCCTTTTTTTAAAATTGTGCCGGATATTTTGATGGACAGGCCCTTTTTTTTTTGAAAAGATCCGGAATTATAATAGGATTTCTAGGGGGTTTAGGTCCGCCGCGCAAATAAACGCACTAAACGCAATCTAGCGAATTCTGTCTAAATTCCATCTATTTTGTGACCACTTATATAAATTATATTAGACAGATCAAAAGTTCGGCAAATTTCTATAAAAAAATATTGGATTTTAAGTCTGACCCCCGGCGGCCTTGGCGCCTGGATGCGATTACTTCAAAAAATTGAGGAGGGTGCGTTCGCATAATTATTCTTCAGAAATCTGAAAAAGTAGAATGTCAATTGTCACCCCTGAGACCTTCTCCGTTGCAAAGCTGTCCATCAGCGCCCCTAAGACATTGGATTCTGGTGCGAAGACTGCCTACCTCAATTATGATGGTGGCAAGCTTCTATTCCAGACCGCCGCAGAGATGACCATTCCTTATGGTCTAAGTAAGTTTGAACAAGGTCCCAAGGCTGACAACCCTGACTTCAGCATTGATCTCTCATTCAAGGGATATGAGATTGATGGTAGTCCCACTAATCTCTATCATGGCGCTCTCGCCAAGCTTGATGAGTTTGTAATGGAAGAGGCATACAAGAATCGTGCATCCTGGTTTAGCGGTGGTGCAACTAAGTCTCGTGAAGTCATTAATGCATTTTACACTCCTACTATTAAGGTTGCTATTGATAAGCAGGGTAATCCCAAGCCTTATCCCCCTACCCAGAAGATCAAGCTCCGTAAAATGGCTGGTGAATTTGAGGTGAAGATCTATGATAATGACAAGAAGCGTATCACTGATCCTATTGATGAAGTCCTTGTTAAGGGCTGCACCGTCACTGTAATTGTTGAGTGCGGTGGTATCTGGTTCGCTGGCGGTAAGTTCGGTGTAACCTGGCGTGCTAAGCAAATCATGCTGCACAAGAGCCCTGAGCGTCTTGCTGATTTCGCCTTTGTTGGTGTTTCAGGAGGAGGATCAGGAGCCCCCTCTAATACCATCAATGATGATGGTGAGGAGGCATTGCTCCGTTCATTCCTTCCTAAGGCCCCAGCTCCAGCTCCTGCACCAGCCCCTGCTCCCGTCCATGATGATGAGCCTGAGGAGGCCGATGAGGAGCCCGAAGAGGTTGAGATCAAGCCCAAGCCAGTTACTAAGAAGCGTCTGGTTGTAGGAAAGGGTAAGTAAATAATTTAATAATACAAAAAAATATATTATACAATAATTATGATTTAATATAAGTTACTAAATCATAAATATTTTTTGTTAATAAACTGGTCTAAACCTATAATTCAATATGCCCATAGAGATGGTTAGTCCAAACGAAATAACATTTGTTACTGCATTCTATCCTTTAAAACGGGTAGAACAGTCAGATATTTTGAAGATTGAGGAATATATGAATCTATTTAAGAAATTAGTTGCAACTGGTGTTAAACTTATTTTTTTCCACGATGATGATCCTGTTATTCAAGCTACATTAGAGGATTTGAAAGATGCCAAAAATTTAAATTGTGTTAGAGTTCCATTTACAAATTTAAATACTTATATCGCAGTTGATGATGCACAAAGTGAAAAAGTAATTGCACTTCCTTCAAAAAGAAATCATGGAAAAGATACAAGAGATTATTTAATTGTCCAGAATTCTAAATCTGAGTTTATTAAGATTGCTTCTAGCATTCTTCCATCTAAGTTCTATGCTTGGATTGATGCAGGTATTTTTAAGATAATTAAGGAAGGTGAAGATCTTGCTTATTATTTGCAAAATATTCCCGATATCCCCGAGAATAAAATTACAATACCAGGATGCTGGGATAAGGGTGTGAATCTTCAAGTCTTGAATGATCAAATTAATTGGAGATTCTGTGGTGGTTTTATTATGGTTCCTTCAGAGTTAGTGAATAAATTTAATACACTATGTTTGAACCAATTACAAAAAACTCTTAATGTTGGGAAAATTACATGGGAGACTAATAATTTTACAGCTATTGAAATTGAGAACCCTGATCTATTTAATTGGTATAAGGGTGATCATAATCTCTCTATGTTTTACCTGCCTGGAAGCCCTGTACAGGATCAGACAACCCTAGTTAAGAAAGAGCTAGAAGATCTATCTTCCATGAAACCTGCAAAGCCTACTCCAGGAGAGAAGAAGAAGCGAGTTATTCTTGTAACAATGGTGAAGAATGAATCAAAAATTATTGAACGTTTAATTCGCTCAGTACTTGGACTATGTGATGCTATCTGTGTGTGTGATACAGGTTCCACCGATTCAACTCGCGAAATTGTTGAGCAGTTACATCATTCATTAGATGTACCAGTACGTCTTTTTGTTGATAAATGGGAAAATTTCGGTCATAATCGCTCTATTAGTTTTAAAAATGGCCAAAAATTCTGTTCTGAACTCGGATGGGATTCAGCAGATACATATGGTCTTCTACTTGATGGTGATATGGTTCTCAAGGTAAATGCATCTTTTAATAAACAGTCTTTGACTGATAGTGGATATCTTATGATTCAATCTAATGGATCACTTGATTATTATAATACTCGTTTTGTTCGTTTTTCTGATGATTGGACATGTGTTGGTGTAACTCATGAATATTGGGGTGGTCCAGGACGTTCGGAACTCAAGAAGGAAGATATCTATATTGAAGATATTGGTGACGGTGGCTGTAAGGCTGATAAGTTTGAACGTGATATTCGCTTACTTACAGAAGGTCTTGAGAAAGAGCCCAAGAATGAACGATATTATTTCTATTTGGCACAAAGTTATAAGGACAGTGGCAAGAAAGATCTCGCAATTAAAACCTATAAGAAGCGTATTGAGATTGGTGGGTGGGATGAAGAGATCTGGTATAGCCATTATATGATTGCAAAAATGTATCTTGAGATGGGGAAAATTCATAAGGCTGAAAAATGGGTTACAAAAGCTTATAATCTACGTAAAAGTCGTGCTGAACCATTGGCTATGCTTGTACGTTATTTCCGAGAAGTAGGTGATCAATATAAGGCTATGCATTATTACAGACTTGCAAAAGTAATTCCTTATCCACGTGATCTTCTCTTCATTGAGAAAAATATCTATAATTTTGAATTGGCATATGAATATACTATTCTACATTTCTATGTAAATCAGGGTAATCACTTTTATGGCACTAAATTCTGCCTTGAATACATGAATAAACATCGTCATATGTGGGATAATGTCTTCAACAATGTTCAATACTATGCCCCACGACTCTGTGATAATTTTACTCCTATTAAGATTGACGCTCCTTGTGTTGATCCAGACTTCCATTCTTCTTCAGTCAGTTTGATCAAATACCGTCATCCTAGTAGCAGCAAAGATCAGTTACTCGCTAATATTCGTTTCGTCAATTATAAAATTCGCCCCGATGGAGGATATGATATGAAGGAAAATGGTGTTTATAATTCAGGATATTGGGTTCGTACTCGTAATGGCTATCAGTTCTTTGATTTTGACACTTTGAAGCCGACTTCGCCTATTGTAATGATGGATGGTTATTTGAAAGATGTACCACAATTCCATGCAACTAATATTCGTGGTCTGGAAGACATTCGGCTTTTTACGGGATCTGATGGAGAACTAAAGTATTCAGCCACAACACGTGAATGGTCATATGATGGAAAGAATAGAATTATTAAGGGAAAATATAACATGGATTTACAGACCTTTACAGGAAATACATGTATGAAGCCTCCTCGGCCTACTGATTGTGAGAAGAATTGGATTTGTCATGGCGATGATATTATCTATAATTGGTCTCCTTTGGAAGTAGGTCGGTTGGATGATGAAGGCAACTTGAAGATTCATACAACACATAAGACTCCAATCTTCTTTGAGCGTGTACGTGGATCATCTTCTGCAATTGAGTATGAAGGCTGCTTGTGGGTAGTGACGCACTCAGTGATTTATTCAACTCCTCGTAAATATTTCCATCATTTGGTCGTTCTTGAGAAGGACACTTATCGGCCCTTGAAGATGTCAATTCCATTTTGCTTTATGGATTCAAAGATTGAATATTGTCTTGGCTTCTTGGAACATGAAGACAACTTCATCTTCACCTTCTCCTTCAATGATGATAATTCCCAGTTTGTTCGTGTACCAGTTGAATGGTTTAAGCGCAATATGCTCATAGATATCTAAAATTTATACTTCCGGATTTTGGGGGAGACTTGCAGTCCGCGAAGCGTTTGGCTCTGATTTGCAATCAGAGCTGAACCCCCCAACCCCCTGGCTATTTACCCCGTTGGGGTAAATCCCTACGGAAAAACTTATATATGATTTAGTTAAAATTTAGTAATATATAAAATAAAATATGCACTTCCGGAGCTTGATCAAATTAATATTACATATTCCATAATAGGTATCATGGAATATGCAATATTGTTCAATATTTTAATTGGGCTAGTAGTTCTAGTCGCAGTTTGGTATTTTGTGGGATCAGCAGCAACAGAATCATTTATTGGAATTGGACCAGAACCACCTGGTAAAGTTGTTGTAACACCTGTTCCGAAGGCTGAAGCTATGCAACAGATTCAGAAGAATCTGGACGAAGAATGGCAACTTATCAAAGATCTGGAACCATACTATGAGAAACTTGTCACCATTGCAGCTGGTAGCAAGGTCACAGACCCCGCTGCACCTGACGCGAAGGCTGTTGCTGAAGCAAAAAAACCTTCGGTACGCGAAGACATTGAAAAAGAGACGGAAGGCACATGCGTGCCGCTCTATGATATTGGGCGCGCTCTCACTGCCATTAAAAACTCACAGCTCTCACCTGAAGCAAAATTAGTTATCAGCTACAAGGTTCTTCCTTCCAATGTAGAATCTTACAGAACTACAATAGTATTTTTAAATAAAAAAGCTATTGAATTGTATCGCTATTTTACGGAACTAGGTGGCAAAGGAAGTCCTACTGCAGCTGTTCAAGGATCTAGTGCAACATCTATGAATATTAAGTTGGAGGGCTTTGTTTCTGCAGGAAACAACCTAGCAATCAATTCAGCTTCTGTACAAGCTAAAGGTCCCATCAATAAATTGATCACAGCTTACTTAAAACAGGAAGAGCCTGTTGCAGCACCTATAACTGATAAGACTATCCAAGAGTTATATGGGATCAGTAATACTCGTATGCGTCTAGCAAAGGAATATGATCTTCGTGGTCCTGTATTCTTGGACACGAAGAACAATTTTGATCGTTTGAATACTTTGATTGAACAGGTACAGAATCCTCCTGATACAGTATATGCTGGTATCACCGAAGGCAAGAGTTCAGAGGCGGCTTTACAGGGATTCCAAGATTTTGGCGAACAAGAAGATAAATATGCCTTCCTGAAGTATTAGAAACTGGTAAGCTGGATTCCTAAAGAATTTACAAGCTGATCAAAGAACTCTGCCCATCTAGCTGATGCACCTTCTTTTGTATCACGCATATCCAAAATATTTCTATTATTGTATATATCAAATCCTTCAGTAATCATTGCTTCACCTGCCTCTTGTCCGAAGAAATCACTCATAAACATTCTAAGAGTTCTTTTACCAGCCTCATCTGCCATGTCATGGAAGGAACATGCAGCCATGAAGGCATCTATCTCCCATTGACCTGCAATAGATGGACCTGCAACAGGATTAGATGAATAGGACAGAAGATATGATTCAGCAGAACCGAAGTCAATCAGCTTTACATAGTATGGCTCATTGAATTTGAATGTAGCCGGCATGAAGTCCAAAGCCTCTGAAGGAGGCCCCTCCATGCGACAAACCGCATGTGACTTCGGTCTAGGCAAAATAAATATATTACCTGGATTCAGATCTCCATGTACAAATCCATCATTTGTTTTACCAAGATTATATAAGATTAACATTGTTTGGAGATATAAGGTCGGTGCAAGTCTTGCAACAGTATCAGGAATACGCATCTCTAACATTGCCTCAATAGTCATTCCTGTAACAAAGTCTGTTGCCAACCATGGACTTGTACTAGCTGGTATAATAGAAGACTGATATTGAGGGTAATGATGGATATATTCGCGATCTCCAGTATTTTGAGCCTCACTTGTTAGTAAATACATCATTGATGCTTCATGGGCTAAAACATTTGCAGCCTTTCTTGCTTCCACATGACTATTTGCCCCCATCATACCGGGTATGTATTTCACAGAATAACATGGAGGCATACAACCTTGTTTGCCTGTATGACATGCCTTCATGACTGAACCATAATTTCCTTTATTGATGTAAGTTGTACATCCTTTCACCCCTAAAAGTGTGCTAACTCGTTCTTCGTTGATCCGAGTATTTTGTTGCTCTAAGACTCCTGCTCCACGTTGTTTGCGACTTCTTTTTGTTCTTTTTGCTCTTCGTGTTCTTCGTGTTCTTCGGGACGCCATACCTATTAATATACAATATTAATAGATGGCAGTAGCTGTTTTTAATACTAATAAAATAGTCGGTACAGCAGTTGCACAACAAAAAGGGCGTTCAATTCAATTAAAAGTAGAATTTGTTAAGCTGCCAGCAGGTCCTCATGGCTTCCATATTCATACGGCTGGTGATCTACGTGCGGCAGGTTGTCAAGGAGCATGTTCTCATTGGCACAAAGGTCCTGCAGCAGATCATGGTGATTTTGGCCACGGCCATACTGGTGATTTAGGCAATATTGAGCTTGTTGCTGACAAATTCAAGAAAACATATATTATTCATGGCTGCTGCGTAGAAGAGCTATGGGGGCGCACTCTCATTATTCATGAAGATGAAGATGATCTGGGTCTCGGTGACCACGATGACAGTAAAACCACTGGACATTCAGGAGCACGTATTGGTTGTGCAATCTTTGGACGTTTAGCAGGCTGTCAGGGGACCGCAAAAAAGACACGCAAACGTAAGCATTAATATGAAAATACCAGAGTCATAAATAAGAAAGTTGCAATTGCCAAGATTTGTCCCCATGCCGGCATCATGGATGCAACAAATTGCGTCGTTAAAAGCCAAATAATAGCATATATAGAGTCACCAATAGGCGCTCCAATACCCACTTGTGAGCCATATCTATTGAAGAAATCTATATACTTGTTTTTATATACCTTTCCAACCTGCTTTATGAATCCGTAAAAAGATAGATCGGAGATCCATTGAACACCAATAAATAGTCCAACACGTTTTGCCCATTCTAGCCAATTAGCTGGATTTGCCGCGCCAAACACCGAAGTGATGGCGACCTGTGCAACAATGAATATCATTGTGCTATATATGAAGTCCCCGAAGGCCACTATAGCAAAAGGGAATTTACGTGGATCATAGTATTCCTGTGTAGTAGCTGCCTTGAAGATAGCTGGAAAAAGAAAGTAGCTGATGGGCTCCCAGATCGCATAGGCTGCAGTCCATGGTAAAAGATTGCTGCCAGGTGGAGAAAAGATATTCGGAACAATCATTCTATTATAGTGTCATAAAATTGATAAATTTTATCTATTTATGAGACTATTATGTTAGCGCGCCAATTATATGCCAGTCAAACAAATGCAATTGAGAGCACAATTGTAGCCAACTTTGAATCTGGTGTTCATGCCCATGCAACTGGTACAGGGAAGTCAGTTATTGCATTGGAACTTCTAACACAGTTTCATGCTAAATATCCTAAAGCAAATGTTATGTGGATCTGTGAGCAAAAATCTATTCTCCAAGAACAGTTTGACGCCACAACACTTCATAGAAAAGGATTTGTAGATATTCGTAAAAAATTCATACTCATGGATTACAGCACGAGAAAATCTCCCAACTGGACCGAAGAGATTCAATTAGCAGCCATTTGGAAAAAACCACTTCTAATTATCATTAATCGTGCCTTCCTTACAAGTGGTCAAAAATATCGGGGCCTTGTCAGCCCACTGGGTCTCATCATTCATGATGAATGTCATTCCATCATAAATGCTACTACTCGTGCATTCTATAGCTTTGCACTTGAAAAATGGCCTACAGTTGCATGCATCGGATTCTCTGCCACCCCTGTTCTTGAATATGCTCCCTTCAAGAAACTATTATCACAATACAGCATCTATAAGGCTGTAATGGATAAAGTCATTTTGCCGCCCAAAATTCAATGGATCAAAAGCGAACAGCACATCTCATATCATTATATACTTCAAGTAATAAAACAACAATTAATCAAACTTCCATATAAAAAGATTCTAGTCTGGTGTGGAATGATTCGGCATTGTGAAGAATTGGCGGAAGAATGGTCAGAAGAACTTGCCGCCGATAGCATGCTTATTGCAATTGATACATCTGCTAAACAGGTGCGAGTAGAAGAATTTATGGCCGCCGAAGGCCGTGCAGTCCTATTCTGTGCCGCTAAACATCGTGAAGGATCTGATATCAAAAATCTAGATTGCTGTATCTTCATGGATTCGGTGGAAGACCGAGCCGCAAAAGTATTTGTTCAATGTGCTGGTCGTGTTCTTAGACGTGATTCAGCCGGTGCGAAGAAATATGGCCTTATCATTGATATTAGTGCTCTTAGTTCTATCAAAATCTGTGATCGTATAAATCAATTTAGCGACCCATCAAGCAGTTCATTTCCCTTCTCCTATCAATGTGAAACTTTGCAGATCCATCAAAAGACCATTAAACTTCACGAATTAACAATGGAATATGTTGCACCATCTAGAACTAAATTAGTAATACAAGTCCCTCCAAGTATTAGAGCATTCTTTGTACGAGAGTTACCGCCTGTCACAGATTATCATACAAGATTAGATTATGAGATTGATCTTATAAATCAGAAGAATTTGATGGGATATTTAATGCAAGCAGTTGAAATTCTGAAGATCACTGAAGGTATTCCTCATGTCACACGTGGGTCATGTGGATCATCGCTTCTTTGTTATATGCTAGGAATCAGTCATGTAGATCCTGTCAGACACAATATTAGTTTTGCTCGCTTTCTGACTGATCATCGTTCTACACTTCCAGATATTGACTTTGACTTCCCTTATAATCTGCGTGATGAAGTCTTCTTGCAATTAGAGCTCAGATGGCCTGGCGCAATTGCAAGAATCAGTAATCATGTCTTCTATCATAAGAAGAGCGCACTTCGTGAAGCCATCAGACGGATAGGAATTCGCCGTTTAATTCGCAAAGTAGAGATACATGGAATATTGAAGTCACTGAAGAACAAGGATCGTGCCGCCGTGGAGAAGACAGTTAGTTCTCTGGAAAACACTTTTAGAACATATTCCCTTCATTGTGGAGGAATTGTATTCTATCCTGAAGGTGTGCCTGAAGAACTTCGTCTTCGTTCCAAGAAAGGTTCAACGCTGGTTCAGATCATGTTAAATAAAACCGATGTTGCGAAGAATAAAAACTTCAAGATTGATATTTTGTCTTCCAGAGCTTTGGCGCAACTCTATGAATGCAATAATTTCCAACAAATCGCATTTGAATCTTGGCATAATGATGATAAAATTGCTGAACTGTTTTGTAGTGGCGATAATATTGGTATTACTTTGGCTGAATCTCCTCTCTGTCGCAAAGCATTCCTGAAGTTCCAACCGAAGACAATTGATGATCTAGCCATATGTCTGGCCATTATTAGACCAGCTGCCAGAGCTGCACGTAATGCTAAGACAGCTGATGATCTAGATGCTCAATGCATCTATGATGATGATGCTATCAGCTTCATTTCAATGGCATTTCAATGTGATGATGCGAAGGCTGATTATTTTAGACGTGGTCTGATTAAAGGTGATGCTACTATTAAGAAAGAGTTTGATGCGAAGGTCGGCGCGCTCAGATCAGATGTACGAACAATTCTTCTTGCCGCATTGAAGAATATGCGATCCTATAGTTTCTGTAAATCTCATGCTTATTCGTATGCTCAGTTAATCTGGAAGTTGGCGTGGATGAAGGTCTATCGGCCGAAGGAATTTTGGACTGCTGCTATTAAACATTGTCATAGCTCTTATAGACGCTGGGTACATTTATATGAAGCATATTTGGCTGGTGTTGTTTTAACTAAGGAGACGAAGAAACTGAGTATCTATGCCGAGGCGAGGAATCATGAACCGAGTGCAGAGATCGGCACACCTGAAGAATGTTTGCGGCGCTTAGGATACTGGGATTTCTCTAAAGGATTTATCCCTGATTGCTATTACTATCCGAGACATAATAATGCTACATTTAGAGGAATTATTGCTGCCAGTCGCTATTTGTCTTATGATAAAGATGAAAAGTCGGCTGTAATAATGCTATGTGTGGCTCCAAAGAAATACATAGAAGTAATTGTTTGTAGCCGAAGGCTGAGATTGCATGGAATGATTGGAATTGATGGTATTGGTAAAAAAATAGAAGATGGAGTATATGAATGTGCTGAAGGCAAATTCGTAATATTCTAGATATAATATAAAATTGATATCAACTTTCTATCAAATATGCTTCAACAAACTAAACAATGAACGTCACAGTAGGCTATCTTGAACACATTTATCCCGCATCAGTTGATGGTTGTACCTATTCAGTCCGCATTGGCGGTCTGGGGACACTAATCCTGGATGCAGTCAAATCGTATGACCCAGAATTCATTGAAAAATACACAGGACGCCATGTATATGTCCTTGATCTCTTTGATGTTCCGAAGTTCCATGCAACAAGTCGTGTTGTAGCATGGACCAACAATCAAACCGGCGAACATGTAATCCGCGAAGTACTGAACAATCATGTTGTTGGACAACGTGTCGCCTTGGACTAAGCGCGATCCGAACAATCTAAAAGTAAATAGACTTTTTAGTCAGAAGTTTCATCAAATGTCCGTTAATTTTGCAGACATACTAGTAATTATGGAAGAATGGAGAACACGATACAAGGCTATGAGGGCACATGATAAAGGCCATGATTATACAAATGGCCCTAGACTGGCTGGTGATATTAAGGAACTAGTGAAGCATCTTCGTGTTTCGGAGCCCATTCTTCGTGCCTGGATGAATAGTTGGCTTGCTGCCAACCCTGAAGAGGTCTTCTTGCGCTCTCATGCTTCCATCGCAACACAATGGATGAAGAATCAGATCTTAGAAATTCATCCTACAGCAGAACTTCCAGTAGGCTTCAAAGAATGTTGGGACTTGATCTTTGCAGATCATCAGGCACATTCTTTCGGTCTTGTGGAAAAGTTGCTGACACAAGCCAAAAGCCGTATTCCAAACACCTTCAATTCACTTATAGATCAGCCAGAACTGTGTGATGATCTGGCTATCAAGGCTCTTCATGAAGGCATTAAATGTAAATACACAGATTGGATTGGCTGTGAGCTCTGTGAAAATCAGACGGATCGTTGGCGTCAGGAATTGCTGCGCCGTGCCTGTTCAACTCATGTACTTCTAGGCCACGATCGTTATTTGGGCACGCTTTACAGTTGGAAACACTATCGCGAATTTGGTGTCTTGCCGACCAACTGGAAGGCATTCCATCATTGGCACGATAACTGTGATTTCAGAGCGCACCGAAGTGCATGTTGTTATAATGCGGAGGCATATATTATTGAGGCAAAAAGCAGTATTAGCAAAACATTTGCATCCGAAGGTAAAACACCAGTACAGGCTTCATCCAATCTCAGCTGGTATCCTTCCATGGCCCGTATGGACTTGTGGAACTTTGCATCAAAAGAATATGAGGTATTTGAAACTTTGTGGAATCGGCTAGATATTATTTCTGCTTTGCTAGACGACTTGGAGGCTCGGGCAGATGAATTGCTAGCGATGTTTTAGTTTGTGGCAAAATAACCTTGTAAAAATGCATCACGTCCTTGCATTCCAGGCCCAGGAATATATGGCTCGCTTCCTAGTCCAATACGCCCTTTTGCAGTCAAAAATCCAGCTAAATCTGATACAGATCCGAAGGTACAAAGACCAAAGTCTAGGCAATATATTTTATCATCAGAGCCATAGACAAATTCAAGATCAATCGGTACAATTCCTGCATTAATTAAGGCCCTATAAGTGCGACCCATGATATATGCTACATTATCAATGGTCCATTCACTATCATTGTCATCCCAGATATTTAGTAAAGTATCTGTACTGGCGAAGAATCCCCGTGATGGATTTGTAGGTCCTACTGGCTCACTAGTAGAGCGCCCCTGATATTCTGCTAATCCCTCAACTGATCCGAGCATCATATGTATTAGTTGGTCGTCATATTCTGGTAGTCCGTAGGCGCGTTCCATTGCAATACCACATAAATACGATTGCCCCCTAAATGTTTTTGGTGTCCATTTATATGATATAATTCGGGGCACATTAATGATCCCTTGTAGGGCCTGAAAGGCACGCTCTTGAATGGTCGCTTCATTTTGTAAAAGTCGGCAGGCCTCTGTATCGTATAATAGTTTTAGTACATAATTATATTTTTCTATAATGAGTCCGTAGCCACCTGCACCTATTATCGGCGATTGATTTGAAATATTAAATATATTTCTGCGTCTTTTCCTTGTTTTTTGTGCCATTTATTTTATACAAGATTTTAAAATTGAATTTTTACTACATTTTTAAATACAGTAAAAAGACAAAATGAGTCAGCAACAACAGCAACAGCCGCGACCTTTTCTCCCAATTTATTGCAACATCCCTGGTCATTCCAATAATGGCCAGACAGTCAGTGTTGAATATGCGAAGCATATTTTGGACGCAGGGCGGCTCCAGGCCTCATCAACCTTTGTTGATACTACAACCTTGTCATCCGTTCCACGATTCCAGAATGATCTTGGACTCCATGTGGGGAATAAGGTTATTGGGATTAATGGACAGACCTATATTCAGTATCATTAGATTCTGCGGGCCAAAAAGTAAATATTTTTAGTTTTATCTAAATTTATAGTTAAAAATTTGAAAATAAATGCTCAATTAACATACTATAACTAATCAGCAAAAATGGCTTCAGAAGATAAGTGTTATATTTGTCTTGGAGAAGAAACCAATAAAGAAAAACTTATGCATGAAAGTCCATGTATATGTAAAGGATCAATTAAAATTCATTGGTCTTGTTTTGCAGAAGTTAGAAAAAGTAGTGAAATTTGCGGAATATGTAAAAATAGATTTAGTTTTCGTTTATTCAATAATAATGAAGGTTTTGTAAAAATTACTTTAAATTATAGAAAAGATTACTACAAATCAGGTATTCCATACGCAGAAGGCCCTTATGTAAATGGGAAAGGAAATGGTCACTGGAAGGTATATTATGAATCTGGTGCTCTAAAAGGAGAAGGCCCTTATGAAAATGGGCAACAAAATGGTCACTGGAAGGTATATCATGAATCTGGTGTCTTGAAAGAAGAAGGCCCTTGTGTGAATGGGCAAAGACATGGTCATTGGAAGGAATATATAAAAGTTAATAATTATAACTCTCACTGGAATAGATATTATGAATCTGGTGTTTTAAAATCTTCTGATTTTATAATAGATGGGTTAAATCGTCAGAAAGAATATTATGAATCTGGTGAGCTACAAATGGAAGGCCTATTTAAGAATGGGCAACGAAATGGTTACTGGACAACATATTATAAATGTGGTGCTAAATTAGCAACTGGCCTTTATAACGAAGGGCAAGCAACTGGTCAATGGAAAATATATTATAAATCTGGTTCTATAAAAGCAGAAGGCCAATTTATTAATGGGCAACAAAATGGTCATTGGAGGGAATATTATGAATCTTGGGACCTTAAAGGAGAAGGTCCTTGTAAAAATGGAGAAAAAATAATTGCAGAATGGATACATTATGATGATCCCAAACTAGCCGGCAAAAAACGCCCAAATGAAGATCAGGAACAACCTGAAGCGAAGAAGGCGCGTTCTGGTTAGACTTGAGCAAAAGTAAATATTTTTAGTTTTGCCCACAAAGATCAAAATGTTTAATTGTAGAATCCACCAACCTGTATGCAATTAGTTCTGCCAATTCAGGTCTTTCATCAATATTTTTATAAAAGAAATTACTGAAATCATTTATAAATGTGCGATTATAACATCTTAGTCTAATATCTTCAACCAGCTTCTGATAGCCGAGTGTGACTGTAACAATCCAGGATCTCTCTATCTCCTTGCTTATGACAGTTGGATCTTTCAAACATTCTAAGATATATCTTTGCTTGGCTTCGTGCCAAGACTTTTTACGTGTGTGATCCTTACACTCTTGCATATTGGCTACTAAAAATATTTGTGGGCGCCATATATATCAATTTTAGAGTGTAATTTGTTATAGTATTTTCCATCTAATTTCTATCAAAAATTGAAATATATTGGTATTATAATATAGTGTATTAAACATTAGAATGGCATCAAACGATACATGTTATATCTGCTTGGCAGAAGAAAATGATAACCAAAAATTTATGAATGAAAGTCCATGCAAATGTAAAGGATCAATTAAAATTCATTGGTCCTGTTTTGGAGAGTATAGAGAGAGTAATGAGATATGTGGAATCTGTAAAAATAGATTTAGTTTTCATTTATTCAATAATAATAAAGGTTTTATAAAAATTACTTTAAATTATAGAAAAGAATACTATAAATCTGGTATTTTATGGGGAGAAGGCCCTTATGAGAATGGGCAAAGAAATGGTCATTGGAAGTGCTATTATGAATCTGGTGCCCTGAGAGAAGAAGGCCCTTGTGAGAATGGGCAAAGAAATGGTCACTGGAAGACATATTATGAATCTGGTGCCATGAGAGAAGAAGGTTCATTGATTAATAGACAAAAAGAAGGTCACTGGAAGTTCTATTATGAATCTGGTGCATTAAAAGCAGAAGGTCCATTGATGATTAATGGACAAGCAAATGGTCATCTAAAAATATATTATGAATCTGGTGCCCTTAAAGAAGAAGGTTCATTGATTAATGGACAAAAAGAAGGTCACTGGAAGTTCTATTATGAATCTGGTGCATTAAAAGCAGAAGGTCCATGGGTTAATGGACAACCAAATGGTTATAAGAAATTCTATTATGAATCTGGTGCCCTGAGAGAAGAATGTTTATGGGTTAATGGACAACCAAATGGTCACCTGAGGATATATTATGAATCTGGTGTCCTAAGAGAAGAAGGTCAATTTATTAATGGACAAAGAAATAGTCACTGGAAGATATATGATGAATCGGGTAATATTATTAAAGAGACTCATTATAATAATGATGGACAAATTATTGTACCAGATGTGCCATTAGCCGGCAAAAAACGCCCAAACGAAGATCAAGAACAACCTGCCACGAAGAAGGCGAAGGTTGAAGAATAAAAAGTAAATATTTTTAGTTTTCCTAGATCCCCTCCTAAATTGTCGTGAATTTAGCACATCCTGTTGCATGTCTCAGCGTATGAATGGAAGACATCTTCCAATCAGTTCCAACCGCCTTCTCACTCATTAGATAGATATCACCTCCATTCAAAGGAATAATGATCCTATCACCGACCGGCTCCTTACGATGGAACCACTGCCAATGCATCGGCATTGCTGCTCCGAGGCGAACACCAATCACCTTGCGACGCTCTGAATCCCCATGGAAACCGATACCGCATTTATTGATATCATAATAATAGTTGCCTTCACCCTTCAGTCCAGCCGCTTTTGAGCCAAAGAACTCTTCCAACTTTCCATGAAGTTGGTTTGTCAAAGGTGTTTTATTGAAAGCGATCACACGGCCCTTGCCTTCAGCGTAGCTTGGCTCTTGGTCAAAATCGTCAAAGCAGAGGTTCCAACGAGCATGCTTATTTACTACACGACCATACATGAATGCGTGCCTATCCACATTTAACGCTGCTTGCTCTGCAAATAGCTTTGCAGCACCATCATCGGCACCAAGCAAAAGATTCACTCCATTTCTGATAACCAGTACTGCAGCTTGTTCGGAGCCTGCAATCGCAAGTTGATGGAGTTCGCAAGTAGCGCCTGCAGCCTCACACTTGTTCTTCGCTGCCGTCAGATCGTCAATAGTAAATCCTGATCCTGGCGCACCACGAATTCCAAGCTGCTCCATACCTACATGATTTTCGGCACTATCACCGAATGTTAGAGTAATTGTGGATTTGGTCGTGTCCATTTCTAACTGCTTGGAGGCCCAATAATTCACTCAATTTTACTTGATAGGCTTAAAGCCAAAGGCGAACAACAATAAATTTGAGCAATCAACAACCCAGAATTGTAGCCAAATGTCGGCCGCCGAAGAAAATCGTTGCTATATTTGCTTAGGGCCACCAACTGTGGATGAAAAATTTATAGAAGAGCCCCTTTGTAATTGCACAGGATCCATCAAACTCCATTGGAACTGTTTCTCAGAGCTATGTAATGGTGGTCAAAGATCACATTGTGGTATCTGCAGGAAAGATTATCGTGCAACTCATGGAATTCAATCAGATCCGCAAGGCCAAAAATCTCCTGTAATTGTCTTTGATAAGACTGAACGAAAGATTTATAGCCCTCAAGGATCACTTATCTATGAAGGAATGCTTATTAGAGGAGCAATTCACGGTATTTGGAAACAATATTATGATTCTGGTTCTGCAGAAGCAAGTGTGCTAGAAATTGAATCAACATATGTTGATGGAATTGCTCATGGACCACAGAGGAGATTCTACCAATCTGGTGCCCTTCAATGGGAGCAAACAATGGTCAATGGACGGAAACACGGACTTCGTAAAGAATATGATGAGGCAGGCACTCTAGTTCGCGAAGTAAGATATGATCATGGAAATGTTTTATAAGACTGCTAATAAAATAATTAGCTAAAAATAGAAATGTCATTAAAATAATTTTAATGTAAAATTTTATTTTTAAAGCATGTTTAGCATTATAAGAAACACTAGCACAGTGAAATAAATTGCTAGTGCAGCTGCAGTACATTCATCAAAATTATTTCTATCCAGTTTTTTAATCATATAAGTATCTTTCAGCTCATAGCCAAATTTCCTATAATAGTCACGAACACCAATACCAGAGATAACGGCGATTTGTTCATAATCTGCCTTAGCAGCAATAGTTTCTGCAATCTGTAATAGCTGCCGACCAATACCACGGTGCTGCGCACCTTTAGAATCCGCTGAACCGACCACATTTACTTGTCCATATACATGGAGCTCACGAATCATTGCTGTGCGCCCCTGAAGTCCTTCAATTACTGGCATTTTGTCCCATTGACTCAGACGCAAGCGAATAAATCCAATTAGGAGATCTCGGTTTGGCTGTGCAATCTCTGCAGCAATATAATATTCCTGCGCACTAGATGCAATAAATTGATATATATTATATTTAATTTGTGAAACATCAAATGATTTATTCCGCACTTCGGAGCATCGGATGCATTGGCAATAAATGCCGCGCGCCTCTGCCTCCCTAGTGACCTGGTTGCCCAGATCAGTTGTTAAAGTATCACTCGTGAAACCAAGCCGCCCATCACAGGCTGGCCGAAAGTCACGTTGAATACGATTTACTCGTACCCATTTAGGGGTAATTTCTTGCCTATAAATGAGTACGTCGCGGAGCAGTCGGCCTTCATCAACCTCTGCATAGGGTTTCCACTTCCCTGTTTGTTTCCACACCTTGATTTCAGTGAAATCAACATCAAGACAAGGATAATCCTTCATATAGTCTGGAATAAGGTCAGGATCATCGCGTAGGACCAGTCTATAACATTCCTTGTCCATCTCTGGCGTCGTGCCAGGTAGATCCGTCATAATATGAATCTCAATCTTGAATCCATAATCTTTCAATAATTTGATTGCATTTTTTGAGTGCGAGACGAGATGTCCTCGGCTTACACGACGTAGCAAATCATCATTTGTATGTTGTACGCCGAGTTCTACTCGGGTAACACCATAGCGACGAAAGCGGACTATTTCCGCTTCGTCAATCTCATCTGGCCGTGTCTCAATTCCAAGACCAACCACATGAATCGCGGCGTGCCGCGTATTATATTCTTGTTCCTCTTCCAAGGTCATTTGTTGTCTATAAGGGCTGTCCGTTGGGCAGGGCCAAATATTTGCCGCATAATATAGATCACGAATAAATTGATCCGCAATATCATGCGAATAACATGAGAATGTACCACCCAGGACTCGGAACTCAATCTTATCTAATGGATGTCCATTGTGTTCAAGTGCCTTAAAACGCACATGTACTTGGCGCACAGTTTCAAAATCCACTGACGCGGCACGATGCACAGCATCTTCATTGCTCAAATATGAACGCGGCATTCCAGGCTCATTCGGGCAGAATTTGCAATTATATTTACATGAAAAGCGATCAGGCGGCATAACTACTGTGATATTAACAATACCGCTCGCTGAGCGAATAGCATTCTTGATCATGGCATATCTGAGAGCATGATTTTTCGGATAAGCGATAGGATCTGCATCTGATAGCTCTTTGTAAGCATGACTCAGCCAACGCTTTCCAATATTTTGCTTATATTTACGACGAATCTTTGAAATAGCGGAATCTAGGTGCTTATTATTATCATATGCTGTTGGGCCGAGAGCTAGAAGATCATCAATGAATCTCTTCGCCAACTCAATTTGTGCCCTTGTTGTCAGTTGCAGAGAATCTGCAGTGTCTTCAATGTCAGCCATAGTGTTGATTAATATATTTTGCATAAAATAATCAATTTTAGCGCCCCTAGTGTCCTACAGATAAATTTGAAACTTTTAACTATATTTTAGTTATTATAACAATGTCGGCGCACACTATCTGGAATTTCTGGAGATCAAATGAAAAGTTCTGGATCCCTGTAACGGATGCGCAGAAGGCAGTAGCAGATAAAACTATATTTGCTGCATTCTACAATTATAGTAATCTCTATGAAGAAGATGCACTTGGACAAATCATCTATTTGGACCAGTTCTTTAGGCATTTTCAACGTGTTCTTCCAGAGGGTACAATTTCTGAGAAAGAAATCTATCAAAATAGACTGAAAGCAGCGGGCATTTTGGAGGCCGCTTGGCCCATCCTTCGGAAGTCCAAAGATCCTCTAGAAATAGTTTGGGCTCTTATGCCTCTAAAACATCTTGAGCGCTGGCAACAATTGTTTAGTGCTCTTCATGAGATTGCACTTCCACTAGATTCTGGTCCGCTATCAAAATTCTATCAGGATAGTTACAAGAAAGCATATACAGATTCCTTCGTAGCAGCTAATATTATTACAGATCATACTGCAGTGCTTGGAAAATACCAGGCAAATGAGATTTGTGATTATTATCCTGAAGGACGCCATGGAATTGCAGGCGATGTGGCGCCAGCCACAGCCTTGACAGCGGCTCTATCACATCTTGATCGCGCCTCCAAATATTGTGTTAGTCTTAGTGGAGGTGTTGATTCAATGGTTATGGTCACTCTTTTGAAACATATGGGCTATAATGTTAATGCCGTGCATATTGTATATGGCAATCGCAAAGAATCTGAGCAAGAATATGCATTTATTGCGACATTTTGTGCTCATCTAGATATTCCATTGATGGTCTATCGGATTGAATGGTTGCGGCGGCAACTAGTAGAACGAGAGTTCTATGAGAAGATGGGTCGTGAGATCCGTTTTATGATTTATAGGGAGATCGCTTGCCCAGTACTTCTTGGACATATTAGCGAAGATGTTATTGAAAATATCTGGACAAATATTGCATGCGCACAGCATCTTCATAATTTGAAGAAGATGGCGGCCAAGGAAGAACAATTAGGAGTAGTTTTGATCAGACCCTTTCTGAATCAGATCAAAGATACTATTTATGAGGCATCACGATCCCTATCCGTGCCTTATTTGAAGAATACCACACCCTCATGGTCTAATAGGGGGAAATTCCGTGAGCATTTTCATCCAGCTATTAAGGCTCAATATGGGGCCGAAGTAGATAAGAAGATTGTGCAGTTCGCCAAAGCAATTACAGAACAATCGCGGATTCTTGATAGAATTCTCTATCAGCCAATTTATAAGAGTTATAATCCTGATACGAAGACAATTGATATTACTGGTGCGATTGAGGCCGGCCTAGATGTAATGGGTTGGTCAGTGATCTTTGAATATATTTGTCATCAGATTCTTGGAATTAATAAACCGTCATTTCGGTGTTTAAATGCATTTGTTTGCCGCTTGGCTCAGGCCAAAAAAATCACAATGAACATGAATGGACATTTGCAGATAAATATTAAGCAATCAGATGAAGGTAGATATATTATGAAATGTATTTCTATCGGATCTTCTAAGATTTAATGAATTAATATAATTATTTTTTGTATTGTAATCTAATAATATATAGATCTTCTGGTAAATGATGAAAAAATTTGAATTTTTATTGTCCCTTAAAGACTGTAAAAACAAGTCCCTAAATGTCAGAAGATACATGTTATATCTGCCTTATAGAAGCGACGGACCAAAATCCATTCGTGGATCCAAATCCGTGTATTTGCCGAGGAACAATTAGAATACATAAACAATGTTTTATTGATGTAGTAATACAGTCTAGAACATGTGGTATTTGCAAAACACCATTTCTCTTAAATGGTTATAAAAAATTTAAAAGCCCATCTGGCGTCTTGATAAAAGAGGGTCTTATGGTGGGTGGCAAGGAAGAAGGGCCATGGAGATATTATTGTGGGTTTAGCCAACGATTGAGTACTGGTCTAATGGTTAATGGACTGAAAGAAGGCAAATGGAATTCATATTATGACTCAGGAGATATATGGCAAGAAAAATATTATGTAAATGGAGTTCAAGAAGGTTCAGATAAACTCTATTTAGAAGGTGGTAGATTACATGAAGAATACACCTATGTAAATGGAAAAAAGGAAGGATCGTGGAAACGTTATCATATATCTGGTACTCTGAGTGATGAAGGATTATATATTAATGGGCTATTTGAAGGGCCTTGGAAGAGCTATTATGAATCTGGTGCATTAAATTGTGAATGCCCTTATCTTAATGATAAAATGCATGGCATATACAAGGAATATTATGAATCAGGTGTTATAAGTATGGAAGGTCTATATATAAATGGATCTGATGAAGGTCAGCCTTGGAAGCTCTATTATAAATCAGGTTCTCTAGAATCTGAAGGCTGTTATTATAATGATGAAGATATTGAAGAAGCACCTCATGGACCCTGGAAATACTATTATGAATCTGGTGGTTTGAAAAGTGAAGGCTCTTTTGTAAAAGGAGAAAAAGTAGGACCATGGAAAACTTATAATGAATCTGGTGATTTGTTAGAAATTGTTTAGATATGTTATTTAATTTTATAATATTTTTAGTTAATAAGCACTGGAATTGTAGTGCAGATTTAATTCTGTGCTTGCTAAAATTTTTTTCGTGAAGATTATATAATATAAATTAAATAAATTTGAATAATACCATCCAAAATAAATTAGGGTATAGTAAGTAACTTATAAAATGGATTCAAGTGACGAAGAATATTCAGACGGACACTATTATACTGATGTAACGACTAGCGATGAAGATTGGAGCGAAGAAGAAGAACAAGAAGAAGAGCAGGAAGAACAACAAGACGAAGATTGTTGTTATATTTGTTATGGCACCAGCGACAATGATAAATTTGTAGAACAGGAAGAACTATGCGAATGCAGGGGAACCATTAGGATCCATTGGCGCTGTTTTGCACCTTATCGCTATGACAATCCTAAATGTGGAATCTGCAAAACTAAATATAAAATTAGTAAAGTGGGCGTTTATCTAGCTCAAACCACAGAATCTTATAGAAAACTATATAGAGGGAATGGGTCCCTCGTGGCTGAAGGCTCATTCGCAAGAGAGAAAAAGAATGGACCTTGGAAACATTATCATTCCAACAATATCATTGAAGCAGAAGGATCTTATATAGATAGCGTGAGAGCAGGATATTGGAAAACTTACAATTTAGGCGGGCATTTGTCCGAAGAAGGGCCATATGTTAATGGCGAAAGATCAGGTTATTGGAAACATTATACCTACCTTGGTAAAATCTATGCAGAAGGTGCATATAAAAATGGCACAAGATTTGGCCATTGGAAATACTATAATCACAACAAACTTCATTCAGAAGGCAAATATATTGATGGCGGACTTCAGCACGGATTATGGAAAACATATTATCCATCTGGTGCATTGAGAACCGAAGGATCATATGTAAATCATAGAAGATACGGAATTTGGACTGATTACTTTGAATCAGGCGAAATCAAACAAAAATACCAATATGGATCAAATGGTTACCTTAAATGCTATCACTTAATGCGATATGACTCTGGTGCTATTGAATATGAGGCTATATATGAGAATGAAAAAGTAGTTGGATATAATTATTATGATCGTAATGGAACACTTATAGAAAAGGGCTAAATTGTAGCCCCCAGCCCTACCAATAAAAGTAAATATTTTTTAGTATGTCTAAATAATATCTACTTATTAATATAAAAATTTGAAATATTTCTCTGAATTAAATGTATGTAACAAACATGTCCAAGGAATACGTATATATCGTTGAATTCATTACACGTGCTCATAGCAGTGGCTATGAGAACAAGGAACGCCGCCTCTTCAAGAAGATTGAAGACGCAAGTAAATATATGATGGAGGTTTTTGAGGAATATGGAATTGAGGATGATGTTGATGATCTCTTTGTTGATAGCGATATGGAAGAACAGGCGCCTAAGCCGACAATGGAATTGGCTCAAGAGCTATTTAGCCCTGAAGCCTTGCAGACATTCTTGAATAAGTGTAAATGGCATAACACTATTTATGGACCTTACAGTGAATTCTGCGATCATGTGCCATTTGAAATGTTCTTCTCTTATGAAGAGATTCAGTAAATAATGAGATTTACTCATATTTTTAGTTCAGCCCATATCTTCCACGAATTGAATTATGATTATTAAGTATTTGAGCAGCTGTAAGTTCAGATGAATATACACATATAACTGATAAAGGTCCGTTCCAGAAATTGTCTGCACGACCTACAAATTCTGTTGATGGACTCAGATATTGAGCAAAAGTGTTAGTATCTGTACTCACTAATTGTCCATTAAAATAATATTTTACAGTCCCACTAGTGCTCTGGGTAATTGCACCTGTAAACCAGTTACCAGGTGTATAGGATAGATCTGAACTAAAACCACCAACCCCTCCCGCACTATAATGAAACTGATATCTATTTGTTGCGGGGCTATACATATAAAAATTAAAGTTACGATTGCCACTTGATGAGCCAATCATTGCACGAAATGTAGTGGTAGTAATAGATGTAAGATTGCCAGCAACAAAGATTGTTTTTCCAGTATATGTTGTATTATATTTACTACTTACTAAAGAGCCGGATCCAGTTGTACCATTGAAAGTTAGATAACCTTGATTGGCAGAGCTATATGTAACTCCTGTCAAACTTGTAGCATTATTTGCATTTGAACTAAGATCTGTCCATGTAGTTCCTGAACCAGGATAGCTGGCTGTATTTCCTGCATCCAGATATAATAAAAGATTTGTTGTTACAATGGCAGACTTCTGTTGTTGAGCTCGTCCAAATCCATATTGTGCTGCGCTCATTGATGCAACTGGCATAATATACTGCTATAATGTTATATTTTATGGAAGATTTTTAACAAAAAATAGAAGATAATAAAATTTTATAAGAATTATTTGTCCGTAGCGGCTGCATCAGCTGCATCAGCTGCCTCTTCAGCATCCCTCAGAAAATCATAGAATAGATTTGCTTTATCGCCTTTGATGAGAACATATATTGCACCACCCTCAGAATTTCTTGACTTATCTCTAGAAAAGAAATAATTCAAGAAACCTTCAGCATCGGTGCCATCAAAACTAGCAGCCAATTCACTATATTCTTCAATGAAATCAGTCGCTGTTATATTATAGCCTTTACAAGGAACATCTTTGAAAGTTGCATTTGATTTAACTCTGTGATCAGTGCTGAAATACATATTGGTAGATTTTGCTTTTACTGGCTTAGGATGATCAGCATCAGGATCCTCTCCTGTCTGTAATGTATTTAGTTGCATACCCATTAGCTGGAACATTTCGTATTGTTTTGACGGCTTATAATCATATATTTTGGATAGCGGATTAAGATTATAGTAGTAATTTACTCCTTTTCTTATGAGAGCTTTGATGAATGTTGGATAGATCTCTTTCATATCTTTGAACGATAATTGACCCTGATCCGAGGGTAGTTCAAATTGCGTGTCATCAGTTATGGCCTCCATATTATTTATATTATTTGTGATGTTATTTTAAATATCAAATTTTCGGGAGATTAAGTTGAAAAATTAGAAGATGCAATGATATAGAAGAAATTTGAATATATTTTTAGTAATGTGCAATAAAATATTTACAATACAAAATGATGTACAAAAAAGCTTGCTAATCCAAATATTACATCTGCCAGCAAATATAAATAAGCACCAGGCACACCATTAATTGCATTATAAGCAAATAGGAGATAGAGGAGTCCATGTATAGGTCTCAAATCATTCCACCAAATCTTATCACCGAACACCTCTGGTCCAGTAGGTCGCGAGCCAGTCAAATAGATGTAAAAGAAACCTATTGCTGGTAAAAGAGCTAGGTAGCCCATATATTTTAGCCCCGTAATGTTTAGATTTTTAGCAATATACACTAATAATGATCTTGTTCCAATACAGCCTATTAAAAATAGTAAAAACCGTTTGTTCCTTTTGCTCATACTTGTGAAAAGGTCAGTAGTCATTTACTATATTCTAGAAAATTGTTGGTGGCCTGATTCTTGTCTCTAAAATTTGATAAATAATTTTTGAATTAGATTCATATAATATAAAATGAAACTAATTCAAAGATTTCTTTGGAGGCTTTTTGGAAAAGACGAGAAGACTTTGTTGGGTCGTTGGAATATTGATTATTGTGTAAATCGTGTCAATCAAAAGATTGATTTATCAAATGAAGATCATTGTGGAGCCTGTGATCAATATCTTATTTTGAAAAAGAAAAATAGTAAGGCTTGGCGTGAAATTGATGAGTTTTATTTCTAAAATTTCATATACTATTTTAATAATTTTAAAATATATAATAGTAGATGTCAAATAATAGATCCGCTGGAGATTTAACAAATCGCATAAATCAGCGCCATCTTTTTGCGGATTGGACCAGACAACGAGAGGCTGCTAAATTAGGACTCCGAACACCAACAACAATTCAAGCGTGTCAAGGGTTTAATCCTTGGTCTGCATATGGAAATGTAATTGAAGGAGCACAATATACAACTAAAGCTGAACAAGACAGTTATATTACTGAGGTCCAATCTTCTTCTAATTCTTTATCTTCTGAACTGGCTTCTGAACCTGCACCTTCTCCTTCTCCAGCACCTGCACCTGCACCTGCACCTGCACCTGCTCCTTCTCCTGCACCAGCTCCTGCACCTGCTCCTTCTCCTGCACCTGCACCTGCACCTGCACCTGCTCCAGCTCCTGCACCTTCTCCAGCACCAGCACCAGCACCTTCTGGAGATCAAATAGTAGCATCATTAACTACAAGCCTATCTGCATATAATTCTGCAAATATTGGTGATTGGGTAAGTATTACATTAGCAGAATGGACAACTCTTAGAAGTAATATAACTGGAACTGTGACGGCAGGAGCAACTGATCTTATTATGAATATGACTAGTAATTTAGGAAGCGGCCTTGCAAATGCTGCGGTATCAGCTATTGTTACAAATACAGTTGAAGCTCCAAGGTCATCTGGAATACCAGCTAATTCATACATTTATGGATTTAGTGTTAAATTTGCAAGTAATCTTGGAGAATCATTTGGAGTGTATGCAAACACAAATACATCATCTAATACAGGTTTTAATCAATTAGGAAATCTAATTCCAAGTTTAATAAGCGGAACTAACTATTTTGTCCTGAAGGGTGTTAGTAGCACAAATGGACCCACAGCTGGTTTATTAGCTTTCTTTACTGGAACAAAATTAGATTATCCTAATGTTAGTTTCCCTGGTAGTGCTGCATATGTTAGATTTGTTGGTGATAATAATTCAGCAAACCCATTAATAAGATGGAATTTCTTCAATGATGAGAGCCTACCAACATCAAGTACTGTTTTAGGTGGTTCTCTTAATAACTATGGAACATTTTGTATTCAGGCATTAACAACTAACACACTACAGTGGGATTAAATAGTTTTTTATTAATTTATATCTAAGTTTGTTGTAACCTAGATATATATTAAAAAATATTTATTCAAATTAATTATTAAGCGATTCTATTTGAATGTTTAATTGATAGTACAATAGGTAGAAAGGTATCAGAGCTTCTGCATAATTCACTACCTGTGATTAAATGAAATAGCATGGATTCTTCAACTTTAACATATTCTTGTTTCATAAAATCTTGTAAATAATGGAAGAAATCTTCATTAATGTTCCATGCAAGTAAATACTTTTTCTTCTTACAATTTGGTTTTAGCATTGTAATTTCACTATCGCCTCCTTGATTGAAATGATCACGAATCTGACAAATAGTGGCACCGTCGTGATCAATAATAAATTCTCTTATTTCATCATATGATGGGAAATTCATACTTTTTATGGTAGTGTGATAGAGGGTCTGCCGATTGTCAAATTTTTGGAGGGTTATTGGGGGGCTTAAAGGAAGTCTGTAAATTTGACCAAATTTAATATACATTTTTTATTGTTAGTTGTTATGAATTTAGATGAAAATGCTAAAGAAATTGAATTATGTAAATGGCGTGATAATTTAATAAAAACAAGAGATATAAAAGATGATGTGTGGTATGTGCATCCTATACATGAAAATTATGAAGCTAATACAAAGGGAGAAGTTCGTAATAAAATACGGAATTCTTTAATAAAAGGATCTTCTGATAAAGAGGGTAGAACAACTATTAGTATTTATAAAAAGAAGAAACAAAAACATCGTATAGTTATGGAGTGTTTATTTAGTACAGTAATACCAAATGATTATGATATTGATCATATTGATAGCAATCCTGCCAACAATTTATATACTAATCTGCAAATACTTACAAAAAAGGAACATTGTAATAAGACAGCAAAAACAAACCCTGAACGTGGAAAAAAAGCTGGTCTTAAATCAAGTAAGAAACTTAAATATATTATTTATGATAAAGAAAATAATATTATAGATGTGAAGACATTTAATTCTGTTAATGAGGCAAGTCGTATTTTAAAAATAACACGAAGACCTATTTGGCAATCAATTACAAATCGTAAAAAAGATAGTAAAGGTAATCAATGGGTTGAAGAAATAGAAGAACATAATGATATTGAAGGTGAAGAATGGCGCGAAGTACCAGAATTACCACAATTATTTGTATCAAATAAGGGACGTGTTTGGTTTAAATATTTGGCAGTTCAGTATAAAACACATGGATCATTATTACAAGACTATTATATTATTCACTATCAAAATAAATCATATAAAGTACATACTCTTGTATGCACCCTATTTATTGGACCACAGCCAAGCGAGGAGCATACAGTTGATCATATTGATAATAATTCAAAAAATAATTGTGTTGAAAATTTAAGATGGGCGACTAAGAATGAACAAGCAATAAATAGAACAATTGTAAAATCTATTGAGGTATATGATAAATTTACTCATTGTGTTATAAAAGTATTTAATAGTCAAAAAGAATGTTGTGAAGAATATAATTTAATTCCTAGTAGTATCTCAAGATCTCTAAAAGGATGGCAACTTGGATCTTATAAAAATCTTTCTGTAAGATTTGCAGGTCTATCTAATTCTGATAAATATAATAGGGAAATTAATATACTTAATCATGAAATTCAAGTACTTGATATTGATAAAAATAAAAGAAAACATAGATTTCAAAATCTTCCAATTCATATTACAAAACAATTAAATTCAAACACGCATAGTTTAAATATAAAGTTTAGGGGTATAAAATATACTAAACATAGTCGAGATATTAATGAATTAATTAAATTAAAGGAAAAGTGGATTAATGAACAAAAAGAGTATTGGACTAATATTATTAAAAATGCATATAAAGAGGTAGATTAAAAATTATTATTATTTACAAAATCATTATATCTAATACTTCCAAATATCCTTGAAAACAGTTTCAGCATCCTCAACACGAATTTCATTGTCACGTGCATAGCGATTCATGACTTGTAAAGCTAAAAGTGTATTATTTTTATAGCGAATGAGCGGTCTAATTCCTAATAATCCTTCAGGAATGAATTTTGCAATAATTGCTTCTATTTCATCGTCTGTCAGTGGATAATTGAGTTTATGTTTTACACGATTAATTTCGATATTTTTATATTTTTCAGCTTCTTGTCTTTCTTTTTCTTGATAATCTTGATTAATCTTAGCTTGTTCAATCATTTTTCTCTTTTGTTCAAGAAGAGAATTATTTTGTCTATTGATTAATTGAATACATTCATTGTACCAGCAGGTAGTTCTGAATAATCTTTGTTTATCATCTTCTTGATATGTAATTAATTCAGGTGCAGTTAGTTTAACAGGTATTATCATATTTCTTAAATACATTGATTTATTTTCATCAGGACATGATAAATAATGTGAATCACTTTTAAAAGCATCAATTGGATTATAATTATTAATCATTTTCATACCATCAGTATGAATATATTGTATCCATTTCATAGTTTGTTCTTTATTACTTTGATCATAAGGAATATAATAAGGTGAGCATCCATAAGTTACATAATATTTCTTAAATTCCCATCCAGGATTTTCACTTATAAATTTAAGTGATAATTTACCTAATGGTGATTCATAATACCAAGTATCAACTTGATCCATTTTTGACCTTATTTAATGAATAGAGTCAAAATTTGATCAATTTTATATTTATTAGCAATATTTACATGACAACTAAAACAAAATATGATCGTGCATTACTAGATCAAATTGTCGCAAGAGATGGGGCTACTCTTGTTGGTGATTATGAGAAGGTTAATGCTCACGTTGATATACAATTTATATGTAAATGTGCATCTATTACTAATAGAATATTTCAAAATATTGTAAATAGTAGCGGCATGTTTTGCAAACCCTGTTTGACTATAATCAGTAGAGCATCAGCAAAAAAAACATGTACAGAAAAATATGGTGTTGTAAATCCATCACAATTAGATTCTATAAAAGAAAAAAAAATAGAAACTACTAAATTAAATTATGGTGTTGATAATCCATTTAAATCGGATATTGTTAAAGATAGAATTAAAGAAACAAATCTTGAAAAATACGGTGTAGAATCGCCATTACAAAATAAAGATATTATGGATAAAGTTAAAAAAACAAATATAATAAATTATGGTGTTGAACACCATTCTAAATGTCAATTAATTAAAGATAAAAAGAAAAAAACATCATTAGAACATTTTGGTGTTGATAATCCTAATAAAGTAGATGCTGTTAGAAATAAAATTAATCAGACGAATTTTAAAAAATATGGTGTTGAATATACACTTCAAGTAAAAGAAATTAGAGAAAAAATAAAACAAACAAATATAGAAAAATATGGATTTGAATCACCATTACAAAATGAAGATATTAAAGACAAAATCAAAAATACATTAAAAATAAATTATGGGGTTGAACATCCTATGCAATTAGATAGTATAAAGGACAAAATAAAACAAACTTGTATAGAAAAATACGGAGTGGAGTATCCTGCACAAAATCCAGAAGTATTTGAAAAAGCCCAGAAGAATGCCAAACGCTTGAAAGACTTCACCATGCCATCAGGCGCCATCCGAAGAGTCCAAGGATATGAACCCTTCGCCTTAAGGGATCTTCTTGCAGCCAAATACGAAGAAGAACAAATCAAAACTGGCCGCTCAGAAATCCCTCGTATCAAATACAAAGCCGGTTCAGCCATCGGAATCGATGGCCAAACGCTTCGCGAAGAAAAAGATCGCTATTACTTCCCAGACATCTACATTCCTCATGAAAACCGAATCATTGAAGTGAAAAGTACATGGACCTATAAATGTAAAACGGACTTCGTGATTCAAAAGGGAGAAGCAGCCAAAGCCGCTGGCTATAATTATGAATGTTGGATCTATAATGGTAAGGGAGAGAGGGTTGTGTGCGACGAACCAAAACGAAATACTATCATCCCGCCTAAATAAGACTTATATAACACAGTTTAGTTATTTATTCTTTTTGCGTGTATTTCTTGTACTTTTAGACTTAGTTTTATGCACTTTGGGACCAATACTAATTGCTGGACTATTATTTAATGGCATTAATCTTGTTCCAACATTCTTTCTTGTTACATGGGTTCTAGTACTATTTATATTCGCGAGAACCGTATTTGTGGTATTATGAACTTGAGCAAAGGTATTTGGATCACCAATATAAAATTCTTTATTATCTTCATCAAAAATACGGTTTAATATAGTTAAAATAACATCCATTTCTTGCTGTATTATAGGATCATAGATTTCTGCATTAGGAACTCCTGCAGTATTATAACCATCGTCAATAGAAAATTCCAATGATCTTGGTTTGCCAATAGGCTTTTTGACAGAAATAAGTGCATATGGTTTAATTCTTAGACGTCGAGGCAACTTTTTATTTGTATAAATGTTTTTAGAAATATGGATTATACCCGATCCATCTGAATTTAAGCTTCTAACAATAAGATGAATTGTAAGATGTAAAATTTCAATGTTATTCTTTTTGATAGATAAAAATAAGGTTGAATTATTATCAGTTTCTCCATATACTTCACTAACAATTTTAATATTAGAATTATCTAATCCTCTAATATTTCGTTCATCTTCAATAAATTTTGATATTTTATAATTACTATTAGCATGTTTTGGAGTTTCTTTAGAAAATAAATGAACTAGTTTATTAATTATATCGGTATCTAGGAATTTACCAAACTCAATATGTGATTTAATAATTGCATTTCTATTTACAGATATTGATTCAGATGCCATTCTAGTATTATAAGATAATAAATTTAATATCTATTCCAATATCGTTCAGACATAAAGTTATTGTCCAAAATGTGCATTACATTAAGTGGTTGAAATTTATTTTCCTCATCTCTATAACCAAAAAATATTAATTCAAAATGAATATTATCACAACAATCATCACATGTAATACATATATTTTCACAGTAATCTTCCATCGCTAATTGTAAATAATAGTTATTACCATCATCAGCTATATAATGAAACATTTTCTTGTATCCAAAATACATTGTTGTCAATTGATGTGAATCACGAAATGGTTTCCATAAATCCTTATTGAATAATCTACCTTCACTATGTTCTAGCCTTATCCATGTAACCAGTTCTTTTTGAAGGATTCTTGCGTATTTTTCCCTAAATTCATCAGTTTCAATACTAATATGATGTATTCCATATCTTATATCAAAATGATTTGTTGAATCAGCAGTAAGCATGGTATCAAAATTATTAATCATATAATTATATAATTCATCACCTTCAATTAAAAACCTATCCCAGCAAAAAGGAAGCTCTTTTTTCCGCTCCACTATTGGTGGAGAAGGAGGATCAGGTTTTCTAATTTTCATTGTTCTATTACGTGGAGGCCAATCATTATATGTATTCTTTAATGTTCTATTACGCTGTGGCTCTTTTGGCGCTTCAGGTTTCTTGCATTTTCTAGTACGACTACTCATTTAGATAGGCCTTAATAAAATATAGAACTGATACTTTTATATTGGATTTATTGCCACAACCATAAATCTACCATATTAGTATAATGGCAAGTGGTGGTTTAATGGATAATCGTATTGCAAACGAAATCAGCAAGTTGAAGGCAGATCCTACATATGAAAATATCAGCTATGACCCGGCAACTCATAAGCTGACATTTAACCGTTTAGGCAATGAATATCATGTCACTTTTCCTACAGGCTATCCCAGTTCTGCTATGTTAATACGGGTGAATGGTATGTCAGCTGTATTTAAGATGAAGTATAAAGTTGGATTCTCATTGAAAAATATAGTTGAAAACCCCGATGAGTATATTGAAGTAAAAAATAACACCGGTGGTGCCAGACGCCGTCGCTCTCGCCGTCATCGCTCAAGACGTCGCCGCTCAACTAGACGTCATTAAACCATATTATATAATATCATTTCAAAGCTTTTTAATAAAAATTTGAAATAATATAGATTCTATACAGTCCATCAAAATAAAATGGTAGAAGCGTACCCAGCTATTGCGACCTACCGGTTGGCAGACAACGATGTGGATATGTATGACACAGATCCACTGACAGGCTATAATGCCTTCATTCAAAGTAATAGCGAGCTTATCGCAAAAACACAGTACCTAATTGTTGAAACCAGATTTATTAGACGGATCTTCGGTTGTCCAGTACATGGGACTGCAAAAGTCACAGATGAGGCTATCGTCGGCCTCTACACAACATATTCCTGCAAAGGTAGGGACGACTATAGTTGTCCCAATTGCTTTACTCGCGGTTCAGAGGGACGCGAAGTCATGCGACATCTGTCCCAGAATGGCGGGTGCGTTATTTATAAGGTTGGTGACCAAGCCAATAATAGCATTATTAAAACGCTTGAAAAGGCGTGTAATCTTCACAAAGAGGCAGGTCAATATGGACTCTATTCTGCTCTAGATGCAGAGATTTCATGGCACGAGTTGCCTAGCGGAACAACAGTAGCATTCATTGTATTTGATCGTGATCCTGTGTGATTTTTTAGTTAGTGTGGAGAAAACAACTAATAAAAATATTTAAAATATTTTTGCCTAGTTTAAATCAATTCAAGAAACTTACTAATAGCACTTTTACATTCAGCAGTTATATGACTATTATTGATCAATTGATTAGCCTTACGTATTAACGCATCTTTGTAGTTCGTAAAACTAGGATGTGCAATAATATTCCTATATTCTATTGCAAATTCAAATAGAATAGTAATATATTTATTTTTATCTGCAATATCTACTGCACTAATCATATTAACAATATATGTATGCATCTCCTTGAACCAATAATGTGGATAATCTGGATTATCCACTAATTCAACATTCGGTCTATTCTTATAGGTCCGATACATATTTTCAGCAATATAATGAACTCTTGAATCACCGAAAACGGCAGCCTTTTCTTGGAAAGTTCCTGACATCTTTTTAATTCCTAAAATTATTGCTGGTTAATCTCAATTTTATATTTGTATAAAAAAAATAAAAATTTGATTATGTTTATGTATTAAAATAGTAATTACAAATAACCCCCTGTTAATATGCAAGAAGTACGCTCCTGTTCAATCTGTTTGTCCGAGGAGGGGCCTTTTATGGACCCAATGCCGTGTGCATGCCGTGGATCAATTGGTATCCACAATCAGTGTTTTGATAATCTACGCCGCCTACGACGCCATCAACCAAATTGTTCAGTATGCGGCACAGATTTCCCCCCAGAGATTCGTGACGGCCTTCGTGTTGAACGCGGTCTCGTAGAAGAAACTAGTTATCACTATGATGTGACGCTAGATGAAAATAATGAATACCATGGCACATATACTTCATGGTATCACAACGGTAATATTTTGGAATCCATTCAATATTCACATGGTGAATTGGACGGACGCTATATTACATATTATGAAAATGGAAAGATAAATGAGGATGAACTCTATGTAAATGGAGAATGTATTCATAAAAAACTTTATTATACAAATGGTAATCTATTTGAAGAGGAGGCATGTGCCGACGGAAAGAGAAACGGCCATTACAAGAGATATTACAATAATGGCAAAATTGCTGAAGAGGCATTTTATGTCAATAATATTTGCCAAGGTATTGTTCGTACATATAAGATCAATGGCGCACTACATGTATGTAGCTCATTCAAGGATGGAGTGCTACATGGCTATGTCTATACCTTTGATGATGATATGAAGATTATTAGTCGTGAGCTATTTGAAAATGACCTCATAATTGAATGTATTCGGTATTAGTCTTGCCACAGTCTTGCGACAAAATTTGATAAAAGTAAATATTTTTTTTTGCGCAATCAAATGCAAGCTAACAAAACCAATGTGCTCTATCTCGGCCTGGCCTTTGACATCATGAGCCCCTTATTGCTGGTTCCAGATCTTGATACTATTTATGCTATAGATCTGGTTGATGTCAGTTATGGACTTCATTCATGGGATCTCCATAAGGCTGAGATGCGGCTCATTTTGACTTGCGGCTCTGACGAGAAGTCACAATGTCGTCATCTCTTTGAACATAATCGTATTAATCGTTTGCCAGGTGGTCCAGCAACTATTATCAGTGATATTGATACTGATAATTGCTGGACCCTGGAATTTGCATATGATGGTAAGATCCGTTCATTGCAATATTATCATCATATTGATTTCCAAAGTAATGAGGAGTGGCCACCATCTATTCAAGGATGCGCCCATGTAATGAGTATGGGAGCAGCAGCATTGGTTGAAGAAAGCCATGAAAGTAATGCGCATGTTAAACAAATGTTGTTGGAACGCTGTGAGTCAGAAGCAAAATACTATGCACTGACCTTCCTTCATGAGCATTTTCCTCATAGAAGACCTATTTGGACTGCGCATTCAGGTGAAGAGGGAACCTCTATTAGCTGGACCATGGATTTTAATCAGATCCCAGAGCTCTAAAATCTTGGAATAAATAGAATGCCGAAGCGAACTTTGAAAACAAAGTCAAAAGTGAAAGATAAATGTATTAAAGTAAATACAAAAAAATACCGTGAGCGTCCCGGACCTCCTTATCATGCAGCCGATTGTAAAGATCGCTTTATGAAAGGAAATGATGGTCAAACTTATGCGAGTATGGCTGGCAGTAGTGGAGTCTATAAATGGATCAAAATGCCATCTCAAGATAGTCTTAAACGACGTGCTCATCTCAAGGGCAAAAAATACGAGATCATTGATAACGGGGGTGTGCCTTTTTTGACCTTTGTGACCCCTACTAGGGTACAAGTTGTTAGAGCTGATAATACTGATGACACCATATTAGACAATGATTCTTATTATACTATTTTTATTGGTGATAATGATTTACATGAGCCACATTATGCACCAAAGGGCAAATATCCGGGTAATTCTATCTTAGTATATGAAGCTGGTGAATATACCTATGTCGGTTCAGAGATATATAAATTTAAGACACTTGATAGAGATCGTATTAAAAAATACTATAGTCCTGTTGGAAATAGTGCAGTTCCTTACCCTTATGCAGTCGGTGAAAAATACGTGTATTTTATGCTTGATAAGAAGGCAGTTCCTAAGGAACAGATTAATCTGAAGAAAGATGCCTATGGGCAATTTTATTCAGAATCAGATAAATTAGATAAAAAACATTTTTTAACCAAATTAATACATAAAAGACTGATGTCTTAATTAATACCCAAAATGAATTCACTTGATCCATAGTGTTTGTCTAGCGAAGGCAACTTCTTTTTCAGATCTTTCACAAAGTCGGTGAAGGCCTCAGGTGCTGGTGGCAATACATCAAAGTTATATACTGTGAGTGTCAAAGTTCCATCTGCATTTAAGTAATCATAATCACATTTGAGTGCTTTATTAACTGGAAATTGTTCATCACCGATCTTCGTGATCTTGAATTCACAAAAAGGTTCAAGAAGATATTCATGTTCAGAATAAATATATGATTCGCTGATTTTATTGTTTATTTGCATCCAAAATAATGGTAATGCTCTAACACGTGGATCTACACGAAGTCTGAAGAGACAACAGGGACCTCTAGAGCCACATGAAGTAAATTGCATAGCAGTTGCGACAGATGAAGAACAACTCTGGAATGCCTTCATTGTAATTGTGTCGCCGACCTTCTTGCCGCCTAGAAGTTCGTCATTTACTGTTCCAGTAATACCACGATAGAGCATTGGAATCTTCAGCGTAGTCTTATGTTCTTGTGAAAATAGATTGAAGACATCCATCAAGTATTCAATCTGCATTAATGTCTTCGTAACAGTTGTCTTCGCATAGAGATCTATGTCACTGAGATTTTTGTTAAAAGCGCCATAATACTTCTTGAATTGTTTTGCCAGAGCTCCCTTCGGGACAAAGGCCTGAAGATCTTCCTTCCTGTCTTCTGCTGGGCCCTTTCCATTCAAATATAGACTGACTGATTTTTTATTCATTAAATTATTTATTGCCTGGTATCCATTGAATTTATAATAACGAACTGCATTAATTAATTCTGGTTTTTGTGCTGTTAGATTATTAAAAAAAGGGACGTATTTTTTAAACACAGTCAGGGCATTTTCAGGATATACAGTATTGATATCTGGCTCTTTACGCTCTTGGGCTCTTTTGGTAGTTCTACGCCTTTTAGTGGGCCTTGTAGGCCTTGCAGGCCTTGTCGGACGCTGTCGCTTTGTTAGTCGTTTCTTCATCTAATAACTAAAAAGATATTTACTTTTTGCCAGTAGCCTTACAGTTCTTAGATATTTCCCAAAGTACTACGAATAGCCGCAAGTCGTGCTTCCAACTGTGCATTACGCTCCTTCAAGATCTTAATCTCATTTATCTGATTTTCCACATTAGCAAGACGCGCTTTCATGTTACGGATCTCTAAAGCCTGTGTCGCATTACGCTCTTCTAGTGTAGTCTTTTCTGCAATAAGTTCTTTATTCTTATGCGCTGCATAATCATCCAATAGTGTTAGGGTCATTTTCTCAACTGTCTGCATATGAATCTGAAATGGATTCACATGTGATGGACATGATACTTTTTGTACTGTCATCTCCATTTCCGAATGAGATCGCTTTTTACCTGCCAAACTATCTTCTGATGGCATAGTAGCAGACACTGATGCGGATGCTGTCGCTAACGCTGTAGCAGGAATAGGTACTGTTAGAGCAGCAATAGGTCTTGCTGCAAGCTGTTGTTCAAACTTATCAAACATTATTGAACTTGATGAACTCATTTTAACGTATAATATATATTATTTATATAATGCTTTTTTCAATTTTATATCAAATTAATAGTATAAAATTGAAAAATACAGTGTATTTTTATATAAGTTATTATAATAAATATGGCATCTACTACAGAAGAAATTTGGTCTGATGATTATGAATATATTAATATTAGTGATAATATTGGTGCATATGATGATGTTACCGATGATGATATAGCTACTGCTGTAAATACATATGAAACAGCGACAGCGACAGCGGCAGCAGCAACAGTAACAAAGAAAAAACAGAAATTTGGGCGCCAGCCTAATAATGAAATGTGGGAAGAGAGACGAGCAAATTTTGAAGAATTTGTTAGAACAAATGGATTTATGCCTAGATATAATGGTGATTTGCCAATAGAAAGTCACTTGTATAATTGGAGAACACAACAAATTACTCAGAAAAATAAGGGGCTACTACAACAATCCAGAATTGATGCTCTTAATAGAACAGAAGGATGGATGTGGAACATTAAAAAAAAGAAGGCAACTTTTAGAGAGATTGAAAAACTTGATACTGAACCAGATGAGGTAATGCCGAAGCCAAAACGGCGACGTCTAGAGATTCCTTGGACTGCACAAAAAGAACAGGAAGAATTTGTTCAGAAGATCAGTGTGCTGGAAGAACTACTAAAGGAAAAAGAGGCAATCATTCAAAGACAATTGTTTATTATGGAACGCCAATATGATTTCATTGAGACTCTTAAAAAGGCAAAATAATATGTGTCTGTTCCAAAAAAGTAAATATTTTTTAATGCTTCCAAAGCAAGATCTTTACATAGAAATACATATTGACCACAATAGTTGTGAAGCCGAAGAAATAGAGTGCTGCCTGAGCCCATGGTGCCAAGCAGCCAGCAGTAGCTGCTAAATACATTAGGAATGGCCCCAAAATGAAGATATCAATTAGCCGTATAGCCTGCCATTTTCCTAGGACTGCTGGATTCATCTAATAGAACCTATAAATAAATTTGAAATGAGAAATTCTATTAAATAGAAGTCATGCACACAATCATGGAACACTCAGCTACAATTAAGAGCCTACTTGCACAAGAGTCTATTACAGTAGATAGTATCGTGGAGGATCTCAGGAAGCGTTCTATGAATGATGATAAAATCAAGACCATTCAGATTGGCCAGAACAAATATGAGTTCAAATTGGTCGGTTGTCGTGAAGTTCATCTTCATGTAAAAGTAAATGAGTCAGACTGGACTCTATTTGTCCCCAGAGTGATTTGGGACTACTAGTCTGACAAATAACAAACAACAAACAACCACCAAAAAATTTGAATATTAAATATTCATATTTTTAGTTATAAAACAAAATGGAGAAATCACTAGAGTGCAACGAGTTGCGCAATGTTATTGAAGGTCTTGAATGGGGTGGTGAAGGTCCTCAACCAACCGAAGAATCCTACAATGACTGTATCACAACAATTTTAGAAGTAGCAAAAACTATTTCCGTTGATCGCTCATCTGCTGATGGACGTATTGATAGTGCTATAAAGGAAGGACCATTCTTAGAAGCATTGAAAGAGAAACTATTGGAATTGGAACCTGATTGGACTATTCTAATTAGTCCTCCGCGTGCATCATGTGATATTATGATCAAACAAATCCGAATTAATTTGAAGCTGACTGATTGTCGGTCGGCTGATAATAGTGTAAATAAGCCTGCAATTTATTACAGTATCACAGGACAAACTGATTATCCTTATTCATCTACATGGAATGATTTCCTAGAACGTCTTGAGGCTGCGAAGGCGGCTAATAAGATTAAGATGGAGCGTGATAAGACCACGGAATATCATTATTTAGTAAAAAATAAGATTACTGGAGATGTTATTTTGAAACCAATCTTTGATATTAATACATATATCAGTAATCCAAGCAATGATCTACAAATCAATTGGAAGAATGAATTTGCTGCAGGTGCTCTTGCTTCTGCTCTTGCTTCGCCAGAGCCAGAGCCACAAGACTACTTGAAAAAAGTGGAGAGTCTATTGCTCTGTTTGCAGAAATCTGTTCGGCTCATGATAGAGCGCACACAGAAGTTTGCCGAAGCAGATATTGCTGGACTTATTGCTATGGCTCCTAAGGCTGCTCCTGAGCAAGCGACGGAGCTGACTAATCTGGCTGTACCTGTGGAGCAGGTACAGAAGGAAGAATAACATTTGAAATCTGTTTATGGCCAATCTTGAATCGGCCAGCATACAGATAATCTTTTTTAAAGTCTAAAGAATTCAAATATGAAACTATTTTTCCCAGATCCACAACACCTGAAGGCACTAAACATAGAAGCCCGCCTCCAAAGAACTGTACTGTCCCCACAAATGCGACTTCCTTCTGGCGTGTCAAAGTCCTAACATAAATACATGGCTGTCCCATCAGTCGTCTCATTGCTCCTATATTTCGCGGAGCACCCCACTGATACCAATTGTCTTCCGTGAATTTTCTGATACGACGACCCATCAATTCTTCCTTATGTGCCTCCAAATGCTGCTGAATGGCCTGCGAAGCAGGAGGCCAAGACTCCACAAAGATAAATTTCTCCATCTTATCCTTGTCCATTAGTATATCCACGTTGCCTATATCAGCATTCTTATAGATCTCATCGCGCCCTGATACTAGCCCCACAAAGACACTGAACAACTCTTTCAAGGCATTGCCTTTAAGCCCCTCCTGTGCCCTGAAAGTGATAATACCATCATTGACGGTATAGGCTTGCCGACAGCCATTTACTGTTGCTGCAGACTCCAACAAACCTTTCTGATATCGGAATGCTACAACATCAATGCTTGCTCCATCAAATAGCTTCTCATTGTGCGGGAAGAGGAAATCGGTGAATGATCCTGTGGCTGCCATAGTTGTTATGATGGGCGCAGCACTAGTTAGTTTGATGAAATCAGATGGAACAATAAAGATCAGTTCGCCATCATCTTCCAGACACTGGTAGCAGAGTTCAATGAACTGGATATAGAGATTTTTCGTCCCTGGACAGGCGACAAATGGAGGATTTCCTATAATAGTTCTGAACTTTTTGCCCACGACAGCCTTCAAGAAATCTCCATAAATGATCTTTTGATAGCTGTTAAATTCTATGATAGGTTTAATACCGCCATCAATCTCATAGCATGTCATAGGATAGTTGGCATCTGACTCTTTGAACTTCTTCAGGAGATGGCCGGCACCGAAGGACGGTTCTAATAACTCGGATCCTTTGTGCTGAACCTTATTGAAGACAAAGTTCTGTAGTTCTTCGGCTACAGTAAAGAATTGTCCTAAGGCGGCTGTTGTCGTCGCTTCAATTGTATTCTTTTTCTTGGGTGGCATATCTTATTCTTTGGTCATTAAGAGTGTCAATTTTAGGTCGCTGCAGAAAATAAATTTGAACTTTTATTAGTTTCAGATCCAGTATAACTATCCATGTATTTAGCACTCTTCATTTATCTCTGTCTATCAGGGATATTTGATACGCTAGCAAGTAATCATAGGCAAATTGAACATTTGAAACAATTAAGAGTAAATACCGCTAAATCTATTGTCCAACGACTATTAAATAATTCTCATACTCTGGAACAAGTAATTACAGATTATGATAAAGAGATGAGAAAAGAGATTAAAAATTCCATCAAAGAATATATTTGGACGTATGGAGCAGGCTATACTGCAAGACAGTTGGCTTACCTAGATTATATGATCTATAATTTATAATTCTTTCTAAATTATAGAGATGTCACGGGATTTTTCATTTTCGGCAAAAATAGAGAGGCTACGGAATAAAACTGATGCATATTTTTTTAATTCTGTAACAACTCCTGAAAATAGATATAATAAATTAAATGGTACAACTGGTAATACAAATAATGATTGGTTAATAGGTATTCATGCTGGATCTTTGAATCAAGTTACAGTTTCAAATTCAGGAACAATAATTATAGATGAAGCATGTAACTGTAATTCATCATCCTCTAATACAAATGACATAGTTGCTGATCCTGCACCAACTCCTGCTCCTGCTCCTGCTCCTGCTCCTGCGCCTTTAGCTGCTCCTGCTCCTGCTCCAGCACCTGCACCTGCTCCAGCTCCAGTTGCATCACCCGCTTTATGGCCATCAGTATTATATGATGAAAGACAATCTGGATATGTTCCATTTACAGCTTCAAGAACAATTCCATCAAAGGTATGGGAAGTTAATAATATTCTTGGAGCATATCCAGTTGTTGCAATTAATGGAAATATATATGTACATTCAAATAATTATTTATATGGATTTAATTCAGCAGGGCAACAGTTATGGAGTTATACTCTTGCAGATACATCTGTAATTGTATTATCAGATGATGGATCAATAATATATGCTGTCACAGGATATCAATCTGGTGCTTATAGTCATTATAAATTAGTTGCATTTAACATATTATCTCAAAGCATAGTATGGGAATATATCATACCGAATACTAAAAGAATTAAAAACGAATTTTTGCGAATTGATAATAATAATACATTATATGCAATAGTTGTTGATATAGCTACAGATGCAAATGTATTGTATGCATTTGACTCATCTAATGGATCATTAAAATGGACATATTCACCAGGTGCAAGTATCAATGCAGCAACAGTCACTCCTGAAATTATTTCATATTTTAGTTTTGATACAAATAATATGTATTTTTCATGTGATGATGGTCGTGTAATATCTCTCAATAAACAAACAGGTGCATTAAATTGGACATATGTTTTCTCAACACGTGTAACAGGTTCTCAGAGAGGAATGCCTATTGTTGCACCTAATGGTAAAATCTATGTAGCATCAGCAGGCAATGCAGGTAATCAGATTGCAGCAATTAATGCATCTGATGGTACGCAAGCACATATATCAGCAATAAGCAATAGTTTCCCTAATTTCTATTATATTGCAGTAGACAATAATAACAATATTTATGCAGTTAATGAGCGATTATTTACTAGCATAAGAATATTTAAATTAAATAGTACATTATCATCATCTCAAACATTGATTATTCCAGGAGAAACAATTCAAGCATTATCAACTTCAATATATTGCACTATAACTTCAAATAATATATTATTAATAAGTTCCCATACAAGATTATATGCAGTTGATACAACAACACTAACTGTATTATGGACATATATCTATGATACATCTAATAATGTAGCATTTGAAATGGTTGTTGATGATAATAATTCAATTATAATATCAACAGATAAATTAATTAAATTACAGTAATTTATTTTAGAAATGACCATCAGTAAGTGCTATAAACCTCATATCAAAGTTTTCTGCAATATCCTCTTTCATAGATTTATTTATTAAAATATATGCATCTACCTCTTGAACCATCTCACCATCTGTTATTTGGATCCGAGTTCTTGTATAATTGTGTGGATGTCCTTCCAATTCATCTATTTTTGCCAGTAGCTCTTCACTGACTTCATAGAGCTCTCCATGGACAAAAGCCTTTTTACAAGTTGGATTGAGCTGCTCATCAGTTATAAAAGGATATGCACCAGATCTAAGACCAATCATGTAATATTCTTCTGTAGTTCTGAATAGTCCCAAATATCTAGCATCAGTCATAATGTAATTTAATTTCTTTGATTTACATAATGATCCATAAACAAAGAGTTTCATTTTAATATTTACTGATAATACAATATACTATCAACTTTATATAATATAATAAAAATTTGAATTTTATAATATTATTTAATATATTAAAGATAACACAAATGACTGATCAAGAACCATTTATGCAATTAGATGATAGCATTGTACAATATATGACAAATATGTTGGCAACATATAATTATCCACTTGATTATATTGATATGAGTTCATGGGTTGAGAAGCCCCTACAGCAAATAAAAGTATATAAACCCAGATCATATGTTAAGGCTTCTGATAGAGAGCGACAGAAGGCTCGCATCTATTATATGCTAAATCGCGAAGAGATTCTGAAGAAGCGTCGCCTACATAGCAAACGATTAAAGGAAAGCAAAGAGGCGGCTATTAAGGAACATTTCATCGGCTATTTCAGTAAAAAGATTAAAGTGATTCGTACATAGATTCTCAAATATTTTTTTTAGCCATTATAATAGATATGAATGCTCTGATCACAAAAGCCTCTAAAACACCTGTGGCACTAGAAATAGATTTTACATATAAAGGTATCAGCTATCATATTAATGGCACTGTAACAAAGGATCGTGACCGTGCCAATAATGAGCAACTAGGTTTCGTCTTCCAGGCACCTGAAGATCCTTTTCCATGTGCTATGTTGGATTACAATATCACTAAACGTATTTTCAATGTCTATAAGTTGCGCGCACTTCCATGGAAGGCAGCCGCAGGTGAAGAACGAATCAAATGCTTGGAGCCATCTCTACCGGCCAAAGGAGCACTTGACATTCTTGTCTTCATGTCTCTCGCAATCGCCGAAGAAATTGATCCCGAAGCACGAGTGAAGATAAAGGATGATGCACGGATTGAAAATAATAAAGTTCTTTCTTGGTTGAAATACTTCGCTGTCGGCCAAACCGCTTACAGCAAATATGGTTTCATTTTGCGCGAACGAGATCTGCAGCTGCCGCCTGAAGAACAGATACAACATTTCAAGCAGTTCATGGCCGAAGAGATGCCTGAACGACTCAAGCTGAAACTTCATGAAGCCGTTGATAAGCGGAATATTAGGGCTTTAGAGTCAGCGGCAAAAGAGTTAGATCCTAAAAAACGTATTGGACCTAATTTCAGCCTGGAGCGAATCATCCATGATTGGATTGACACAGAACATCTAGGAGAGATCTTAGATATCATGAAGAAAAACATTCATATTGATCTTCGTGGTATCTGGTATTTGAGTTGGACCTATTATAGAGGCCTTCGCAATGAAGAACGAGCGACTATTACTTCTTTAAAGATTTCTTCATAGATTTCTTCATAGTTTTATTAAAAGATTTCCTTGTGCTTCTTCGGGTACTACTTCCAGAAAAACTTGCAGTTAAAGCCTCGCTCTTAGCCTTCCTGCGTTCTTCCTGCACACGTTCAAACTTCTCCCGAAGAAGAGAAGCAAATCCTTTCTGATGGCCGCTACAGTCTAGCGCAATAAATGGCCATTGACTTCGTGAAGGGAAACGCCGAAGAAAATTGGAGATATCTATTGCTTCTTGGGCCATACAATGAATCTTTATCGGGAAGAACTTCTTCAAAGTCTTGTTTGGCGAAAGCTCCAAACTGAAATAAAGCGTTACAAGCAAATCCAGCGATGCAATACGAACAGGCTTTTTACCTTCAAGCATTACTGTATTATATGCATGACATGCAGTCTCTTCTACAATTAATAAAACAGGGCGTCGCATAAAGCTAACTATTCCCATACGTGGTACATAGCCACCCACCTCATCTATAATCTTGAAGTCAGTTCCTTCAGAGTTAATAAGCTCTTGTACGCGTTGCGCGTCGGACTCTAGCTGAGAGCTATAGAAAATAATAGGAAAGTTACTGCCTTCAAGACGATTCGCATTCACTCTATGACGCGTTGAACGTTGATAGAGTTCCACAACGGATGCACCAGCGAAGACACGATCATGATGAACACCATAATGGAAGATGGAAGAATAGATCGGCTGTGCAACTTTGATCTCCTTATAGTCTTTATTGGAACAATGAGCAGGTGGAGCAACATATTGAAGGAGCAGAAGACGCTCATATACCTTCTTCCAGCGCTCCACTTCACCACGAGGACGACTGAGCTCCAAATACATCATCATTCTAAGAGAATTAATATCCATGTAGGTGATTCCCTTCAGCTTCTTCGCCTTCCGATTAAAGATTTCATAGAGCCCCTCATCAATTTCTGTTAAATCTGCAATAGGAACATAGTTCAAATAGAGTTTAGTGGTTCCTTCATGCATACCTGGACGGCGCCCAATCTCTGTGAAACCTTCAGCACGAAGATCACGCTCTAATTCTTCTACATCTGCGGCGGAGTCAGTGGTCAGGAAGTCATAGTCGGGAATAGAGGTATCAGGATCATAGAACTTATATTTCTTCGGCAAATAGACATTCATTGCAGTTCCACCATAGCAGATACGACCACGGCGACGAAGAAAATCTTCCACAATGCGAATGCCTTCCAGAACCTCATCATTGTGGGCAGCAGCATAATCTATTTTTTCTTGTGCTTCATCCGCAAATTGATCTATCTTCTTCAGCTGATCTTCTAGAGAGATCAACTTACGATATGAATATTGTGATCTTTCCAAGGACATTCCTATTAAGATCGCAATATTATTATATTTCTTCGGGGGCACCCTCTAAGCCTTCGGTACAGGTAAATAACCCCCACGAGCATCCAGCTGTTTATTGGGAATTGCCAATGTAACAGGTTTGGGTAAAACAAACCGTACTTCAGGCACCTTCGGTCTATATGACACCTGTCCATAGAATTCACGGGCAAATGCACCAGCCTTCATTGCCTTCTCATCGGCATCAAACACATTGATCGGCACAGAACAGACACCATATTTGTCTAGCAACATTTTCAAAGTCTTAGCCTCTAATGCAGGACCAGTGCTTGCATCTAATGCAATAGTCCATTGAACCTTCGTCTTCGCAACAGTAGTAGCAGCCCGTTCTTCCGGGAGATTAGTGAAATAGTTAATGGTCTCAGCAAATGCACCAGCTGTCTTCACACCTTCAGGAGGAACCGTTGCACCTAGACCAGTTGTTGTATCACAGAAGAGTCGTGCATGTGTCCAGAGATCCAGGTCTGCGCCAGGCTTAATACCCTTCGTGCCTTCAGGATCACGGAAACCTGATGTATCAACATTTGTCATCACAATGAATTTTCCATCAAACTCTGTCCGAGGACGCAGGAACATCATATCTTGTTGTGCCTGACGTCTATAGTCGCCATCACTGGTTAGTCCAAGATGACGATCCTTGAGAGGTGCAAGACTCTCTGCAACTTTGCCCATGAAATCCAATGATTCTTTGGATTGAGCATTCTTATTTGGAAGACGTTGGAAGAACAGGATAACGAAGACCGGTTCAGCTGTGGCACCACGAGGAGCTCCTGCTGCAATTGCTTCTGCGACTTTGCGAATAGATCCAACATTATTGCTGATCTTATCACCGTCCTTGTTACGAACCATCAGTACAGGGTCTTTGCCATCATTCAAATAATCAATACGAAGAACGAAGGCACGAGCACCAGCTCTGTAAGCTATGCGCACAGCATCTTCCTCAGCAAATACACCATTGGCCAATGGGCCAATATAGCCTGCATTATCAGCTGTAATCATGCTGTAATTGATCAGCGCTAATTCATCCTCTTTCAAGGGAGGAATGGTCAGATCCTTCGCCTTCAGTCCATTAGCGGCTACCTGATAGGCAGGCAATTTGTTGTCTGCCAAATATAGTGATTCATATGCGACTAGCTGCTCAGCTGCAATTCGTGCATTATTTTCAGGGGTTGATATATGCGAATTATTATAAATGAATCCGCGAATAGCTGCATAGATTGAATAACCAATTACTCCGATTCCAGTTACAATTACCAAACCAACTAAAAAATAATATAATATATCCTTGACTGTTAATATCTCCTTTGGAACAGCATTGCCAACATTAGAGTTCATCCTACTAATGCTGTGGCATTAATTATCTTTAATGAACATTGCTCGCGACACAATAGGGATTCCATATTTTTGTGCCTGTGTGACTTTTGATGATTCAAATGGTAGTTCAGGAACTACAAGGAACTTGCAGTCCTTTGTCATAGAGTCTTTAATGATCCAGCCGTCACTCTCTAGTTTAGCCTTTTGCTCGGCATCAAAACGGAAGCCGGTCACACAAATACTACCTTTAGATGCGGCCACCTTTGTCTTTGCGGGTGCCTTATGACTTACGCCCTTAGCCGGAAATTGTTTGATCCAAGCTTTGATTGATGCCTTAGCAGCAGTTAATGCAGCCCATGTGATGGAGCCAAAGCCTTCAGGCATAGGTCCATCAAAGTCGGCCCCAGCGGCAACAAAGTCTTCAATGCGACTTGCACCGAGTCCTGCTGGCAGATCAGGACATGATAGAATTTGTTGGACCAGTGATGCACCTTCAAGAGCACCCGTAATGGCCTCCTTTAGCTTCTTTCCGTTGCTGGTTCCAATAAGTGTTTGAATTTGTGTGATCGGCGTACGACTAATATCAAAGATAGTCAAATAGCCGGCCTCCACGAGTGCCTGTGCAGCGGCTTCGCCTGCTCCCTTGATCCCAAGCACTTTAATGCTATGGAGGAGCTGTTTGGCGGCATCGCCACCAGCCTCTGCAGGCATAATATGAACACCGTCCCATTTGAATGTACCTGGTGTGGGCAATTGAGGCTCTACAGGTACTTGGACAGTATCAATAATAGGAATCACATCGCCTGAGCGACGGATAATAACTTTTGCACCGGCTCCCAGGCCGGTATCAACAATGAATTTTGCATTATGACCTGTGACCTTTGAGATAGTTGCACCACCAATAGTTACTGGATCAATTAATACACGGGGAATAAGTAGGCCGCCACGACTGAGATTCCATTCAACCTCTTGTACTGTGGTCTCTGCAGTCTGTTCCGCAAGAGCCATCTTGAATGCGACAGTGTCTTTTGGATTAGTGGCTTTTGGCTTTTCGGACTTTGCTGTGGCTGATGTTAGAACGATTCCATCAATTTCATAGGCACCTTCGGCCCTTTCGCGCTGATAGAGTTCAATCATCAGCTTCTCAACCTGATCACGATTGGCACGGTTAATTGTAAATAGACCGTGGCTAGGAAGTTCGTAGCCTGCTGCCTTCAAAGCAGCAAACTGCTCTTTCATTGGAGCTTGACTGCCGACATCTCTGTAGGCTACGAAGCGTAAGAGACCGGGTGATGGCAATGGTTCCCCCTCTTTGCGATGGAGAACTCCATTGACATAGGAGCGAATGATCTTTGCATCTTTGGGGGCTTGTGCTTTCAGAATCAATACTTCCCCACGCACTTGTGCGGGCGCTTTACCGCGACCTTTAACAAGACCTTCAATGATTGGTACAAACCGACTCAGATCTGATCCCATAGTTCCATCACCACGATTATATAGTCGTCCTTCGGCAGGAACCCAGAGGGCAGATATGCCGTCTAGCTTTGCTGACCAAAGCATTTCTCCTTCCTGTTTTGCAAGCCATTTAGTCCAAGATGCTTCTCCTGGTTTGACTTTATCCAGTGATGCCATTGGTACTGGTAGCTTAACAACATTTTCTTCAGGAGGTGCTCCAACAGCACCAAGAACCTCTGCTCCCGGTGCCTCACGTGCAACAATCATTTCCTCTGCATCATATTCATAGTCTTCCATGATGGGTTCTTCGCCTTCAAAGTAATGGCGCTTCGCCTCTTCAAGACGCTTAATGCGTTTTTCAATGGAATTAGTTGCAGCCGACTTTGACATTTTATTATTTAATAGATTATTTGAGACCTTAAATTATCAAATTTTCGGATCATAATATAGAATGGTTAAACGTAGAACGAGCCGCCAAAAAGGTGGTCAGAGTTTTTTGAATAGGATTCTGGGACGAAAGCCACCACAGCCACAAACTCCACAATCACTAGGAGGGCGAATAGTTCCATTAAATCAGATGACACCTGGAATGGGTAATTGGGAGGTAATTGGTAATAGACCAACTTCTGAAAATCAGCGCTTACGTCAGCTACAAGCTAATGTTAATGCAGTTCAATTACCACAGCCTATACCTGGTGGTCGGGCTCCCGTTGTTCCAAGTCCAGTACCTAATGTGCCTCAGGTTCTAACGCAAAATGAACTTGAAGCGCTATTAGCAACACCTAATCCAACTGTTCCACAGTTACGACCTGGTGATCCAGGTTATGTTGGACCTGTTCCTCTTCCAAGTAGTCCTGCTCCTGTTAGACCTACAGCACCTACAATGGCACCACTTATTCCACTGTTAAGACCAGGTAATGCAGGTTATGTCGGACCAGTATCTCTTCCAAGTAGTCCTGCACCAGTTGCACCAGTTGCACCTCTTATTCCTGGAGTACCAGTAGTCGGTCCAGGACAAGTACCACCTCTTATTCCCACAGCACCAGCCGCACCAGCACCGACAGATCCTGTGACAGTTGAAAAGCGCAATGAAATTCTTGGAAATTTTATTACATTGTTCAAACCTGAAGGCCACGTGGAATTAGCTGATCGGGATTTTGCGAATATATTATATACATTATCTTATAGTACTGCTACTAAGACAAACAGGACGCGTTTTTATAATTTACCACAGCATATTCCTGACTTCGCAGGTTCAGCAATACAAGCAAATATAGGGCGCGAAATAAGTAGAGGTTCGTTTGGAACAATTTTTGAGCATGCAACTGATCCAACAAAAATTATTAAAAGATTAAGATTAGATCCTGCAAATTTTAACTCAGCGTATGAATTTTTTAATAGTTGTTTGCGCGAGGCTTTTATCCAATTTTATTTAAATGGAATTGAACCAGATTTTATTCCAGCAGTCTATGCAATGGCTAAAGAAGATATTGCAGGAGCTGATCATTTTTACATTGAAATGGATTACTTGGCAAAACCTACATACATGAATATATTGGATTATTTTAATGATTTAAATAATAGACGAAGACCCATTACATATGAAATATTTAAAAGTGTTTTATATAATGTATGTTACATATTAAATAGACTTGAAACAAAAACATCATTTGTTCATAGAGATTTTAAGACAAATAATATTATGATTAATACTCAAAACTGGGATATAAAAGTGATTGATTTTGGATTAGCAACATTAAGAATTCCAAATCCAGGCTATGAAGACTATATAATAAATAATTATTTACCAGTATATCAAGCAAATGCACCTGTAAGATTTCAACAGGATGTAGGTATGTTTATAATAATTTTCCGTGAATGGTATGTTGATACAGGCATTGTAAGAGAACCTAGATTATTAAGATTTATAGAGACACTTATACCTCCAAGTATAAGAGGCTTACCAGGTTATATGCAGGCATATAATCGTAATGGAACAGTATTTCAATTAATGAATACAGAGGCTCTAAGTCCAAGAGTTGTTATGAATAAAATTTTAGATTATGATAGAGGAATTGCAGCAGGAACTATTGCTGGAGGTAAGCGTAGACGTAGCACTAGGCGTAAGAGTAGCACTAGGCGTAGACGAAGCCACAAAAAATAATTAATTATCTTCAAGCATCTTATTTCTTATTTCTGATCCAAGCACCACCCTTGTATATACGGTGCATCTTTACTGTCTGGCCGTCTGAATCATAACTAATTTCATCGCCTTCTTTAAATCCGACGCTATATTGTTCGGTGCGAACCACTTTACCTTGGGGTGAATAGGTTTTTACTAGACCATGTTTCTCATTATTAACATATTCTATTGTTTGTATTTGAATACCATCAATTGAATATTTGATAACAGTTCCATTCTTCTTTGTATCAACAAATGGTATAATTTTTTTGATAGGTGGATCATTAATTGTGATATGATAATCACGAATATCACCCGCCTCATATTGTCTTCTGAAGTCTTCAGTAATTGAGCTAATCTGTTCATCTGGTAGCATCCAGTATTTATAGGAATTTCCATTCAGCTTGCCCATTTCAAAGATATCAACACTCTGTAGCATACGAATATAGATCCAATGGGATCCTGCATTACCTTCTAGTATGTCCATATAGATATTATAATCCTTCATTGGTCCATCTGGCAGTCCATCCTTATAATTGACTTCAAAGCATGGTAGATCTAGTGCCACCTTCTCTTCGCTAGTAAATCGTTTCAGTGGTCCTTGTAGCTTACCATCTCCATCTATTTTAGATATTTCAATCATACCTCTATTAATTCTTTTAATAGTGATTAGGCCATCTGGCCCATAATCTCTATAGGCTGCTCTACAGATACTGCAACTTTGCATTGTCTTTTTTACTTCTTCCAAACAACTTTCATGAATATGAATTGTACCTTTACAACGGCACGGACTCGGCTCTTTGAAAGCCTCATCGGATCCGTCTGTCATACATACGTAACACGTTTCTTGTACTGTTGATGTCATTTTGTTTGTATTATCCTATAAATACACTATCAATAATTTCAAATTTATTGCAACTATTTGATAGGAATAAAAAAATTGATATTTCTAATACTATAATTATAAGATATTATAGTATTATAAATCATTATGGAAGCCAACAAGACTACAGTTCATCCTTGTACTTATGAGGATTGTTCAACAGAGAGTAGAGAATTTGATAGGCAGTATGGTTATTATACGGAACATGATCCTTGTCACGTATACAATATTAAAGTAGAAACTGATAATAATATTGAGGAATATGTATTTCAGTTTAATCATCGCATTAAAAGCGCAGATCAGACTTTGGAGAAGTTGAAAGAACTTTCAGGCAATAATTATAATATAAAAAAATACAATAAGGATAATCCAGATGAACTAATAATTGAGACATATTACAAGGGAGTTTTCAAACGTTCAGAGAGTCAAATTTGCCACTTAGGCGAGTGGATTCAACATGGACAGACTCTTGATCTTACTATGCCATGGATGGGTCGTCGCACATTTAATTATGTCCGAGGCAAACAACATGGATGGGAGATTAGAGAGAAACCTGACGGTGAAACGATTGAATGTCTATATGTGTTTGGCACATGTGCTGGACATCGTGTCCGAGTAAATGGAGAGATTACAACATCTAATATTGATCCTGAGAAGCTTGCACTATTTGAGTAAATAGTGCAAGCAAATAAAAGTAAATATTTTTAGTATATAATATATAATATAACATATACTAAAAATAGAATATAACTAAAAAATCTCATTTTTTGTGGATTTTTGCGATTTCTCTATTTTTTCTTATTAAACATCAATATCAATCTCATCACCCGTCTTAGGGTGCGCTGTAATATACTCAATGACAAAGTCTTGAATCTGAGACTTGTTGGACTCCCGTTCCGCACACATACGTGCGATCCGGTCCCTCTTCTCATCAATTGCAAGCTTGATCTCATTGTAACGCTTCTCATTATCTTCAAGACATCCGCGGAGGAATACAATTCCTCCAAATTTGGAGCATGTAGATATAATCTCAAGATGTTCTCTCGCTTTTTCCACTGCAATCTCTGTCGCCTTACTGACAGTCTTGCCTCTCTTCTTCGCCTCCTTCTCTGCGGCGGCTAGGCTCTTCTCACAAGCCTTCAGCTCCTTACGAGCCTCTTCTATTTTGGCATCTTCATCTGCCACTGATTTCCTTGTGTTCTCAACATTCCTTTGAGCTGGCACAAGGTCCTGGAGATGGCGTTCAATTTCCTTCTCCACATCAACAACGCTCTGCTTGAGCGCCTCCTGCCTCCCGAGTAATTCACAAATCTTCTCGGAGCACTTAATCTTATATTTCGCACCATCTATCATCGTCACGTTCAAATGCCTCTTCATACCCGCACCAGCCTTGTAAAGACGGGTGGTAACTGTGGTCATCGTGAGAATGTCAGAGGCCCGTGGGGCCTCGCTGCTTGTATTCATGGTGTGTGTAATCAATTTCTGTTATAGTAAAATACCCATTTCAATTTTTTTTGCAAAAAATCTGTCAAAATTCTATTAAAAAAAATAAATAACTAAAAAATCTCATTATTTTTTGTGGTTTTTTGCGAATTCTTTTTTTTCTACTTTTTAAATATCAATATCATCACCCTTTTTAGGGTGCGCTGCGACATACTCAATGACAAACTCTTCAATAGGAGACTTAATGGACTCCCGTTCCGCACTCATACGTGCGATCCGGTCCCTCTTCTCATCAATTGCAAGCCTTGTTTCATTGTAACGTATCTCAGCAGAAGCCAAATAATTACGTAGAGACACAATCCCTGCGTGATGTTCTAAATCTGTGGGTTTTGTATCTGTAGATGTTTTCTCAAGATGTTCTCTCGCTTTTACCACTGCAAGCTCTGTCGCTTTACTGACAGTCTTACCTCTCTTCTTCGCCTCCTTCTCTGCGGCGGCTAGGCTCTTTTCACGAGCCTCCAGCTCCTTACGAGCCTCTTCTATAAGCGCTTCTCTAGCAGTTATAGATTTTTTAAGGCACTCCACAGTATTGTGGTGCCTATCTAAATCTCTGAGATGGCATTCAATAGCCCTCTCCAAATTATCAACGCTCTCCCTGAGCGTCGTTTGCCTCTCGAGTAATTCACAAATCTCCTCAGGGCAATTAATCTTATATCTCACATCATTTATCATCGTCACGTTCAAATACCTCTTATTGTTTGTATAGTTGAAAACCGATTGTATTTTAAGAATATCAGAGGCCTGTGGGGCCTCGCTGCTTGTATTCATGATGTGTTTGTAGAACTTTTGCTATAGTAAAAACCCTAATTCAATTTTTTTTGCAAAAATCTGTCAAAAATCCATCAAAAAATAATAAAATAAATACAATATATATAACTAAAAATTATTAAAGATATTCATTTGGTGCAATTAAGAATTCTTGATGTTCAGCGAACTCAAGATCAGTCATTTGCAATATTCTTTTAATTCTTACTCTCTGATATTCATCAATGAATGTCTTAATACAAGCTCCAATAAAGTTCAATACAGCATAAAAGCTGTTCCTTATCATATTTAATATAGCACTCGTTATATAAGTGCGAAAATCGTCTGACAAATGCATCGCTACTAGTAGAGCAAGGCTACTTCCTAATAGGATAGTAGCTATGAGCTCCTTTAGTTTCTCATTGATGATGGTCATTTTCTTTGTGTGTAGAACTTTTGATATAGTAAAAACCCTGTTTCAATTTTTTATGAAAATCCGTCAAAAATCTAATAAAAAACTAAAAAGGATTATCCGAATTTATATGCGGCTAATTTAACGGCAAGACCTTCAAAGAATTGAATATTTGCCTTAATTGCCTTTAGATCGTATTTACCTGTCATAATTAAGTAATCATTAAACGGAGTCCCTTTTACTATTGTTCGTAGTTGATTTAACCTACAGGTGTATGCCCACCTTAGAAGCACTCCATAACCATTGAGTGCCTTTACCGTCATGTCCTGCATTATACCGATACAGTCGGTTGCAATGCGCAGGTACTCGTACCTTTTATACCACACAATTATTACTATTAAAATAGCCAACAACGTCCTGGCAATGTATATCTCCTTGCGAGACAAATTCCTTTCCTGAGTGTTAGCTTTCATTTTCTTTGTGTGTTTTTCTACAATTATCTATTTATAAAATAACCTGGTTTCAATTTTTTTCTATTATAAATCTATTGCATTTAGATATAATAACTAAAAAGGATTGAGCTATAGGTGTAGCCATCTCAGATGATCAAAGTCATTATCTTCAAAACAACATAATGCTTCTTGTGCATCAAGAAGGTCTTCATCACCATTTATAACTCTCTGGTTATAAATGGACTTGATTTCTCTGACAATAGCGTCAGCTCTCTCCCTTGTTGGTTCAAGAACATAGGTCAATAGATCTTGCTTTACCCTTTCAAGAATAAACTTGCACGTCCTATCAGTGACACCCAATGTGCCTTGTGCATTATAAAGTAAAGCATAGAACATACAACCAACGTTTGTCCTTTCATCCAACTTAGTCAGTATAAAATCAATTTTGTTAAATTCAAGTTCCATTATACTGATGTGTGTATGATTTTACTATAGTTAAAACCCTGATTCAATTTTTTTCTATCAATATTCTATTAAATTTCATAAAAAATATTTTATTTAATAGCTACTAATTAATTTAGATATTCTTTGAAAACAGTGATAGCATCTTCAAAGCGAATCTCATTTTCTTTTGCAAACCGATTCAATACTTTTAATGCAAGTAAAGTATTTTTCCTAAAACCCTGGGCACGACCTTCTGCTTCCGCTAAAGCGATATAAACCAAGACTGCTTCAATCTCTTCATATGTAAGATCCTTTTGAATCTCAGCGCAAATTCTATCTAACAGTCTTTGATTAGGATCCTTCGCCTCTTCAGCAATAAGTAGTTTATCAATTGCATCTAAAACTACTTTATTACATTCACGAACATTCTCTTCACATTTATTGTAATAGCCTATTGCATTTTGGAAACGTTCTTCAATAGAGCAGTTTCCCTGCGGCATATTAAGTTTAGGATGCTTCGGTTTAACATTGATTGTATTCTCAATAGCTCCAATTCGTTTTGCATATAGTGATTTCATTTCTAATGGAACATGTTGTACCATATCATAGATTGTATAATAATCAATTAAATCAGTACCTTGACAAATGATGAATATTAAGAATGCATCATAATCAGGCTTACCTGCAGAATTAATCGGCATATCACCTGGCCCGAAGAAATAGCCATTATGAGAGGCTAGAAAACGATGTTTCAATATCTCTAGAGCCATTTTAAATCATTATTTTATAGTCTTTTAAATCAATTTTAGAGGCTAAAAAGCATATATATCAAATTTATAATAAAATTGATATATAGGGTATTTTAAGGGACCCTATTCTAGACCCCTAAAAAGGGCCAAAATACACTTATTTTCAATTTTATATAAAAATTGAAATAGGGTCTTTTTGCGTCCAAAAAAGGATCATTTTGAGGCCAAAATGGCTTTTTTTGGACTTTCTGCGCAAAACCCTATTTTTGGACTTTTTTGCATATACCACTATATAAAAAATTGAATACAAAAATCCATCAAATATCAGTCAAAAGAGCCTATAAAATGAGTTTCAGACAGACCGAGCTACATGCTTTGAAGGAGGGAAATACTATGCTCCTTGGAATAAAGCCATCAATGGAGCCAATCACAGGTACCGTTATTACTGTAAGAGAGCAGGTAAAGCCCTCGTATCGCGGTAAGGCATTTGATATTGGAAGTCATATGGTAAAAACCCTGGTTGCAATGCGCTCAGATGGACAGGAAGTAACTAATTCGCCGATCAATATCTTCAGAGAGGAAGGTATTATGGACGGAAGAAAACAGTTTGAGAAGGTATATATGGAAGAAATTAAGGAAGGAGATAAGATCCTATTTGAAGACGAAGATGATATGAAGTTGAAGTATGGTATTGTGAAGACAAAGAAGACAAGTCAAGAGGCTGCAACCTTGTTGAAAGGTGCAGTGATTGAAGGATTCACGAAGACAGAACTTCAAGTTCAGACACAAAAAGGGATCAAAGAGGTTGGAGAGACACTTTACTATAAGAAGTATTAGTGTCCTATAAATTATCTTTTTAGTAATTAATACTAAATAAAATCACTATGAATATAAAAATCATCAATAGGCCCGTGTCCCCAATTATGAATATCATCATTGCCCTTAATATATTTATATCCATTTGATTCAAGTAATTCCCGAATTTTCATTTGCATCATTGGACCAACATGTGGTTCATTATGTTCAACTGTCATACAATGAAATTTATAACGATCAAAAGGAAATGTTTTCAGGATATTATATTCTTGTCCCTCAACATCTAGTGATAGATAATCAATAATTTTAGGAGCATTGAATGAATCTAGAAGTTTTCCCAAGGTTGAAGTATGTTTTTTTACAATAGTATTTGTTTTAGTAAATGGACCAATATTTTCATCAGTTATACCTGAAGTAGCTTCGCAAAGTGAAAAATCAACCACAACTCCTTCCTCTGAATACATTAATTCATTTGAGATATTACATGTACGATTGATTTTTAACTTCTCAAAATATAAATCATTAGGTTCAATACAAATACCATTCCATCCTAAATATCTTTCAAAAAATAAAGTATTACTATAATATAGTCCATCACATGCACCAAGCTCTATAAAATAACCATTTGATTTATTACCAACAATAGAATGAACCCAACTATCTTGTCCGATCTGGGAATTATACATTTATATAAAATAAATTATTTATTAATGTTTAAATTATTACAAAGAGTTTTTTTATGTAAAAGTAAGTTTCATTGATCTTAGAATATGATTTTCATTAGCACCTCCTGTTGCTGCACCTAGTCCAATATAATAATTAGTACTATCAAATGAAAACCCAGTTAGCGTGAAGTTAGCTGATATAGGTTTAGTATTTGTTGTTGAAAAATATATTTTCATTGTTGATGCAGAATGATTATAGTCTGCCCAGTAAAATAGATTTCTATAAAAGTCTTGTCCAGTAGTAGTTGAAGTTAAAACATTATTTTTATACCAATTAAACTGATTATTTGTATATGTTAAGAATAATAAAGCATTTACAGCAGTAGATACATATCCTACACCGCCACCCCCACTTCCATTTGTATTATTTGTTGTAGTCCATTGCACACAAAACCCATCTGCTGGTGGTGTAGTTCCTCCAGAACATTCAAAATTCCATTCAAAGGAAAAATTTCTATTATATCTAATTGCCGTAGAACGATATACATTTCCAGTATCACCATTAATTGCCGTGGTTAAATATAACAAATTACTTATAACACCAGCTGTACTTACCTGAGTTAGGCCTGCTGTTGATGAAAAATTTGGATAATTAAATTCAACAGTTGATGTTTCAGCTCTTCCATAACCATATGAAGAACTAGTTGAAGCAACTATAGGCATTCCTATTATATATTTTAATAATTGTAAAATTATTTTGTAAATAATTAGGAATTATTATTAGGAAGAATGCCAGTTGTTGCATCAATGTCAGCTTTATATGGATATGGACGTCAAGTAACAGCAATACCATCAATGCTTGTTACATCCGGCCTAGTAATACAACTTGATGCAAATAATATTGCATCATATCCTGGTACAGGAACGTCAATCATAGATATTACAGGTGGTTACACTCATACCTTATTAGGAAGTGCTACATATTTATCATTGTATGGAGTAAAAACATTTGATTGTACTGGAGCAACTAAATATATTCAAGTAAATGGAACAGGTCCTACATTACCGACTACAGGTTACACATATGTGATTTGGGGTCGTATGATTATTAGTTCAGCCGATTGGAGAACTTTAATTAGAACAGGTCCAAATGATCATCCTCTTTTGGTTCAAACAGGAACAGATAATCTAGGATTCTATGATAATAATACTACTGCATTTTATGATAGCGGTTATGATGTATCTGCTATTGAAGATACATGGGTCCAATATACAGTTGTTGGAGATAGCAGTTCTAGTATATTTTATATTAATGGAACACAAGTCGGATCAACCGCTTATGGTGCAGGAGGAAATATACATACATGGATAGGTGGAGTAGGTAATACTCAACCTTTCGGATATATAGCAAATTTATTCTATTACAATCGTAAATTATCTTATGGTGAGATAATCCAAAACTACAACTTCTTATTACCTAGATTTCCAAATATTGTCAGTACCAATCTATTAGTAAATGTACAGGCTGGTAATACATCTTCTTATCCTGGCTCAGGTACCACATGGACAAATCTAATTGATGGAACTAATTACACTATAACAAGCGGTACATATGATAGTGGCAATGGTGGTTCTATTGTTTTTAATGGAACAAGTACAGTAGTTCCAATTGGTACACCATTAAGTGCAGGTACGAATTATACTTTGGAAGCATGGGTCTATGCAACATCAACGGCTTTAAGTCATAACATTATTAGTAGTGCAAATAATGTATTTTGGGTAGCAGCAGGAACGTTATATGGTGGTGTTGGTGGATCATATCAATTAGTAAGCAGTGCGAGTTTCCCAACTAATGTCTGGAAGCATGTTGCACTGACATTTAATGATAGCACAAATACAATGACGCTCTATATCAATGGCTCTCAGGTTAATCAAAATACTGGTGTGACACAAAGTTATATAAGTGAAATTCTACGCATTGGTTCTCATGTTAGTGGGGTAACACCTGTTAGTTTCTGGAATGGAAAAATAGCCCAAGCACGTGTATATAATTCAGCGCTTACAGCTGCAAATATTTTGACAAACTTTAATGCAACTAAAGGTGGTTATTTAGTAGCAACATCTGGTCTAGTATTATATTATGATCCAACTAATACAGCCTCTTATCCTGGATCAGGAACTACTCTTACAAGTCTTGTGGGATCTGGGTTAAATGGAACAATGACAGCAATAACATATACAAGTCCATATTTTACATATAATGGAACAACATCTCAGGTTCTAGTTGCCGATAATGCATCGCTGGAACCAGGTTCTGGTGATTTCACAATAGAAGTATGGATTAGATATACAACAATTGCAGGCAAAACTCGCACATATCTTTCAAAAACAAATAATGGTGGTCTTGCTGCAAATTGGTCATATGGATTTAGAACTAATCCAAATACAAATGAAACATATTTAGAAGTAGGTAATGGAACAACATCAGTCCAATCCCCATCAACATCTGTAACAACAAATACTTGGTATCAGATAGTTGGTGTATGGACAAATATTGCAGCCAACTCTATTGCATTATATAAAAATGGAACATTAATAGGCAGTAATTCTCATTCATTTGCAAGTATTTTAAATTCAACAAATCCATTATATTTAGGTAATTATAATGGTAATGAGTATGCACAGCAGTTTGAAGGTAATATGGGTGTAGTTCGGATATATAATAGAGCCCTATCTGCTGCCGAAATTGTTAATAATTATGATGCAGATAAAGCAACTTATGGACTATCATAATAATTATTATAAAAATATTAAATTTAGAATAGGTATGCCAGCTGTAAGTATGTTAGGGGCTAATTTCGGGTACGGCAGATCTGATGTTGCATCGGCTAGTACTGGTGATAAAATTGTAGACTCATTAACTACAAGTTTAGCAACATATAATGCAGCATCAAATGGAAGTTGGATAAAAATAACACAAACTGAATACAATACTATGTCTTCTAATGTAACTGGTACAACTAAAGCGATGTCCACTGATGCAGTATTTAATCTTGCAACAGGTGGTACTTTATTTAGTCCAGGTTCAAATGTAGTTGCAGGTAATGCAGCAGGAGCAAATTGTCCTGCAATTCCTGCAAGTAACTATGTATATGGTATGAAAGTAAGAGTATTAAATACTGTAAATAACATACTTGTATTTACTAATAATAATACTGTTACACAACCATCTAGTTTCACACAAATCGGATCCGTTTTACCAGCTACTAGTTCTGGTTCAGCAATTAATTATTATGTTCTCAAAGGTGTTAGCTCAATAAATGCAACTACCGCAGGTACAATGGCTTTACATTTTAATGGTAGTCCACAATTATATGCTTGGGGTGGTACTATTTCAGGACATGGTGTTAGATATAATTATTTAAGCGCAGGTGCATCAGTAACAAGTAATACAATACTTAATTCAACATATAATGGCACCTCATCAGCTGTAGCTTTACAGTGTCTTACTACTGCAACTAAGCAATGGGCTTAAAAAATATTTATAGCAAATTCTAATGAATGTTTAGACTTTCATAACAGTCATTACAATATCCACGCTTCTTTTTACTTGTTACCTTTATCTTACATGATCCGTTCCTACAAACTTTATCAAAACATTCGTAGCAACACATATCAAAATCGCATTCTCCTTCTTTCTCACATTTAGGTACAATACATTTATAGACCCATCCAGCGCCTTGGCGTCTCTTATTCTGGTTCCATGCAGTTGATGCTTCATCAAAGAAGCTACTATCAAATTCTATGGATCCATCAAGTCTGGCTTTTTTTGTTTTTGGTTCTGTCGCTATAGGCTCTATCGTTGCAGATGCGAGCCTTTGCGCCTCATTTATTACTGAGACCAAACGATCTCTCTCATTACGCAGCCTAACAATCTCATCGTCGGCTGCCTTCCTCATAAGAAGATGCTTCTTATGCACATCTTCCAGTCTTCTAGCTACATCATCAGTCCATGCCTGTACCTTAGCATCATGTTCTTCAGCTACTTTCTTATAAAGTTGATACTGTTCATTGAACATTGCATCTTTAATCGCAAGTTGTTCCTTAAGATTATTGATTATCTTTTTACTTGCCTCTAGTTCTTCCTCCAGTATTAGAGGATGAAATACTGGACTTGATCCCACTACATGAATACGACTTGCTTGCATAACTGGCATTTTACTTGTAATCCACTTAATCTTCTCAAGACTACATCAAATTTATTTACTATTTAGATAGTAATACAATGGCATATCTTTTGGTATCATATATAACCAATACATAGTACATGGGCGATTTTCACAAATTAGATGGAATTTGACCATATCAGGAATGTCTTCCATACAGTCAATATAAGGATTCTTCGGGCCTTGGCGAATAATTTTAACATGATGTGTTTCACGGAAGCGTGCGGCAACCTCTTCAATGGATCTTCCTTGGCGATTAAATGGATGCATCTCGGCGATAATAATTGCAGAGGCAAGTGAAGGATGTGCAATAGGATCTAGATATTCGTATTCAGCACCTTCACAGTCCATGAAGATAAATTGTTGGCCTTGGGGCAAAAGTGAAAAGGTAGAAGAAAATGTACAACGATCTGCTGCCAGTCCATTAGCTGCAGCGTTCTTCCTGGCAATTTCAAGAGAAGCTAAATCAATATCTATGAAGGCAACAGTTGCTTCAGGCAGACGAAGACCACAACCAACTCCATAAAATCCTTCAGCACAACCGACATTGATTATGGCCGAAGGCTTGAAGGCAAACACTTCTTCCAAACAATCATATAATTCATTTTCATAGGTTCCTAGCAACTTTGGAATCAAATCTCCAGATCCCCAATTTGCCAACGGTAAAACCTTCATACCCTTAAAAGGACCATCAATAACCTTCATATCAGTCCGTTGAAAGATTTTACGCGCATAGTCATTGATATTCATTTTGTCTAAATCTATATAATTTTATTCAATATAACTTTATATAAGTACAAAATCTAAAGATATTACATCTAATTCTGTAGAAATGCTTATTAAAGGTGAAGAGGTAAAGCACATCTTAGATCAATATAATATTGTAACTCACGGGGTATTACATATTGGTGCGCATGAACTAGAAGAACGTGAGTTCTATAACAAGATCCTACATATTACAGATGATGAAATAGTATGGATTGATGCAAATCCTCGTCTAGTAGCACGTGCTCGTGCGGAAGGTCATACTAATGTCTATCAAGGTGCTATTTCAAATGAATCAAAAGAGCTTGATTTTCATATTTCAAATAATGGACAGTCTTCCAGTCTTCTTGAGCTAGGTACGGCGACACATGATTATCCATGGCTTCACTATGTTGATCACATCAAAGTTCAAACTGAGACTCTTGGGCAGTTCTTCCAGCGAAATAATCTAGATGGCACAAAATACAATTTTTGGAATCTAGATATTCAAGGCGTTGAATACGATGTTCTTCGTGCAGCTACTGATTTTTTTCCATATGTAAATGCAATTTACACTGAAATTAATACTGCTGAAGTATATAAGGGCTGTGGTCTTCTATCACAGATTGATGAACTTCTTCAGGCACATAATTTTAAGCGTGTTAGAACTGAAATGACACATGCTCATTGGGGTGATGCACTCTATGTTCGTGTTTAACGACCTCCAGGGACACCACCAATACCATAATACTGATTCGCAATTGCATCCAGTGCATTCAACTTCGCATCAGTACTTAGTTCTCCTGCAGCACCCTTCTTTTTCTTCGGCTTCGGCTGCTTCTTAATAATCTTCCGTGGCTCAGGACGTGCCAAGATCTCCTTAAAAAACCTCGGTGCCTCCTGTGTTGCCCTTGTCAGCTGTAATGCGTCCTTCACAACAGGTGGTGCGGCCACCACTTTCCACTTCGGTGCTTCACATAGTAGTTGCAACATAATCACTAAAAGCTCCATCCGTTTGCGCCCAGTGAGCAGAGAGGTTGGCGCCGTCGTATATAGATTGAATATCGCTTTCACCTCTTCATGGAGTCCTGCCGATTGCGGCGTCCGCGATAATGGACCACCAGCAGCAGATAACTCCTTATACATTTCAATTGCACACAAAAATAAGAAATGTACAGGTGTTGCACGACCTTTGCCCTTTGTACTAATAGCAATTCCATGATCAGAGTTTGTTAATCCACCACCAGTCTCTTTCTTGAGCGCTAAATCTTCATCATGTGCCCATTTGAGCCAGAATAACGCTCGTTCAAATGCCCCTTCTTTGCATGCATACAACATCTCATTAGCTGCCACAGCAAGTTCCACTAAATCAGATGAACGGATCCAAAGTTTTTGCACAGCGGCTGACGTGGGAGCACGACGAACACCTGCCAACCATGCAGCATTCTTATGTGTCTCTGGGCCAACTGATGGCCATTTTGCCTTTCCACGTCTTGGAGAATTCTGTAGAACCAGAATAACTTCACCGAGCCTCCGTTGCAAACTCTCATTGCCATAGAAACTCTCTGATGGAAGTCGTTCAAACTCTTGATCCAGTTCTTTGAAACGGGCGCACAAGTAGGGAAACACTTTCATAGATGCAAGTCCAATATGATCAATAGCATATTCATGGCAGAAGCGTTTCCACAAATTATATCCACCACTACAGATTACATCTGCCGTAAAATGAAGGGCACGACCCATACTAGTCGGTGATGGATCCTGAAGCGCAAGCTCCAGCGCACGCAAACAGTCGCCGGCAAGATAACCCATTCGTGTTCTGATCTCATTTTCTGCTAAATCTGCATTAGGGTCAAATGTAACTATAGGAACAGATACACTGAAATCCTGCATTCCTATTTTAAACTGCGTTATACCCATTCAATTTGGCGCGCATATGATGCAGGTCTAACACGTTTATAAAAGTTAGCTACATGTTGCTCCCAAGGACCTACAAGATCTTCCGCTTTGGAACCAGGATCATAATCAAAGGGACGTCCAATATGGATTTGCACAGGATCTAGAGGCCGCCCAAACCATGCCTTAACACTATCCCATGAAGGCATCTGCATACTTCCACTAAGTGCTTTAGCTAAACGGCAATACCATGCATTTGATTCTTCGGCTGGTCGTTGAAAGAACTCGTGTTCGCCGAAGGCGAATACAGGTATAATTGGAATACCCGCTTCCAATGCTAGACGAATAAACCCTTTACGACCTCGCACCAGTTTCATCTTTCCATGCTCAGAATGTACTACTTCACGAGCCCCTCCTGGAAGAACAACAAGCGAAGTACCTTGTTTTAGAGATCCTTTCATACTATCATAGTCTGAACGGACTAGACCAAAGCCCATACTTACTTGTCTTATTGCCGGAATATCAAAGAAGGGTGGTGCTGTACATAATAATGTAGGGCGTTGCCAAACATGTGATCCTAGACCACCTGCAATTGTTGCGAAGGGTACTAATCCAAAATGACTATGAGGAAGCCAGACATAGATTGCTTGACGATTGTGATCAAAACGACTATGATCTTTAATTGCCCAACCTAACCCCTCAAGTGAAGGTGCAATAGTCTTGTATATTGAACGTGCTATCCAGTTATTTGGTGTTGTATAGCCGGTTGATGAAAAAACTGTAATCAGCAAGAAGATCCATGTAGCTGCAACTACAGAGCCTCCGCCTGGAACTGATATTGTAATCATTATACTGATGACGATTAATGGAATTATGATAATTGCCATAATTGCTGGCCAAAATATCATCAAATGTTCATATAGCTGCGGTGGCATGATAACTTACTTAATGTGTAAATGTATCTTTATGATTTACATGCTTCCGCACTGTTGAAGGCCACATGATCCTCCTTTACCTTTATACTTCGGACTGACGATATATTGTCCCGAAGAACGAGGAATGAGTCCTTTTGCTTTCAGAGAGCTGGTTGCAGTAAAGCCGATGGACTTTCCTTGTTTGTAACGCCGAAGGGTTGCAAGATTTTTCTTAGTAGGTCTATAGCCACCAAAGGCAGATCCGAAGATATTTTTACCTGCTGTGAATCCACCAATCTTACCTAGGGCTGCATTACCACAACCACATCCAGCCCCTCTCTGCTTACGTGTTTTACGATTTCTGGAACAAGAAGGCATTTCTATTAAATATTATATAATAACATTTAATAGGAATGGCTACTCGCAAAACAAAGAAATGGTTTTTACCTGAGAAGTATTTTAAAGGTCTTAAGGGAAAGGCCCGGACCCGCCGTGTAAAAGAGATCAAAAAATATGGATCCCTTCACTGGAAGAATCCTGCAGCCTATGCGGGCTTCAAGACAGATAAATTAGTTAAGAGTCGTCCATCAAATTACACGAAAGAATGGAACCGGCTTTTCCCAGATGCCAAATCATTGGAAGAAAAAGCGAAGGCTACCGGTGTTCCTATCAAATACATTAAAGAATCATATAATCGTGGGATGGCGGCTTGGCGCACGGGCCATAGACCTGCAGCCACAGAACAGCAATGGGGCTATGCGCGTGTGCATTCTTTCCTGCTCTGTGGGAAGACATATTACACTACTGATTCAGATCTTGCAACAGAGGCCCGCAAACGTTCCTCTAAAGCCCGTCAATGGTTCTCCAGGTGCCCAACTGTGAATCCATTCTAAGCTTCTTCAAGCTCCATATGAGCATTCTTCAAGCGATTGATAAAAGTCTGAACAACAGACTTCCAAGTATATTTCTTCACAGCAGCCATACCAGCAACCCCATGTTTATCACGGAGCTCTGAATCATTAATATATGATTCAATACCCATGCAAATATCATGAGGATCACATGCCCATGCCTCACCACCAACAGGACAGAAGACTGAAGGTAGATAATAGCGGAACTTTGGCTTTACAATAATACTGTTATCGGGGCGACAGAACTCTTTGAAGCCACCGACATCTGGCACAACCTGCGGCACACCAACACCCATAGACTCAAATGTACAGAGACCAAAGCCCTCACCATCAGCAGTTGCAACACAGATATCAGCAGCATTATAGAACATATTGATATCTTCATCGCGGAACTCCATATCACGTGAGGAGATCATCAGGCGATTTCCGAACTGCTGCAATGGAAGGTTTCGCTGCTTCAACTCACGCGCGAAGATTTCAAAGAGGTTCCAGCCGCCCTTTTCCCCTTTGTCACAGACACATAGAAGAACAATCTGCTTAGAAGGATATTTTGCAATTAGTTCAACAAAAGCCATAATTAGAAGATCATAGCGCTTTCGTGGCTGATTGCGATTAATTGATAGAAGTAATGTAACATTTTCAGGAAGATTAAGTGTCTTACGAGCGAAAGCCTTTGGAAGAGGTCTGAAAACGGAATCATCAAAGCCATGAGCGATAACATCAATTGGTCTATGCACACCTTGTTCCTTCAAGCAGTCACGCCAAAAGTTCGTGAAGGCGAAGACACGATCTGCTTCACGATTAATTACTTCAATAAATCCCTGATGTTGGCAATTATAGACCTGATCTATATAGAGCCAAGTACGGAAATTACGATTAATACCTGACTTTTTGATAGCCTCCATGAAATTTGCAATAACTGCCATATCATTATAAACCATAACAATATGGGGCTTAACACGTGCAATCTCTGCTGGAAGTGCGGCATAACCAAAACCCTGATGTAAAGGCTGCTCCAAAGCAGCTGCATCAATTACCTCAACATTAGATGGGTAAGCGCGACCCTCTTCAGCAACCTTATTGTTGAGACGTTGGAAACCAAAATGAGTAACCTGTAGCCATGGAAGTGCAGAGAGCTGCTTAATAAGATTATACGATACCTTACTGTAACCAGTTACCTGATGAGAATGTGTTGATACTAGCATAAGCTTTAGTTTTTGACTAGTTGTTTGTGTTGGTGCTTGTACAGCTGGTGCCTGTACAGCTGGTGGAATAATAGTATTAGTTGCAGGTATCTTATTGGCCAAAAGAGCTTGTAGATTTGCAACATAATCCGCATTCTGACTTTGTTGTGATCCAATAACCACAGGCACAGGTGCTGCCACAGGTACAGGTTCTACAACAGGTGCTGCTGTTTGCTTAGACATTAACTGCTCTAGTTGTTTAATATAATTATTGAAATCATCTGTATTATCAGCCATTTTCTATAATTATAGATACATCATATCTTTAGATAATATTATTTACGAGTGTAGAATATTTCTTTTTCATTTCCTTATATTTTTTAAGAAGTCCATCGCGATATTTTACAATATGCTCTGGATTAGCAAGCAAGAATTCCATTGTGGAGGCAGCCTGATCCCATGAATTCAGTTCAAGCATAGGAACATTATCTTGTAACCACTTCCAAAATACATCATCACCATTTTCCCTTACATAGATTGGAATGGCACCAGCCTCTAATGCTTCATAGAAACGGAATGTATCAGGATTGTTTCCTGCAGGAATAGGTACAAATGTACTTTTAGTCAGAGTTTCAAAATATTTAGAACGTGGGTCAAGATCAGGATGATTCCATTTATTAAAGAATTTTACCAAGTTAGGCTGGATCTTTGCAAGGGAAGATAGTTTTTTGGGCCGATCAAACCAAGCAGTGCCTTGGAAAGACCATTTATATTCACGATTTGTACTCAACTCACACTTTTTATTATTAATATTATTTGCATAACCAAGAGGAAGAGTAATAACATGTGGTTTATCTGTTCCAGCTCTAGGATAGAAACGAATCACACCCTTACACATAGGCGATGAATACCAAGAAATATCATCACTGCACATTTCATCACTTAAATGAATAGCCTTAAATGGACGCTTCTCAATTTCAAAGACCTTAATAACCTTGAGCCACATATGCAGATCCTGTTTGCTGACAATAATCCAAATAAGTTCTCCTGGTTTTAATTGTTGGGATGTTTCTGGCATTCTTGTTACATTTATTTGCCTTCCTGCTAGTTCTTCAAGCCAATCTGATTCCATGATTCCTTTCTTTGCATCAGGTGTTGCATTAATCATGTACATTGTAACAGCTGACTTCAATTCAATTCTTACTGGCGCACGAATCTCTAACGGTGGCCCACTCACAGAAATAGATGCAAGATTTACAGAAGGTGCAGGTGCAGGTGCAGGTGCAGGAGCAACTGATAATATAGGAGAAGATGGCTTTGTCAGATCCTTTAATGCAGCTGCAATATCTAAAGGTTGTGTAGAATTGCATACTCGTTCTTCTTCAGTCCAACGTTCATCATTATTCCACAGATCACTATCAAATGTATCAGTGCGACTAAAATCATTAAATGCTGATTTTGCATAAACAGGATCATCTTCTTGTGTGCATGAAGCCATTAGTGGATCAGAGAAATAGATATTCAATACAGAATGATTATTTACAATCATATGATCACCACTAGTATAAAATCCATCACGGCTATTAATAATATTCATAATCTTTTGAGCACCACGGCGGCTAAGAACATAAGCATAATTACAGAAATGGAAATATCTTGTAGGATATGGCTGATTAAAAATCTGATTGGGTGCTACACGACACCAATGATCATTAACACGTTCTTTTATAGACGCTAAAGCAGGCATATTTGGTGGTAAAATGCCACCCAAATATAGTACATCCCAGTCATCAGGGATTGTATGTGCAGCTTGACGCCACTGACGCTCCCAATCAGGAGCCATCTTTACATCATCTTCCATAATTAAATATGCATTAGCCTCAGCAGATTCATTCGCCAATTGATTCCAGAGTTGAAGATGAGACAGCGCACAACCTGCAACAGCCTTCTTCCAGAAGAAATCATTTGGGCGGAAGAGACGTGCAATTGCAGGTGTCAAAGCCAACTTACGTCCATCAATAGCTGAAACACGACGTACCTTTGAAGAAAAACTTCCATGATTAGCAACGAACTTCTCATAGCGATCACGACGACGATCCAAATTAATTACATAAGCATCAGTGATCTTCGGCAAAACATCCTTCGTAATCTGGAATTGACCGCGATGAATATAAAATGCCTTATTAGTAACTCGTGCAGTACGCATTGAATCGGATGTCTGAATATCCCCAATCATTACTGTAGGAACACGGTGCCGCAGCCGCAAAATACTCATAATAGATTGATCATGGCGATGACCAAAAGGTTGCCCAGAAGGCATTAATCCTTCCCATTTAGTACCAGCAATAACCTGCCGATTGAGTGATAACTTATAGGCCTCATCAAAGAATGTTTTGGCAAAATCAGATCCCATTTTTAGAGAACAAATACCTCCAAGAATCTGATTCGCTTCAAGTTCAGCTTCTGTTGGTTTTACAATCTCTCTGAAATTCTCTGAACACCAAAACTTATTCTTTTGAGTATCATCTTCAATAAAGCAGAGTCCTGTTTGAATAGTCTTAATCAACATCTCTGCAGGCATACGTGTCATCATTACACCAGCATCATAGTATAGTGCAATAGTTGGTGCAGAACACTCCTCATGAGCAAGTTGATTATAAATCCAAATCTTCCATGCATAATGCTCTGGCATCCAATAATCACCAAATGCACCCTCAGGTACTTCCTTAGGAATATTTACAAATTCAACATTGCCAAAAGAAGACTTCAATGAATCAATCATAGTTTGATCAATATCATGTCCAAGATATACACGAATAGATGCCTTGGATCCAATAAAATCACCATGCATACAAGTGGATCTGAGCCACATATTCAATGATGGCATAAATCTCCTTGTTGCAAATGTTACAAATTTATAACTATAGTTTTCCATTCTAGTAGGATCTTGTAAGCTAGTAGGATCTTCCATAGATTGCAGTTGGGGCTGTTGCTGCTGCGACATTCTCTCTAGATGATACAGATTGTGTAGGCTTTATATCTGATAATTGCATTATTCTAGCAGCAACTGTCATTAAATAAGTTTTTATTTCCGAAGCCTTGTTTTCATTAAAAAGAGGTGTTTGAGAAATACGATTCATTTCCACCTGTCCTTCAGCAGATTCCAGCCACCGAATCCGTCCTAGAAGTTCTTCATCAGTTAAACCACGTGCATCAATAAATCCAAGAGGATTAAAGTCTTTTGCAACCCACTCAGAATCACCCCAATAAATTGGTATTGCACCAGCTACTTTTGCATGGAATAATTTCTCTGTTACATATCCTGGACCATAACCGTTTTCATAAGTTATATTAAATCTGAAATCTTCCAAAAATGAAACCTTTCTTAGTTCTCCCCCACCTCCACCAAGTCCTGCAAATAGCGAATCACCATAATTATTTAGATGTCTTCCAGCACTAACTACATGTCCAATTTGTCCAATTTTAGTAAAAGCCTCGTTTCGTTTTGGATTATTTGGATTACTTACAATAAAAGCACAAAATTGTTTTCTTTCTGATGCAGGTCTTACATGATTCTTCGTACATTTATCTAAACTAATCACTTTAGGATTAACAAGACGATCATTATCAGCATTAAACCAATCTATATATAACATCCATAATGGAACACGCATATATTCATCTCCTCCATTTGGATTAAATCCAAGTTGTAAGTTAATATTATTTCTCTCACAATCAGTTTCACTTAATGGATCAATATTCTCACCGGTAAAAAATACTGTTGGGATTCCAGCTGCAATAGCATCATTACAACCAAATGGACCTAAAATACGAATTTGAATATCATTTCCCTTATATTCGGAACCACAACCAACTACCTTCAGCTCAGATCCAGATTGTATCAAATAATTTTGCATTAAAAGTGTAAAGAAATTATATGTTGGTTGGAATTGATCCCACATACCAATAAATTGCATTCTATATATCTTTGAATTTACTTCTGATTCATTTATTACAGATGTTGGTGCATAATTTAAATCTGTCTTCTCTTGTGGTTTTGTTTCTTTTATAGGTAAAGGCTTTGAGACATATACAGGCGCTACCTCTGAACCAATATTACTAAGCGCATCTGACCAAATATCAATTACCTTTTCACGGCGAATAGATAATCCATTACTAATAACATATCGCGTACGTTGTAGAAGTGTTTCATTAAAATAATTCCCTTCTTGAATAGCATCATAACAGCGTTTTAGTGCAGCCGTTGCTCCAGTAACAGAATTATTTTCATAATAGAAGGCATCTAGTTCTCCACCAAGCTGTTTCAAAAAAACGGAATTATGAACAATAGGAATACCCATCCATGCTAAATCAAAATGTAGCAGACGAGTAGTAGTAAAACGATTGTGACATAAAACTACCGTACCTGCACCTGCAATAGCCCATTCAACTGCTCTGCTGCGACCTTCAAAAATAGGTGTTGCAATAGTATCTATATGCCGCACAATATTATCCTTAAAAAACGCACGATCTTTAATAATTTGCCCATTACTTATTTTAATTTCTTTTATAATATCTGGATATTGTTTATCAAAATGTCTACAAATTACAAGAGGCAATGTACAATTACTACGAATATTACTATTATTTTCTGCAATACGGATTTTCAAAGCAGTCTTTTCAGAAGAAGATGCTTGTGTCCAATACCATGGACTAATTTTTGATCCTTGGCAAAATGTAGCTACAATTTTTGGACTCCAGAAAAACGGTAGCACACGAATAGGACATTGTGCCAACATTTTTAACACAACATAATCATTTTTACTATAAAAATCATATGTCCATACTTCATTAATATTATCATAAAAACGTTTTAAAATTGTAGCAGGATATATGCAACATTCAATCTCATTAATTACAGTTGGATGACGCATAAATAAAACATTTTTATCAGCTATTGCCAGTCTGTCAGGACCAGATATACAACCAAGAACGTCAATTAACAGGTCAGCCTTTTTGCCAGATGGCACTAGACCCATAAAACTACTTTTCTGAACAACAGGAATTTCTGATCTAAGATCCTGACAATCATCAAACCAGGCCATCCCATTATCTAAAATATTTAATAATGCTACCTCATGCCCAAGTTCCTTAAAACCTAGTGCAAGTTGTAAGCTTGTCATATTACTTCCTCCACTAAAAACAGAATATTGCACATTTGTTGAAATATAAATCAACATATCTGCAAAATGATAGTTAAAAATGCTCTAAACTCTTATTCTAAGAGTTTGATCCATGCTTCCTGTACTTTTGGATTATATATACTGTAACGATGCATAATTGTTCGTACTTGCCCCATATAAATATCTAAATTATCCGCATGTCCTTGAATAGCTTGTACTAATGCAGCTAGACCTTCTTCAATTGAATCTTCATTATAATAATAACCAGCCTGTTTCCATGAAGGACTATTATGAATTAGTGGATATCCAGCATACATAAATTCAAATTGCATATAATTATATTCATTATTGTAGTTGTGGCAAATTGGAATTGCTGAAGGATATTTTTCCATTGCTGATCGCATATCAGTTCGTTCGCAAAGCTCAATAGCACCATCGCGAAAGATTTTTAGACGTGGTAAGAAACATTCATATGCATAACCTATCTGCTGAAGACGATACCCATTAATTACTTTTATGTCCAATTTAATATTTGGATTAGTCTGTGCAAACGCTTCACATATCAAAAGTGGTATTATAGATGATTTTTGAAAGCTAATATTAGGTTCCATGATTAAAATTTGTAGAGGGGCTTCTGGATTACGGGGAATCCATTTAGGAGCTTGAGTTCCAAATTTAGTTAAAAACATTGGATCCCAGACATAAGCTGCAATCTTATTAGTTTCTGCTGATGGGCTGACATGATTTAAGACAGATGCATATTCACGATGCATCTCATAATGTGGAGATACCCAGATTTCATCTGTATCTCCAACAACATGATGTGCAAAGTTTTGATTTATGTAATATGTTGGTGTTTCAATATCAATATTTAGAATATTACCTAGATACAGTTTAATAACACGTGCTCCCAATGTTTTAAGGAATTTTTTCATAGTTGGATCAATACTCATACCAATTTCAATGTATTTATAGATTGGAATGGGGATTTTCACTAAATCACTAATAGTTAATGTACGAATACTTTTCATGAAGTCTGGAAGTGATTCAGGAGGATCACGATCATTGAAAAGAAGAAAAGGTGTGAAACCAATGGTCTCTGCCAATTTGTATAAAAAGTAAATATTTTGAAAGAGTCCATTAGTGAAGATTGATTTCTCTGTAATTTTGCTTGTTGCAAAAACAATAACCTTCCTGTCTTTGCGATCAGGTATATCTTTTATTGTAATTGCAGGTACAATTGTATCAGGATCACCCTTCGTTATTGTTCTTCCAGCTGATGAAAACATTGTAGAGTCTCTAATGTGATATGTATGGATATCATTTAGATACTTATTAGTTTTCATAAGTTTTACTTGCGGAAACTCGCATTATCAAAGATAATACTCCTTAGTGCAAATAAGCGTGCTTATTTGCGGAAACTCGCATTATCAAAGATAATGCTCTTTAGCCGCAAGTTTTACTTGCGGAATGTCTTTTTCGCAGCCTTCATAGCATCACCGAGACGGGTGTTGGGGTCACGAGCCTTCATCTCACGGTAAGTCTTCATCATGTGATCCTGCCAAGCACGGGCGCCGGAACTGAGCTTACGACTCTTGCGACCAGCCTTACGACTACCTTTGCGGTGCTTCTTGCCACCGACCATCATAGCATCAACAGGGGCATTGTTTTCACGGTTCTTGCGAGTATTACGATTCTTACGGGCCATTTCTGATTATACGCAACATAAAAAAAGTTGATTTTTTCGGGCCGCTAATCTGCTTCTAGGAATCAGCGGAGACAATGTGTTCAAATTGTGAAAATATTCTACATGAATACCCTTTCGGGCACAAAGAGGAACATTGTCCGTTGGCTGCAGCTTCATACTGTGGTCTATGTTGTAAATTTGGACATTTAGATTATGTCTGTGCAAATAGGCCGGCAAAAAACACCGATCGTAAGCCACTAGCTGTAAAATCTCAGCAACCTCAAGTATTTAAAAGAGATACAAAAAACTATTTTGAAATCACTAAAAATGATCAAGTAATGGAACGCTTTCTATTTTCACAAAAAGAGAGTATTGCAGGTAAAACCCAGGAACTCTGTAAGAAGATTGAGACATGGGCAAAGAAAATGAACTATGATGGTGTTCGCTTCCTATAGGCGTTAGCCTACAGACAGGAACAAATATTTTTACTAGTAGAATGCCTCACAGACGTAAGACCCGTAAGACCCGTAAGACCAAAAATCGTAAGACAAGATACCGTAGAAAACATAGAGGCGGTGGGCCAGAACCAGTTACATATAATTGTGGCGGAGGTATTACTTGTGCCTACGGCGAAGATACTATAGTAACTTACAGAGATCCTACAGAAAAATATTCAGTTCCTGCATTTGTAAGCAAAGGTCTTCGCGACTCCATGGATGTCCAAGACTCATATCCATCATAAACGACACCTAAATGATTGAATAGTTTTACTTAGCAGATAAAAAATGCCGAAGAACGTGAAGAAAGGGAAGAATTCTTCCACAAATCTTGAACAAGAGACAATTGATATTGAGCCCGGGCAACAATATGCTCGGATTATTCGCGGAGATGGTGATGGAAGATTTATTGTTGTAACAAATGATGGTCAGAATGTAAGTGCGCTTGTCTGTGGGCGTATGTGGAAGCGTGTATGGATCAATAAGGATGACATTGTTGTGATTTCATTGCGTGAAGGCATGGATTCAGCCAACAATAAGACATATGGCGAATTAATGAAGGGTGATATTGTATCAAAGATCAGCCCGACTGTTTATGGCAAACTAAAACGTCTTGAAGGGTTTGTTCTTTTGAATTCAGGGGTTTTGAAGGAGGATGGTGGTAAGGTTGTACTAAATACAATTGAACCTAGTAATGCTAGTGAGCCTATGATATCTACTGCAGCAGCATTTGAATGGGAATATGCAGGTGATGAAGATGATGATGGGGCAGAATCGGATACTTCCGATGCATCTCATGATAGTAAAAAGAAGGAGAAGCGCAAGAAGGCTGGGCAAAGTAGAAAGGAGATGACAAATGCTGATATTGATGCAATTTAATCATTTCCTTCCGTTACAATTACATTTCCAGTATGTTTGAACATCAGGATCTTAAGAGCATTTGCGCGTTCATCATCCAGACCTGTTACTTCAATAATACGATTTAATAGCTTTTCTGTCATAATGACATATAATGACCCAACAATATTTAAACATTCTTCTTTAGAAGTTGGTTTAAGTAATTTACTGGTTGTAGCATTCATTATTGTTTGTTTTTATTTTTAAAGAATGTCAAATTTTTGCTCAAAGGCTCGCTTTGGTCCTCGCCAGGATATTGTCCTGGCTCAGAGGTCGTCGCCTGCGGCTTTGGTCGGTGGCTACGCCGCCTTTTAGTCGGCTCCCTGCGGGAGCCTTCGCGCTTAAACCTTAAACGGAAAAATAGTAATAGGTATAAAAATGAATACTGCGACACAAAACACAATTATCAATGCAAATGGTGCAGTTATTCCGATGGGCATGCCCCCCTCAGGTCTAAATCCTATGATGGCCTCACAGCCAGAAAATGATACTGCTTCGCTGCCGACTGCAATAAAGGAATGGTGTCGTATTCAGGATGAGATTGTGCAATTCAAGTTGCAGATTCGTGAGCGTTCAAGACGTATGAAGGCCCTGGAGAACTTCATTATGGAGATCATGAAGAGAAATAATATTGGAGCCTTGGATCTGAAATCAAGTGGTGGTCGTATCTTATACAAGAAGTCTAAGCGTACTACTGGTCTTAATACCGATACACTCAATAAACTCCTTGCAGAGTATCTTAAATCAGATGAAAAGGCGCAGGAGGTGATTAAGTTTATCTCCGAACGGCGTTCCACTAAGGTCTCTGAGCGACTGTCTTATGAGGTTCTTGATTTTGATGATGCTCAGTAGATATGCGAGAAATAGCATTCAAAGGCTTAATGTGGATCATATGGCTACTTTCTGCTATAGCAACAGTTGCATTAATCTACTATTTGTTTGTGAAGCCATTCATGTATGTCAAGGAAAAAATAGAACGCAAAAATAAATGATCTCAAGTTGCTCTCGTGCTCTCGTTGAAGGTCTAACCATGGGTGCTTCAAGTGAATACCGGCGCGAAGCTTATTCAGAAGTTGCAGCCGCTATTATTGCCCTGATTGTTAGTATCACTCTTCTTGCATTTGCTGGGCAATGGCTTTGGAATAATGTTATGTGTGAGCTATTTACATTTGCTAAGCCATCGCGTTCAATCTGGCTCCTAGTTGGTCTCAAGTTCTTCATCCTCCTCATGGCACCATAAACTGGCGACAAATAGTAGAAATGTCAGGAATTTTAATATTTCTTGTTATACTAATATTCTTACTTGTATCTGCTCTCTTCTATATGCAAATGCAAAAGCCACCTATAATTATTAAAACTATACCTAGACCTGAAATCTATATTGAAAGAAAGCCAGAAGTATATGTTGTTGGAACTGAATACTGGCCAACATCTTATTGGAATTGGTGGGGTGGATATCATCCTGGATATTCTGGTCCAACACCTTATTGGGGAGAAAGAACTAGACCTTGGGGTCCTAGGACAGGAGGACATGGCCATGGAAGACGTTAGATTAAACACAATTTTAATTATATACCTAAAAGTACTATAAAATACTATTAGAGATATAATGGCAACAACATCGGGTGATCTAACAGATTTAAAAAGAGCATATGCACTTGTATGTCCAAATATATGTGCAGAGTTAATACCAGGTCCTGCAGGCCCTCCAGGACCACCAGGTCCAACAGGTCCTGCGAGTGGTCCAAAAGGAGATACAGGCGCAACAGGTGCAGTTGCACCAACAGGTCCAACGGGTCCTCAAGGTTTTATTGGTATTAGAGGACCACCAGGCGATACTGGACCTACTGGATCAACTGTTTATTCTGATGATACTACTTTAATTCTTGATTATCAAACTACTATTCCTGAGGGTGTTAATACTATTAATTTTAATGGAACTTATCCTAGCACAGGTATGTTAGATACGTGGGCTAATCTTCAGGCACGTTTTACATGGTTTGAATTTATGTTTTATACTGATCAACAATGGAATACAATGTTAATTCGTTCTTCAGACTTCCAGCCTTCTGATGGTCTAAATGCATTTGAAATTGCTAAAAATAATGGAAATTACATTTATTTTTGGTTACCGACTGCATCTGGATTAAATTCAAAGATTTTAACTATTGAGCCTGTTGATCCTGGGTCACCAGATACATTAAATATAACACGTTTCAAGATTTGGGGATTTGGTGCAGGTCGCGGTCCATCTGGAGTTACAGGACCTACAGGACCTACTGGAGCAACAGGATCACAAGGACCCACTGGCCCAGTTTCATCGGGATCAAATATTATTGGAAATTTTTATTCAACTGAAACACAAGCTGTTCCTAATGGTGCAGCAATACCTGCACAACCTGCAGTTGCAATGACTTTTAATACAACAGCAATTAGTCAAGGAGTATATTTGAATCCAACACCTAGCCCAGGAAGTCCATCATCTGTAATTAAAGTTACACAAGCAGGAATATATGAAGTCTATTTTTCAATTCAAATTAATAAAACACAAGGAGGATCTGCAACAAATATATATGTTTGGTTGCAAGTAAATGGATTAACTGTTCCAGACACAAATGGACGAACAACAGTTGTTGCTAATAGTGATAATTCATTACCAATTGTTGTTTATAATATTCAATTAAACGTGGGTGATGAATTGGAATTTATGATGCAAGCAGATGATGATTATTGTCAGATTTTAGCCGTCAATCCTTCACCATATGGACCTGTAATTCCATCAGTAATTGTAGGTGTCAAATTAGTGGCAGTTGATATAGGAAATACAGGCCCAACCGGTCTAACAGGTCCAACAGGAGCAACGGGTCCAACAGGTCCTCAAGGTATCGCAGGAACAGCGACAAATACTGGTGCAACAGGTCCTGCTGGAGCAACTAGACAATATGATGGTTATTTTCTTGCTACAAGTACTATATCAACAACACCAATTATTCCTATAACAACTGCAACATATAATGTATTATCAAATGCTCATATATCTTTTAATTGTTATTTTTATCATACAGGTGGTGGAGCAAATCATGATGTAACAATTGAGTTATTATGTAATAATACTACGCCTGTTAATTCAGCAAAGATGATACAAACAGTACCATCAGGAGGGTTTTATGAAAATTCTTTTTTGCAATATTATGATCCGAATGCTGCAACTAAATATTACACTATTAGGATAACTAGTTCATCTGCAAATACAATTAGCATGTGTAATGCTAATTTTGTAATTAATTATATTTAGTAATAACCTGAATAAGTACCATGTTCAGTAAGTTCATCAGGTGTATAAGGTTGAGCATCACGGGCATTCATCTTGCCAGCGGGCACTGCACCAAGACACTCTGACTTTGCGATTTCATATACATCACGAAGAGAGGCAAGGAGCTTACCTTCAAGCTTAGCAGCCTCTGCCTGTGGAATGTTAGCACCAGAGGCCAGTCGCCGGAAGAGGTATTTAGCACGCTTATTCCATGTATCAAAGGTAATATCAAGATCACGTGCAGGTATGGTCTTTGCATTGCATTGACCAGCGATGTCCGGTACAGGAATACGATCATGAAGGGTGGAATATGGAAGACTGCGTGTTGCGATAACTATTCCAGAAGGTGACATGATATCTTTCTTCAAACAGGCCCATTTGCTGACAAGAAGACGGAATTCAGCAAGATCTTTTTGTGCCTGCTCATAGCCTCCACAGCGCATGGAAAGTTCATCATAAACAGCGGAAGCATCAGTTAGTGTCCGAAGACAGGAAGGCTCTCCAGCTCCATTTGCAGCACCCCCATAAAACCCTTCCTGGCTACTGGAAAATCCCTCTCCACGTTTCATTATAACTTCAGGAAGTGCAGCAATAGGCATAGTATTGCCCTTCCAGACGAAGAATGAGCTTACTGCGACTATTGAAACAATAATTAAAACTACAAGGCCACTTATAATGACCACAGTTGGATCTGAATCTTCAAACATCTAATATCGTAGAACATTTATTCTAGAATCTAAATGTTCTGCGATATAACAGGTAAGTAAATATGGCAACATCTTCAAGAGATTTCGTCCGTCCTCGTGGCGATGTTACGACTGTGATAGATTATACAGACCGAGACCTTCAGGACGAAGAACTCTTTCCAAATCCTGGAACACTTCCAGCAGATATCAGTTGGTTTGCTCCCGATAATGAGCGTCGGACAATTCATTTCACTCCTCAGATACAGACCTTCGTTCATCGTGGTCCTGCACAATTTGGTGGTCGTTTTACCTTTGAAATTGATAAGGTGAGCGCCGGTGATCTTATACATATTGTCGCTCTTCAGATCAATCTCGGGCATTGGCTTCCACCTGATATCCAGCAAAAACTCTTGAACGGCCAACTAAAATATGTGGATCCTAATGATGCATGGACCTATGTAAATGGTATTGGGCGTACAATAATTGAATCTGCTGAATTCCAAGTAGATGATACAACTTTGGAAACAGTTGATACTATTGCAGCTGACAGTATATTAAAACTCTTTCCAGATATCAATAATACCTTCGGCTTCGGTCGTGATGGTAGCGGTACAACAAATCTTGCAGAACAGATTGAGCCGCCTACAACATCATTTGCCCAAGAGCCAAATGGAATGTTTGATCCTCGCAGACCATTTACGACTGATCGTGGTCAGATCTTCGCAATCGTACCTTTCTTCTTCACACGCCAACCGTATAGAGGATCTTTTCCTTTACTTGCCGTCAATAACAATGGCCGTGTTCGTTTTAATTTCAATCTTCGTCCCTTCCAAGAAGTTGTTCGCAAATGCTCTGGTATCCGTTCCTCATGCACAGACTCTCCTCTCAATAAAACCTTCAACTTCATTAATACTCTTGGCGTGCAGCAAAGCTTTACTACAGGAGCAGAACCACCGCCTTTCCAAGACATTAAAATGATCGTGTATTCTTCCATTGTTGGTGACGAAGTACGCCAAAACTATATCAGAAATGCATATGAAATCATGTATCGTTCAATTCAACCTTTCCCCTTCTCAGAGCCATTGAAGTATGCTGTAGCGGCAACAAATTCAGCAGTAGATTCTATTAGAGTTCAATTGCCTTTAGAGTTAAATCATCCAATTGAAGAAATCTTTTGGGTCATTCGGCGAAAAGCAATAAATATTAATAATGATTGGTTGAATTTTACAGCCTATACAGAGAAGCAACTGAAAGACAATTCTCTTATTGTACAGTCTGATCCTTTGCTAACAGCAACTATCTATATTAATGGAATTCCAGTTTCGCAACAGGAAGGCCGTTGGTATAGAGAGCATATTGCTGCCCGTCATTTAGGTGGTATTGTTCCATATGCATCTTTCATCTATGGCTACAGTTTTGCGAAGGTCCCTGGTCTATTTACACCGACAGGAACAATTAATGCATCACGCACATCATCAATTCGCCTTGATCTGACTGTTCGTGTTCCTGAAGCAGCTCCAGGTGCATTTGCCGCTACAGATGAGCAGACATGGGAAGTCTATGTGTATGGAATTGGAATCAATTGGTTGCGATTCCAGAATGGAATGTGTGCGCGTATCTATGGCAACTAAAAGGTCAGACCTAAGAAATTTTGATAAGAATGAATAGGTATGATTTCTTCTTTGCTCCGACCATTAACATCTGGTCTTCAAGATGAACGACTTCAATACGATGTTAGCAAACAGCGTATCCGTTTTCGCCAATTTACAAAGATCTTTTTGCGTGCAGGACGAATGACCACACAATGGGTCCGCCTAGACTTCAATCAGCTCCCAGATTTTGGTCGTCAAGCAACACTAGATCTCATACGCAAAGGTCATTTTATTAGCAGACTCTTCCTAGTTAGTACTTTGCCAGATATTGCTGGCCCGCAGGCTGCTGCCGCAGCACAAGCTGCAGTTGATCCAGCCAATATATACCCAAAATTCGGATGGACAAATTCTGTTGGTCATGCTCTCATTGCAAATGCACAGCTAACTATTAGTGGTGAAGTAGTTGATCAAATAGATAGTCAGTTATTTGAAATTTTAGATGAATTCTACACACCTTTAGAAAAGGTACCAGCTGTTAATGAACTTGTGGCACGTAATGATACTAATTTTGGGCAAACAACTTTTGGATATGCCGGCACACAAAAAACAGTTTATACGCCACTACCTTTCTGGTTTTGTCGTGGCGACTCAGCTGCCGCATTTCCAATAGATGCTATTTCAGCAGATCAGATACAGGTTCGTATTAATTTTCGCGGCGCAAATGGGTGTTATTATACTGATAGTCGTAATCAAGGCTCATTTGATCCACAAGTAGATGGAGCAGCACTTTGGCCATTACAAGGCTCACAGTTATATAGCACTGCAGAACCAACAGATCCAGGTGCCCGTCAAGTACCAGGCCTAATTCCAGCCAATCCATCACAGTATTTTACGCCTATTTCAGGGGCTCAGATGCCGTCATCGCTATCATTGGGAGAAACATATATTCTTGCAGAATACATTTATGTAGATAAGCCAGAGGCCAATCGTTTCAGGGTAGCGGACTTGAAGGTCCCTATTGTGCAGCATTATGCTTTGGAGCCACAAGACAATAAGTCACAGTCATTTATGAATATCCCTATTCGTGTTCCAAATCCTGCACGAGCCTTATACTTCATTACTCAAAGATATGAAGTTCCATCATATAATGCACATTTTCTGATGACTCGCGATCTTAAAAGTATTGCTGAGGGCTCACAGATCCCTTGGTGGCCAAATAGTCAGGGTCTTCAGTCGGTCGCAGTACCGCAGAAATTCATACCTGCCTTCGCACTTCGGGACTCTGAGCCTCTAGCTGCACTTACATATATCTATGAAGGTAATATGGCACGTTATGCGACAACGGATCCTTCGCTCTTCAGATCAGTAATGACAGGAACTATATTTAAGAAAAGTCCTTGGGTCAATAGGTATATCTATGCTCTACCCTTCGGGCCCTTCCTAGGATTCAAACCTCTAACTGTTCCTTTCGGTGAAGCAAATTTAGATAAGCTGAAACGCACAGAACTTCGTCTTCAGTTAGCACCTCAGCGTGGTTGTACAAATCCTATTGAAGTTGATAGATTTATTGCTCGTATTTATGTAGAGACATACAATGTTCTTCGTGTCTATGGTGGGCGTGCTTCTCTTCTCTTCAGCTACTAAGGGGGATAGTGCCTATTCGCCTTCGGCGTTTAGCCCCCATATAAAAAATTTGAAATACATCTTTATCTTAATGTAATATTATACATTAAGATGACAGAAGTTATTGGATATACATTGCAAGTCGCCGGTCTGGAGAGACCAACAGAATTCTTTGTGTTTTATCGTAAATGGGAAGATGTTATTGCATCCGCCCGCAAACTAGCATTCAAATATAATGCACGCTATGGTCCTATTTTGTCACTTGCAAATCATTACAAGGAAATGGAATGTAATGTGGAGGGCTATCTAACAGTATTTAGCAGTGAGCAGATTAAAATTACTGTTCATGCAATAGTAAAAAATAATGAAGGTATTGAATTTGATATTTATTAGATCTCGGCCCAGAAAACCTGTACATGCCAAAAGTCAATAACAGTGGGTTTAGGATTCTTATACCAAGCAAATTGAAAATTATTGTGCCCAACAATATTTTTAATGAACATTTCTATTTGTTCATTAATTATTTCATCAGAATAACTATAATAATATGAATTTTGGGAAGACCATAATATATAATGATTACTATGGCTAGGTAAATTATAGCGAAATTGTGATGATTTGAAAACCCATGGTGTTTCAGATCCGCTAAATACTGATTGCTGAATAAAGTCTCTAACAGATGGCCATGTACGGCTTATACGATCCATTTCAGCATGCTTGATAGCTAAATCAGCTTCAGTTGGTCTTATAGTATGTTCATTTGGAATCCAATCATATGTTTGTGATAACTGATTTAGATCATCAATAGATGAACTGATTTTATTACGAAGCATTTTTAGTGTAACGTTGGTTTTAAAACAATATTATCAATTTTTATGTTAATTAAATAGGAATGACTTCATATAGTCGCAAAAGACATTCTCACAAAAAGAGCAGATCCAGATCTAGAAGGAAAACACTAAAATCAAACAAACATGAATTATATCCTAAATATCTTATTCATGCAACCAGCCCTGAATTAGTTGAAAATATTTTGGAGGAAGGTATTAGACCTTCTTCTAATACAGGTGAGGGACAATATAAATATAATTGGGTATCACAATTATCATTACCACAAAATAAATCACTATCAAATTATATTCAGTTCAAATCTGTTTTTGCACAATTAGTCTTTGATCATAATATAACATTTGGTGGGCATATTTCAGGCCAACACGTAATTTTAATTTTAGATCCTAAAGTTATTGAAGATAATTGCAAAGATGGAAGTTGTATATTATCTGCTAGATGGCTTGCTGGAAAAAAGAATCAAAATCTATCAACTGAATATGATCACAAAAAATCATTAAAAACAAATTTGAAAGAGTGGTCAAAATTCTTGTCAAAATCACATATGGGTTTAGAAACAAATGAAGTAGTATTTAATAAACCTATTGATCCTAAATATATTAAATGCATATTATTATTACCACCTATATATCCTTATTTTTATTGGTATAAAAAAGATGAAAATTTTCATGTAATTAAAGGTTTTCCTGGTTTGGTTACAAATAAATCAAATGAGGTTCCATTTGCTGATTATACTTCTGAATATATATATGAAGTGAGTATATTAGATAATCTTAAAAATAAATACCCCCATATTAATGTTGCATTTACATGGGAAGAGGCTGATGATATTCTTGCCCGTGATTCATCTAAATAGTCTTTTTTAATTCAACTACATCATCATATGCAACTTCAAGTACCTCAGGATCATCTGTGCCTAGCATTTGCCGGCTAGCTGCATCTGCTGCTACAGCTGCAGCGTCACTAATAGCCCTACCAACAGGTTCTTTATAAGTATAATAGGCTCCTTTCGCCATTTCATATAGTTTTATGGAGCCATGAGCAACAGCGGCGCTAGCAAGACCAGCAACAGTTCCAGCGACAATGGATGCACCGAATGCGACTGTTTTGGATCCAGTGCGAATTGTCGGACTAACAACTGTCGCCCCTACATCTGCAGCAGCACGCAGAGAGGTGGCAATATGATTTCGCCCCAACAAATCAGCACCATATCCTAGTCCTAGACCCAAAAGGCTGATTCCTTTGCTGGTTACTGCTGCGCCTGCATCGCCTGCGGCGACAATGCCATTATATACTGCTGAACTGACTGTAGATCCTATAACTGTAGCAACTGTTGGAATTACTGTACTCATCTTTGTATTTATATTTACAAAGATAATTGCATATCTAAGTCTTAAATTTGAAAATATTTTGCCATAAATCAGAAATACTAATAATGGCAGCAGCATTAGCATCATCTAAACAAATTATGGAACGTTCAGGGCTATTTATGTATGTTCCAAAGGATCTACCAAAGAAACCAGATGCACTCTGGATGTTTGATGTGGATGGAACAATAATAACATCGTCTGATGGATCTAAGATATCAGGAAGGAGTTTTGAACTGCTAGGAGATGTATATTCTGTCTTTGATGGAATTATTCAAAGTGGCGCAGCCGTGGCTCTAGTATCAAATCAAGCGTTATGGGATTTTGCCACGCAAGATAAATTCGCACAATTACGTGTATTATTTCCTAATGTAATACAGGCGGTCGCGACAGATCATGGATCGCCCTTCAGAAAACCGTCGGCACAAATATATAAAGAGATTCAGAAGCTATTTGATGTCGCACCTGAAGTAAAATATATGATTGGAGATGCAGTTGGACCTGAGGCTGATTGGCCCCCATATAAATGGTCGGATTCTGATCAGCGTTTCGCAGAGGCATGTGGTGCCTATTTCTATGAAGCACGTTCTATATTTCCTTCTGTGCCACCACCAGAGCCAAATCGTGGCTATCAAGAATTGGTCATCATGGTAGGTAATCCAGGATCAGGGAAGAGTACTACTTGCTTAAGCCTAGAAGCAGAAGGTTATGTTCGTGTTTGTCAAGATGAACTTGGCACGAAGGCGAAGGTGATCCGTCAAGGACATGCAGCCTGGCTTCAAGGAAAATCAGTTATTGTAGATGGGACAAACCCATCTTCTGAGAAACGACTGGAATTTATTAGAGAGATTACAGCTTTCAGGGATAAGTTTGATAAGAAACCTATTGTGCGTATTATTTGGCTTATTCGTGATGGTAGGCCATTCAATGGAGAAAGACCACAACCTGTACCAGAGGTTGCTTACAGAGTCTATACAAAGAATTTTAATAGACCCACAGTTCAAGAGCTAATTGATCTAGGACTATCAGTTGATTCTTATGTGGAAATGATATATTAAAAAAATTGAAAATACCAATCAATTAAATGGAAAATATAAGTTAAAAGATAAAAGCTACTATGTATAAACTCAATACAACACATTATTCAATTGCAAGTTCTGCAGTTGAATCTAAATCAATTGTAGAGTGTGAAACTATTAATGAAGTAGCTGATATTATACAAATGAGAGCCGACATCTACTTTGACAGGTCACATCCTGTATATGCAATGCATACACCAACACCAAAGGAGATTGTTCATTATGGATATGGTGGTGATCGTATGGGAAATCTTGTACAACTCAATAACCTGACAGATTATATTCTAAATCACAAAAACCTTATTAAGGACGGGAATCCATTTAGGATCATAGTACAATACTATGATCACCTGAATGAGCGTTATACTCCACTTATTACCTTTAGTGTTAAGTATGAATAATCAAAGCATGCATAAAAGTAAAAATTTTTAGTTTATGCACTGCGGGCTTCTGGGACTAGTTTTAGAACCATGGTTGGTTCAACGCCTGAAATAGAAGGCAGAATGAGTTCTCCATAGCGATCAAAAGGATAGAAGCTAATTTTTTTGATGGATATAGCAAGTCCATCAGCAATCCAGCGACTAACAGCATTTTTTACTTCTTCAAAGCCACAATTGTCTTGGGGAACACCAAGTTCTTTTAATTTAAATAAAATCTTCATGCCTTCACGAACACGTTCTTCCTTTGTCTTCTGGGCACGAGGTGGCATCTATGCTTCTATCATTTTATTGCTAGAGTCATTAAATGTCTTCTCTAGGCAACCAATATACTTCGTAAAATCATTTTCAACAGGATCTCCATGTAAAATATATGTCTTCAAATAGGGTTCTATTAGATCAATAATCATATTTTGTTCAATAGCGTCACTAATAGATACTGCAAATTGCAAATCTCTCTGAATAGCAGGAGTTTTAATCTTATAGATATTACATGCATTTTGTATAGTGATGCGGCACATTTTTAGGAATAGACCACAATTAAATGGAATTCTATAATCGGGTATTTTAATGTGGCCATTTTCTGCACCAAAGATGTCATCCGTTTCAGGGCAATGTTCAATTAGATCATCAAAGAATAGGGTTTTAGTAGCATTCCATTGATTTTTAGGAATATTCAGAGCATCAAAAACACGGGAAAAGGATTTAACGGTCTGTCCATTGGCAGGACGATTTAGACGAATATCAATAAGCTTATCACCAGCAAGGGCATTATAGATGATTTCTAGGAGTTGGGGAATAGTGATTTGAAGACCTGACTTATCCTTAATATTTGTATTAGAGTTGCATTGATTTGTATAGACAACAACATAATCAATCTTCTTATCACGTTTTAGTTGTAGGAGTTTTTGCAAAAAGAGTTTGAGGCCAGGGCGAAACACATTAGCTTGTTGGAACAATTCAATAAATTTAACTAGAGTGGGAGCCATATTTAGATAATTTTTAACATACGATTTTTCAAGCCAATATAACCATTTGAAAAATACATCATAATCGCCTGTTGTTTGATCATTATCTAAAATTACAATGCGTGGTGTTTTAGTTGGCATTGACCTCTTAATTATTGCCAAGAAATTTTGATTTTTATAAAATCCGGACAGGTTCATAATGACCACCAGTCCAGTATAAAACTAGAGTTTTCTCTGGAGCAATACTAATCGGTATAAATTCAATATTACCCCTACGATCACGGCGATTTTCCACTATTATGCGACATTTCCAGATATTACACGCAGCTCCAATTTCAATTGCACCACCCCATGTACTTGATAGGCGCATAAGTCTGATATATTTATCAACTGATCCTTGTTCCAGGATAAGAATATCTGATGTTTTAAGACCATCCAAGATTGGTCTATCTTGTTCCAAGTAATCACATATTGTTTGGCGAATAGTATTTGAATTTATTCCTAAAAGACGGCTCATACTATTAAAAAGACAACTCATTCTAATAAGTATGCGATAAATAGCGGTCTAAGAAACCCGGCTATCTCTTAGATAGAAATGTGTGGTATTTGGGCTCTTATTCGTGATTTAGGTGCGGCTTTTGCTGTATCAGAGGCGGAGGCAGAGAGTATTATGATGAATACTTTGAATAATCGTGGGCCAGAGGGTGGTCGTGTAGTAACATTGGCTGAACAGGTCATTTTAGGTTTTACACGTCTTGCTATTAATGGTCTGACTTCTGAAGGTATGCAGCCATTCAATCACAATGGTATATGGGCAGCATGTAATGGTGAGATATATAATTATAAAGCAATTGCAGAAGAGCACAATTTTACACTAACTACCGGTTCTGATTGTGAAGTAATTGCGCTTCTTTATGAGAGGTTGGCTGATAGACCAGCTGATCTTTGGAATTCATTTGACGGAGTATTTGCAGCTATCATTGTGGATACTCAGAGAAAGAGAGTCCTAATAGGCCGTGATCCTTATGGTGTTCGTCCTCTTTTTTATGCAACATTTAATTCTGGAAGTCGTTATAATATATATGAACAGCTTGCATTTGGTTCAGAGATGAAGTCGCTTGTGCCGCTCAATCCTGATAAGATTGCACAATTTCCCCCAGGGCATTATATTGACTATGATCTGATGGCAATGAATACAATTAATTTTATTAAATATTATGATTCTTTGGAGCATAAAAGAGCAAAAGATCAAATTACTGATGTGGAAGAGGCAAAAACCATAGTACGAACAAAGCTGACAGAGGCTGTTAGGAAGCGTATGCTGACAGAGCGTCCAGTTGCTGCGCTTCTTTCAGGTGGTGTGGATTCATCATTAATTGCATCACTTGTGGCACGTGAATTGAAAGCAGTCGGTGCGCTACCTCTTAAAACATTTAGCATTGGTTTTGAGGGATCAGAGGATCTAAAGTATGCGCGTCTTGTTGCTGATCATATTGGTTCTGATCATAATGAGATCGTGATGACACCTGATGATTTCTTTGCAGCTATTCCAGAGGTAATAAAAGATATTGAGTCATTTGATACAACAACTGTGCGTGCCTCTGTAGGTAATTGGTTAGTAGCTCGTGAAATTCGTCGTCGTACGGATTGTAAGGTAGTATTTAATGGGGATGGGTCTGATGAGGCATTTGGATCTTATATGTATTTCTATAAGGCTCCTTCAGATGCAGAATTTGATGCAGAGTCAAAGCGTCTTTTGAAGGATATCTGTTATTATGATGTTCTCCGTTCAGATCGTTCAATCTCTTCTCATGGATTGGAGCCCCGCACACCTTTCTTAGATAAGGGATTTGTTGCAGCAGTGCATACGATCGCAACTAGTCTTCGCAGACCAATAATAGGGGCAAGGCCAGAGAAATGGATTTTGCGGTCGGCCTTTGCTGATGAAGGCCATCTTCCAGATGCAGTACTTTGGCGGAAGAAGGAGGCCTTTTCAGATGGAGTATCAGGTCCAGATAAGCTCTGGTATCAGAATATTCAGGAGCGTCTTGGAACAGTTTTAACGGATGAGATTACTTCAAAGACATATGTGCATATGTCACCCCAGAGCCATGAAGACTTTTATTACAGATATTTATTTGAAAAGGATTATGCAGGCCGTGGAACAGCAATTCCTTATCGTTGGATGCCACGTTGGATTGAAGGAGCAAATGATCCATCGGCACGTACATTACAGGTATATGCAGCGGCTAGCCCATAAAAATTGACTAAAATAAAGCACAAAGTAATTGTAACCAAAATATATGACTGAAGCATTTGTGAAGAGACCACTTAATTCTGTTTTGCATAATGGAGAGGTGATTGGACATTTTACAAAGACAGGCGAGTTTTATGCGGAATATAGAGATGGATATTTGTATCCATTTATTGAGAAGATAAAGAAGAATGGATCTACAGTGAAAGTCTTTGAAACAGACAATATCTTTGATAGCGCTACTTCATTTTGTAACTTTCATGTAAAATGTAAGGTAAATGGTTGGCGTGAAGCACGCGTTTTACGTAAAGGGCAATGGATTCGTCTTGGCGAATTAGAGCCTGTAGAAGAGCATAAAGTTATACCAATAGTAATAGATAAGGAGGAAATGCCCCAGAAGAAGGCTGCAAATCATATATTAAAAACAAAGAAGGCAGAAGCTGTTTTGCCACCAATTATAGCAACTACAATTGAATCTAATAGAGATCCAATTGAAGTTGAGGAATTTGAAGAAGTATCATTAACATCTATTAAAATTGCAGATATTATCTATTACATAGATGGACGTAAAAAGAAACTTTATGAAAAATTAAAAGATGGGGGGCCAGGAAGGTATGTAGGTCGTTATAATGCAAAGATAGCAGGAAAGATTGATATATCTATTCCAGATTCTGATGATGAAGAATCATCTAAGGAAGAAGAGTTATCTGATAATGAATAAATTTAATCTTAAAAAAATTGATAAAAAGACATCTCTTAAACCTTTTTCATAGTTAATAATATTATATACTAATAAACATGTCAGGTCAAAGTTTCTGTAGGCCAGTTGTAAAAATAGATAGAGTTCCGACTCCATTACCATCTGATGATACACTAACACCAAGTGGTGGTCGTTTTGGTAATTTGAGAGCAAAAAAGATGTCATCACCTGCTCAAACTCCTACAGAGGATGAGCAAGGTAGTCGTTTTAAGAGAAATAATATGCCATCAGCAACAAGTTTGACTTCGTTAGTGGATTCTCCAGTGGAGGAGTCACGTTTTAGTAGATTACGTTCTCGTCCATCTGAAGGAAGTTTCCAGATTGATGGTGAGGGACGAGATTTTAGAGGATTAAGAAAATCATCAACACCGATACCAGCTGAAGAGCTGGTGGAGGGTCGTTCATTTGGAGCATTGAGATCAAGTAATTCAGCTCCAAAGATAGATGAAATAATAGATGAACCATCAAGATTTACAGGAACACTTAAATCTGGTAATAGTTCAGCATTTGATATGAGGAGGGATAGAAAGCCTGTTCGTGAAGATCAAAATAGGAAATTGGTTGTAAATGAGTCATCCAATTTCATTTTAAAGAATATAGCAGAGCGTCAGCGTCGCGAAGAGGTGGCTGCTACGCCAATATTTAAACGAAATGCATTGACTGAGTTAGTGATGATTGCAGCACAAACTGTAGATATTGAAGAACCAAAGCCAAAGCCTAAGAAGCAAGAGAAGAAATCAAAGAATAAAAATGTATCATTAGATGATCTAGATGACGATAGACCAATTACAAATGTGAGTAAAATTGCGGAACAATATGGTCAGATTGAAGCAGAAGACAGTGATAACGAAGATGATAATTCTGGAACGCTAACTGCAAAGGAGTTGAAAAAAATGCGTCGTCTTGAAAAGGTTGAGGCACGTGGAGGTCCAACTAATCATTTTATATAGAATAGTTTTGAGTAATTATATTTTTAGTAAATACACAATCCATTTTTATAATTTAATGTATGAGTATGAATTCCATTTATATCATATAAATATACTGGGCCATCTACAGTACCTATATTAAATTTGCATTTTATCCTAATTTTTCCATTAGGATAATATTCAATAGACTGTCCATGTCGGCGTCCATATTCATAATTACATGCATATAGTAATTGTCCTAGTAGATTATAACGTCTATATAATCCATGACGAATACCAGGTACATATTCAAAGAATACCTCCATTTGATTATTAATAATATCAGGTCGTTCCACTTTTTGCGGATCATTCATAAAATACATTGAACTACAAATATCTGTTTGTGCGCTTAGAAGTGCATTAAATGTATCAGATTCATATGATGTCATTTGAGCAATAAATATTATTAATGATTACAAATATTATCAAATTTATAATATTTAATTATGCAAATAAAAATTTGATTTGTATTATTTGAATAGATGGATTTATAGACTAAACAATGCTTCCTAAGTTTCCAAATATCAAGGGCCTAACAAGGTTTCCAGTGATGGAGGATCAGCACTTTGAGTTTAAGGGTGGAATCAAAGGTCGTCCAATACAGAAGGTGTATGAGACGATCCTGGCACTCTTGAATGGTGATGGTGGATATATAGTATTTGGTGTGCATGACGCATCACGTACAATTCATGGAGTATTTGCAACAGACAAGGAGATTGATAGATTTATCAATCAGATTGACCAGATTAAACATAGTAATATTATTATGACTACTACTGGTGACAACATAAGCACGGACTGTATCAGTGTGATGGTGAAGAATTTGGATTTCACCTGGAAGAAACTGATTATAGTAACAGTTATACCTAGACTTTTGATGGGATATGTTCTAGCAAATGGTAAGAAGGTAGAGAGAATAAATGCCTCTAATTATTGCTCACAGAGAGGTGAGGAGGTGGGTAAGACCTACACAGAGGAGGAGGTTCGTCAGAGAATTAGATTTGAAACTAGCGAACTCAATCGTAAATATTTAACATATTCAAGAAACAGCTATGAAGAGCATTCTAAACAATTAAAAAGAAAAGATCGTTGTATTACTAGACTAGAGAATTATATTGTAGAACTAGAATCAAAATTAGAATCTAAATCAGAATCATGGTTTTCATGGATTAAGAGAGTACTGTGTTCAAGTCGTTAGAACGAAAAAACACATTATATTTTTAGTATTTAGCGCTCAATTCAATCATCATCTGTTTCATATCCAGCATCTATTTTTGGCATAAGTACTTCTGGTACTATTAGCCAACAGCTGTCTTTTTTGTGTACTCTAACTGTATATACATTAAGATATTTTGTTGTCAGAAATTCTGAATAATAAGGACATTTCATATTATTAGTAATGAAATTAATGAATACATTGATATCAGGATTTTCTTTTTGCCATCCTTCAAGAATTAGATAGCAGTACTTTGAATTAAGGAACGGAATATGTGGGCCATCAGTGGGCCATACATGTGAATCACGTACCTTATAGTAGTAATTGTGTTTTGAAATTATGCAGCGAATACTTGAAGTGAGTGGGTGTCTTGATAACATACCAAGAACATCCATTACATCATATTCTTCAGGAATTGGAAGAACTGTGAGCATATTATCACATGCACCACCACCATCAAAGGTGTGTCCAATTCTTTCGTATCTATCGCTATTAATATTATATGTTGCTGGCTCTATAATAATATTAGTACTAGCAACAGATCCAATACGAATAGTACTGGAATAGTCAGAGAATCTGGGTCTATTGAATTTGGCCCCAGGACTCTTATTTTTAATTTTCTTAAAGATTTGGAACAGATGTTCGCGAATCTTTGTTCGTGACTGATCATAAATGAGCCAACCATGTGGTGATTCAGTTAGATCATAGTCTTCAATATCATATTCATAAAGACCAATACTTACATAGTGTAGTCCTTTTTCATCACTGTCGGTACAACCTGGCTCAAAGAACCTACCTTCAGGTCCCATAATACCAACAAACCCACTTGGCTTATTAATATCAGATCCTATTAGTCCCACCTCTTCAATCGGAAGAGGGAAAGGATTAGCAACAAGAGTGAATTTATTTGACGTCATTGTATATAATAATTTACTTATAGTTTATATTATAATACTATTAAAAAATCAATTTTATTAATAGTTTATACTATTAACATTATAGATCATCATCAAACATATTTTGTGGATCACCATCATCGTGGATGGAGATTGCTGAAATTACTTCAGGCATACAGTCAAGAACAGATGGAGCATTTTCCACCTTTTCTTGTTTTACTTTGACAGCTCTTGGTCTCAAAGGGATAATATTTTCTTCATCAGTCTCTGATTCTTCAAGGATATCAATATAATTAACTGGTTTAGCATTTCTTGCTGAACGCCTTCTTTGTTCTTCGGGAACTGGTTCAGGTTTGTGAATAGTTTGGCGAATGATCATTATAATACATTCAATATCGGGTCCTACTTGAAATTGGCGCATAACACCTCCTGTAGAATCGCATTCTTTTTTATTACTTCTAATAAATTTAAGATCCTCGGATGCTCCTGGCAAATGATATACAATTCTGCTATTTGCTGCATCAAATGCTTGCTTAAAAGTCTTATATAAGATATTATTTTCAGGACGAATAATATAATCAAATACATGATTTGGAGAATTAGATAGAATATCAATAACTCGGTATGTTGCTGCCATGATAAGATAACTTTAAAAAATAGAAATATCAAATTCTTCAATTTTTTTAGGAATAACTAAAAAATCGCAATTATACACATTATATTTACTCATCGTCTTCATCTTCGTCTTCATCTTCGTCTTCATCTTCGTCTTCATCTTCGTCTTCGTTTTCATCGTCTTCATCTACTTCAATTTCATCATCATCGTCTTCCACCTCTTCAATCTCTTCATCATCCTCTTCGTCATTCTCTTCTTTTTTGTAATAGATAGAGCCAAGTGTGGGTGTAAGTTTGGGTGTGACATTAGCTACTGGCTTTGTGGGGCCTTTTAGTAGATTGTTTGCTTTTAGATATGCATAAGTCTCTTCTGGGGTTTTGATTCGTGTTATCTGCATTTGTGAGAGTTCCTTAAATTTTTTCAGGTAAAACTCGTCATCATAGATATTAGGCATTGGATTTTTATTAACCAGCGATAATGAATCGGCTGGCACATAGGGCATTTTATTACCCTTAACTTCTGTATTGTCTGCTGCTTTCTTCCGTCGGCAGACAAACAGATCTTTAATAGCGCATAGTGGGCTAATAATAATTAGATCCAAAATGGTATATAGTAGGTCAATAATTAGATTCAGGATTTTGTTACACTTCTGTCGTGCCTTACTATGTCCCTTATCATTTCTATCTTGACCAATCTTCTTTACTGACTTCATGTCTTTGTGCTTCCCTTGAATCTCTTTACCTTTCTGGGGGCCCTTGCCGCCCTTATGGCTCTTGTCATTTCCTTTATGGTCATTGCCAACCTTATTAGGACCCTTATTGGGTCCCTTATTAGGACCCTTATTGGGTCCCTTGTTGGGGCCCTTATTAGGACCATTAGAGGTAGTGATGCCCTTAGTAGGCTTCTTGGATGCTGCTGCGTTCATGATGTGTAATCGTATTAATAACTTACAAAAAAACCTATATCAATTTTTTTTATATAAAAAATTGATAAATTAATAATTATGGTTTAATTATTACAGTTAAATAAATATATATTATAATTAAATACAAATGTAATTTATAAATAATTTTATATAATATTTTGAAATATATCCCCTAAATATATCCATTATTCCGTTCAGTCTAATGGCAAGTATATTATCCCTGCAATCGGTTGAATATATATGGTAAATGTGTGCCACTGTATCTGAGTGATATTGTAAGAATAACTTGGTTATTCATAGTATGCGTTATATGCAAGCACATATCCATGGTATATTAGACGGGCCTTCCACCCTGCGCCTTCAAGTCACGGTGGAGAGGAGACAATCAGCGCAAGCGCCGATTCTCAGAGCCGAGACATAGTCTCGGCGAAGACAATCAGAACTTGTTCTGATTATCAGTACCAGAGCTCTGCTCTCGTAGAGAAAACCTCTTAAAAAAACATTTTTAGTAAGAGATCACATAAAAAAAGCCTTTTTACGCCACATGAGATTTCTCTCACTTTTGCTCAGGGCAGTGTTTGCAAGCATGGTTCCTAAATGTTGGGGATAGCTACAGTAGTATTAGGAACCAAACTTGCCAGTGATGGATGTTCAATCTTGCCTATCTGTAGAGAGTAAAATTTAGACTTCAAATAATAATAGTTTGCGGGTGCCACCCGCGCAACTTTAAGGTTTTGTAGTCATTATTTTAATACGACTTTTATTTAATAGAAATACCCATTTCAAATTTTTTTTACAAATATAATATAATTAGGCAAAAAAAAGTATGTATGTTGCTAGCGATAACATACGATTCAATACAGATTAAGTATTATAGTCATAATGCCATTAAAGCATTAAACAATGACATTTATTCTAGTTGCGGTAGTTCCGAGCTCTGGAACTGTGCAAGTAGTATAGCTGTGTTGCTAAACTTATATGATATATGATACAGTACTCAAGACTGTATGTGCGGGATATTAGATTTTAGATACAGTATTTGGGTCAATACACAATTTAAGAGTATTAACGAGGCCTTCTCCAACCCACCCAATGAATATATGTGTTCTATCACTATCGCTAGATCTGTACTGAATATATTCACCCTCTATTATTGGTAGAGTAATAGCAATTACTGCACCAATAATACCAAATACTAAGCTTTATAATTAGTTAAATTAATACTTAATTAAACTATTGTCAGTAGTTGTCATTAATCTTCATCTAAGTCACTATAAAACTGTAATATCTTATTACTTGTTCTCCACATTCAAATATAGATAATTCGTGTTTCAATTTTTTATTTATATGCATAGTATATTGCACATTTTTGACCATATACCTGGTTAAAATAATTAAGTATAAAAAAAAATTGATTAAGTATAATTCTTTAAGTTAATACCAAACATAGGTAATTGAAATGAGTGCTACTACTACTGCCCCAATGAGTTCTGGTGATGTTATGCGTGAGCGCTTCAAGGCATTGACTGCTTTGGATCAAGCTCAAGAGCTGAGTGAATTGACAACTATTCACGTAAAGTCTGTAAAGAATTTGTCTAAGACGACGAAGGGAAAGAAGGCTAAGGACCCGGATGCTCCCCCAAAGGAGCAACCTGAAGGAGTGAAACAATGGCACAATGATATTCGTAAGGTCCAAGAAGAATTTGGAATCAAGACGGATGAGAAGGGAAAACCTATTTACAAGATTGATCCAAAGACTGGAGAATCTAAACCTGATTACATTATGGACTGGAGCAAGGCGATGAAGCTTGCATCCGAGAGACGTAATGGTGGAGAATCAAGTACCGAAGCACCTGCAAAGGTGAAGAAGGTAACAAAGGCAGTGAAGACAACTGCACCAATGACAACTGAGGCACCAAAGACAACTCGTGCCAAGACTGTTCCAGCAGCACCAACGGTGACTGATGATGACGATTATACTGTTGAAGAGCCAAAGCCTTTTATCTTTAAGGGTGAAAGTCTTCTAAAATATGCCAATGGAGATACTTGGGTTCGTAACCCTGATAATACTCGTGGTGAATGGAAGGGTGTGTACAATCCTGGAAAGAAACGTTTTGAGAAGACTGAGATTGAAGACGAACCTGATTATTAAATATAATATGGCTAAATAATATTTGGCAAAAGTATATATTTTTCGTAGTGTGATAATCTAAAAAAACAATTATATTTTTATAATTAGAATCTCTATGTCTTCGGATACATTGGATATGATTTGCCGAATCCTATCCGTCGGCAGCTGTGGTGGAACAGGTGTCAGCGGTGCAACAGGCACATGTGTTATTAGTGGTCCAACATGTTCTGGAATTAGTTCTGGAACGGGACCAACAGGTCCGTCTGGAATTGGAGGTAATACAGGTCCGACAGGGCCTGGTGCAACTATTTCTTTGACTGGGTCAACTGGCTCGGTTTTATTTTATTATGGATCTGGTTTTACCGGTTCATCCATGTTTAGATTTAATCCAACATCAGGTCCTACTGGTGAAGTTATAATTGATGGTAAATTGACAGTTGCAGGTATTATTGATCCCATAGCTCTGGTATTAGATGGTCAAACAACAAATCCTAATCCTGGTAATCCAGGTACTGTATGGTATAATACAACAGATTCATCACTTTATTTAGATAATACAAAAGTTAATGCAACTGGATCTACTGGATCTACTGGATCTACAGGAGCAACAGGTCCTACTGGTATTGGTGTGACAGGTATGACTGGTATGACTGGTGCATCTGGATCTACTGGTGCTACTGGTTTTACTGGAGCTACAGGTGTAACCGGTTTTACAGGATCAACAGGTCCTACAGGATCAACAGGTGCAACTGGTATAGGTGCTACAGGTGCAACTGGTCTCACAGGAGCACCTGGATCTATTTATTATATTCCAGTTGGTGATGCACAATTTATTGCAATAGTATCTGGTAATTATATTTTTAATATAACAAATGGTGTTTTATATTCATTGTCACCTGGGCAATCAGTTGTTGTAAATGATTCAAGCACAAATAAAAATATGTATGGCACAATTGCAAATTACGTTAATACAGGATTAGGTGGTATTTATGCATTATCAGTTTTACCTACTGCAATAGAATCAGGTTTTAGTCCATCTGGATATAATTGTTCAATAAATTTAATAGGTCAAAATGGTGCGACTGGTTTTACAGGAGTTACTGGATCAACAGGAGCAACAGGAGCTACTGGTACAACAGGAGAAACTGGTTCAACAGGTGCATCCGGTCAAACAGGTGCAACAGGTATAACAGGCCCTACAGGTCTTGGTCAAACAGGTGCAACAGGTCAGTCTGGATCAACTGGTCAAACAGGTCCTACTGGTATAAGTGAAACCGGTGCAACAGGTGTAACAGGACCCACTGGTATTGCTGGAGATCGTTTTAATACACAAACAACAACTAGTGTTACTGTAACACCAACTGTTGAACCGGTTATATTAACTGTAGGAACAAATCTTGCATATATTTCAGGTAATTCAGTTGTTGTAGTTGATTCTGGTAATTCAAATAATAGATTTGAAGGTACGGTTGTTTCTTATACTAGTAATACAGGATCTCTTAGTATAAATAATATTAAAAACATTCAAGGATCATTTTCTTCCCCTGCTACATATAATGTAAATCTTGATGGTATTGATGGTCCCACAGGATCAACAGGACCTACTGGTTTGAGTGCAACAGGTGCAACAGGTCTTACAGGTCCATCTGGAGGAACAGGTTCAACGGGTTCAACCGGTGCAACAGGCTCTACAGGTGCCTCTGGATCAACAGGCTCAACAGGCTCTACAGGTGCCTCTGGTGATACAGGTGCAACAGGTACTACAGGTGCCTCTGGATCAACAGGCTCAACAGGCTCTACAGGTGCCTCTGGATCAACCGGTGCAACAGGTACTACAGGTGCTTCAGGTTCAACTGGTTCTACAGGCTCTACAGGTGCTTCAGGTGATACAGGTGCAACAGGTACTACAGGTGCCTCTGGATCAACAGGCTCTACAGGATCTACAGGTGCTTCAGGTGATACAGGTGATACAGGTGCAACAGGTACTACAGGTGCCTCTGGTTCTACAGGCTCTACGGGTTCTACAGGTGCTTCAGGTGATACAGGTGATACAGGTGCAACAGGTACTACAGGTGCCTCTGGATCAACAGGCTCTACGGGTTCTACAGGTGCCTCAGGATCAACCGGTGCAACAGGTACTACAGGTGCCTCTGGATCAACAGGCTCTACGGGTTCTACAGGTGCCTCAGGATCAACAGGCTCAACAGGCTCTACAGGTGCCTCTGGATCAACCGGTGCAACAGGAGCTACAGGTACTACAGGTGCCGCAGGATCAACCGGTTCTACAGGTTCTACAGGAGATACAGGAGCTACAGGAGCTACTGGCGAAACAGGTGCAACAGGTGATATTGGACCAGCATTATTCTCATTGGTAGTAGCTCAAGGTAATCCATTAATTGCATCACCTAATTCAGTTGTATTAAACTTCGGTGCACCTGGAAATACTCAACTAATTACTACAATTGAATCATATGATTATAGTAATTCTGGTATTTATTTCCAAGCAAAAATTCAAGCTTTCCCAACAACAGGAACAGGAACTGATGAATATGTAACCATAGGTTTATCTCAATACTCTGGTATAATTGTTGGTGGATCATCAATTGATTTATATGATCCAATTAATGGTAAAATAGCAACAACAGGAATTAATGCAGGTGACTTATTTGCAATATATCTTACATCTGAACGAGTTTATTATTATATTAATGGTGGATTTATTATTTCTGGACAAACACTATCACCACCGCTTTTACCTCAAAGTATCATTCTTGCTACAATGCAAAATTATCCAGAACCAGATGTTACAATTATAACTAATATTGGAATATATGTGACAGGACAAAATGGCCCAACAGGCTCAACAGGAGTAACAGGATCTACAGGTGCAACTGGTACTACAGGTGCTTCAGGATCAACTGGATCAACAGGCTCTACAGGTGCCTCAGGTGATACTGGTTCTACAGGTACTACAGGTGCCTCAGGATCAACAGGTTCAACAGGTTCAACAGGTGCATCAGGAGATACTGGTTCTACAGGTACTACAGGTGCCTCAGGATCAACAGGTTCTACAGGTGCCTCAGGTGATACAGGATCTACAGGAGCAACAGGTGCTTCAGGATCAACAGGTGCAACAGGCTCTACAGGTGCCTCAGGTGATACTGGTTCTACAGGTACTACAGGTGCATCAGGATCAACTGGTTCAACAGGTTCTACAGGCTCTACAGGTGCCTCAGGTCATACAGGAGCAACAGGTACTACGGGTGCATCAGGATCAACTGGTTCAACAGGTGCCTCAGGTGATACTGGTTCTACAGGAGCAACAGGTGCCTCAGGTTCAACTGGTAATACAGGTTCAACAGGTGCCTCAGGTGATACTGGTTCTACAGGAGCAACAGGTGCCTCAGGTTCAACCGGTTCAACAGGTGCCTCAGGATCAACAGGAGCAACAGGTACTACAGGTGCCTCAGGTTCAACTGGTAATACAGGCTCTACAGGTGCCTCAGGTGATACAGGCTCTACAGGTGCTACAGGTGCCTCTGGTTCAACAGGTTCAACAGGTCCAACAGGTGATGGATCAACAGGTGCTACGGGTTTAACAGGTCCAACTGGTCCTGCAGCCTTAGCTGGTCCATTACCCACTATTGGATATGTACGTGCAACATCAACACAAACTGTTGCAAATAATACTGCAACAACTGTAATTTTTAATGCATCTGATGCAAATAGTTCATATGGTACATTTAGTTCTTCTTTATCTTATAATACATCAACAGGTGTTTTAACAAATAATGGATCATCAACATTTACAATTTTAGTTGTTTCAGAAGTATATTTGGATGTTAATACAGGAGTTTCATTGAGAATTGTTAGAACTAAATCTGGTCCAGTAACTGATTACTTCTCTCAAATATCAGTTATTGCACAAGTTATTTCTTCTAGTGCTACAATTATTTTGGCTCCAAATGATACTGTTAAGATTGAGATAATTCAAACATCTGGTGGTGATGCTACAATACAATTTGCAGATCGTGTAACTCGGGTTACATTTACACAATTAGATTATGCTATGGGTCCTACTGGTATTGGTGGCGATACAGGTATTACAGGTGCAACTGGATCATCTGCAACCGGTGCAACAGGAGAAACCGGTTCAACAGGTGCCTCAGGATCAACTGGTTCAACAGGTCCAACAGGTGTATCTGAAACAGGTTCTACTGGAACAACAGGTGCCTCAGGATCAACAGGTTCAACCGGTTCAACGGGTGCATCAGGTGCCACAGGTTCTACTGGTACTACAGGTGCTTCAGGATCAACAGGATCAACTGGATCAACTGGAGCAACAGGTATAGGGTATGATAATGTGACATCTAGTACAATAATTAATCAAGGACTACCAGGACCTTATATATTTACAGTAAATCAACCTGGTGCATTCATTACAGGTAGTTATGTAAGAGCAATTAGTGATTCAGTTCCAAATAATTATATTGAAGGTTTATTGGGCATTTCATCATCTATATTCACAATTTATGCAGATAGAGTTGGTGGTAATTTAACATTAA